>ONZW01000014.1_pt1 | contig 240710 bp, 191 predicted proteins | sample 1671071 | NCBI WGS metagenome assembly ONZW01 (sample SAMN06348119, study PRJEB24527) | human gut metagenome | biome: human gut; feature: ankylosing spondylitis patient; material: feces | host: Homo sapiens | place: China | collected 2015-10
ATTTGTACGCTGTTTGACAACATTTTAATTGATATACATAAGTTTAAATCACTTCTGTATTATAACGATTCAATCGCTTCTATTGAATGAAATTATTTACCTGACTCTGCGGATTAAGAGGAGTCTGATCCGATAAGACCAACGTTTTAATCATGTGCTTTGTTCCTTTTTTATATTTCTGAAAATGCTCCGACGCAATATGTGATTTATAAGCCTGCTCACTTGCATAGGTTTCAAGAATCGTAACCTTACACGGATTTTCCTTTTCGGCAACGGCATACATGGTCAATACCCCCGGTTCAGTGCGTAATGAAATCTCACCCACTTCCACCGCATATTGCATATATTCCTTTATAAACTCCGGATACACTTCTATTTTCGATAATCTCACAATGCCATCGGGCAACATCGGAAGTTTGGCACACATGCCGGGCTTCTTGTCTAAGTTCAAACACTTGCCGATTATTTCTCCCGTAGCAAGATACGAGTACGTCGGAAACTCAAACAACACAGGTTTCAATCGGGTATAATCCAGTTTCCCATCTTGACCGAGCACTTCTGGAACTGCATAGGTATTGGCTATGGAACAAATAAAATTGTCAAATCCCTCGGTTTCATAAATATCCACCACATCACATTCCATGGTTAATGGTGATTTGTCAATAACCGGAGTACCATTCTCTCCAAAATGATAGTCAAACACCGTCGATTTATCCACCGAATTTCCACTTACACTTCCCACATAATCAGCCGCAGGCAACATTTCACGACTCACAAGGTTTACAGACAATTTCTTTGACCTTCTTATTCCCTGATTGGTATAATGATGTTTACTCATACTCAGAAGAATACGGTCATGCCCAATAATTCCGGTATGTCCCACTACAAGCCAGTTTACTTTTCCATTGACTACCGCCCCAACCACCGTCATCGGTTTGGGATAAAGCGCCAGTACCGAACCTAAATTTTTCTTTTCCATATCCGTTTCATTTTGCAATATCACACTTTCTTCATTCCTCGTGCTACAGGAGCACACAAGGAACAACAAACATACATACTGAATAAATTTTAGCATAGCATTCTTATTATTTCTGTTACTTATCAATCTGACTCTCGGTAAACGGGTCGGCACGATGCCCCATAAGGTCTATTTGTGAATATTCCTTGTCAAATTCCTCCATCTCGTAAGCCGTAAGCCGCACATGAGCCGCCCCCAGGAAATCATCAAGGTGGTTCGGATTCGTTGTGCCGGGGATGGGAGCAATCCATGACTTACGCGAAAGCATCCACACCAAGGCAAACTGGGCAGGAGTAATATTCTTTCGCTCTGCCCATTTACGCACAAGTGACACAAGCGGCATATTATGCTTCAAGGCTTCAGGCGTGAATTGCGGCAATGTGGCCCGCCTATCAGGTTTCTCAAAACGGCTTTCCTCATGAATCACTCCCGTAAGGAAGGCCCGCCCCAACGGACAATATGGAACAAAACCAATACCCAGTTCTTCCAAGGTAGGGAATATTTTGGTCTCCGGTTCGCGCCACCAGATGGCATACTCGCTCTGTACGGCCGAAAGCGGACAAACGGCATGTGCCCGACGAATAGAACGCGCACTGGCTTCCGATAATCCCCAGTGCAAGACTTTTCCTTCCTGCATCAGCTTCTTTACCGTGTCTGCCACCTCCTCCATCGGCACCTTCGGGTCTACACGGTGCTGATAAAGCAAGTCTATGTGATCCGTACGCAAGCGTCGCAATGAACCTTCCACTGCTCGACGAATATGGTCAGGACGGCTATTCAAGGCCGTGGGCTGTTTCTCTTCCACCCCGAAACCAAACTTCGTACCGATTTTTACTTTGTCACGAAAAGGAGCAAGTGCCTCGCCTACCCACTCCTCACTGGTATAAGGGCCGTACACCTCTGCCGTATCGAAAAAAGTAACTCCTTGATCATAAGCCCGACGAATCAAGGCAATCATATCCTTCTTTTCATACCGTCCACCATAGTAGCCCACCATGGGAAGACAGCCCAGCCCGATAGCCGATACATCCAGTCCGCCCAGATTGCGATGTTCCATATCTCCACGCACAGACTGCCCCTTACCATCCGATGACTGGGAGAAAACCTTCGATACACCGGTCCATGCACATACCGCAGAAAAGGCGGCTACAGACGACATCTTCAAAAAATCTCTTCTATCCATAATCTGAATCTTTTTACAAGCCACTACGGCTCAACAACCCTCGTAATATTTCCATTTCGTTATCCGTGAGGCGGAAAGGAAAGCTCTCCTTTTCGGGCGCGGGAGTCCCGGCTTCCTGCACTAAAAAACATTGCACCACTCTTTCCGTAGTCGTGCGATAACGGTCTGCCATGAAGCAGACCACTTCATCCTCGTATAAATTGGCGGGAATGTCCATTGGTTTATCCATCTTTCTTGTTTTCTTGATACGGCAAAATTACCCCGGCACGGGCAGAAGGCCGTAACAATACCACGGAAGGTCGTACCGTTTTTACGGATTTTGCCTGCTCACGTGCGGCCAATTGGCTGAGATAATGTATTTTTGTGAAGGGACATCCCGACGAAAACAAAAGAATGGTTATGAGCAAGATTTTGAAAATAAGGAACGTAGGCGACTATAGCCAGTGGGTGGGACACACGGACACGCATCCGCTGGTCAGCGTCATTGACTATGCAGAAGTATCTCCCGTGCGCCATTGCCTGAATAACTATAGCGTGTATGGCATCTTCTTTCACGACGAGGCGAACATCGACCTGGCCTACGGTTGCGGAAAATACGACTACAAGGAAGGAACCGTCATTTGTGTAGCTCCCGGACAGATAGGAGGAAAGGAAGACAACGGCGAGCTGGTCAATCTGACGGGATGGGCCTTGCTCTTCCACCCCGATTTGTTGCAGGGCACGGCACTGGAGAAGCACATCAGGGAGTATTCATTTTTTGACTACCGCGTGAACGAAGCCCTGCACATGACCAACGAGGAGCACGACATCCTCGTGTCGCTGATGCGCCAGATAAAAGATGAGCTACAGAAAAAGCACGATGCGCTTCAGGATGCCATCCTCGTGGGCTACATCGAACTGATGCTGAACTTCTGCCAGCGTTTCTACAACCGCCAGTTCATCACCCGCAAGCTGGTCAATTCGGACATGCTCATGAAGTTCGACCAGCTCCTGCGCGATTACTACGAAGAGAAAATCCAGCTTACCTCGGGCATGCCCACCGTGCAATACTGTGCCGACAAGCTATGCATGTCGGCCAACTATTTCGGCGACCTTATCAAGAAGATGACCGGAGACACGGCCAGCAACTACATCCGCCAGGACCTCATCCAACGAGTGAAGAACGAACTCGCCAGCGGGGCAAACATCTCGCAGGTGGCCTACGAATTAGGTTTTGAATACCCCCAGCACCTGAGCCGCATGTTCAAGAAGTTCTGCGGATATACTCCGACCGACTACCTCAGACAGATACAGAAAAAGCCCGGCTGCTGATTGTTTCGGCAACCGGGCTTTCCCGTCTCTGTGCGATACCGCACCGCGCATCACTTCAGGTACGTCTGGAAGAAGTGCGTAATCTTGTCAAAAGGAATCACATCCAGCCGGTCGTACAGGTCGACGTGATTGGCTCCCGGAATAATCAGCAACTCCTTGTTGTCGCCCTTCAGCTTCTTGAAGGCATCTTCGCTAAAGTAGCGCGAATGGGCTTTCTCTCCGTGAATCATGAGCACCGCACTACGTATCTCATCGCTATACGACAGGATGGGCATGTTCATGAACGACAAGGAGGAAGTCTTATTCCACCCGTTGTTGGAGTTCAGCGAACGCTTGTGATAGCCGCGCGGTGTCTTGTAATATCCGTAATAGTCTTTCACAAACTGGGGAGCATCGTCGGGAAGCGGGTCTACCACCCCACCGGCCAGCGCATACGTGCCCTTGCGATAGTCTTCCGTACGCTGGGCGTTGAGCTGCTTGCGAAGCTCATAGCGCGCATCGGCATCCATGGCATCGAAATAGCCGTTGGCATTCACCCGGCTCATGTCGTACATCGTAGCGGTGACGGTAGCCTTGATGCGCGTGTCGATGGCCGCCGCATTCAGTGCCATGCCTCCCCATCCGCAGATGCCCAGTATGCCGATACGGTCGGCATCCACCTGCTCGCAGGTAGAAAGGAAGTCCACCGCCGCACAGAAGTCCTCCGTGTTGATGTCCGGAGACGCCACATAGCGGGGTTCGCCCCCACTCTCACCGGTATACGAGGGGTCGAAGGCAATGGTCAGGAATCCGCGTTCGGCCAGTGTCATGGCATACAGGCCCGACGATTGTTCCTTCACCGCTCCGAAAGGCCCGCTCACGGCTATGGCCGGAAGTTTTCCTTCGGCCTGCTTGGGCACGTACATGTCGGCCGCCAGCGTAATGCCATAGCGGTTGGTAAAAGTCACTTTCCGGTGATTCACCTTTTGGCTCAACGGGAACACCTTGTCCCATTCCTGTGTCAGATTCAAATTCTTTTCCATCTTAATTTCCGTTTTTAAACTGTCTGTGGCGGCAGGCAGGCTGCCCGTAGCCAGAAACCAGGCTGCCGACGCCGCGCACAGCGTGTTCCACAATCCATTCATATTACAAATCGTTTTCTTTACACAGGCAAAAATAGCACAAAAGCCCCACAACGCCATTGCTGTGAGGCTCAAATAAGCTTTCTGAAAAGTTCAAACGGAAAATGAAGAAGCCAGTGCCGTAGGCGGAATGCCATACTGTTTCTTGAAAGCCGTAGAGAAATGCGACGGGTTCTTGAAGCCCACCTCCGCATATACGTCTACCACCTTCCGACGCTCCTCCTTTATCAGGCGATACGCCACTTCCAGCCGCTTGCGGATAAGCCATTTCTCCGGAGTCAGCTCACTCACTTTCTTGAAATCACGCTTAAAAGTGGCCAGACTACGTCCCGTGTAATGCGCCAGTTCCTCCAGCGTAAACTCGTACATGTAGTTCTCGTTCATGAAGTCCAGAATATCCATTTTCCACGGAGCACTGAAATCGAACAGCACGGTCATAAACCGCTCGTCCGTATGAAGCAATGCCAGCAGCCCTTCCTGTAGTTTCAAATGCATCACGTCGTCCTGCGGCTTCAAGTTGGGATTGAAATAGGGCTTCATCGAAGCAAACAAACTCTCGATTTCTGCCGAAGCCGGCAATTTCATGACTCCGGGCGCAAACCTCTCCATGCCGCCCTTCCTTTCTTTATGTGCCGCATATTTTCCGTACATTTCCCGAAGGAAGGGGCGGGTGAAACACAAATAAATCCCGCAATACTGCCGGCCGCCGGAAGCCTTCTTGTACATTGTCACCCGATGGTCGCGCGGAATGAACACACACTCTCCTTCCCCGACATGCACTTGCCGGTGTCCGTCGTCGAGCACCATCTCGCCCGACAGGACATAATTCATGGCATATTCCTTGGAACGGTGTACGCACGCATCCGCATCGTCATAAAAGAAACTGAAAAACACATTCTGATAATTGAATATGACTTTCATGGGATTGTAATGGGAATCTTGATTACTGGAAACCATCTTATTTTTCTAATTAAAACAGTCTTCTGCAAAGATAAGCATAAAAACCGTTCAAACGCAAGGACGTCCGGATTAAAACACAAGGGCGTTTAAACCGAAACACAAGGACATTCGAAGCAAAACATAAGGACGTTTGAACCGAAACGTAAAGGTGTTTGAAGCAAAACGCAAAGGCGTTTAAAACAAAACTCCTTTGCGTTCCGGTTAAAACGTACAGACGTTTCATCCAAAACACAAAGGAGTTTTTCAGTGTACCAAAGTAGACAGGCAGGCAGCCTCCGGCAGTAGCCCGTCATACCTTTATACTAATATCAATAACCCAGTTCTTTTTCAAGTGCGTTGTATTTTTCCTTGTCAAGCTTCCAGTAGATGTTCAGCAGATACTGTCCCCACAACTGGCGGTTGTCCGGTTTCACTTCTTTCGCTTTTTCATAGAAAGGCTGAGCCTTTTCATACAATTCCTTGATTTTAGCTTCGTTGGTCATATACTTCGGGTCGTCCATGGAAAGCTTGGAGTTTTCTTCCACGATTTCCTGTGCCGGGAAGAACGAGCAGTCGCCAATCTTTGAGTAAGCCTCGCCTACGAAGTCTTTTCCTTCAGAAATAATCTGGTTGAATGTAGCAATGGCACCTTCATAGTCTTTTTTCTCATACTGAAGCACCCCTTTCACATACATGAAGTAAGGAGTAGGATTCTTTGCCAGAACTGCATCTATCTGAGTCAGACCTTCATCAATTTTGCCTTTCTGGATGTAGTAATCCATCAGGTTACCGATGAAATATTCCTGAGCCGGGAACTTTTCTACACCTTCCTGAATAGTAGACAGCCATTTTGCAGAATCAGGAGTCTCACCTTTTCCGTATGCTTCTGCCAGGCACATCAATGAACGGTAGCCTTCTTCCTTGTGAGCCTTACCGATAGTGGCATACTTGATTACGGCTGCATTGTCCTTCAAGGAGTTGGCTGCAAGGGCCGCATAGTTGGCAATCAGCGGAGTCAGCGTATCGTTCTTCACTTCATCTTCATTTTCGAACAGAGGATTCTGCGGAGCGTCTACATACAGGCCGAAGAATTTCAATGCATTGGCATAGTTGCCCGTATTATAAGCATCAGAACCTGCGTTTGTCAGCTGAGGACGTACGGTAGCCAAAGTCTTGGCCAGTTTCTTTCTCAGTTTCGGTTTCTTCAGTTCACCGCTCTTCACCTTAGCCTGTTCTACTTCGTCACACTTCGTGTAGTATTCGAACATTTTAGCCAAGCTGTTATACAACTTCGCAGTGTCAGCCTGTCCGCCAGGCAAATACAGTTTCATGTTTTCATCGTCATAGATAGACTTCTGGAAATCACCGGCCAGCTTCCATGTTTCAGGGTCATTGGCGGTAGACGGATCCGTCAAGGCAGGTTCGATGATTTGTGCTGCCTTCACGGGGTCGCTTTTGGCAGATTTTGCTTCCTTTACCACGCTTTCCTGAGCAGAAACAGCGCATGCGGTAAAGAACAGAGCAGCTGAGAATAATACTTTTTTCATAAGGTTTAAATTTAGTGATAAAAATATTCAAGTTAGTTTTTGTCCGGATTATTCATTCGGTTCTTCTGCAGGCGGCTGAATGGTTTCTCCGTCGGCAGGCTGTATATCCTGTGCCGGAGTTTCTTCGTCCTGCACTTCCTCTTCTTCGTTTTCAGAAGCTACCTTGCATACGGAACCGATCTGGTCGTTACGCTTCTCAAGGTCTATCAGGCGCACACCCTGTGTGGCACGTCCCATGATGCGCACATCGGCCACCTTCAGACGGATGGTGATGCCCGACTTGTTGATAATCATCAGGTCGTTTTCATCGGTTACCGACTTGATAGCTACCAGACTTCCGGTCTTATCCGTAATGTTCAGTGTCTTCACACCCTTTCCGCCACGGTTGGTCTTGCGGTAGTCTTCAATGTCCGAACGCTTACCATAACCGTTTTCAGATACCACCATGATGGTTTCCGCTTCAGGGTCTTTGATGCAAATCATTCCGATTACTTCATCCTGTCCGTCTTCATCGAGTGTGATACCGCGTACGCCGGTAGCCGTACGTCCCATTTCGCGGACTGCACTTTCATGGAACCGGATGGCACGGCCGTTACGGTTGGCAATCACGATTTCATTGTTTCCGTTGGTCATGCGCACTTCAATCACGCGGTCATCTTCGCGGATAGTAATCGCGTTCACTCCGTTCTGGCGCGGACGGGAATATTGTTCCAGCAATGTCTTCTTGATGACACCGTTCTTGGTGCAGAAGAGCACATAGTGGCTATTGATGAATTCCGTGTCGTTCAGGTTCTTCACACGCAGGTAGGCCGTTACCACATCGTCCGGCTCAATGTTCAGCAGATTCTGGATGGCACGTCCCTTCGAAGTCTTGTTGCCTTCTGGAATTTCATACACCTTGAGCCAGTAGCACTTACCCTTCTGCGTAAAGAACAGAAGCGTGTTGTGCATAGTAGCCGGATAGATGTGCTCAATAAAGTCTTCGTTACGGGTTTCACTTCCCTTTGAGCCTACGCCGCCACGGTTCTGCGCACGGAATTCTGAAAGCGGTGTACGCTTGATGTATCCCATGTGCGAGATGGTGATGACCATTTCGTCATCGGCATAGAAATCTTCCGGATTGAACTCTTCCGAAGCATATACGATTTCCGAACGACGGTTGTCGCCGTATTTTTCTTTCACTTCAAGCAGCTCGTCCTTGATAACCTTCTTGCAAAGTTCCTCGTTGCTCAGAATTTCTTCAAAGTAAGCAATTTGCTTCATCAGGTCTTCGTATTCGGCATGAAGCTGGTCCTGCATCAGCCCGGTAAGCTGGCGCAGACGCATTTCTACAATGGCACGTGCCTGCACTTCGCTCAGTTCAAAGCGTGCCATCAGGTTGGTGACGGCCTCGTTCGGAGTCTTGGCGGCACGGATAATACGGATTACCTCGTCAATGTTGTCCGAAGCGATAATCAATCCTTCCAGGATGTGCGCACGTTCCTTGGCCTTGCGCAAGTCGTAACGTGTACGACGGATTACCACTTCGTGACGGTGTTCCACGAAATATTTGATCAGTTCCTTCAGGTTGAGCAGGCGTGGACGGCCATGAACCAGGGCCACGTTGTTCACACCGAAAGAAGTCTGAAGCATGGTCATCTTGTAAAGCTTGTTGAGCACCACGCTGGCGTTGGCATCACGCTTGATGTCGATGACGATACGCATACCTTCGCGGTCGGTTTCGTCGTTCACATTTGAAATGCCTTCGATTTTCTTGTCGTTCGACAAATCAGCGATGCTCTTGATCAGCTCAGCCTTGTTCACACCATACGGAATCTCGGTCACTACAATCTTATCATGTGTAGGATGCGATTCGATTTCGGCCTTGGCACGCATTACCACACGTCCACGTCCGGTTTCGTAGGCATCGCGCACACCGCTGATACCATAAATATATCCTCCGGTCGGGAAGTCTGGTGCCTTGATATACTGCATCAGGCCGTCTACGTCGATTTCATTATTATCGATGTATGCCACGCAAGCGTCAATGACTTCACGCAGGTTGTGTGTCGGCATATTGGTAGCCATACCTACGGCGATACCCGAAGCACCGTTCACCAGCAGGTTCGGAATGCGGGTCGGCATGACGGTAGGTTCCTGCAACGTATCGTCAAAGTTGTTGGTAAAGTCTACAGTCTCCTTATAAAGATCCTGCATCATCTCCTCACCAATCTTCTTCAGACGAGCCTCCGTATATCGCATAGCGGCGGCACTATCTCCGTCGATAGAACCGAAGTTACCCTGACCGTCGACCAGCGGATAACGCATCGCCCAGTCCTGTGCCATACGCACCAGGGCGCCATATACAGACGAGTCGCCGTGAGGGTGATACTTACCCAGTACTTCACCTACGATTCTGGCTGCTTTTTTATACGGTTTGTCGGATGTATTTCCCAGTTCCATCATTCCGTAAAGAATACGGCGGTGAACCGGCTTGAATCCGTCTCTTACATCAGGGAGGGCGCGTGCCACGATTACTGACATGGAGTAATCAATGTACGACGACTTCATTTCCTCTTCGATGTTGATTTTTATAATTCTGTCTTGTTCTTGCATTTAATACATTATTAATTATACTTCCTTTCAAGGCTTGTAAAAAACCATGCTAAAGTACGACTTTTAGCGGATATACAAAAACTTTTCCACCAAAAAATACGTATAAGCCTGCATTTGGAGACACTTGTAGGAAATGTGGCACGCATTTTGTTAAATAGAAAGAAAGACTTGATGAAGAGTCTTTATAATAATGTATATTTGCAAGCCTATTTTGAATATAAACGATTGGAGAAGATATGAATTTGATGAGCAACGAATTTACACAACAAGTGTCCGACATCGTCGTTTACGGGAAAGAGGAGGCCAACCGCCTTCAGAACGACCATATCGAACCGGAACATCTGCTATTGGGCATCTTGCGCGATGGAGAGTGTAAAGCCACCGAAATATTGAAATCGTTCTACCTCGACCTGAAAGGTATCAAGAACGAACTGGAAACACAATTACGGGAGAAGTCCATTCTGGAGAACTACTCACAGGACATCTCATTCAGCGAGGAAGCATCAAAAATTTTGACATTAAGCAAATTAGAGGCACGATTGATGAATGACGAGAAAGTGGACACCCCGCATATTTTATTGGCCATTATGAGAGACAACCAGAATAACGCATATAAGATATTGGAAAAGAACGACGTAACTTACGAAAAGATAATAGACCGTCTGAAGCAGGAAGAAGCTCCTTTTGACGGACTGGATTTCAATGACGACGAAGAAGAGGAAGGCATCGGACGTCGCGGAAACGCGGACAAGAACAACGATGGCTTCGGTTCTTCCGCCAACCGCCAGGCCACGCAGACCGAACAGAAACAAGCGGACGGTGGCACACCCTACCTCGACAATTACGGTATTGACCTGACCAAGGCGGCCGAAGGTGGGAAACTTGACCCCGTGGTAGGCCGTGAGAAAGAAATTGAACGTATCGCACAGATTCTGAGCCGGCGCAAAAAGAACAACCCGATTCTGATTGGTGAGCCGGGTGTGGGAAAATCGGCCATCGCCGAAGGACTGGCACTCCGCATTGTGGAGAAACGGGTTTCGCGTGCCCTGTTCGGCAAGCGCATCATTTCGCTCGACATGACGGCGGTAGTGGCCGGGACCAAATATCGCGGACAATTTGAAGAGCGTATTCGTGCCATTCTGACAGAGGTGAAGAAACACCCAGACGTCATTCTGTTCATCGACGAGATACATACCATCGTGGGAGCCGGCTCGGCGGCTGGTTCCATGGATGCGGCCAACATGTTGAAACCGGCGCTGGCGCGTGGAGAAATCCAATGCATCGGAGCCACCACCCTCGATGAGTACCGCAAGAACATCGAAAAAGACGGGGCATTGGAACGCCGCTTCCAGAAAGTGCTGGTAGAACCGACCTCACCGGAAGAGACCTTGCAGATTCTCCGGAACATCAAGGATAAATACGAGGAGCACCATAACGTGACCTATACGGACGAGGCGCTGGAGGCTTGCGTACGCCTGACCGACCGCTATGTGACCGACCGCTATTTCCCCGACAAGGCCATCGATGCCATGGACGAAGCGGGTTCTCGCATCCACCTCACTCATATCTCCGTACCTCAGGAAATTGAGGAGCAGGAACGATTGATTGAGGAAGCGCAACAACATAAAAATGAGGCTATTCGCTTGCAGAACTTCGAGCTGGCCGCCAGCTTCCGTGACCGTGAAAACCAGTACACGGAGCAATTGGAACGCCTGAAAAATGAATGGAAAGAAAAGTTGAAGGACAATCGCGAAACGGTGGACGCACCACAGATAGAGGAAGTGGTGTCCATGATTTCGGGTGTACCTGTGCAACGTATGGCGCAAGCGGAAGGTGTACGGCTGAAGGGGATGAAGCAGGCATTGCTTTCGAAGGTTATCGGACAGGACAAGGCGGTAGAGACACTGGTAAGAAGTATCCAGCGGAGCCGTGTGGGACTGAAGGACCCCAACAAGCCTATCGGTACGTTCCTTTTCTTAGGACCGACGGGTGTAGGAAAGACGCACCTGGCGAAAGAGCTGGCCAAGAACATGTTCGGCACTACCGACGCCATCATCCGTATCGACATGAGCGAATACATGGAGAAATTCACCGTGTCACGTCTGGTCGGAGCTCCTCCGGGATACGTGGGTTACGAGGAAGGCGGACAATTGACAGAGAAGGTACGCCGTCATCCCTACTCCATCGTATTGCTGGATGAAATCGAGAAGGCTCACTCCGACGTGTTCAACATGTTGTTGCAAGTGATGGACGAAGGCCGGTTGACGGATAGTCTGGGACGGACCGTAGATTTCAAGAATACCATTATCATCATGACGTCCAACATCGGTACACGCCAGTTGAAGGAGTTCGGCAAAGGCATCGGTTTCACGGCACAGACCGGCGAGAACGAGAAAGAACATGCCAATAGCGTGATTCGCAAGGCCTTGAACAAATCGTTCGCTCCCGAATTCATCAACCGTCTGGATGAAATCGTGACCTTCGACCAGCTGGACATTGCTTCACTGGAGAAAATCATCGACATCGAGCTGGCAGGACTCTACAAGCGTATCGAAGGTTGTGGCTACCATCTCCTGCTCGACCAAGAAGCCAAGCGTTTCGTGGCAGAAAAAGGCTACGACGTACAGTTCGGTGCCCGCCCGTTGAAACGCTCCATCCAGAATCACCTGGAAGACGGACTGGCAGAGCTGATTATCAACGAAGAACCGCAGACGGGCGATACCCTGCATGTGTGCATGAACGCCCAAGGTGACGGAGTAGAAATGAAAGTAGAAAAAGCATAACGGAATTCTGACAGAATTTCGGCATACAGACAAAATGTCAGGTACAAACGTATCTGGCATTTTTTTTGTGTAAGGACTGAAAAAAAATTTATTCGAACAATCATAAAAAAACAAAGAGATATGCAAAAAGGTAATATCGGGGTTACAACAGAAAACATATTCCCCATCATAAAGAAGTTCTTGTATAGCGACCATGAAATTTTCCTCCGTGAACTGGTTTCCAATGCGGTGGATGCAACTCAGAAATTGAAGACACTGGCCGCTACGGGCGATTTTAAAGGTGAACTGGGCGATTTGACGGTACGTGTAAAAGTGGACAAGGAAAACGGTACCATCACCATCAGCGACCGTGGTCTAGGTATGACAGCTGAAGAAATCGACAAGTACATCAACCAGATTGCCTTCTCAGGAGCTAATGACTTCCTGGAAAAATACAAGGACGATGCCAATGCCATCATCGGTCACTTCGGTCTGGGATTCTACTCAGCCTTCATGGTAGCCAAGACGGTAGACATCGTAACTCTTTCTTATAAGGAAGGTGCCAAGGCCGTGAAATGGAGTTGCGACGGAAGTCCTGAGTTCACCCTCGAAGAAACAGAACGTAGCGACCGTGGAACCGACATCATCCTGCACGTGGATGAAGATTGCAAGGAATTCCTGGAAGAATCTCGCTTGCAGGGCTTGCTCACCAAGTATTGTCACTTCCTGGCCGTACCGGTAGCCTTTGGCAAAAAGAAGGAATGGAAAGACGGCAAGCAGGTAGAAACGGATGAAGACAACCTGATTAACGACACTTGTCCTATTTGGACTAAGAAACCGTCGGACTTGAAGGAAGAGGATTACAAGAAATTCTACCGCGACCTGTATCCGATGGCCGACGAACCTTTGTTCTGGATTCACCTGAACGTGGACTATCCGTTCAACCTGACCGGTGTGCTCTACTTCCCGAAAATCAAGAGCAACATCGATTTGCAACGCAACAAGATTCAGTTGTATTGCAACCAGGTATATGTGACCGACTCAGTAGAAGGTATCGTACCCGACTTTCTGACCTTGCTTCACGGTGTCATCGATTCTCCGGACATTCCGTTGAACGTATCTCGTTCTTACTTGCAGAGCGATTCGAACGTGAAGAAGATTTCTACTTACATCACGAAGAAGGTATCCGACCGCTTGCAATCTATCTTCAAGAACGACCGTAAGGAATTTGAAGAGAAATGGGACGACCTGAAGATTTTCATCAACTACGGTATGCTGACTCAGGAAGATTTCTATGAAAAGGCTTCCAAGTTTGCTTTGTTCAAGGATACAGACAACAAGTATTACACCTTCGAAGAATACCAGACATTGATTAAGGATAATCAGACCGACAAGAACGGCAGCCTGATTTACCTCTACGCCAACAACCTGGACGAACAGTACACTTACATCGATGCGGCCAAGAACAAAGGCTACAACGTATTGCTCATGGACGGCCAGCTGGACGTACCGATGATCAACATGCTGGAACAGAAGTTCGAAAAGAGTCACTTCACCCGTGTGGATAGCGACATCGTAGACCGCCTGATTGTGAAGGAAGACCAGAAGGGTGAAGAACTTCCGCACGACAAACAGGAAGTGCTCAGCTCTTTGTTCAAAGGACAGATGCCGAAGGTAAAGAAAACGGAATTCCACGTAGAAGCACACGCACTGGGCGAAAACAATGCGCCGATTGTCATCACACAGGCCGAATACATGCGCCGTATGAAAGACATGGCCAGCATCCAGCCGGGCATGAGTTTCTATGGTGAAATGCCCGACATGTTCAACCTGGTATTGAATAGCGACCACCGCCTGATCAAGCAGGTATTGAGCGATGCCGAAACGGCTTGTGCGGAAAAACTCGTACCGGTAGAATCTGAAATCGCCATGCTGACTCTCCGTCGTAACGAACTCCAGAAAGCACAGGAAGGAAAGAAGGATGAAGAAATCCCGACTGCCGAAAAAGACGAACTGAGTGATGTAGAAAAGAAGATTGAAGCGCAAAAGACCGAAAAGGAAAACATCCTGAACGGTTATGCTGCCGGCAACAAAGTGGTTCACCAGCTTATCGACCTGGCCTTGTTACAAAACAACATGCTGAAGGGTGAAGCCCTGACCAACTTTGTAAAACGAAGCGTGGAAATGATCTGATTTTCCCCCATAAAATAAGGAAAGCCATTCTTGCAGGTATGCAGGAATGGCTTTTTTTGTGCTTTTTATGCCCGTGGATAGAAGATAATTTGTACATTTGCCCAGAAACACGCAAGCAGACAACCATGGAAAACAAAACCGAATTGATATTAATCCGCATCAGCGGAGTGGACCGACCGGGACTGACCGCATCGGTGACTGCCATCTTGTCTAAATATCAGGTAGACATTATGGACATCGGACAAGCTGACATTCACAGTACCTTGTCACTGGGTATTCTTTTCAAATGTTCCGATCAGGATTCCGGAAATATCATGAAGGAATTGCTTTTCAAGGCTTCTGACTTGGGTATCAATATCCGCTTCTATCCTATCAGCGACGAAGAGTATGAAATGTGGGTCAACCTGCAAGGAAAGAACCGCTACATTCTGACGCTATTGGGCAGAAAACTTACGGCACAACAGATTGCCGGTGCTACCAAGCTTTTAGCAGAACAACAACTGAACATCGACGGTATCCGTCGTCTGACCGGACGTATTCCCCTGGACGAGAAAAAAGCAAACGTGAGAGCCTGCATCGAATTTTCGGTGAGAGGTACTCCCAAAGACCGTGAAGAGCTACAAAGCCAGCTCATGCAGCTCAGCGCTTCACTGGGCATGGACTTCTCGTTCCAGCAAGACAATATGTACCGCCGTATGCGCCGACTCATCTGCTTTGATATGGATTCCACCCTCATTGAAACGGAGGTCATCGACGAACTGGCCATACGGGCCGGTGTGGGCGACCAGGTGAAAGCCATCACGGAAAGAGCCATGCGTGGCGAGATTGACTTCTGCGAAAGTTTCAAGGAACGGGTGGCCCTGCTCAAGGGACTGGATGAAAGCGTGATGCGCGACATTGCCGAACATCTCCCGATTACCGAAGGAGTGGAACGCCTGATGTTTGTCCTCAAGCGCTACGGATACAAGATTGCCATTCTGTCGGGAGGTTTCACGTATTTCGGCAACTACCTGAAAGAGAAATTCGGCATTGACTATGTCTATGCCAACCAGCTGGAAATCGTGGACGGCAAGCTGACCGGCCGCTATTTAGGTGACATCGTAGACGGAAGACGAAAGGCGGAATTGCTCCGCCTGCTGGCACAGGTAGAAAACGTGGACATCGCACAGACGATTGCCGTGGGCGATGGAGCCAACGACCTGCCCATGCTTTCTACGGCAGGACTGGGAATCGCCTTCCATGCCAAACCGAAGGTCGTGGCTAATGCGCAACAGGCCATCAATACCATCGGACTGGATGGCGTGTTGTATTTTTTAGGATTCAAGGATTCCTATCTGGACGAACGCGGCAAATTATAATGACAAGATAACATTACTATATGAAGTTTTCGGAACTGAACTTAGAAGATAGCGTCCTCGATGCCTTGGACGCAATGAATTTCCAGGAATGTACGCCCGTACAGGAACACACTATCCCTGTCATCCTGGAAGGAAAAGACCTGATTGGCGTGGCCCAGACAGGTACGGGAAAAACGGCGGCCTACCTGCTTCCGGTGTTGAACCAGTTGAGCAAGGGAGGTTATCCGGAGGATGCCATCAATTGTATCATCATGTCGCCCACCCGCGAACTGGCCATGCAGATTGACCAGCAGATGGAGGGTTTCTCCTATTTCATGCCGGTGTCAAGCGTGGCGGTGTATGGAGGAAACGACGGTATCCGTTTTGAGCAGGAAAAGAAAGGGCTGACTTTGGGAGCGGATGTAGTAATCGCTACTCCGGGACGTCTGATCAGCCACTTAAGCTTAGGTTATGTGGACTTGTCGAAAGTATCTTTCTTCATCCTCGACGAAGCAGACCGCATGCTCGATATGGGATTCTCGGACGACATCATGCAGATTGTCAAATATCTTCCCAAGGAACGGCAGACCATTATGTTCTCCGCCACCATGCCGACCAAAATCCAGCAACTGGCCAAGACCATTCTTCACGACCCGGTGGAAGTGAAACTGGCCGTATCCAAGCCGGCGGAAAAAATCATTCAAGCCGCTTACATCTGCTACGAGGCACAGAAACTGGGCATCATCCAGTCGCTGTTCCAGTCCCAGCAACCGGAGCGTGTCATCATCTTTGCCTCTTCCAAGCTGAAGGTGAAAGAAGTGACCAAGGCCCTGAAACGCATGAAGCTGAACGTGGGCGAAATGCACTCCGACCTGGAGCAAAGCCAGCGCGAAGAAATCATGCACGAGTTCCGCAACCGCCGCATCGACATCCTGGTGGCTACCGACATCGTGGCCCGTGGGATCGACATCGACGACATCCGCCTGGTCATCAACTACGACGTGCCGCATGATAGCGAGGACTACGTACACCGCATCGGACGTACGGCCCGTGCCAACAACGACGGATGCGCCATCACTTTTGTTAGTGAAACCGAGCAGACCCGTTTCAAGCAAATCGAAACATTCTTAGGAAAAGATATTTACAAACTCCCCGTACCTGAAGAACTGGGCGAAGGTCCGGTATATGCTCCCCGCACTTCCAGAAAAGAAGGAGGCAAACAGGTGAAGAATTTCTCCCGCAACAAAAAAGGCGGATGGAAAAAGAAAGGGGGAAACCATGCGAAAAAGCAGGGAGAAAGAACGGTCAAGAACTAAACATAAAATTTCCTGTTTTTAGTCTCAATTATACTAATTCATGAGACTAAAAGCAGGAAATTTTTACTTTAGAAATCCTTTTTTCAAAGCACTCGCTTAACCTATTATTAATTACATATCTAATTTTATAAATCTATTCTCTAGAAGCTTTTGCATTCCATACTAACAATGCACAAATAACAGATAAAAGCGCTGCACCTATCCAAAAATAATTTATAGCCGTAAAATCATAAACATCTTGACCATCTACGATAGTCTTATTTCCTTCTATCAATATTCCACTCATTACATCTTGAATTCCAGCACCTACATAACTAGCTATACCAACTACGCCGAGGGCCGCACCAGAGGCATTTCTTGGTGCTATATCCACAGCCATTAACCCTCCAAGGAAACAAAGAAGTACACCTATCCCAAGGCCAAACATTATCATTGCAATAACATCCAGCCAGTAATGTACACCAGGAACTAACAAAAATATAGATAAAGCACCAACATTAAGTAACCCAAATATCAATGCTGGAATATTTCTTCTCCCATTAAACAACTTATCTGAGATATAACCAGAGAAAGCTGTTCCAACTATACCACATACAGAATTAACTGATATAATAAAACTTGCATCAAGTGTACTATAACCTTTTTGTGCTTCAAGATAAAAAACTCCCCAACTATTAACTGCATAACGACTAATATACATAAAAGCACTTGATAAAGCTAATATCCATATAGCAGGCATTAATAGAACTTGCTTTTGAGCCTCATTATAATCCGCTGTATTTTCAGTAGTTTGAACTTTCTTAATATTAGAAGGAAGTCCCTTACTCTCTGGAGAGTCATGAAAAAAATTCCATATAATCAAAGTACCTAATAAACCAAGCAGACCAGCACCCCAAAATCCATATCTCCAACCTAATGCAGATACAATTGAAGCTACTATAATAAAAGTAAGCGCCTCACCTATATTATGACTAGCAGACCAAAAACCATAAAAAGAGCCTCGTTCTTTATCATCAAACCAGCGAGAAAGCCCTACAACACAAGATGCAGCCCCCATTGACTGAAACCAACCACTTATACCCCAAAGTACGGCAAAAAGAATAAAAGAGTTTGTAAAACCAAGAGCTAAATTTACAAGAGAAGTTATCAATAGTCCCGTTGACATAAATCTATTGATATTACTTCTATCAGCCATAAAACCATTGGTAAATTTTCCTATTGCATAAGTAAAAAATAATACAGAACCTATTATACCCAGCTCTGTTTCTGAGAATATTCCTTCCTCTACAATTGGCTTTTTCACAACATTTAAACTTAATCTACATACATAATACATACCATAGCCAAATGTTGCTGAAAGAAAAGTTGACCATTTGTAAATCCGCATCTTCTTTTTTATTTCTTCAGACGAACTATAATTACAAGACTTTGGTGTTGAGACTCTATAAAAGTCTATTACTGATTTTAATATCATATTTATTCCAATTCTTTTAATAAATAATATCTTAAATCACTGCCAGGAATGTAATTTAAAACTTCCATTCCTAACCGCTGTGCTGTATAGCAGTTTTTTAATGAATCGTCTACAAACAATGTTTCATTCACGTCTATTCCGCTATCTTCAATAACCATTTTAAATATTCGTTCATCAGGCTTTGAGGAATGAAGCATATATGACAAATACACTCCATCAAATATATCGTTTACATTTAATCCATTATAACTAAAAACTGTTCCAGAATATCTATTCCAGTGTATAGAGTTTGTATTACTAAGAAGATACAAATTGTATTTTCTTTTTAAAGAAACCAATAATTCAAGTTTATAAAGAGGTACTTTTCCAAGCATTGAATTCCATATAAAATCAATTTCCTCATCTGTAAGGTTTGAAGATGAACATAAACGAAATTCATTTCTAAATTGTTTATCCGAAATCACACCCATTTCATGCTCGAGAAAAAAACCAGCTTTATGAGTACTATTAACTTCTCTATTTGTAAACTTCACACCTACTTTTTTACACTCTTCTATAAAGTTTTCAGGCCTGACATCAATCAACACATTTCCCCAATCGAAAATAATATTTTTTATTTTATTCATGATTTTTCATTTAAAGTCATATATTTATTGCCTACAAAATTTTTAGATCTTGCAGGCAATAAATATCATTGATATACATCTAGCTACATCATTCACATATATCGTCTTTTGTATAAAAGAGAAAACAACATAACTCAATTCAATTATACTCTTCTATCATTTATGCAAATTCCGACTTCTCAAATATGTTAACAAATAAGCTGGACGATCAGTTTGTATGATTCTACACCCCAATTTATCTATCAAATAACCATAACCATCCTCCAAATTACCTAAAGACATATCATCATCATGTCCACCAGCCATTGTATTCCACAAAGTATTATACCAAATTAACGACTTACCTTTTAAAGTCTCTTTAATTTTATATGGGAGTTTGTTAGAATCCTTTTCAAAAAGCAGCTCAAAAGCTACAGGAGATAAATCAGAAACAAACTTATTAATTTCTATTTCAGCATTCTGATTGTCTAAATCTACAATCGGCATATAAATTACATCCCTTAAATAATGCCCATACAAAGATTTAACTTCTTTCACAGATTTTCTCCCCTTCATAATAACCTGTTTTGTAGTACCTGTCTTTTCTAATAAAGGTACAACCATATCAAAATATCGGTCTGCTTTATCAAGATTAACCAATATTTTACCTTTTACAAGAAGTAAAGCTTCTTCCAAAGTTGGAATTTTATGAATTGTTTTAATAGCACAACCATTTCTTAAATTTAATTTACGAATTTCATCTAAAGTATATTTGCTAACGTTTCCTTTACCTGTAGTTGTACGGTCTAATGTATTATCATGCATTAAAATTAAAACACTATCTTTTGTACATTGCAAGTCTAACTCAACAATATCTACTCCCATTTCTATTGCACTATTAATACCTTCTAAAGAATTTTCAGGATAGTTTCTCCAATCACCACGATGGGCAGCTACTAAAACAGTGCTTTCATCACAAGTCTGTAATTTTGTCAATATATTATCAACATTTGTCTGTGCAAACAATTGACTTGAAAACAGAATAATAAATATCAAGATTGTATTTTTCATAATTTAGTCCTTTAATTATAAAATTAGGGTATTTAAATACCCTAATTTTATTTTTACATATTAATAATTTATCCAATAATGTATCCTTCGTTCTGCCAATCAGATTTATCATTGACATTTTCAATTTCAGTTTGAGGAATAGGATACAAAACTCTATATGAATCAACACCTACAAAAACTTCATTAAAAATATTTGTACGAACAATGTCAAACCATCTATCACATTCCAAAGCTAATTCTAAACGTCGTTCTTTATGAATCGCTTTTCTAAGACTTTCCTTTGATACAAAATCAGATAATTCTTTATCAGGTAGTCCTGCATTATTACGTACTGCATTCAATGCATCTAAAGCACCTTGAGTAGGCGATTGAGATAATTCATTTAACGCTTCTGCATACATTAACATTACATCAGCACAACGCAACACCGGAAAATCAGAACTTGTTTCATTATTTGTAGCAGGAGTATCAAACTTTCCCGGTCTCTCACCGCTACCAGTAGGAGCCAAAAGAAACTTTCTATTATCATTATCACTTTCAAACTCACTTTGCGGTAAAGATATTACATTACCATTATCATTATTACGATAACGATTATTCTGATGAACAGACTCACCTATGCCGCCTTTCAAATATTGAACCGCAAAAATAATATCCTTACTAGTCTTAAGATTGTTTGGAAAAGTTTCAGGTGTTGGAACTAAACTCAATTCTTTACCTTCTTTTATAACAGAAACAATAGGGGTAAGTTCTTCATATACTTTATCATAATTCTCCATATATAAATAAACTTTAGCCAATAAAGCACATGCTGCATAAGACGTTACCCTTCCTTTCTCCTCATCAGGCCATTCGCTTGGTAATGATTTTGCAACATTCAAGTCTTCAATGATTTGATTATAAATAACTGATACCTCTTCACGCTTATTGTTCCTTGCATCTTCTACTGTTTGCGGCTCTGTTACCAATGGAACCTTTCCCCATAATCTTACTAAATTAAAATAAGATAAAGCCCTAACAAACGATACCTGTCCTACTATTTCATTATATTTATCCTCTGTCATTTTCACGGATTCTACATTATGAAGGACAAGATTACAACGATAAATTGTTTTATAAAGTGAACTCCATGCATCTGATAAATTTGTATTAGCAGGAGTTTCTGTAAAAACTTCTATCTGATACCTGACACCACCTCCAGCACCAGAATTATCATCCATTACATTGTCACCTCTAATTTCCATCAATGTCATAAAATTACCACCATACTGACTACTAGATTGAAGTTCGTCATACACTCCTATCACAGCACCTTCCAAACCTTTTACATCATTATAAAATGTTTCTTCAGTAGGGAAATCTATAGGTTTCAAATCCAAAAAATCATTGCAACCAGTCATTATCAAACCGGCAAAAACATATGATATAATTCGTTTCATATTTCTAAATAATTAAATATTAATTAAAATGTAAGGTTAACTCCAAGAGAAATTGTTCTGGCCAATGGATATACTCCATAATCTTCTCCATTAGTTGTTACAGAATTTCTATTAGAAACTTCTGGATTATATCCTTCATAACGAGTAAATGTAAATGGATTTTGTATAGAACAATAAATACGAGCAGCTTGTAAACAAACCTTATTTACCAGACTCATAGGGAATGTATATCCTAAAGATATATTTTTTATTCTTAAATAAGATCCATCTTCAACGTGCCATGTAGAAGTTGTTCCATTCTGTCCTTTACTTACACGATTAGCACGAACATTCATACCACTTCCTGGATTATCTTCAGACTTCCACCGATCCAATGCTCCTTTATAATTGTTCATATTCCCTTCATGATTATAAAAATAACGTCGAGACAAATTCAATATTTCATTTCCATAAACACCTTGGAAAATAACTCCCAAATCTATTCCTTTCCATGCAATATTAGCACCGAATCCATAAGTGAAATCAGGCATATAATTCCCGACTATAGCTCTGTCGGTATCTGAAATATCCAAAATACCATCACCATTAACATCCTTAAATTTAAAATCACCAGGTTTTGTATCAGCTAAACCATAATTTGAAGGAGAGTCAACATAATGCAATGAAGCATCTACTTCCGCCTGATTTTTATAAACACCTTCTACTACTGGTAAATAATATGAACCGATTGGTTCCCCTACCCTAGTTATAAAATAAGCATTACCTACAGATCCAGAAGATATTATATCTGCATTACCTGGTCCAAGTGCTTTTACCTCATTTATATTCTTTGAGATATTAAAATATGCACTCCAAGTAACATCTCCCATCTGATGGTTAGTTGAAATATTAAATTCAATACCTTTATTATTTACTTTACCTATATTCTCTAATCTTGTAGTATAACCAGTAGTCATTGGAACTGGAACATTCAACAATAGATCATAAGTATTACTATTATACAAATCAAGACCTAATGTTAAGCGATTTTTAAATAATGTAGCATCAAAACCGACATTAACTTGAGCTGTCTTTTCCCATTTCAAATCAGGATTAGGCATACTCTTCGGAGCAGCACCTTTAATTGCATCTGGACTTGAACCTCCCAAAACATAGCTATAGTAAGCCAACTCTCCTTGTGCTCCATAATTAGGTATATTAAAATTACCAGTCAAACCATAACTTGCTCTTAACTTTAAATCATCAATAAATTCAAGCGAATTCATAAATTTTTCTTCTGAAATACGCCATCCAAGAGAAACGGAAGGGAAATATCCCCAACGATTATTTTTACCAAACCGTGAAGCGCCATCAGCACGTAAAGCCCCTGTTATCATATATTTACCCAAATAATTATATTGTATACGTGCTAGGGCAGACAATAAAGACCATTCTGAAGCATTGGAATTACCTCTTGTTACGGTTCCTGCATTAAGCGTAGGTATAGAATTTATAATAAAACCGTTTGCAAAAGCATAATTACTTTCGTCTCTTTGATACTGCATTGTCCAACCTCCTAGTACAGACACTGAATGTCCTCCAAAATTTTTATTATAAGATAGTGTCTGTTCAAAAACCCAGTTATATATACGGCTGGTCTGTGATGTAGCTTCTGGTATAGACTCTGGATTTCCTTTTGTATTAGACAATGGGATAGTAGAAGGTCTGAATGTATCTTCCGAATCATTATAAAGATCCACTCCAAAATTTGCCCTATATTTCAAAGAGGGAAGGAAAGCAACCTCACCATAAATATTTCCAAAAATCCTTGACGCCTTCTTTTCATCCTTCTGAAGCATTGCCAAAGCTACAGGATTCCAAACCTGAGTCTGACTATTTCCTCGTTTTATACTTCCATCATCCATAATTGTTTCAGTATCAGCACTCCATGAATTTTGTGCAAAACAAAAACTGCCATCATCATTGTAAACAGGAAAGATCGGGGAACTATGCAGAGCAGAAGCTACCACACCTCCCCCATTACTATTATAAGCCCCATCAGAATTTACTTTATTTTCTATAGTCAAAGATGGATTTAAAGTAATACCGAATTTAAAAATACCTTCCGATACATCCAAATTCAATCGAGCACCATAACGTTTAAAATCACTATTAATAATGATACCATCTTGATTTAAATAATCCAACGAAACATAATATTTAATCTTATCGCTACCCCCAGAAGCAGAAACTGTATGATTCTGCATACCAGCTGTACGATATATTTCATCCTGCCAATCAGTATTGGTTAATCCTGGTGTTCCATTCAGATATGGAATAAGCTCCATTGGAACTATCGTATTATAATCATTTCCAGAATTCTTCAAGCGCAATGCATTATTATCCGATATACTAAATGGTAACGGAGAATTACCTGCCGCAATACGCTTACGATTTATAGATTCCATTTTATCAACATAAGTATTATTACGAGCATCATAGGCAAGTTCCGCATATTCATAAGCATCCAGCATATCTATCTTCTTTGATACACTTTGCCATGCATAATATCCCCCATAAGTTACAGTAGTCTTACCACTAGTACCCTTTTTAGTCGTGATCAAAACAACTCCATTTGAGCCTCTTGAACCATAAATTGCAGCAGAAGATGCATCTTTCAATACTTCAATGCTTTCAACATCATTCATATTAAAAGTATTCAATTGGTCTTTTGCTAAAGGTACACCATCCACAACGTAAAGAGGCGATGTGCCGGCTGTAATTGTTCCCGTACCACGAACTTTTATTTGTAAAGAAGAACCCGGAGCACCTGTTCCTTGAGTAATCTGTACACCCGGCATCTTACCAGCCATTGCTTCAGCCATAGAACTCACAGGCTGACCTTTCAAATCGCTAGCACGAACACTTGCTATAGAAGTTGTCACATCTCGTTTACGCTGAGTTCCATATCCTACAACCACAACCTCATCCAATATTTCTGTATCCTCTTTCAATGTTACTGCTAAAAATTTTCCAGAGATTGCCTTAATTTGCTGACTTTGGTATCCCACATAAGAAATTTCCAGGTTAGCACCATCTGTTGCATCAAGAGAAAAATTTCCATCGAAATCGGTAATTGTTCCTGTTGCAGTACCTTTTACCATTACTGTAGCACCAATAATCGGCTCACCTTTCGTGTCCTTCACGGTTCCTTCGATCTTTCTTACTGTACCTTTCTGAACGGGAGTAATTACTATATATCCATCATTAATTTTATAAGTACAATCAGTTCCTACAAGGATTGCATCGAGCACTTTCAGTACATCTACATTTTTCTGATTAAGAATAACAATCTTGTTTACATCAAGCTGAGTTGCGTTATACGCAATTTTGTACTTTGACACAGATTCTATTTTTTGAAAAGCTTGTTTCAATGATACTTGTTCTCCATTGAAAGAAACTTTCTGTGCATTGACAGATATACTACCTGCCAGCATCAGGCCAACTCCAAAGGTTAATGCTTTGTTGATTTTCATGTTCATCTCATATTAGATTAAATAATTTAATACATCTGTTTTGTACGTACATAAGGAAGACAATGTAAATGCATAGTACACCCAATGAATTTGTATTAATAAAAGTTAAAGGTGTACAGAAGTAGAATCCATATACACTCCCGTACACCTTTATTGTTTTTAAGGTCCTAAATTCAATCTATTTTTTCACTAAGAGCAAGAATGCTTTATCTTACCCCAAATAGACATCAAAGAAATTCAATGTATCACCTATAATAATAGTTACACTTTAAATTACCATTCAGATAAAAGTCGATAATATTCTTATAATACAAAATATCAATGTTTTTCATTCAATATAAACTTCTTTACCTGAAATTCTATAATCAAGTTCCGGAATCATTAGCTTAAGAATATGGAATACATCTTCAAGAGATTCGTGCTTATTGTAGTGTACGTATATTTTCTGCTTGTTATATACGGAAGTACGTATATGCACTTTTACCCCGTATGTCCTTTCGATAATCTGCATCGCATATTCAAAGTCTGTATTATTAAAGAACAAGCCTCCCATACGCCAATCGGAATAATCAGATGCTTTTACTTTGACACATTCCACTTTATTTGTAGAAGGAATATAAACCAGCTGATCATCAGGTTTCAAATAATATGATATAGTAGTATCATTCAGAAGACTTACTTTCAAGGCCCCTGTTTCAAGGGTAGTTTTGACTTGCTTATCATCAGGGTAGGCCGATACATTAAATGTAGTACCTAGTACTCGCATTTTGAGGAAACGTGTATTTACAACAAACGGATGCTCTGCATCTTTTGTCACCTCAAAAAATCCCTCCCCATTAAGATATACTCCTCTTTCAGCCATGGTAAAAGTAGAAGGGTATATAAGTGTACTACCAGAATTAAGCCAGACTTTACTTCCATCTGGCAATGTTACCTGCTCTCGTCTGCCCAATTCGGCATAATACTGAACATACGATATTTCAGGTTCACCAACTTCATCAGAATTAATACTGCTTATAAAAAAATATCCTGAAGTACACATCATTATAAATGGTATCAGCCATACAGCAGCAATTCTAACCCAATATTGAATAGAGTGAAGACGAGCATTCTTATTGCTTTTCTTACGCATTACAGATTCAATCCTATTATACGACACTTCCCAGTCTTCAGACGTATCCATATCTATTTCATCCCACAACTGTTTCAACGCTTTATCCCTTTCAGAATCATCACGTGGATTAGAAAGTCTTTGATATACACGTGATTTCAAGTTTTCCGGGATATCGTGCTTAAAAAAATAATCAAGTATTTGTTTTATATAACTCATAATTTATCTTTATATACTTCTTTCTCATTTTAGACAGACAAACTCTATGTTACCCCTACTCCATTAACATTATATATGTTATAACGATAAAACCAATAACATTCCTTAATTCTTTCAATGCCAAATTAAGATGATTCTCTACAGTTTTTTTCTGTATTCCCAACTTCACAGCAATTTCATCGTTTGTCAAACCTTCTTGACGGCTCAAATGAAATATTTGTTTACGCTGTGGAGGCATTTCACTTACTGTCAAGTCTACAAGCAGTTTTAAATCATTCGCCACTATTTCATCATAAGGAGTGGTTGTATCACTAACATCTGGCACATCATCTATCTCTACAGGAATAATATGACGAGCTTCTATATAATTGAATATAGTATATTTTGATAAGGTAAACATATAAGAATCAAAATTATTGACAGAAGCAAAAGCTTCTTTCTTTTCCCACAGTTTTATGAAAATCATTTGAGTAAGTTCTTCTGCCTCGTCTCTGTCTTTTAAAAAACCATATGAAAAGGATTTGACTTTTGAATAATATGTACGGAAGATATGCCTGAAAGCCTTTTCATCACCTTCTGACAATCTGAGCAATATTTCTTTTTCGTTTTCCATACCTATGTTTGTACCAGATTAAGTTGTTTTTTAATTCGAGCCTAAATATAGAATCATGCCAGCAGAATTAAAATTGTAAAATATCTATATGCAAAAAAGTCCACAAATATTGATATTCAGTAGATTAAAGCTATTCAAACTTTAACAAACAATATCGTATATACAAATTATATGCAATATTCGTAAAATTCATCAAGATATGCAAACAAACAGCTGGCAATTTAAATAAGTTATTGTAAACACTAAAGTTCAATTAAATCTGTCTGAAACAATCAATATCTGACAAAAATATCATGTTAGGTTGAACAAAAGCATAGAACAGACAGCATTACAAAATAAGAGACCTATTGGCAGAATTAAATATACGTTATAAATTCCACCAATAGGCCCATATCATGTTTTTTACTATAACATGCCGACTATTCGCCTTCGCCCATACAAGTTACAGCTCTTGAAAAAATTAATCTTTAAACTTATACTTTTATTGCCATTTTTGCTCTATAGTCTTACTCCCTCTTGGTAGTAATAAGAATCACGCCAAATTTTCCTTTCTTACCATATTTTGTGGTAGCGGCTTCATTCTTCAGCACACTGACGGATTGTATCTTTTTCGGATTGAGCTTCTTTATCACATCGTCAGACACTTCCAGCCCGTCCATAATGACAAGCGGAGACATTTCGGAGGCTTTGGAACTACCCACTGAATCTATCTTGAAATCTCCTGTAACGAACAATTCATCCATAGGATTATGGAGTTTAATAGTAGGCACATCTACCGATTCCTCGCTTTTCTGGACTCCATACCCCACTACTACGACATCATTGTCGCCTGACTTCGGCTTGTGGTTGGTTCCCTCCAGCATGAAAGTCACCGGGAGAGTAAATTTTACGCTGACCGGCTTTCCGTCCTGCATGCCCGGCTTCCATTTCGGCATGGTACTGATTACGCGGATAGCTTCTGCATCCAGCCATGGGTCGACCGGACGGAGCACCTTGAAATCGCTCAGCGAACCGTCTTTTCTTACCACAAACTGCACGATGACACGCCCCTGCTTACCGGCTTCCTGTGCCTTTGCAGGATACCTGAGATTGCGTGCCATAAATTCCAGACCAGCACGCATACCACCCGGATATTCCGGCATCTGTTCCACTACGCTAAACGTCTGGTCATCCGATGTCACAGCTTGCGGAGCAGGTGCTACCACCTTCACATCTTTCTTTGTGTCGCTTTCAGTCAAGACAATTGTCTGGTCGGCTTTCTTCAGGCAGTCTTTGACCGACATGGTAACCGTACTCATACCGATGTAGGCCACCTGGATGCTTTGGTCGGTGCCGACTTCCAGCGTGAAATTACCGTTTTCGTCGGTAATGGTACCGTTGGTCGTATTCGCCACAAGTACAGTTGCCGCGATGACGGGTTCTCCTTTCTCATCCACCACCTTCATCTTCAGTTTGGTCTTTTCGGCGAGGTTCGACACATTTTTATCGGCATACGTTTCCAGAACTGCCGATAAATCATTAACTTTGACACTTGAAATCTCGTCAAGTGGTTTGGAGATTTCAGGACGGGCAAAAGCAGCTACGGTAACGGCTGCCAACGGAAGTACATAGAGGTACTTGGCCCGTGCCCACGGATTGGATTTTTTTCGAATCATCATAGTGATACGTTTTTTAAGTGAACTGTGATTAAAGCTGTTGGCAATAGAGTAGAGCCTTGCGCCAACGGCTTTTTTTATTAATAGCATTTGATATTCTTTCGCGTTGATTCCCTGACGGAGAACTTCTTCGTCGGCTTCGTATTCGTGGATGTTCTGCAACTCCTGCTTGAGCAGCCAGATGGCAGGATTGAACCATTGCAGCCAGGCACAGGCTTCGGTCAGCAACAAATCCCATGAATGACGGTAATGGATATGGGCCATTTCGTGCACCAGAATGTGATGTCCGCTTTCCTTCAGGTCTGTTTCCGAAATCACGATGTAGCGCATCCAGCTGAAAGGAGCCAGTTTACGACGGTGGACTACCAAGCATACACCGTTGTCCAACCTTTCACATCGGCTGTGACGAATGAGATAAAGCATGCGTCCCAGCGACCAGAGGTGACGGACGATGACAGAAAACAGCCCCGCAAAATAAACTAACACCAGCCCTTCCTGCCAGTGGAACGGACGACTTCCCTCTTCCACCACTACCGCTTCGCTATTCCATTGGTACATCAGCAACAAGTCTTCCATCGACATCACTTGTGCATTTACCGGCGAAACCTGTTCCACCGTCACCTTCACCAAAGGCAGCAGACACGAGAGCAGCATCACTCCCAGCAAAGCTATCCGGTTAAAACGGTGGAAAGTTTCCTTGCTGAGCAGCAGGCGGTAGAACAGATAGAACATCGCCAGGCAGACAGCCGACTTGAGTATATAGACTAAAAAGGTTCCCATAGGCAGACGTGTTTTATTGCGGTTTTTCGTTCTGCCCCTCTTCCACCTGACGGATGAGTTCTTTGAGTTCCTCCACTGAAATGTCTTCCTCTTTCACCAGCGAGGAAACAGCCCCCAAGAAAGAATTGTTGAAATATTTGGAGATGACCCCACGCAGGGTTTTCCGCCGGAATTCCTCTTCCGACACTACGGCATGATACTGGTAGGTATTACCAAACGCGGTATGCGACAGGTACCCCTTATCTTCCAGTCCCCTTACAATGGTCGACAGGGTATTGAAGTGCGGCCGGGGTTCTTCGTAAAGTTCCACCAGTTGTTTGACGAACATCGGACCTTTCTCCCAGAAAAATCCCATGATTTCTTCTTCTTTGGCAGTAAGTGTTTTCATATCCGTTTCAATTGGTTACCACAAAGAACTAAAACTTTTAGTTGACAAACTAATTTTTATAGTTAATATAACTAAAGAGTATAGTTATATAATTATATAGAGCTTGCAATACCTTAAAACGGCTTTCATAATACTATTTCCTTATCAGTTCTGCGGATATCATTAATAATCACATCAATCAAAGGGTAACTTACCATATTCACTAATATACTCATCACGAAGTATAGAAGGCATCTCATCTTCAGAGAATGAATCAATTACTTTAAAATCTGCAATGTGATTACGTAAATTCCTGCGAACGGCGACATCCTCCAACTCCTCACGCCTGGCTTTGCTCAATGCACAAAACTCTTCTTCCTGTTCAATACCGCAATAGCGCCTTCCACACAGATTAGCCGCAATTCCCGTAGTACTACTACCAGCAAATGGGTCAAATACCCACGCATTTTCATTTGTTGATGATAGAATGATACGTGCCAACACCGATAAAGGTTTCTGAGTGGGATGCTTTCCGCATGACTTCTCCCAACGTCCAATGGCAGGCAGTCTCCAGACATCCGTCATCTGCTTATTATCATTAACGGTTTTCATTAATTCATAATTATAAATGTGTGGCACTTTCTTCAGCTTCCGCGCCCATATAATGAATTCCGTACTATAAGTAAAAAATCTACAAGATATATTTGCCGGTGGATTTGTTTTCTGCCAGGTTATCACATTCAGAATCTTATACCCAAGCTCTGTCAGACAATTAGCTACAGAAAATATATTATGATACGTTCCACTAATCCAAATAGTCCCATTTTCCTTGAGTTTCTCACGACACAAGCGTAACCATTCCCTATTAAATGCCTGAACCTCTTCCGGAGATCTGGATTCATCCCACTTTCCTTTGTTTACACATACCACCTTACCCGATTGCAAACTAATCCCCCCATCTGACAAAAAATAAGGTGGATCAGCAAAAATCATATCAAACTTAAAATCAAACTCTTGCAACAGTTTAAATGAATCTCCTTTAGCCAGCAGAAAATCGTTATTTGCCGATTTATAATAAGGTTCAATCATAGAATTTTTAATTATTAAGCCATTAAGCCACCACCGCCTTCCCCTTTGTTAGCATAGGCAGACTGCCATCCTGTCTGCCCCATAATACTAATAGATTTGGGAGGTCTCAAATGCTTTTTATCATTACAAATAGCAGTAAACGGACATTCCGTAAGTTTCTGACCGCTCGGCAAAGCTCTGACATATTCCGTATTCTGTATTGCAATAAAACCTTCTTCATCTTCACAAGGCATACATTTCCTCACTATAGAGGCAGGAACCCTTCTAATCCCTTGTTTATAACACACCTGGCAGGTCGTATTTCGAGAAGAATGCCATTTAAAGACATGCCCATTAGGGCAAGCAAAAAAGATAAGGCTCTCTTTACAGAACTGACGTCCCACTACATTATAAACAAAATAATCCATCAAACAAGGACTTGAGATACTTTCTTGTGGATATTTTTGCGTCCAAATTTCCCACACACGCCGCCATGCAGCAGCATTCATCTCATCAATATACTCATATTGATAACAGAAAATATCCAAGAAACTAGAAACTAACGGGATAGCTGTCCGAATAATACCGGTTCTCAGCGCAACTTTAATCGTGTTCACATCACTAGCCACATTAATACGTTCAAAACCCGTCACATTTTGCCAGATACCCAATACCACCATATCCCGCACAAACATATCTGCCTTCTTATTGCCATACCCCGCATTACAAGCTATCAGGTCATTGCGCAATGTATAAATATCCCGATTATATTTTTCAAGAAGTTCATACGGTGTACATTTGTGCGTAAGAAGGAACTGCGCAATATTAGTCGCATATTTCAATCGCTTATCATTCTGTGACAATACTCCCACATCTATTTTTTTCAGAAAATCCTCCGGTTCAGCCAGGATATTGTTTTCATCAAAAATAGCATTGTCACATTCAAACACATCTGCCAGAAATGAGAAACTACGTGATCCCCTGAAATCCTGATTTGCAGTCAAAAAGCGCACACGACATACATCTTCATCCGAAAGTCCACACGTGTCATAAATCGAGGTAAATGCCTTTCCATTAGTCTGAATAAAAATAGAATGCAGCGCATCAGCTACCTTTTCGCAGATATATTCGTCTATCTCACAATTCAGAATTTCTTTATGATATTTGTGCCAGAATTTATGAAAGTCCGAAAAATAATCAAACTTGTTACCGAACTTTTCAATCGTTCCAATATCAGGATGAGTGGTATAAAGAAACTCATTAATCTGTTGCACAATTTTTCTTGCACCTTCAATATCTAATTGCGGATGACTATCTATTATATCTTTCAATGACTGGCAGAACGCAGTAAATTCTTTCATTTCTCAAGCCTTTATCAGGTTAATAAAATCTTGCATATTTGTCAGGTTATATATACTTGGAATAATATTATACGCCTCTTGAAGCTTATTCCTTGCACTTTTCCATCCAATTCCATCAGTAATCCATACAAATTCAAAACCAGAAACAGAATTAATTTTAGGTGCAATATCTGAATAAGAACGAGCTACCTCATTCAGTTTTGAACCTCCAGAACTATAGAAATTAACTTCTATCAAAAAAATCTTTTGTTCCGTCTCAATAACAAAATCAAAACGCTTTTCGTCATCTCCCAGTACCTTTGATATAGCAGGCCACTCACTAGAATAAACTTCCTGCCGATAGATTATCCCCTGATTGTCAAATACATGAGCTATCATGTTTTCCATTACATGACCACTTCTATTTTTACGGGCATTGGTGTCCAACCCTGTCTCTATACCAAATACATAATCCACCAGATTCTTTATCTTCTGCTGTTGAAAAACTTCCGTAAGCCCCGTATCATTCAGAAACTCCATCACACCATCTACAGAATCAAACAAAGAATCCAGCACGACACACTGACCCTGCGAATCAAGTACCACCTTTTTCCCTTCACTTCTAACGGCAATAAGAATATCCATTACCTTAAAAGCCGCTCGATCTCTTTTCCATATAGTCTCCACAGCTCGACGCATATCGGACGCACCAATTAAACTATTGAGCATGCAAAGACTAAGTTTTATATCCTCCACATTCAGTGAAATCTTATCAAAATCACAGAAGAAATCAAGAGTCTGATTTGTCTCTTGAAGCTGAGACATAAACAAGTTAAAATCTTTCATTGGTGTCATGCAAATAATCTTAATTCCAACGGCTGTTCCTGAACTATTTTCTTTGTCAGAATATAATTATGCACAAGGATCTCTGTCAACTTTCCGCGCTTGTTCGGATTCGCATTAATACTTCTTGAAGCCCATACCCGGTCTATGGTATAATTCCGGTACAGCTTATCGAAGAAATTATCATCCTCATCCTTGCCTTTGCAATCAGAGTTGCTAAGCATAAATGAAAACCCCGCTTCATGTATTTTGTCACAATAAGTTTTCAATCTAATTTGTGCTGTATCATTGAATGATTCTTTTGTATAATCATTAAAGCTGGAAGTATCACTTAACGGACGATAAGGAGGGTCAAAATAGAAAAACGTATTTCCCTCTGCATAGTCGAATGTATGCTCAAAATCACCTTGGCAGATTTCAACCCGTTGCAGCAGTTTACTATCCGCACGAATTGTTTCAGGATCACAAATTGTCGGATTTGTATATTTCCCAAAAGGCACATTAAAGGCTCCAGACTTATTCACCCGGTAAAGTCCGTTAAAACAGGTTCTGTTCAAGAAGAAAAAAAGTGTTGTATTCTCTATTGAATCCAGATTTTTCTGATTATACCTTGCCCGTGCAGCCATAAAAAACTCTTTCCGTGCCTCTTCGGTATCAAGTCTAAGATATTCCTTCTCTACCTGTTGTAACGATACAATCAAATCCTCCGGAAAATCTCTAACTGTTCGATAACAACAGATAAGATCCGGATTAATGTCATTAATGACCGCACGTTTGATATTCGGATAACGTTGTAACATATAGAAGAGCATTGCTCCTCCACCCACAAAAGGTTCTATATAAGTAACGTCTCTACAATTATCAAAGTCAGCTGGTAACAAAGAGTCCAGTTGTTCGATGAGTTGGCTCTTACCTCCAACCCACTTGATAAAGGGTTTCGCTTTCATTTCCAATATATTTACTTATGAACAAAAGTCAAGACTACCCCCATCTTTACGGTGTGAAAGGCTTCAGTGTATGAACCTCAGAATAAATATTTAACGGGCTTGATCTCCCAGAATGTAATAATCTATGCAGATAGTGTGTAGTTTGACATATACAAAGATAGTGTATTCATTTATATTTTAAGTGAGAATGACAATAATTTTGAAACCAGATACGGAGTTTTAACTCCAAAGCTGGAAGAATTATACCGGATTTTGTTGAATCATAATATAACAGAAGTAACGACGGAAAAACTCAGTATCCATGTAGTATCCGATTTTTTAAAACGCAAGTGCATTCAACCTAAAACGCAAGGCCGTTTGAATCAAAACGCAAGTACATTCGAACCCAAACGCAAGTGCGTTTGAACTAAAACACAAGTGCATTTGAACCAAAACGTAAGTGCGTTTTTTTCACAAAGATACGCAAGTGCAAAAAGATGTGAAATCAGCAAACAGAAGCGTGTGGAAAAGCCTTAAAGCAAAGACCTCAAGCAATAACAAGGGAGAATGGGAGAAAAACCATACTTACCTGATTTACAAACATTAAACCGCCAAATGAGCATAAACCAACAGCGGAAAGCTTGACGGGTTGACGGGTTGGCATCGGTTTTTCAAACTTCCTATATACAGGTGTGGAAACAAGCACGACAGACTTGTTTCCACACCCCGCGTATATACAGTTTATAAAAATGCCTGCCAACCCCGACAACCCGTCAAGCACACGGCCGAAAACGGACAATAAAAAACCTCCTTCACTTCATCTTTCCAGAAGCAAAGGAGGCATTCAAATTTCCGTATTCATTTAGAACGGCAGGTCGTCTTTCTCGTCTGTCATGGAGAAATCGGCCGGAGCTGCATTTACCGGAGGGAATGGAGCTTCTACCGGAGGCATCTGAGGAGTGGCTCCCACACGTTCCACCTTCCATGCACGGATACTGTTGAACCAGCGTCCTTGCCATTCGCGGGCATCAATGTCGAACGATACGTTCAGTTCCTCGCCCACCTGAATATTAAACTGTTTGATTTTGTCGTCACCAAAGACATCAAAGCACATGCGACGCGGATACTGGTCGTGTGTTTCGATGACATATTCTTGTACCTTCCATTCGTTGCCGTTCCGCGATGTACCGCCTTTCGGTTCCAGAACCGCAATCACTCTTCCTGCTAATTCCATAAATAGTATTTTTAAATTCGGTGACGAAATTACGACTTTCCATAGAAGAAAACTAATTTTTAAGACCTTTTTTTGTGGGGTGTATGCAATCTTTTCGTAACTTTGGCAATTGGTTTAGAGCATCCACAGATGCATTTAATAATAAAAACAGAACAAAAACAAATATAAAAACAGCTATGAAGTTTATCGTTTCAAGTACTGCTTTATTCAGTCATTTGCAGGCTATCAGCCGAGTAATCAACTCAAGAAATTCATTACCTATTCTGGACTGTTTCCTCTTCGAACTGAGAGACGGTACACTCTTTATGACTGCTTCGGACAATGACACTACGCTGTCTACTTCCATCGAAGTGAACGAATCGGACAGCGACGGCCGTTTTGCCGTTTCTTCCAAGACATTGCTGGAAGCATTGAAAGAGATTCCTGAGCAGCCGCTGAGTTTCCACATCGAACCCAGCAACATGGAAATCACCGTGGAATACCTGAATGGAAAATACAGTCTGATGGGACAGAATGCCGACGAATACCCGCAGGCACAGGCGTTGGGTAGCAATGCCGTACAGGTGACCATGGGAGCAGAAATCTTGATGAACGGCGTGAACCGCAGCATTTTTGCGACAGCCGACGACGAACTTCGTCCGGTGATGAACGGTATTTATTTCGACATCAGCACGGAAGGCATTACACTGGTTGCTTCCGACGGTCATAAGCTGGTACGTTGCAAGACTTATGCCGCACGAGGAGCAGAGAAAGCTGCCTTCATCCTTCCGAAGAAGCCGGCCAACCTGCTGAAGAACCTGCTGCCGAAGGAACAGGGCGACGTACAGATTGGTTTTGACGACCGCAATGCCATGTTCACCCTCGAAAACTATCAGATGATCTGCCGTCTGATTGAAGGACGTTATCCGAACTATAACTCTGTCATTCCGCAGAACAACCCGCACCGTGCCATCATTGACCGTGCGCTCTTCATCAGTGCCCTGCGCCGTGTGTCTGTGTTCTCTTCACAGTCAAGCAGTCTGATCAAGCTGAGCTTGTCGGAAAACCAGATGAAGATTTCTGCACAGGACATCGACTTCTCTACTTCGGCCGAAGAAACCATCGCTTGCCAGTATGGCGGCAACCCGATGAGCATCGGTTTCAAGTCGTCGTTCCTGATTGACATCCTGAACAACATTTCTGCACAGAACATCATCATCGAACTGGCCGACCCGTCACGCGCTGGTGTCATCGTTCCTGAAGAACAGGAGGAAGACGAAGACCTGCTGATGCTGCTGATGCCGATGATGCTGAACGACTAATCATTTTTTGTTACACACAGACTCATGAAACTGAACTTGAAAAATCCGCTCGTGTTCTTCGACCTGGAGACCACGGGCACCAACATTAATACAGACCGTATTGTAGAAATCTGCTACTTGAAGGTTTATCCTAACGGCAACGAAGAGGCCAAGACCTTGCGCATCAACCCGGAAATGCACATCCCGGAGGCATCGACTGCCATTCATGGCATTCACGACGAGGATGTGGCCGACTGCCCAACTTTCAAGGAAGTGGCAAAGGACATTGCCCGCGACATTGAAGGGGCCGACATTGCCGGTTTTAACTCCAACCGCTTCGACGTGCCGGTACTGGTAGAGGAATTCCTCCGTGCTGGTATCGACATCGACCTGACCAAGCGGAAGTTTGTCGACGTGCAGGTGATTTACCACAAGCTGGAACAGCGCACGCTTTCGGCTGCCTACAAGTTCTACTGCGGAAAGAACCTGGAAGACGCGCACACGGCAGAAGCCGATACACGGGCTACCTACGAGGTGCTGAAGGCACAGCTCGACCATTATCCTGACGTGCTTCAGAACGACATCAACTACCTGTCAGAATATTCCAGCTACAGCAAGAACGTGGACTTTGCCGGAAGAATCGTGTATGACGACAACGGCGTGGAAGTGTTCAACTTCGGAAAATACAAAGGTATTCCGGTGTCGGAAGTGCTCAAGAAAGACATGGGCTACTACGGCTGGATTATGAACGGAGACTTCACGCTGAACACGAAGAATGTATTGACAAAAATCCGCCTGCGCGAAACGGGGCTGGTCAAGTAAACGGAAGGTAGCATGAATACACTACAAGGCAAAAAAATTGTACTGGGTATCACGGGTAGTATTGCGGCCTATAAGGCAGCCGTGCTGACACGCGGACTGATTAAGAAAGGTGCGGAGGTGCAGATTGTCATCACGCCGGCAGGAAAGGAGTTCATCACTCCCATCACGCTTTCGGCGCTGACCAGCAAGCCGGTCATCAGCGAGTTTTTCTCACAGCGTGACGGCACATGGCACAGCCACGTGGACTTGGGATTATGGGCCGACGCCATGGTCATTGCCCCGGCTACGGCTGCTACCATCGGAAAAATGGCACATGGGGTAGCCGACAACATGCTGGTGACGACTTACCTGTCGATGAAGGCTCCGGTGTTTGTGGCTCCGGCCATGGACCTGGATATGTTTGCCCATCCTTCTACCCAGCATAACCTCGACATTCTGCGCAGCTATGGCAATCATATCATCGAACCGGCTTCGGGCGAGCTGGCCAGCCATCTGGTAGGAAAAGGACGCATGGAAGAGCCTGAGAAAATCATCGAAGTGCTGGAAGCGTTCTTTGCCCGTCAACAGGACTTGGCCGGACGGAAAATCGTCATTACCGCAGGGCCTACTTATGAGAAAATTGACCCGGTGCGCTTTATCGGCAATTACTCTTCCGGAAAGATGGGCTATGCCCTGGCCGAAGCGTGTGCTTCACGCGGAGCGGAAGTGGTATTGGTGAGCGGTCCGGTTACCCTGCAGACGGTTCATCCGAACATTCATCGCATAGACGTGGAGAGTGCGGCCGAAATGCACCGTGCAGCTGCCGATGCCTTCAAGGATGCAGACGCCGGAGTCTTGTGCGCGGCCGTAGCGGACTTCACGCCGGAGCAGGTGGCCGACCAGAAAATCAAACGGGAAAAGGACGACCTGGTGCTGCGGTTGAAACCGACTTGTGACATTGCCGCTTCCTTAGGAAAGGAAAAACGTCCGGACCAGTTGTTAGTGGGTTTTGCATTGGAAACTTGCGACGAGGTCAGCCATGCACAGGATAAGCTGACACGCAAGAACTTTGACTTCATCGTGCTGAACTCGCTGAATGACAAAGGAGCCGGTTTCCGTTGCGACACCAACAAGATTACGATTATAGACCGCACTGAAGCTGTTTCCTACCCGTTGAAGCGCAAGCAGGAAGTGGCCGAAGACATTGTGGATAAACTTTCCAGTCTGTTTCATTCCTAAACCGTTATGCTACAGTCTATCTTTATACAGAACTATGCCCTGATTGATAAGCTGGACATTGACTTTACGTCCGGCTTTTCGGTGATTACCGGTGAGACCGGCGCCGGAAAGTCCATTATCTTAGGGGCCATCGGACTCTTGTTGGGACAGCGTGCCGACGTGAAATCAATCAAGAAGGGGGCTTCCAAGTGTATCGTGGAGGCGACTTTCCGGATTGCCAACTACGGCATGGAACCGTTCTTTCAGGAGAATGACATCGAATTCGAACCGGACGAATGTATCCTTCGCCGTGAAGTGTCGGCCAACGGGAAGAGCCGTGCTTTCATCAACGATACGCCGGCTTCGCTGGCACAGATGAAAATGCTGGGTGAAAAACTGATTGATGTGCACAGCCAGCACCAGAACCTGCTGCTGAACAAGGAAGGGTTTCAGTTGAACATTCTGGACATCCTGGCACAAGACGAGCAGGCATTGTCGGCTTATCAGGCGGTATACCTTTCCTATAAGAAGGTGGCAAAGGAACTGGATGACTTCATTGCACAGGCTGAAAAGAGCCGTCAGGATGAAGACTATATCCGCTTTCAACTGGAACAGTTGGAAGAAGCCGGACTGAAAGACGGAGAGCAGACGGAACTGGAGCAGGAAGCAGAAACCCTGAGCCATGCCGAGGACATCAAGGCCGGACTCTATAAAGCCAGCCAGCTGATTAACGGCGAGGAAGGCGGTACGGTTTCACTGACCAAGGAGTGCATGCAGACTCTTCAGAGCCTGACACAGGTATATGCGCCGGCTAAGGAATGGATGGAACGGCTGAACAGCTGCTACATTGAACTGAAAGATATTTCCCGCGAAATCGGTAATGCGGAGGAAGAAGTGGAATTCAATCCGGCACGTCTGGATTTTGTCAACGAACGGTTGAACCTGATTTATTCCTTGCAGCAGAAACACCGCGTGCAGTCGGTAGAAGAACTGATAGAACTGACGGAAAACTATCGAAGCCAGTTGAATGCCATCACTTCTTTCGACGACCGGATTGCAGAGCTGGAGGGAGAAAAGAAGAAATTGTATGCCGAGGTGCTACGTCAGGCCGAAAAACTGACCGCGCTTCGTACACAGTCGGCACGGCACATTGAATCGCAGATGGAGTCCCTGCTCATTCCACTGGGTATGCCTAACGTGCGTTTTGCCGTGGAACTGACTCCCAGAAAGGAACCCGACAGCAAAGGGATGGACAGCGTGACGTTCCTGTTCTCGGCCAACAAGAACGGGACGTTACAGAACGTGGCTTCCATCGCTTCGGGAGGTGAAATTGCCCGCGTCATGCTTTCACTCAAGGCCATGATTGCCGGAGCCGTCAAACTGCCGACCATCATCTTCGATGAAATTGATACCGGTGTGTCAGGCTCCATCGCAGAGAAAATGGCACTGATCATGCAGGACATGGGACGCCAGAACCGTCAGGTAATCAGCATCACTCACCTGCCCCAGATTGCCGCACGCGGAATTGCGCACTACAAGGTGTACAAGGAAGATACCGACACCGGGACCAACAGCCACATCCGCCGCCTGACGGATGAAGAACGGGTGCAGGAGATTGCCCACATGCTCAGCGGTGCCACCCTGACAGAGGCTGCCGTACAGAACGCCCGTGCCCTGTTAGGCTTTAAACAATAACAAGAAACAAACAAGACCATGATAGAAAAGAACGAAATGATTTTCGGCGTACGCGCCGTTATCGAGGCTATCCAGGCCGGAAAAGAAATTGACAAAGTATTAATCAAGAAAGACATCCAGAGCGACTTGTCGAAGGAGCTTTTCGCCGTGTTGAAAGATACGTTCATCCCTGTGCAGCGCGTACCGGTGGAACGTATCAACCGCATCACCAAGAAGAACCATCAGGGAGTGGTGGCCTTTATCTCGCCCATCACTTACCAGCGTACGGAAGACATCGTGCCTTTCTTGTTCGAGCAGGGCAAGAACCCGCTGCTCATCTTGCTGGACGGCCTGACCGATGTGCGCAACTTCGGAGCCATTGCCCGTACGTGTGAATGTGCCGGTGTGGATGCCATCATCATTCCGTCAAAAAACAGCGTCAGTGTCAATGCGGATGCCATCAAGACTTCTGCTGGAGCCTTGCATACCATCCCGGTGTGCCGAGAGAACAACCTGACGAATACCATCAAGTTCTTAAAGGACAGCGGATTCAAGATTGTAGCTGCGACAGAAAAAGGTGACTACGACTACACCAAGGCCGATTATCAGGGCCCGACATGTATCATCATGGGTGCGGAAGATACCGGTGTGCCTTACGACCACCTGGCACTTTGCGATGAATGGATCAAGATTCCGTTGTTCGGCAACATCGAGTCACTGAACGTGTCCGTGGCAGCAGGTATCCTCATTTATGAAGCCGTGAAACAAAGAGGATTCGGAGAAGAATAAAACAATAAAACATACATACTACCATGAAAATAGGAAAAATTACCCTCGTGCTGACATGCTGTGGGATGGCTTTTCAGACCGGAATGGCTCAGGAACTTCCCAAATGGGCCAACAAAGCCAGAAAAGCTGTGTTCTCTGTCATCACGTACAATAAGGAGAATCAGATTCTCAATACCGGAAACGGATTCTACATTGATGAAAACGGTACAGCCGTATCCGATTATACGCTGTTTAAAGGGGCCGAACGTGCCGTAGTCGTAACTGCCGATGGAAAGGAACTTCCGGTGGAATACATTCTGGGAGCCAACGATATGTACGACGTAGTGAAGTTCAAGACTGCAGCCGATAAGAAGACCGTAGCCTTGCAGCCGGCATCCCGTCCGGGAGCGGTAAACGAAACGGTGTACGTACTTCCCTACTCTACACAGAAGGCGACTTCGGGCACACACGGCACCATTTCCAAAATCGATACCATCAGCAACAACTCTTTCTATTATACCCTGAATATGAAAACGGGAGAAAAGACCGTAAGTTGTCCGGTAATGAATGCGGAAGGAGAAGTTGTAGCAATGGTACAGAAGAATAGTGACAAGGAAAGCACATCAAGCTATGCCATCGGAATAGGCTATGCAAAAAGCTTGTCTATCAGTGCCCTTTCTGCCAACGATTATACGTTGAATACCATCGGCATCAAGAAAGGATTGCCGGAAGACGAGTCTCAGGCACTAGTGTACCTGTACGTGTCTTCTTCTAACCTGTCAAAGGAAGAATACCTGAACCTGCTGAACGAGTTTATCCGGCAGTATCCGAAAAACAGTGAAGGCTATTCCCGCCGTGCCCTTTGTTACATGGGATACGGTGACGACGCACACTATGCACTGGCAGAAAAAGACCTGCAAACCATGGTGGAAGTGAATGAAAACAAAGGAGACGCGTACTATAACCTCTCCAAGCTATTGTATAATTACGTGCTGGGCTTGCAGGGAGCCAAACCGTATGGCGACTGGACCATGGAACGGGCACTAAAGAAAATCAATACGGCCTTGGAAAATGACAAGCAGGGACTGTACTACCAGCTGCAGGGAGACATTTATTTTGCCATGCAGAAATATCCGGAAGCATTTGCCAGCTACGAAGCGGTCAACCGTTCACCGTTAGCCTCTGCCGCTTCTTTCTATGCCGCAGCCAAGACTAAAGAACTGATTGAAGGTGCTTCAAAGAAGGAAGCCATTGCCCTGATGGACAGTGCCGTGGCGAAATACAATCCTCCCTATGGAAAAGAAGCTGCTCCTTATCTGTACGAACGTGCCCGCATGAAAGCGGAAGACAACCAGTTCCGCGAAGCAGTTGTAGACTACAATCTGTTCCACGACGCCATGATGGGCCAGGTATCGTCTGATTTCTATTTTATCCGTGAGCAGGCTGAAATGCAATGCCGTATGTACCAGCAGGCCATCAATGACATCAACAAGGCCATTGAGATGGAACCGAAGAACGTGGAATACTGGGTAGAAAAAGGAAGCGTACATTTGCGGGTAAACCAGCCGGATGATGCCATGAAAGCCTTGAACAAAGCCATTGAACTGGACGCAAAGAACGCAGCTGCCTATCGTATGCTGGGTTACTGCCAGGTACAGCAGGGAAAGAAGAAGGAAGGCATGGCCAACCTGGAAAAAGCAGTAGAACTAGGTGACACCGTAGCCAAGAACCTGATTGAAAAATATAAAAAATAACTGACTGATATGCAGAACAGAGTCTGTCACCTTTTCGGCATCCGCTACCCCATCATTCAAGGTGGAATGGTATGGTGTAGCGGATGGAGACTGGCCTCAGCCGTGAGCAACGCCGGTGGATTGGGGTTGTTGGGTGCCGGTTCCATGCACCCGGAAACCCTGCGTGAACACATCCGCAAGTGTAAGGCTGCTACAGACCAGCCTTTCGGAGTCAATGTACCACTGATGTATCCGGAGATTGAAACCCTCATGGAAATCATTCAGGAAGAAGGCGTAAAAATCGTGTTTACGTCTGCCGGAAATCCCAAGACATGGACTTCCAAGCTGCAACAGGCGGGCATCAAGGTGGCTCACGTAGTATCTTCCAGCCGTTTTGCCATGAAATGTGAAGAAGCCGGAGTAGATGCCATTGTGGCAGAAGGCTTTGAAGCAGGCGGACACAACGGACGAGAGGAAACTACGACTTTCTGTCTGATTCCGGCTGTCAAAAAGGTGTGCAGTGTGCCTCTTATTGCCGCAGGAGGAATTGTATCGGGCGAAGGCATCTTGGCCGCCGAAGCGTTAGGTGCAGAAGGGGTACAGATGGGTACCCGATTTGCTCTGACGGAAGAGAGTTCGGCGCATTTCAATTTCAAGGACCGCTGCCTGCGATTGAATGAAGGAGATACTCTTCTGACACTCAAGCAGCTTTCCCCTACCCGCCTGATTAAAAATGATTTCTACAAGCTCATTGAAGAAGCGGAACAGAAAGGAGCCTCAGCAGACGAACTGAAGGCTTTGTTGGGAAAAGGCCGGGCCAAAAAGGGAATCTTCGAAGGCGACCTTTACGAAGGAGAACTGGAAATAGGACAAGCCGCTTCACAGCTTCGCCAGTTGCAGACGGTGGATGAGGTGATGAAAGAGCTGATAGAGGACTACCGGACAGCACTTCGCCAGATGCAGGACAGACAGGGCTGGTAAATCTTTTGCATGCTAAGCACCGTAAGCTCTTACTTACAGACTTCAAGCTCAATAAATATCCTTTAAAATAAAATGGCAAATGAAGATGACAGTGTAAAATCATCTTCATTTGCCATTTTTATATGGGTTTCTGTATCTGATTTCATTTTTCATATTCCCGGAGAAACGCTTGAACATGGTTTCTACCCGAAATAAAACACAGATGTGCTTTCCTCACAGAAAAGAATCTGTGTCCACCAGAATCAGCTTTTTTATTTATTGCGTTTCAGGAACAAAGAATTTGTAATGGTAGCCGGCAGTTCCTCCTGATAGTGGGTTACCATAATCAGGGTTTTATCCTTCCGCGCACAGAATGCCTCGATGACATCCTTCACCAGCCGGCGGTTACGCATATCCAGTCCGTGCAACGGTTCGTCCAGAATCAGTAGTTCCGGGTCTTTGACGAAAGCACGGGCCAACAATACCATGCGTTGTTCCCCGCTGGAGAGTTGCAGGAAACTACGGTCTTTCAGGTCGGCAATGCCGAAAATATCCATCCACCACACGCACGTATCCACATCCTTCTCCTGTGTTTTACGGTACAGGCCGATGGAATCATGCAATCCGCTGGCTACAATGTCAATGGCTGGTAAGTTCTTCAGATAAGCGCGGTGCATTTCGGGACTCACATAACCGATGTGCTTCTTGATTTCCCAGATACTCTCGCCACTTCCTCGTTTGCGACCGAACAAAGAAATATCGCAGGCATAGCTTTGTGGATTATCAGCACAAATCAAACTAAGCAAGGTAGACTTTCCAGCTCCGTTTTCGCCACTGAGCGCCCACTTTTCGCCACATTTCACCGTCCAGTCGAGTTCTTTCAGAATCACCCGTTCTCCGTAACGGATGCTTACCTTGTTCAAGTCTACGATATGCTCTGTATGGAACAGGTTATCGGCATACGGCAAGTCCAGTATCCGCTGCCGTTTCTCGTCAGACAACACATGAGCAGGGTCTGGTTCACGGTGTGCCAGATATTCCTGCAAAGTGATTTTCGTCCCGCAATGACGATCTTCCACCGGTATCACGTGTGTTATAAATGTCGGGATGTCGTCTGTCTTCGACAAAACCAAAATTACCTGCAGGTTGGTCATTTCAGTCAGTTTCCCCAACAATGTGTGCAGCAGTCCCCGGGTCCGTGCATCCAGTCCGATGAAAGGATTGTCCATAATCAGCACCCTCGGGCCGCTCAACAAAGTCTTGGTCAGCTGAAATTTACGGAGTTCTCCGCTCGACAGCAGAATAATATGCTTGCTGAGCATCTCCTCAATGCCAAACAAATCGTACAGCGCTTTCCGCAGTTGTTCGTCCTTGCAGGGAGGAAGCAAATCGGCTACGATAGGCGTATCGTCCAAGTCCTGCGAATTCCAGCGCTGCTGGTAATAATAGTTCCCGTCGGCATCCCCGTACGAGTCACGGAAGGTGATGTACTTGATGTTGTCACAAGCCATCTTCGATTCCGAAGGCGAGAAGTCGTATTTCACTTCATTCATCAGCAACGGATAGCGTCCGGTAATGGTGTCTACCAGCAGACTCTTTCCGCCGCCGTTCGGTCCTACGATGGCCACATGTTCTCCTGCCGCAATCTGCAAGTTCACAGGCTCTTTCATCCGGTACAACGGATGACGAGTCACTCCGTTCTCAATTGTAATTACATTCTGCATTGTCTTTCTCTGTTTTTATTTTGTTTCTTTAAGTAGTTGTTCTCTTGGTTTATTGATGCACAATCATAGCCGTACGAGGCGCTACCACCAGTTTGTTGCCGGTCAGCGTGCCCAGTCCTAACACATTGTCTATGCGTCCGTCACGACAGGCTATCCAGTAACGTCCCTCAGGTACGTCAATCTGCACGGGTTCCGTACGGGCATTGAGCACCACAATCGTATTCAGCCATGAATCACCCGCCGGACTTCCCTTGATACGAAAAGCCACCACATTGCTTGCCGGTACCGACAAAAACTCCAGGTGTTTGGCAATCAAATCCGCATCGCCCATACGGAAAGAAGGATGCGCCTTTCGCATGGCAATCAGGCCCCTCACATAGTCAAAGAAATCACGCTGCGAAGTCTTCCGCCCCCAGTTGATGGCATTGATTGCGTCCGGACTCTTGTATGAATTGGCCACTCCCTGCTTGTCGCGCAGAATCTCGTCACCTGCATACCAGAACGGAATGCCCTGCGAAGTAAATACTGCCGTAGCAGCCAGTTTGGCCAAAGCATTCATTTCCTGAGCCGAAAGGCCAGGCAAAGTAGCTTTCAGACGGTCGGCCAGGCAGAGGTCATCATGGCAGCTCACATAACTAATCAGCTGCTCCGGTTGTGCAGCCCAGAAAACCGGTACGGCAGATTCTTTGTCACTGACCAGTTGAGGATGCGGTATACCTCCCACCAGCCCAAACTTCACCCCGGCAGCATATCCCATACGCCCGATAAGAAAAGCCCCCTTGACATCGTTTCCCCACGGGCCACGCAAGCTGTCGCGCATCTCGTCACAAAACATGCCGATGTGCGGGAGCTGCGAAGCATTTTTTTTCTTTGCCAGCAAACTGTCCGGCAACTGTGGTGCATTGGCTGCCCATCCTTCCCCATACATGCAGATTGTAGGGTCAATCTCATCAAGTGCCCGACGGATGGCATTCATGGTTTCGATGTCATGAATCCCCATCAGGTCAAAACGGAATCCGTCTATGTGATACTCTCTGGCCCAATAGCAGACCGACTCTATCATGAAACGCCGCATCATCGGTCGTTCGCTGGCCGTTTCATTACCACAACCTGATGCGTTAGCCCATTTCCCTTCCGCATCGGTACGATAGAAATATCCCGGTACAGTCCGTTCGAAGTTACTTCCTTTCGTGGCAGCCGTATGATTATACACCACGTCCATCACCACCCGGATACCTGCCCGATGAAGCGCCATGACCATCTGCTTGAACTCACGGATGCGCACTTCCGGCCGATAAGGGTCGGTGGCATACGAGCCTTCCGGCACGTTGTAGTTCTTCGGGTCATATCCCCAGTTGTACTGCGGTTTATCAAGCCTGGTTTCGTCCACCGAAGAAAAGTCGAACGAAGGCAACAGCTGTACGTGTGTCACGCCCAATTCCTTCAAATGGTCAATGCCCGTTTTCTCGCCCAGATACGTATGCGTTCCTTCCTCCGTCAAAGCCAGGAACTTTCCTCTGTTCCGGATGCCGGAGATGGTATCGATAGAGAAATCGCGATGGTGCAGTTCATAAATCACCATGTCGGAGAAACGTTTCAGCGGCGGACGCTTGTCTTCGTTCCAGCCTTCCGGATTCGTTTCCTTCCAATCGATAACGGCTGCACGATCGCCGTTCACTCCCACGGCCTTGGCCATGAGTCCGGGCGTATCTCCCTGCCATACATCGTCTATCTTGACATTGAACGTATAGAACTTTCCTTTCAGGTCTTCGTCCACGCGAGCCTGCCACATACCGTCAGATTCCGGTTCCATCTTCACCATACGATAGGCAGAACCTCCCTGCCCTTTTTCGTACAGCAGCACCCGCACTTCCTGAGCCGAAGGAGCCCAAAGCGAGAAGCGGGTTGAAGCAGGCGTATAAGCCATTTCCACCCATTCCCCCTCGTACACCGGATATTCATCAAACGGCGTACTGGTATGCTGCTGTGAAGAAGTACATCCGGTAGCCACAGCCACGGCCGACATCACTACAAGCTGTTTCAAATTCATGGTTCTAATCTCCTATTTCTTTATGCGTCCCGGATTCTTGGCGATAAAGTCCTTCCAGCTGGAATAAGCTTTCGGCATTTCCGGACGTCCCATCTGCAAATAATGGCAATAAGCTGCTCCCAAGGCATCCGTCGCATCCATAAAGGGGCCCATTTCCGAGTCGGGTATGTGCAGCATACGCTTCAACATATCGGCCACCTGCTCCTTGCTGGCCTGCCCGTTGCCGGTAATGGCCATCTTGATTTTCAACGGGGCATATTCTGTCACGGGGATGTCACGTGTCAATGCTGCTACAATAGCCACCCCCTGCGCACGTCCTAACTTCAGCATGGACTGTACGTTCTTTCCAAAAAACGGAGCTTCAATAGCCAGTTCATCAGGAAGGTACGAAGAAATGATACCCTGCACGCGCTCATAAATGTGTTTCAGCTTCAGATACGAGTCGCCGCATTTACGCAGGTCGATGACGCCGAGTGTCATCACTTCCGGTTTGACACCCGTCACCTTCAGTATCCCGTATCCCATGATGTTCGTACCCGGGTCGATACCGAGAATGATTTTTTCCTTAACCGGCTGTATCACCTTATTACCTCCATTAATGTGGGGAAACCGATGACCTTATCCTTGAACACTTTCATCATCTCCGTATTCAAGGCAGCCCCCTGCTTTACATGCCAGCGATGCAACGTCGCGCTGTCTTCCACTTCCCACTGGAGTGAAAAGCATTCACTGTCCTGCTCCTTATGGCTCAAGATACGCAGGATACGGGGATTTTTCAGTTCACCCGATTTTTCCACTTCCGGAATGTAGAATTCATTCAACCATATCACAAAATTACGGGCATCACCCATCTCTACATGAAAAGTAGTATTATAAATCAGCATATATCTTCTTATTTTAGTCCGATTACAAAATTATACAATACGATGAAAACAACCTGATCAGGAATACCGGCGAGGATAACGCAACAGAATGCTCAGCACAGCCGCCACTCCCAGTGCCATGGGATAATAAAGGTATCCTATGATGTGGATAGGAGATAAACCCGAAAGCTCGGCCGCAATCAAGAGTTGCGCACCATAAGGGATAATACCCTGAATCACACACGAAAAGGTATCGAGAATACTGGCACTCTTCCGTTTGTCTACCCGGAACTGTTCGGCAATGTCATTTGCCAATGGGCCCACAGTGATAATGGCAATCGTATTATTGGCCGTACAGATATTGGCCAGGCTCACCAGTGCGGCGATACTTAGTTCGGCACCTCGTTTTCCTCTTACATGCTGAGTCAGACGGTGCAGCACATAATCCACACCTCCGTTAAAACGTATCAGCTCCAGCATTCCTCCGGCCATCAGGGTTATGATGATAAGTTCACCCATTCCCGTCATCCCTTTACCCAAAGCCCCAAACCATCCGAACACATCGAATGTACCGTATGCCATGCCCACAATACCCGTAGAAACCAGACCCAGCAACAGTACCAGCAATACGTTGACACCAGCCACTGCCGTTCCAAGCACAATTATATAAGGTATGACTTTCATCCATTCTACATGGGGAATATCCTGCACCACCTCAATATGGCTTCCATATATAACATAATACACGAATACCAGCAAGGCAGCCGGAAGGGCAATCAATGAATTCACCCGGAACTTGTCGCGCATCACACATCCTTGCGTACGGGTCGCTGCAATGGTCGTATCGGAAATAAAAGACAAGTTATCACCGAAAAAGGCACCTCCCACGACTATCGCCGTCATGAAGACCACACTGACATCCGTCCTGGCCGCAATACCCACAGCCACAGGGGTCAGTGCTACAATCGTGCCGACCGAGGTACCGATGGACAGGGATATGAAACATGATGCCAGAAAGATTCCAGCCAACAGCAGATTGCCCGGAAGCAGCTGTAAAGTCAGATTTACCGTCGCATCAATAGCCCCCATCGCCTGTGCCGACTGTGCAAAGGCACCAGCCAGAATGAAAATCCAAATCATCAGCATGATGTTCTTGTTGGCCGCCCCTGTAGAATACTGTAGCAAACGGTCGTTCAGGCTCAGCCCTTTCGTAATGGCCACGGCATAAATCGAAGAAAACATAAATGCCACTGTGATAGGAATCTTGTAGAAATCATTGATGAGAAGAGAAGTTAACAGATAAATACATAAAAAGACCACCAGCGGACTTAAGGCCCAGGCGTTGGGTTTGTTTATGATAGGAGTCAGTTTCTGCAAATTCATTCTTTTCTTCTTTTATTTTTTTGACAAAGGTATATATTTTTCAGCTGACAAACATCCCATTTCAATGAACATTTCAGCAAAAAATGAGGTTATCAGCCCCATAATTAGGAAGAAGCAAAAAATATTTCACCCATCTTCTCCGAATATTTAAGAATATTATCTATCTTTGCCAAGCCTAAAAGGGAAAAACAGAACACATGAAACTGACCATGCTTAAAATAATGCTGCTGCTTACGGTCATCTTTATGAAAATAGAGGTGACAGAAGCTGTGTCATGCAATCAGGTGTCAAATGATTTTCCCAATTTATCTACGGTATCTTGTCAGAGAGAGACAAAAGAAACGCTCAATTTTATCCATGCCACCCTTGACAAGGCACATAATTTGTTCAGTACACTAAATCGCGACAATTCCTTCAACAGGTTGTTGACGGATAAGCGTGTAGTACGCAATGACGAACAAAATATAAACTTCTTCTTACGCTTACTACTTTTTTATCATTCCCTACGTGAAGTAGGCTTGTTGAAGGATAAGGAGTGCCTTTACCCTTCGACCAATATTCATTGTGTGATTCCTTCATGCAGATACTATGTATTTGCCATGAGAAAAATCATCATTTAGCCGTTTTATAGATTAGTTGTTTTTCACTGCTCCGATACGGTTGTGCCGGGGCAGTATAGCTTTGCTTGTCTCATTTTTTTTGAAATAAGCGAAATATCTTATGTCTCATTTTTAAAAAATCTATAAAACGCATAAATCATGAAAACAAATAGTTCAAAAAAATCATTTAAAGGAATAGAAGACGCAGGTTTAGTTATCATCGTATGTTTTCTCGTGGCTATAGGTATCTATCATTTTGTTTTTGGAAATCCGGCAAACTTCATGAACAATGACCCAAACAATCATCCGCTTCCAGGCAATATGTTAGGTACCATCTACAAAGGAGGAATCATTGTACCCGTCATTCAGACACTCTTACTTACGGTACTGGCTCTCAGTGTAGAACGTTTTTTTACCCTTCGTGCATCTTTCGGCAGAAGCAAGCTCTCCAAATTTGTAGAACAGCTTAAAGAAGCCTTAAATAAAGGAAATTTGGAAAAAGCACAAGAACTATGTGACAAACAGCGTGGTTCAGTGGCCAATGTCGTAAGTTCCACTCTCCGCAAATACCGTGAGATGGAGCAGAACAACGAATTGAGCAAAGACCAGAAAACTCTTGCTATACAAAAGGAACTGGAGGAAGCCACAGCACTCGAACTTCCTATGATGCAACAGAACCTACCCATTATCGCCACAATCACCACTTTAGGAACTTTAATGGGATTGCTTGGAACCGTAATCGGTATGATCCGTTCATTTGCCGCACTTTCTGCCGGAGGGGGTACTGACTCCGTAGCTTTGTCCACTGGTATTTCCGAAGCTTTGATCAACACCGCATTTGGTATCTTGACCGGTGCGTTGGCAGTTATTTCTTATAACTATTATACGAACAAGATAGACAAACTGACATACAGTCTTGACGAAGTTGGTTTTTCCATTGTACAGACTTTTGCAGCCACTCATTAATTTCTGTCCCGCTGAGGATTTCCTCACGCAGACAGAAACAGAAGTTCCATTAAAAAGATTTCACTATGAGTAGAGCTAAAATAAAAAAGAAAAATATGTTCATCGACATGACAGCCATGAGCGATGTCACGGTGCTGCTGCTTACTTTTTTCATGCTGACAGCCAGTTTCGTGAAAAAAGAGCCTGTACAGGTTGTCACTCCTGCATCAATTTCCGAGATAAAGATACCCGAAACGAACATCATGTCCATTCTGGTAGATCCCGAGGGCAGAATCTTTATGAGTCTTGATAAGCAGAATGACATGGCAGCTACGCTAGAAGCTATGGGAAAAGAGTACGGCTTGACATTTACCCCACAGGAAATCAAGAAATTTTCCTTATTCCCGACTTTTGGAGTGCCGATGAAAAATATGAAATCGTTCCTTGCCCTTAGCACGGAACAGCAAGACCGCATCTTAAAGGATCAAGGAATTCCTTGTGACAGTATTGACAATCAGTTTAAGGCCTGGGTACGCAATGCACGTGCTATCAATCATGACTTGCGCATTGCTATCAAAGCCGACCAGCAAACACCATACGCGGTCATTAAAAAAGTGATGAATTCCCTTCAAGACCTTAAAGAGAACAGGTACAACCTGATTACCTCTCTGAAATCAAGTCCTGAAGAATAAAAACAAAAAGTATGGCTGAAATTCAAGAAAACAATAATAAAGAGAAAAAAGGTAGCAAGCAGAAAAAGATGAATATCCGGGTGGATTTCACCCCGATGGTCGACATGAATATGCTACTGATAACTTTCTTCATGCTGTGTACTTCACTGAGCAAACCGCAAACAATGGAAATCAGCATGCCTTCCAATGATAAAAACATCACCGAAGAACAGCAGAATAAAGTCAAGGCTTCTCAAGCACTGACTTTGTTGCTGGCCGAGGAAGGAAAACTCTATTATTATGAAGGTGAACCGGATTACAAGAACTATGCATCACTAAAAGAAACAACCTATGATGCCAGCGGATTACGCAAACTGTTGCTCAGCAAAAACTATGAAGCAGTCAAGAAAGTTCGTGAACTGAAGGAAAAAAAGGCAAGACTTGAAATTACCGAAGAAGAATGCAGGCAGGAAATAGCCAGTGTAAAATCAGGAAAAGACACTCCTACCGTCATAATCAAAGCTACGGACAAATCTACCTATAAAAATCTGATAGACGCATTAGACGAAATGCAAATCTGCAGCATAGGGAAATATGTAATCGTGGATATTACAGACGGTGACCAATTCCTGATAGACAACTATCTTTCTCAAGGCGAGTTAAGTCAAAATGCGGCAGGCAACAATGTATAACTTTATAAAGAGAAAGAAAAATGTCAAAAGTTGATTTAACTTCTTTGGAATGGTGTGAACTCATCTTCAAAGATCGGAATAAAAGTTACGGTGCTTATAAAATGCGCCGGGATTTGGGGAAACGACAGGCTGCAGCCTTGATTATCGTCACTGTTGTGGCTTTGGTCGGATTTACCTTACCGCGTCTTATCAGAATGGCTATGCCGGCTCAAAAAGAAGAAATGGTAGAAGTGACACAGCTTTCCACACTGGAAGAGCCGGAAATAAAAGAAGAAACGATGAAAAAGGTAGAACCTATCGCCCCTCCTCCTCCGGCTCTTAAAAGTACCATTAAGTTCACGGCACCAGTCATCAGAAAAGATGAAGAAGTGAATGAAGACGATGAGCTAAAGAGTCAGGACGAACTGACGCAAACTAAGGTACAGATATCCATTGCCGATGTGAAAGGAAACGATGAACTGAACGGAAAAGATATTGCCGACCTGCAGGAAGTCATTACCCAGACACCGGAGGTCCAAAAAGAAGAGCCCTATGACATGGTAGAACAGATGCCGCAGTTCCCGGGAGGTCCCGCCGAGCTTCTTAAATACATCGCCAAGAATCTGAAATATCCTATCATAGCACAAGAAAACGGCATACAAGGAAAAGTTATCCTACGTTTTGTCGTCAATGCAAAAGGATACGTGGAAGATATCAAAGTGCTCCGTTCATTGGATCCCTATTGTGATAAAGAGGCCGTACGTGTAGTAAAATCCCTGCCACAATGGATTCCAGGGAAACAGAACGGACGTAACGTACCTGTTTACTATACATGTCCCATCGTTTTTAAGTTACAGTAATTGTGTCAAAGTGTATGAAAAGTAAATTAATTCTATATCTGTGGTGTATGTGCACGTTCTCTGCCTGCACTTTTTCCGGAAAGGGAGGCAAAGAGGAAACCTTGTATTCGGGAGAAATCCGGATTGCCGTAGATGAATCGTTCAAGCCCATCATGGAAGAAGAACTTCAAGTATATCATGCTCTGACTCCGGAGGCTTTAATTACTCCTATTTACTGTAGTGAGGTAGAAGCAGTTAACTTGCTGTTGAAAGACAGTGTACGTCTGGCAGTCACCAACCGGCGGCTGACAGAAGAAGAATTGATTTCTTTTCATACACGTAAATTCTTTCCAGAGTCCATTCTGATGGCTCTTAGCGGAGTGGCACTGATTACACATCACAGCAATCCGGACTCCCTGATTACAGTAGAAGAGTTCCGGCGTATTGCAACCGGCGAAACCACGGAATGGAAAGGATTAAATCCAGACTCAAAACTAGGTTGCATACAAGTCGTATTCGACAATCCCAATTCAGGAACCGTACATTATGTCATCGACTCTATCTGTCAGGGGAAACCACTATCTCCCTCTTTAAAAGCCCTGAAAAGCAACGAAGAGGTCATTGACTATGTGGCAACCACTCCCGATGCCCTTGGAGTGATCGGAGCCAACTGGATAGGCAACAAGACGGATACCACACGACTGTCTTTCAACCAGAGAGTCAGGGTCATGTCAGTATCCGGAAACCGGAAAGCCACTCCTGAAAACAGTTACAGGCCGTATCAGGCATATCTGGCTCTTAAAAAATATCCGCTGACCCATGAAGTGTATATCCTTATCAATGACCCAAAGGGAGCACTTCCTACCGGACTGATGACTTTCCTGACAAGAGAACGCGGACAACGGATTATCCTTAAGTCCGGACTGGTACCCGCCACACAACCGGTCCGAATCGTAAATGTAAAAGATGATTTCTAACTTTAATGAGAAACTCATGATGAACAATAAAATTTTATGTCTCGTATGCAGTGGAATAATATATTCCGCTTCATACAGTTATGCCCAAAAAAATCTCTCGGATGAAGTCACCCGACAAATCACACAGATAGCTGCCAGCATTAATGACACACCGGAAACAGCAGCCAAGGAATTCAATGAACTGCTGAAAGGTAAAAACAAGAAAAACATCCCTTTGCTGGTCGCTATCGGTAATGCCTATCTGAACCATAAGTGTCCGGATGAAGCACAAGTTTATGCAGACCGTGCCATGAAAATAGACTCCAAATCGGCACCGGTATATGTGCTGGCCGGTGACATTGCTCTGACACAGAAGAACGTCGGCATGGCATGCGGATATTATGAGCAGGCCATCCTGTTCGATGCCAATTGCTACGATGCATATTACAAATATGCACACGCCTATATCGGCGTAAGTCCCCAACTCTCTATCGATATGCTCACAAAGCTGAAAGCAAGTCATCCGGAACTGCCGGAAGTGAACCGGGAACTTGGCAATGCGTACTATCAATCGGGGAATTACGGAAAAGCCAAGTCTGCCTACGATGAATTTATGCAACAAGGTACTCCTGACACTCAAGATTACGAACACTATGCCATGCTGCTATATCTAAATAAAGACTATGCGCAATCACTGAATGCCGTAGAAAAAGGACTGGATGCGGACAAAGACAACCATCTCCTGAAACGTCTGCGCATGTACGACTTGTATGAAATGGAGGCTTATAAAGAAGGGCTGGAAGCTGCAGATGCTTTTTTCAACCGCCCGGAAGAGAGCAACTATGTGTATCTGGACTTTTTATACAGAGGCCGTCTGTCACTGGCAGACCAGAGAAACGAAGAGGCCTTGCAATGGTTTGAAAAAGCCCTCAAGGCAGATACCGGAAACACACACCCGGAAATAGCCAAGGAAGTGTCTGCCGCTCATGAGAAACTGCAGAACTACCCCGAGGCCATCCGCTTGTACCAGCTTTATCTGGACGGCCTGAAAGAGAAGGCAGAAATAAGCGATACGTTCTTATTGGGAAGATTGTATTACATGGCAGCCGGAAGCAGCACAGTCAGCGAACCGGAGAAAGAACCTTACCTGAAAAAAGCAGACGAAATATTCGCAGAAGTAGCCCAGCGGGTACCAGACAATTATCTAGGATATTTCTGGAGGGCACGAACCAATGCCATGGCCGACCCTGAAAGTACGGAAGGACTGGCAAAACCTTATTATGAAGCGGCCTTGAACCTGCTGGAAAAGAAAGCAGACGCTTCTAAAGCGCTCATAATTGAATGTGAAAGCTACCTGGGTTACTATCACTTCCTACAAAAGGATTACGAACAGTCCAAAGTGTACTGGAACAAGATTCTCACGTTAGATCCTGAAAATGAGACTGCCAAACAGGCACTGCAAGGATTACAAGGCAACTGATTTTTCTTCTTAACCTCAGAAACAAACTTTATGAAAACGTTTAATTTGTCTCAGTCATATCCCACTCAGGATATCCGGAAACACACAAGTTTCCTTACCATAAGTCTTTCAGCCTGTTTACTGGCGGCCGGTCTCATTCTGCTTTTCCTGCCGGAAATCAACTCGCAGTCCAATATTGACATTTTAAGAATGGTAGCCGGAAGTCTGATGGTCTGCATCGCAGTCTATCTTCTGGTTTTTCGCGCTCGCTACCAGGCTTATGCAGAAACAGGCAGCAGGATATGCAAGAAAAGCCTGACTTTCACAAAGGATCAGTTCCCCCATTTGAACAAATATCTGGCAGATTATTGCAGCCTTCCGGTTTTTCCGGCAGAAGGGGCACAGCTATATCTGCAGGTAATCCATTCGAAAGATAACCGATACGCTGCATTTCAACTGCTCACCTACACATCTTTCTTGTATGAACCTGTCACAGAATTGTGCTGTCTGAAAGGAGAAAAAGCGGCTGCATTCATCAATTCTCTACACACTTCTCATGGATTTCATCATTGATACTTTTTTGCATATAGACCAGCATCTGATTTCACTCGTACAAGAGTATCACGGATGGACGTATGCCATATTGTTTGTAATCATATTTTGTGAAACCGGACTTGTAGTCACCCCCTTTCTGCCCGGAGACTCCCTTCTGTTTGTCTCCGGTGCAGTGGCATCCCTTCCGGGGATGCCACTGGAAATAAGCCTGCTGATGATGGTTATTTTCATCGCAGCCGTGCTTGGTGATTCCTGCAACTACCTGATTGGACATTATTTCGGGAAAAAACTGTTCTCCAAACCAGACTCAAAAATCTTCAAGCAAAGTCATTTGGAGAAAACCCATCATTTCTTCCAGAAATATGGCGGAAAAACCATAATCATTGCCCGTTTTGTCCCCATTGTCCGCACTTTTGCACCGTTTGTCGCCGGAATGGGACACATGAATTATTACTTGTTTATGATTTACAACCTTGTCGGGGCAGCTGTCTGGGTCTTACTTTTTTGCATGACAGGCTATTTCTTTGGAAACATCCCTTTTGTGCAGCAAAACCTCAAAATACTTTTGATGGGCATCGTACTGGTTTCACTCTGCCCTGCCCTCATTGAATATATACGAATAAAAAATAAACGAACAACAGTATGAAAAATTCCCTGTTAAACCGATTTGTACCCAAAGAAAGCAAATTCTTTCCTTTATTAAACCAATTGTCACAAACCGTACTCAATGCTTCTGAACTTCTGATTGACAGCATGAACCATGACACACCAGAGACATGGCAGGAGTATTATCACAAAGTGAAGGAAGCTGAAAGAAAAGGCGACCAGATAACCCAGCAGATTTTCATGGAACTAGGCCAGACCTTTATCACCCCCTTTGACCGGGAAGACATACATGACCTGGCCTTTTCCATTGATGACGTGACCGACCGCATTCACAGTGCCTCGAAGCGGATTGCCATCTACAAGCCGCACGCCATTTCAGACAGCGGAAAAGAGCTGGCTGTCCTCATACAACAAGGAGCCTCCATCATCTGCAAGGCCATGGATGAGCTGGAAACCTTCAGCAAAAATCCGTCCAGACTGAAAGATTACTGTCAGAAGCTCCATGAGATAGAAAACCATGCGGATGAGGTCTATGACCTTTTCATCATGCAACTGTTTAATGAAGAAACCGACTGCATTGAACTGATCAAGACAAAAGAAATCATGCAGGAACTGGAAAAGACGACAGATGCCGCCGACCATGTAGGAAAGCTCCTGAGAAACATTATCGTAAAATATGCCTGAAAAAAGAATTGCACATGGAATTACTCATCACCATCATTGTACTGGCCCTGATTTTTGACTATATCAACGGTTTTCATGATGCAGCCAACGCAATAGCTACCATTGTTTCTACCAAGGTGCTGACTCCGCTTCAGGCTGTAATCTGGGCTGCCTTTTTCAATTTTCTGGCGTTTTTCATCGCTAAATACCTTATCGGTGATTTCGGCATTGCCAACACTGTGTCAAAAACAGTCTATGAGCAATACATTACTTTGCCAGTCATCTTGTCTGGAGTGATTGCAGCCATCATCTGGAACCTGTGGACCTGGTGGAGAGGAATTCCTTCTTCTTCATCCCATACACTTATCGGCGGGTTTGCGGGAGCCGCCATTGCAGCTTATGGATTTGGTGCCATTCAAAGTTCGGTTATCCTGAAAATCGTGCTTTTCATTTTTCTGGCTCCAGTCATAGGTATGCTTGTAGCCTTCCTCTTCACTCTGATAGTGCTGAATCTGTGCCGTAGGGCCCATCCTCACACCGCAGAGAAATGGTTTAAAAGACTACAGTTGCTCTCGTCCGCCCTGTTCAGCATCGGACATGGACTTAACGACTCGCAAAAGGTAATGGGTATCATTGCAGCTGCCCTGATAGCAGCCCATTCGCAAGGCATTGGCATGGGGGTAAACAACGTAGGCGATTTACCCGACTGGGTCGCTTTTTCCTGCTTTACCGCAATCTCACTGGGAACCATGTCGGGAGGATGGAAAATAGTGCGCACCATGGGAAACCGGATTACCAGAGTTACTCCGCTGGAAGGTGTCATAGCCGAAACAGCCGGTGCATTTACGCTTTATTTTACGGAATATCTGAAAATTCCGGTCAGCACCACCCACACCATATCAGGAGCCATCATCGGAGTGGGCGCCACCCGTCGCCTGTCCGCAGTGCGCTGGGGAGTTACCCGAAGCCTGATGACAGCCTGGGTGCTTACCATCCCGGTAAGTGCGGCATTGGCAGCAGCCATCTATGCACTGATCGGGTAACCAATCTCTTTTTTCAAGGAATAACAAAGAAGGAAGAAAAAATAGCACAAACATCAGATTCCAGCAAAAAAAGGACTTTCATAGAGATAATTCTATTAACTTTTATTACTTTTGCACACATTGTGTCAAACATTGTGCAATTTGAAAATGGAAATACAAGACAGTTTTATACAACTTGTTGAAGAAAGCATCCGCGCCAACTGGGACCGTGATGCACTGACAGACTACAAAGGAGCTACGCTGCAATATAAGGACGTGGCCAGAAAGATAGAGAAAATGCATATCCTGTTCGAACATGCAGGAATCCGGAAAGGGGACAAAATCGCGCTGTGCGGGCGCAACAGTGCCAACTGGACGGCTACCTTCCTGGGTGTCGTTACTTACGGGGCAGTAGCCGTTCCTATCCTTCACGAGTTCAAGGCCGACAACGTGCACCACATCGTCAACCATTCGGAGGCACGTATGCTTTTTGTAGGCGACCAGGTGTGGGAGATGTTCAACGAAGCGGCCATGCCCAATCTGGAGGGAATCATCGAGCTGAAGAATTTCGACCTGGTGGTGTCACGCTCGGAGAAACTGACGTATGCACGCGAGCACCTGAACGAGGAATTCGGAAAGAAATATCCCTGCCGCTTCCGTGCCGAACAGGTTTCCTACCGTCGGGAAGAACCGGAAGAACTGGCCGTCATCAATTACACCTCGGGTACTACCGGCTACTCTAAAGGAGTGATGCTGCCCTACCGTAGCATCATTTCAAACATCGTACACATTGACCAGAAAGTGGGACTGAAAGCGGGCGACAGCATCGTGTCCATGCTTCCGCTGGGACATATCTTCGGACTGGTGTTCGACTTCCTTTACGGTATTACCAAAGGAGCACATCTGTGGTTCCTCACCCGTATGCCGAGCCCGAAAATCATTGCAGAATCGTTTGCTGTAATCCGTCCGCGCGTCATTGCCTGCGTGCCGCTGATTGTGGAAAAGATTTTCAAGAAAAACATTCTCCCGAAGGTGGACAACAAGCTCGGAAAACTGTTGCTGAACCTGCCTATCATCAGCGATAAAATCAAGGAACAGATTCGTCAGCAGGCCATGGAAGTGTTCGGTGGAAACTTTATCGAAATCGTAATTGGAGGAGCACCGTTCAACCCCGAAGTGGAAGCCTTTCTGCGTAAAATCAACTTCCCCTACACCATTGCATACGGTATGACGGAGTGTGCGCCGCTTATCTGCCACAGCCGCTGGGATGAGATTCTGTACACCTCGTGCGGAAAGACCGTGGCCAACATGGAAACCAAGGTGATTTCGGAAGATCCTGAACGGATTCCTGGTGAACTGGTGTGCCGGGGTATGAACGTGATGCTGGGATACTACAAGAACGAAAGTGCCACTGCACAGACTATCGACAAGGACGGCTGGCTGCATACCGGCGACATGGCCATCAAGGATGCGGATGGAAACATCTTCATCAAGGGCCGTTGCAAGAACATGCTGCTTACCGCTTCCGGACAGAACATCTATCCGGAAGAAATTGAGGCCCGCCTGAACAACATGCCTTACGTGAACGAGTCGCTGGTGATTCTGAAAGAGAACAAGCTGGTAGCGCTGGTTTATCCGGACAATGAAGACGCCTTCTCGCATGGAATGAACAAGAAACAGCTGGAGGAAGCGCTGGAGTTGAACCGAATCGAACTGAACAAGGTGCTTCCGGCTTACTCGCAGATTACGCAGGTGAAGCTTTATCCGGAAGAATTTGAAAAGACGGCCAAGAAGAGCATCAAGCGCTTCTTGTACCAGTAAAAAAACAGACATAAAAAAACGCCTTTGCGTTTGAACTAAAACGCAAGGACATTTCAGATAAAACGCAAGTACGTTTGAAGTAAAACGCACTTGCGTTTTGTTTTAAACGTACTTGCGTTTCGACCCAAATGAACTTGTGTTTTCTGTTTCTTAAAAAAGCCTGAGATAGAAAACCTACAAATTACTCACTTTCAGACTTATACATTTTCCTGTACTGCATGGGTGTCATCCCATGATGCTGCCGGAAAAGCTTGTTCAAATAGCAGGAATCTATGTAACCCATCCGGCTGGCTATCTCCTTGACGCTCATACGGCTGTCTGTCAACAGTTCTTCTACCCGCTTCAAACGGTTCTTGGATACATAGAGCCTGAAATCTTCCCCGAAATTACGCTTGAAAAAACGCCCTATGTAAGTGGGTGACAGACGGAATTTCGCAGCCAGCACGCTCAAACGCAATTGTTCCGGCTGGTCAATATGCTGTTCTATATAAAGCAGCAGATGCTGTGCCTTATCTTCTTCCAGCGCAATCCCAGTGTCGGGCAAATGAAGTCCCCTGGCAGCCAGCAGGATAAGACTGTCCACATAATTCGACCACAACATCTCCGACAAGGAACGCTTGTGTGAAACCTCCCCAACCAGCAGTTCCACCAGCTGACGAACGGCTTCCTTATCGTCCGGCGAAAGCTCCATCCGGAAACCTGACTGTATGTCAAGAGCATGCCCTATGTAGCGGCCGATGCAGTCGAGCACATAATTCTCCGTAAACCGGATAAAGACATAGCGGCTATGCGTACGGATGGTGTACAGATGTATCCGGTTGGGAGGCACCAGAAAAAGGTCACCCGCCTCATAGGTATGCCATTCACGCTCGCTCCCCATCGTGTGTGCACAGAAGTCACCGCTTCCTTCCAGGATATATGTCATCTCAAAGAACGAATGCTGGTGTTCCCCTATCGGAAATTCATCGTGCTCTCTCAAGAGAATCTCCACCTGCTGATACAGATTTTCCTTCCACATAGTCATATTCTTCATGATTATAGCACAAAAGTATAATTTTTCTCCTTCAGACCTTTCTAACTTTGCAGCGCTTTTTGAAAATCATCAATCGAAGAATATATGGAAAAATTTTGCTGGAAAGGACATGCTTCCATGCTGGGAGCAAATACAATGTGGGGACTGATGTCTCCTCTTTCTAAACTGCTTATGGCCGGAGGGGCTGTCACTCCGCTGGTGGTTACAGACCTCCGCATTGGAGGAGCCATGGTGTTGTTCTGGATAGCTTCTCTCTTTCAGAAGCCGGAGCACGTCAACCATAAAGACCTGATTACGCAGTTCTTTGCCTCTCTCTTTGCCATCGTGTTCAATCAGGGATGCTTTATCTTCGGCGTGAGCCTGAGTTCACCGGCCGACGCTTCCATCATCACCACGAGCATGCCGCTGTGGGCCATGCTGCTGGCGGCTTTCATCCTGAAAGAACCGATTACCGGCAAGAAAGTGTTAGGCATAGCCTGTGGGGCAGGCGGTGCCTTGTTGCTCATCCTTGGAAGCAGCCAGAACCAGCCGGCCGCTTCGTCTGCCAGCCATACGGCCATATGGGGTGATTTGCTGGTCTTGTTCGCACAGTTCTGCTATGCGTTCTACATCGTACGCTTCAAGGATTTTGTCAACAAATATTCGCTCATCACCATCATGAAATGGATGTTTACCTACTCTTTTATCTGCACGATTCCCTTCTCTGCCAGCGATTTGATGAGCGCAGACTGGAGCAAACTGAAGGCGGTGGAGATTGGCAGTCTGACCTTTATCGTGGTAGGTGCCACCTTCGTCAGTTACATGCTGATTGTGGTGGGACAAAAGAATCTTCGCCCCACGGTAGCCGGTATGTACAACTATATCCAGCCGCTTGTGGCCTGTATCGTAGCCGTATGCTGGGGAATGGATTCCTTTAACACAACCAAAATCATTGCTGTGGTACTTATTTTCGGTGGGGTGTATCTGGTGACTTCCAGCCGTAGCCGGAAAGAAATGGAGGCTTACAAGCAAGCGCAGGCGGAACGAGAATAAAACCTTTCACAACCTTTGAAGAAGTCAGGATGCGGTTCGGGAAAGCCCGGCTGAAAAACTGTGTTTTTCGCTTGGCTCTCCTCTCACCTTTCACTACCTTTCGATAAGATAGGATGCGGTTCGGGAAAGCCCGGCTGAAAAACTGCGTTTTTCGCTTGGCTCTCCTCTCACCTTTCACTACCTTTGCCGCAGACTTAAAACGAAGGAAAGATGATGGAATTACTTTACATACACTGGAACCCGGACCCGGCATTGTTTCACCTCGGCGGTTTTACCCTCCGATGGTACAGCGTGCTGTGGATGATTGCCATTCTGACAGGCAGTCAGGTAGTCTACCATTTGTACAAGCAAAAGGGACTTCCGCTGGATACTTTTCAGACGCTGTTTACCTATAGTTTTATCGGTATCTTTGCCGGAGCACGCTTGGGGCACTGCCTGTTCTATGACCCGCAATACTTCCTGAGTCATCCGCTGGAAATTATATTGCCGGTACATTTCCTGCCACAGGGTGGATGGGTGTTTACCGGATATGCCGGCCTGGCCAGCCACGGAGGTACGCTGGGGCTGATTCTGGCACTGGTGCTTTTCTGCCGAAAAACGAAGATTCATTTTCTTGATATTCTCGATATGATGGGAGTGGCTGCTCCCGTAGCTGCCGGATTTATCCGACTGGCCAATTTGATGAACTCGGAAATCATCGGTATGCCGTCGGACGTGCCCTGGGCGTTTATCTTCGAACGGGTGGACATGCAGCCCCGTCATCCGGCACAGCTCTACGAAGCACTGGCCTACTTCCTGTTCTTCCTGATAATGATGGTCATCTTCCGGAAGAAGAAAGAAAACGTACGGAAAGGCTTCTATTTCGGTTTGTGTATCACCCTGATTTTCACCTTCCGTTTCTTCGTGGAGTTCCTGAAAGAAAGACAGGTGGACTTTGAGAATGCGCTCCCGATAGACATGGGACAGATTCTGAGCATTCCTTTCATCGTGGTAGGACTGTATTTCGTATTCTGTAAAAACCATTCCGCCCATGTGTGACACAGCAACCTCGCATACCTGCCTGCTTTGCATGGGTTCCAACCTGGATGCGCTTCTGCACCTGAAGAATGCGGAAGATGCCCTGCAACGTCTTTTTCCAGATATTGAATGGGGAGGAATCGTAGAAACCGTACCGGAGAAAATGGAGAATCCGCAACCGTTTCTGAACCGTGCCGCACGTTTCCGCACCTCACTGCCCATGACGGAGGTGCGAAGCATCCTGAAGCAAATTGAGCAGACAAACGGACGGACTCCGGACAGCAAGAAGGAAGGACGCATCCCGCTTGACATTGACTTGCTTTCCTACGACCAGCAGGTACTCAAACCGGAGGACTGGCAGAAAGAATATGTGCGTCTGGCCTTTCGTCACGCCAGTTTCACGTAACCCAGACGGGTATAGCGCACTCCATGCGACTCATATTGTGACATGACTTTGGCCGAAAGCAGATGCAGGAACTCCTGCGGCTGTATCTGACGGCTGCGGCAACTCAAGGCGTTCGGTGTCAGACTACGGGCACGTGCCTTGACCAGAAAGGTAAAGCGATTACCGTCACGGTCGGCCGCCAGTACATTCTGGTCGACAAAAAAATCGGGTTTGTACGTATCTACCTGAAGCCGTACATTCAATACCGTAACCTGCAAGTCCTTCAACGTCTCTCCCACCGCTCCCACAAAATGGCTTACCGAAGCAATGCGCGGCTTGCGTACGGTCAGTTCAAAATGCACCACGGCAAAACGTTTGGCCAGCTCCACCACCCGCTCGTACCGAGGGTTGGTAGGTTCAAACTTATTGGCCAGCCAAAGCATGTAAGAAGGATCCACGTAATAGATTTCAGCCAGATGCTTTCCCTTGTATTTTCCGAAAGGCATCAAATCGTCCAGTGCCCCGTAATAGGATTCAAACTGTGCATTGTCGGCGGTCTCCAACCGCACATTGCAGTTCTGCAGCATGGAGAAAGCACGGGCGGAAGCCGCGTCCAGCGTTACTCCCAGCGTACGGACAAACAGATAAGAATGGGGAGAAGGAAATTCACGCCACAAGGCATAATACGGACGATATTCTGTGGCCATGCTGATAAGATAGACACCCTTGTCGCTCGTACGTCCACGATTAAACAGTTCCAGTTCCTTTAGTACTTGTGCGGTGATTTCCATACCTGCCTCCTGCTTTGAAAGGCAAGATAAACAAAAAGAATTAAAAATGCAAGTTTATACATGCAAAACGGGAGGAAAAGGCCCGAAACTGGCTTCTCCTCCCGCATAATGATATGGAATTCTAACAATTAATCGTTACAGAATGGCTTTCACGGTTTCCAGCATACCTTTTTCCTGAATGCTGTCCAGGTTCTTCTTCACGGCTTCTGCCAGTCCCGGAATCAGGTTCAGGTCCTCGCCCCAGATAAAGGTTGCACCCAGCACGCCTTCGGTTACCTTAGCTGTATCACCTGTAGCCCACAACTGCTTCAGCAGGTCCATGATTTCCTGTGCGTCATTAGGCACGATTTCTGCGCCATCGGCACGTACACCACCTTTGTAGTAGGTAATGACGGCGGCCAGTCCCAATACCAGTCCTTCAGGCAACTTGCCTTTGCGTTCCAGGTAAGTCTTCAAGCCCGGCAAATCGCGTGTCTGGTATTTCGGAAAGGAATTCAGCATGATAGAAGTCACCTGATGGTCTACAAACGGATTGTTGAAGCGTTCCAGCACATCATGTGCAAATTTTTCCAGTTCTGCTTTCGGCAAGTTCAGGGTTTCCATCAGTTCCTCGAACATTACCTTATGGATAAACTTGCCCACTACCGGATGCTGGCAGGCATCGCGCACGATGTTGATACCCGACAGGTAAGCTACCGGAGAAAGCACGGTGTGCGGTCCGTTCAGCAAAGTCACTTTCCGTTCGTGGTACGGTGCCTCCGACGGGACAAAGAGCACATTCAGTCCGGCTTTGTCGGCTGGGAACTCGGCAGCCACTTCCTGCGGTGCTTCAATTACCCACAGATGGAAGATTTCGGCCTGCACCACCATGTTGTCATCGTATTGCAGTTTTTCCTTGATAGCCGCAATATCCTTGCGCGGGAATCCCGGTACGATACGGTCGACCAATGTAGCATACACGCCACAAGCCTTTTCAAACCATTGTTTGAAGTCATCTCCCAGATTCCAAAGCTCAATATACTGATAGATGGTTTCTTTCAACTTGTGCCCGTTCAGGAAAATCAGTTCACAGGGGAAGATAATCAATCCCTTTGACATATCTCCCTGGAAAGTTTTATAGCGATGATACAAAAGTTGTGTCAGCTTACCCGGATAAGAAGATGCCGGTGCATCTTCCAGCTTGCAGGAAGGGTCGAATGCAATACCTGCTTCGGTTGTATTGGAGATTACGAAACGCATTTCCGGCTGTTCGGCCAGCTTCATGAACTCTTCAAACTGACTGTAAGGATTCAGTGCACGGCTGATTACGTCAATCATGGTCAGGCTGTTCACCGTTTCCCCTTTGTCCAAGCCCTGTAGATTGACGTGATAAAGACAATCCTGCGCGTTCAGCATGTCAATCATTCCTTTTTCGATGGGTTGAACCACCACTACACTGCTGTTGAAATCAGCTTTTTCGTTCATGTTGTAGATAATCCAGTCAACAAACGCACGAAGGAAATTACCTTCGCCAAACTGAATAATTCTTTCCGGACGGACCGTTTTCTTTGCGGTCTCTTTGTTTAATGCTTTCATATTATATCTTTAATAACAAAATTGTTGTCCTTTCGGCCTTTTGGGCTCATTTAACCCTTCAAACATTAAAAGAGTTGAATTTAACCCGTTGTTTTTCACATACTTGCCTACCCTTTCATGAATTTAATTTTCATAAATGAGTGCTGCAAAGGTAATAAATATTTTGTTATTCCAAATAAAATTTCTACTTTCGTGTTCGATAACGGATAGGTATTCGATATTTTATGTTGGGCAACATAAATAAATTGTAACTTCCTATCACAAGACAACCCTGAACACTTAAAAACACATTTATCATGAAGAAATTTATGGACGAAGACTTCCTGCTGCAAACTGAAACCGCACAGGAGTTATATCACAATCATGCGGCTAAAATGCCGATTATTGACTATCACTGCCACCTGATTCCAAAAATGGTAGCCGACGATTACCAGTTCAAATCCATTACTGAAATCTGGCTGGGAGGTGACCACTATAAATGGCGTGCCATGCGAAGCAACGGAGTGGCAGAACGTTACTGCACCGGAACAGACACTACCGACTGGGAAAAGTTCGAAAAATGGGCTGAAACTGTTCCTTATACATTCCGCAACCCGCTGTATCACTGGACACACCTGGAACTGAAGACTGCTTTCGGCATCGACAAGATTCTGAATCCGTCTACCGCCCGCGAAATTTTTGACGAATGTAATGCCAAACTGGCTACTCCGGAATATTCTGCCCGTAACCTGATGCGTCGCTATCATGTAGAAACAGTCTGCACAACGGACGATCCGGTAGACTCACTGGAATATCACATCGCTACCCGTGAAAGCGGATTTGAAATCAAGATGCTGCCTACCTGGCGTCCGGATAAGGCAATGGCAGTAGAAGTGCCGGCTGACTTCCGCGCCTACGTAGAAAAACTGGCAGAAGTAAGCGGTGTCAGCATCTCTAACTTTGACGACATGATTGAAGCGCTGCGCAAACGTCACGCTTTCTTTGCCGAACAAGGCTGTAAATTGTCCGACCACGGTATCGAAGAGTTTTATGCAGAAGATTATACCGACGCAGAAATCCGCGCCATCTTCAACAAAGTATATGGCGGTACGGAACTGACACATGAAGAAATCCTGAAGTTCAAATCGGCTATGCTGGTGGTATTCGGCGAAATGGACTGGGAAACAGGCTGGACACAGCAGTTCCACTACGGTGCTATCCGCAACAACAATACCAAGATGTTCAAGCTGTTAGGCCCTGACACTGGTTTCGACTCTATCGGTGAATTTACCACGGCCAAATCCATGGCAAAATACCTGGATCGCCTGAACTCAGAAGGAAAGCTTACTAAGACCATTCTCTACAACCTGAATCCTTGCGCCAACGAAGTAATCGCTACCATGCTGGGTAACTTCCAGGACGGTTCTGTTCCGGGAAAAATCCAGTTCGGTTCAGGCTGGTGGTTCCTCGACCAGAAGGACGGTATGGAAAAACAGATGAATGCACTTTCTCTGCTGGGATTGCTGAGTCGTTTTGTAGGTATGCTTACCGATTCGCGTTCCTTCCTTTCTTACCCGCGTCATGAATACTTCCGCCGTACCCTCTGTAACCTGCTGGGAAGAGATGTAGAAAACGGAGAAATCCCTGAATGCGAAATGCCGCGCGTACAACAGATGGTGGAAGACATCTGCTACAACAACGCTAAGAATTTCTTCCAGTTCTAAGAACTTCCGGTATATCTAAAAAAAACAGATACAACCCGTTTGCAAGGCTGTTCCTTTTCGGAATGGCCTTGTTTGATTTTTACCTTACTTTTCCGTTTGTCCTCCCTCTCACCTTTCACTATCTTTTCATAAGACAGGACGCGGTTCGGAATAGCCAAACCTGAAAAACTTTGTTTTTCGTTTGTCTCTCCTCTCACCTTTCACTATCTTTGCGTTCCTTTAGCAAAAAAGAGAGAGAAGATGACTGTAAAATTTATGAGTCTGGCCAGCGGCAGCAGCGGAAACTGTTACTACCTGGCTACTGACAGCACCGCTATATTGGTTGATGCCGGTATCGGTATCCGCACCATCAAGAAAGTATTTAAGGAACGTATGCTGAACCTTGAAGGGATACAGGCTGTACTGGTCACTCATGACCATGCCGACCACATCAAGGCAGTAGGACATTTGGGAGAGAAACACGGGATTCCGGTATATACCACTCCGGAAATACACGAAGGCATGAAGCACAGCTACTGCATGACCGAACGGTTAAGTCCCGAACGTACCCGCTTTATCCGGAAAGAAGAAACATTCAGTGTGGGCGATTTCACCATCACCTGTTTTGAAGTGCCTCACGACGGAACTGACAACGTAGGCTACTGCATCACGGCAGGCGATAAGACATTCTCTTTCCTGACCGACATCGGGCATATCACCCCGACTGCCTCACGCTTCATACAGCAGGCTGATTACCTGATACTGGAAGCCAACTACGACGACAGCATGCTCCAGATGGGACCTTATCCACAGCATCTGAAGGAGCGCATTGCCGGCCCGAACGGACACATGAGCAATCACGAAATGGCCGACTACCTGAGTCATCATTTTCCCCAGCGTCTGAAGCATTTATGGCTCTGCCACCTGAGCAAGGACAACAACCATCCAGAGTTGGCTTTCAAGACAGTGGAACTGGCATTCCGGCAAGAAAACATCATCGTAGGAAAAGACGTGGAAGTAACTCCACTGAAGCGAACCACTCCTTCTGAAATGTATATTCTGGAATAACAAAAGAAAATAATAAAAGCCATCGGGGCGTTTCCTCTGAAGTGAAGAAACGCCCCGATGGCTTTTTTATTGCAAACTGCGAATCAGCGCAATCTTTCGTACGCCTTTACCAGCATCTCATCCTTGCCGATAGCACGGATAGCCAGCCAGTTCAGGATAATGCTTACCAATGGAAGACAAACGGTCCATGAAGGCATGAAACTGTAGTCATCGAATGCCTTATCCGGATTTACGACAAAATAGGCCAATACCAGATAGTAACCTATCAACACAATCGTATTGAAGATGGTCAGACGAATCTGCAACATGCGTTTCCGGTAAAGGAAAATAGTCACCAAAGCCATTACAGCCACTACTACCAGTATCGCAAACAAAGCCCACGGCGTGTAGTTCACCGCTCCATCCGGAAGCAGGTATGAAAGGTTTGTCATCTCACAAATATTTTTATCGGTATAGAAGCTGCCCACGGGAACAGACATCATTACTACCATCAAGATAGCTACTACGAGCAAATAAACAGTCTGTATTCTCTGTATCATAATCAATCGTATTAAGGTTTCCAAAACAAATGTCATTCTGAGGGCGACGGTTCTTGCCGTCTACACTCAGAATGACAAGCCCAAATGCGCATGCGCATTCACTAAAATCTTTACCTATAGGAGGATTACTGCAATTTTTCCTTTTCTTTTGCCGGGTTTCTGTAATAAACCTTTCCTTCTATGTACTCCTGAGTCGCGATCAATGTCGGTTTCGGGAGTTTTTCATAATAACGAGAGATTTCAATCTGTTCTCTGTTTTCAAACACCTCTTCAAGGTTATCGTTATAAGAAGCAAACTCCTGCAGTTTCTTGGAAAGGTCATTCTTCATTTCGGCAGCAATCTGGTTGGCACGCTTGCCGATGATAGATACTGTTTCATAAATATTGCCTGTGTCCTCACAGAGTTCCATCAAATTACGTGTAACCGTATTTGTAGGAGCGTTTGTTTTTTTGTAATCCATAACTTAATTTATAATTATAAACGTTTATATTATTCTTCGTCTGTAGAAATGTACTTGCTGACTTCCTTGAAGATGTCTTCCACTTCTTTCATGTATTTGCTTTCCGGAAATTCATTCTTGAAAGCATAATATTCATCCACGGTTTCGCGCATACGGTCTTCTCTCTTTTCCAGCACACTCTCCTTTGCCATGTGATACTTGGCGCGGAGAATCAGAATGGAAAGTTCCTCACGCATCTTGGTGTAGGGATATTCTTTCAACACATTCTGTGCAGTAACGATAGCTGCCAGATAGTTATTACCCGTACTGCTGTAAGAGGCATTTCCGGAATAAGAGCCCAAGTCATAATAAAGTTTGGAAGAAAGGTATTCCTTTTCTACCAGTTTGTCCTGCAACTCGAAAATCATGCTCTGAGCTATATCCTTTCGCTGACTTGTTGGGAAATACTCCATAAACATCTGCAGTTCCTGAATGGCCTTGTACGTGCTGCTCTGGTCCAGACGTGGTTCCGGAGTATCAAGGTACAGAGCCTTTCCGCTATGAAAACGCGCCAGTTCCGTATAAGTACCGCGCGGATAAGTCGTATAATAGGTATTGAAATAATGCGAAGCAGTCACAAAATCACCCTGGTTGTAATAAGTCATTGCCAGCATATACAAAGACTCTTCCCCGTTGGCTGTACCCTTCAGGATAGGAATCAGTTCTTCCAGAATGGTTGCCGCACGTGAATTCTGTCCTTTGGCAAAATAGCTTTTCGCCGCTTCGTATTTGTATTCATAGTCAGTGCTTTTCAACACTTTATTGTACTCTCCGCATGAAGACAAAACTCCAGCAGAAAGGAGGACCATTGCGATGTATTTTTTCATATATAATTGATATAGTTGCGCAAAATTACTCTTTTCCAGCGAATAATGCAACTCCAGGCCATTTTTTAATGTAATTTTTCAGGATGTGCAAAGTATGGTATAAAATATATATGTAATTTTACAACCGTTTTCATTCACCAATATTCAGATGCAATGAATTTTGAACTGATATCCGACTATCAGCCTACCGGCGACCAGCCGGAGGCCATCGCCCAACTGACAGAAGGTATCCGGCAGCATGTGCCTGCACAGACGCTGCTGGGAGTAACCGGCTCTGGAAAGACTTTTACCATTGCCAATGTCATCAAGAACATCAACAAGCCGACACTGATCCTGAGTCACAACAAGACACTGGCTGCACAGCTTTACGGGGAGTTCAAGAATTTCTTCCCTCACAATGCAGTGGAGTATTATGTGTCTTACTATGACTATTATCAGCCGGAAGCATACATCCCGTCGACCGATACTTATATTGAAAAAGACCTGGCCATCAACGAAGAAATCGACAAGCTTCGTCTGGCAGCGACTTCTTCCCTCCTTTCCGGACGGAAGGACGTCATCGTGGTATCTTCCGTATCGTGTATCTACGGTATGGGAAACCCGGCAGATTTCTATAACAACGTGATTGAAATCAAAAAAGGAAAGCTGCTGGACCGCAACGTATTCCTCCGCCGACTGGTAGACAGCCTGTACGTTCGGAATGACATCGAGCTGAACCGAGGTAACTTCCGTGTAAAAGGTGATACGGTGGACATCTTCCTGGCTTATACCGACAGTGTGCTGCGGGTAATGTTCTGGGACGACGAGATTGACGGCATTGAAGAGATAGATCCCGTTTCAGGACACCGTATCGGTACGTTCGAAGAATACAAAATTTATCCGGCCAACCTGTTCATGACGACCAAAGAAAGTACGCTCCGCGCCATTCATCAGATTGAAGACGATCTGACCAAGCAGGTGGCCTACTTTGAAGAAATCGGTAAACCTTACGAAGCAAAGCGTCTGTACGAGCGTGTGACCTACGACATGGAAATGCTGCGCGAGCTGGGACATTGTTCGGGAATTGAAAACTATTCACGTTACTTCGACGGACGCGAACCTGGCACCCGTCCCTACTGTCTGCTTGATTTCTTCCCTGAAGATTTTCTGATTGTCATCGATGAAAGTCACGTCAGCGTACCGCAAATCAGGGCCATGTACGGCGGCGACCGTGCCCGCAAGACAAACCTGGTGGAATACGGATTCCGTCTGCCGGCCGCCATGGACAACCGTCCGCTTACATTCGAAGAGTTCCAGCAGATGGCCAAGCAGGTGATTTACGTGAGTGCCACTCCGGCAGAATACGAACTGCAACAGAGTGAAGGTATCGTAGTAGAACAGGTGATTCGTCCTACGGGACTGTTGGACCCGGTGATTGACGTACGTCCCAGCCTGAACCAGATAGACGACCTGATGGAAGAGATTCAGCAACGCATCGAAAGGGAGGAGCGCGTGCTTGTCACCACCCTGACCAAGCGCATGGCAGAAGAACTGACGGAATACCTGCTCAACAACGGTATCCGTTGCGCTTATATCCACAGCGACGTGGAGACACTGGAGCGTATCAAAATCATGGACGAACTACGGGAAGGTATCTACGATGTGCTGGTGGGTGTCAACCTGCTGCGTGAGGGACTCGACTTGCCGGAGGTATCGCTTGTAGCTATCCTGGATGCCGACAAGGAAGGTTTCCTGCGTTCGCACCGCTCGCTCACCCAGACGGCCGGACGTGCTGCCCGCAACGTAAACGGAAAGGTCATCATGTATGCCGACCGCATTACGGACAGTATGCGACAGACCATCGACGAGACCAACCGCCGACGGGAGAAGCAGCTGGCTTACAACGAAGCACACGGCATCACACCGAAACAGATTACCCGTTCACGTGCCAATGCCCTGCTCGACATCGAAAAACAGTCGTCTCAGGAAAACAGCAGCAAGCCCAAAGAACCACGGGCTTATACCGAAACCGAAGCCCAGCTTCATGCAGCCGCCGACCCTGTGGTACAGTATATGACAAAGGGCCAGTTGCAGAAGAGCATTGAACAGACCCGCAAGCTGATGCAGGAAGCAGCCAAGAAGCTGGACTTTATCGAAGCGGCACAATACCGCGACGAGTTGCTTAAACTTGAGGAGCTTCTGAAAGAAAAGTCCTGATATTGGCCAGGGCTTTCTGCGACAAACGCTCTACGCTTTGAATGGATTTTCCGGATATATAAGGCGTGTACAGCACATTCGGAATATCCTTCAGAGCATCACGAGCCACGCCCATGCCGGTCGCATCACACAAGTAATAGCTGTGCTTGCATGTTCCCAGCCATTTCTTCAGGGCATCTATCTCAAAAGTAGGTCCTACAGACGTATTTACCAGTATCTTACGGTCTCCCATCAAGGCAAATTCCGGATCACCCAGCAAGTAATTATTGCGTGGCAGGCAGGTGCATACGATTTCCGCTTCCTTCAGCAAATCGGCCAACGGGCGATAGGCAATGCCTTTTGCTTCGGCTTCCGCTTTACGGGTACGGCTGTAGTACAGCACCTCGGCACCGAAAAACCGCATGGCTTCAGCAATCATTCCTCCGGTCTTTCCCAGACCAATGATTCCCACCTTACGTCCTGTCAGTTCCGTACTTTCTTCCAGCCAGCGTACATTACCAAAACCATGGAGCAGACGCACCAGTTCACTGACCACATATTCCACCACACCTTCATCACCATAATCTTTCACTCCTAACACCATAATTCCCCTTTTGCGGGCCTCTATCACATCAACATTCGAACTTTCCGGGTTATAGAGCGTACAGCACATGCCTATATAACGGATGTTCGGACAAGCATCCAGCACAGACCGACGGATAGGTGTACGGAAAGATACCAGCAGGCAGTCGGCATTGCCAATACGGTGGATTACTTCCTCTTCTTCAGTAGGAAAATCATGATATACAACCACTTCTTCCCCTATTGTTTTCAATTGTTTGAGCGCCGCTTCATTCAGCAACGTCTCGTCTACGGCTACTATTTTCTTGAAATTCATATCTTCTTTATGTAAATTATTCATTCGAAAGTACATAAAACCCGATAATGCCGCAAGGAAAATCCGCAGAGTTTTGTAGGAAAGGAAATACGCACAGTAAACCAACTGAAATCCCATGCATAAAAACGATTTCAAAATGAGAGATAATTTGATGTAAAAATTATATTATGACATCATTTTCCAAAATAATATATCCTTTTTAATTTATTATTTATACTTTTGCGACAAAATCAAAACAAACAGAAAATGGAACAGCTTACAAAAATTGTGCAAGAAATCAGTTCGTTTATGTGGGGATGGCCTATGATTATCATGCTCCTGGGCACCCATCTTTATCTTACCATCCGGTTACGTTTTCCGCAGTTACATATCCTCAAGGCCTTACGACTCTCTGTAAGCAAGGATAAAGATGCAGGAGGCGATGTCAGCCAGTTCGGAGCACTGGCCACTTCACTGGCAGCTACCATCGGGACCGGAAACATCATTGGAGTAGCGACCGCCGTCGCATTAGGCGGACCGGGTGCCGTATTCTGGTGCTGGCTGACAGGTGTACTGGGCATGTCGACCAAATACGCTGAAGGACTTCTAGCCGTAAAATACCGCATAAAGAATTCGTCGGGCGAGATGATTGGCGGACCGATGTATGCACTGGAACGCGGCTTAGGATTGAAATGGCTCGGAGTTCTGTTCTGCATCTTTACCGCACTGGCTGCTTTCGGTATCGGCAACACGGTACAGGCCAACTCAATTTCCCTGCTGCTGAATGAATCGTACGGAGTATCTCCTCACCTGACAGGCATTCTGATGAGTATTCTCACAGCTTTGGTAGTCATCGGCGGAGTAAAGAGCATCGCCAGAGTCTGTATGGGCCTCGTACCCATTATGGCCTTACTCTATGTAGGAGGATGTATTTATATTCTGATTGTTAACCATGCCTATTTAGGAGAATCTTTCCGGCTGATTTTTGAGTCTGCCTTTTCAGCACGGGCGGCCGGCAGCGGATTCGTAGGAACCACGGTCATGATGGCTGCCCGATACGGTATTGCCCGCGGACTATTCTCCAACGAATCAGGACTGGGTTCCGCACCGATTGTAGCCGCCGCAGCACAGACACGCAACCCCGTACGTCAGGCACTGGTCTCCTCTACCGGGACTTTCTGGGATACGGTCGTGATATGTGCACTGACAGGACTTGTACTGGTAAGCAGTATCCTGGCCTATCCGGACATTGATTATACCAGCGACGCGGCACTCACCAAGATGGCTTTTGCCAAAATCCCCTACATCGGTACTCCCATCCTTTCGTTTGGTATCGTCACTTTTGCCTTCAGCACCATTTTAGGATGGACCTATTACTCACAGAAAGCTGTAGAATACCTGGGTGGAAAGAAAATCATGTTTGCCTATCGTCTGATGTGGATTCTGATGATTTACGTGGGTTCCGTCATCAACCTCACTCTTGTGTGGAACTTTGCTGACGTGGTAAATGCCCTCATGGCTATTCCTAATCTCATCTCATTGGTTCTGCTGTCGGGAGTGGTTGTCAGCGAAACGCGTAAATATCTATGGAACAATCGCTTGAACGACTATCACGAAGAATAAATTTCTGTATAAAAAGAGCCCCGGAAAACCTTATGCAAATCTCCGGGGCCCTTCCTATGTATTAATCTCTCTTTATTTTGCTTCGTTCAAGTCGATGCCTTTGTTGCGCAGTGTCATGGCCATCAGACGAACATAGTTAGAATACTGCTTGTCGTCCAGCGTCTGCTTCATCAATTTCAAGTTACCGTAAACAGCTTTACGAACTTTTTCTTTGTTATCTGTCTTTGATGCGTTTGCACGAGTCATTTCTTGTTCAAAGTAGTCGCAGATGTCAGCAACTTTTTCATGCTGGTTAGATGAAAGATTCAAATATTTAGTCAGCTTTGACTTGTTGATTGAACCATTCCATTTCTGTGCATTGTTATCCTGTACACCTTCTGCAAACATAGAAACTGAAAATACCAATGCGGCTGCTAATGTTAATCCTAATCTTTTCATACCTTTAAAATCTTTTACCTAAAAACTTTGTTACCTAAATAATTCAAAATCTAGCTTAGCTCGAGCTTTTTTCCTTTTACCGCTACAAAGATAAGGATATGTTGGACAACATAAAAATAAACTACAAAGAAAGTTGCTCTACCCCTATCATTTATTGACGTATATCAAGAAAGGTATAGCAAAATGAACAATTTATTCACATTTTTGTAATATAAAGCTTCATTTCACTTTCTATTGATTACCCTTTGAACCGCATCCGCATAAAAAAAGGCTTTCAGGATATTTCCTGAAAGCCTTTTGCTTCATTATGTCATAAATTCTGCGGATTATCCACCGAAGTTATCATACATGATAGAAGATTCTTCTACGCCGAGGCTATCCAGCATAGCGACAACTGCCTTCGACATCGGACCAGGACCACACATGTAGTATTCGATGTCTTCCGGAGCTTCGTGATCTTTCAAGTAAGTGTTCAACATTACCTGATGAACGAATCCTGCTGTATACTTCACGCCAGCTGCATCGGCTGCAGGGTCCGGACGGTCCAAAGCCAGATGGAAGTGGAAGTTCGGGAAGTCTTTTTCCAGTTTCAAGAAGTCGTCCAGATAGAACACTTCATTCAATGCACGCGCACCATAGAAGTAATGCAATTCACGGTCAGTAGTATGCAATGTACGAGTCATGTGCATAATCTGTGCACGAAGCGGAGCCATACCGGCACCACCACCTACCCAGATCATTTCCTTCTTAGAATCGAAAATCGGATGGAAGTCTCCGTAAGGACCACTCATCAATACCTTGTCACCCGGTTTCAGGGTAAAGATATAAGAAGAAGCGATACCCGGCATCACATCCATGAATCCGCTGCGGTCTGGCTTGAACGGAGGAGTAGCGATACGAACTGTCAACATGAACACGTCACCTTCTGCCGGATAGTTGGCCATAGAGTAAGCACGGATGGTTTCTTCTTCGTTCTTACATTTCAGGCCGAACAAACCGAATTTTTCCCATGCAGGCAAGTATTCGGCACCGATAAGGTCCTTGTCGATGTCCTTGTTGTAATCCATTTCAAATTTAGGAATCTTAATCTGTGCGTATGAACCCGGAATAAAGTCCATGTGCGCACCCTTGGGCAACTGCACCTTGAACTCCTTGATAAAGGTAGCCACGTTCTTGTTGGAGATAACCGTACATTCGTATTCCTTTACGCCCATTACAGATTCAGGCACCTTGATGCCCATATCTCCTTTCACTTTCACCTGACAGCCCAGACGCCAGTGGTCTTTCTGCTGTTTACGGCTGAAGTGGCTCACTTCAGAAGGCAGGATTTCGCCACCACCTTCTACTACCTGACATTTACACTGTCCGCAAGAACCCTTACCTCCACAGGCTGAAGGCAAGAACACTCCGTTTACGGCCAATGTGTTCAGCAATGTAGAGCCAGACTCTACTTCCATCTCCTTATCGCCGTTGATAGTCAGTTTTACGTTGCCGGAAGCTACAAGGAAATTCTTTGCAACCAGCAGGATGACTACCAGCACCAGAATAGTCACGAGGAATACTCCAATGCTTGCTAAAATAAAATTCATATCCATTGTCTTATTCCTTTCCTATTAGATGTTCAAACCAGAGAAACACATAAATGCCATTGCCATCAGACCTACAGTGATGAAGGTGATGCCCAAGCCTTTCAGCGGAGCAGGCACGTCAGAGTAAGCCATTTTCTCACGGATGGCAGCCAGGCCGACGATGGCCAGCATCCAGCCGATACCTGAACCCAGTGCGTAAGAGACAGCATCACCGATGCCACCGATGAACTTCGGGTCGGAAGGAGTCAGGTTGATGCGCTGCTGCATGAACAGAGAGGCACCCATGATGGCGCAGTTCACGGCAATCAACGGCAGGAAGATACCCAGCGAAGCATACAGCGAAGGGCTGAAACGCTCCACTATCATTTCCACCAACTGTGTAATGGCCGCGATAACGGCAATGAAGAGGATGAAGCTCAAGAAGCTGAGGTCAATGCCCAAAATACCGTCGGCAGCCAGTACCTTCGTCTGGAGCAAATAGTTGACCGGCAAAGTCACCACCAGCACGAAAGTTACAGCAATGCCCAGACCGACAGCTGTTTTCACATTCTTCGATACCGCCAGGTATGAACACATACCCAGGAAGAACGCGAATATCATATTGTCCACAAAGATGGAGCGGACCAATAAACTGAAAAAATGTTCCATAATGTCTTTCCTTTACTTGTTATTCCTTATCTTGTAATTCAGGATGCTTCGCACGCTGGTACCATATCAGGCAAGCCACGATAATCAACGCCATCGGCGGCATCAGCATCAAGCCGTTGTTCACATAGCCGAACTCCTGGATAGCTGCATGGTTCAGGACATTGAAACCCAGCAACGTACCTGAGCCCAGAAGCTCACGGATGAAAGCCACGATGACCAGAATCTTGGCATAGCCCAGTCCGTTGCCCAGACCGTCAAGACAAGATTCCCACGGGCCGTTTGCCATCGCAAACGCTTCCAGACGTCCCATCAGGATACAGTTGGTGATAATCAGACCTACATATACTGAAAGCTGGACACTTACGTCGTAGGCAAAAGCCTTCAGCAGTTCGCTTACGATAGTCACTAACGCAGCAACGACCACCAACTGTACGATAATACGGATACGGTTCGGAATTGTCTTGCGGATTAATGAGATGACCACATTCGAGAATGCGGTGATAATGGTTACCGAAAGTCCCATCACGATGGCCGGTTCCAGTTTGGAAGTAACGGCAAGTGCCGAACAAATACCCAACACCTGTACGGTGACCGGATTGTTCATGCTAATCGGGGTGGAGAACACTTCTCTATTCTTGGCTGAAAATAAATTTCCCATATTATATTTCCCCTCCTATTATTCTTTAGCGGTTAAAAACTTGGTATAGTTTCCCATGCAGTTCTTCAGCATCTGTCCTACGGCCACTGAAGTAATCGTACCTCCGGAAATACCGTCCACCTGGAACTCAGGCTTGTCAATCTTCCCGTTCTTTACGACATCCAGTCCGATGGCACCTCCGTCCAGCACGTTCTTGTCCTTGAACTCATTCTGGAAATGTTCGGTAGCGATTTCCGCACCCAGACCCGGAGTTTCTGATGCATGTGAGAAATAAGTGCCATACACGGTGTTCTTATCCTCGTTCAAGGCTACATAGCCCCAGATGGCACCCCACAATCCCGTACCATAAACGGGTATAACATACTTCTTCTGTCCGTCTATCTCGCAGACGAAAAGATGGGCTTCTCCCTTTTCCTTATATGCTTTCTCATATCCGGTAACGAAGCTGCCTTCGTATGGCTTCAGCGAACCGTCTTCAGCCACCAGCATGTCTTCTTTCACCACTTCGGCAAATTTGGCTTCCGCATCTTCCACTTCACGGATACCCAAAGCCGAAAGAATCTGTTTTTTCGTATCCAACTCTACATTTTTTCCTTGCAGGTCGCGCAAAGAAGAGTTGACGAAAGCCAGCAAGAATGCTACGATAACAACCATTACCGAAGCATAAATGATAGTATAAGAGTTACTATTGGTATTCATTGTATTTTCGGTTTTTATTTGTTAGACATAGCACGTTTTGCACGACGCGAAATATTGTTCTGCACTACCACATAGTCAATCAGCGGTGCAAAGATATTCATCAGCAGGATAGCCAGCATCATGCCTTCGGGATAACCCGGATTGAGCACACGGATGATGATGGCCATGGCACCGATCAGGAATCCATAAACGTATTTACCGTTCTCCGTACGTGAAGAAGTGACAGGGTCGGTCGCCATGAACACGGCACCAAAACAAAAACCACCCAGGCACAGATGTTCATACCAAGGCATGTGGGCCACTGCGGTATCCGGTCCCCATTGGTTGAACACCCAACCCATCACGGCACCACCAACGAATACTGACAGCATCGTTCTCCAGCTTGCCACGCCCGACCATAACAGGATAACGGCACCGATAGCAATGGCAATCACGCTCGTCTCGCCGATAGAGCCCGGAATCAGACCTGTCACCATATCCCAGGAGAAAGCAGGGCACTCGGCAACCTTAGCCACACCTAACGGAGTAGCGGCTGTCAGCCCGTCCACAGTCTTGCCCAAACCGAAAATGCTGTCACCGGACACCCATACCGTATCACCGGACATCTTGGTCGGATAAGCAAAGAACAGGAAGGCACGAGTAATCAATGCAGGGTTAAAGATATTCATACCTGTACCACCGAACACTTCCTTTGCAAACACCACAGAGAAAGCAGTAGCCACGGCCAGCATCCACAACGGACACTCAACCGGCACAATCATCGGAATCAACATACCGGAAACCAGGAAACCTTCCTGAATTTCTTCCTTCTTCCACTGGGCTACCACAAATTCGATACCCAGACCTACCACGTAGGATACAATGATTTTCGGCAGTACAGCCAGGAAACCATAGCCGAACATTTCCCAGAAGCTTCCTTCTACATTGGTAGCATGGAAATGCTGGTAACCTACATTATACATACCGAACAACAAGGCCGGTATCAGCGCAATCACCACGAACGACATGATACGTTTGCTGTCTATCGCATCGTGGATGTGCGTACCTGTCTTCGAAGTAGTGTTCGGAACAAACAGGAATGTTTCAAACCCGTCGAACACAGAACGAAAAGCATGAAATTTGCCTCCCTCTTCAAAGTTAGGCTTTATCTTATCGAGATAATTTCTTAACGCGTTCATTTATTAATAATCGTTTTAGTTAGCATTAACACATTTCACGGCGGAGCATGTCGAGTCCGTCGCGAACAATACGCTGCAGTTCCATCTTTGAAGAGCAGACAAATTCACACAAGGCAAAGTCTTCCGGAGCTACCTCATAAATACCCAATGCCTCCATCCGGTCAATATCTCCTGCAATGATGGCTTTAATCAGGTATTCCGGCAGAATGTCCATCGGAAGTACATGGTCGTATTCATTTGACATGATCATGTGGCGTTCCCCACCCTTCACACGGGCATCCAACACATACTCTTTCTTTTTACACATCATCCAGCTGAAATAAGAACGGCTGGTACTGAAGTCATTGAAACGCGGCATAATCCAACCCAGCATTTCGTGCACGTCATTTCCTTCCGGAATCACAGTCACCTGGCTGTGAAAAGCTCCCAGATAACCGTTCGCAGAAATCTGCTTACCAGTGAGCACGTTACCGCTGATGTAACGCAAAGCCTTGTCTTTTGTCACGTTGTTTTCAAACACACCTGTCAGCAGTGCACCTACTTTCAGTTTCACGTAGGCAGGCTTGAGCACTTCCGAACCAGTCACTGCTACCGTGCGGGTAAAGTCTACATGACCCGTATTGAACAGACGGCCGATGAAGATAACAGCCTGCGGATCGATAGTCCATACTGTTTCACCCTTGTTTACAGGAGCGATGTGGTTAATCTGTACACCAACGTTACCTGCAGGATGCGGTCCGTCAAATACAGTTACTTCCACGTTCTTCGCCTGCGTCAAAGCCGGTGATTTCTGATTTACACTGATACTCAGGTATGTCTTGGCCATCTTAGCCAATGCATCCAATCCAGTCTGGAAGTTTGCTTCTTCGCCTGAAAGCGCCAGTTCGAATTCTGGAGCCAGCGGGTTTGTGTCGAATGCAGAAACGAAGATAGCACGAGGTGCCACAGTCGGATCAGCTACTACGTCATACGGACGCTGACGGATAAACGCGAACAAACCGGCATTCAGCAGCATTTCCTTTACAGCAGCCCCGTCAAGCGCAGCCACGCTCTTCTTGCCGAATTCTTCAAAGTCCTGTTCCGTAGCAGCCTGCACGGTGATGCTCATCACCTTGCGTCTTGCCCCACGTTCCACGCTTGTCACTACGCCGCTTACCGGCGAAACAAATTTCACTTCTGGATGATTCTTGTCTACAAACAAGGGTCCTCCGGCCATCACATATTCCTGTTCCTTAACGACCACTTTCGGAGTCACGCCTGTAAAATCATCGGGACACAGAGTATAGAATCCCGGCTCTTTCACAGCCACCACTTCCGCAGCCGCCTTACCTTTCAGGTTTATGTCCAAGCCTTTACGCAACTTAATTAAATTTGCCATGTTAGGTTATAAAAAATGGTTTTGTATTTTGCGTGCAAAATTAAATAAAAAAGAGGTGAAAAAAGAATATTTGCCCATCGAATTAGAGAAATATTTCTTTATATCGAAAGGCAAATAGTAAATCACTATGACAAAATGGCTATTCTGCCATATAGAGAGAGCAAAAATACACTTAATATCCCTTGTGCTGGTGCAGCTGAGGGTTCATGTCAATCACTTTTTCCGGAATCGGGAAGACAGTAGTATAGCCGTTTTCCTCTCCCGGGAGCTGCGGACGACAGCTGTACGAACGGGTAAAAACGCCGAAACGAATCATATCCTGCCGTCTCCAGCCCTCCCAGGCCAGCTCCATCATTCGCTCATCCAGCAAATTTTTCAATGTAGCAGTTCTCGGAGCCATACCTACCCGACTTCTCACTAAATTCAGCTCGGCATCGCCATCTTCCCCATTCCGCACCTTGGCCTCACTTTGCATGAGCAGCACGTCAGCGTAGCGGAACAACACGATGTCATTGTCCAGCAGTTTTCCGTCCTTAAGCCCCGTCTTATCGACTTCGTATTTTTTCATTCGGGCTCCGGCTGTTTTCTCGTACGGTTTTCCCGACACATCCAGCGCCACGTTCCAAGGCTCATACACCAGTGGAGTAACCCCGTCATCCAGCAGAATCTGATTTCCCTCCAAATCCTTTACCGGCCCGGCAAAATAGCAGTAATCAAAACGGGCATCCACCTGCGGCGTATCATAACCAAAGGTCTCCAGTACCTCTTTCGTGGCCGACGAGCCATTTTCACCACTCAACCCATACGCCTTGGCATGGTTGTAATGCCGCGAACGGAACAAATAGATAAACTGGTTGGTGTATAAAGTCTTGCTCATGGGAATGACAAAAATATTTTCCTCCGAGGACTCATTGAACACGGCAAAGTTGGCTGTATAATCCTTTTCCAGGGTATATCCCGCTGCCGTAATCTTCTCACAATAATAGTTCACCGTTTGCCAGGCATTCAGACGCTGTCCCTCCACTTCGAAAAAGATGGCTTTTCCGTCCGGCCTACTTCCGTCTGTCCAGTCATCATCGGTATAAACTTCCGCATTCAAGGCTAACTTAGCGAGCAAAAACCACACCACTGGCTGTGTCATTCGCCCGTAATACACTCCCGGCTGATTGCTCCGCTCTTTGCTCAAAGAAGGAGAAGATTCCGCAAGTTCTTTCACAATGAAATTAAATACTTTAGAACGCTTTTCTTGAACAATATCTTCAACTTCCGGATTGCTCTTTTCAATCAGCGGAACGCTCCCGAAAAGGTCCATAATATAATAATAAAACATGGCTCTCAATGCCCGTACTTCAGCCACACAATCTGCTACATTTTCCTTGGGATGTTTTTCAGCAAAATCCTGTATTCTCTCCAAAGATCCATTACACAAAATCACCGTACGATACAGGTATTCCCAGGTGGCATAAATCGCCTCATTGTTCACTCCCCAGCGATGCAAGTACAATCCCTGCCAGAATCCACCGTCATACCAGTCTCCTCCACGTGTGGGCATGATAGCCTCATCAGTAGTAAACGTATTCAAATCATAGATACCTCGGCCTGTCCCCTGAAGGCCCTGACTGTCGACATATCCACCCACGTAATTATACAACGAAAGCACCCCATTTTTCTGCACGTCAGACAAGGTAGAATAAGCCGTTTCTTCATCCAGACGGTCCTTCGGATTTTCTTCCAGATAACTGCTGCAAGAAGTCCATAACAGCAGAAAAAACGACGCAAATAGTATTGAGTATATTCTTTTCATAATAAGCAGATTAAAAGTTAAGACCTAAACTAATCATATAAGTTCTTGAAAGAGGATAAGTACGCTTGTCGTCCACCCCGAAAGTATCGTCCACCAAGGTAGAATTAATCAGCGGAGTCAGCCCTGAGTAACCGGAGATTGTGCCCAGGTTATTAATGGTCAGTGCCAGGCGTGCCCCATGCAAGAAACGCTGTTTTTTGATAGGCACGTTCCAGCCCACAGTCAGGTAATCAAAGTTCACATAATTGCCGCTTTCCAGCCAGTAATCCGTTGCCGTCAGGTCATGTATATTCCGTGCCGGAGCCTCAGCCAACACATTGTAATCCGGCAAGCTGTTCATGTTCATGTAACTCAGCGCCGTGCCATTATAAATCTTATGCCCGAATGCTCCGTTTATCTGCAACGACACATCAAAACGCTTGTAACGGAAGCTGATATTGGAACCTAACAAGGTCTTGGGAGTAGCCTGTCCGGCCACGTAACGGTCTTCTCCTTCCTCCAAGTTCACGCCTCCTCCATTCAAGTCAGCAATCTGATAAGTATATCCTCCGTTCCCGTCCGAAACCAGTCCTTCACAATGCGGCAGATAGAAAACGCCCAACGGCTGTCCTACAATCTGATACACGATATTATTGTATCCGCCATGCAGTCCTGCACCGTTCAGTCCGGCCAAAGCCGTATATTGTGCCGCACTGATGTATTCTCCTTCATACATACCACTCAGCGACAACAATTTATTCCGCTGGAAAGTTACGTTTGCGTTGATATTCAGCTCCATATCCTTGGTCCGCAAGGGTGTGATACCGATAGAGAGTTCCGTTCCACTGTTCCGCATGGAGCCCAGATTAGCCAAAAGCTTGTTATAGGCAAACGGAGGAACACTGACGTCATACTGATACAGCATGTCCCTTGTCTTCGACAGATAATAATTCACCGACAGCAACAAGCGGTTTCCGTAAAATCCCATGTCCACCCCCGCATTGAAAGTCGACTTGACTTCCCATTTCAAATCCGGATTGACGTTTTTCAGGCTCTCATACGTCACCAAAGGCGAATTTCCCACCGGAGTTACCCCGTTCGGACGCACTAGTGCCATAGTGGTATACGAATCAATCCCTCCCTGATTTCCTGCCAATCCGTATCCCAATCGCAGCTTCAGGTTATCAATCAGGTGAAAACGTCTCATAAACTTCTCACGGGTTATATTCCACGCTGCAGAAACAGAAGGGAATACGCCCCATTTATGATTCCGTCCAAATTTGGAAGATGCATCCGTACGCAAGTTTACCGTCAGCACGTAACGGTCGTCGTACGTATAATTCACACGTCCCAGGAACGACACCAGATGCGGCTCTTCATAATAGGAACCAGTACCTTCCCAAGGACGCAATGCCCCGCCCTGCAAGCTGTGATACCCCAACTCATTGGAAGAAAAATTAGTCGTGGTCGTGTAAAAGCCGTGAAAACGATTCTTTTCCACCTCCCCTAAAGCCAGCACATCCAGAAAGTGAGCCCCCAATTGCTTCTGATACGTCAGCATCAGGTTTCCTAATAAGGCTTCCGACTTCCGGTTTCCCCGGTAAGCCTGCCCATTGGCCCATACCGTCGTAGGCAAGAACTGGGCGTTTTCTGTTGTGCTATAAGTATAAGAACCAAATAGCACCATCTTCAAATCCTTCAGCAAATTAAAAGTCAGGCGGGCGTGCGAACTGAAATAAGAAGTCTCCTCGCGATTATCCACGTCCATCCAGGCCAATGGATTTGTAATCTGACTGGCCGTCGTAATCTGGTCCCAGCTCCCAGTTTCCGGATCCGGGAAATCAGGAAAAGTAGGATTAAAAGCGGCTGCCGAATAAAAAGTTTTCTGTAAATCAAACAGTGTACGGTCGCGCTTCATCGAGCCGAATAACCCCAATTCACAGTCAATCAGTCCGTCAAGCATCTTCTGCGACATATTCATATTGGCCGTAAACAGTTTCATGCCCTCATTCTGAATCACTCCCTCACGGTTCTGAAAGCCTAACGACACCCTGTAATTGGAAGCCTCACCACCCCCATAAAACGCAATGTTATGATTCTGCTGCAAACCCGTCTGTTCAATGGCTTTCTGGAAATCCGTGTCATATCCCTTATCCAGGATACTCCATCCTCGTTCAGCCGCCAGCTTGCGATACTCTGCTCCCGAAAGCATATCCAACCGGCGATAAGCATGCGACACACCAAAACTACCGTTGTAGTTCACGCGTGTCTTCCCTGCCCGGCCTTTCTTGGTGACAATATTAATGACTCCCGACGCTCCACGTGAACCATACTGCGCCGTTTCCGACGCATCCTTCAAAATCGTAAAAGACTCTATATCGGTGGGATATACCGAGGTCAGCATCGTCAAATCACCCAATACCCCGTCCACGATAATCAGCGGGTCATTTCCACTGGTCAGCGAAGTCGTACCACGCAGGCGGACCGACTCCAGCGCCGCCATTCCATTGTTACTCTTCAAGATGGTAAGTCCCGGCACACGTCCCTGAATGGCTTCCAGCGGATTGGTTATCAACTCACGGTTCATCTGCTTTTCCGTAATCTGTTCCACCGAACCGGAAATATTCTTCAGACTACCACGGGCATACCCGATGTTATAAATTGAATCGGGAGGCAATTCGTCTACATTCTGTCCTTGTACATAAAGTGGGAATCCGGCTCCCATACACCCTAAAAACAACAAGCTGTACAAAGCCTGAGATATTGGCTGCATTTTATCCATAGCATACTTATTTAAGGTCAAAAGGGCGTGAAGATACCCAAACCTCCACGCCCCGTATAATCAGTTCCTTCTTTTCACAAAGAAAAGATATTTCTACCGATAAAGCAAGCCCTGAGCCATGTTATTTCTGCCCGGTCATCATTTTTCTTCCGCAAACATCGGATCCCATGCCGGAAGCTGTATCGGCTTCTGCTTGAAGATGTCCAGCACCTTCTTCGGTACATATTTCGTTTCCAGCACCAGACGGAACATATACTCATTGAACCATTCATCCGTCATAATCAGGTGTCCCTGATAGCCCGATGCAGCTCCCCAACTGTTTTCCACCATCCATTTCTTCGGTTTTCCGTTCGCGTCCAGGTCTACTGCCATCAGTGTCATGGCATGTGCCGACATGCTGGCAAACGTCTGGATACGTTCTTTCTTATCCATTCCGAAAGTCGTACCCATCAACGAACCGAAATCATAATTGTTTACATCCAGCAACCCACGCTTGCTGTCCAGCTGTGTCACGTCGCTTGAGAAATACATCCGTGTGCTGTCCTTCAATGACGCAATGGCCATTTCCTTGATTTCCTCTACTGGCAGATTCACATACGTCCAGTTCTTTCCATCGTAACGGTGACGGTCGTATGCAATTTCGTAACACTTGTAATATTCACGTGAAGGATCGTTCATCACCATCACATAATTAGTCAGCAGGTTCGTATCACCGTATTTTTCCAGGAACGACATCGGTGTGTGATGCTCTGTAGCCACCACATTCCCCTTGCTGTCCTTACGTACATAGTCGAACTCAGTCGGTGGCACTCCCAAAGTCAGCACCAGCATACGATACACCGTGCTCAGCATCTCTTCCTTACGGCCTTCAATCGTTGCAGCCTTCTCTCCTTTAGCAGCCATTTCTCTCAGTTCCAGTCCGAATTCCTTCAGCTTCAAGCCAATCAAAGAAGACATGTACGAGGTGTGTTCACTGCTGTATGTTTCCGGCATAGCTTCTTTAGGCACGAGACCGTATTTCGACACGATGTCGGCTACTCCCGTAAAGGTACCTCCGTCGCTCAGTGGATGCTTGAACAACCATTCCACTGTCTGGTCGTTCATCGGTTTACCAGCCGTTTCAATAACTCCCTGCAAGAACAGATTGGATTTTTCCAGCTGGTCCCAGAAGAAAGAATATACCTGCGAGAACTCCAGTCCTGGCAAGTCATAGCGTGCAATGGCCTTGGCACGCATCACGTTCAGTCCCGTAAACAGCCAGCAACGGCCAGACGACTGCTGGTCGGTGATGCCTTTTGATTCCACCTTAATGGAGAAATTCGTATTCAGCGCCTTCTGATTTTCCTGGTTCAATGCCAGTTCCTTGATGCTGGTACCTCCCATGGCATTCCTCAATGCCTTGTCGGCAGCCGTATTCTGATAACTACTCTGAATTTTTTTCAACATATCCGGAGAGATGCCTCCATCCTGAGCCTGTACCGTCAGTCCGAAAGCCAACAGACAAGCAGCCAATGTTACGTGTTTCTGGTTCATTCTATTATGGTTTTAATGAAAATTGTGTCTTAATCCTTTTTTACCGAGCGTACAATCTTAAAGCCGATGCACGCCACAAAGATACTAATCAACGGACTCAGCAAGTTAAAGAAACTATACGGCAGATACACCAGTGTAGGCACATTCAGTATCGTGGCCTGCGTCATTCCGCATGTGTTCCAGGGAATCAGCGGACTGGTCACCGTGACGGCATCTTCCGTTGTTCGGCTTAACAGGCGCGATTCGTATCCGTTCTTCTTATAAATATCCTTGAACATGTTTCCGGTCAGAATAATCGAAATATACTGGTCGGCAGTAGCCAGATTCAGGAACAAACCGGAAGCTACAGTTGCTGCTACCGTACTTGCCAGCTTATGCGTAAAGCGTACGAACATACGCGTAATGCTCCCCAACATGCCACAGGCCGTCATGGCTCCACCCAGACACATGGCACAGAGAATCAGCCATACCGTATCCATCATACCTCCCATTCCACGGGTGGCAATCAGTTCGGTCAATGCAGGAGTAGAAGCCTGCAACGACGTACTTCCTGATAAAGCTAACAAAACTCCTTTATATAAAGCTTCCCCTCCGCTCACTCCGTCACCGGCCACTTCACGGAGTACATCTGTCTGGAAAACCAGCATGCACACCACAGCCAAAGCAGTGGATATGAATAAGGTAATAATAGAAGACACCTTACGGGCAATTAATATTCCTGTCACCACCGGCACCAGCAACACCCAAAGAGTAATATGAAAACGTTCCGCCAGTCCGGTAGTAAACACGGCAATCTGCGAACTGTCTGATGCCTCATGCGAAAATCCGGCTATTGTAAAAATAACCAGTGAAATGACCACCGAAGGCACCGTGGTGTACATCATGTAACGGATATGCGTAAACAGCGGCGTATCTGTCACTGAGGAAGCCAAGATGGTCGTATCCGAAAGCGGAGAAACCTTGTCGCCGAAATATGCACCCGAAATAATCGCTCCGGCAATCCATCCCTCATCAAAACCCTGTGCCTTGCCAATACCCATCAAGGCAATACCGATGGTCGCAATGGTGGTCCACGAACTACCCGTCATGACCGATACCACTGCACAAATCACACAACACGATACGAGGAAAAATTTCGGATGAATAATCTGTACCCCATAGTAAATCAACGTAGGTACCACTCCCCCTAACATCCAGGCTGCCGAAAGAGCTCCGATAATCAACAGGATAATCAAAGCAGAACTCACACCTGCGATATTGTTGATAATGGCATGTTCAATATCCTTCCAGCTCACCCCATATCGGCTCATACCCAAAGCCGCACACAAAGCCGTAGTCAGCAACAAACAAATCTGGCTTCCGCCACCTAACGCGTCAGCTCCCAACAGACGAATCGTAAAGAAAAGTAATACCACCAATACCGTTACAGGCAGCAAAGACACCAGCGGAGAAGGAATCTTCATTTTTTGCGTCATTTTTATCCGTTTAAGTCTAATTTTATTACTAAATTAATAACGGCTGCAAATTTCCGAATATTTTTCCAATTTTCCATACAAAATCCATATATATTTACATTTTATGCTACAGAAATGAATAAAAATAGATTTCCAATTCATTTATACCAACCGTAAAAGGGCATCACCCAAAACTTAAAAACTACTAATAACACCCTCAAAGACCCTTTTCTTCGAGGGTTATTTGTACATTTGTCTATAATTTGCATAAATAAAGAATGAGTAAAGCCACGCGCATAAAACAAGCCATACGTATCACGGTCATTTCGACACTGGTATTCTATTTCGGTCTGATTGCTCTGCTGAACCTTCCGGCTGTCCAACACCGCATCAGTACGTATGCTGCCCGTGAACTTACCCGTCTCACCCAGGCCGAAGTCAGCATTGGCAATGTAGACTTAGGGCTTCTGAACCGCGTCGTCATCCAGAACGTGCAGATAAAAGACCGGCAGAAGAAAGACATGCTCGGCATTTCGCGCTTTTCCGTCAAGATTGACATTCCCTCTCTCTTCCGTGGAAAAATCCGTATCAGCAGTGTACAGCTATTCGGACTGGATGCCCGCCTGAACCGTGCCCACCCCAAGGCTCCCCTGAATTGCCAGTTCCTGATTGACACTTTTGCTTCAAAAGATACGACAAAGAGCGAAAAATCCATCGACCTGCGTATCAATTCCGTACTTATCCGTCGCGGACAAATCCACTACGATGTGCTGTCGGAATCCAATACACCCCGCCGGTTCAATCCTCATCACATCGGCATCAGCGAACTTTCGGCAACCATCTCCTTGAAGGCCTTGCAGACCGATTCGCTCAACGCACAAATCCGCCGTATGAGTTTCAATGAGCAAAGCGGATTTCAACTGAAGAAATTTGCGCTGAAGGCCACAGCTACCCCCAAAGGTATCCATTTGCATGACCTGAACCTGAGCCTTCCGGCCACGACAGTAAACATCGACACATTTACTGTAGCAGGAGAACTTACCGCACCCGACTTTATTTCAGATACGCAAACCACCTACATGGGTCGCCTGAATGCCTCGGTCACTCCGGCCGACATCGCCTGCTTTGTCCCTGCACTCCAGCATTTTCAGGACTCCGTGCATATCGACCTGGCCTTTCATGGAAGAGGAAAACAGGCTCGATGTACCAATTTCTATCTCTCCAGCCCGCACAAAGCACTGGAAATACATGCAGAAGGAATGCTCGACCACAGTAATCCTTCACAACCGCCTTATTTTTTTGGTCAAATCACACAGGCTGATGCCGACGAAACCGCCATTTCCTGGCTCATACATAATTTGAAAGGTACCGCTGCACCTGTACCCGACATCCTGCAGCGTCTGGGCTTTCTTAAATTTCAGGGTGATGTATCGGGATACCCTTCCCGTATCACTGCACACGGTACCCTGCAAAGCCAACCGGGACAGATTAATGCCAATCTGACCATGCACACCGACACCCTGACCCAGCAAAAAAGTTATTCCGGAAAAGTTTCCACCCATAATTTTGAGCTTGGCAAACTGCTGGCGAAAAAAGAACTGGGTAAAACCTCTTTTGACCTGGAACTGAACGGGCTGCAATACCGAAACCATCAGCCAGAATCGCATATCAAAGGAGAAATCTCTTCTTTAGAGTACAATGACTACCAATACCAGCACATCGCACTGAACGGAAATTTCAAGCCGGGCGGTTTCAACGGCCATCTGTCACTCGACGATGAAAATGGTAAAATCAGCGTAGACGGGAATTTCGTGACCCAACAGGCCGTACCCGACTTCAACCTGCGGGTAAAAGTACGTGATTTTCGTCCCCATAAACTTCAGCTGACGAAAAAATACGAAGATACCGACGTATCATTGAACCTGACGGCAGACTTTTCAGGACATTCCATTGACGATGTCCAGGGAAAAATCAGCCTCGACAGTCTTTCAGTTCGCACGCCCGACGAAGAAGGGAACTACTTCCTTCCCCGCCTGCAGATTGATGCGACACAGCTTACCTCACAAGACAAACAGAAGGAAATACGCATTGACTCCCCATTCCTGACCGGAACCATACAAGGACAATATGCCTACCACACCCTGCTGAAGAGCATGGAGAAAGTGATCCGGAAGCATCTTCCATCCCTGTTTCCTGAGGAGAAGCCGAAAAAAGGAAGAAAGAAACCCGCAGAGCTGAACAACCAGTTCCGGTTCCAGTTCCGCATGGAAAACAGTGAATTTTTTTCAAAGGTTTTGAACATACCGTTCGAGCTGCAGATGCCGGCCACGTTCTCAGGACAACTTAACGACAGTCTTTCGCAGATGCGCATCAACGGCTCGATTCCTCAATTCACGTATAAAGGGAAATACTACGAATCGGGCACCCTGTTGTGCGAAAGCCGTTCCGACGAACTGCAGTGCCAGTTACGCGCCGGCACCTTGATGAAAAAAGGAGCCATGTTCAATTTCTCCCTCATCACGCGAGCCAAAGACGACAAGCTGCACAGTACCATTTACTGGGGCAACAACACACAGCTCACCTATAGCGGAAAGATTGACGCCATCGCTTCTTTCCGTCAGGACAGTCTGAAAAGGGTACTCCACACCCGTGTGGACATCCAGCCCAGCCAGGTCATTCTGAATGACACCACCTGGAACATCCATCCGGCTACTGTCGACATCGCAAAAGACAGCATCGAAATACACGACTTCCTGTTTGAGCACCGCGACCAGCACTTGAAAATCAACGGACGACTGGGAAAAACAGAAGCTGACTCCTGCCTGGTAGACCTGAAGAACATCAGCCTGCTCTACATCATGGACATGATTCAGTTTCATGCCGTACGCTTCGACGGAGGCATCAGCGGGAAAGTCCACCTGCGTCACGTGCTTGAGGACCCGGTGATGGAAGCCCGTCTCGATGTGAAAGATTTCTCCCTCAATCATGCCCTGCTAGGACGCGCCGACATCCTCGGCTCATGGGACAAAGAGTTGGGAGGCGTTCGCCTCAATGCTGACATCCGCCGCGACAGTGCCTGCACCACACGGGTCATCGGCTATGTATCGCCCAAGATAAAGGGACTCGACCTCCATATCCAGGCCGGAGGTACCCCTCTCTCCTTCCTGCAACCCTTTGTAGAAAATATATTCAGCAATGTCAACGGAAGCGTACATGGCGACGTGCGTCTGTTCGGCCCCTTCTCCCAGCTTGATTTGGAAGGGAAAGTCAAGGCACAGATGCAGATGAAGGTCAACATTCTGAATGCTACTTTCCTGGCTTCGGCCGATTCCGTACACATCGCTTCCGGCTTGTTCCGTTTCCAGAACGTGCGCTTGCAGGACACTGAAGGGCATACCGGACTGGCCAACGGAGAGCTACGGCATACCAAATTAAAGAACCTGAGCTACCAGTTCCGCTTCAATACCGACCGCATGCTGGTATTCCACTCTGAAAAGGAAACTCCGGAATTCCCCTTCTACGGTCATATCTATGCCACCGGAAACGTATTTCTCCGGGGAGGCGACGGACAGCTGAACGTTGACGGAGAAGTTCGCGCCGACAATCAGACCGAGTTTGTCTACGTATTAGGAACAGCAGCCGAGGCTACCAACTCCGGCTTCATCACCTTCGTAGACCGTACTCCACGCCGCAAACAAGCTGCCGTCAAAGCCGAAGTGTACCACCCGCTCAACCAGCCCGACAAGCAGGATGACGATGATACACCTACCGCCATCCACATCAATCTGCAGATAGAACCTGCCGAACGTGCCAACATGAAAATCATCATGGACCCTTCGGCCGGAGACTATATTTCTGCCTACGGAACCGGCAACCTGCGCATCAACTTCTTCAATCAGGGCAACTTCCAGATGTTCGGTAACTACAACATTACTGAAGGAATCTACAAGATGAGTATGCAGAACGTCATCCGAAAAGACTTTACCCTGCAGCCCGGAGGTGTGGTATCCTTCAACGGCGACCCCAAAGCCGCCAACCTGAACGTGCAGGCCGTCTATACGGTGAACTCCGCTTCACTGAACGACCTGATAGCCGACGCTTCTTCTTCACGTGGAAACGTGCGGGTAAACTGTCTGCTGAACCTGAGCGGTAACCTCACGTCTCCCAACCTGACATTCGGCCTTGAACTGCCCACCGTGAGCGAGGAAGACCGAGAACTGGTACGCAGTCTTACTAGCACTGAAGAACAGATGAATACGCAGATTATCTATCTGCTGGGAGTCGGCAAGTTCTATACCTATGACTACGCCAACAACACCGGGCAGACCGATGCCACCAGCTCACTGGCCTTCAGCACCTTGTCAGGCCAGTTGAACAACATGCTTTCGCAAGTCATCGACAACCAGAACTGGAACGTAGGTACGAACCTCACCACCGGAGAAAAAGGCTGGAGCGACGTAGAAGCCGAAGCCATCCTGTCCGGACGCTTGCTGAACAACCGACTGATAATCAACGGAAACTTCGGTTACCGCGAAAATACCATGCGTAATACGAACTTTGTGGGTGACTTCGAAGCCATCTGGCTACTCACCAAGAACGGAGAATTCCGTCTGCGCGGATACAACCAGACCAACGACCGTTACTTCACGAAGTCCACCCTTACCACCCAGGGCATCGGTATCATGTACAAAAAAGACTTCATGAATTGGAAAGAACTCGTCGACTGGTTCCTTCGCCGCCGGAAAAACCGCAGTAGCAAACAGAAAGAAAAAGAAGACCAGAAATACCTTCCGCAGGAAGCCCTTCCTGCAGCCAGAGAAAAAAGAGAATCAAACGAAAAATAATTATACAAGAATATGGAAAAAACCTATTACCTGCCCGCCGAATGGCACAAACAAAGCTACATACAGCTTACCTGGCCTCATGCCGATACCGACTGGGCCTATATGCTCGATGAAGTAGAAACCTGCTTTGTCCGCCTTGCTACCGAAATAGCCAGCCGCCAACCCCTGTTGCTCGTGGCTCCCGAATTTCCGGCAGCCTTGGCCGACTTCTCCTATCGTGACCAGATTACTTTTGTGAAATGCCCTACAAACGACACCTGGGCCCGCGACCATGCTTTCATCACCCTGCTGGAAAAACACTCCGACCCGCAGTTGCTCGACTTCTGCTTCAACGGCTGGGGCATGAAGTTTGCTGCCCATAAGGACAACCTCATCAACAGTCATCTGTTCAAGACCGGCGTACTTAACGGCGACTACATCAACTGCCGCAACTTCGTGCTTGAAGGCGGTTCCATTGAAAGCGACGGAGAAGGTACCCTGCTCACCACCTCCCCCTGCCTGTTGGCTCCTAATCGCAATGACACCCTCTCGCGCAAAGACATCGAAGCCTACCTGATGGAACGCTTCAACCTGCGTCAGGTGCTCTGGCTGGACTACGGCTACCTGGCCGGCGACGACACAGACAGCCACGTAGACACCCTGGCCCGTCTCTGTCCCAACCACACCATTACCTACGTGCAGTGCCTGGACAAGAATGACGAGCACTACGGTGCCCTCCGCTCCATGGAAGACCAGCTCAAGACCTTCCGTACCCTCGACGGAGACCCCTACCGCCTGCTTCCGCTGCCCATGCCCGAAGCCATCTATGACGAAGACGGCGAACGCCTTCCGGCCACTTACGCCAACTTCCTGATTATGAATGAGGCTGTGCTCTATCCTACCTACGCCCAACCGGAAAACGATGCCCGTGCCGCACAGGTACTGGCTGAGGCCTTCCCCGGACGTGAAATCGTAGGCGTGGATTGCCGTGCGCTTATCAAGCAGCATGGTTCTCTCCACTGCGTCACCATGCAATATCCTGAATCTGTAAAAAACCAAATAGCACAATGAAACGAACTATCCGTGTCGGTATCGTACAACAGGCTTGTACGAACGACCTCAAACTGAATCTTGAAAAGCTGCACCGCAACATCGCCTCCGTGGCACAAGCCGGTGCGCAGTTAGTAGTTCTTCAGGAACTCCACAACACCCCTTATTTCTGCCAGACAGAAGATACCAACCTGTTCGACCTGGCCGAACCCATTCCCGGTCCTTCCACCGGCTTCTACAGTGAGATAGCCGCAGCCTACCACATCGTGCTGGTTACTTCACTGTTCGAACGCCGTGCGGCCGGACTGTATCACAACACTGCCGTGGTATTCGACACTGACGGAAGCATCGCCGGAAAGTACCGTAAGATGCACATTCCAGATGACCCTGCTTACTACGAGAAATTCTATTTCACTCCCGGCGACTTAGGATTCGAACCCATTCAGACCTCCATCGGTAAGCTCGGCGTGCAGGTTTGCTGGGACCAGTGGTATCCGGAAGGAGCCCGCATCATGGCCCTGAAAGGTGCTGAACTGTTAATTTACCCCACAGCCATCGGCTGGGAAAGCACCGACACTCAGGAAGAAAAAATGCGCCAGCTGGGGGCATGGGTAACCGTACAGCGCGGTCACGCCGTAGCCAACGGTCTGCCTGTCATTGCCGTAAACCGTGTAGGCCTTGAACCCGACCCTTCCGGCCAGACCAACGGTATCCAATTCTGGGGTAACAGCTTCGTAGCCGGTCCGCAAGGCGAAATCATCGCCCAGGCCAGCAACCTGAAAGAAGAAAACATGGTGGTAGAAATCGACATGAACCGCAGTGAAAATGTCCGCCGCTGGTGGCCCTTCCTGCGCGACCGCCGCATCGATGAATTTGAGCAGCTCACACGCCGGTTTATTGACTAACAGACAATCACTATATTATGATAAAAGCCATTACGTAAAAGTAATGGCTTTTATTTTTATCTTATCGTCTTTCCCAAAAACTCGGAGTCAGCAGCAGCAATACACCGAAGAGTTCCAGACGCCCTATCAGCATCATAAACGACAACAGCCATTTCGCCAGGTCCGGAAGCGCGCTCCATGAGTAAATCGGACCGAATGCGCCCAATCCCGGCCCTACATTACCAAGGCTCGACACTGCCAGTCCGAATGACTCTTCCAATCCTATGCCCATACACATCAGCACCAGCCAGCACAGGAAGATACAGACAAAATAGAAGACTACAAATGTCATTACCGTAGCAATAGTGCGCTGCGATACCGCCATCCGGTTCATCTTCACGGGCAATATCGCTCTGGGATGCGTCAACCGATGAAATTCATTCTTCACGTTGCGCAGCAATATCAGCAGGCGTACGTTCTTTATACCCCCTGCGGTAGAACCTGCACACCCCCCTGCCACCATTGTATAAATAAGCAGCAGCCATGTGAAAGGAGGCCATGTATTATAATCGTCCGTAGCAAATCCACACGAAGTATGGAGAGATGCTACCTGAAAGAGCGCCTTCCGGAAAGCCTCCTCCGCCCCGTAATTGTTATGCCAGTACAAGGCTCCGGAAATTATCAGCGTCACCGCCCCGATGGAAATGAGATACAGCCGAAGCTCACCGTCCTTGAACAGCTGTCCGCAACGCCCCTTCATGCACATGAAATAAAGCGAGAAATTGATGCCCGAAAGAATCATGAAAATGGCAATCACATATTCTATAAAAGGCGAGTTCCAGTATGCCACGCTGTCCTGCTTGGTAGAATATCCCCCGGTGGCCGTAGTGGAAAAGGCGTGACACACCGCATCAAACAAATCCATCCCCCCTATCAGCAGCAACACGGTTCCCGCCACAGTCAGCACGAGATATACCGTCCACAAGCATTGCGCCATAACGCTGATTTTCGGATGAATCTTGTCGTGCGTCACCCCCGTAGCCTCCGCCGAGAAAAGCACCTGATTGCCCACTCCGAAGATAGGTAATACGGCAATCGTAAAGAATACAATGCCCAATCCTCCAATCCACTGCGAGAAGCTTCGCCAGAACAACATACCATGCGAAAGTGCTTCAATATCATCCAGAATGGTGGCTCCCGTAGTGGTAAACCCCGACATGGTTTCAAAAAACGCATCAGTCACCGAGGGGATACTCCCACTTATGTAAAAAGGCAGCATACCGAAACCTGTGAAAAGCAGCCACGTGAACGCCACGATGCAATACCCGTCGCGTCGTGTCACCCGGTTTTCGGCTCCTCTTCCCAACAGAATCAGTCCGCTTCCCACGGCCATATTAATCAATGTCGTGTAAATAAAATAAATATAGTCTTCCTCCCCATAGCACAAGGAAACACCTGCACATACCAGAAACATCATTGCCTCCATAAAGAGCAGGATGCCTAAGATGCGAAGAATCATCTTTCTGTTAATCAAACTGTTGCCTCGGTTGGCAGTTACATTGACCGCCGTCGATAAAAAATCTTCCATGTAGCTTTATGTGTTTATCTTGCAAACTTACAAAAATTCTCATGAATCACATCGAGAAACACAAGAAATGACACCATAGAAATGATGCCAGACAGAAAAACGCAAATCTACATGGCTGTATCCTCCCACACAGGAACGGGTTCCGAAACCGTGACACTTCCGGGCCGCCGCTTGACGGGTTGTCGGGGTTGGCACCGGTTTTTCAAACTTTCTATATACAGGTGTGGAAAAATATAAGCGTTGTATTTTTCCACACCCCGCGTATATATACTTTATAAAAATGCCTGCCAACCCCGACAACCCGTCAAGATTTCTTCCCTCACCCCTCTCCGGAAGCCTCCGGAAAACGCCCTTGCGTTTCAACTAAAACGTACTTGCGTTTGATTCAAAACGTACTTGTGTTTTAAGTAAAACGCACTTGCGTTTGAATCCGAACGCAAAGGCGTTTTTCAAGAGGTATAAAAGATTGATGAAAAAACAAGAAAATGCGATGCAGTATTTGTCAATTCTGTTCATTTGTTTACTAAAACTGGCTAGAAACTCATTTTGTCGGGATTTCTTTTTGACTTTTCGGTGAAATGGGGTATTTTTGTAAGATAAATAGACGTTGACGCTTACCTTGCATACCTATTTTTGTCTGTTTGGGATGAATGGGTGTGGGACAGGTAACGGCGAAGCGTACCTAAAAAAATTGGATTAGCCTCAAAATTGAGATTATTCATTAAGCCACCACGCCATTAATATTAATTAAGATATTATCTTATCAAAATTTACTGTGTAGACATACAGATTTAAATTTAATATTGATAATTAAGAATGGATAATACAAACAACAATAAACTCATAGCCAAAAATAGTATTTTATTATACTTCAGGATGTTTATAATGGTAATAATAAGCCTTTATACATCCAGAATAGTACTTAAGACATTAGGTGTTGAAGATTTTGGCATCAACAATGTAGTAGGTGGTGTAATAACTTTTCTAGGCTTTCTCACAGGTTCATTATCTGGAGCTTCCTCAAGATTTATTACAATTGCACTAGGCAAAGGCAATTACAAAAACCTGAAAAACACATTTAACAATATCGTATTGATTCATGGTCTTTTTTCTATAATCATATTGATAATAGGAGAAACTATCGGCTTATGGTTCGTTACTACACAGCTTAACATTCCTCAGGAAAGAGAGGGCGCAGCAATGTGGGTGTATCAGTTATCTATACTTACATCAATAGGGAGTTTAATAAGCTCGCCATATAACGCAGCCATAATTGCTCACGAAAAAATGTCGGCATTCGCGTACCTAACACTCAGTGATGCTGTATTAAAACTTTTAGCTGTTTTCCTCTTAATATATACTCCATTTGATAAACTAATATTCTATGCAGCATATATCTGTTTGATACAATTATTTGACTTTATCATTTATATTATTTACTGCAACAGAAAGTTTAATGAGACCCAAGGAATTACATTAAAGAATATTGACAGTCAATTATTTAAAGAAATTTTTAGCTATGCAGGGTGGACAATGAACGGGAATTTAGCATCTTTTGGATATACACAAGGATTAAATATTCTACTGAATATATTCTTTAATCCAGTAGTAAATGCAGCTAGAGGAATTGCAGTACAAGTACAAAATATAGTAAATAATTTCTGCATAAATATCCAAATGGCAATAAATCCGCAACTCACAAAAAGCTATGCAACCAATGATTTAAAGAGAATGCATGAATTAATAATAGCAAGCTCAAAGTATTCATTTTATCTTATGATACTTATATGCTTACCATTAGCAATAGAGGCTAAAATCGTATTAGAATGGTGGCTAGGCAAATTTCCAGAACATTCTGTAAGCTTCTTAAGACTTATATTAATATCCAGCCTATTAAGTTGTATATCAGGACCTATTATAACAGCTGTTCATGCAACAGGACGAATTAAATGGTTTCAAATATATGAAGGTACAAGCCTATTATCAATTGTACCAATTGCATATATCACTCTAAAATTTTTCAATGTTCCTCCTGAAAGTGTTTTTATAGTTCATATTATCATAGAAATTATAACCCAAGTAATACGTGTGAAAATCGTATTACCTATGGTTAAGCTAAAGATTAATGAATACTTTAGAGGAGTTATATTGCCCATATTAAAAGTAACAGTACTTTCAATTATTATCCCTATAATAGTATATAATTATATTTCAGTTCCTCCTATTGTAGAATTCCTTATTTTAGGTATAACCTGTATTACAATAGTTTGTTTATGCATATTTCATTTTGGATGTTCAGAAAAAGAAAAAGATTTTATATTAAATAAATTAAAAAAAATAAGAGGCTATTCAACATAACATACTATAAATCAATTATATCCTTTGGCTTTACGCATTTTTACACTTTAAGCCATAGATTCAAGGTATACTTGTAATGCTAATTTATAAATTTAAAATTACATCATAAATATGCTAAATATAAGTAAATTCATTTCTCAATATGTCACAAAGCGTGAGATTAGCATGTTCGCTCAAGACATAGAGGCAAATAAGAAGAAACTTTTTGAAGAAATTTATAACAAAAGCGTATGCGTAATAGGCGGAGCTGGTTCCATTGGTTCGTCGTTTATACGCGCAATATTAAAATTTAAGCCTTCTAAATTAATAGTAATAGACTTAAATGAAAATGGTCTGGCGGAATTAACGCGCGATTTGCGTTCTACATACGAAATGTATGTACCGGAAGAATATCGCACTTATACATTAAACTTCGCAGATCCGATATTTGCCAGAATATTCCGCGAAGAAAAAGGATTCGACATTGTTGCAAACTTTTCTGCACATAAGCATGTAAGGAGTGAAAAGGACAAATATTCAGTTCAGGCTTTGATAGAGAACAACGATATCAAGGCTAAAAAGCTGATGGATTTACTTTGTGAATTCCCGCCGCAGCACTTCTTCTGTGTAAGTACCGACAAGGCTGCTAACCCTGTAAACATTATGGGAGCGAGCAAACGTGTTATGGAAGATATGATTATGGCATATTCCAAGAAGTTCCCTGTAACCACTGCACGTTTCGCAAACGTAGCATTTTCAAATGGTTCATTGCCTGACGGATGGGTGGCACGAATAATGAAACAGCAACCTTTGGCCTCGCCAAGTGACGTAAAACGATATTTCGTTTCTCCTGAAGAAAGTGGACAGATATGTATGCTTGCATGTATCCTTGGTAACAGTGGCGAAGTGTTCTTCCCTAAATTGAGAGAAGAACAGATGATAACGTTCAGCAGTTTCTGTGATAAATTTATTGAGGCATTAGGCTACAAACAACATCAGTGCTATTCAGATGAGGAAGCAAAGAAATTTGCTTCAGAAAGAAAAGAAGATGACAAGGATTATCCTGTAGTATATTTCAGAAGCGATACTACCGGTGAAAAGGATTATGAAGAATTCTATATACCGGGAGAGAAAATAAACATGGGCAGATTCTCATCTCTAGGAGTAATAGAAAAATCCAAGCACCGCCCAATGAATGAAATAGAAGAATTTTACAATAAACTGGAGACAATTTTTGCCAATGAGAATTTTACCAAAGCGGAAATAGTAGAGGCTCTTAAAGAGTTCCTGCCTAACTTTGAGCATGAAGAAAAAGGTAAGAATTTGGATCAGAAAATGTAATTGAATTATGACAGATTATTCTAAAACAATAAACTTCATAAAAGAAGTATATGGTAATAAAGAGTTTACTCCTCTTGCAGTTCCTGTGTTCGCAGGTAATGAAAAGAAGTATCTTGAAGAATGTATTGACACTACATTTGTCTCATCTGTAGGTCAGTTTGTTGACAGATTTGAAAAGGATATGGCAACTTATACTGGATGTAAGCGTGCCGTAGTTTGTGTAAGTGGTACAAATGCTCTTCACATGTCACTTATGCTTGCCGGTGTAGGGCGTGATGATGAAGTTCTTACACAAGCACTTACATTTATTGCTACCTGTAATGCCCTTTCTTATATTGGCGCGCACCCAGTATTTATTGATGTGGATAAGACTACTATGGGACTATCGCCTGACGCTATAAAGGAATGGCTGGTTAAAAACGCAGAGATTCGTAACGGACAGTGTTATAATAAAAATACCGGAAAGCGTGTGAAGGCTTGCGTCCCTATGCATACTTTCGGACACCCTGTACGCATTGAAGAGATTGCTCAAATTTGTGAAGAATATCATATCGAATTGGTAGAAGATGCTGCTGAATCTATCGGTTCTCTTTATAAAGGCAAGCACACAGGTACTTTCGGTAAAGTGGGTGCCATTTCCTTCAACGGAAACAAGACAATAACAACCGGAGGTGGCGGTATGATGCTTTTTAACGACGAAGAGTTAGGAGCATTTGCAAAACATCTTACTACACAAGCAAAGATTCCACACCGATGGGAATTCCGTCATGACCATATTGGTTACAACTACCGTATGCCTAATATTAATGCAGCACTTGGCTGTGCCCAGTTGGAGAATCTGGATAAATTCGTTGAAAGCAAACGTCAGGTCGCAGCCGAATATGCCGAGTTTTTTAAAAACATAGATGATATTGACTTCTTTACAGAACCGGAAAACTGTTACTCTAATTATTGGCTGAATGTAGTAATTTTAAAAGATAAAGAAGCACAGCTGGAATTCTTGCAGCAAACTAATGACAACGGAGTGATGACACGTCCTATCTGGGAGTTGATGAATAGACTGCCAATGTTTGAGGATTGCGAGCATGATGGCTTGAAGAATACTATCTGGTTTGCAGACAGAGTAGTTAATATTCCAAGCTCAGTCAGATTGTAATAATATGAAAAAGAAGGTTTGCGTAATAACTGCCGCTAGATCTGAGTATGGTCTTCTTAGGTGGGTTATAGACTTATTAAATAATGATAAAGACATACAACTTCAGTTAGTAGTAACTGGAGCCCATCTGTCAGAAGAGTTCGGTAACACATATAAATTTATAGAAGAAGATGGTTATTATATTAATGAAAAAATTGATATAGAACTACAAACTGAAGATTTATATTCTATACCTAAATCGATGGGACTCTGCGCAATAAAATTCGGAGAAGCATTTAAGAATTTATTGCCAGACTTAGTAGTTCTGTTAGGAGATCGATATGAATTGCTCCCAATAGCCAATACTGCATTAATTTTAAATATTCCTATAGCTCATATATCCGGTGGAGACATTACTGAGGGGGCTATCGACAATGAAGTACGAAATGCCTTATCAATGATGTCGTCTATCCATTTCCCTGGGACACAAGAGTCGGCAGACAGACTATATCGTATGTTGAATACAACTAAGAATATTTATACGGTAGGAGAGCCGGGGCTAGATTCGTTTAATAGATATAAGCTGTTAAGCAGAGAAGAATTGGCTTCACAATTGAATCTAGACGTAAGGAAGAAATGGATGTTAGTTACACTTCATAGTGAAACAAAAGAGCCATTAGAATACAATATAGAAATGGCGCAGAATTTATACAAAGCTATGAAGACGCAAAATAACACACATTTCATTATTACAAAAGCCAACTCAGATTTTGGAGGAGCTCAAATAAACTCATTTTGGGATTCTAACAATGAGGACAAAAATATAAGCGTTATTACATCTTTAGGGCAAAAACGATACTTGAGCATTATGAAACAAGTGGAATGCGTTATTGGTAATTCTTCTTCTGGTATCGTTGAAGCTCCTTTTCTAGGAATTCCTGTAATTAATATAGGTAACAGACAAAAAGGAAGACATATATGTAAAAATGTTTTTTGCTGTAGCAAAGAAGAAAATAGCATTATTAACGCTTTTAGTCAGATTGACAACTATGATATTATAGATCAATATTGGGGCGATGGTAATAGTTCTGAAAGAATAGTTTATTATATAAAAAAATTTCTTAATGAGAAATTCTAAAATTATAGGTGGAGAATTTGAAATAAGACCAGAGTTTATCAAGAACTTAAATTTAATAGACAAGAAACAGTCTTATACATCGTATTCCTCAGGAAGAGCTGCTCTTTTCTCTATATTGGAGAGTATTGGAAAAAATGTAATATTAATACCTGACTATATTTGTCACTCTGTTATTGATACTGCAGAAAGAGCATCATACAATATACTTATATACTCATTAGATGACAAGTTCAATCCTGATTATAAATCAATTGAGAGTTTATATTCAGGAAGTGAAGTCGTATTGATAGTCAACTATTTTGGCCTTTTGGACAGCAATTCAATTATCAGTAAACTGCGAAGTATTGATAATAAAATGACCATTGTATTGGATAATGTTCAGTCACCATATGCAATGTTAGAAACATCTGATGCGGATTATTCATTTACAAGTTTTCGCAAATCTTTTCCTACACCGGATGGAGCATGGGCTGTCTCAAAAAGCAATAAACTAATTCAGTATAAAAACAACTCCTCTTTTTATCAATATAAGGTTGCAGGAAACATACTGAAAGGGCTTAATTTCCATAGTGAAGACTTTGATAGAATTTATTTGGAATTGCTTGAGAAGGGTGAGGCACTCATTGATGATGATTATCATACGGATATGAGTGATTTATCGAAATATATTGTCAACGATATAGACTGGAAAAGAATTGGTTATATAAGGCAAAGAAATGCAAATTTCCTTATTAAAGGTATGAAAAACATAGGTATTATGCCTATGATAGAATATGATTATAACAAGGTCCCTTTATTTATTCCTTTTCAATTCAAAAACAGAGATAAAGTACGCAAAGCATTATTTGAAAATAAAATATTTTGCCCTGTGCACTGGCCTCTAGATGGCAGATATAAATTGGAAAGAGGAAAAGAGTTATCAGATACCGAATTATCAATAATTATTGATCAACGATATAATATCAATGACATGTTAATCATATTGAACACTATCGAACATAATATATAAAACATATGGAATTTTTATTTACAGAAAACTGGAATAAATATTTGGATAACTTTCAGCCGGAAAATAAAGATATATATTTTAAAAAGGAATATATTTCATTATATAAAACTGACAATGAAGTTCCATCATGCGCTGTAATAACCGATAGTGAGAATATTATGCTTTTCCCTTTCTTAAAAAGAAGTTTTGAATATAAAGGGAAACAGTATTCGGATTTCGAAACAGCTTATGGATATGGCGGTCCAATCTTTAATACCAAAGATTGTAATTTTATTGAAGAATCAGTAAAGCTTTTATACAAGAAGTTTGTAGAATACAATTATATAGCAGGATTTGTAAGATTTCATCCATTATTGAATAATTATAATTCTTTTAATGAAATAGGAACAGTTATACTGGATCGTAAAACGGTAGCAATTGATTTAACTCTTTCGGAAGAAGATATATGGATGAACGAAATCCATACAAAGAACAGAAATGTAATAAAAAAAGCTATTAAAGAGGACTTGAAATTTGTTGTTGATGATAAATTTGAATATTTAAACAGGTTCATAGATTTATACAATTCAACAATGAATAAACTTAACGCAGATAACTTCTACTACTTTAAGGAAGATTATTACAATAACTTTATTGAAAATATAAACGATAGCTTCTTAGGAGTGGTTCTAAAGGAAGATAAAGTCATATCTGCCGCTATTTTTATGTATAGCGGAGATTATGGTCACTATCATTTGTCGGGAAGTGATAAGAATTATCTTAAATATTCTCCTAATAATTTTATGCTTTATAAAGCAGCATTAGAATTAAAAGCAAGAAATATAAAATATTTTCATCTGGGTGGTGGTACGACTTCAGATGAAAACGACTCTCTGTTTTGTTTTAAGAATAAATTTTCCAAACGCCTATATCAATTCGCTATCGGAAAACTTATTTTTAATGATGACATTTACAAGTCATTATGCGAAGATTGGGAAAAAAGATGGCCTGAGAAAACAGAGCATTATAAGCATTATTTATTGAAATACAAATATTAATAGTATGGGAGTTTATATTATAGCAGAAGCCGGTGTCAATCATAATGGAAATATTGACTTAGCTTTTAAATTGTGTGATGCTGCAAAAGAAGCAGGTGCTGATGCCGTAAAATTTCAAACATGGAAAACAGAAAAAATTGTTACGAAACTGGCAGACATGGCGTCATACCAGCAAGATAATATCCTTAATAAAACACAAAGTCAATTTGACATGCTAAAAGCTTTAGAATTATCTTATGATAGTTTTATAAAAATAAAAGAGCATTGTAAAGACATTGATATTGAATTTCTATCTACTCCAGACGAAGAGGAAAGTTTGGAATTTCTATATAAACTGGGATTACCATTCATAAAGTTAGGTTCTGGAGAAGTAACAAACTTACCATACCTTAGAAAGGTAGGATCTTTGAAAACTGATGTTATCCTATCGACTGGTATGTCATACTTATCAGAAGTTGAAATTGCATATAGAACACTTTTGGAATATGGCGCTAAATCTGTATCTCTCTTGCATTGTACCACAAATTATCCCTGTCCAATTGATGAAGTTAATCTTACAGCCATGCAAACTTTACGAAATGCTTTTAAATGCAAAGTAGGATATTCAGATCATACCTTGGGTATTGAAATTCCTGTAGCGGCCGCTGCCTTAGGTGCTGAAATTATAGAAAAGCATTTTACATTGGATCAAAATATGGATGGACCAGACCATAAGGCTTCACTGAATCCATTACAACTAAAATTAATGGTTTCTTCTATTAGAAATATAGAAAAGGCCTTAGGTGACGGTATCAAAAAGCCTAATAAGAGTGAACTGATTATATCCGAAGTAGTATTAAAAAGAATAGTAGCAAAAGCTCATATAAATGCAGGTGATATACTCAATGAGAATAACTTAACCGTAAAAAGAAGTTCTGAAGGAATAAAAGCTTCAATGTGGGATTTTGTGGTAGGCCATAAGGCAAATATGAATTATGAAATAGATGATCCTATAAAATTATAATAAAATGAATCCATTATATATAATTCCAGCCAGAGGCGGCAGTAAAGGTATTCCGCACAAAAATATTAAAGAACTTAATGGCAAGCCATTGATATGTTACTCCATAGATGTAGCCAGGAAGCTGACCACTGATGATAATATATGTGTAACAACTGATGATGATGATATAATAAAAGTAGTAGAAGACTATGGATTAAAAGTTCCTTTCAAAAGACCTGAAGAATTGGCATCAGACCAAGCCGGCACATATGAGGTAATTATGCATGCAATAAACCATTATGCTGCAAAAGGAACCTATTATGATACCATAATATTATTACAACCAACATCTCCTTTTCGCAAAGCCGATGATGTGAAGAGATGTATTGAAGCTTATTCTGATAAATACGAAATGATAGTTTCTGTAAAATCAGCTTCATCTAACCCATACTATGATTGCTTTGAATTGAATAATCAAGGGTATTTATACCAATCTAAGGGTGACGGGAATTACCAAAGAAGACAAGATGCTCCTAAGGTATATGAATATAATGGTGCCGTTTATATTATGGATGTCGAAGCCCTAAAAAAATGCAGCTACAACTCGTTTACCAAAATAGGAGCAATAGAAATGGATGAAATGTCATCATTAGACCTTGATACGATGTTAGATTGGAAATTTGCTGAGTTGTTAATAAATGAAGGATATGGAAGATAGACATATAATATTAAATAGTTTTACTATTCTAGACGCTCTTAACAGAATTAACAATATACATGAGGGACCATTAGTATTGTTTGTTGTAGATTCCGAGAACAAAGTGATAGGATCTTTGACCGACGGAGATATCAGAAGGGCTCTAATTAAAGGTATAAGTGTTACTGAAACTGTTGAAAAAGCTGTACATCGCAATTTCAACTTTCTTAGAAAGAACGTAAATGACGATGTGAAAAACATACACATACAACGTGAACTTAAAATGAAACTTGTACCCGTATTAGACGAGAACAATCAAATATATGAAATAATAAACCTTGAAAAATATAAGACTCTGTTACCCGTTGATGCCGTTTTGATGGCTGGAGGAAAAGGAGAAAGATTAAGGCCTTTGACAGAGAAAACTCCCAAGCCACTGATAAAAGTAGGTGAAAAGTGCATTATAGATTATAACATAGATAGTCTGATTTCATATGGAATCAAAAATATTTTTGTTACTGTAAACTATTTAGGGGAACAATTAGAAGAACATTTCAAAGAAAAAAGAGACGGAATTAAGATTAATACTGTAAAAGAGCCAAAATATTTAGGTACTATCGGCAGCATTAAGTTCGTAGAATCATTTTATAATGATACTATATTGGTAATGAACTCTGATTTATTTACAAATATAGATTATGAGGATTTCTACTTACATTTTAAAGAGCATGATGCTGACATGAGTGTAGCAGCAGTTCCATATATAGTAAAAGTACCATACGGAGTATTCAATCTTGAAGGAAGAAATATCAAGGGAGTAACAGAAAAACCTACAATCAGCTATTATGCCAATGCTGGAATATATTTAATAAAAAAAGAATTATTAAAATTAATTCCAGAGAATAAGTTCTATAATGCAACTGATTTTATGTCAAGCCTTATAAATAACAATTACAAAGTAATCAGATATCCCATTTCTGGGTATTGGATTGATATTGGTCAGCATGATGAATTAGAAAGAGCCAAAGAGATTGTAAAACATATATATTAAAGCATTAGATATATTTATATGTCATCAAATATTGAATTAAGTATCATAGTTCCTTGCTATAATGCAGAAAAATACATAAATAGATGTTTAGATTCCCTAGTAAACCAACAGTTGAGTTGCTATGAAGTGATTTGTGTCAATGATGCATCAACAGATAACACGTTGGAATGTTTAAAAGAATATTCCAAAAATCATCCAATAATTAGAATCATTAATCATGAGAAAAACAAGCGACAAGGAGGAGCTAGGAATACCGGAATAAGAAACGCCAAAGGAAAATATATTGGATTCGTAGACATTGATGATAGTGTAAACAGTCAAATGTATTCAACACTATACAAAGAAGCCATAAAGTTTGATTTAGATGTGGTAGATTGTGATTATGTTACAATTGAAACAAATGGAAAACAAATAGAAAGCCACATTTCTTATGAAGACATTCACAATGACATAGATAATGATTTTAGGAAACGTTTAATTACATGTGGGGGTAGCGTTTGGTGCAAAATTTATAAAAAAGATTTTTTATTGAAAAACAACTTATTTTTCCCTGAAGGAGTTTTCTATGAAGATAACTATTTTGTGCCTATGGTATATGCCCATATGGCATCATATAGTTATATTAGACAATGTCTTTATAATTATTATACAAATTCTACTTCCACCACTCATAAAAAAAATTCTAATTTTCTGTATGATAGATTTATCATTGCCCAAAAATTAATTTCAGATTTTAGATTATACAATTTGGATTCAATCTATAGGGAAGAATTAAATTTTTTAGTAACCCTAAATTCTTTTTCAGGAACGATTTTTATGTGCATGAATAATTATACTTATGTAAATTATGACTTGCTAAATAAATCAAGAAAATTCATCTTAGAATATTTACCTAACTTTACATCAAATCGATGGTACAACTATAAGTATAATAACACACAAAAAATTCTACTTTTAATCGCAAAAACAAATATATGTTCTTTTGTTATCATATATAAATTTCTCGAATATATCAAACCAGCCGTCAAAAGATTAATAAAAAAAAAATGAGAAGTTAGCATTCATCTTTTTATTTTCTCCTAAAGAAAATCACAAACCAATGTCAACAAGCTATAAAGATTAATAATCAATTATAAACCATTATCTTACATTGGAATTTCTCAAATATAGCCTAAAATGTACTGTATAAAAGAGATAATTTTTTAGACATTTTACAAATATAAATTGCATTACTTTTTAAATACGATGAAAAAAATAGTTCTAATCGACCATGAATTATTTACTATACGAAGAAAACAGATTTTCATGATTGATAATTTTATAAAATCAGGATACAATGTAGAAATCTGGGATATATCAAATATCGTTTATCCTAATATTGAATATCCAGACGAAACGAATGATGCAATTGTTTACAAATTATATAACATAAATGATTTGAAAAAAAAGCTATCTTTACATGACATTAAGAACACTATTTTTATAGTGGAGTGCTTATGTATTTGGGGGAATAGAAAGATTTACAAATTATTATCAGATTTTAATTGCTATATAGTAAAATTAGACTTGTATGCTAATACCGTTTTAGAAGAATCTTTGTTAAATAAAATATCGCGTTTTATTTCTAAATCTTTTTTTACAATAATAAATAACAAGCTTAAACAACTACTTTTCATTATATACAAAAATAAATATAAGATAAAATCATTTGACATGGTTTTTTCTTCTTCTTCTATTGTATATAGGACTAATAATATAAATCATCCAGACTACGAAAGCTATAAGAAATCTATTGAAGAACCAGCTTTAATTAAAGGTGATTACATTGTTTTTTGTGATATTTTTTTTCCAGAACATCCAGATTTAATATTATCTTATAAAAAAAGGCCTAGTACTGCTAAATACAGAAAATCACTGAATGCTTTTTTTGACTTTTTAGAAAAGAAATATAACATGCCTGTAGTAATAGCCGCCCATCCTAAAGCTAATTATAAAGGTGATGAATTTAAAAACAGAAAAATAATAAAATACAAGACAAGTAATCTTGTTCTAAATTCAAAAATAGTACTTCAGCATTTCAGTAATTCTGTTTCATATTGTATTTTATCCAATAAACCTATTTTATTCTTTATCACTGAAGATATGAATAAATTGCAAGAATCCATACAATATATGAAACTCTTAGCGAAAACATTAGATAAAAAAATATATAACATAGACAAAGACAATTTACAACTAATTAAAATTGAAAAAATAGACCCTAATATTAGGAGAAAATATATATATACATACCTTACGTCCTTAGAGACAAAAGATAAAACAAATTTTGATATATTAAATTGTATTTTCCACAAAATATAATCTTATTGAAAAACAGCAAAACACTCTATTATTTTTTACCTCAGTGTACTACCAACTCATACTATTTCTTTATGCCGAGTCATCAAACAAAATTTATGTCTCAAAAGCAAACCACTATAAAAAACGTATAAATCCATCAACAATACGGAAAGGCCAGGAATCTACACATATTCAGCATAGATTATGAAACTTCTTAAGTAACCGCGTCAAGATATAAGACGGATTTTCCCCAATGTGTACTCCCCTGCCCTTTATAATGTATAAAATTACAATTATAACAATCTTTAGCAAATAAAATTATTGTGACCAGAAATAAAATGCATTTCCTTCAAAACAAAAAGAATACAAAACGCCCTGATTAGAATGTATTGCTTTTAAAAAGTAAACATAATTACATAAAAAACAAAAGAAGATTTACTACCCAATAATGTATTTTACAATTCAAGCACAAGATTATGAAAATCGTATATTGTATAAATGGTACATATAATAGTGGTGGAATGGAAAAAGTATTATGCAATAAAGCAAATTATTTTTCCGAACAACTTGGTTATGACGTAACCATTATAACAACCGAACAGAAAGGAAGAGATAATTTCTTTAATTTCTCTAACAAAATTAAATTTATTGATTTAGGAATAAATTATGATGATGATAACTATAAAAGTATTTTTGTCAAATTATACGAATCAAATAAAAAAAGAAAAATTCATTTTCTCAAATTGATGGAAATTTTAGAGAGAATTAAACCAGATGTTTGCATTTCTATGTTTGATAGAGATTTTAGCTTTTTATATAAAATAAAGGATGGAAGTAAAAAAATACTTGAGTTTCATTTCTGCAAACAAATGAAAGTTATCGAACAGAAAAATATTGTGATGAAAGCAATTCAATACATAAGAATTCAAACATGGAGAAATATAGTAAAAAAATATGATAAGTTTGTAGTTCTCACAGAAGAAGACAAGCATGATTGGGGTAATCTAAAAAATATTACAGTTATACCTAACAGTATATCACAGACGAATAATAAACAAGCAAAACTACAAAACAAAAATATATTAAGTATAGGACGTGCTTCATACCAAAAGGGATTTGATTTACTACTAAAAGCTTGGGCTCAAAGTACTAAAAAACATCAGGACTGGACGCTTACTATCGTAGGCGGAGGTAATAAAGATTATATGATAGAGTTAATTAAAAAATTAAGAATAGAAAATAATGTTATTCTAAAACAACCAACAACAGAAATAAGCAATGAATACTTGAACGCATCTATATATGTAATGAGCTCAAGATACGAAGGTCTTCCAATGGTTCTAATAGAGGCTTTAAGTTATGGATTACCTATAGTATCTTTCGCATGTCCATGCGGTCCCAAAGATGTTATAGGAGATAATATTAGCGGTATTCTAGTCGAAAATTACAAAATAAAAGAGCTTAGCCATGCTATAAATAGAGTTATTGAGAATAAAGAAGAGAGGCTAAAAATGGGAAATGAGGCTATAAAAAAAGCCCAATGCTACGCAGAAGAAATCATAATGAAAAAATGGACTGAGTTATTCGCAACTTTAAACTTATAAATATAATGTTATTCTATATATCTATCTTTTTTACAACCATATTTTTTTCATTTATAACAGCCGATAAAAGGACATCCCGAATACAAGAAGATTATACCATAACTCTATTTATAATTGTTCTTTCAATCATAGCAGGTACAAGATTAGTTGGCTATGATTTTTATTCATATCAGGAAATCTTTCAATCTACATCTACACTATTCGAATATAGAAGAGAAAACCCTTCCATAGAATTAGGATTTGAACTTATTATAAGTATAATTAAGTTGTTTTCCGATAATTATCATCTATTCCTATTCATTTTTGCAACTACAACATATATTACGGCAGGCATATTATTTTATAAGTATTCTCCTTATCCAGTCATAAGTTTCGGAATGTTTATATGTTATGCATTTTGTCAACAAACAATGGGACAGATGCGTCAACCATTTGCGGTATTATTAGCATATTTATTACTAATACCACTTTATTTGAAAAGAAAATACTTATGGACTTCAGCAGTAATTTTATTATCTACAATATTATTACACAAATCTTTACTTTTTTGTTTTTTCTTTTTTGTTTTTAATGATAAAGTACTAAAGCCAAAACATATTTTATTTTATTTCAGTATAGCGCTTGCATGCTTTTTATTATCAAATCATGTCTTTAATATTATTCTTGCATTAGTTCCGTCAAACTTCTATCTCTATAATGTACTAAATGATTATATGACTTCTAAGCTTTTGCAATTTACATTCTCACTAGGCATGCTTGAAAGAGTTTTCATGTTTGCAATTATTTACTACATAGCTTACAAATACAAGTTTTATCATAAAAATAATATCTTGCGGCTTATGATCAATTTATATTTTATGGGAGTATGTATTTATTTTGCATTCATCAAAGTTGCTGCTGAATTTGCAACAAGAGGGTCATTCTTTTATTTATATTCAATATTCATTATTATACCGATATTAATAAAAGAAGCTCCTATAAAAATCAAATATTTTCTTCTGACAATAGCATTGTTGTGGAGTGCATATGTATCAACAAGTGTTATAAGAGATGGAAAAGATGATTATATACCATATAATAGCATATTATTAAATTAATTTGTGAATAATGAAAGTTTCGGTAATTGTACCCGTATATAATTTGTTTAATTATATATCAAAATGCATAAGTAGTATTGTTTCTCAAACGTATAAAGATTTAGAGATAATAATTATTAATGACGGTTCTACGGATAATTCTATCTCCGAAATAAACAGATTAGCATCTACTGATAATAGAATAATAGTTATAGACAAAAAGAATGAAGGTGTTTCTGTTGCTAGAAATACAGGAATTGAACGGGCAACAGGGAAATACATAATGTTTGTAGATGGCGATGATTGGATAGACACTGACATGGTACAGAAACTCATCGATAAGGCAGAAAAAAATCAGGCCGACTATGTAGGTGGAGGATTTATTTTTGAAGATCCTGATATAAAAAAAAGAAGGTTCTCACCTGATGGTTTTTCTCCAGTAACATTTAAAAACAGAGATGTTTTTAAAAATTATTTAGCAGGCAAATACATTTGGAGCAGTGTATGGGGAGGAATATATTTACGAGAAACAATAAATAAAAATAATGTGAGATTTGTTCCTGAAATAAAATATGCTGAAGATGTATTCTTTACAATCAATTTTATGGCTTTTGCTAAAAAAGTAATTATCTGTGAAGATCATTTCTACCATGTACTTGTTAGATCATCTAGTGTAACAAGAAATTGTATCCATGAACTTGATAAAAGCAAAAAGAGGCCTGATGTGGAAAGTTTTCTAAAAAAAAATAATTTATGGGATGAATATGAAGAGTATTATAAAGCATGGTTTGTCCGTTTTAGTAATTATGAATTATATCATTTGGCCCTAAAAGTAAACTATAAGACTTTCAATAAATTCTACGAAGAATACATGCAAACAACAAATTATAAAAGATGGAACACTTATAATACAAGAAAACTTATGGGTAAAAAACATAGGATAATGTCAATTCTTGGCTTAATGCCCATCTTAATATGGTTATCAATGAATATTCCTCGATTATTTGGGAAAAAAATATTAGCTTAACACTTTAAAAATCACTATTATGAATAATGAACTAGTATCAATCATAACACCAATGTATAAAGGAGCTGCTTTTGTAGGGGAAACAATTGAATCCGTTCAAGCACAAACCTATAACAACTGGGAAATGATTATCGTTGATGACTGCTCACCTGATAATGGAGCAGGTATCGACGAGGTAAAAAAATATGCAGAAAAAGATCATAGGATTATACTTATTGAAAGCAAAAAAAATAGAGGCTCCTCAGGCTCTAGAAATATAGCATTAGAAAAAGCAAGAGGAAGATATATTGCTTTTCTCGATTCAGATGATATATGGTTGCCTAATTTCCTCGAAGAGCAATTAATATTCATGAAAGAAAGAAATGCAACATTAGTATTCTCTTCATATTATAGAATTGATGAAAAGACAAAAGAAGAAATACTATCACCTTTTATAGTTCCAGAAAAAGTAACTTATAAATCTCTACTTAAAACATGTCCAATATTCCCTTCTACTGCCATATATGATTTATCGAAAGTGAAAAAGTATTTCTTTAACGAAGGAATGGGAAGCATGAGAGACGATTATGTATATTGGCTGACTATGTTAAAAGAAATCAAGTATGCATACGGTAACAAAAAAAAGCTTGTTTATTACAGAATGAGAAAAACTTCAGTCACGGCAAACAAAAAAAAGGTTATCTACCCACAATGGAATGTATTACGAAATGTAGAAAAGCTTTCAATTTGCTCTTGCATTTATTACATTATTTGTTGGGCTTTTATTTCATATTTTAAATATAGAAAATAATGAAAAAATATGACTACTTGATAGTAGGTTCTGGATTGTTTGGATCTACATTTGCATATAAAGCAAAACAGGCAGGAAAATCATGTCTTGTAATTGATAAACGAAAGCACAGAGGTGGTAATATTTATTGTGAAGAAATTGAAGGAATAAACGTACACAAGTACGGTGCACACATATTCCACACATCCAATAAGGAAGTTTGGGATTTTGTAAATTCAATTGTAGAGTTCAATAGATATACAAACTCACCGATAGCTAATTATAATGGCAAATTATATAATTTGCCATTCAATATGAACACATTCTATCAGATGTGGGGAGTTACGACTCCACAGCAGGCAAAAGAAAAAATAGAGAAGCAAAAAGCTGCAGCTATAGAATCCATGAAGAACTCAGGAATTACTGAACCACGTAATCTGGAAGAACAAGCCATATCACTGATAGGTACAGATATTTACGAAACTCTCATAAAAGGATATACAGAGAAACAATGGGGAAGAAAGTGCACTGAACTGCCAGCTTTCATCATAAAACGTCTACCAGTAAGATTTGTATATGATAATAATTATTTTAATGACAAATATCAGGGTATTCCTATTGGTGGGTATAATAGACTGATTAATGGTCTTTTAGATGGAATAGAAGTGAAAACTGATGAAGATTTCTTTAAGAATAGGCAATACTGGGAAAGCATAGCTAAAAAAATTGTATTTACAGGAAAAATAGATGAATTTTATGGATATCAGTTCGGTAAATTAGAATATAGAACTGTGAGATTTGAAGAAGAAATACATGATTGTAGCAATTATCAAGGGAATGCAGTTGTAAACTATACGGAAAAGGAAGTTCCATATACAAGAATTATTGAACACAAACATTTTGAGATGTTCGGAGTAGAAGTAGACAACTGTCCCAAAACGGTTATATCAAAGGAATATTCAACAGAGTGGAAAGAAGGTATGGAACCTTATTATCCAGTAAACGATGAAAAAAATAATTTATTATATAACAAATACCAAAAATTAGCAGAAAAGGAAAACAATGTTATATTTGGCGGTAGACTAGCTGAATACAAATATTATGATATGGCGCCTGTTATAGAAAGAGTTCTTAAATTAAGTTTGTAAATATATACAGGAATAACGTTTAAAACTTAATGAAGAATCATCCAAGAATTATTTTATATTAATATCGATAATATTTATCAAATAACAAATTAAAAATGATAAAAAGCAATCAACAGACTGAAAATCAAGAAATTGACTTAATCGCATTATTTAGGAAGCTATACATAAACAGAAAAAATATATACAAAGCTGTCGGCATAGGCATTGCAGCAGGTATTATTATTGGCTTTAGTTTACCCAGAACTTATCAAGTAGATGTAAATCTTTCACCAGAATCTGGAGTCAGTGCTACTGGTGGATTATCCGGAATTGCTTCCATGTTCGGTTTAGGAAGTGCATCTGCTGGATTTGGGGAAGATGCTTTAACTTTTAATATGTTCCCAGAAATTGTAAAGACTAACCCTTTTGCCCTAGAAATGCTTCAAATCCCCATTCAAACTCAAAAAGGAGACAGCATTATACTCTATGATTATCTAGATACAGAAAAGAAATCTTGGTGGGGTTATGCAATGGGAGCTCCAGGAATGCTTATTGGAGGGATAAAATCACTCTTTAAAGAAGAACAAAAAGATAGCGTAAAAGTAATTGATCCATTCCGTCTCACTCCAGAACAAAACGGAAGAATTGGGATGCTGAAACAAATATTGGAAGTGGAAACAGACAAGAAAAGCAATATGACGAAAATCACTGTTTCCCTGCAAGACCCGCTTGCAGCTGCAATCGTGGCAGATAGTGCCGTTCACAAACTGCAGGAATATATCACCGACTACCGTACCCGCAAGGCTAAACAAGATTATGATTTCCAGCTTAGTTTATGCGAACAATACAAGAAGGAGTATTTTGAAGCCCAACAGGAATATGCCAAATTTGCAGATGCTAACCGCAATGTCATTCTTCAGACCGTAACCTCTGAAAAAGAAAGACTACAAAAAAACCTGACTTTAGCAGAGCAAATATACAGCCAGTCTATGGGACAGCTTCAAGTACTCCGCGGAAAATTACAGGAAGCCAAACCGGTATTTGCTGTAGTGGAGCCAGCCACCGTACCGCTTGCTCCGGCATCTCCTAAGAAATTGATGATTATCGTTGTCTTTGCATTTTTAGCTTTCATTTTTGAGTCTGCATGGATTCTTTTTGGGAGAGACATTTATCACGACTTCAAGAATGAACTGAAAAAGAAAGACTAGCCTATATTGATTTTTATGAAACTGAAAATAACTTTACTCTTCTGCATATTATCTGGCAGCCTGATACAAGCACAGACCGAGAACTCCTCGCTCACCTATCACGTAGAGTTAGGAGCTACTGCCGGAAACGGAACGTATGCCCCGCTATGGTTCACAGGCAACCGTTACGGACTGGGAAGTACAAACCCGAACTCGGGATACCTGTTGGCAGGAATCTCTTACGAAAAACAATTCAAACGCGGATGGCGTATTGAAGCCGGACTAGACATGGCGGGAGGAATTCATCAGGCGCAAGATGTGTTCATTCATCAGATATACAGTGATTTTTCCTGGAAGATGCTGACACTGAGCATCGGAAGTAAGGAACGACCGGGTTTTCCGCTGACCAAGAACACAGCACTAAGTAGCGGAATGATGGTGGAAGGTCCTAACACGCAACCGATTCCACAGATCAGAGGAGAAATCAAGGAGTTTCTAAACGTGCCGGGCACAAAAGGATGGCTGGCTTTTAAAGGACACATTGCCTACGGTTCATTTACAGACAATGGCTGGCAGAAAGATTTTGTTCAACCTGGGCAGTATTTCACAAAGGATGTGCTTTACCATAGCAAATCGCTCATGCTGCGGTTAGGGAACAAGGAAAAACTTCCATTGGAGTTTGAATTTGGTCTTTTGATGGCAACACAATTTGGAGGTGATCAGTATCTGAAGCTGGAAGATGGAAGTACAGAGAAGGTGCTGGACATGCCGGACAATTTGAAGGCTTACTGGAAAGCTTTTTTCCCTCAAGCAGGAGGAAGTGATACTCCTGAAGGAGAACAAGTAAACGTGGAAGGAAACATGTTAGGAAGCTGGAACTTCGCACTGAATTACTATTTGGGACAATGGAAGTTCCGGGCTTATCTGGAACATTATTTTGAAGATACATCACAGATGTTTTGGGAATATGGACGCTGGAAAGACGGACAAATCGGACTGGAAATTACTTTTCCGAAAAACCAGTGGATAACTTCGGCCGTATGGGAAGGACTTTGCACAAAAGACCAAGCAGGTCCCCTGTTGTTTGATAGCTTTTGGGGGCAATTCCCTGAATACCAAATCAGCGCCGATGATAATTATTACAATCATTATATTTATGGAGGCTGGCAGCACCAAGGTATGGGCATGGGCAACCCATTGCTTCCAGGACCAGCCTATAATGCAGACCATAGTATTTCATTCCGGAGTAATCGCGTAAGAGCACATCACCTGGGCATCAGCGGACAGCCTTCTCCGGAGTGGGGATACCGCATGCTGATTTCATTCGCCCGCCACTGGGGTACATACGACATTCCTCTTGACCAACAGCGGAAACAATTCAGTTCGCTCTATGAAGCAACTTATACACCGAAATGGGCAAAAGGATGGAGTGCTTCGGCTGCACTGGGACTTGACCGAGGTAATTACTTGGGTAATTCTACAGGAGGCATGCTGACCATCAGAAAAACAGGAGTGATTTTTTAATTGAAGAAAAGAAGTATGAAACGAATTTTCTATATAGGGCTTTGCATGATGGTACTGGCCATGATATGCAACGACTGCAAGAAGGAACCAATAAACACTGAGATTGAAGGACACTGGCAATTATTGGAATTTACTACGAAAGCAGACAATAAGGTGCATTCGTGTAAACGTATCTATTACAGTATACAGCTTTGGGTAGTGGAAGTAGCAGAAAAGCAAGGGCCACAGGGATTGACTTCCTTCCGCGGAAGATACCAGTACGATGAAGCAAGTAATAGCATCACCATGAACGACATGAGCACGTATGACCTTCCAGAAAACTCCCGTCCGGCTGAGGTATGGGAACTGGAGCCCTACGGACTAAACAATGTGAATACGACGTTCAAGGTAGTGGAAACAAACGGGAAATACATGACCTTAGAGTCTGATTATGCCATATTAAAGTTTAAGAAATTCTAAAGCAAAAGGCATATAATCAGAAGAAAAGCCCCGGCTGTCATTGGCAGTACGGGGCTTTTTCTATATCTTTGCGCAGTAAAATTTTGATTATTTATGGAAAGAAAAGTAGCACTAATCACAGGTATTACAGGACAGGACGGATCATTCCTGGCCGAATTCTTATTGGAAAAAGGATATGACGTACACGGTACCATCCGCCGCTCGTCAGTGGACTTCCGCGAACGTATCGCACACCTGGAAGGTAAACCGAATTTTCACTTGCACTATGCGGATTTGGGGGATTCCATGAGTATTCTGCAAGTGGTAAGCAAGGTACGCCCCACGGAAATTTACAACCTGGCAGCACAAAGCCACGTACAGGTGAGTTTCGACTCTCCGGAATTTACAGCTGATGTAGACGCCACAGGGGTGCTCCGCGTGTTAGAGGCTGTCCGTCTGTGCGGACTGAAAGATACTTGCCGCATCTATCAGGCATCTACTTCGGAACTTTACGGAAAGGTGGAAGAAGTGCCGCAGAATGAAAACACGCCCTTCCATCCTTACAGCCCGTATGCAGTGGCTAAATTGTATGGCTTCTGGATTGTGAAGGAATACCGCGAGGCTTACAATATGTATTGCTGCTCGGGTATCTTGTTCAACCATGAATCGGAACGCCGTGGAGAAACTTTCGTAACACGTAAGATTACGCTGGCTGCAGCCCGCATTGCACAGGGAAAACAGGAGAAGCTGTATCTGGGTAACCTGGACTCACTGCGCGACTGGGGTTATGCCAAGGATTACGTGGAATGTATGTGGCTGATTCTGCAGCATGAAACACCGGAAGATTTCGTCATCGCTACGGGTGTGCAGCACAGTGTACGTGAATTCTGTTACCTGGCATTCAAGTATGCGGGCATCGAACTGGAATTCAAGGGTGAAGGTATCAACGAAAAGGGTTATGACAAGGCTACCGGCAAGTGCCTGGTAGAGGTAAGCGAGGATTTCTACCGCCCGACAGACGTAGTGAATCTCTGGGGTGACCCGACAAAGGCGAAGGCTAAGTTAGGCTGGAACCCGTCGAAGACAACCTTCGAAGAGCTGGTAAAAATCATGGTGGATGCGGATATGGCGAAAGTGGCCGTAGAAAAGGCGGGAGAACAGATTCGCACAAACCTGGCAGAGTATCTGGAGAAGGGAATCGTGAAGTAATGAAGAATGAGGAATGAAGAATTAATAATGAAGATTATATGTTCTTTTGTTCTTCTGTCTCTGAAACAATAAACAATTAATTTGTCGAATATGGACAAATCAGCGAAGATATATGTAGCGGGACACCACGGACTGGTGGGTTCCGCTATCTGGAATAACCTGAAGGAAAGAGGTTATAATAACCTGGTAGGACGTTCGCACAAGGAACTGGATTTGCTGGACCCGATTGCGGTAAAGAAGTTCTTTGACGAGGAACAGCCGGATGCGGTGATTCTGGCTGCGGCACATGTGGGAGGCATCATGGCCAACCTGCAATATCGTGCGGACTTTATCTACCAGAACTTACAGATTCAGCAGAACGTGATTGGCGAGAGTTTCCGTCACGGGGTGAAGAAGTTGCTGTTCCTGGGAAGTACCTGCATTTATCCGCGTGAGGCTCCGCAACCGATGAAGGAAGAGGTGCTTCTCACCTCCCCGCTGGAATATACGAATGAGCCGTATGCCATCGCAAAGATTGCGGGACTGAAGATGTGTGAAAGCTTCAACCTGCAGTATGGTACGAATTACATCGCCGTAATGCCGACCAACCTGTACGGTCCGAATGACAACTTCCACCTGGAAAACAGCCACGTACTGCCGGCTATGATCCGCAAGATTCACCTGGCGAAATGCCTGAACGAGGGCGACTGGGATGCGGTACGCAAGGACATCAACCTGCGCCCGGTGGAAGGTGTAAACGGAAGTAATACGGACGAGGAGATTCTGGAAAAGCTGGCGAAGTTCGGCATCACACCGGAAGCGGTTACGCTTTGGGGTACGGGAAAGCCGATGCGTGAGTTTTTGTGGAGTGAAGAAATGGCGGATGCCAGCGTACATGTGTTGCTGAATGTGGACTTCAAGCAGACGTATGATGCGTCAAAGAAGAATGCGGACGGTATTACTGAAATCCGTAACTGCCACATCAACGTGGGTACGGGCAAGGAAGTGTCTATCCGCGAAGTGGCAGAGAAAATCATGAAGGAAATCGGCTTCAAGGGTGAACTGCGCTGGGATGCATCGAAACCGGACGGCACACTGCGCAAGCTGACGGACGTAAGCAAGCTGCACAGCCTGGGATGGCACCATAAAGTAGAAATAGACGAAGGTATTCACCGCTTGTATGAATGGTACCTGAAGGGTATCTGCATCAATCATCAGACAGTATAATCCGAATGGAAGAAAAAATAGAGAGACACTGGTATGCTTTCTACGTAAGAATGCATCACGAGAAAAAAACGGCAGAAAAATTAGAAATGCTTCACGTGGAGCATTTCTTACCCATACAAGAAGTGGTGCGTCAATGGAGTGACCGGAAAAAGAAAATCAAGCAGGTCGTAATCCCGATGTTGATTTTTATCTGCACGGATGAAAAAGGACGAATTGAGCTGCTTCAGAATTTTCCGTCGCTAACGGGCTGCTTGATAGACCCGGCAACCCGACGACCGGCCATTATCCGGGACAAAGAGATGGAGCAGTTTAAGTTCATGCTGGATTACTCCGAGGAGACGGTACGGTTCCAAAATGAGCCGCTGGCCCCAGGGGAACAGGTAGAAGTAATCAAAGGCTCTCTGAAAGGTCTTCAAGGTGAACTGGTAGAAATAGGAGGACATTCGCAGGTGATGATACGCATTGACCATCTGGGCTATGCCATCGTGGAAATGCCAGTAGGATACGTAAAGAAAGTATAAGACTGATTTCTCAAAAGAGAAAGCGGGAATATAAAGAAAACGGCGGGAAGTTGCATGTTGGAAAAGCAACTTCCCGCCGTTCTTTGTTATTGGAAGAATACGTCATCAAGACGTGTAGTATTTTCTTCTTCTATCTCTGTCAGACGGTCTTTACAAGGATCGAAATCACCTGGAATATCGAAAGTCTCGTCTTGAGAGTAGCCTAATGTCTTGTCGGCATAGACTTTCTGCATATAGATGCCCCAGATAGGCAATGCCATAGAAGCCCCCTGGCCGTCGCGCATCGTATCGAAATGGATGTCGCGTTCTTCACCACCTACCCAGCAACCGGATACCAACGAAGGAGTGAAGCCCATAAACCATCCGTCGGAGTTACGGTTGGTAGTTCCTGTCTTACCTCCCATATCAGCCTTGATGCCATACAAGCGACGAACACGTCCACCAGTACCTTCATTGATTACGGCACGCAGCATAACGAGCATCTTATAGGCTGTAGACTCGCTAATGACTTCATTTACTTGTGGAGTGAAGGTGGCTACAACGTTACCATCATTGTCTTCAATACGGGTAACAAATAGCGGAGCGGTGCGGATACCTTTATTGACAAAGGCCGTGTAAGCACTGACCATCTCTCCTACCGAAATTTCACAAGGTCCAAGACAAAGGGAAACGGTAGGCTGAACATCCTTATTTAACACGCCAAATGAGTGTATCAAGCGAACCAGGTCATACGGACTGAGCTTGCTCATCAGGTAGGCTGAAATCCAGTTATTGGAGTTGGCCAATCCCCATTTCAAAGTCACAATTTCTCCATAATGTGATTTGGAACTATTACGGGGTGACCAGGCTTTTCCATTCTCATCAAAAAGGGTCTGCTCTACATTACGGACTTCATCACATGGTGAAAATCCGTTCTCCATGGCAAGCGCATACAAATAAGGTTTGATGGTTGAACCTACCTGACGACGGCCTACCATAGCCATGTCATACTGGAAGTAGTTATAATTAGGCCCTCCCACGTATGCTTTCACATGGCCCGTAATCGGATCCATGGACATAAAGCCTGCACGCAAGAAATGTTTGTAATACTTGATGGAGTCAAGCGGAGTCATGATTGTATCTTTTTCTCCATCCCATGAGAATACAGACATCTCGTATTTGGTGTTAAATGCTTTCATGATTTCAGCTTCCGAACATCCGTCAGCCTTCATGGTACGGTAACGGTCGCTCTGACGAATGGAGCGATTCAGAATCTGTTCCACTTCCTCCGGTGTCAGCTGATTGGTATAAGGAGCTGTCTTACGCCCTCTCTTTTCCTTGAAGAAGCGAGGCTGCAGGTATTTGGCTACATGTTCATACACGGCTTCTTCGGCATACTGCTGCATGCGGGAATTGATAGTGGTATAAATCTTCAGTCCGTCTACATACAAATTGTAATTGGTACCGTCTTTCTTTTTATTCTTCGCACACCAGCCATACAACGGGTTCGTTTCCCAAGCCAAAGAATCTTCATAATATTTCTGCATCTGCCAGCCACGGTAATCACTCCGATCTGGTTTATGAGCGGTCATTACGCCACGTAAGTATTCACGGAAATAGGTAGCCAGTCCGTCTTTATGATCGACAGGCTGGAATTTCAGGACCAAAGGAAGTGCCTGCAAAGAATCACATTCTTCCCGAGTAAGGAAGCCAGCCTTACGCATCTGATCGAGCACAGTGTTACGGCGCCCGCGAGAACGTTCGTTGAAACGGCGGGGGTTATAAAGAGAAGGATTCTTACACATACCGATTAATGTAGCAGCTTCCTCTATTTTAAGATTCTTAGGGTCTTTACCAAAATAAGTTTTGGCTGCCGTCTTGATACCTACGGCATTATTTAAGAAGTCGAACTTATTAAGATACATGGTAAGGATTTCCTCCTTTGTATAATAGCGTTCCAGTTTTACGGCAATCACCCACTCGATAGGTTTCTGCAACAGACGTTCCATTACATTGTCGGCTGTGGGTGAATAGAACTGTTTAGCCAACTGCTGGGTAATGGTACTACCTCCACCGGCATGTTTCTGCATGAAAATACCGCGCTTGACAACCGCACGCATGAAAGCACGGGCATCGATACCGGAATGATCTTCAAAACGCACGTCCTCAGTAGCTACCAAAGCATGTACCAAATGGGGAGAAAGGTCTTCATAACCCACATACACACGGTTTTCTTTACTAAGTGACCAGGTTCCCAACAACTTTCCGTCTTCAGAAATGACTTGAGTGGCAAACTTCAGATTCGGGTTTTCCAGCTCTTCTACTGGGGGGACATACCCTATTTTACCTTTTGCAATGGCCGTAAAAACGATGGCAACTGCGGCAATGCAGATGAACACAAAACCCCACATTGCATATATAAATATCTTTCTCATACTTTTATTACATTCATTAATTAGACTTTTAAGCCGCAAATTTACAGAAAATCTTTGTAACAAAGACTTATTTTCCGCAATATCCTCTTAAATGCGAAAACGTAATCCGAAATATCCTAAAAACGGTGGAATTTCTATTTTTTTTACCTACCTTTGAACTCCGGTATTATAAAAGTAATCAAAAACAGCTAACATGGAAAATAGAAGTTTAGTTACTATCGCCGAACATTCCAAAGAGAAAATCATGTATCTTCTGGAAATGGCAAGAGAGTTTGAAAAGAAACCTAACCGCCGCCTGCTGGCAGAAAAAGTAGTTGCCACCCTGTTCTTTGAACCATCTACCCGTACCCGTCTGAGCTTTGAAACGGCAGCCAATCGTCTGGGAGCAAGAGTCATCGGATTTACCGATCCAAAGGTGACCAGCTCTTCTAAAGGAGAAACGCTGAAGGATACCATCATGATGGTGAGCAACTATGCAGACATCATCGTAATGAGACATTATCTGGAAGGTGCTGCACGTTACGCCAGCGAAGTGGCTCCGGTGCCCATCGTAAATGCCGGAGATGGTGCAAACCAGCATCCTTCACAAACAATGCTGGATTTATACTCCATCTATAAGACTCAAGGTACACTGGAAAACCTGAACATTTATCTGGTAGGTGACTTGAAATACGGAAGAACAGTTCACTCGCTGCTGATGGCTATGCGACACTTCAATCCTACTTTCCATTTCATTGCTCCGGACGAACTGAAGATGCCGGACGAATACAAGCTGTATTGCCAGGAACATCACATCAAATACGTGGAACATACTGACTTCACCGAAGAAACCATTGCAGATGCAGACATTCTGTATATGACTCGTGTTCAGCGGGAACGTTTCACTGACCTGATGGAATATGAAAGAGTGAAAGATGTGTATATCCTGAACAACAAAATGCTGGAACATACACGTCCGAACCTGAAAATCCTCCACCCGCTTCCTCGTGTGAACGAGATTACCTACGACGTGGACGACAATCCGAAAGCTTACTATTTCCAACAGGCTAAGAACGGTCTTTATGCCCGCCAGGCCATCCTTTGCGACGTGTTAGGAATTACACTCGACGAGGTAAAAGCTGATACTGAAAAATAATCCGGAAACTATTCAATTCAAGTAACTATGAGTGAAAAGAAAGAATTACAGGTGGCTGCGCTGAAAAACGGTACAGTCATTGACCATATACCTTCCAATAAGTTATTTACAGTCGTATCCTTGCTGGGATTGCAGGATGAAGATGCCAACATCACAATAGGCAACAACTTTGAAAGCAAGAAATTAGGCAAGAAAGGAATCATCAAGATTGCCGACCGCTTCTTTACGGAAGAAGAAATCAGCCGCTTGTCGGTGGTTGCTTCCAAAATCAAACTGAACATTATCCGCGACTATGAAGTCGTAGAAAAGAAAGAAGTGGAAATACCTGACGAACTGAAAGGTATCGTAAAATGCAACAACCCGAAATGTATCAGTAACAACGAGCCGATGCAAACATGGTTCCACGTCATCGACAAGGAAAAAGGCTTGTTGAAGTGCCATTACTGCGAAAAAGAGCAGCAGAAGGATAACATCAAACTTCTGTAAACCATGAAGCAGGACTGGAAACCAGGTACAATGATTTATCCTCTTCCGGCGGCCTTGATTACATGTGGCAGCTGCGAAGAAGAATATAACATTATCACCGTAGCGTGGGTAGGTACAATCTGTACCAACCCACCTATGTGTTATATTTCAGTCAGGCCGGAACGGCACTCCTATCCTATTCTGAAAAAGAATATGGAGTTTGTCATTAATCTGACCACCAAAGACATGGCTTTTGCCACAGACTGGTGCGGAGTTCGTTCAGGCAAAGACTACAACAAGTTCCAGGAGATGAAGTTAACTCCAGGAAAGGCAGCCATGGTGCAGGCTCCTCTCATTGAAGAGTCGCCCCTCTGCATTGAATGCCGAGTAAAGGAAATCGTCGCTTTAGGTTCACATCACATGTTTATTGCGGACGTAGTCAACGTGAAAGCAGACGATAAATACCTGAACTCGGAAACCGGCAAATTTGAACTGGCTCAATCTAACCTACTGGTTTATGCCCATGGGGGATATTACGAATTAGGAGAGAAAATCGGCAAGTTCGGATGGTCGGTAGAAAAAAAGAAATAACTGATTTATGATAAAGGAAGCCCTATTCACCCTCATTGGAAGCGGTGTGCTGGCAGTATGTGAGCTGCAAGCACAGGCCGTAACTACGCCCATGGTTACGCTGAAACAGCCGCGCTTCAACCTGGGAGTGAAAGCTGGCTTCAACTCCTCCATGTTCTTTACGGATGAGATTTCTATCAACGGGAAGGAACTGGAACTCGCACAGAACAACTATAAGGTAGGATATTTCGCTGCGGTGTTCTGCCGCTTCAACATGAAGAAACACCACTTCATACAACCGGAATTTTCCTGCAATATCACTCAAGGAAGTGTTTCTATTCCCAGCACATTAGCCAACTCGGAAATTCTAAAAGAGAATGCCTTAATAAAAAGGAGAATGACTACACTTGACCTGCCCATTCTTTACGGCTATAAGTTCATTGACGTACATCCGTATGGAATGGCCTTTTTCGTAGGTCCCAAGGTGACATGGGTATGGGAGAAACATTGTTCAACCGAATTTACAGGCTTCCACCAACAGGAAATAAAGGAAAAACAATATCCGTTCCAGTACAGCGGAGTCGTGGGACTGGCCGTCAACGTGTCCAACATCTTCTTTGATTTCCGCTACGAGGTGGGGCTTCATAACACCATCCGTTCTATCACTTATAATACCGACCTGACCGAGGCTCCGCATAATGAAGGAAAAATTAAGCTGGAACAACGGAAAAACATTTTGAGTTTTTCGGTCGGAGTTATTTTCTAACAGGATTTTTCACTTTAAAACAACTATATCATGAAACGAGACGATTCTATTTTTAGCATCATTGAGAAAGAACATCAGAGACAACTAAAAGGTATTGAACTGATTGCCTCAGAAAACTTTGTAAGTGAACAAGTCATGCAGGCTATGGGTTCTTGTCTGACCAACAAATATGCAGAAGGGTATCCTGGGAAAAGATATTACGGAGGATGCGAAGTAGTAGACCAGAGCGAACAGCTGGCTATCGACCGTATCAAGCAGATTTTCGGAGCTGAATGGGCAAACGTACAGCCTCACTCAGGTGCACAGGCCAATGCTGCTGTATTTTTGGCAGTATTAAATCCAGGCGATAAGTTCATGGGCTTGAACCTGGCACACGGCGGACATCTGTCTCATGGCTCTGCAGTAAATACGTCAGGTATTCTGTACACTCCATGCGAATATAACCTGAACAAAGAGACGGGTCGCGTAGATTATGACCAGATGGAAGAAATCGCCTTGAGAGAGCATCCGAAATTGATTGTAGGTGGAGGTTCTGCTTATTCACGTGAGTGGGATTACAAACGCATGCGTGAGATTGCCGACAAGGTAGGTGCTATCCTGATGATTGATATGGCACATCCAGCCGGACTGATTGCTGCCGGTTTGCTTGACAATCCGGTAAAATACGCACATATCGTGACTTCAACTACTCACAAAACGCTTCGTGGTCCGCGTGGTGGTATCATCCTGATGGGTAAAGACTTCCCTAACCCATGGGGAAAGAAAACTCCGAAAGGCGAAATCAAGATGATGTCACAATTGCTGGATTCGGCTGTATTCCCCGGTATTCAGGGTGGCCCGCTGGAACACGTCATTGCAGCTAAAGCCGTAGCATTCTACGAATGTATGCAACCGGAATACAAAGAATACCAGATTCAGGTACAGAAGAACGCCCGTGTGTTGGCGCAAGCCTTGATGGATCGTGGTTTCACCATCGTATCGGGAGGAACAGATAATCACTCTATGCTGGTAGACCTGCGCAGCAAATATCCGGATTTGACAGGAAAAGTAGCTGAAAAAGCGTTGGTAGCAGCCGACATCACCGTCAACAAGAACATGGTACCGTTCGACACTCGCTCTGCATTCCAGACATCAGGTATCCGTCTGGGAACTCCAGCTATTACAACTCGTGGTGCCAAAGAAGATTTGATGTACGAAATTGCAGAAATGATTGAAACCGTATTATCAAATGTTGACAACGAAGAAGTTATTGCTTCCGTACGCCACCGCGTAAATAAAACGATGAAAAACTATCCTATATTTGCATATTAACTAAACGACTAAAAACGAAACAAAATGAAGAAAATGAATTCTATGGCTATTTTACTGAGCGCATGCTTGGTATTTAGCGGATGTGGTATGACAAATACAGCCAAAGGCGGAATGATTGGCGGTGGAAGTGGTGCTGCTTTAGGAGCAATAATCGGAGGTGTCGTTGGCCACGGAAAAGGAGCTGCCATTGGAGCAGCTGTAGGTGCAGCTGTGGGTACAGGTGCCGGTGTACTAATTGGTAAGAAGATGGACAAAGCCGCTGCACAGGCAGAACAGATTGAAGGTGCACAGGTAGAGCAGGTAACCGACAACAACGGCTTGCAGGCAGTAAAAGTAACTTTCGACTCTGGCATCTTGTTTAATACCAGCAGCGCAACATTAAGCACTTCTGCCAAATCTGCATTGAGCAAATTTGCCAACAATGTACTTAACCAGAACAAGGACATGGACGTAGCCATCTACGGATATACTGACAACACAGGTTGGAAAAACAGCACTGCAGAACAGAGCCGCCAGAAGAATCTGGACCTTTCACAAGAACGTGCCCAAAGCGTATCAAGCTATCTGTTAGCTTGTGGTGCTTCTTCCAGTCAGATTAAATCTGTCACAGGTATGGGTGAAGAAAATCCTGTAGCTGACAACTCAACCGCTGCAGGCCGTCAGGAAAACCGCCGTGTAGAAGTGTATATGTATGCCAGCCAGCAGATGATTCAGCAGGCTGAAGCTGGAACTTTGCAATAAATCGAAATTTCATAACAACAAACATCCTTATGCCGGGTCTTTCAGACTCGGCATAATTTTCATCCCCACATCAAACACTAATGAACAGAAAACGAATTCTAAGATACATACGCAATCTGATTATCTTTTTCTTTGCATCTACCATTCTTTCCGTCGTTGCCTTAAGATTTATTCCGGTCTACATCACGCCCCTGATGGTGATACGAAGCGTAGAACAACTGGCAAAAGGTGAAAAGGTAGTCATGAAGCACAAATGGGTACCTAAAGAGGAAATATCACATCACCTTCCGATGGCGGTCATTGCCTCTGAAGACAACCGTTTTGCCAGCCACAACGGGTTCGACTTCAAGGAAATCAGCAGGGCTATAGAAGAAAATAAAAAGCGTAAAAAAGCCAGAGGAGCAAGTACCATCAGCCAGCAGACAGCCAAGAATGTATTCCTATGGCCCTCCTCTTCCTGGATCAGAAAAGGATTCGAAGTCTATTTCACGGTACTGATTGAACTGATATGGGATAAAGAAAGAATCATGGAAGTTTACCTGAACTCCATCGAAATGGGGGATGGTATATATGGAGCAGAAGCCGTGGCGAAAGCTCACTTTCACACCACGGCCTCTCAACTCACCCGCAAACAATGTGCACTTATTGCAGCCAGTCTGCCGAATCCAAGAAAATACAATTCCGGAAAACCCAGCCCTTACATGTACAAGCGCCAGCGGAAAATCATGTATCTGATGAAATGTGTTCCTACGTTCCCGGAAAAAGCCGAAAAGTAAAGAGACTTCTCGGGGCTAAGGCTCCGGATCTCCTTTCAAAATCGGAAGCGTAATCTTATATTTCACCGCTAAAATACGGGCTACAAACACAGTTACTCCACCAATAATCTGTGCAAGCACGGATTCCATATCCAGCATCAGACAAATCCAGTAAACCAGTCCGCCAATCACACAAGCCATGGCGTAAATCTCTTTACGGAATATCAGCGGAATCTCGTTGATAAATATATCACGCAGCACTCCTCCAGCTGCACCGGTAATACTACCCATGATAATGGCAATCCAGAACGGATAACCCAGCGCATACGCCTTACTGAATCCTACAACCGTAAACAGAGCCAGACCAATGGTGTCAAAAATAAAGAAAGTATTATTCAGGCGAATGACATACTTTCCGAACAAGATGACAAAGAACATGGCGAAAGCCGTACAAATGAGGTACATCGGGTCGGTCATCCAGGCTGGAGTCACATCCAGCAAAACATCACGAATGGTTCCACCACCGATAGCCGTAGCCAGTCCCACCACATAAGCGCCAAACCAGTCAAACCGTTTCGCCGAAGCAAGGCGTATACCACTTATGGCAAATGCAAAAGTCCCCACAAAATCCAGTATCGTTACAAACGAAGGCATCTGAAAAAAAACATCCATAGCAAATATTTTACCAAGTATAACTCAAACCAAAACTAAGCAATTCCTGCAACTGAAAATAACTGTCGCCCTCCTCACGTACAACCCCGTCGTCAAACCTTCCATGGACAAACAGTTTCGTAGAAAGATATTTGTTGATGGAGAAAGTGAAGGTGTTTTCCCATTCCGCCAGCACCTTCTCATAGTTGGTGGTATAGGAAAAGCGTGACTCCCACATCAGGACAGAAAACACTTTCCACTTCAAGGTGGATTCCACACGGGAACCCCATACGCTTTCCCGCTTGTGGCCTTCCTTGATATTGAACTTTGTAGGGTCTACCCTGTCGCTGGCCACACTGTACAGGCTGTAGTTTATCGGATTCACCAGCACAGACAGGTTGCACACCCCATCTTTCACATACTTGTAGTCCATACCGAGACCGACATTCAGTTCGGCCGGTGAGAAGAAGGCGGACACCAGATTGTCGGAGTTGGTTTCATAGTTCGAGAAGAACTGCGTCTTGAATTCCGCCGACAACGTATAGTACCATGTGCTGAAAGCCTTATAACCCAGCTTGGAGCTCAAACGGAGCAGGTCATTGTTGGCTTTGTAGCTATGCACCGTATCCGAAGGCGCCGTGATGAACCCCAGCTTCCACTCTACCTTGTTTTCAAACTGGATGCGCTGCCGGTCATCGTAATTCGCCTGCCAGGTGAATCCGGACAGCAGTGATTTCGTGCTTTCCCCCCCTTTATACCAGTTGTCCGAAATGTAGTTCTGCGAGAATTGCAGGTAACCGTTTCCGCCGAACGTCCAGAAATTAGGCTTGATAACCAGCAGGTCCTTTTCTGTCACCTGGTTGGGCAGTTCACCTCCCTGCATCATCTCCAGCAGGTTTTCTTTCCGTGGCTGGTTCACCATCTTCTCCCCGAGAATCGGTTTCAGTCCCTTCAGGTTTTCCTCATTCTGCTTCACCAGACCCGGATAAGCCAGATAGAAAGAAAGCAGCTGGCGGTTCACCGCCTTGTCCACCTGCGCGGAACGCTGCAAGTCTGCCACCTTAGGCAACTGTTTTTCCAACACATTTTCTTTTACAAAAGGTATCCGGGGCTTCCAGCCGGAAATACTGAAAGCCTGTTCCACGGGTGCTTCATAATAAGTGGCCGGCATCGACAGTTTATAATAATCCGGATTCGGACGGATGCCCGTTATCAGCAGATAAATGTCGTCCCAGCGTTCCAGCTGCGCATCATAATCCCTGCGGAAATCCCGCATCATCTGACAGAAACGCTGCACTTCCCGCGGAGGAAGCTCCACCTTTTTCTTTACAGCCGGAACTACTTTCTTCTGTGCTGCATCCTGCAAGCTGTCTACAGGAGCTGTTACATTCAAAGAATCTACCGCATTTTTTAGTGTATCCGATTTTATCGCATCCGAAGACACTTCCATTTCCTGTGCGGCCAACCCACCGCACACCATAAGCAATACCAAGAAAAGACTCGTCTTTTTCATTTTTGTCATTCTTAAAATCTTGTGCAAAAGTACGATTTATTTCTAAAAGAAGTTAGCTTTCACACCTACTAATTGTACTTAAAAACAATTTTCTACCCACCTTTGTTTAAAATTTCATTTGTACATCCATCGGAAAACGTAAGGATATTTAAAGTTAAACGTGGTTTTGCTCTACTTACTTTTGCGGGTTCAGCTTTTTTTTATAATTTTGCAAACTTGAAGAAGTAGTTCTTCCATGTCGGTAGAAATATTGCTCACCGGCATTTTGACTGTCACTTTCTTAAGAGAAAAGAAAGCAGGCAGCATTAAACTGTTGAATTTAATTTTTAAATATTCATATTGTGGCAGAAACAAAGTATATTTTCGTAACAGGTGGTGTAGCCTCTTCATTAGGAAAAGGTATCATCTCATCATCTATCGGTAAGTTGCTGCAGGCCAGAGGCTACAGCGTAACCATCCAGAAGTTCGACCCGTATATCAACATCGACCCGGGAACTCTGAATCCCTATGAACACGGAGAGTGCTACGTAACCGTAGACGGACATGAAGCCGACCTCGACTTGGGACACTACGAACGCTTCTTAGGCATCCAAACTACCAAAGCCAACAACATCACTACCGGACGCATCTACAAGAGTGTAATCGACAAGGAACGCCGTGGCGACTATCTTGGCAAGACCATCCAGATTATCCCTCACATCACTGACGAAATTAAACGCAATGTCAAATTGCTGGGCAACAAATATAAATTCGATTTCGTCATTACAGAAATCGGAGGTACTGTAGGCGACATCGAATCGCTTCCTTACCTGGAAAGTATCCGTCAGCTGAAATGGGAATTAGGCAAGAACGCTTTGTGCGTGCACTTGACTTATGTGCCTTACTTGGCTGCTGCCGGTGAATTGAAGACTAAACCGACCCAGCACTCTGTAAAAGAACTGCAGTCCGTAGGTATCCAGCCGGATATCCTGGTGCTTCGTACAGAACACGAACTCAGCATGGGACTGAGAAAGAAAGTTGCCTTGTTCTGTAACGTAGACGACAACGCCGTTATCCAGTCAATGGACATGCCGACCATCTACGAAGTGCCTTTGCGTATGCAGGAACAGAAACTGGATGTAACTATCCTTGAAAAGATGGGACTCCCGGTAGGCGAAACTCCTACTCTCGGCCCGTGGAGAGACTTCCTGAACCGTCGTCACAATGCCACTGAAAAAGTAAGAATCGGCCTGGTAGGAAAATACGACTTGCAGGATGCCTACAAATCAATCCTGGAAGCCCTTTCACAAGCTGCAACTTATAATGACCGCAAGGCCGACATTCACTTTATCAATAGCGAGAACCTGACCGACGACAACATTGAAGAACACCTGAAAGACATGGACGGTGTCATCATCTGCCCGGGATTCGGACAGCGTGGTATCGAAGGTAAGTTCGTAGCTATCAAGTACTGCCGTACACACAACGTACCGACATTCGGTATCTGTCTGGGTATGCAGTGTATTGTCATCGAATTCGCACGAAACGTACTGGGATATGCCGATGCCAACAGCCGTGAAATGGATGAAAAGACTCCGCACAATGTAATCGACATCATGGAGGAACAGAAATCCATCACGAACATGGGTGGTACCATGCGTCTGGGAGCTTACGAATGCGTTATCGACCCGAACTCCAAGACTTATGAAGCTTACCAGAGTGAACACATCCAGGAACGTCACCGTCACCGTTACGAATTCAACAACAGCTACAAGGAAGAATTCGAAAAGGCGGGCATGAAGTGCGTAGGTATCAATCCGGAATCAGACCTGGTGGAAATCGTGGAAATCCCGACCTTGAAATGGTTTATCGGTACACAGTTCCATCCGGAATACAGCAGTACGGTATTGAAACCACATCCGTTGTTCCTGTCCTTCATCAAGGCAGCTATCAGCAAATAAACCAAACATAACATTGTAAAGAAATAGAAATGGACAAAAACACGTTAGTGGGCTTTATCCTGATTGGAGCGGTTATCGTGGGATTCGGTATCTACAACCGCCCCAGCCAGGAAGAAAGAGCACGCGCACAGCACTATCAGGACTCTATCCAACAGGTTATCAAGCAACAACAGGAAGCTCAGGAAAAGCAGGCTGCTGCAGCCATTGAAGCTGCACGCCCTGACAGCACTTCCCTCTTCTTCCAGGCCGCACAAGGTACGGAACAGTTTACCGTACTGGAGAACGAGCTGGTTCAGCTGACTTTCTCCAACAAAGGCGGACGAGTAAGCAAGGCCCTGCTGAAAGAGTATAAAGACCAGAAGAAGCAGCCTCTCGTTCTGTTCGACGGCGAAGACGCTTCCATGAATTTCGGTTTTGAAGGAAAGAACGAGAACATTCTCAGCCAACAAATGTATTTCGAGGCTACCAATGTGACCGATTCTACCGTGACCATGCGACTGAACGCAGCCAACGGCGGACACCTAGACTTCAACTACCGACTGCTGCCCAATTCGTACATGGTAGACCTTACCGTTCAGGCCAACGGCATGCAGAATTTCTTCTCTCCTTCTACCAAGAGCATGAACATCGAATGGAAACAGCGTGCCCGCCAGATGGAGAAAGGTCACAACTTCGAACAGCGTTACACGTCATTGACCTACAAGCCGGTGGACGACAGTTTTGATTACTTGAGCGAAACAAAGGATGAAAAAGAAACCATTCCTGAATCACTCGACTGGGTAGCTTTCAAGAATCAGTATTTCTCCTGCGTGTTCATGGCAGAGCAGAACTTTGACAACGCTACGCTCGAATCTAAAATGGAACAGCAAGGAAGCGGTTACATGAAGAACTATGCAGCCGACATGAAGACAGCTTTCGACCCAACAGGTGCCAAAGCTTCACACCTGCAGTTCTACTTTGGTCCGAACCACTTCAAGACACTGCTGGCCAGCAACGACCTGAGCTTTAAAGATAAAGATCAGGAACTGGAAGACCTGGTTTACCTTGGATGGCCGATTATCCGCCTGATTAACCGCTGGTTTACCATCAACTTGTTCGACTGGCTGTCAGGCTGGGGACTGAGTATGGGCATGGTTATTCTGCTTATGACCATCATCGTCAAGGTACTGGTACTCCCCACCACTTGGAAGTCTTTCATCTCATCTGCCAAGATGCGTGCCCTGAAACCGTATGTAGATAAGATTAACGCCAAATATCCGAAGCAGGAAGATGCCCTGAAGAAACAGCAGGAAACCATGGCCCTCTATCGCCAGTACAATGTCAGCCCGATGGGAGGCTGTCTGCCGATGCTGTTACAGACTCCGGTGTTCATGGCCCTCTTCTTCTTTGTGCCAAACGCTATCGAGTTGCGTCAGCAGGGATTCTTGTGGGCTGATGACCTTTCGGCTTACGACGACCTGATCAGCTGGAGCTACCACATTCCGTTGTTAGGCAATCACCTGAGTCTGTTCTGTCTGCTGTTCAGCATCACTACGGTGCTCAACCAGATTATCATGATGAAACAGCAGGATATGGGCAACAATCCGCAGCTGGCTGCCATGAAATGGATGATGTACATCATGCCTGTAATGTTCTTCTTCATCTTCAACGACTACGCATCCGGATTGAGCTACTACTATTTCATCTCCGGTCTGATTGGTATCATTACCATGTGGATTATGCGCCGCATGACCGATGAAAAGAAACTGCTCGCCCAGCTGGAAGCCAACAAGAAAGAACCTTCACAGCAAAAGGCAAGCGGACTGATGGCTAAACTGGAAGCCCTGCAGAAAGAGCAGGAACGTCTCCAGAAAGAACGTCAGGAACGCATGGGAGGTAAGAAAAAATAAAAAGATTATCTTCATACTGCAGAACGCCCCTCAATGGCATACAGACAAGCCATCGAGGGGCGCTCTTTTTTCTGCTACATTCCTCTTTTTCCATTTATTGTCTTACCTTTGCAGAAAAGAATTGTCACACAGATTAAAACCATCAAATAAACACATGAAAAAAACAGATTTTATGACTATGACAGCAGCCATGATGCTCGCCACATCGGCCTGTGTAGGTCCTGAAAAAGCCGCACAGACAGATGGCCCCATCATCGGCAAACAGGAGGTTACGGTAAAAGACGGCCGTATGACCCCTGAAACACTCTGGGCCATGGGACGCATCGGAAGTTCCTGTGTATCGCCCGATGGCAAACGCATTGCCTACACGGTGTCTTACTACAGTGTGAAAGAAAACAAGAGCCACCTGGTAATCTACGTAATGAATGCCGACGGTTCAGACAACCAGTTGCTCACCACTACAGCTGCCAGCGAAGGAGAACCTGCATGGATTAAGAACGGCAGCAAGCTTGCTTTCCTGGCACCCGATGCCGACGGTAACAGCCAGATTTGGGAAATGAATCCCGACGGCAGCGAACGCGTACAGCTTTCTTCATTTGCCGGGGGAATCGACGGATTCAAGTTCTCACCCGACGAGAGCAAGGTGCTCTTCATCTCACAAGTGAAATACGGCGAACGCACCGTCGACAAGTATCCTGACCTGGACAAGGCCAGTGGAATGGTGATAGACGACCTGATGTACAAGCACTGGGATGAATGGGTACAGACCGTACCGCATCCGTTCGTGGCTCCATTTGCCGGAAATAAAGTGGGCGAAACAACCGACATCCTGGCCGGCGAACCCTACGAATCGCCGATGAAGCCTTTCGGTGGCATCGAACAGCTTACCTGGAGTCCTGACTCCAAATCCATCGCATATACCTGCCGCAAGAAAACCGGACTGGAATATGCTATTTCTACCGATTCGGACATTTACCTGTACAATCTGGAAACCAAGCAGACCCGCAATCTCTGCAAGGAAGACACTACCGACAAGAACATGGGTTACGACACCAACCCGCAGTTCTCCCCCGACGGCGGATTCATTGCCTGGCAAAGCATGGAGCGCGACGGATACGAAAGTGACCGCAACCGCCTTTGCGTAATGGATTTGAAGAACGGCAAGAAGACTTACGTTACAGAATCCTTCCAGTCGGGTGTAGACAGCTACTGCTGGGCTCCGGACAACCAGACACTCTATTTCACCGGTGTATGGCATGCCACCAGCATGATTCACCGCACAAACCTGAAGGGTGAAGTAGAACAGCTTACAGAAGGCATGTACGACTATGCTTCTGTAGAAATGCTGGGCGACGGGCAGCTTCTCACCAAGCGCCACTCTATCAGCGAAGCCGACGAGCTGTTCACCGTCAACCTGAACAAAGCCAATGAGGTAACCCGCATCACGCAGGAAAACGACCACATCTTCAAGCAGCTGAAGTTAGGTAAAGTAGAAGCCCGCTGGACCAAGACCGTCGACGGTAAAGACATGCTCTCGTGGGTAATCTACCCGGTAGACTTCGACCCGAACAAGAAATACCCCACCCTGCTGTTCTGCGAAGGTGGTCCGCAAAGCCCCGTGAGCCAGTTCTGGAGCTACCGCTGGAACTTCCAGATTATGGCTGCCAACGATTACATCATCATCGCTCCCAACCGCCGCGGTCTGCCGGGATTCGGCATGGAATGGCTGGAAGAAATCAGCACCAACTACGGCGGACACTGCATGGACGACTACCTGACTGCCATCGACGACATTGCCAAAGAACCGTACGTAGACAAAGACCGTCTGGGCTGCGTAGGTGCCAGCTTCGGAGGATACTCAGTGTACTGGCTGGCCGGACACCACAACAAGCGTTTCAAGGCCTTCATCGCACACGACGGATTCTTCAACATGGAACAGCAGTATCTCGAAACCGAAGAACTCTGGTTCACCAACTGGGATTTGGGTGGCCCGTACTGGGACAAGAACAACCCAGCTGTAAAGCGTAGCTATGCCAACTCTCCTCACCTGTTTGTCGACAAATGGGATACTCCTATCCTCTGCATCCACGGCGAGAAAGACTACCGCATCCTGGCTTCACAAGGTATGGCCGCATTCAACGCAGCCAAACTGAGAGGCATTCCTGCCGAACTGCTGATTTTCCCGGACGAAAACCACTGGGTATTGAAACCGCAGAACGGTATTTTGTGGCAACGTACTTTCTTCAACTGGCTTGACCGCTGGCTGAAGCCACAGAAATAAGTCACGCACATCCGGACGCCCTAAAAAAGATTTTTTCTATTTCCTTAAATTTCAAACGATTTTAAAAATCTTCGAAAAATTCTTACAAAAAAAGAGCGTCCGGATTTGCATATTAAAATAAAAAGCCATACCTTTGCATCGCTTTTGAGAAAGACACTTCGGGGTGTAGCGCAGTCCGGTTAGCGCACCTGCTTTGGGAGCAGGGGGTCGTGGGTTCGAATCCCGCTACCCCGACAAAGAAAAAGATCTTTAATAACTGTTTTGAGTAAATAAGCTCGGGGTGTAGCGCAGTCCGGTTAGCGCACCTGCTTTGGGAGCAGGGGGTCGTGGGTTCGAATCCCGCTACCCCGACAAGAAGAAAGGCAACTTATCCAATACGATGAGTTGCCTTTTTTCTTTTATTGTATTTTCCCTCAAAAACAGCCCCCTCAAACGGTTTTCAAAAACGCCTAAGCGTTTGCTTTCAAACGCAAGTGCATTTAAAGTAAAACGCCCTTGCGTTTTACCTAAAACGTAAAGGCGTTTAAGTTAAAACGCAAAGGCGTTTTTTCAACCCTGTTTTAAAGTTTTTTACAACGACCTATATTCCGTTGATTTTCTGAAAGAAACACACATCCTGATAGGAAGAGCCTGCCCGTATCCAATCCTTCAGGATTCCGCATTCCTCATACCCTGCCGCACGGAAAAGTTTCCGGCTGGCCGTATTCATCACCGGCACACAGGCATACAGCTGGCGTAGTCCCAGCAAGGAGAAACAGTGTGACTCCAGAAGGGAAAGCGCCGCCTGCGCCACTCCCTGCCCCCGCAAGTCCTTCCGTACCACAATTCCCACTTCCGCCCGGTTGTGGCGCGCCTCAAAGGAGAACACATCCACAATACCGGCTACTCCCTGTCCCTCACACACAATCATCAGCCGCAGTTGCCCATCGGCATACAAGTCATTCTGGCTCTCCGCGATGTAGCGTTTCATCTGATAGCGGGAATAAGGGCCCGTAGCCGTACCCAGTTCCCAAAGTGCCGCATCGTTCTCAAAAGAGAGCATCACCTCCAAATCTTCCGGCTCGGGTGCGCGGAGACTGATATTTCCCTGTTTCATGGTGTGTTCATTTTTCCGGTTCGTCTTTCTGCAAATCAAGCTCCCGCATCAGGCGGCCGCGTCCCGGCACACAAAACAGTGAAGCTACCAGCAGCATGCCCATACACAACAGACTGGTAACATCGAGCGTGGTATAGTACACCGTCAGATTAAACAGCGCCGGGGCCAGCAGCATGGCCAGACGGATTTCACACCAGCGGCGGTAGCTCACCAATGCTTCGGGCAAGGACAACTGACGGACATAGCGCGTCAGCGAAAGGCTGAACATGCGCAGCGACAAGGGTATCAGACACACCGTCAGCAAAATGCCGACAGTCTGCAAGATGTATTCTGCCTGTGCATCGCCCACCATACTCCCCTGAGGCAATACATCCGTTTCATACAACACACACCCTGCCACGACCAGTATCCAGAACAAGGCAAATTCCGCTTCCAGCACGCGGAGCAGACGAGTCATTCTTTTTTCCATTTCTTTCTATCTTTAAAGGGTTCCAGTAAATGCCACGCGGTTCACAATGGATCGTCCCAGCGTCACCTCATCCGTATATTGCAATTCATCACCGATGGAGATTCCACGGGCAATGACGGTTATCTTCACATCGCAGCCCGCCAGTTTGCGGAAAATGTAGAAGTTGGTGGTATCTCCTTCCATCGTAGAACTCAGTGCCAGGATTACCTCCTTGACGGTACCTTCTTTCACACGGTTCACCAGGCTTTCAATCTCCAAATCGGAAGGCCCGATGCCGTCCATGGGCGAAATCACCCCGCCCAGCACATGATACAGTCCGCGATACTGCTGGGTGTTTTCTACCGCCATCACATCGCGTATATTCTCTACCACACACACCGTGGTCACGTCGCGCGAAGGATTGGAACAGATGCGGCACACATCCGTATCAGAAATGTTGTGGCACACCTTGCAATACTTCACCTCTTTCTTCAAGGTAGAAATGGCACTGCTGAAAGCCTCTACCGTGGCCGTGTCCTGACGCAGCAAATGCAGCACCAGCCGCATGGCCGTTTTCCGTCCGATGCCGGGAAGCTTGGCAAACTCTCCCACCGCCTTTTCCAGTAAAACTGAAGGATATTGTTGGTTCATTCTTGTAGTCTATTTAATATGGAAGGCAAAAATACGGATAAAAACAAGAACCTGCATCGATTTTGCAGACATTATTTTCAGTAAAGCTTTCCACCGAATCCCGTTTTTATATTACCTTTGCATAAAACAACTCACAGATATAACCTATGGACATAACCAGCGCAGAGTTCGTCGTAAGTAACTCACGGGCCGACATGTGCCCCCAGACTCATCTTCCGGAATATGCCTTCATCGGGCGCTCCAACGTGGGAAAATCCAGCCTCATCAACATGCTGACCAAGAATCCCAAACTGGCCATGACTTCGGCCACACCGGGAAAGACCTTGCTTATCAACCATTTCCTCATCAACAAGGAATGGTATCTGGTAGACCTTCCGGGCTACGGCTATGCCCAGCGGGGAAAAAAGATGATGGAGAAAATCCAGAAGCTTATTGAATACTACGTGCTGGAACGGGAACAGATGACCTGCCTGTTCGTCCTCATCGACAGCCGGTTGGAACCGCAGCGCATCGACCTGGAATTCATCGAGTGGTTAGGAGAAAACGGCATCCCCTTCGCCCTGATTTTCACCAAAGCCGACAAGCAAAGCGTGGGAAAGACGAAGGCCAGCGTAAACCGTTTCCTGGACACGCTGAAAGAACAATGGGAAGAGCTGCCTCCGCATTTCATCTCGTCTTCGGAGAACAAGACCGGACGACAGGAAATCCTCAACTACATAGAACAAGTAAACCGTTCGCTCAAAGAGCAGGCAGAATAAAAAATATCCTCCAGACTGCGATTTTCAGTAAAACAGTCTGGAGGATATTTTTTCATTATACCTTCCCGCTCAGCGAGAGAAAACGATGTTTCCTTCCTTGCTCACGTCCAGCCGGACATTATAACAAGCCGCTCCGTCAGGGATACAAAGTGTAGCCACGTAGCGATAACCTTTTTCATCCACCTTCACAAAGTCCATATCGCTCAGAATGGCGTTATTCAGAAAATCGGCAGGTACCACGCGGGCAAACATTTCCTTATTTATATCTTTGGAGAACAAACGTTCCTTCCCCTTGTACACGCAGATGTGGATGATATTGTCATAGTAAATATTTTCCACCGGAAGACCTTCTTCATTGATACTGACAAGGGTCACCCGCTTCTTGGTCGGGTTGATGTACGCATAACCTCTGTAGCGCTCTCCTCCATGGAAAATAACCGAGTCTTTTTCAAACACCTCGTTCTCTACCACCTTCACCGGAACCACCGTACCAAACGACAACGTATCCGATTCGGCCTTATGCAGGCTCACCGTCTCGCCCACCGACGTGCGGTAACGCAGGCTGTACGACAAGCATTCTTCTATGAAATAATGAATGGGCTGGGCACTGTACACCGTTATCGTGTCATTGTGCACCGAAAAAGGCATCGGGGCATTAATCTGGCTGGCATAATAAATGCTGTCGCCTTGAATTTTGAATAAAGGTGCCTCCGTGTTGTCATCCAGCCAGATGCCTTGCAGCCGTTGTATGACTTCCTGATTTTCATCCTGCTTTTCTGCTCCATGCTGCTGGGGAGACAGACATCCTGCCAGCATTCCTAATCCCCCAAGGAGCATTCCCAAGCCCGTTTTTTTCATGCGTAAATGAATTTCTACATTTTCTCCGGCAAAAATACAACAAATTTGGTTTTTCACCGAAAAATGCCCGTTGAAAGATACTCCACATAAGAGAAAAATGTATTATTTTTGCAATATGATTGAACTATCCAAACATATAGAAGTATTATTGCTGGAGAATGATTGTGTCATCGTTCCCGGCTTGGGAGGATTCATTGCCCACAAACGGCAGGCCGCATATTCCATCCAGAAAGGAGAATTCATGCCGCCCCTCCGCACCATTGGTTTCAATCCGCAACTGATAATGAACGATGGGCTGCTGGTACAGTCGTACATGCAAGCTTTTAACACCGATTTTCCCGATGCAACCCGCCGGATTGAAAAGACTGTGGCTGAAATAAAAGACCAATTGTACCAGCAGGGTCAGGTCACCCTGCACAACGTGGGTACAATCTACTATAATATGAACGGCGGTTATGCCTTTGAACCGGCAGCCTCATCTTTCTTCACCCCAAGTCTGTACGGGCTGGAAAGTTTCACGCTTCCGCAGCTGCAGACATTGCCTGTGTCTTCTCCGAAGCCGTTAGTTCCAGAAATACAGGAAGCAGCAAGCAAACCGAAGAGACATTTCTCCTTGCGCCATTTCACGCGCAACGTAGTGGCCATAGCCGCAGCCGTATGCCTGTTCTTCGTGCTCTCTGTTCCGGTGGAAAACACGTACATGGACGATGCGAATTATGCTTCGCTGGGCTCAATCAGTATGTTTGATGCCATCCGCAACCAATCGGTAGCCACCAGCATACAAACGACTCCGAAAGCAGCAGTTGCACAAAAGGCTGTAAAGAAACAGAAGGGCGAAAAGCGTGTCCGTAACAACGTAAACACGCTGAAACCGGTAGCCGTGAAGACAGAAAAGATTGCAGCCGCACCTGCAGCAAAAACAGCCGTAACCAAAACGGCTGCCACCAAAGCTGAAGCAAAAGCGACACAAAAGCCGAAACCGGCTTCCGCACAACCTGCTGCAAGCAAGAAAACGGCCTACATCATCGTAGCCAGCTTGCCGACATCGGACGATGCCCAACGTGAGCTGAAAAAATTCCAGCAGAAAGGATACAAGAATTGCCAGGTGCTTGAATCGAACGGACGCTTCCGCATCGCACTGGATAGTTATGCCACTTCAGGTGAAGCTTACCAGAAAGTGCAGACGCTGCGCAATCAGGAAGAATTCAAGAATGCCTGGGTATTCACTTCAAAATAAATACGCCCTTTTAAACAGAATGAAAAGAGTAAGATGCCCCAAATGTGACAACTTCATCCAGTTTGATGAAACCAAGTATGGAGAAGGACAGTCACTCGTTTTTATCTGTGACAACTGCAAGAAGCAGTTCAGCATCCGTATCGGAAAATCGAAACTGAATGCCGCCAACCGCAAGGAGGAAGTAATCGACGAGAAAGAAGGCATGCAGGATTTCGGCAACATACTGGCCGTGGAAAACGTATTTGCCTACAAGCAGGTACTTCCGCTGCATGAGGGAGATAACCTCATCGGCCGCCGATGCAAAGGTAATGACATCGACATCCCCATCGAAAGCAATGACCCGAGTCTGGACCGCCGGCATTGCTACATCAATGTCAAGAAGAACAAGCAAGGGAAAATCATTTATACCCTGCGCGATAACGACAGTATCACAGGAACTTTCCTGATGAATGAAATTTTAGGACCGAAAGACCAAATCCACATTGAAGACGGAGCTATTATTACCTTGGGAGCTACAACCCTGATTCTGAGAGCTGCCGAGGGACAAACGGAAGAGTAAACCGCACACGGACTCTATAATTTTAGGATAACTAATAACTAACAAACCTTTTTATTTCGATTATGGCTTTTACAAACAACGTAATGATTGTCCGGCATAAATTGCTGGAAAACCTGGTTGCTTTATGGAAAGAAAATCAATTAGTAGAAAAAATTGACCGCATTCCTTTGGAAATCAGCCCTCGCCGCTCACAGCCGGTAGGACGCTGCTGTATCCACAAGGAACGTGCCGTTACTAAATATAAGTTGCTTCCGTTGCTGGGCTGGGATATGACCGATGAAACGGACGAGCTGACTCCGCTTTCTGAATATGCCCGCAAGACACTGGAACGCAAGGAAAGAATCAAAGAAAACATTCTCTGTGTCATCGACGAAGCATGCTCTTCTTGCGTGCAGGTAAACTATGAAGTAAGTAACCTTTGCCGGGGTTGTGTGGCTAGAAGCTGCTACATGAACTGTCCGAAGGGTGCCGTACACTTTAACAAGAAGACTGGTCAGGCACAGATTGACCACGACAAGTGCATCAGCTGTGGTATCTGCCACAAGAGTTGTCCGTATCACGCCATCGTTTACATTCCGGTGCCTTGTGAGGAAGCTTGTCCGGTGAAAGCCATCAGCAAGGACGAACACTACATCGAGCACATCGATGAAAGCAAGTGTATCTATTGTGGAAAATGTCTGAATGCCTGTCCGTTTGGAGCCATCTTCGAAATCTCACAGGTGTTCGACGTACTGGAAGCTATCCGCAAGGGAGAACAAGTGATTGCCATTCCGGCTCCGTCCGTATTGGGACAGTTCAAGGCTACCATCGAACAAGTGTACGGAGCATTGAAAGAAATTGGTTTTGCCGATGTAATTGAAGTGGCTGAAGGTGCCATGCACACTACTAGCAACGAAGCACACGAACTGCTGGAAAAACTGGAAGAAGGACAGAAGTTCATGACGACTTCCTGCTGTCCGTCGTACATCGAACTGGTGAACAAGCATATTCCTGACATGAAGCCTTACGTATCAAGCACCGGTTCTCCGATGTATTACGCGGCTCGCATTGCTAAAAAGAAATACCCGAATGCGAAGGTAGTCTTCATCGGCCCGTGTATCGCCAAAAGAAAAGAAGCACAGCGCGACGAATGCGTAGATTACGTACTGACATTCGAAGAACTTCACCCGATTTTCCGTGGCTTGGGCATCGAACTGGAACAGGCCAACCCGTACAAAGTGGCATACGAATCTGTATGTGAAGCGCACGGATTCGCACAGGCAGGCGGTGTAGCCGGAGCTGTGAAAGCTTACCTAGGCCCGAAAGCCAACGGTATCAAAATCATGCAGTTCTCTGACTTCACGAAGAAGAACATCGGTGTACTCCGCGCTTACGCCAAGACCGGAAAAGTGGATGCACAGTTCATCGAAATGATGGCTTGCGAAGGTGGATGTGTAACCGGCCCGAGCGCACACAACGACCCTGTAGCCGGAAAACGCCAGTTGAACCAAGACTTGCTGAAACGTACCTTGAAGTACGAAAACAATAATCAGGAATAAACCCATGAGGGAACTTATTGAACGCCTTTACCGGGAGCTGACACTGGCTCCCGGTGAATTGCGTACCCTTCTGCTGGAGTGCCGGGGGGAAGACCTCGACCTCCTCATGCAAAAGGCACGTGCCGTAGCACAAAGCCATTTCGGAAACAGAATCTATATCCGTGGACTTATTGAAATAGGGAACTGTTGTCACAACGACTGTTTCTACTGCGGCATCCGAAAAAGCAACCGCCATCTGAAGCGGTACCGACTGGATGCGGAAACTATTCTGGCCTGCTGCCGGCATGGATATGAGTTGGGATTCCGCACTTTCGTCCTGCAAGGAGGAGAAGATAACTACATGAACGATGACAGGGTAACGGAAATGGTGACTGCCATACGAACCGAATTTCCCGATGTAGCCATCACCCTTTCACTCGGTGAACGCCCTACACTTTCCTACGAACGTTTTTTTCAAGCAGGTGCCAATCGCTATCTGTTGCGCCACGAAACGCACAACGAAGCACATTACCGCCGCTTGCACCCTGAAGACATGTCGCTGTCCAACCGTTTGCGTTGTCTGGACGATTTGAAACGCATCGGATTCCAGACGGGAACTGGCATCATGGTGGGAAGTCCGGGACAAACCGTCGACCACCTGGTGGAGGACATTCTTTTCATAGAACAGTTCCGTCCCCAGATGATTGGTATCGGCCCTTTCCTGCCTCATCATGACACTCCTTTCGCTTCCTGCCCGCCCGGCAGTCTCACGCAGACACTCACGCTGCTTTCCATCTTCCGGCTGATGCATCCGCAGGCATTGATTCCTTCTACCACCGCCCTGGCAAGCCTTACGCCCGACGGACGCGAGAAAGGCATACTGGCAGGTGCCAATGTAGTAATGCCCAACCTCTCTCCGGTGGAACAGCGAAAGAATTATGCCTTGTATGACAATAAAGCCTCTATGGGCTCAGAAGCTGCCGAAGGACTGCGTCTGCTGGCACAACGGCTGGCTGCCATTGGTTACGAAATAGATAAAAGCCGAGGAGATTATCCCGGCAAAACACTATAAATTACATTACAGCTATGTACAAGATTGATTCTCAAAAGGCAGAAGAATTTATCTGCCACGAAGAAATTCTCGATACCCTGGAATATGCCCAAAGCAAAAGCCAGGACAAGGAACTGATACGTTCCATCATTGAAAAGGCTCGCCTGTGCAAGGGACTTTCTCACCGCGAGGCTGCTGTACTATTGGAATGCAACGACCCGGAACTGGTGGAGGAAATCTACCGCCTGGCCCGTGAAATCAAACAGAAATTCTATGGCAACCGCATCGTAATGTTTGCCCCACTCTACTTGTCAAACTACTGCGTAAACAGTTGTACCTACTGTCCTTACCACGTTAAGAACAAGACCATTGCCCGCAAGAAACTGACACAGGAAGACATCCGTCGTGAGGTCATCGCCCTGCAGGACATGGGACACAAGCGTCTGGCACTGGAAGCAGGAGAAGATCCGATTCACAACCCTATCGAATACATTCTAGAATCGATAAAGACCATCTATAGCATCAAGCACAAGAACGGAGCCATCCGCCGGGTAAATGTAAACATTGCTGCGACTACGGTAGAGAATTACCGCCGCCTGCACGAAGCCGGTATCGGTACCTACATTCTGTTCCAGGAAACGTACCACAAGGAGAATTACGAAAAGCTTCACCCCAGAGGTCCGAAGAGCAACTATGCCTACCATACGGAGGCCATGGACCGCGCCATGCAGGGAGGAATCGATGATGTAGGTATCGGTGTATTGTTCGGCCTGAACACCTACCGCTACGACTTCGTGGGACTGCTGATGCATGCCGAACATCTGGAAGCGACGTACGGTGTAGGCCCGCACACCATCAGCGTGCCCCGTATCTGCTCGGCCGACGACATTGACGCCTCGACCTTCGAGAACGCCATCTCCGACGAGATATTCCAGAAGATTGTAGCTGTCATCCGTATCAGTGTGCCTTATACGGGTATGATTATTTCTACACGTGAATCGCAGCGTTCACGCGAGAAGGTACTTGCACTCGGTGTGTCACAAATCAGCGGTGGTTCCCGCACCAGCGTGGGAGGCTATGCTACCGAAGAACTGCCGGAAGAAAATTCTGCTCAGTTTGATGTGAGTGACCACCGCAGTCTGGATGAAATCGTGGCCTGGCTGCTGAAACTGGGCTATATTCCCAGTTTCTGTACAGCCTGCTACCGTGAAGGACGTACGGGCGACCGTTTCATGTCGCTGGTCAAGACGGGCCAGATAGCCAACTGCTGTGCCCCCAATGCCTTGATGACGCTTCAGGAATACCTCTGCGACTACGCTTCGCCCGAAACACGCCGACTGGCTGAAGACATGATCCGCAAGCAGATGGAAGAGATTCCGAATCCCGCCATCCGCAAAAGAGCTTTGGAAAATCTGGAACGGATTGCCGAAGGAAAACGCGACTTCCGTTTCTAATGTGTGAACTTAAAGCCTGATTAAACATATGAACGATACTCCCCGTGCCAACCGGTTGCACATCGGTCTGTTTGGCAAAAGAAATGCCGGAAAATCATCACTGATCAATGCCCTGACGCATCAGGATACAGCCCTTGTGTCGGATATTCCCGGCACGACCACCGACCCGGTCTTTAAGGCCATGGAAATCCATGGTCTCGGTCCCTGCGTGTTCATCGACACAGCTGGTTTCGACGACGAAGGCGAGCTGGGCGAACTCCGCATCCGACAGACACAACGTGCACTGGAGAAAACCGACATCGCCCTGATGGTCTGTACCGACGAACGCCTGGACGAAGAGTTGCACTGGCAGCGCTTGTTGAAGGAAAAGAATGTGCCTGTTATCTGGATACTGAACAAATGTGACTTATTGTCCGATGCCGAACAGACCATGCGCCGCATCGAACAGCAATGCGGACCGGTTCCTCTGTTGGTGAGCACCCTCACCGGAAAAGGTCTGGACGACATTCTGCGCAGCCTGCGGAACAAGCTGCCAGATGAAACCATGGCACAAGGCATTGTAGGTCGGCTGGTAGAAGAAAACGATACCGTCATGCTGGTCATGCCACAGGACATCCAGGCCCCTAAAGGCCGCCTCATCCTGCCGCAGGTACAAACCATCCGCGAACTGCTGGACCGCAAATGCCTGGTGATGAGCTGTACCACTGACAAAATCGATGCCATGCTGGCCGCTTTGGCCCGTCCGCCGAAGCTGATTATTACCGACTCACAAGTGTTCCGCACGGTATATGACAAGAAACCGGCCGAAAGCCGACTCACCTCCTTCTCCGTCCTCTTTGCACAGTACAAAGGCGACATCGACTACTACATGGAAGGAGCCAATGCCATTGCCCAGCTAACACCGGAGTCACGGGTGCTGATTGCTGAAGCATGTACACATGCCCCGCTGACAGAAGACATCGGGCGGGTGAAAATCCCGAATATGCTCCGTAAGCGCATCGGTGAAGGCCTGCAAATCGACATCGTATCAGGCACGGACTTTCCGGAAGACCTGGCCCCGTACGACTTGATTATTCACTGCGGAGCCTGCATGTTCAACCGCAAGTATGTGCTGAACCGCATCGATCGGGCCCGCGCCCAGCAGGTTCCCATGACCAACTACGGAGTCACCATTGCTTACTTAGCAGGGATTTTGGATAAAATTGATTACTGATTTATGAAATGTGGCGCATATTTTCCTGCATGCGCCACATCCTTATTCCTCCTTTCTAATATCAAACTATCAACATACGATTTCTCGTTCAATCTCCTCAAAGCGCGGGAAAAGCAGATTGTTTTCCAGGTGGATATGCTCGAATAACGCATCCACAAACGCTTCCAGTTCCTGCATCAGCAGACGGTAGCTGGCACAGCCGTCCTGAGGTACGGAGAAGTGATTCGTCAACTGAATAATGTGCAGGTAGCGGTTTCCTTCTCCCTCGTGTTCCATCTTCATCACCCGGATAGGATTCGCTATCGTACCGCAATGCATCGGGGCCATACGCTGTCCCTGTTCCTTTGCTGCGTACAATTCATAGAGATATGGAAACAACACGTTCTCTTCCTTCTGAAGATGCATTTCCAAGTCCTCCAACGATTCACTGACCAGTGCTTTTAACTCATGCAGTTCCGGATGTGCCTCCCCATGTACTCGTTCCACCTTCTCCAGCAACGCTAGCAATTCCGGTCCACGGGCACGAATTCCCCGATGATGTATCTTCAGGATGTAATCCATCAGTAAGTCCAGCGGCCACGAAGCAAACGGAATCCGTCCGTTACCAGCTTCATCCTGACGGAGCAATGCCTGTTCCACTTCTTCTACAGCCAGTCCCAAATCGGCACAGGCCTTTTCCAGCGTCACTTCGCCATGACAGCAGAAATCAATGCCATATTTCTTGAACACACTTGCCGCTGCAAAATCATCGGCCACAATTTGTCCCACACTCGTATACTTCCAGTCTATTGTCTTCATATTTAATTCGTTTTATTGATTACGGATGCAAAGATAGACCCTTTGGAAGAGAAAGTTTGTCACATACGTGACACCGACCTATAACGAAAGTTAAACCTGCTTCTGCGAAAAAGAAGCGCACACCGTTTGCAGAAAAACACTAACTTTGCAGGCACGTAAAAAACATTTGCACATGGAAACAAAAGAAATACCTATACTTCTGCTTACCGGTTACCTGGGAAGCGGAAAAACAACCCTGCTCAATTACCTGCTGAGCAACCGCGAAGGCATCAAATTTGCCGTCATCGTGAACGACATCGGCGAAATCAACATCGATGCGGAACTGATACAGAAAGATGGCATCGTTGGCCAGAAAGAAGAGAGTCTGGTGGCTTTACAGAACGGCTGCATCTGCTGTACCCTCCGTACCGACCTTATCGAACAGATATTTGAGCTGATGAAAATGCAGCGCTTCGACTACATCGTCATCGAAGCCAGTGGTGTCTGCGAACCGGAACCGATTGCCCAGACCATCTGTTCCATTCCCCAGTTGGGCGGTGCCTACACCAAGTACGGAACCTGCCGCCTTGACAACATCGTGACCGTAGTCGATGCACTCCGCCTGCAAAGCGAATTCGACGGTGGCAACGAACTTACCCGAAAGGACTTGGAAGAGGAAGACATTGCCAACCTGCTCATCCAGCAGATTGAGTTCTGTACCACCGTGCTGCTGAACAAGGTATCGGAAGTCACTCCCGAAGAACGGGAACGCATCAAAAGCATCATCCGTACCCTCCAGCCCCGTGCGGAAATCATTGAATGCGACTATGCCAAGGTAGACCTCGACAAGATTGTCGGTACCCGCCGTTTCGACTATGCACGAGTGGCCACTTCTGCCGGATGGATTCGGGAGATAGAACGCCCCGTATCCGAAGAAGAAGCGCATCCTCACCATGAAACACATGAACACCATGAGGAACACGAACATCACCACGAGGAAGAGCACAATCATGCACACGCTCATGAACACTCACACGAAGGCTACCACCATCACCACCACCATGAAGAAGGTGAGACAGAGGAATACGGCATCAGCAGTTTCGTGTACTATCGCCGCCCTGCCTTCGACATCCATAAGTTCGACCGCTTTGTCGCAACGAAATGGCCTCACAACGTGATTCGTGCCAAGGGAGTATGTTACTTTGCCCACAACCGCAACATGTCGTTCCTGTTCGAACAGGCCGGACGGCAGAAACAGATTTCAGAAGCCGGACTCTGGTATGCTACCCAGCCGGAAGAAGAAATCGTGGAACTGATGAAGCGCGAACCCGGCCTGCTGAGAGACTGGGATGAACACTATGGCGACCGCATGCAGAAGATTGTCTTCATCGGCCAGCACCTTGACAAGGAACAGCTTATCAAAGACCTGGATGCCTGTCTGGAATAAATCCGATAGCCATAAAAATAATGATGCCTTCCCGAGTCTATTCATTCCGTGACCCTGGAAGGCATCATGCTTTTATATAAGTAACTCCTGATACCTATTCTACTTCCCTGGCATATTCTTTCACCGCATTATCGGCCGACTGCAAGTTTGTCTGCCGCAGCACCACCTGTCCCTCCTTTTTATCCTCCGGCAAACTGATGTCCGAAAGACGTACATCGCTTACCCTGTCGAACACAAAAGCCGGACGGAAATCATCTTCCTGCAAACGCAACTTGACATTGTGCATCTGAATCCCTTTCACATGGCGCACATAGAATCCCCATGAAGGTAGTTCCTCAAACATAGTAAATTCCGGGTATCCTTTTTCATTTTCCGGCACGTCTTTCAAGCGGCTCACCGACATATAAGCCATTCCGCGCGTAGCACGTCCCGGATACACAATCTCTATATTCTCCAGCTTCACGTTTTCAATATCATGCCCCGGAATGCCTGAGATAGAACTCGGGAACGGATTATGAAAGAACGTCACCGCCGGTCCGCGCAGGTCATAGTTGATGTCCGGACGACCGAAAGGCACTTCCACATACATATCCTTAATCGTCACATTCCGCAAATACCCCGGTTGCTCACCCGAACGGTGACCCAAACGGATAAAGATGGCATTTCCCGTATTGACCGCATGTACATTAGACACCTGCACGTTTTCAATCTCTGCCCCGTCAACCGACTCGATGGCTATGGCCGAACGGAAAGTATCTTTAATCCGAATATTGTCAATGGTCACATTCTTGAATCCACCCAACGATTCCGTACCAAACTTAATGGCACTGGCACTGCTGATAATGTAGCAGTTGGAGATGGATACCCGGTCGTTCCATGCTCCCCGGTAGTGCGACTTCAAGCAAATGCCATCGTCTGCCGAGTTAATGAAACAGTTGGAGATACGTACATCCTTACAATCGCTGATGTCAATCCCGTCATTGTTCCAGTACGCCCTGTTTTCCACATGCAGACTATCAATCGTCAGGTCGGTACACAGAGAAAAAGAAAGTCCCCATGCCGCACCGCTCCGGAAATTAGTCTTCCGAAGCTCCACCTTCCGGCAATTACGCATAAAAAGCAACTTTGGTCGTGTGTTCGGCCGCTTACGATACGTATTATAGTGCTTGTCCACCAGTTCTCCCGTATGATGCAGGCTGTCAATCGTCAGAGCCAGTTCCCTGCCCTGTCCATCTATACATCCTTCTCCCGTAATGCCGATATTCTCTACCCCTTCCGCATAAATCAGCGCCTGGTCAAAATGGTCATTGTTGACTTTCAGTTCCTTTTCGGTACTGAAGCCCGGATAATCATAAGGACTCGTACTTCCTAACAGCACCGCTTCCTTTTCCAGGTAAAGTGTCACATTCGATTTCAGTTGCAGGCTGCCGGTCAAGTAACGTCCGGCAGGGAAGTACAGCTGCCCGCCCCCTTTTGCATGAAGTGCGTCAATGGCCGATTGCAAAGACTTCGTATTCAATGTCTTTCCGTCACCGACGGCTCCCTGCTGAAGCACGTTGTAATTTGTGGCAGTTATCGTACCTACACATAAGAACAAGCTATATAAAATGAAGATAAATTGTTTTTTCATGGTATATTATACTTTTTTTCTTTTTACAATTAATTTATGGAATATACCTAATTGCCCCTCCACTTCCAAAAGGATAATCACTTACATCTTTATTCAAATAAGGTGAATCTGCTATTAAAGTACCATGAAAACAACAGCGTTCTTTACTAAAACGGACTTTTTTCTCTTCATCATAAAAAGTCCAATCATAACTATCAACCTTAATTACCGACCGTACAATTCCATGATATACCCCTAACACATAATCTATTTCAGCTGCACGAGATTTTGCTATTGCCCAATATTGACGAGTTTTCTCATAAATATTTATTCGTTGATAAACACCTTGAGCTTTTGCATCATCAAAACTTCTATTCAAACTTACCAACAACAAATGTTCATTGTTATTTATCTTAATTCGTTCACAATCATAGATTGCATTAATCTCATCAACGGTTTTAATACCTTCATCCCACTGATGATGTCCACTTACAATATTGGTTAGTATTTGTTCCGTATTAAATTTGGGATATGTAAGAAAATCTATAAGAACAGATTCTATTTGAAAAGCTTCCTTTTCAGAAAGTTTATGACGAAGTATATAATGCTCTACTTGTAATCCCAAAGAAATAATCTCTCGAATTAAATTTAATTTTAAGGATACTTCATCCCCTTGTAGGGCTGCCTCACAATGCTGGAAAACACGATTTCCACATCCTTTTCCAATATAGAAGATTTTACCATCTCGAGGGTCTACTAACGAATATACATAGAAACCGAGTTCTTCAATCGATTTATTGCTAAATTTATTCATACCTCTATTATAAAAATACACTGTTTCAAAATTACGGAAAAAACTTCTGTTTCCCAAGTTCTTCTATAGCCCCTAAAAATGATTCAATAACTTCAAAGCCCCCATTCCTGCCACATGCAGAAATGAGGGCTTTTTTTTAGAGCGTATTGTTTTCAACTCCAAACATCGTATCGAGCAATGCCCGTCCTGCCGAGGTTTTGAAAATCTTTTCTTTCACCTTGCGAATAGCATCGGCCGGCAGATTATCTTCGTAAATGTTAACTAGAAAATCGGCTTCCACCAGAATCTGATAGTCTATTCCTGTAATGGAGTCATACGTATGATGATGCCCTACCAGCCAGCATATCCGTTCTATTTGTACTTCAGAAAATGTCCCCATATCCGTCAGCAGTTTCCGGGCTTCGTCCGGACCTTCCAGCTCCTGATGCTTTCCATCGCAGACTCCGTATTTCTGCTCACAAATCCGGATACCAATGTCATGCACAATGGCCGCCGCCTCCAGAATCAATTGAGTAGCCTCATCCACATGCTCTGCCAAACCAATCATACGGGCAAAATAATGTACTTTTATCAAATGTTGTATACGCTTCGGATCGCCCGCATTATAGGCAACCATTCTGCTTGCCAGTTCATAAAGCTGCCGTTCCGCAGCCCCGATAAATTCAGTTGTTTTCATATTATTCTCGTATTGTTACACATTTATTCTTGTACTTCATAATAAGGATATACAGGGCCGAATCCTTTTCCAAACTTAAAGCGGGCTCCTAACTCAATGGACTGCTGAATAAACCTTTCTGCTTCAGCAACAGCAAACTCAATCCCATAACCTTTACTTAAAAAAGTCGCTATTGCAGAAGCAAAACTATCTCCAGTTCCATTTACATTTCGGGTTCGAATTCCTTCCTTCTTGTAAACCTTCATCACCTTCTCCACCGGATTATAATAATAATCGATAAAGAAATCACGGTTCTCCACCGACTTTATAATTACGCTATTTCCCCAGCGGCTCAAATCCTTCAAACATTCCTCTATATTACCCTCATTCAATTCCTTTCCACATAACCACTCAGCCTCTTTCTTATTCGGTGTTAGGATAGAAGTACGAGGGAATAAGTAATCTTTATAAGCTTGCACCGCATCTTCTTCCAACAATTTATCACCCGAAGAAGTAACCATGACCGGATCAACGACAACTGGAATCGAGCTATATTCATCTAATATGCCTGCAACAAGCCGAATGATATTTTTAGAATACAACATACCGATTTTTATGCAATCTGCCCCCACATCTCCAAGGAAAGAACGGATTTGTCCTGCAATCATATCTGCCGGTATCAAGTGTACTCCTTTTACATGAGTTGTATCCTCATCTACAATACATGTCACTGCTCCTGCCGCATACCCTCCACAAGCCACGATGGCTTTCATATCGGCCTGAATCCCCGCTGTTCCTAAAGGTTCGCTACCCGCAACAACGAAAACTTTATAAAGCTTATCTGCTATTTTCATAATATCCATCCAGCACTTTCTTCAAACTCCCTACAAATATATCCACTTCTTTCGTTGAAAGTATCAACGGAGGAAGTATTCTTAATGTATACAGTCCGGAATAGCCGGTAAAAATCCGTTCCTCAAACAGCAGGGGTTCGCGTACCCCTTTCACCGGCACGGTCAGTTCCACCCCCACCATCAGTCCACGTCCCCGGATTTCTTTTATAAGCGGAGAGTCCAGCTCCTGCAACCGCTGCATCAGATACGCTCCCGTATGAAGAGCATTCTCTATCAGTTTCTCCTCGCGGATAATTTTCAGCACAGCCAGGGCTGCGGCGCATCCCAAATGATTGCCACCAAACGTCGTACCGAGCATTCCTTTTCGGGCGGCAAATATCGGACTAATCAAGACTCCCGAAAAAGGAAATCCGTTAGCTATACCCTTGGCCACAGTGATAAGGTCCGGCTTGATGCCAGTCCACTGGTGAGCAAAGAACTTCCCCGTACGACCATAACCCGACTGTATTTCATCAAGAATCAATACCACCCCATAACGTATCGTCAGTTCCCTCAATTGCCGCAGAAAGTCCTCATCGGGGACCTGGATTCCCCCTACTCCTGAAATTCCTTCCAGAATTACGGCACACACATCTCCCTTGGCCAATTCCGTTTCCACTTCCTTTATATCCAAGGCTGCAAAATACACGTTATGATTCGTATTAATCGGTGCATGAAGAGCAGGATTGTCCGTCACTTCCACAGCCGCCGACGTGCGCCCATGAAAAGAGTTTCTGAAAGCCACTACCCGTTTTTTCCCCGTATGAAACGAAGCCAGTTTCAGGGCATTTTCGTTAGCTTCTGCTCCTGAGTTGACAAAGAATGCCCGATAATCAGGATACCCCGACAGCTCACCCAACTCATAAGCCAGTCTTTCCTGCAACTTATTCACTACCGAGTTCGAATAAAACATCAGCTGCTGCAGCTGCTCACTCATGCACTTCACCAGATACGGATGCGAATGTCCCACCGAAATCACGGCATGTCCGCCATACAAATCAAGATAGGCCTGCCCCTTCTCGTCATATACCTCACAACCTTTTCCCCTTACGATATTCACGGGAAAAACCGAATACACATCAAACAGTTCCATCATCCTTTACATTTTACGATATAGCCTGCGGCAAGGTCACTCCATCCTGCCATATTTCATTTCATCTCCATTCTTGTCATATTGCTTACGCTTGCCGGTAGGAGGGCTTAATAAAGTAATCCGTACCACCTCCGTACGATGAAGGCTTCTCTGCACCGCCTCATCAAACGCATCCATGTGCTTGGGCAGGAAACGTTGACTGATGGCCCGAAGCGCCTCAATCTTCTCTTCCGTATCCGTCACCCGTTCCGCCTTGCCAAAAGCGATGGCCGAACGATATTGAAGTGTAAACGTGCCGTCCTTCGGCCCCACAGTAGGCTGGCACTTCGTAACCGCCGAAAGACATACTTCCGGATGCACGGCAATGGCATCCAGCTTATCCCCTTCAGGAGCACAATGAAAATACCACACGTCATCACTTGTACAAGCCAGTGAAAGCGGCACCCCGTATGCACTTCCGTCGACCCGGGTAAAGCTGACCGTGATGTAAGGGGCCTTGCGCATAACCTCCAAAGCCCACTGACTATCCATTTCTCTACTTGCTTTTCTCATCTGTAATTCCTTTTATTCAGATTTTTCCTTTGTATTTGTTTCACAAAAATACGGCTCGCCAGTCAATCTGCATGTAAGATTTATGACAAGGGGATTAATTAACACTCCCACAAAAACAGATTAATCCTGCCTTTCTATTGAAAGTAATAAACAAAAAACATATTTTTGCAAAAGAAAATGCAGAAAGACAGATAATGAAAAGCATACCATTCAACGATTATTACAAGGAAAAACTTTTTTCTATTCCACTCTTTAAGGAACTGCCGGACTATCTGAAAAGTGAGATTCTAAAAAGACTTGACTTCCGTCTTCAGGAAATCAACGAGAATACGGTTATCCTGGAGCAAGGAGATATATGCTGTAATCTGTATGTATTGCTTGAAGGAACCTTGGAGGTGAACATTATCGATGCCAACGGCAATGAAGTCTTAATCGAACACATTGAGTCGCCCAGGGCTTTCGCCACCCCTCACCTGTTCAAGAAAGACAACCGTTTCCCCGCCACATTCCGTACGCTGGAAAAATCGGTCCTCCTGACTGCCACCAAGGACTCCACCTTCCATCTTATCAGCAAATATCCGGATATGCTGAAAAGTTTTCTCTGCGTATCAGGCAACTGCAACGTGTGTACCACCATGCGACTGGACGTGCTGTCACGAAAAACCATTCGCGAAAGAATCCTGGTCTATTTACTGAAACGGCTGGATAAAGACACTTCTACCGTGAAACTGACGCATACCCTTACGCAACTGGCCGAATACATTAACGTGACACGTCCGGCCCTGTCTACCGAATTCAATAAGATGGAAAAAGAAGGCATCCTCAAAAGGAAAGAAGGCAATTACATCGAACTGAACCGAAAAGCCATAAAAGGCATTATATAAAGAACAAGGACCGCTCCTTCAATGTGGAACAGTCCTTGTCCTTTTTTATTGCGCACGTAACTATTATTTTTTGAAAAGAGTCGGATTGACGTTCAAAGACACCCATCCCCAGTCTTGCCAGCTTTTGTGATTTCCTCCTTTCACGACATCCATTGTCGAAGTTCCTCTCATCAGCGAGTAACCCACCGAAAGGCTGACATCTTTCATGATTTTCCAGTCCAGCTGATAATCCAGTTCAGACCCTAAGGTACGGTTCAGGCTCTCCAGCTTCACACCTGTGGCGAAATAATGATAATTCAGTCCCATCGATACAGAAGAAGATACCTTATAACCTACTCCTATCTGCGTGTCAGAAAGTCCCGGTGCATAGCCATTCACAAAATCGGACGCATAAAAATAATCCATTGCTCCGTAAAATTTATGATGAGTGCCATACAGCGGATTAAAAGCCCGGTAAGTGCCATCGGACTTCTTACTACCACTCAGGTAATCAGTTCCCACATTGACCGTCCAGCTATCATTGATAGAATACGAAGCCCGCACACTTCCCATGAAAGCAGAAACCTTGCGTGCGGATACATTCTTTCCTGTCTGATAATAGAAAGACCCTGACAGACTCCATGAGGCCGGGGTGAACTGTACATACGTGCCCATCGTCTGCATATATTGAGTATCCGACTTTCGGGTTTCGGCATCACCTCCTTCCTGACCCAGATTCATGGCCAGCACAGAAAGTTTCACAGGTGCAGATGCGAAATCATAATGATACCACAAGGTCTGCATATTTTTATATAGTTTGGTCTTGCTGCTGTCATAATATGTTCCGCCTATCAGGGTCTCGTCATTCTGGTTGAAAGCAAAGATACCATCCAGCTGATGCCCTCCGTGTCTGTAGCCTATTTTCAGGGCATCATGATAGCGCCCAGCCACGTTCCAGTCCAGTCCTCCCAAGATGCGCTCATCATCATACACCAGCGACTGCCTTCCCAGCTGCATGAACCACGAGTCATTCAGATGGAATGCGGCCCAAGCCTCGTTCAATATAAAACGTCCGTTTTTGTCAACCAGCGCATCCTGCCCCCACACACCGACATGCTGTGCCGAGAACTTCAACGACAACTTCTTGCGTTCATATCCCAAAGTCAGTCGGGCACGTTCATTGATAAACCCCGCAGGTTTATCACCCTCACCGCGGGGAGACAGCGCGCCATTCCGGTATTCTCCTCTTGTACGAATCTGGGCTGAGGCCCAAAAATGACTTTCTTCATTCTCCTGAGCATGGACCAAGGACATCTGCCCAAGAAGCAAAACCACCGCCCATGCAGACAAAATTCTTTTTCTCATACTCTCAGCGTTTTTATCAGTTCATATTATAGGTGTGAATACTGCTCCCTTGTGCGGAGGGCAGGTAATTAATGCCCCACCAGCACATCTGTAAAAAAACAAAAGAAATCAGCAGGACCGACAATGACAACCGGCGCTTCTGCTGTAACCCCATTCGCATGTGAATGTAAGTAAGATACGAAAACCAGGTCACAGCCGCCCAAGTTTCCTTGGGGTCCCACGCCCAGTAATGTCCCCAGGCTTCCTTCGCCCATAAGGCACCGGTAAGCATTCCCAGTGTCATAAACGACAGTCCGACATATACAAGGTTATCACATAAGGCCATTTCCTTCTCGTCGCACCGGTTCTTTCTGACCCAGAGCAGGTAAATGGCCATCACGGCAGAAGCTCCCAGCATGGCATAGGCAAACATATAAATAATGACATGAGGAGCAAACCAAGGACTTTGCAAGGCAGGCATAAGCGCTTTATTGTGTATCTCCGGCTTCAGAATATTCACACAGATAAAAACAACCGACAGCAATGTGCCAAATCCTAATATCCATTTATATTTCCACCTTATGTAAGTAATCAGTCCGGCAAAAGGCAAAAAGAACGAATACCACAAACGGGTTTCTCCCATCGTACGCAGAGGAGGACGCTCCAGTGAATGCCACAACAAGCTGATAAATGTACCAAACACCACAAGCCCTAACACCGTACACGCACATGCGCGCAGACGACTCCCCTTAAAGGCACTCCATGCACCGGCTATCCAGCACAGCACAGCCACCAGGGCAAAATAACTAAACCAGTCCCAATTCAGCATATTCTTCTCAACACTTATTATTCTTCTGGGCCGTTACGAACATGCATACAGCCCCCAACATCATCATTACAATTCCCACATAAACTACCGGAAGCCATGGGTCTGACACCAGTTCAAACACACTGACATCACTCCAGCGGCCTTTGCTCTCATCGTAGCTTAACTGATAGATTTTCCAGCCTTCCACTTTCGCCGGCTTATTGACTTCAATTGTCTGCTCAAGCTTTTTTCCTGTCTCTGTATAAATTGTCACCTCAGACGAGAAGCGCCGTGGCTCTCTGTCGGGCATCACCAGGCTGCAGACACTATCGAGCCGGAGCGCCTGATACGGGAACAGAAAACTTCCGCAGCTTACCCAGCCGTCTGCCATCTGCTTTCCATCAGCAGAAGTAGCCCTGACATGGACGGCACACGTAGCTCCCATGCTCGGCCATTCCACGTACCTCACCGTATCTTCTCCTGACACGGAGGCAGCCATATCTATCTTGTTACGTACCTCAATATTCCATCCGGGCAACACACCCTGACTGACACCCTCTTCCAAAAGCAGATGAGCAGGTGCGTTGTCTGGCAAAGCTCTTCCGGTAGCATTGTCTATCAGCATCAGCTTGGGAGGATATTCTTCTATACTGAAATTCTTGAGTTCGATGGCCAGTGGTAACTCTGTTAACTGCCCGTTCGTGTCCGTAGCACGCCATTCAGCCTGACCCACACGTGTATTCATCGTCAACCGTTTCATATCGGCACTACCCAGTGTAGCAGATACCAACGCCACGAATAACCCAAAATGATTCAGCAGAAACGGTATCTTCTGAAACCGAAATGAAAATAGGTGCTTGAGCGATACCAGTCCTACGATGGACGTCATCCAAAAATACTCCAACACGAAAGGCCACCATGAAATCATGCGGTTAAACATGGAAATACCCTCAGCAGGTACATGTCCCGGGACCTGCTTAATCATACCCATACAGAATGTAAGGACCGACACAGCTGCCAGCGAAGGAATCGCCGCTTTGTACGACATGGCCCAGCGCACGAAATAAAGCTTTTTCCGCAAAGAATACAATGCCACCAGCCCCACCAGGTAAGCCACTGCCACACACAAATTCAATGGCCAGGAAAAGCTGTTCCAGTCTACTCCACCCGTCATCAAATGAAGAATAAGACCTATGACGAGCAATCCCGCACAGGTCATTATTCCTTCTTTTATCCCCCAAGTATTTTTCCACATAACACTTAAATGATACGTTCCTTCAGTTTTGCTTCTTTCAACCAGTTCGGAACCGTTTCATTCAAGAAACGTTCTTTAGCAGCTTTTTCAGCCGGGATGTCCAGACCTATGAACTCCTGCGCTTTCTCTTTGGTAGAAATATCCGGCATCGGCACACTCTCCGTGTAACCGTGCTTAGCCAGAATACGGACAAGAGAAAGACGGGCCTGCAGTGCTCTGTCTAGTCCATGCGACAGGATTCGCTGAATTTCCTGAGGTGCATGGAAAGCAGCTCCATGAGAAGCTACTCCAAAATCCCAGCGCCACTGAGCTTCACGCAGCAGTTTCAATACCGGTTGCATTTCATTCTCTGTCGCTCCCTTATCCCAGGCGAATTTAGCTTCGATATGTGCCGAAGCCAGTTCTTTTTCCAGACGGGTTCTGATCTCATTGGCCTTACGCTGACGTTCATACACGTTATTGCGCAATGTTTCTTCACTTTCACGATGACACACCTGACACGTACGGTCTATCATGGCAAGCGGACTCTGGATGTGATGGTCACTGAATTTCATTCCTCCCTCACTCTTATACGGCATGTGACAATCGGCACACGATACTCCTCTCTGTCCGTGAATGCCCATCTGCGAAATTTCATAGTCAGGATGCTGTGCCTTGAGAATCGGTGTACGGCTCAAAGCATGCGTATAGTCAGAAAAGCCGGCTTCATCGTAATATTGCTCGATGGCCTCTACCGTCATGCCCTTGTCCCATGGGAAAGTGAGGTACTTGCCGTCTCCTTTAAAGTAATATTCCACATGACACTGTGCACACACCAGCGAGCGCATTTCCTGAGGAGTGGCTTTTGTGATGTCTTTTCCCTGACGGGCAAAAGCTTCAATCAGGGCCGGACGGCTAATATGCAAATCCATTGTTTCTGAATCATGACAATCTGAACAGCCTATCGGATTCACAATCTCATCGCCGAAAGCAGCCCACTTGTTATTGTAGAATGAATCTACCCCTATCTCCTGCATCATGCGCGGTACATCAGGACTCTTGCAGGTCCAGCAAGTAGAGGGCTGAGGGCCGTCTTTTTCACCCTGAGGTGCTCCTGTTCGCAACGTGGCACGAATGTCTTCAATGGCATGCATGTGGCCACGAGGAGTGGCATAGTCTTTTGAAAAGGCATAGCCTGCCCAAAGAATCACCATCTCCGGCCGCTGTGCCAGCACATCCACCTGCACATTTCCGTTGAATTCACTTTCAAAATCTGTACGGGCAGTTTCAGTCCAAGTCTGATATTCTCTCGGGAAATCTCCCTGGAATTTCTCGTTCTGAGCCACAATCCCTTTCATCGGATTCTTCCGGTTATTAAATATGCTTGCCACTTCGGCCCTGCGCTCTGACAACGCAGACACGGCAAGTCCTAAACAAAACACGACGGCCATTGATGCACCAAACAACAGCCATCCCTGCCAAGATTTAAAATTATGAATCATACTATACGAGTTTTAAATTATTCTTTCATCTTTCTCAACCATTCCGGAACTGGTGAATCCGGTAGTGGCACAATGGCCGCCGGTGTGGACGACAGACTGTTCTTTCCTCCATGGGGCACATCGCGGTGGCAATCCCAGCAGGCTTTTCCCTTCCCCACCTCCGACATCATATAGTCTATGCGGCCGGTCTTTACCAGTTCCGTATTCAACTGTTCATGACAGCGGATACAATTATTCATGATGACCTGTGAACTGGCCGGATGTGCCTGAATGACCTGAGGCTCCGAACTGGTTAGAAAAGCAGCCACGTGCTTCACACCGTCCATCCCCTTAAACGTCCACTTCTTCACAAAATTCTCATGTGGCACATGGCAGTCGTTACACGTCGCATTCCGCGAATGAGAGCTGTGCATCCAAGTGGCATAATAAGGTGACATGATGTGGCAATTCACACAAGCCGAAGGCTCGTCGGTGAGATACGTATGTGCTCTCAAGAGGTAAAGGAAGTACAGTCCACCGCCTGCCACCACTCCTGCAATGAGAGCCGTTATCATTTTTTGTCGTTTGGATAGCATCATATAATATACTTTTTTGCAAAAAAAAGATATTATTTCAAATTCAGGCGTAATAAATATGACACCCAGCCCAATTTTGCAGACATATAACATGCGATTCCTACCCAAAAATCACAAAGAATTTGAAGACAACCCTGAAACCTCCCTATAAAATTAAAGCCGACCCATAAGATTATATCTTACAGGTCGGCTACCATCATTTATACAACATGTACGCCACTGCTTATATTTTCTCGGCAATACGTTTTACCACACCAGGACCTTCATAGATGAAAGCGGAATACACCTGTACGAGGTGAGCTCCCGCATTCCGCATTGCCTTTGCCTCAAACGGTGTCATCACACCTCCCGCACCAATCAGCAACATGTCCTTGGGAGCATGTGCCGACAAATACTTCATCACCTCCAAAGACTTGTGAATGACCGGAAGTCCGCTGATGCCTCCGGCTCCCACCCGTTCCACTTCAGCCTGTGCGAAATGAATCAGAAGCGAACGGTCTTGTGTAGGTCCCGTAGCAATGAAACCGTCAATATGATGCACCTTTGCAAATTCAATCACCGCATCCAGTTTCTCCACCGGCACATCGGCAGGCAACTTCAGGAAGATCGGTCTATGTAAACGTTGCTTGTAGCTCTCGAGCGCCGTCAGCACGTCAGCCAGAATCTCAGGCGTCATACTGCCCCAGTTTATCGTATAATAATCCGCATAGGCACTGAAAGTCTCGTACAAATCTGTAATATCTGTCACGGCCCGCTCCGCATCGGTCGGAGCATTGGTATTGATATTTACTCCCAAAATGTATTTTCCGTCCCGTTTCCGTTGCAGATTTTTCAGGACAACCTCTTTTCCGGGATTATTGAAGCCCGTACGTGAAACCAGCGCATGATCCTCCGGCAAACGGAAGATTCGGGGGAAAGGATTTCCTGCTACCTTTTCCGGAGTAACGGTTCCCACTTCCAGAAAACCAAAACCCAAATCACTCAGTTCGTCAAAGCAATTCGCCTCTTTGTCGAATCCGGCCGACAGTCCCACCCGATTGGCAAAAGTCAGGTTCCGCCATTGAAACGGAGTTGCCTTCGGACGATAAAATGCACGTAGAAGACATTTCACCGGTGGAAAATGACGATAAACATGAAGTAAAGCAACAATCTGACCGTGAATTTTCTCGGCATCCATACGGAACAACCAGGGACGAAGAATAGATTTGTACATAATCATAATGTTTTTAGTTTTGTGACACAAAAGTACGACATCTACCTGGTTTTTTGTCATAAAAAAAAGTTATCCCCTATTACCTGAAAAAACGTAAGTTCGTTTAAGACAAAACGCAAGTGCGTTTTACTTCAAACGTACTTGCGTTTCATCTGAAATGTCCTTGCGTTTTAGTTCAAACGCAAAGGCGTTTTTTGCCAAATTTTAATCTACTAAAAATCAAATATTTACAAATTTCACAATTTACATATTTCCCATCGTATTGACCACCTCCACCCGGCTTAGCGTATGGTTTACCCGCTCCACATGAATCTGGGTGGCAATGCGCTCACGCAGGGCTTCCACGTGACTGATAATGCCTACCTTCTTGCCTCCTATCTGGTGCAACTTCTCAAGTGCTTCCATCACCGTGTTCAGGTAATCGCTGTCCAGCGTACCGAAACCTTCGTCGATAAACAGCACATCCACCGAAAGACTTTTCCGGTTGAGCGAGGACAATCCCAATGCCAAGGCCAGTGACACCAGGAAGCTCTCTCCACCTGAAATGGTAGACGTGGGACGCTTCACCCCTCCCTGGTATTCATCGCGCAACAGAATGGTAAGTCCACCCGGCGGACACTCCATACGGTAACGGTCAGTCAGCCGGCTCAGGTAATGATTGGCACCGGCCAGCAACTGGCGAAGCACGTAGCTCTGGGCAATGTTACGGAACTTCTTACCGTCGGCACTGCCAAACAAGGCAGCCACTCCCGCCCAGTTGTCCACTTTCTTTTGCTTCACTTCAATCTGTTCCTTCACTTTCCGGATACGTTGCAGACACTCTTCGTGATGTGCCAGCATCTGTGCGATGGCTCCCAAACGAGCCAACTTCCCGGTCTGCTGTTCTTCCAGTCGGGAAATGGTTTCCTCTACGGTTGCCAGGGTCATCCCTTCGGTTTCCGACGGACGCTGTGCCCGATGCTGTGCCAGTTCCCGACCGACCCGTTCCATTTCTGCCCGCCGGCTCGTCAGGTCGTTGTCCAACTTCTGCAAAGTACGGCGTGCCATATTCACTTTTTCAACTTCCAGTCCGGCCAGTTTCTCCAAATACTCACGGGAAATCTCGGGATGATCGACAAGAAAAGCTTCCACTCCGGCTCTTTTTTCCTCCCTCAACTTTTGCGATGTCTTTATGGCATGGCAGACAGAAAGCACGGAAGTGCTCAGCACGTTCCATTGTCCCGGAAGCCCTTCCGGACACGGCCCGTCGGGTATCGTCTCTGGCGTCGCCTGCCTCCAGTCCGGAAGTTCCGACAAGATGGACTGACGGACGGACTGCACATGCTCCACCTGAGAAGCCAGCGACTCAACCTTGTGCGAGAGTTGCTCTCTCCTCGTCTGCTGTTCCACATACCGATTGGTTTCTTTCTTCAAAGCGGTAATAAAGTTCTCCCGATCGGTCTTCCAAGCTTCTTGCCAAGGCGTAAAGACAATCAAGGTCTCTCCTTTCTCCACGCACTGAGAAACGGTTAGTGCCTCACGCGAAAGCGCCTCTTCCAGCATACGCAGTTCGGTTTCCAAACGGGACACGGCTTTATCGGCTTCCTCTACCTTCCGGTGCCATTGCTCACAGGCAGTGGTCAGTTCCTCCCGTTCCTTCGTCAGACGGTTCAGGCGTTGCTGTCCTTCCTCGGCCTGTTTCCACAGCGCTTCCAGCCGGTCGCATACTTCCTGCTGCGCCGACAAGGCTTGTTCTACCTGAGATCCGATCTCGTCCGCTTCTTTCACGGTGGCATAAAGCGGCATATCTGTCACGGCCTTTTCCGCCAGAGAATAAGCATCTTTTGCAATAGTCTCCTTCTTCGCCTCCATTTCTTCCAGCCGCATCAGGGAGCGAACCTCCGCTTCCGCCCGTGCCAGTGCGGTCAAGACTTCCTCCGCCCGTCGTGCCTTTTCTTCCAGCAACGCACGGACCGGTTCCAGCAATGACACAAAATGAGCTTCGCTCTTCAAGTCATTACCCACCTCCTTGCCGCAGACCGGACACACATCGCCTTTTGACAGACGTGCGCGGGCTTCGCGTGCCCAGTCTTCACAAGACATCCGCTGCTTGTCGTACACCTGCTGCACTTCTTCCTTTTCCTTACGGCACACCTCAGACTGCGCTTTCAGTTGCGCTACCGTCTGTTGCTGTTTCCGGCAATCGTCCTGCAAGGTTTTCCGGTTCTTCTGCACATCCAGCCAGGCCTGTTCCTTTTCTGCACGGCCAGAAAGTGCCTCCCGCAACTTCTTCCATCCGTCCAGCTGAGCGTCTGCTTCCTGCTTCTTCTGCCGGAGTTCCTCCACTTGCAAATCCTCTAACTGCATGCGGCACGCTGCCACCTCCTGCTGTTTTTCTTCTGCTACCTTTCGGGCCTGTTCATACGATGCCGTAGCTCCCTGGCGGACTTCCAGCGTTTTTTGACGGATTGCGGCCTTGTGTGCCTTTTCTTTCCGGTAATCTTCCGACTGCTGGAACGCGCGCTGAATCTGGTCAGACAAGGCCGAAAGCGATTGCAACGATTCGTACACTGGCACCTTTTCCTGCACACCGGTAAGATAGGTCTCGCACGCCGCCCACTGTTCCCGGCACTGCACCTGCATACGCTCCAGTTGCCCCAGGCCGACACTCAGCGAACGGTACTTTTCTTTCAGTTGTTCCAGTTCTTCTTCCGACGTACGGATACGCTGCTGCAAGGCCACCTGTTCCGTCCACTGGAAACGCACATCAGCCGTACGGTCCCAGTCATCTAGCAACGATTTGTTGCGCTTGTAATCTTCCGATTCCACCCGTTCCGTCAGTGACTGAAGCGCCTTTCCGGTCTCCTCCAGATCATGTGCCAACTTCTGCTCGTCGGTCAACCATTTCCGAAGGTCCTGCTCCTGCTTCAACTGTGTGCGGAGCGTAGCAGTTTCTTCTGTCACCTGGCGCTGTTCCGTCTGGAGCGCAGCCAATTCCTCGTCAGTCAACAACACAATACCGCCCGTCTGCGCCTTCAGCTCCTGCAACTCCGCCTCCTTTTCAGTCTTCATCACGTAGATTTCCCGACTGATGCGCGAGTAGATTTCCGTGCCCGTCAGTTTCTCCAGGATATTTGATTTTTCCTCCTCCTTGCTTTTCAGGAACTTGGTAAACTCTCCCTGTGCCAGCAGCGTGGTCCGGCAGAACTGCTCAAAGGTGAGACCGATACGCCGCTCTATCTCCGTACGTGTTTCGGTCGACTTATTCGTGAGCGGAGTACCGTCCTGCAAAGAAAGTGTCCAGACCACTTTCTGGATTTTCCCTCCGGCCTTGTTGCGCGCCCTTGCCACGCTCCACACGGCCCGCAAGGCATCTCCTGCCGCATCCGCAAACCACAGCTCCACTTGTGCCGACACACTGTCGCGCCGCATCAGCATACGGGAATCGTCAATGCTCACCTCACCCGTACCGGAAAAGCTGTCGCTCTCGTCCAAATATCGTTCATTGGCCGCCTGCTTCAAGCGCGGAGTGGTGTTATAGAGTGCCAGACACACCGCATCCAGCAACGTCGACTTCCCGGCTCCCGTCGGTCCGCAAATCAGGAAGATGGAATCCTCGCCCAACGGTCCATGCTCAAAATCAATGCACGCCTTCTCGATGGAGGCTATATTTTCAATAATCAGTTTCTGTAATTTCATGTGCTATTCCTCCTCTTGGCTTCGTACCCGTTTCACGGCTTCTTCCAGCATGTCGAGCATTTCCGGAGCGATGTCCCGCTGAAACTTGTCCTGATAATAGATGGCTGCTACCTGCGACGGAGAAAAAGTCTGCAAACGGTCTACATCCAGCTCTGTAATCTCCTTCTGCGTTTCCACGACTTCCCGTTCCCATTTGTAGCGGCAGAAACGGCACTGTTTGCCACGGGTCAGTTCGTAGGCCCGCTCCATGCAATAGGCCGGAGGTACATCCTGAATACGGACGTGCAACTGCACATACATTTTTTCCTCATCGGGAATGGCCTGCAACACCTCCAATGCCTCTTCCTGCGACACGGCCCGCGAAGGCAGCACTTTTAAGGGCCACACATTCCGCACCGGCAAGGTGCGCACTTCGGGCATAGCACCGTGTGCAGCCAGTTCTACCAGACTGACGGAATGCCCGTAACTCTCGTCAAAGTTGACCGGAAGCGGGGAGCCGCAATAACGGGCCCGTCCGCCGAGCAAGGTTTGCGGAAAATGGATGTGTCCTAAGGCCAAGTAATCGTATCCCTCCCCCATCAGGCGGATGTCCGTGTATTCCATGCCGCCGCGTCCGTCGTCCTGTCCGGTAATGTCACTTCCCGTCAGGGCCAGGTGGGCCATCAGCACCACCGGAAGATTCCCCTGGTTTCGTTCCTCCACACGGTTCAGTAAAGTTTGGATAAAATGATGTTGCCGCTCTTCACGTGGAACTTCTTCATCGAGCGCCGGAAAGTTTTGCGGATACACATGAGGCAGGGCTATCACATAGCCTTTCAATTCGCCGCAACCGTTCTTCACTTCCACGATATGACGTTCCAGGTCTACCTGGCCGGCTTCATCCCTTCGGATAGAACCCACCACAGTGACTCCGGCATACTTCCACAGATTCCGGTTGATTTCCAGCTTGGAACTGCTGTCGTGATTACCAGCCGTGATAATAATCTGCATGGAAGGGCAGGTTTCATGAAATTCCACCAGCGCATCCGTGTACAACCGCTGGGCGGCTGCCGAAGGACTGCAATAATGAAACACGTCGCCCGACACGATCAACGCGTCGGGCTGTTCTGCGGCTACCCAGTGGCACAACTGCCGCAGAAAGTCTTGCTGTTCCTCGCTGCGGTCGTATTCAAACAGTTGCTGCCCCAGGTGCCAGTCACTAGTATGTAATATTTTCATCCGTTTTACAAGGTTTTAGGAGGATAAAGGGTGTTCCACCAGGTCGGGTCATCTTGCAACCATTTGGCAAACCAGGCAAAGATAGTGTTCTGCCACTGGATGCGTTTCTGATAGTCCTTGATGTGATGGTCTTGTCCGTCTACCACTACCAGTGCCGTTTCACGTCCTAACAGTTTCAGGGCCGTAAACATCTGGATACTTTCGCCCACCGGCACATTGGTATCTACCGCTCCATGCAGGAAGAGCAGCGGAGTGTGTATCTTGTCGGCATTGAATAGCGGACTGTGGTCGACAAAGAGTTCCGGATTCTTCCACGGATAACTATTGGCTGCTGATACTTCACTGTAAGAATAGCCCCAGTAGCCTTCGCCCCAGTAACTGGTGTGGTCGCTGATACCGGCATGTGAGATGGCTGCCGCAAACAAGTCGGTCTTTGTCTGGAGGTACTGCGTCATGAAGCCACCGTATGAAGCACCGATGCAACCGATTTTCTTACCGTTGACAAAGGAATGAGCTTCCACAAACTTACGTGTTCCTTCGATGATGTCGTCGGCCACATAATCACCGAACGTATTCACATGGCGGGCAGAGAATTCCTGACCGAAACCGGTCGCTCCACTCGGTTCTACCACATACACCACATAACCTAATGCGGCATACGCATGATGCGGGTAACGGCTGGCAAAATTGCGGCTTGTGGGACTGCATCCACCGTAGTAGTTGACTATCATCGGATATTTTTTGTTCGGGTCAAAATGAGGCGGCAGGTAGTAGCGTCCGCAAATAGTATCCCCACGAGAGTTGACAAAGTCCCACGCCTTGCATTCACCCAGCAGCACATCTTTCAATTCCCCGTTCAAATCTTCTTCCAACTTGGAGGCATCCTTCTTCAAATCAACCACATACAAGCGGTGAGAATTGGACGCACTTTCTCCGTAGAACGATAACGAAGAGGCTTTTTCGGCCACAGAGAATCCCAATACCATTTCTTCGGGCACATTCACCTTCTCAATGTGTTTCTTTGCCGGATTCAGACGGAACAACGCGATGCAATCACGGTCTTCGGCGGTGAAGTACACACAATTGTCTACAGCCGACCATACCGTCTGCATCACGTTCGGATTGAATGTCCGGGTCAGCGGTTCAATCTGCTTGCTCTGCAAATCCATCAGGTAAAGCTGATTGTCAATCATGCTCGGGGTCTGTCCTTCCTTCACGTTCTTGCCGATGCCTCCCAGACACTCCGGTGTTCCTGCCAGCAATACCTGACGGCCGTCGGGCGAGAACTGCGCATTGGTCAGGAAACCGTCATCTTTCACCAGTTCTTCCACCTGCAAGGTCTGCACATCCATCTTGTACACGGAGAACAAGGTGGTCGGGCGTTTTCCCATACGGTGGTTGGAAGCCATCATCAGGATAAAGCGTCCGTCGGAGGAGATATCCGTAGCCCATACATTCTTGTAACCGAAGGTCAAAGGCTGGCACACGCCTGTCTTCACATCAAAACGGGCTAGGTACGTACGGTTGCGCCATCCCGGCTGGCGATCGTCCGGGTCAATGAACTCATAGATTTCCTTCTTCTCTTCCGGTCCCTTCTGTACGAGGGTAAACAACAGATAATCCTCCGTAGGTGCTATCTGGAAGCTGCCCTCCGGCAGATGGTTCACCCACACTTCCTCGCGTCCGGAGGCAGGGTCTACCGTCACCAGTTCCCGGCCGGATACTCCCTGACGTACATAGTAATATTTCACGGAACGCGGCATCCAGTGCAAGGTTTCTCCCCGGGTGGCGACTACTTTTCCTGTCTTCAATTCCTTTACCTTAGTCTGCGAAGTCGTCTCCCCACCTTCTTTCGTGACAGTGTACGAAGTAATCAGGTATTTTCCATCGGCTGAAAGTTCAGTGCCCGTAAAGCGGGGGCCGTGCAGTACATCGGCCAGTGTAAACAGACGGCCCTGTTCGGTACGCAAAGTAAACACCCCGTCCTGCTTGGCATCCAGGCTCACCTTCGGAACGTTCTTTTCGCCCGGCATGGAGAGATACTTGATGACCACCTGATGCGTAGCCGGATTCAGCGACAACGAGGCATCCTCCACGCGCTTACCATCCACATACACCTGATAGTGTTCAGCCCCTTCCACCTTCAGTGACACTTCTCCATAGTGTGTATTTTCCAATACAAAACCCATAAGGTGCAGGGCATAGCCTGCCGACAGAGACAACTGACTTGCCTGCTTCACTTCTGCTCCTTCAAGCAAAGAAAATGACACCGGCGTATCCAGCAGCGATTCCGCTTTCCACGACTTGGAATTAACATCCACACTGTCAACCTGATAAGGTTGTACTAATGCATACGGTCCTGCGTATTTAAACGTAGTGACCTCTATATTCTCAGCATTCACCAGCATGGTCCCGCAAAGAGAACATGCTATAAAAAGTTCCTTTTTCATCTCTTTTTTATAGTTTATTGCCACAAACATAATCAAAAATCATCATTTTTTTGTTATGTTTGTAGAACAACTAACGAAACCGTTATGAAAAAAGAACTAAGTGTGTATGTCCTTTCCTTGCTGATGCTGACAGGATGCAGTTCGGTACCGCTCACCGGACGTAAACAATTGTTGCTGGTTTCAGACCAGGAAGTGCTTTCTTCCAGCCTGACTCAGTATAAAGACTACATAAAAAGTGCCCAGAAGTCGACCAATGCCACCCAGACAGCCATGGTGGTACGAGTGGGAAAGAACATTGCCGCAGCCACAGAACGATACCTGCGCAGCAACGGACTTTCTGACGAAATCAAGGAGTTTGCCTGGGAATTCAATCTGGTAAAGAGTGACGAAATCAACGCATTCTGTATGCCCGGAGGAAAGATTGTGGTGTATGAAGGACTGATGAAATTGGTTTCGTCGGACGATGAACTGGCCGTGGTACTGGGGCATGAAGTAGCACATGCTGTAGCCAAGCACAGCAACGAGCGTATCAGCCAGCAGATGCTTACCCAGTATGGCGCACAAATATTAGGACAAACTCTCTCACAAAAGAGTGAGATGGTACAGACCATCGCCAGTACGGTATACGGTGTGGGAGCGCAATACGGAGTAACCCTTCCTTTCTCGCGCAAGCACGAGACGGAAGCGGATTACATGGGACTGATTCTGATGACCATGGCGGGCTATAACCCTGACAAGGCAGTGACTTTCTGGCAAAAGATGTCGGCCAGTTCTGGTGGAAAAGTGCCTGAATTCATGAGCACACACCCTAGTGATGCACGTCGTATCAGTGACATTCAGAAAGAACTTCCGGCCATTAAAGCTAAATACCGCAAATAAATATCTATCAAAAAACAACATCCATGAAGAAAGTCGCAATTTTACTTCTAATCGTGTCCTTACTGAGTAGCGGATGCGGAACAACACAACCGGAACGTACCGGTGCCATTGTAGGTGGTGCCGCCATCGGCAATAGTGTGGGAGGTGCCATCGGCGGACTGGTGGGCGACTCCCGTCATGGCTGGAGAGGAAGCTACAGAGGTTCTGCCATTGGAAGCATTGTTGGCACACTGGCCGGAGCTGCCATTGGTGGCGCGCTGACGGCTCCTAAATCACGTGAAGAAAACAGGGCAAACTATCCCGTGGAACAAGTGTACGCCGAGCCGGACTATACACAGTCTGCCCTCTCCTCTTTATACATCCGGAACATCCGTTTCATAGATAACGACCGCGACCATGTCATCAGCTCGGGAGAAAGCAGCAAAATCATTTTCGAAATCATGAATGGAGGAAATGAAATTGCCTACAACTTAATTCCCAGCGTAACAGAAATCAGCGGTATGAAACATCTGCATATCTCCCCTTCCATTCTGGTGGAACAGATTCAGCCGGGAAACGGGGTGAAGTATACGGCTACCGTCACTGCCGGAAAACGTATCAAAACGGGTACAGCTACTTTCCGACTGGCTGTGACCGATACCCGTGGACAAATGTACGACCATAAAGAATTTACACTGAACACGGCACGTTGACGCGAGTCCGAATCGCTATATCAAAGTAGACAAATGGAAAAAGAACAATCGTTATGTAAAGAAAAAAAACGTGTGGAGCTGCACGAACCCAAACATTATAAAGTGATTCTCCACAACGACGACTTCACCACTATGGACTTCGTGGTGAAGGTACTTAAAATCGTGTTTTTCAAATCGCAGGAGGAAGCCGAGGCACTGATGCTGAAAGTACACCAGCAGCAATCGGCCACGGCAGGCGTCTATTCTTACGACGTGGCACAGTCCAAAGCACAGAAAGCCACTCAGATGGCACGTGAGGAAGGATTTCCTCTGCGACTGACCGTAGAACCCGAAGACAATTAAACTGTAAAAAATCAATGAGTCACATCGAAAAATCTGTATATGTAGACAAAGCGCTGTCGTTTGCTCAGGGACTGGCGTTCCGTTATCGCCATGAATTTATTACTCCGGAACATATTCTCAGCGCACTCTTTAACCAGGACCCTTTTGTGGAGGCCGTAGAAGAATGTTTCTGTCACATCCCGGTGATGGAAGAGGAAGTGGACGAATATTTGGCACAGAAAATGGAACAGGTGCCGGAAGATGCCAACTATGAACTGCAGTTTTCCGTACAATCCAACCTGCTGTTTCAGAATGCGTATGCCTTCGTGGAATCATCCAATGCCGAAGTGCTGGACATTCCTCACGTAGTACAGGCCATGTTGCTGCTGCCGGAGTCCTGGGCTTGCTATTTTCTGAAAAAACACTTGAAGGAACGGATTCCGGATTTCATCAGCCAACTGGTGGTCATCTATGGAGACGACCTCAGCCTGGATGAGAATGATTCGGACGAACCTCATGGCATTTCCAAAAATTTCATTACCTGCCTGAACGAACAGTTGGAGAATCACAATCCGCTGATAGGACGGGAAATGGAACTGGAGCGTACCATCGAAGTGCTGTGCCGGAAAGACAAGAACAACCCACTGCACATCGGCGAACCAGGAGTGGGGAAAACAGCCTTGGCTTACGGACTGGCAGCCCGTATCGAAGCCGGAGAGGTGCCCGAGCGTCTGAAAGGTAGTCGTATCTACGAACTGGATTTGGGTAGTATGCTAGCCGGTACACAATATCGGGGCGACTTCGAACAACGGTTGAAGAGTGTGATGAAAAGCCTCAGCGCAGAAAAGAAAGCCATTCTCTATATTGACGAGATACACAATCTTATCGGAGCCGGACAAATCGGTGATGGCTCGATGGATGCCTCCAACATGCTGAAACCTTACCTGGAACAGGGAGACATCCGTTTCATCGGCTCTACCACCTACGAAGAATACAACCGTTATTTCTCACGCAGCAAAGGAATGGTACGCCGTTTCCAGCAAATCGACATTCAGGAGCCCAGCATCGACGAGGCTATCCGCATCATAGAAGGATTGAAGGAAAAATATGAGGAGTATCACCACGTGACCTATGAACCGGGAGTGATTGAGTATGCCGTAAAGGCCAGTGCCCGCTACATCAGCGACCGCTTCCTGCCCGACAAAGCCATCGACCTGATTGATGAGGCCGGTGCTTACCGCGAAATTCATCCGGCTGCAGACGGCACAATGACGGTGGACAGAAAGCTGGTTACCGAAGTACTTTCACGTACCTGCAAGATTGATGCCAATGCACTCAAGGAGGAAGACAACGCTTCACTGGAAGCATTGTACGAACGCATATCCGGACAGATTTACGGACAAGACGAAGCCATTCGTCAAGTGGTGGAAGCAGTACAAATGGCCAAAGCCGGATTGCTGGACGAGAACAAGCCGCTGGCCAGCCTGTTGTTTGTCGGTCCTACGGGAGTAGGAAAAACTGAAGTAGCCAAAGTATTAGCTTCAGAATTAGGTATCTCACTGGTACGCTTCGACATGAGTGAATACATGGAAAAGCATACCATCGCCAAACTTATCGGTTCTCCGGCAGGTTACATCGGATACGAGGATGGTGGTTTGCTGACGGATGCCATTCGGAAAACACCCAACTGTGTACTGCTACTGGATGAAATCGAAAAGGCTCATCCCGACATTTTCAACATCCTGTTGCAGGTGATGGACTATGCAGTGCTGACAGACAACAAAGGACGGAAATCGGACTGCCGCCACCTGATTCTTATCATGACATCCAACGCCGGTGCTCAGTATGCACATCAGGCTTCCATTGGTTTCAACAGCCAGGTAAGTACCGGACAGGCTATGCTCCGTCAGGTAAAGAAAACCTTCAAGCCGGAATTCCTCAACCGTTTGTCGGCTTCCGTTGTATTCCATGACATGAGTCGGAAAATGGCTACGCAAGTGCTCGACAAGAAGTTGCGCCAGCTGGATGAAAAGCTGGCTCGCCGTCACGTCTGCCTGCACCTGACTCCCGAAGCACATGAATGGCTGCTGAAAGAGGGTTTCAAGCCGGAATACGGAGCCCGCGAAATGGATCGTGCCATCGCCGCCCACCTGAAGCCGCTGCTCATGCGTGAAATTCTGTTTGGCTCGCTGAAGCAGGGAGGTGACATCACGGTAACAGCCGAAAATAATCAACTGAGTATTCTCCAATAATTTCGACACCATGGTTTTCCAACTGACAAAAAGACTGGCTTTTCCGGACCCGCACTGGGGAGACCCTGACGGCCTGCTGGCCATTGGAGGCGACTTGTCCGTCGACCGCCTTATCCTGGCCTACTCCAACGGTATCTTTCCCTGGTATGCCTTCCGCGAGAAAGTCATCCAGTGGTGGTGTCCGTTACAGCGCTTCGTCATCTTTCCGGAAGAGATTCACATCTCCCATTCCATGCGCACGCTGATGAACAAGGATAAGTATAAGGTAACCTTCAACCATGCGTTTGAGCAGGTGATACGGAACTGCTCCAAGCTCCGCATCGAACAGGAAGGAGCCTGGCTGGGAGAGGAAATGATTGAAGCTTACATCCGAATGTACGAACAGAACCTGGCCGCCAGCGTAGAAGTATGGGAAGGCGACAAATTGGTCGGAGGCTTGTATGGAGTAACCTTGGGCACATGCTTCTTCGGCGAAAGCATGTTCTCGCTTGTACCCAGCGCTTCCAAGCTTGCCCTGATACGACTGGCCCAACTGCTCCATGCACACGGAGGTACCCTTATCGACTGCCAGTTTGAGACGCCTCACCTCAAGTCAATGGGTGGCCGGTTCATCAGTTACGAAGAATATATGGAATGCCTGAAAGCAGAATAAAGCCCATGAAAAAAGTCCGATTCCCTCTTTCAAGAGAACCGGACTTTTTTATGATATTACTGTAAGTATAGCCAATTAATATGCACGGGCAAACAAGACACGACGTGCAGAAGGTTTGCCAGTCAGCATATCTACACCCGGAGTCAGGCTTTCTTCATCTGCTTCGAAAGGCAGACAGCGGATAGTAGCTTTGGTTTCTTCCTTGATACGGTCTTCTGTTTCCGGAGTACCGTCCCAGTGAGCCAGGATAAATCCACCCTTCTCAATCTGTTCCTTGAATTCTTCGTAAGTATCCACCTTATAGATATGTTCGTTACGATAATTCAATGCTTTCTGGTAGATGTTCTGCTGAATTTCTTCCAACAGGTTCTGTACGTATTCTTCAATACCGTCACAAGAACGAGTTTCTTTTTCCAGTGTATCACGACGCATGATTTCCATCGTGTTGTTTTCCAGGTCACGACCACCCATTACCAGACGTACAGGTACACCCTTCAATTCATAGTCTGCGAACTTGAATCCCGGACGCTTGTTATCAGCGTTATCGTATTTCACAGAGATACCCATGCTGCGAAGTTTGTTGACGATGCCTTCTACCTTGGCATCAATCTGTTTCAACTGTTCGTCGTTCTTATAGATAGGTATGATAACAACCTGAATCGGAGCCAAATGCGGCGGAAGAACCAGACCGTTGTCGTCAGAGTGCGTCATAATCAAGGCACCCATCAGACGAGTAGATACACCCCATGAAGTAGCCCATACATAATCCAGCTTATTGTTCTTGTCAACGAACTGCACGTTGAATGCCTTGGCAAAGTTCTGTCCCAGGAAGTGAGAGGTACCACACTGCAAAGCCTTACCATCCTGCATCAATCCTTCGATAGTATAAGTATCCAATGCTCCGGCAAAACGTTCGTTTGCAGATTTCACACCCTTGATAACCGGCACAGCCATGTATTTTTCAGCGAAATCGCCATACACGTGCAACATCTTCTGTGCTTCTGCTTCAGCCTCTTCGCGAGTAGCATGAGCCGTATGACCTTCCTGCCACAAAAACTCAGCTGTACGCAGGAACAGACGAGTACGCATTTCCCAGCGCATCACGTTTGCCCACTGGTTGCACAAGATAGGCAGGTCACGGTATGAGTTGATCCAGTTTTTATAAGTACTCCAGATAATAGTTTCTGAAGTCGGACGAATAATCAGTTCTTCTTCCAGTTTGGCAGCCGGGTCTACAATCACACCCGAACCATCTTCTGCATTCTTCAAACGATAGTGAGTTACTACCGCACATTCCTTAGCGAAGCCTTCTACGTGTTCAGCTTCACGGCTCAAGTAAGATTTCGGAATCAGCAACGGGAAATACGCATTCACATGTCCTGTAGCCTTGAACATATCGTCAAGGATACGCTGCATTTTTTCCCAGATGGCATATCCGTAAGGCTTGATTACCATACAGCCACGCACAGGAGACTGTTCAGCCAAATCGGCCTTTACCACCAAATCATTATACCATTGTGAATAGTTTTCACTTCTCTTGGTTAGGTCTTTTAATTCTTTTGCCATAACTTTATGTAGTTATTTTATTCTTTAATATCAATTGAGAGTGCAAAATTAGTAAAAAAGATTTGTTTGCTCTTGATTTTAAAGCAGGATTTATTCAAAACGAATGGATTTTGCAGGATGAATATGGCTTATCAGATAAGAAGGACCGACCAGCATCCCTACCGACACCAGCAAGGTACACACGTTCAACAATACAATCCAACCCAAATGAAGTTCCACGGGCACTGCATTGACATAGTACGTAGCCGGATCCAACTTAATCGGTTCGAAGAAATACTGAATAAGACAACACGACAGCCCAATGACATTTCCCCAGCACATCCCCCTTCCGATAAGGAAAACAGAAAACGACAGGAATATCTGACGAATGGAAGCGTTGTCGGCTCCCAACGCTTTCAACACCCCAATCATCTGCGTACGTTCGAGAATAATAATCAGTAATCCGGAAATCATGGTAAAGCCCGCCACTCCAATCATCAGAATCAGAATGACCCATACATTGGTATCCAGCAAGTCGAGCCACGCAAATATTTGAGGATAAAGTTCTTCTGAGGTACGAGAACAATAGATTGCCCCATAACGATCTGTCTGTTCCTGAATATGACCACGAATCTCATCATTCACCGAATCCAAGAAACGATAATCCGACACGGCCACTTCCACGCCTCCCACCTGATCCGGTTCCCAACCGTTCAGACGACGAACCGTGTACATGTCAGTTATCAGGAAATAATCATCGAATGCAGAGAAATTGGTTTGGAATATCCCACTCACCGTCAACCGACGGGCACGCACATTGCCTTCTATATAATAAGTATAAAGCTTATCACCTACCTTCAATGAAAGTTTGTCGGCCATGGAGCGGGAAACCAGCACACGGTTGCTGGCTACGGAGTCCGTCAGTGCAGGAATCTCTCCTTCCTGCAAATGTATCTTCAGGTACGTCCAGTCGTATTCCTGTGCCACCCCCTTCACAATCATTCCCTGAAAGTTATCAGCGGTCATGATCATACCCGGTTTCGTAGCGTAACGCTGCACGTGACTCACCTGGGGAATATTCCGTATCACCGACAACAGGCTGTCGTTTGCCACCACCGGATTCATCTGGTAAAGCTGAGCTCCTTCAATGCTGGAAACCACAATATCAGAGCCCATGCCTATCACCTTGTCGCGCACCTGATGCTTGAAGCCGATGACCACCGCCACCGATACAATCATCACGGCCAGTCCGATAGCAATACCGGCCATCGCAATGCGTACGGCCGGTTTTGATACTTCTTTCTCTCCTTCCCTGCTACGGTAAATCCGTCGGGCAATAAAAAATTTCCAGTTGCTCATCATTCATCCACCCTTCCCGGATAGGCTTCGAGCGCCTTACGCAGAATGAACAAAGCCCGTACCAGGTCTTCTTTCTTCAATACATAAGCCACACGAACCTCGTTTTTACCGCCGCCCGGTGTAGTATAGAATCCGCTGGCAGGTGCCATCATGACGGTTTCTCCTTCATAATTGAAATCAGACAAACACCATGCGCAGAATTTCTCGCAATCATCCACCGGCAGTTTAGCTACGGTATAGAAAGCCCCCATCGGTATCGGAGAATAAACACCCGGTATACGGTTCAGTCCGTCAATCAGACATTTACGGCGTTCCACATATTCATCATACGTTTCGCGAGCATATTCTTCCGGTTCATCGAGCGAAGCCTCAGCTGCAATCTGGCCAATCAACGGTGGACTCAAACGAGCCTGGCAGAATTTCATCACCGCCTTGCGCACTTCCGGATTCTTCGTAATCAGCGCACCGATACGAATTCCACATTCCGAATACCGTTTCGATACGGAGTCAATCAATACCACATTCTGTTCGATGCCTTCCAGATGACAGGCAGAAATATAAGGAGAACCTGTATAGATAAATTCACGATACACTTCATCGGAGAAGAGGAACAAGTCGTACTTCTTCACCAAATCCCGAATCTGGTTCATCTCCCGGCGAGTGTACAGATACCCTGTCGGGTTATTCGGGTTACAAATCAAGATACCCTTGGTGCGTTCATTTATCAACTCCTCAAACTTCTCTACCTTCGGCAAAGAGAAACCTTCGTCGATAGTAGTCGTCACCGTACGGATAACTGCTCCTGCCGAAATCGCAAACGCCATGTAGTTGGCATACGCCGGTTCCGGCACGATAATCTCATCCCCCGGATTCAGACAGCTCATAAACGCAAACAGCACAGCCTCCGACCCTCCAGTAGTAATGATAATATCATCAGCATCCAGGTGAATGTCGTACTTTTCATAATATCCCACCAGGCGCTCTCTATAGCTTCTGTATCCCTGGCTGGGACTATATTCCAACACCTTGCGGTCAATATTTCGAATCGCATCGAGGGCCGCTCGTGGAGTAGGCAGGTCAGGCTGACCAATATTCAAGTGATATACATGAATTCCTCTCTCTTTCGCAGCTTCAGCCAAAGGCGCAAGCTTACGTATCGGCGACTCCGGCATTTCAGTTCCTCTGATGGATATTTTTGGCATATTTTATAGTTTAAAAAAGATTCTGAAATGCAAAGATAAAGCGAATGTCGAAATTAAACAACTTTGTGCTCAGAAAAATACGGCTACTCCTTTCTTTTGATAAAAAGGCCCTCCAAGTAAAGTTTAACGCCTTTTCAGGCATTTTCCAAGTCTTCTACCCAAAAAATCCGTATGTTTGCTATCGATAACCAAACACTCAAGCATTATGAACCTTTACCTAATTATATTTACAGCCGGCACATACAAGGTGGAGCAAGTCTACGAAAAGCATAAAGACCTGTTCGTGGAACTGGAAAAACATTTCACCCTTCACCTTGTCAACTATACAGACTCTGAAAGCATTCCCAGCCATGAATACAAAATGGCATTCATAGCCAGCGGGGGTGTAGAGAATGCTGTAGTACGTTTTTTCAGCATCCTGCCCTATCCCATCACCCTGCTGACGGACGGCCTGAACAACTCACTGGCTGCCGCCCTTGAAATCTCGGCATGGATTCAGTCGAGAGACATGAAGGTAAAAATCATCCATGGATCAGTGCCCAATATGGTAAATCAGGTACTTTTACACCACCAGGCATTTGCTGCCAAACGTTCCTTGAAAAAGAAACGCATCGGTGTAATCGGAACTCCGGCTTCCTGGCTGGTAGCCAGTCACGTGGACTATCTGTTAGCCGGGCAGCGTTGGGGAGTGACTTACACAGACATCTCCATTGAAACCGTAGAAAAAGCGTTCCACGAAATTACAGAAGACGAGATAGGACCTGAAGCTTCCTTGTTTGCCAACCGCGCCAAAGGGATTCAGGAAGCAACCCCGGAAGAGCTGCTTCGGGCCATGCGATTATATAAAGCCATCCGGCGTGTATGCCAAGAAGAAAACTTGGACGCTCTTACCCTGTCCTGTTTCTCACTGATCCAAAGCCTGAAAACCACAGGCTGCCTGGCCCTCTCTATGCTGAATGACGAAGGAATACCTGCCGGATGCGAAGGCGACCTGCAGTCCATCATGACCTTACTGATGGTAAAAGAGCTCATCGGAAAGCCCGGCTTTATGGCCAATCCCTCGTTTGTAGACCTTGCACGCAACGAGGTGCTGCTGGCACACTGCTCCACTCCGACCAAAATGGCCGAAGAGTTTATTATCCGCAACCATTTTGAGACAGAAAGCGGCATCGCCATCCAGGGCATTGTACATCCGGGCGAAGTCACCCTTTTCAAATGCGGAGGAGAGTGTCTGGACGAATATTATCTGTCCTCGGGACATCTCATCGAAAACACCAATATGGTGACCTGTTGCCGCACGCAGCTAAAGGTACGACTGGACAAGCCGGCAGACTATTTCCTGCACAATCCGCTGGGCAACCACCACATCCTGATTCAAGGGAATTACACCGACCTCATTCAGGAATTCATGCAACAAAACCGTTGCAAACCGAGAATTGACTGATTTTTCAAAACCATTTATTCTCTCATTCAATTTATAATCGTATCTTTGTGTGAATTATTACAAATTGAAAAGCAAGAAAAATTATGATGCATAATTGGTTTGAATGCAAAATCCGTTACGAGAAAGTAGCCGAAAACGGAATGAACAAGAAAGTAACGGAACCCTATCTGGTGGACGCACTCAGCTTTACCGAAGCCGAATCGCGTATTATCGAAGAAATCACTCCGTTCATCAGCGGAGAATTCACTGTATCCGACATCAAGCGCGCCAACTACAGCGAGCTCTTCCCCAGCGACGAGGAAGCTGCCGACCGCTGGTTCAAGTGCAAGCTCTACTTCATCACCCTCGACGAGAAAAGCGGTGCGGAAAAGAAAACAGCTACCAACGTACTGGTACAGGCTGCCGACCTGCGCGATGCCGTGAAGAAACTGGACGAAGGCATGAAGGGTACAATGGCCGACTACGTCATCGCATCTGTTGCCGAAACTGCACTGATGGACGTATATCCCTACTCTGCAGAACCTGACGTAAAACCGGAATTCCCGGATGCAGACAAACGATAAACAAACACCTATCACACCATGGATATTCAGTCTAATTTAAAAGAAGTACGGGCACAACTTCCTCCCCAGGTCAGTCTGGTTGCTGTTTCCAAGTTTCACCCGAACGAAGCGATTCTGGCTGCATACGAAACCGGGCAGCGCATCTTCGGGGAAAGCAAGGAGCAGGAACTAAGCAAGAAGCAGGCTTCCCTGCCCGCCGATATTCAGTGGCATTTCATCGGCCACCTGCAGACCAATAAAGTGAAGTACATCGCACCCTACATCGCCATGATTCATGCCGTAGACAGTTACAAACTGCTGGCTGAAATCGACAAACAGGCGGCCAAATGCAACCGGGTGATACCTTGCCTGCTGGAAATCCATATCGCAGAAGAAGAAAGCAAATACGGATTTTCTTTTGAAGCCTGTCGCGAAATGCTGGAAACCACCCCGTGGAAAGAGCTGACACATGTATGCATCAGCGGAGTCATGGGAATGGCCACCAATACAGACGACGAATCACAAATCATCAACGAATTTGAGAGCCTTCACCGTTTCTTTACCGAACTGAAAGCTACCTATTTTAAAGATTGTGATACCTTCAAGGAAATTTCCATGGGCATGTCGTACGACTATCCGCTGGCTGTTCAGGCAGGAAGTACAATGGTACGTGTAGGCAGCAAAATTTTTGGAGATAGAGTATATTAAAACGAGAAGAATATGGCACAACTAAAAACAACTTTTGCAGGGTTAACTCTGAACAACCCGATTATTATCAGCAGTTCTGGACTGACTAACAGCCTGGCTAAGATTCAGAAACTGGAAAAAGCCGGAGCCGGTGCAGTAGTACTGAAATCAGTATTCGAAGAACAAATCAACATGCAGGCAGGAAGCATGCAGGGCTATGGCTCACCCGAAGCCGACGACTATCTGGGAGCATACGTACGCTCACATGCGCTGAACGAACATATCACCCTGATTGAAGACGTAAAGAAACACTGCAAGATTCCGGTAATCGCCAGCATCAACTGCTATAGTGACAGCGAATGGACAGACTTTGCCCGCCTGATGGAAGAAGCCGGAGCCGATGCATTGGAACTGAATATCCTTTCTTTGCAGACCAGCAAGGATTACACACCGGGAAGCTTTGAACAGCGTCACATCGACATCCTGCGCCACATCAAGAAAGTAGTCCGCATCCCGGTCATCATGAAACTGGGCAGCAACCTGACTAATCCGGTTGCACTCATCAACCAGTTGTATGCCAACGGTGCTGCTGCTGTGGTATTGTTCAACCGCTTCTACCAGCCGGACATCCAGATTGACAACCTGACTTTCACTACAGCTAACGTCATGAGTTCACCTTCTGAATTGTCTGACCGCATCCGCTGGACAGCCATTGCTTCGGCAGAAGTTCCTCAGCTGGATTATGCTGTTTCAGGCGGCGTACACAACGGAAAAGGCGTTATCAAGTCTCTGCTTTCAGGCGCTGCTGCCGTAGAAGTTTGCAGCGTTATCTACCAGCACGGCAACCAGATGATTGAAGAGATGAAGAAAGAACTGGCCGAATGGATGGACGACAAAGGATATGATTCCATTGCACAGTTCAAAGGAAAGATGAATGCCTCAGCCGCAGGCGACATCAACCCGTTCGAACGTACACAGTTCATGAAATATTACAGCAACCACGAAGAATAATTCCCTTCACGGAAATGCATAAAAAAACGGATTCCCTGACGTTTCAGTCGGAGAATCCGTTTTTCTTTTATCCCTGTCTAAGACTTATCGCTTCAGCAAACCGATTTTCAGATTCAGTTTAAAGTAGTACACTCCATTTTCACGTTCCAGATAACCATACTTGTCTTTTTCCGTAGAACCTTTTTCCAAGCGACTGTTCTGGAAAAGGAAATCGGCAAATGTCTGGCGGAAAGCACGCTGATAGCACAACACTTCCCCCTCACCTGTCACGAAAAGGAATCCTGCAATGGCAGAATCTGTTCCATTGTACAGTTTTGCCGGACGAAGTCCCATGGCCAAAGCCAGCAACAACTCTTTCACCTTATATTCATAGAAGCCATGCTTGGTAATCAGCTCGTCCTTTATCTTCAGCGGATTCAGCTTTTTGATTTCCTCCGTCAGTTCCGACACCTTCGTAATGCCGTCCAACCACATCAGGCGTGTCATTTCCGCCATCAATCGTCCCATGTGCAAATCAATCATGGACAGGTTGCTGCGGAAAATCTTATCGGCCACGTCACTGTACTTCAGTGCGCCTCCCAGACGCTCTATCATCAACATGCGGGATATGACATCATCCTCCTCACCTTCCGCATTGATTTTGTTGACGGTCGGAGTAGCAAACTTCACACCTGTCTGCTCAAACTTGAAATTGGCGGTTCTTCCCCCGTCAAGCAACGGAATCATCATTCCCAGACGGGAACGGACACAGAATCCGGTGAGCGGAGCATCTACCGAGTAAAAAGCCACGCTGAAATCTGTGCGGTCGTCCGTCTTGGCTTCCAAATCAAAAATGGCTACCTCATCCAGAAACTCCTCTACGCCATCGGGAGATGTAACATCATCCTCCCGGCTCTGACGAATCGCTGCATAGACAAGCTCTGCCACCGTAGCAAAGTCTTCACGAGGAATCCGCTTGTCTATATTCTCCCCTTTCAGGTGCACGGTATCTTTTTCCAAAATATACTGACGCGTACCGTCATGTTCTTCCCGCTGAACCATTGCCACCGGAAGACGGAGCGCTTCGTTCTTCTTCACATCAGGAGTACCGCCGTACACGTAACCGTCGGCCAGCAGCCGGAAAAACGCATACAGTTCTCCCCATTCTCTTTTCGTCGCTTCAAATGCCATAATCTGTCTATTTTTTAATTGCAAAGGTAGTAAAAGAAGCGTTAACAAAAACCTTTCTGGCAAATGCAAATTATAATAGATGTTATAAAACAGATTTTAAGCATCATTTTACTTGCAGAGAAACAGAAAATGCGTACCTTTGCAATGTGTTTTTCATAGTATTAGATTTAAGGTTAACAAAGGTTGGAGTTCAGCGGAACTCCTTTTTTTATGCCCTTATGCGAAATGCTTCCTTTCTCCTCTCTCCAAAGACTCTTATCAAACTTCATTTTACGGTGTCGCAGATTGCCGTACTTTCGGCCATCTCTCCTACTTCAGTCTACCAGCAGAAATCGCGAATGAAGAAACGCATCCAAACACTGGAGCCCGAGCTCTTCACGGATGGAGAAACACTGGACGAGTGGCTGAACGAATGGTAAAAGGAGGTTTTTCACGCTATATTCCCTCCTTCTGAAAGATTTGTGTTATCTTTGAGCAGATAAAATCCGTAATCTTTCATACCGTTTATTATTATGATACAACAAACTACTTTCACACTTCGGGCACGCGCGCGTGGCTTTCACCTTGTGACCGACGAGGTTCTCAGTCACCTGCCTGCCTTACCCAAGACCGGACTACTCAATCTTTTTATCCAACATACCAGCGCCGGACTGTCGGTCAACGAAAACTGCGACCCTGATGTACGCAGCGATATGGAAAAGATATTTAACAACCTGGTGCGCGAACGCGAGTCCTGGTACGACCATACCTTGGAAGGCTGGGACGACATGCCTGCCCATGCCAAATCCTCACTGGTGGGCGCCAGCTTGTCTATCCCCATCACCGACGGACGACTGAACTTAGGCACCTGGCAGGGAATCTATCTCTGTGAATTCCGCAACCACGGAGGAGGACGGCGCATCGTGGCCACCATCCTCGGAGAATAGCTCAGGGAACAGGCTGTGGCGTGGAGAGGCTGAGACTATCAGCGAAACATTTTCCAGCTTCTCCGGTCAACACCACGCGCGACAAGTCGATTCCTTCTGCAGCCGCTTCCGAAATCACTCCCTTAACCGCCATCCTGCGGGCTACCAGCCGGAAGTGTCCTTCCTGATTTTCTTTCAACCGTCCATTAGCTTCGAACGAACTGCGATAATGCTTCGGCTTCGGAATAATGGAAGCCAGGTAAATACATTCTTCCAGCGTCAGTTGCGACGGACGCTTGCCAAAATAAAACTCTGATGCCTCTAACAGCCCATACACTCCCGGCCCCCATTCAGCGATATTGAGATACACCTCAAACATCCGTTCCTTTGAGGTAAGCCGGTTCTGTTCTATCAGCCAGACAATCAATGCTTCCTCCAGTTTACGCGCGATATTTTTCCGACGATTCAGAAACACGTTCTTAACCAGCTGCATGGAAATTGTACTTCCTCCGCGTGCAAAACGACGTTCTTTCAAATCGTAAACCATCGCTTCACGAATGGCGTCGGGAAGAAATCCCTGATGATAAAAGAATCCTCCGTCCTCGCTCTGCAATACGGCCATGCGCATCAGCTGCGGCACACTATCGAGAGGAAGAAAATGATTCCACGACGGCCCCACCGGAAAAGTACGTACAGGCATTTCATTCTCGTAAGCCGTATACTCAAACTCTTCAGACATCTTACCAAGATTGGTTGTTCCGTAGCCCAGTATCCGGAAATGCTGTGGACGCAGGTCAGAATAAAACTTCAGGCTGTCAGGACGAGCCAAATCGGCATCCAGTTCGAAATCGTATGCCAGCTCTCCTTCCACACGAATCCCTTCCAGGTTCTCAAAAAGTCCATGCGGAAGGGAGTTGAAAAGCTTCTTAGCCGGAAACAGGGGTTGATGTATGGAAGCCATAAGGTGGCTGGGCGGTTCTAGCCGCAGGTAAGGATGAAACTGCAAGTCATTGAAACGTATCGTACTGCAACTGTCCAGTTCCAGGGCATGCGGTTCCACATTCAACTGAAAATCCAGCTTCCCATGATTCAGGTTAATACGCTCCGGCGACAAGCGACGATGGAAGACTTTCAGTCCGTCTACCTCCGTCTGACCAAGCAACACCATTTTCTCATCTTCCTCCTGCTGAGTGAAACTTAACCACAACCGATCGAAGGCCACTTCCGCTCCCAAACGGCGGCGAATGTAAGGCACAGTCAGTTCAGGTGCCTGAATGCTGACCGACACACGACGCTCACCGGCATTGATTTCTCCCTCCGTTTCCCAATGCTGTGTATGTCCTTCTTCTACAAAAGTAAGCCGACTACGGAACCGGTGATTCTCAATATTGAACTCCGGCACATACAGACTGACGGAATCGCTGTCCTTCCGTTCGCGCACATTCAGACGGGTGAGACGCCCCTCAGAAGGCAACAAACGGAACACTCCATTCAGCAAGGTTTGCACACGCTTGTCATATCCCGCCTTTTCGGGAGCCCGTTCCGTTTCTTTTTCACCATTCGATCTGCTTCGGAACAAGAAATCATAATTAGCCTGCTGGTTCTCTTTGACAAAATCCACCGTCAATCCGTCCAACGCCACATCCATCACCTCCACATTTCCTTTCAGCAATTGCCAGAAGCCTAAATTAAACGTGGCCGACCGAAGTGTCAATAATGTATCCCTCTCCTCGGGAACAACTGACAGCCCGTTCAGGAAAAGACGTCCGGTTCCCTCAAAGTGCAACTCATCGTAATGCACTTCCAGTCCGTACCGCTCCTCCACTTGAGCAATCTTTCTTTCTGCCATCCGGTTCAAGATACGGTTACGGAAAATCCATAGTCCGCCAGCCAGTAACAGCAACAACAGCAGCAAGCCTGCACCTGTATAAATCAGTATTCGTTTCATTACGTCCTTATTCCATTCTGCAAAGGTAAAAAATATTCAGCTAAAATATCATAGTTTTTTCGCCCGGATAGTCCACAAATTCGCACAAATAGTTTCAAAATCACAACAATCACAAACAATTTGAACTTATTTGAATTTGTTTTGAAACAAAAATACAATTACTTTTGAGAAAAATGAAAAACAACAAAAACGTTTGCAGTTGGAAATAAAAAAATCAAAAAGCGAACACATTCCTTTCTACAAGGAATATTCCCTGCGTTCGCATATTTTATCACTCGCATCAGGGGAATAGGCGTATAAAATGAAAAACACTATGAAACAACTTCTCAAACTATTCAGTATTGTATTTTGTGCCATGGCTCTGTATGCCTGCGGAAGTGACGATGAACCAGGCAAAAGCGCATTGCAAGACCAGTTTATTGATGTAGACAACAGTGAATACACAGAAGGAAGTATGCCTGTAGGAGACACTCCCATGCTTCAAACTGCTACTTTTGATAAAGCAGCTCTTCCTGGAGGAACATCCTATCTTACATTAAATTCCTATGAAGAATTAGACTATGTAAATATCGGTGTAGAAGGAGAATCCGGATACCTTAAAGTAAAGTTAGATGCACCAGCAAACGTACAAGGACGTGCCACCACAAATAATGGAATCTACACCTATACTGTGCTTGTATTATTAAGCCAGAATCTGAATAGCAGCTTCACGCTTGTATTTACCACAGTAAACAAACAAGGTGAAGTTTCCTCTCAATTTACAAGTGAAACCAACTACATAGAAGCCGGTACAGGCGATTTACAAGTCAACCTGCGTTTCAGTAATGAAAAAGACGTGGATTTGTATGTCGTAGAACCCAACGGAAATGTCATTTATTACGGTCAGCCTTTCCCCTATTATTCAAAAGAATACGAAATTATCAATGACTGGCTGGAAAGTGATGATTATGAAAATGAACCAGATGTTGAATGGGGAAAAATCGGATTGGATATTGACTCCAATGCAGGCTGCGACATTGACTGGAAAAACAGTGAAAACATTTTCTTCAAAACAGATTGCATGCAAAAAGGAACATATCAGGTATGGGTAAATATGTTTGCAAACTGTGACCCCTCTATTGCCACAAACTATACCGTCAGAGTTACTTACAAAGGTATAGCAGTTACTCCTAAATCAGGAAGTAACCCGACATCTGGAGTATTTCCTATAGGAACGCCCGACAACGAAATTGACGATGAACTGATAGGAGCTACCAAAATAATGGAATTCACCATCAATGAAGGTATCGAACCGGGAAGAAGTGCGGCAGTAACAGCCAAGAAACATTTGATAAAAAAAGAATTCAACATGCTATTTGCGAACTAACACTTTGCCTTTTATAAAGGACAACCTATAGATCTCTCTTTACTAATTTCATTCCGTACGTTCCGGTGACAAATTCTTCACTCAATACAGGTCGCCGGAGCAGTACGGAATGTTTTTATCTACAAGAATCGGGTACTGTTTCATGGATATTCCAAAAGAAATCGTATCTTTACACCATAATCATTTTTTATTAACTAAAAACTTTAGAATTATGGCTAGTAGAAGATCATTGAAAAAAACAGTCAATTATATTACAGAACTGGCAGCAGGACTCTGTCTGGTGGAATCAGCAAACGCAAATGCAGAAAAACGGGAAGCTTACAGCGAAGTATTCCTGCAGATTATCAACCTGCGTAATGACATCATCAGCCGCATCAGCCACACAGAGCCGGGCAGCGTGAAACTGTTCTACAAAAAACTGAGAGCGGACTTCAATGCTGAAGTAGACAACGTGTTCAAGAAACTGGAAGAACTGTCGAAATAACAGCACATGAAACAAGCTATCTGCCGGTTTATCTACCACAAACTGCTGGGCTGGAAAGCAGAAGTGAATGTACCCGATTTTAAAAAGTGCATCATCTGTGCGGCTCCGCATACCACCAACTGGGACTTGTTTATCGGAAAATTGTTTATCACAGCCATAGGGCGTGAATCGGGTTTTCTGATGAAAAAGGAATGGTTCTTCTTCCCATTGGGAATCATATTCCGAAAAATGGGAGGTATCCCCGTACACCGCGACAAGCGTACTTCTATGGTAGACCAACTGGTGCAACGCATTGAAAAAAGTGATACATTCCATCTGGCCATTACACCGGAAGGAACACGTTCGGCTAATCCCGACTGGAAAAAGGGATTCTATTACATTGCCTTGGGGGCAAAAATTCCGATTGTACTGATTGGAATAGATTATGAAAAGAAGTACATTACAGCAGGAAAATACCTCTTGCCCACGGGTGACATTGAAAAAGACATGAAGGAAATTAAGTTATATTTCAAGGATTTCAAAGGGAAACACCCTGAGAAATTTACCATAGGAAATATTGACTGAAACGAATCAAAAAAAACGTCCTTGCGTTTCGTTACGAACGCAAGGGCGTTTTCTTTTAAACGCAAGTGCGTTTCAACCAAAACGCTTTGACGTTTTAGTTCAAACACAAGGACGTTTGAAAATAAACGCCCTGACATTCTGAAAATGAATGCCAGGGCGCCTTTTATGAATTTGCAAGCTATTGATTTACAGCAACGAAGAAATATACTCCTTCATTTCAGGAACCGCACGACGTGCTTCCTGATACAGCTTATACTGTGCCAGTGTACGCACATAGTTGTGTTCAGCATATTTTATCTGATAATATGTATCCCCGTTGATATAGTCGGCCAAGAAACGCACGGCCTGCATATATGGGAACAACATCACAGCGTATGGCAGCATCTCTATCTCCAGCGGAGTAAGGAAACTCTTGGCCGATTCGATGTATCCTTTGGCAAAGGCACGGAAAATGTCCATGTTGAAATGAATCTTGTTCAAGTCAGGTTCATCTTCAGGAGCCGTATTTCCGGCAGAACGAAGGAAATCACCGAAATCAGAGAAGACGAAACTTGGCATGGTCGTATCCAAATCGATTACGCACAATACGTTTCCATCTTTATCAAACAACATGTTGGATACCTTCGTATCACAATGGCAGATACGTTTCGGAAGTTTTCCTTCCCGATACAGACGTTCTGCAGCACACATTTCATCTGCATCTTTCTCAATATCATTTACCAGTGACTGAACTTTCTCCATACGTCCGGCTGCATTCTGTGCCACAGCTTCACGCAACTGCTGCATACGGAATTCCATATTGTGGAAATCAGGAATGGTTTCCCCTAACTTTTCAGGCAGGTCGGCCAGCATGGCTTCAAACTCACCAAACTTCACACCTACCAGATACGAAGATTCGGGAGTTACCGCTTCCAGTGTCTGTGATTCCGGAATGAACACACACACGCGCCAGTAGCGTTCGCCATCAAAATAATATGTTTTTCCTTCGGCAGTCGGTACAAAGCGAAGCACTTTGCGGTCTATATCCGTTTCATGAGCCTTTTCCAGCTTTTCGCGAATATGACGGGTCACACATTCAATGTTGTGCTGAAGAAGTTCCACATCCTTGAAAACCTGATGATTGACACACTGCAATATATAATCGCAAGCCTGCGGATCTTCTGTCTGAACTTTATAAGTCTGATTAATCAAACCGGCTGTCAAAGGAATTATTTCCCCTACCTTTCCAACCTCCGGAAATTGTGCAATAATTTCATTAAGTGACTTCATGGTTAGCAAATAAATTAGGTTTATTATATTATTTAATTAGAATCTATACTTATTCAATATACCTTTTAAAATATTCTGATTTTTCTACACTGCAAATATAGGGAAGTTTTTACGGATTACCTTCATCTCATTGTAATATTTTCTACAAAATCTTTGCAGAATAACAAAAAGTTTATAGATTTGCGCCCGTTAATAAAACTAGACTCTATGAAAGCCACCATGAAAACACTCTCAGCAATTCTGATTTGCTGTTTTATTTCTACTATACAAATGTATGGAGAAAATATTCAACGCCCTGAAAGCGAAAACTACGTAAAAGGAGTAGAAGCTCTCAATGAAGGAAACCCTGAAGCAGCTTATACTTATTTGAATGCAGAAATCAATGAGCACCCGGACAACGGATATGCGCATTGCTACATGGCACTTATCTGCAACTTCTGCAATGATACCAAACTGGCACTGCAGGCATTGAACTCCAGTCTGGAACTTATTCCGGAAGCCGATACGGAATATCGTTCGTTCGCACACTATTCCAGAGGCGTGCTGCTGACCAATCTGAAAATGTGGGAACGGGCCGAAGCAGACCTGAATGAAGCGATTCGTCTGAATCCGGAAGATGTGGAAAACTACAAATCACGTGCGCAACTCTATTTTGAGACTGAACGCTATGAAGAATCGCTCGACGACCTGACACGCGCACTCAAACTTGACAGCAAGGCTGATGTAAACGACCTGGTATTGCAACTTATGGCAGTAGCTCCTACTTCCGAATTCATGGAACGCATCACTGCTACTTACCAGCAACTGGATCAGGTTACGATTCATTGATAAATCCATACAATTATATTATACTTGAAAGCCATCTCACTCTTTGGGATGGCTTTTTCATTTGCAGGAGAGCGAATGATTTTCTATTTTTGCAAAAAGTACCGATTTACTAACATTTTATCAATAAAAAAAGAATGAATCAAACAAAAGGGCATCCAAAAGGACTTTATTTACTCTTCGTAACTGAGATGTGGGAACGATTCAGTTACTATGGCATGCGCGCACTGTTCATGCTCTACATGGTACAGGCGTTGCTTTTCGACAAAGAAATGGCTTCACAAGTGTATGGCAGTTACACGGGGCTGGTGTACCTCACCCCGCTCATCGGCGGATACATTGCCGATCGCTACTGGGGTAACCGACGCTCCATCGTGGTTGGCGCACTGACCATGGCACTCGGTCAGTTCCTGTTGTTCCTCAGTGCCTGCTATTTTCAGGAGGTGGCATTGGCCAAATACCTGATGTTCTGCGGACTGGGACTACTGATTTTAGGAAACGGCTTTTTCAAGCCCAACATCTCGACTATGGTAGGACGGCTCTATACACCCGATGACAACCGGAAAGACTCTGCCTTCACCATCTTCTATATGGGAGTGAACGTCGGTTCTACCCTCGCCCCACTGGTATGTGGACTCGTAGGAAACACCGGTCATCCAGAGGACTTCAAATGGGGATTCTTAGCTGCCTGCATCGGCATGATACTGGGAGCAACCGTGTTCCAGATTTTCAAGAACAAATACATCTGCGACCCCGACGGCAATCCGGTAGGTGTTGCCCCACAAAGAAGCGCATCAACCGAAAAGCAATCAGAAACTTCTTCGCAGAAATCCACTTCGCGCACCCTTCTAATGCTCGGAAGCACCCTCCTGCTTACCTTGCTTTTCTCCATCAACTGGAATGCAGACAGCGCGCACCTGTTTGCCGACGCTGATTGGATTGGTTCACTGATTTACGCCACTACCATCGTCATGCCAGTGATTATCATTACTGACCACTCACTGAGCCGACATGAAAAGTTGCGTATCGGGGTGATTTACATCATTGCATTTTTCGTTATCTTCTTCTGGGCAGCCTACGAACAGGCCGGTGCTTCACTCACCTTCTTTGCCGACGAACAGACCGACCGCCACATCGGAGGATGGGAAATGCCAGCTGCCTACTTCCAGTCATTCAATCCTATCATGATTGTGACACTGGCCCCTATCTTTGCAGCAGTGTGGTCATTCTTGGGTAAAAGAGGCATTGAGCCAAGTTCTCCCCGCAAGCAAGCCATCGGACTGGGACTGTTAGCGTTAGGTTATCTGTTTATCGCCTTCGGAGTGAAAGACATTGAGCCGGGTGTGAAAGTCAGCATGGTATGGCTCACCGGTCTTTATCTGATTCACACCATGGGCGAACTCTGTCTGGCCCCTATCGGACTTTCATTGGTGTACAAACTGTCACCTGCCCGTTTTTCTTCACTGCTGATGGGCGTATGGTACCTCAGTACCTCGGCTGCCAACAAATTTGCTGGTCTGCTGAGCGGCTACTATCCGGAACATGGAGTAAGCAAAAGCTTCATGGGCTATCCCATTGAAAATCTGTTCGACTTCTTCATGCTTTTCGTGTTCATGAGCGGAGCAGCTGCCGTTATCCTTTTCCTGCTCTCAGGAAAACTCAAGAAAATGATGGAAGTATAAAGAACTTTCTTCACATACCTACAAAAAACGCGGGCCTCTCTGTCGAAAGGTCCACGTTTCTTTTATAATAAGTTCTTACTTTGAAGAAACTGATTATTTCATCAGTTCTGCAAGTTTTGCTTCCAAGTCCTCACCACGCAAGTCACGAGCTACGATTGTACCGTCTTTTGAAACCAGCAAAGTAGCCGGAATGGCACGCACGCCATACAAAGCCGCACCTTCACACTGCCAGCCTTTCAGGTCAGACATCTGCGGCCAAGTGATGTTCAAATCTTTGATTGCTTTCTTCCAGCTTTCTACATCGTTATCCAAAGATACACCTACAATACCGAAGCCTTTTGCCTTATATTTCGCATAAGCTGCTACTACATTCGGCATCTCCATGCGGCAAGGTCCGCACCAGCTGGCCCAGAAATCAATCAGTGTATAATTGTTGGCAGCAATGAAGTCAGACAATTTCACCGGTTTGCCTTCCGGAGTATTCAGCGTAAAATCGATAAATTTCTTTCCTACTGCTGTCTTAGCCACAGTCTCTACATGCTCCTTCAATGCATTTACCTCTTCATTGTCAGCAAAAGCAGCCGGAACCTTTTCCAGTAAAGGCTGTACTTTTTCTACTTCGAAAGAAGAGCCGAACATGGTCAGCAAATGTACACCTGCTGCACTTGCAATATTTTCAGACACGAGCTGATAAATACGGTCCATACCTTCTGTCTCTTTCTTGTCGAGTACTTCCATCAGTGAATCACGCTGAACTTCAGTCAGCAAGGTATCGCCCTTAATCTTCTGATACATGTCGTTCATTTCCTTACCAATCTTCTGGTATTCATCCATGAATTTCTGATAAGTATCGTTGTTAGGTGTTCCTGAAATACGGCTTTCCATCGGGCTCAGATTTACCTGAATGTTTCCTTTTTCTACAAACACCATGGCAGCCATACGGGCATCTCCCTTCATATAAGTTACGAAACGAGATACAGCCACTGAATCGGGAGTTCCCTTAAACTCAAAAGTACCGTTTTTTACAACTACAGAATCAAGTGCTTCAAAACCTTCTTCTGTCTGTTTCTGCAAGAATACGGTATCACCATCGGCCACACCTTCGGCTGTACCCTTAATGATATAGCCTGCTTTTTCCTGACAAGCAGCCAAAGACATCAGTCCGGCTGCTGCAAATAATACAATTTTTTTCATTTTATACGTTTATTCCGGTTTTTGTTGAAAATAACGTGGGCAAAGATAATCGTTTCAGAGGAAACAGCCCTATTTTTTACAAAAGAAAAAGCACACAGCAAAGCAGATAAGCACCGCGACATACTTCATCCGGCAATCCAGCATAATCTGTCAGCCCGCTGAACTCCAGCGAAGAGAAAAAAAGCGTAATGAAAAGAAGCACGACAAAGTACGTAGCCCAGTTCTTGTAAAGATAAGCCATTCCTTCTACTACATCCGAATCGTCTAGATAGGAATCAGAAGCAAAGCCATACACGATAGAAGGCAAAGCGACTCCTAATGAACACACTCCCCAGAATCCATCAGCCAACGGAGAATCTGACAACGTTCCGATGGCACTGCGCACCGTATTCCAAGGACCAAAAGCCAGCAAGACACACAGTCCGACGTACACTAAGAAAGTGACGGCAGCCAGTCCCATTCCCCGTTTCTCCTTTCGGGAGAATTTCCGGGTGCCCGACACCATCCTGTGACAGGCATCGCCCAATCCGGAATGAAGGAACAAGCCTCCTCCAAAAAAGAGACACACCACGGCTTGAAATACGGGAGAAAGAATATAATCATCTAAAAGCGTACGCAAGAGCCACCGCAGTCCTTCGTCACTCAAAAGACTGCGTACACCTTCCCACTCATAAATACTGCCGGTCCATGACAACAAGGCAGCCAGCAAAAACAGCAGCAGGAAGCAGGTGGCCGGGTGCAGGCTGAATTTATTCTTCATCGGGTTCCAGATTGTCGACGTCAAGTATGCGCAACTCAAACGCACGGGTTACCAAGCGGCAGGCATTGACTCCTGTCCGTTCATCGGAGCGGAACAAGCGGTTTACAAGTTCATTCTGCCGTTTCTCTATCGATTTTACCCCAAAAGGCATGCCTTTGAGGTTGGTTATCATTTCCTTGGTATAACCCAGTGCCAGATGACGGAGAAGTCGTTCGTCGTACTCGTCAATGTCATAATCGATAATTGCCTCCTGACGACGCTGTTCCACTTCCACCGTCTGCATGAAACGGGCTACAATCTTTTCCAGTATCGGCTCGTTAAATACCATCTTCTTTCCATCCATGACGGCCTGCACATCGGTCGCAGTCAACAGTTCACCGGTCTTCAAGATGATGCCTACTGCCCCAGCCCGAAGCGCATCCACCCAAAGTTTCTCGTTCAGAATTTCTCCGGTGAAAATAAGCACCTTCAGCTCCGGACGTTCCCGATGAAGACGGGCGCAAATCTCCACGCCAATGGTGGTAGAACCTCCCAACCCCAAGTCAAGCAACACCATATCGGGCGTACATGTCTCCATCAATTTCCAGAACTCTTCCTCGGTCATGGCCGTACCAATGACCTCCGCATTCGGTATTTCGTGACGGAAAATTTCTTCCGTTCCCTTTAATTCCAGTTTGACATCTTCTACTATGACAACCTTAAACTTCTCCATTTTGTCTTGATTTTATGTTCATTCTAATTCGTTATTTCTTTTGTCTAAACGGCAAGGTAAACCACACACTGAATCCCTTTCCTCCTTCTCCCTGCCAAGGATTGGCATTGATACGGCAGCCTCTTCGCCCGCCATACTCGTCATGGTCACGGATAACCTGCTTGCACACCAAGTACTCTGTGCCTGCCAGCCGTTGTCCGTCACCCGAGGGACACATCCGCTCTCTGTCGGGATAAAACAAGGCATTCAGTTCCTCTTGAGAGTAAGTCCGTCGCATATCAATGAAATCCACGCGCACAAAACCGTTTTCAGCTTTCGCTACCAAGCGCAAGATTCCGGAAACCTCATAACGCACTGCCTCATCAATCAGATTTTCGAGCAGGAAAAGCAACAAAACCCGGTCGCCCGTTACCCATAGTGAAGGTACATCCATCTGCCATTCCAGCGTAAAATTACGCTTGCGCATCACCTTGCGCAAATATTTCTCCGCACCCTCTGCCAGCTCGGCTACCCCCACTTCCGTACGACGGAAAGTAACCTCCTCCAGCTGACGCGAAGCACACGAACTGAGGAGCGTAAATATATCCTTGTAATACCCCACCAGTTCCGACATATTCTCCAACAACTCCGTCCGTTGTGCGGCCGTAACCTCACCGTTTAATTTATCGGCTACTTGCTTGATTCGGCTCGGATAATAGATTGTTTCATGCTTGATGGTAGAAAGGCAATTGTCGAGCACCATATTCTGCACATGCAATTGATTCTCCTCAAAGAGTGAACGACGGGCCTCATCCTGTGCCAATTCAATGTCATGGAACTTCCGGTTCACCTGCACAATGGCATTATACAAAATAACAGCCAGATAGTTACATACCATTTCAACCAGCAAACGGTCTTCTTCCCGGCTGTAGGCACGTGCCAGCTTCAAGGCCAATACCCCCACACAATGCTTGTCTCCCCCTGTTTCTACCCACAAAGGCAAGAAACTCCACTTCACGACACCGCTCCACTGCATCTGTCCGGAATCGTAACACCGCTGAAGACGTTCATGCAATTCTTCCTCATTCTCTACTGTGACAAAACATGCCGTTTTCAGGTGAGTGGTTTCCTCGTCATACACAGCCAATGCCAGATTCTCCAGCAGCAGCATCTCGTTCAACTCGTTAAACATGCTACGGACAATCCGGTCCAGCACCTCATCACCGAGTCCTTCCGTACAAGAGGCAGCCGAAAAGATGGTACGGTTCACCACAAATACCTGCTCCATGTTGTAACGATAATGCAAACGATGACGAAGATAAAGTGCATAATAGGCTACCAGGCATCCGCAAACCAGCAACACGAACAAAGACAAGGCAATACGCTTGTTGCTGGCCGAGCGCTGCATCTGTAAGCAATACTCCTCCAAAGAATTATCCTTGCTCAAACGTTTGTAAAGAGCCGCGTAAGCCGCATTATTATAGCGATATTTCCGGAAATCTTTTACGGCCAATGAAGCCACAGCTGCCTCATTACGCACATCCAGCAAAATAAAATAATCCGTATCGAACGACTGGGCCAGCCAAGTCAACTCAGCCCCCTCTCCTTCACTCTCCAGCCGAAGCAACGGACCGCTTTTTCCCGAATAACGAAGATAATGGGCATTCATATAATACAATACACTGTCAGCTAATACCAGCGCTGTAGCATGGTCGCCGTTCACATTGCACTCATACACCCAATTGGCATAGTCATTGGCAATGGCCAGCAAACTGTCATACGGAGCCACCTTTTCATTGTTGACCGTATGCGTGGCAGACTCCGGTTTAGAAGAACAGGCCATTCCCAGCAACAGGCACAAACCTATCCACAAAAGTCCGACCATCCGCCGCGCTCCTTTGGGCAAACGGAAAGAGAAGCGACTGCCTTTTCCTGGCGTACTTTGTATGTCGAACCGGCAAACCGCAAACAAGCTGTTCGTCTTCCGGTACTTTTCAATAATTCCCTTACAATTCATCAGTCCGAAACCATGCCCCTTCTGTCGTTGCAACTCTGCCGTATCCGTGGCAGTATCCATACCGATGGCTCCAGAATCGTACACTTTCTCTCCCAGGATACACATACGGTCCTTTTCCGAAAGACCCGGTCCGTTATCTTCCACGGCAATCTCCACATAGTCGGGTGTTTCTTCTGCGGAAAGGCTCACTTTTCCACCTTCCTGCGTATATTTACGGGCATTTTCCACCAGCGTATTCATCATAAAGAGTGTCAATGCCTTATCTGCTTTCACACAGGCCGTCGTTTCTCCCACGGTCAGTGTCTGTTTTTTCAGTTCGAACGAACGACGCCCCTTGGCAATCATTGCAAACAACTCCTGCAACTCAAAGTTTTCAATGTTCAGACTTAGCGTACCCTGCCGCATCTTAATCCATAAAGCCAGGATATCGTTGTATTCATTTATTTTGGTCACCAGCTCATCGATATAGCCTAACTTCCCCTGCTGTATAACTTCTGCATTCGCTGCCGGAAGTGTACGGAGCTTCCGTACCTCGTTTACCATACGGTCAATATAAGGTACGATTCCTGTCACAATCGACAAACACGCCTTTTTCACTTCATTCTGACGCTTGTTCTCCATCAGGTGAAGCTCGTGGACGTACTGTTCTTTTTCCAGTCTCTGCTGTTCCTCACCTAACGAAACCAGGTTCATGCCATGTTCCAGCGTCCAGGCCAGGTAAGGTAATAGCAATCGGATAAGTGTCTGCTCCTCCTTCCGCACAGGAACTGCAAACCACATCCACAGTTTTCCTACAATCACCTCCCTGTCGGGTAATTGAAGGTCGTACACCAACGAAGGGCCCTCATGCAATTCCCCGGTTTCTTCTTCCGTCTCTTCCTCATCGCAGAATGTAATGCACACGTCACGCACCCCAAACAATTCCGACAGCTCCGGTTTCATCACCTTCACTACGGCATCGGCCACCTCTTCCCGGCTGGTTGCCGAAACAGGTACCGCTCCCGTAATCTGTTGACAAAGTCCTAAAATGCGTTTGAGTTCCGTGAGATACATCGTATTCTTCACCCTCCAGGAACGGTTCAGCCAGACAAACAATACGACCAGCACCAGAAAACCCGCCGCCACAAGCCACAGCAGCACATTCAGCTGTCCGGTCTCCTTTTCCAATGCCAGGAAACGGCTTTCCAATTCCTTATCCTGCCGGGTGTAGTCCAGAATATCCAGGTACACATTGCGGTTATAATCCGATTCCGCCTTGCATCCCATGGCAGAATACGTACGACTCAGCTGTTCCCGCAACCGGGCTATCCATTCGGGTACCGTATTGATGCCCTCGTCATTAATCCATTTCAATTCGATGGAAGTGCCGTCTCCCGGCAAATAGGCCTGCAAACGGTCGAGCGAGTCCTTGCAATGATAATATTTCTCATGATGCAGATTGACATAATTCAAGGCTCTCTTCAAATTGACCAAAGCCTTTTCGGACTGTCCCGTATAATTATAGAATGTTGCAATGGTACGATAAGTGCCCGAAATCTGATACCAGTCACCATAACGCTTAAACAAGCCCAACGCATCTTTGGCAAAGACCAGCGGCAGACTGTCCACCGGCAAGTTATCCGGATTGACCAGGCGAAGCATGCCCGCCCTCTTCTCGCTCAGCAACAGACGGTTGCTTCGGAACACTAACAACTCAGCCATAGCCTGAAGCGCATTGGCCTCAAAATAAGTATATCCCCTGAGTTGGGCCACCTGCAGACATTGCACCAGATAGCCAAATTCTCCGATGGTCACTTCTTCACGCGTAGGTGCCTCGTACATACCACCCGACCCGCGCATATACGCATAGTACAGCCATTGAGCCGTATCGTTTTTCAAAGCCTCTTCCGGCACAGCATTGATAGCCTGCATAGACTCCTTGTCCTGCTGTAAATAATAATAATAAATTCCCGAAACGATATAAAACTCCGAAAGCGCATAATTCAACCGACCTTCCAAACCATTCTTTTCAAGCGAAGAGCGATCCTCATTAAGACGCCGGATGCGTTGCAATGCACTGTTATGATAATCGTAGAACTCCTTGTTCATAGAAGTGCGCTGACAGATTTTCATCATCCCCACATCGGCCACCAGTCGCTCAATCTCGTTGTTGCTGGTTTCCGACGCCTTTCGGAACAAACGGGCTGCATGCTCGAAATCCATCCGCATGAATGCACAAAAACCCATGTTGTTCAATGCCTCCGCCCTGCCCGACGCATATCCTTCAGACAACGTCCAGGCTTCTGTAGCCGCCCTGGATGATAAAGAAAGATCCTTGTAACGTGCCTCATACGCCACGCGGTTCAATGAATCGACCTGTGCATACGCCCTCTGATGTACCGGACGTTTGCACGAAAACCACAGCATACCGCACACGGCACACATCACACACACCAGTCCAATCTTCCGAAATCTCTTCATAAACACGTTCGTACAAGTCCACACAAATGTACGAAGTTCCCCTTTAATAAGCACCCCGCCGTGTGATAAAAAAACAAAAGAGAGATTATAGCGTGCATCTTAACCGCACCGGCTATAACCTCTCTCCCTCAGACATGAGTCCGTCTTGAAACTATTTATTTTTTTGACTCTTCCAGAGATACTTTTCTAAATTCTTTCAAAACTTTTTCCAACTCCAAGGATGCCTTACGGGCACGAGTTCCTGCAGCTTTGTTTCCTTTTTCAGCCTGCAATTCAGCATCTGCAACCAAAGCAGCATTCAATTCTTTGATTTTTGCAATTAATTCGTTCATAATTCTGACTATAATTTAAATTAAACGTATTCAAAGTAAATACAATTCCCTCAATGTGATAACTTTACCCTCTCTTTTTTTGCATCTTTTAATACAAAAATCTGCAGATTATGCAATTACACAAACTTTACCTTCATTTTTATGACCAACCGCGTCTCTGGCATCACTCTGAAACGATTATCTACCCGTTCATTGACGAGCCACACGATGCGGTCGCCATCACACACCACCCACTGACGCTCTTTCTCAAAACGGGAAAACTTTTTGTCACGCAAATAATTACGTACCGATTTAAAGCCTTTCATTCCAAATGGAATAAATTTGTCGCCCGACTGCCACTTGCGTAAAGTCAATTCCCCATGTACCATTGACGCATCGATATACGCTTCCTCATTAGTATGGGGTACTAAAAAATCGGTATCCACTTCCATTCTCTCCACACACAATTCGGGCTGAGGTTCTACTTCTCCTGACGGACGACGTATCAACCGGTCACGATCTATCAGCAACGTCCATTCGCGGCTGTGAAACATCCGCCCTGATTCTCCATGCAACGCACGAAACACATCACTTACCTGTGCCGCATTGAAACCCAAGGGATATAGCAGTTCAAAAAGCAGATTCTGTGCGCCCGACTCTCTGCACAAAGCAGGAATATCAATGGTTTCTCCATCAGGCATCACCCGTTTCCTGGCTACTTGTATGGCCTCCTGATACACTTGCGCCACATCAGCCAACCTGCGTGCGGTTTCCGCAATCGTATCACTCACTGACGGATTGATGGTTTCCAGCATTGGAATCACATTCAAACGAAGCTTGTTGCGCACAAACTCATCCTGCAGGTTGGTACTGTCTGTCACATAATCCTGTCCCAACGAAGAAAGATAGTCCAGAATCTCCGCACGACTTACACACAGCAATGGGCGCACTACCTCTCCATTCACCGGGCGGATGCCTTGCAAGCCATTGATACCTGTTCCCCGCACCAGGTTGAGCAGAAAGGTTTCCACACTGTCATCACGGTGATGTGCTACTGCCACTACCTTTGCTCCGCATTCCTGCCGCACTTTTGCGAACCAGTCGTAACGCAACTCACGGGCTGCCATCTCGACCGATATATTATGGGAAGCAGCATAAGCGTTTGTATCAAAATGAATCACATGCAAAGGCACTCCTAAACTTTCAGCCAATGCCCGCACAAAACGCTCATCGCGCACAGACTCTTCTCCTCGAAGATGAAAATTGCAATGAGCCGCCTCGCATGCATAACCCAAACGCAGAAGTACCCGCAGCAGAGCCACCGAGTCGGCCCCGCCGCTCAATGCCACCAGCACTTTGTCGCCAAAGCCCAACAAGTGCTTTTCTTCTATAAACTGACTGACTTTCCTTATAAACATAGTACAAACTTAGAGATAAAAAATGAAAAAGCTCCATATAGGCATCGTAATTTAAAAACATTCTAAATAGTTTGCAGAAAAAGATGCAATACCCTATCTTTGCATCGAATTAAAACAGTGAATAAAACATGAAACTCTCTGAATTGAAAACTGGCGAAAAAGGCGTCATCATTAAAGTCCTCGGACACGGAGGATTCCGCCGTCGCATCATTGAAATGGGGTTCATTAAGGGAAAAACAGTGGAAGTGGTACTCAATGCACCGCTCAAAGACCCCATCAAATACAAAATAATGGGTTACGAAGTATCCCTCCGCCGACAGGAAGCCGACATGATTGAAATCGTCAGCGAAGAAGAAGCACGACGTACAGCCGCCACAGATACTTACCATGAACCTATTTCGCAGGGTATCCCCGTCAGCGATGAGGTAATGAAAAACATTGCTCAGGGGAAACGACGTACCATCAATGTAGCATTGGTGGGAAATCCGAACTGCGGGAAAACCTCACTTTTCAACGTAGCTTCAGGTGGACATGAACACGTGGGCAACTACAGCGGTGTGACCGTAGATGCCAAAGAGGGTTTCTTTGATTTTCAAGGTTATCACTTCCGTCTGGTGGACTTGCCGGGAACTTACTCCCTTTCGGCCTACAGCCCGGAAGAGCTCTATGTGCGTAAACACATCATCGAGGAAACGCCCGACGTTATCATCAACGTGGTGGATGCAGGCAACCTGGAACGTAATCTCTACCTCACTACCCAGCTTATTGACATGAACGTGCGCATGGTAGTGGCACTGAACATGTACGATGCCCTGCAGCACAGCGGCAACAAACTGAACTACCACAAGTTGAGCGAACTGTTGGGAGTACCCATGGTGCCGACGGTAAGCCGTACGGGCGAAGGCATTGACAACCTGTTCCACGTCATCATCGGTCTGTATGAGGGAGCCGACTTCATGGGACAAAAAGAAGAAATCAAGAACGAAATTCTCCGCGACTTCCGCGAATGGCACGATGCCTATGTGCCCGGACATAAGTATGAAGGGGCAGGCGAAGAAGACAACTTCACCGCCAAAGGTTTTATCCGCCACATCCACATCAACCACGGACCGGAAATTGAACGAAGCATCGACAACGTAAAGAGGGAAATCAGTAAAAACGAAAATATCCGCCACAAATACTCAACCCGTTTTCTGGCCATCAAGTTGCTGGAAAACGACAAGGATATAGAGACACGTGTCATCGCTCCCCTGCCTAACGGAGCAGAAATCCTAGCTATCAGAGACAACGAAGCGGCACGCCTGCGTGAGCTAGGCAATGACGATAGCGAACAATGCATTGCCGACGCCAAATATGGCTTTATCTCAGGAGCCTTGAAGGAAACCTTTACCCAAAATAATCATGACACGGAAGCATTTACACGAGTGGTAGACAGCATCGTGACCAACCGTTTCTGGGGATTCCCCATTTTCTTCATCTTCCTGTATATCATGTTCGAAGGTACCTTTGTGTTGGGAGAATACCCACAACAAGCCATTGAATGGTTCGTGGGGCTTATTGCGCAGGGAACGGAGACCTTCCTGAGTCCTGGTCCGCTGAAAGACCTGATTATCGACGGAATCATTGGTGGCGTAGGAGGCGTGATTGTCTTTCTCCCGAACATCCTGCTGCTCTATTTTTTCATCTCCTTTATGGAAGATTCCGGTTACATGGCACGTGCGGCCTTTATCATGGATAAAATCATGCATAAAATGGGACTTCACGGGAAATCGTTCATCCCGCTCATCATGGGATTCGGATGTAATGTACCTGCCATCATGTCATCACGTATCATCGAGAGCCGCAAGGCACGACTGGTCACCATGTTAGTGAACCCGCTCATGTCATGCAGTGCCCGCCTTCCCATCTACCTGGTCATGATCGGCGCATTCTTCCCCGGCAAAGCCAGTCTGATTCTGCTGTCCATCTATGCCATCGGCATCCTGCTGGCCGTACTCATGGCCCGCATCTTCACCAAGTTCCTGGTGAAAGGCGATGACAGCCCCTTCGTGATGGAGCTTCCTCCCTACCGTATGCCGACCGCCAAAGTCGTATTGCGCCACACGTGGGAAAAAGGAAAGCAATACCTCAAAAAGATGGGTGGAATCATCATGGTAGCCTCCATTATCATCTGGTTCCTGGGATACTACCCTAACCACGAAGCATACGAAACCACTGCCGAGCAACAGGAGAATTCCTATATCGGCCAGTTGGGAAAAGCCATTGAACCAGCCATCGAGCCGTTGGGATTCGACTGGAAGATGGGTATCGGTATCCTGTCGGGAATCGGAGCCAAAGAACTTGTGGTAAGTACCTTGGGAGTGCTCTACACCAACGAAAACGATGTAGATACCGTCGACCTTTCCGAACGTATCCCCATCACACCGCTCGTAGCCTACGGATACATGTTGTTTGTACTAATTTACTTCCCATGTATTGCCACCTTAGCTGCCATCAAGCAGGAATCAGGTGGATGGAAATGGGCCATCTTTGCCGCGACCTACACCACCATATTAGCCTGGCTTGTAGCGTTTGGAGTCTATCAGATAGGAAGTTTATTCATCTAACACTATTCTCAATATGGATATTCAAAACATTCTCGTATATATCATCGTAGCCTGCTGCCTTCTCTGGGTCAGCAGGCACTTTTTCCGCACCCTCATCCGCCGAAAAGGGAAATCAAACGGATGTGGATGCGGATGTAGTGGGTGCAACGGATGTCCTTCACACAAGGACTAAAGAAACACTATTTCTTCTCGCTCATTTCAAAATGCCATTCTCCGGCAGACAGCGTCAGCTGACGTTCGTTTTTCAGTTCACCGTTCACACTCCAGCGCTGGAATTCGGCAGGAAGCACTACCTGTGCGGAAGTTCCTTCCGGTACCCGCAGGTACATGGTTCCACTGTGAGCCGACTTGTCCATTTCAAACACGATGCGACGACCGCCCGACAACGGCACCTGAGTGCGAATGAAGTTCAAATGTGCCGGATGAGGTGCCACACGGAATGTACGGAAAGCCGGTTCCAGTGTTTCAATGCCGGCGATGTATTGTGAAAGGATGGTCAGCGGACCGCCGCTCCAGGCGTGATTGTAGGTACCGCCTCCGAAACCTTCACTGCCGATGCCCCAGCCTTCCCACAGCGTGGTCAGCGGACTTTCTATCATGACGCGATAACGCAGCTTCATGCGGTTCAGGGCGTCCTGATAATAACCCATCGTGCAAAGAGCTTCGAGCACATATTTCTCCATGTACGGACTGGCGTGATACCAGGTGGAGAAGAAAGGACGAATCACCGGATACAGTTCTTTAGGTAAGACTCCGGATACGACGGCCAGTGCCTGCGCACGGTCATCGGGTTTGCCCTGATAGCCCGGAGAGATGTAGTATTTTCCGTTCCAGAACGTACGGTGGAACACTTTACGCAACTTATCGGCGGTGGTGCGTGCCCAGGCAGCTTCTTCTGCCTCGCCAGCCAACTGGTTCATTTCTTCGTATCCCTTCAGAGCAATCACATACCAGAGGTTGAACAGCAGGGTCATGTCCTTGTTTTCTCCCCAGTCGCCCCAGGTCCATCCGCCGGAACGAGGTATCACTAGGCCTTGGGCATCCGTTTTCCACACATGGATGTATTTCTTTACCCGTGGAAGCACGTCGGCAATGGTCTGACGGTCGCCCGTACCCATGTAGTAGGTCCAGAAACCATAATGACTCACACTGGCCAGCATCTGCATGGGCAATTCATCCTTATAGTTTCCAGCCGGAACGGGTGCAAAGATGGTGCTATCGGCCCGCTGCCACCCCATCAGTTCATGAATACCCTTGCGAGTCAGCAGGTGAGCCTTTTCGTCGAGGGCATAGAAAGCTTCGCCCAACTCGTTCACTACGTCGCCCCACCACTGGGCACGCTCGCGGTCGGGACAGTCCATATAAGTGTCGCGCATGGTGATGTAGAGCGTACGCTGCGACTTGTCCCACAAGCGGGTAAGCATCGGGTCATCGCAAGAGAAGCTGCCGGCAAAGGAGGTGTCGTAGCCCGTTTCACGGTACTTCACATCGAGCACTTCCACACCTTCCGGAAGTTCGTACTGCACATAGTGGCCGTTCATCCAGCCCTTGCATTCGAATGTCTGTTCTCCTTCACACGTACGATACTCGGCAAATACGTTGGTGGCCGAACCGCCCCGGTAGTTGTCCGTACGGATACGGATGCACTTGCCTGCCGGAGCTTTCAGGCGGATGTAGGGAGTAATTTGTGCATTGTAAGGCAGGTAAGCCCGCAGCAGCGTATCGCCCTGCATCTCTGTCTTCGCATAAGGCTTCAGCCCGTAGTCTTTCCAGAACGGAATGGGGCGGTCTACCAGCTGATTCCATCCGGCTTTTTCCAGTGATATTTCCGTGGCTTTCTTCCATTTCTTGTCATCATAATCGGGCGATATGAAAGGTATATCTTTCACTGCATCAAACCCGATGTTTGACTCTGCCAGACGATAGTTGGGCTGTTCGCCCTGCGGCACATAATAGGCCGGATGCTTTTTCACCCGCCATTTTGCATCGGGTTCCACCTCCTTACCGTCGCAGGAAAGGGAGAAACTGATACCTGCCGTAGGGGAATTGCGATGGCTGAAACCATCCTTGCCAAAGTACCACACCAGCAAGGCCACGGTATTCTCGCCCGCACGCAAGGCGGGAAGCGAAGTAATCACATCACAATAGGTATCCGAAGGGTTCGGACCGCGTTTCAATCCTCCTTCCGACACCTGCAACTCGCCGTTCACCCAGAGCCAGTATTTCGTATCGGCAGCCAGACGCAGTTCCAGGGAGCGGGGTAATTCTTCCAGCGTTACCGTATTACGGAAACACCACCATGTGCCGGGGGCAGCCGGCTCTTTCTCTTTTAAAGTCCATACCTGTGCCTGCACATAAACAGACAGGCAGCAGACTAACATACATAACCACTTTTTCATTTCACTTCTATTTTTGCTGTGCGGAATGGAAGCACCGGCATACCCGCGTCTGTACGGAGACTGCCAATAGTAGCTTCATCAAAACAATAATATACCTGATAAGGTGCTTTCAATCCTCGCAGGGGAATCTGCAAGGTCTTGCCTTTCAAGCGGGCATTGACTGCAACCTGTTTTCCTGTACCGTCTACGACCGTCAAGCCTATCACCTCTTTGGTGGTGGAATGCAAGGTATTGAAATTCCCCTCCAACGTGACTTCCAGGTTTCGCTTCACTACCCGGGCTTCATGCAAACGCGGACTCTCGTAAGCACCGGTGAACAGTCCGTAGACTTTGTCCATAGCCAGACAGGCCAGACGTTCTCCAATGGCTCGTTTGTTACGCGGATGAATGTCTTTTACATTCTCTACCAAATCGGAAATATTGATCATGGCAGTATTCTTTACCTGTCCTAACATGAGTTCCTGCTGCTCGCGCAACAAAGCCGGGGTGTTGTTCTTCGCTCCGTATGTATGAGGCGCAATCTGCACGTAATAGAACGGAAAGTCCCATCCGAAATCTTTTCGCCACGCCTCCACCATCTTGGATACCAGGCGGGCATACGAAGGTGCGTTTTCGTGGTTGCTTTCTCCCTGATACCAGATGCATCCGGCAATCTGATAAGGCACCAGCGGATGAATCATCTGATTGTACAATACTCCCGGCTTAATCGGCCACCAGGGATAGTCTTTCAATTTATTCTTTGCAAGTATCTCGTCGTTTTCCACGATGTCGGCCGGTGTCCATACCTCTGCCGGTGTGCCTCCCCAGGCGGATACAAAAATGCCTACGGGCACTTTCAGATGTTCGGTCAGGTAGCGGGCAAAGAAGTAAGCAGTGGCACTGGTCTTGCGCATGCTTTCGGGAGTAGCCACCTCCCACTTCGTACGGCAATCTGTCTGAGGGGTATCGGCTCCCTGCTTTGGATTATGAAAGATACGCACAGAAGGACAAGCAGCCTGTTTCACCTCCTGCTCGCCATTCATGATTCCCATATCAGCCGACCATTCCATATTCGACTGTCCGCTGCACAGCCAGACTTCACCCAGCATCACATCCGACACTTTCCGGCTGTCGTTTCCGCCTTTCACTTCAAGCGTATAAGGTCCTCCAGCATGCCCGGTCGGCACTACTGCCTTCCAGCATCCCTGATTATCGACCACCGTACGTACGGTATCACCTGGATTCCATTCGGAGAGAATCATTAAGGTTTCAGACGGATTTCCCCATCCCCATACAGCTACCTTACTGTTTTGCTGTAATACCATTCCATCGGAGAAAACCGAAGGAAGCTGAATCTGTGCCATCGCCTCCATTCCGAAAGTCAAGGCCAGCATTCCTAAAATAAGATGCGTTGTGTTTTTCATTGTTTTATTTATTCATGTAAAAAACCTGCAAACAAAGGTAGAAGAACTATCCCAAGTTTGCAGGAAAAAATGATATTTCTGTGGTTATTTTTGATTTTTACCGGAAGACAAAATGCTTAACTCTTTTGCATCGACTTCGGAGGAAGGATTGAACCGGTCACTGCACATGTATTTCTTCAAGCTGTAGAGTAACTGGCGGGCTTCCGTACGCTTGTCCATGTCCTGCCAGAAGTCAATTCCCGATACAAGCAGCTTGCCCTTGCCCACCTTGGCCTCAAACAGCAGAGCCAACGGACGGTTCGTAAACCAGTCGTCAATAACCCGTACAATCGGCTGCAAGTTCTTGTCAATCTTGGCCACTTCGATAGCCCCGGAATGACTCATGGCATCCCACCACTGATAATCACTGTAATACTCTGTAGGGAACTCTGAAAGTGCCGGATGAGCAGGATTACACAAGATACCTAGCGTGTGCGGTGCTTGTCCCAGCGTCCAGGCCGTGTTCCAGAAGATGCTGGAGAAACCTATCTCAACTTCACCTCCCGCTTCAGCAGGCAAGGAGCCTTTCCGTAAAGAAAGCAGTACGTTGCCACCTTCCTGAAGACGTTGCAACGCTTTTGCATCCAGACGGTCGGTCATCAGCAGTTGTACTTCATCAGCTACTTTCTGTACCGCAGCAGGATACACCCAGATGTGCCAGCTGTTGGCGTAATTTCCCAATGTAGCTTCCAGTGTCAGGCATGAAGGAACGTCCACCTTATCCAATGGAATCTCCAGTTGCCCCAACGGAATACAGTTGCCGATACCTACCGGCTGGTGTGCCAGCTTGCCCGAAGCAATTGTCTTTCCTTCTTTTGTTTTCAGCGTCCAAACAGTAGAAGTCACCTCCAGCGGAGCGGATCCAAAATGCGCCACTTCCAGACTTCCTTTCACGGTTTCCTGGTTAGTATAAATCAGCTTCGGCAAACGCAGCAATGGCACCGTGCTGTTACAGAAACGACGGTATTCTTCCGGACGGATGTAGCCTTTCTCTTCCCAAAACGCATCGAGCACTCCTACCAACGCCGTACCCTGACCCGGAAAATCAGACAAGCCCAGCAACTGGAATCCACCGAAGTCTTTTGTACGCAAGGCGGCTTCAATATCGGCCTTATAACACAAAGCCTGCAATTTTCCGGAAGCCAGCAGAAAGCTGTCAGCCAAATGTGCCATACCGTTTTCAGCCAGTGTTTCCTGGAATATCTCAAAGTTGCGCGGACGCATCACCCCATCGTATTTAGCCATTTCCTTAAAGTTGGGATATACACACCACTGACCGATTTCGTGGCTCACCATCGGCTGCTGGAAACGCCCGACATATTCCGACCAGTCATAATCGGTACGCGGTGCCTGTGCATTGATAATACTCTTTACTCCTTGTCCCCATGCCTGAATACGAGGGTTGGAATCGCTCAAGAAGTCGTTAACCGGCAAATTGGGCCATCCGGCACCCGAGCAGTACAAACGGCGGGCATCGCGCTCTTTCCAGGTAGTAACGAAATTAGTCAGATAGGCATTACTTCCCTCACCAGCCGGTTCGTTACCGTACATCATCATGCAGAAAGAAGGATGATTGCCAAACTCACGGACGATACGTTCACTTTCGTCCCAGATAAAACGGTCCAGATCGCCTCCGTCACCAATAGTGGTCGACTGGTTAGCCCAGGAAGAACATTCTATCTCCAGGTACATACCCATCTCATCGGCTGCTACAAATGCGGCTTCCGGCGGACACCAGGAATGGAAACGCACGTGGTTCAATCCGTGCTGCCGACAGGTGGTATAAATCTTTTTCCAGGACTCTACATCCGTAGGTGGGAAACCGGTCTTCGGGAATACGGCACAATCCAGCGTACCACGCAGGAACAAACGGCGGTCGTTGATGGTCAGTTTACCGTCCACCACCTTCACATCGCGGAAACCAAAACGTTCTGCATAGACATCCGTTTCACCGCTCTCTGCATCCTTCACACTCAGCTTCAAATCATATAAGGATGGAGAAAACTCATCCCAGCACTTAATATCTCCCTTCATGGCCAGCGACATCACCACCTGATTCTCGCCCGGCTTCAAGGTAGACTGCTGCTGTACTTTTTCATTGCCTACCGTCATTTCGAGCACCACATTCGTTTCTTTCTCATAACGGTTCATCAAGGAAGCTGACACATTGACCTTTTTAGCCAGACGATCCGGCATAATCTTCACAGTAGACACATTCACTTCCGGTTTTACCTCTAAGAACATGTCGCCCACTACCCCGTTCCAGTTTCCTTGCGTATGGTCGGAAATACTGTGTGAATTCTCCCCCGGATCAATGTTTTTCACCCGATTGTCCACACACAACATCAGCACATGCTTCCCTGCTGAAAGCTTGCCTGTCAGGTCATAACGGTGAGGAGCACCCAAAGCATTCTGCATGCCAATTTCCTTTCCGTCTACATACAAACGACTCTCCCAATGGCATCGTTCCAAGAAGAGAGAAATATCCTTTCCTTCCCAACTGTCCGGAATCACCACTTCTTTCTGATACCACGCCTTACCTTTGTAATATTTTACCGGTTGAAGCCAAAAAGGCACCTTGATATTTCCAGCCTCACGGTATTTGGCATACGAAGGTTTAAAGAAATAGGAAGAATCTACAATACCGCCTGTCCAATCAGTCCCCACGGCAATATCTTCCCCCAAACCGTTGGAAGCCATTGATCCCGGCAGTTCAATCACCCGGCTCCAGTCCATACTGTCCGTAGAGAACGTCCATGAGCCAGACAGATCAATCTTGTCAGTCTGCTGACTGCAAGAAAAACAAAGCAAAGAAAATGAGAGTAATGCTGCTGCTTTCATATTATCAAATTTTGAGTTTACAAACCATTTCACAGATGACAAAATTACGCATAAACCACCATCTCCGAATGTGGTATTTTCGCAAAAGGATGTAATATTTTTCGATTTTAAGTTTTATCTTTCTGAAAGGAGAAATCTCTTCAGGAAGTCTCCACTAAAATCCAAATAAATACCTACATTTGTCCTCACAAACAAATACACTATGGAAAAGAAAAAAGACGGATTCCCCAATGAGAAAGCCATTGTCATTCCTCAGGAGAATCTTTTGAAAATCAAAGAAAACCCCATGACTCGCCTGCTGCATCCCACTGATGTAGGCTATTATCCTCGCGCCGAAGGCCACTACCGGGAACGTGCAGAAGGAAGCCCGCAGCACATTCTGATTTACTGCCATGAAGGAGAAGGCTGGTACAATATCGGGAAAGGAAGATGCACAGTAAAAAAGAACGATTTCTTCATTATCGAAGCAGGTACACCGCACGTATACGCCGCTTCTACCAACCATCCGTGGAGCATTTACTGGATTCATTTGGCGGGTGAACAAAGTCACCTGTTTTCCGAGTTGTTTAACCGTACCATCTACATTGACGATTCGCCTACCGCCCGTTTCAACGACCGCATTCAGTTGTTTAATGAGATTTTAGTAAACCTGGAAATGGGATACAGTATAGAGAACTTAGAGTACATCACGCTCTGCCTATGGTACCTGCTCGGCTCCTTCCGATACATTCCTCAGTTCCGCGAAATCAACAAGCCCAAAACACAGGATACCATCCAGAAAGTCATCAACTACATGAAAGCCAATCTGGACAAACAACTGACACTGGAAGACATGGCCGAAAGTGTGAACTACTCACCTACTTATCTGAGCACGCTCTTTACACAGAAATCGGGCATGTCTCCCATCAACTATTTCAATCAGTTGAAAATTCAGAAGGCATGCCAGCTCTTGGACTTTACCGACAAGAAAGCCAAAGAAATAGCTTTTGAACTCGCCTTTAATGATCCGTATTATTTTTCAAAAGTATTCACCAAATACATGCACATGTCACCTAAAGAATATCGGATGAAGAAAAAGGGATGAGAAAAACTCATCCCTTTTTCTTAAGAATTCCACTTCCAGGTCTTCCCTTTTTCCAGATCACCGGTCTCGATATACTCCCCTCGATACCAAACCCGGAAAGGATTGCCTAACAGGGATTTGATTTCCGCACGTACCATTACACCGTCTTTCCATTCTACGGATACCTCAAATCCGCCACGGGCTTTCAAGCCCGAGAATTTGCCGTTCTTCCACCCTTCCGGAAGTGAAGGAAGCAACTGAATGGTATAAGCACCCTGCTCATATATGTGGCTTTGCAACAGCATTTCTGCAATACCGGCCGTAGTACCAAAATTCGCATCAATCTGGAACGGAGGGCACTGGGTAAACAAGTTCGGATTTAAACTCTTTTCCAACACCTTATCCAGACTTTCCCTGGCTTTTTCCGCCCGATGCAGACGAGCATACTGACTAATCAGCCAGGCTGAACTCCAACCGGTATGTCCTCCACCGTGCGAGATACGATAATCCATCGATTTGCTGGCAGCCTCAGCCAGTTCAGGTGTCTGTAACAAATTAATTTGCGAACCCGGATGCACGGCAAACAAATGAGAAATATGACGATGCCCCGGTTCCGCTTCCGGAAATTCCTGTGCCCATTCCATAATACGGCCATCGGAACCGATACGTGTTTCCAGCAATTTTCCTTTTGCATCGCCCACTACCTGCGTAAACGCATCGTTTATCTGAAGAGCTTCAGATGCCATCTCAAAATCATCAAACAACTGCCAGATGGTCTGTTGGTCATGCGTCGGCCCCATACTGATCTGACACTGGCTTCCATCAGGAGCCACAAACGTATTCTCTGGAGAAACTGCCGGACCAGATACCAGCTTACCTGTCTTCGGATCTTTCACCAGCCAGTCCATATAAAACTCTACCGCTCCTTTTAACACTGGATACATCTTTTTCAGGAAATCCTTGTCGCCCGTAAAGCGATAATGTTCTCCAATGTGCTGGCAAATCCATGCAGGAGCTCCCGTATGCATTCCCCACGAAGCAGACTCTCCGGGCGAGGTATATCCCCACACATTCGTGATAGGATGAACCACCCAGCCTTTTTTCTGATATTGAGTCTGCGCTGTTTTCGTGCCCGGTGCTACCAGTGAAGCTATCAAATCAAACATAGGCAAGTGCATCTCTGAAAGATTGGTAACCTCGGCAGGCCAGTAATTCATCTCAATGTTGACATCCGTATGATAATCACCGTTCCATGGAGTCTGCAATTTATTAGCCCAAATACCCTGCAGGTTAGCAGGCATCGTACCTGGACGAGAAGAAGAAATCAGTAAATAACGGCCATACTGAAACATCAACTCATACAGGTGCGGATTAATTTTACCTGCCTTAGCCTGAGCCACCAGTACATCAGTAGCCAGCGTATCCGGCGATTCTGTCAACTGGAAAGAAGCACGGCCAAAATAAGCCGCATACTCATTCCGATGAGCCTGATACAAAGACTCAAATGATTTCTTCTCTGCTTTGGTAATAGATTCACGTGTCAATGAAAGGTAATCCCGTCCTTTATAGTGCGGATAAGCCAGCTGATAATCGGTAGAAGCCGCCAAAAGCAACATGGCCTCGTCAGCTCCGCTCACAGTCAGAGTGGAGTCTGTACAAATCACATCTCCCCCCTTGGTTACCGCTTTCAGGCGAGCCATATACTGCAATCCTTCTCCCCCTTTTCCATCGGACAAGGCTCCGCTCATAATCACTTGTCCGTCTTCAGTATGTGTGGAGAAGTATTCCGGACGCGTCATACGGCAAGTAAAGGACATTTGCTGCTGTTTGTCTGCCGACAGACGAATCACCATCACCTGGTCGGGATGACTGATAAATATCTCACGTTTGAAATGCACATCTCCCTGCGTGTAAGTCACCGTAACCGTCGCATCCTCTAAATTCAATTCCCGGCAATAGTCTGAATAAGCCTCTTTATTGGCAAAATCAATCCAAAGGTCGCCCATGGTCTGGAAACAACCGAAAGGAACCGTAGAACCGTTTCCTCCTCCGGAACCTTGTCCTGTACATACCTGCGTGCGGTTGGTCAGTTCTGTGGCTTCCTTATATTTATCCTCAAAAAGCAACTGTCTGATTTTATCCAGATACTGAGGCGCATCCGGGTTATCACAGTCCTGCGGACTTCCCGACCACATGGTTTCTTCGTTCAACTGGATTCGCTCCATTGCCACATCGCCAAACACTACGGCTCCCAATGAACCATTCCCCAAAGGCAGACCTTTCAGCCATTCAGCATCGTCCTGCCAGCCGTTCGGACTGTCAGCCACAGTAGCATCAGCAGGGAATTCATACCAAAGTTTAAGAGAAGAAGATTGTTCCTGCTGAGGTGTGGAACAGGAAAGCAAGAAAAGAGAAATAAGAAAAAAATGTATTACTTTCATCAGAGTATTACCTACACAAAATAGTATTACAAACTACAAATAATTCAACAACTCGTTTAAAGAGAAGTATTGCTAAGAGTAAATAAAAAGCACAAGAAGTTTTGCTCTAAAACTTCTTGTGCTTTTCTAAATCTTAATCACACATTTCCAGAAGTTGCTTTCCGGCCTGATGGTTAATGTCCAGACGAGCTACTTCAGACAGGAACTTGCGAGCCTGTTCCTTGTCGCCCAATCCGAGATAACCCATTCCCATCACCAGGTTGCAGTGAATCTGGTTGCGTACGTTCAGGTCGTCGTCCCAAATCAGCAAGTCGGGAAGTGATACAGCAAAGTAGTCAATCTTCACCTTGTCAAACAAATGCTTTTCACCATGCTTAATCAGGCGGTTAAAGCGACTGCGTGCCTTGTCTTCTTCACCCAGTTTACGCCATGCCAGTCCCTGATAGAAAATCTTGTCGGGCTGCTGATCGTTATAGAAGAAGGCAATGGCAGGTTCAGCAGAACCCTTGGTAGCTTTTGTAAAGTATTCCTTGGCCAAGGCTTCTTCGCCAAGACCCTCGTAAGCACATCCCATCCAATAGTGGATGTCATTCTCTTCGGCCATAGACAGTTTGCCTTCACCCAAATTATCCGGATATTTTTCTGTTTCCTTCAACAAACGGATCGCATCGTCAAAGCGGCCTTCACGAATGGCAATCTTAGCTAGTTCCACACGGCAGAGCAAATACTGACTGGTGACTTTTCCTTCACCACCTTCCCACGGATGGAACTTACGGGAATTAATCAAATCGTATGCTTTTTGGTATTCACCCAACTGGTTGTAGAGTGTAATACGTTCAATGCACAAATCATCACGCTGTTCTACCACGTCGGCATGTGCTTCCAGGAAGTCCAGACGCTGGCGGTGTGGATAGCGAAGTTTCTTGTAAAGCTGGTCAAGCTCCATCAGGATACGTGCATCGGTAGTATCCAAATTGTAAGCTTTTTCCAGTGTAGCCAATGCCTTCTGCGGATTATGCTGTTTGTTGTAATAAGCCAGTGACAAGTTACGCAATACTGTAGGATACGTATCGTCGATAGAAGCTGATTTTTCCCAACAAGTAATAGCTTCATCGTAAATACGGGCTGCATAGTGGAAGTTACCTAAGTAATAAGGTGCCTTGGCTCCTTCCGGATTAAGCAACATCGCATCATTCAGCATCAGCACTTCTTCCAACTTGTTCGGGAAGCAATAGTCCGGACACATGGTTTCAGCTTTCTTGTAAAGATTCAGCGCTTCGTCTTTCTTGCCCATCTTGGAAGCAAAATAGCCCAATGCATAATATACCATCGGATAAGTGGCTTCATTTCCTTCTGCTACAAAAGACAACAGTTGAGTAGCTTCTTCATACATACCTGCCGATGCATAGTCGATGGCATATTCCAGATAGCTGTGTACGGCACCGCGCATCAAAGCTTTCATTTCAGCCTTTGCGGCAGCGGCTGCTTCGGTATTTCCCTGCAATGTATGAATCAGATAAGATTCGAAACGGCATCCCATATTGAACTTATCCATCGCCAAAGAGTCATTGATAAGCGCCTCAGCCTTCGCAAAATCACCAGTCTTACGCAGGAAGGAAACCTTCAGCTGACGTCCTTTGTGGTTCAGCCAGTTGCGATACAACGAACGGTCGATATGGTCAAGTCCGTTTGCATAGTCTTCACGAATCATGTCTATCTGTGCCAGGCCCATGTAGCCAGAATCTTGCCATGCGGCATTCCAGGTAGCCTTAAAGAAAGCATCGTATGCACCGTCTATGTCGCCTTGCATTTTCTTGCTCCAGCCTAAATTATAATAAGGCTCTCCTTCGTATGGGTTCGGATTACGTTCTGTCTGTGTCTTAATGGCACGATCAAAATATTTCTGAGCTTCCGCAAAACGTCCGCGACGCATAAGGAGCAACCCTACGGCATTATTACAACGGATGTCGCTTTCATCGCGGCTCAGAGCCTCCATATAATAATCCATCGTCAAGTAAGTAGCATGACGATACTGTTCCAGGTGATGACCTGTCAGGAAAAGCTGCTCCATACTGGCAATCTTCTTCGGGTCGAGTGCTGCCTTAGCCGGTTCCGGAATCGGTCTGATTTCGGGTTTAGCAGCCTGGTAACTTACCAGCACCTTACCTTTTTCATCAAGCACGGTCAGTTTTAAATCCTCCATCTTCTGTGTATCGCATGCCACAATTTCTGTATAAGAATTTTCTGGAGAAACAGCCGTCAACGCATCCAGATAAATCTTTCCATTTACCGTATTGGTCAGCATAACACGTACTTCACGATGAGCCGAAGTAGTATAAAGAATTACCTTCATACGTCCGTCTTCCACCGGCTGCAAATTAATCAGTGCATCACGAGTAGCGTTCTTCACCATGCCTACTTTCTGATAAGGCATAAAGTACTGCACCCATGATTTTTCTTCATAAGGTTGCAACCAAGTAAAGTCAGGCTGGTTATCGCAGTACATACCGGTCATCAGTTCAATGTATGGTCCGTCTTCATCCGTCAGGTTGCGGTCCCAAGCCTGTCCGAAATCACCGTTACCCCAAGTCCATTGTTTCTTACCGGCATTTACATGATGGTCGGCCACATGCAACAATCCTGCTTCAATATGTTCTTCGTACCCTCCCACAAAATCAAATTTCGAATTGATGGCCATGTAAGAAGTCGGTACCGGAATGTTTTTGTAGCGTGAAATATCTACTCCGGCAGAATAATCCACTTTATAATATTCACCCGTGGCTATAGGGAAGCTGGATACCGCACGTTTTCCATGGTCGAACACCGCATTGACATCAGGCGGGAACACTGAATAATAGTCTTTGTTCACTACTACTGCCGGATTAGCCCACCACAAGAAAGTCTGCGGGAACGGAGTACGGTTGTACACCTTTGCCTTGATTTCGATGTAAGCCTTTCCCGGATAGAGGGTAAAGCCTGCCATACCTTTGGTACGGAACATACGTTCTACCTCACTGCACCAGATGGTCTTACTTCCATCAGGGAATTCTTCAATCATGCAGTCGGTCGGAAGATATGTACTGGGGCGATGGTGCTGAGGCCAGTTGAACTCGATACCACCTGAAATCCACGGTCCGGTCAGTCCCACCAATGCCGGCTTGATAACCTGATTATAATATACGAAATGACGTTTCTTCACCTTATCGTATGCCATCTGAATACGTCCGCCCAATTCCGGAAGAATCATCAGCTTGATGTATTCATTTTCTATAAAGAAAGCCCTCCAGGGACGGTCGTGTTTTTCATCTTCAATCTTTTCAACTACCGGATAAGGATATACCGAACCGGAGCTTCCCTGATATACGCGTTTTTCAAGAAAAATCGGATTTTTTTCTTCTTTACCAATGCCATACGTCGGCAACATCACGATCTCTTCCCAAGCCTTCACTTCGGAAGTGTTTACCGTGCTTTGAATCAAATATTCTGTTATTTTTTCCATGATAAGTTAGATTATTTTCTCAATGTTGTGTTATTTTTCTGGTACAAAATTCGGTAAAACTATGTACCTGAAAAATGGAATAAAAAGCGGAAAAGATGTATTATTCTTCCATCTGTTTATTTAATCAATTCTTTTTCTAATTCTTCCAACGATTTTCCTTTGGTTTCTGGAATACGGCGCCAAACGAACAGGAAGCCACAGAAACAGATAACGGCGTAAAGCAGGAAGGTACCGCCAGTGCCCAGTCCGGAATTCAGGAAAGGGAATGTGTAGGTAAGCAGGAAGGAAGCAATCCACAACGCAGCCGTACATACTGCCATGGCTACCCCACGCACCTTATTGGGGAATATTTCAGAAAGCAACACCCAGGTGACAGGACCTAACGACATGGCATAGAACCCGATGGCCAATACCACAAGCACAATCATGATGAATCCTTTGAACTCAAAGAAATAGCTTAATCCCAACAGGGTATAGATACCTGCCAGTCCGATGGAACCGGTCAGCATCAACGTCTTTCTTCCCAGGCGGTCGACGGTATAGATGGCCACAAACGTAAAGACCAGATTGGCAATACCTGTCACGACAATGTTCATCAGTACGTCTGAAATGCCATAACCTGCTGCCTGAAAGATTTCCTGCGCATAGTTGAAGATGACATTGGTACCGCTCCACTGCTGGAACATAGCTACCACAATACCGATAATCAGTACATTCCGCATTTTAGAAGAGAAGAGTAAGGATAATACACCTTTTTCGGCATGTGAAGCAGCACCTGCACGAGTATAATTTTCAATTTCACTGTCTGCATACGCTGCTCCCCCAATAGAACACAGCACTTTTCTAGCTTTCTCCATCTGCTTCATGCTGGCCAGCCAGCGCGGACTTTCTGGAATAAACAACGCTAACAGGAAAAAGAATCCCGAAGGAACGCATACGGCCCAGAACATCCAGCGCCATCCGGTCTGTCCGTTCCATGAGTTCAAGATATCGGCAGCCGTAGCACCTTCCGGCACCGGCTCTGCAATCAGCATATTTACAATCTGTGCGCCAAGAATTCCCAATACGATGGTCAGCTGGTTCAATGTGACGAGTTTACCACGAATCTGAGTAGGTGCCACTTCCGCGATGTACATCGGAGAAAGGTCGGCTGCCAGTCCGATGGCCATCCCTCCTACAAGGCGAGCGATGATGAAGGCAGGAATAGCCGTAGCAGCTCCTGTGGCCCACGAAGAAGCAAAAAAGATAAAGGCAGATAACACCAGCAGCTTCTTACGTCCGTAACGGTCGGCCAGGAAACCTGCCATAGTGGCTCCTAACAGACATCCTAACAGAGCGATACTCATGGCCAATGCCTGCATGCCCTCATCGCCAGCAATATGGAAATATTCTTCATAGAAAGGTTTTGCACCTCCTATCACTACCCAGTCATACCCGAAGAGGAGCCCTCCCATGGCAGACACCAGGCAAATAAAATAGATAAACAATTGATGATTTTTCATGGTTATACGGTTATAATAGATTTTTCATTAGTAAATGCCCTTAGCTGACTGTTTCTGGTTACGTGCGGTTCCAAACATATCTTTTATCTTATCCAGTCCTTCCAACTGACTGGGAGCAAATTCCTCACTGTTCATGTAGTTCAGAATGGAGTAAAGCATCTGACGGGCTACCGGACGTTTGTCAAGAGCGGTCTGCAAATCAAAAGTGGCCAGCATCAGTTTTCCTTCTCCTACACGTCCTTCATACAAGGAAGCCAGGCGACGGTTGTGAACAAAATTGTCTACCATCTCTACCACCGAAGCACCTCCCTGAAGGCTGTCTACTACCAAGGTAGTCGAATTAATGTTCAAATCCCACCATTGCCAGTCGGTGTGCATGTCGGTCGGGAAGTCAGCCAAAGCCGGATGAGTGGGATTACAAAGTACACCCATGGTACCAGCCTGATTCGGGAAATGTACCGGACTCCAGAATACCGGCACAAACTTTCCTTCAATGCCTTGAAGTGTACGCCAGTCAGGGTTGAACAGCACTTTCTCACCTTTCTTGAGCAATGCCATTGCTTCGTCGTAATTGCGGGTGTATTTCACGTCTCCCCATTTTGTATCTACAGATGACGGATAAACCCATACGTTCCAGCGGTTACGGTATTCTGTCCCGTCAAGCGACAAGCAAACTTCTAATTTCGAAGCGTTGGTTACCTGCTGCAACGGAAATGAAATTTTTCCCAATCCACTGTTATGACCGAAAGCCAATGCAGCTGCCGGAGTCTTTCCCTTGCCCAACGAGCGTCCGTCTGCGGTAATCTCCCAGGAAAGAGTGCTGTTCTTCAATTCATCCTTTCCGTAATTACAAAGTTCTATTTGTGCTTCGAATGTTTCATTATTCGTATATACAGCTTTCGGGAAACGCAGCAATGGAACTACCGGCGCGCAGAATTCACGGAATTCTTCACCAGTAAGAATGCCTTTGCTTTCCCAGAATGCATTGAGCAGTCCTACCAGTGCCGTTCCCTGTCCCGGGAAGTCGTGCAGGTCGAGCAACTGGAATCCGCTGATGCCCGGTGTTTTCAAGGCACGCTCTATTTCTTCTTTATACAGAATGGCGGCTAATTTTCCGGAAGCCTGCAGGTATTGAGGAGCTTTGTCTATCAATCCTTTTTTCTCCAAGTCTTCTTTCACTGCCATAAAGTTCAGCGGCATCAAAGTTCCCGTATATTTGGGAATCTCCGTAAGATCCGGATAGACAGAATACTGTCCTACTTCATGGGTCACCAAAGGCACTTCCATACCGTCTATAGATGCACGGAAATCTTTATCGAATGACGGCAGTTCCTGATTGAACACACCCTGTCCACGCACCCAGCCTTTCTTGGTCCACTGAGTGACGAAGAAATCATCCTGGTTTTCTGGCCAGTCGCCGTGACCTTTTTCGAATGTAAACGAAGTGGTGGTATATAAATGACGGTCGTCTGCAACCTTCATTTCACCCAACATGGATGCCAAAATATTGAAATCATATTGCAGCTCGTTTCCGATGCTCCAGAAGCAGAAAGAAGGATGGTTGCCATATTCCTTACTTATACGCTTTGCTTCGGCACGCAGGAACTCGACCGTAGCAGAATCTTTTCCAAGCGTCACACTCCATACTGGAAGCTCTACCTGCACATAGAATCCCATTTCATCGGCTACATTGAACGCTGCTTCCGGCGGACACCAGGAGTGGAAACGAAGGTGATTCATTCCATATTCGCGTGCAGAAGCATAAAGTTTCTCCCACGAAGCCTCATCTGTAGGAGGTGTGCCAGTCAAAGGAAAAATGCAGCACTCCAATGTACCACGAAGGAATATCGGTTTTTCGTTCAGCACTAACTTGTTTCCTTCATGCCGTATATCACGCAATCCGAAAGTTTCGGTTGTAAGTGAAGTCGATTTTCCGGATACTAATTCTACAGAAGCATCGTAAAGATAAGGACTGAATTCATCCCACAGAGGAGCATTATCCCCTAATTGGCAGGTCAGTTCTACCGTTGAATAGCCTTTTACGGCTTCTGCTTGAGTTTCGACAGAAGCGTACGATTTGCCATCATCCTTTCCTTTTACCTGCAGGCTAAGATTAACCGGTACAGTCTGTGAAGACGAATTATATACAGAAACTACAGCCTTTACTGTACGTGAAGCAGCATCCGGATAAAGCTGCAGACTTTCTACGCGTGTTTTCTCCACGGCCTTGATGTACATGTCGCCTAAGATACCATTCCACTTTACCTGAGTGGCATCTGTATAGGCATGTGCCAGGTCATTCACTGACATGTCGTAACGCTTACGGTTGTCCACTCTAACAGTCAGCACCTGTTTTTTCTCGGGCTGAATATAAGGAGTCAAGTCATACTCATGCGGAGTCGTCAGACTTTCTTCATGATCTTCTACTTTCTGCCCGTCTATCCATACTTGTGTATCCCATAATACACGTTCCAGATGAAGGATACAATCTTTTTCTTTCCAGTCGGAAGGTACCTGAATCTCGCGTGAATACCAGGCCGGACCCACATAACTGTAGGCACGGGTAAGATGGAGCAGCTGCGGTTTCTCCAATGCAGGTTTCAATGTACATTTAGTACCCAGATGAGCTTCATCCGTTGTACCCGGAAGTGTAATGGAGGTATCAAACAATTTTCCGCCAAAAGAAGCGTCCATCCCCACATCAGTACTATCCAGACATACCGTCCACTGTCCGGAAAGATCCATCTGTGTAACAGGACTTGTACACGAAGCAAAAGGAAGACAGAACAACCAGGCGATAAGTGTATTTTTCATGATATTTTTTTGTTATATTGTATTACGGATGCAAAATAACAAAAAACAAACAGGGCAGGAAATGGAATATTTACCGGATAAGATGTAAAAAACTACGAAAAGGCAGGCTCTACCGATGAAGTGGGAAAAGAATGGTCAGTCTGCAAGGAAAAAGCAACTACGTTTTCCCAGTACTTCCGTGGAAGTACTGAAGTACTGCAAAGGAAGTACTACAGTACTTTCAAAGAAGTACTGCAATCCTCCTTAGAAAGTACTGCGAGCCGACAAGCCATTGTGTATCAGTCTCGCCCCACTTAACCCATCAACTCATCCCACATAAAAACACATAGCCCGTCCCTTTTATGAAAAAGGAACGGGCTACAGTTTCCCGAAGGATATAACCAACTTAATCGTCAATATCAATTACGCGCATCTGGCTGTCGAATGTAATCTCCCATCGGTTAGAGAGTTTCACTTCATATTCATTGCGTTTGCGCTCTATCTGAATGATGGAAGCGTCAGGGTAATTATTCTTCACATACGTGCGGATAGCTGATGGAACAATCTGAGTCGGTACGCCGGATTTGCATTTCACTTCTGTCCAGTCGCCAGACTTGTCAAACTCAATCTTTTCGCCGTTGGTGAAAATCACATCGTATGATTTGCTGAACAAATCGCTGTCCAATTTTGCCAAAGCGACTTTATGTCCTTTAAAGTAAGTAGTGATGAAAGTCTGCGCCTTCGTAGGCAACTGTCCTACCTGAATTGGTTTTTCGTTATCTGCCATCGCCACGGTTGACACTGTAAACACACACACCAGTAAAAAAACTAACTTTTTCATAATGTTCTATTTTTATAAGATGAATACTTTAATGATTTATTTGTACTGCAAAAATGGGATGTAATTCTGAAAAGAATCTGAAGATTTCCCTTTTTTCGACAAAAAAATCAAGAAACAATAGAAAAAATATGCTGTCCGTCTTCAAAGGTATATGAAAGAGTGAGATGATAGGCCTTACAGATGGAGTCTACCAAGGCCAGTCCAAGTCCTGTAGAACCCTCGGCCTTTCCTTCTTTATAGAAACGTTCAAAAATACGGTTCTTATCCAATGAAGCATCTCCGGTATTGCTGATACGGAAAGAGGAAGCCGTGAAAGAAAGAGAAATCACTCCCCCCTCCGTCACATGCACAAACGCATTCTTCAGCAGATTGGTCAGCAGGACGGTAGCCAGCGATTCACTCATTTCCAAACGGAAGCATTCTTCTACGTGCACTTCCACCTGCACATGACGATAGGCATATACTTCCTTGTAATCATCCAGATACTGCAAAAGCAGTTCATTCAGGCACAAAGATTTTACATCCGTAAACTGACGGTTCTCTATCTTGCACAATAGTAACAGCGACTTATTCAGGCGTGTCAGATTTTCAAGTGTCCGATGGGTTTTCATCAGTTCGGAGAGTTGTTTCTCGGTCAATGTTTCATCCTCCATCAGCATTTCCAGGCGGTTGCGGCAAATAGCCAGCGGTGTCTGCATCTCATGTGAGGCATTCCCGATAAACAGTTTCTGCTGCTCATAGAGTTTCTCACTGCGTTCCGAGAACATATTGGCCGCCTCATTCAGTTTCCGGAATTCCACAATCCGAAGTGATTCATCGAGCGGTTTTTCCTTTGTTCCCAAACGATAATCTTCCAACCATTTCAATAAAGAGTAAAGTGGCCGCATATTGCGATGGAACACCCAGGCATTAACCGCTAAAATCATCAGGAACAGCAACACATAAAGAAAGACAATCCACCCTAAAACGGCACGCTGAAGGTCGAATTTCTCAATGGTAGGAGTATAGACCACCAGCTCCATGTATCCCCCGTCTTCCTTCTGGAATATGGTCATTAATATTCTGGCAGGTTCCGTCTCTCCTTTTTCGGTAATATATACCATTTCGTCCCGATAGGATATATTAGGATAGGAGGCTGCATATTCCGGCGTGACCTCATACAGAAAATACTGATTGTTCGAGCCGTTGCTTGTATCAGGCATCTGCTCTCCCGACAGGGAACGGATAATCAACGACTCGGCATAATCGCTCAAGGAATCATCCACTTCGTCGTTTACCTCCTCCATAATGGCCAGGTAAAACAATACCGCCCAACACGTCAGTATGACCACTAAGATGGTGGACATACGCCACATGACCAACTGAAACAGTTTCATTCTTCTACCAGTTTATAACCTATACCATACACTGCTTTCAATTCCACCGTAGCACCGGCTTCTTTCAAGTGTTTGCGCAGATTCTTGATTTGTGCATAGATAAAGTCAAAATTATCTACCTGGTCAATATGGTCTCCCCATACAGATTCAGCCAGTGTGGTTTTGTTTACCAATCTTCCGGGACGCAGCATAAAATACAGCAGAATATCGTATTCTTTCCGGTTCAGGTCCAGTTCCTTCCCTCCTACTGCAACCTTAAAATGGTCTGGGATGACTTCTACATTGCCATAGCTTACCTTCTTTTCTCCTTCCCGCTGGTTACGGCGGAACAGACTCTTCAACCGCGCATGGAGCTCTGCCAGATGATATGGCTTAGGGAGATAATCATCCGCTCCTAAATCCAAGCCCTTGACTTTGTCTTCCAAAGAATCCTTGGCCGACAAAATAATGACATTGGTCCGTTTTCCCAACGCATGCAATTCTTCCAGTAAATCAAGTCCGGAACCGTCTGGCAACATTATATCCAGCAATATGCAATCGTAGTCGTAATCCTCTATTTTACGAAGTGCCGTTTTATAATCGGGTGCCTGCGACACGACATAGCGTTCTTTCTCCAACGAACGGGTGGTAATTTCCCGCAAGTCTGCATCATCTTCAACGATTAATATTTTCATGGCATATAGTTTTTGAAAACAAAAAAAGCCATTCCGAATATCAAAATTATCCGGAATGGCCTGTTTATATGATTATCTGAACAGACAGAGGTCTTTATTCATTAAACCAGCGTACATAACAGAAATCCTGACGGTGAGGCAGTGCATCGTTCTTCGGGAACATACGGTAAGCTACCTTAAAGCTACCCGCATTTGACAAACCTGCAATCATTTCGAAAGTAAACAAGTTGCCTTCACGTTTCACCATCTTCATCGGGTTAACCGCATAAATGTATTCACGGCCTTCCGCATTGGTATAAGTAACCACCTGTTCGATACCGATTGCATCGTCCAGACCCTTTTCATCTACCACGCAAGTAAGCTTGTAGTCTTTACCGCTTTCTACGTTACCGTTGCACAAATCCTGGCACTTGTTGAATGAAACAACCTGAATTTCATCCCATTTAGCGGCTACTTCTTCCTTCCATGCAGCCAGTTTCTTCACTTGTTCGTAGTTGTTTGCTTCAAGCGCGTGGAAACGTTCAGCTTCCTTACCATAGAACTTAGCGAAGTAATCATCCAACTGACGTTTCATGGTATAATGAGGAGCAACCTGAGCGATAGAGTTCTTAATAGTCTTTATCCAGCCTTCAGAATATCCTTTCTTGTTTCTTGCATAATACAACGGCAGGATTTCTGTTTCCAGAATACTGTAAATAGTAGCAGCATCCAGCTGATCCTGATGTTCCTGGTTCTGGTAAGTACGTTTTTCAGTCAATGCCCATCCAGCACCTTCACGGTAACCTTCCAGCCACCATCCGTCCAATACAGAGAAGTTAACCACACCGTTCATCAAGGCTTTTTCACCTGATGTACCAGATGCTTCCAACGGACGAGTCGGAGTGTTCATCCAGATATCTACACCAGATACCAGGCGACGAGCCAGCTTCATATCATAGTTTTCCAGGAAAATAATCTTTCCTAAGAATTCCGGACGGTTAGAGATTTCAATAATTTTCTTGATCAATCCCTGACCTGCTCCATCGTGCGGGTGAGCTTTACCAGCAAACAAGAACTGAACCGGATAGTCAGGATTGTTTACAATCTTAGCCAAACGATCCAAGTCAGTGAACAACAAGTGTGCACGCTTGTAAGTAGCAAAACGACGAGCAAAACCAATCAGCAAGGCATTCGGGTTAATCTTGTCCATCAAAGATACCACACGTGACGGGTCTCTCTGGTTCTTCAACCATGTATCACGGAACTGATCGCGGATGTAGTTAATCAGCTTGTTCTTCAAAGCTACACGAGTCTTCCAGATTTCTTCATCAGGCACGTTGTAGATACGTTCCCAGATTTTCGGATTTGACTGGTCGTGCATGAAGTTCTTGTCAAAGTATTTATTATACAAAGCTTTCCATTCAGAAGCACACCAAGTGGGGAAATGTACACCATTAGTTACATAACCTACATGATTTTCTTCTGGGAAATAGCCTTTCCAGATTCCAGAGAACATTTCCTGAGAAACCTTTCCGTGCAACCAACTTACACCGTTCACTTCCTGACAAGTGTTGCAAGCAAATGTAGACATACAGAAACGTTCGTTCGGATCACCCGGATTGATACGTCCCAAGTCCATCAAATCCTGCCAGCTGATTCCCATACGCTGCGGATAACCGCCCATGTACTTACCAAACAGACCTTCATCGAAATAGTCATGTCCAGCCGGAACCGGAGTATGTACAGTATACAGAGAAGAAGCACGAACCACTTCCAATGCTTCGTCAAATGACATTCCGCTTTCTACGTAGTCACACAGACGCTGTACATTACACAATGCCGCATGTCCTTCGTTGCAGTGATATACATCTTTCTTGATACCCAGTTTCTTCAGCAACAGCACACCACCGATACCCAGCAAAATTTCCTGTTTCAAGCGGTTTTCCCAATCACCACCATACAACTGGTGAGTAATAGAACGGTCGAATTCGCTGTTCATTTCATTGTCTGTATCCAACAGATACAAAGGCACACGACCTACATTGACTCTCCATACGTATGCATGTACATAATAGTTCAAATAAGGTACATCCAATACCATCGGCTGGTCGTTTTCATCCTTCACGCGTTCCAAAGGAAGGCTTCCGAAGTTCTGAGCTTCATAGTTAGCAATCTGCTGACCGTCCATTGAAAGGCTCTGTGTGAAGTAGCCGTAACGATACAAGAAACCGATACCGCACATATCCACATTACTGTCTGAAGCTTCTTTCAGGTAGTCACCGGCCAAAATACCCAGACCACCAGAATAAATCTTCAGTACATGAGTCAAACCGTATTCCATACAGAAATAAGCTACAGACGGACGGTTCTTGTCTGGTTTTACAGACATATATTCAGTAAATCTATCATAGATTGCATTAATCTTACCCAGCATTTCTTTATCTACAGACAGAGCTTCCAGCTTTTCGTAGTTAAGACGTTCCAGCAAAGCAACAGGGTTCTGTCCGACAGCACGCCACAATTCCGGGTCAAGTTCTCTAAACATTTCAGTAGCATCATCATTCCATGCCCACCAAATGTTACGAGCCATCACTTCCAGCATCTTCAAAGATTCCGGGATGCGAGATTTCACATTAATTTCTCTCCAAACAGGAGTATTAGCATAGTTTGTTTTGATTTTCATATCACTAATGTTTTATAAGTTCATTTTTGTTTATAAGATTTGCAACGTTCTTTTGCATTGCGCAAAGCTACGTCGTATGCTTCATAATAATAGCGTATAAAATGTTTCCACAAAGCCTTTTCAGCAATGTCGGCCGCATTTTTCCGAATTATCTGTACTTCAGATTCCGGCAACTTAGCAAATTCGGTAATCGTATCACGGATTACATCTGCCACTTCCGAATAATTGTAGTCGGTACGATGAATAACTTTTACACCGTCCTCCAATGTACCGGGATGACCTTTCAATGAATTTACCCACAAGCCGAATCCAGCCAGATCCGTCGTAATGGCAGGCACTTTGAATGCCACACTTTCCAATGGAGTATAGCCCCATGGCTCATAATATGACGGATATACGCTCAAGTCTGCCCCTATAATCAAATCGTAATAGGTTTCATTCAATATCCCGTCGTTGCCATCCAGATAACAAGGCACAAATATAACCTTTACTTTTGACTCCGGAGAGTTAGACATGTTCAAATACTTCAACATATCCAACACCTGATCATGGCTCATATTATGCAACCAGTGCGTAATAAAAGGACATTCCAGCGGTGTATTGTAATCTTCATTGCTTTCCAAACGTTGTTTCAAGTCTTCACGGGCATCGCCTACCCATCCTGGCACATTGACAAAAGCCACGACTTCACGGTTCAGGCTCTTTTTACGTGTCAAACGGTTCAACGCTTCCAAATACACGTTTATACCCTTATTCTTGAATTCATAACGACCGCTTGTTCCTACAATCAGCGTATCATCGCCCAAATGAGTACCCAGCAACTTGTTAGCCAAATTCAGCAACAAAGCACGGGCATATTTTCTTTTCTTTTCAAACTCTTCTCCTTTGGGAACGAAATCATCTTCAAACCCATTCATCAGGACCACGTCCGCCTCTTTGTCCAACAATTCCTTACATTCATTGTTAGTAATATCGCTGACTGTTGTAAAACAATCTACATGATGGGCTGTCTGCTTTTCAATAGAGTGCTTTGACTCTACATTCAGTTCACGGGACATCTGGTCACCGTTATAAGCAAACAAGTAATCATAGAGAGGTTTGTTATTTCCTGCAATGGAACGCCCGATAGTAGTAGCGTGCGTAGTGAAGATTGTAGCAATTTCCGGAACGTGTTTTTGCAAGTATAGTGCACCAAGGCCAGTCATCCATTCATGAGCTTGATATATGACCTTATCGCTCATTGTCAGGTTATAACGATAAAAACTTTCAACTACTTTTCCCGCAGCATACGAGAACATAGAAGCTTCATCATAATCTCCATAAGCATGCAAGGAATCTACTTGAAAATCGATCCATGCCTGAGTATATATCTCATTTTTATCCTTATAGAAAGGAGTGAAATCGACTAAAATAGCAATCGGCTTACCTGGAATATTCCAACGCCCTACGCGTACTTTCAAATCATCTTTCTTGATTGCATGCTCTCTCCATGCCTGAAGAAGTTTTGAATCTTCCACAAACAACGGATTTTCCTTACCCAACCAGAAATCTGGTCCTATAAAAAAAATTCGATCAGGGAAAGTATTCTGCAAGGTTTTTGCTCTTGTAGACAATACAGTGTATATGCCACCCACTTTATTACATACTTCCCAACTGGATTCGAAAATATAATCAGGTGTTAGTAACTGTTTCATCATCGTCTCATTAATATCTTCTAAATCAGCCGCGAATATACAAAAAATATTTAATCGGAAGAAAAAAAAGGAAAGTTTTGTATTGCTACACTAATTTATGCATGCCAATAGTAACGAAAAGATACAGAGATGTTTCTTTTTCAATACGATACGAAATCATATTCCATCATAGAATCATACATAAAAAAGTCCCCGCTGTACACTAACAAAGAGTATGCAGCGGGGCAAAGTAGATAAATTAAAAAGAATTCTGAAGATTATGCCAAAGCAGATCCCATCAAGAAGGTTGCAGCCAAAGCTACGATTGCATACAATTCAGGGAATACGGCTAAAATCAATGTATTACCGAATACGTTATGTCCCTGTCCGATAGCTGCGATACCATTGGCACAAACTTGTCCCTGACGGATAGCTGAGAACAAAGCTACCAAGCCCAAGCCAATACCTGAACCCAATACGGCACAAGCCTGAATACCGGTAATTTCCGGAGTCAGTACACCAAAAATACTCTGGAACATAAAGTAGCCGGCAAATCCATACAAACCCTGAGTACCAGGAAGAGCTGTCAATACCAGGAAGTTACCAAATGCACTGTCGTTCTTCTTCAATGCACCGATAGATGCGTTACCTGCAATAGTTACACCATACGCACTACCAATACCAGACAAACCTACCATAATTGCGATGCCAATATAGGCAATCAAAAGATTCATTTCCATAATTATTTGTTTTTTAGTTTTTAATACTTTGTTTATTAATTCTTGAAAGGATTATATTCCTTTCCTCCTCCTTCGTATCCGGCATTCTTGAAGAATTCCACGAAGGTCAAACGCATCGGATGTACCATGGCTCCCAACACGTTCATAAAGATATTGATGGCATGGCCGATGACAAAGATCAATACCATCACAATCGGACCGGCAATCACGTTGTCCGGGCTCATACCTACCGCCAGACTGTTAAACACACTGGCCAGGATACCACCTGAAAGTCCTAAGGCAAACAGACGGACATACGACAGAATATCACCTAACAGACCGGTAGCCATATTGTAGCTATCCCACAATCCCAAACCGATATTCACAAAAATATTCTTGTCAGGACTGTTATACAGATAAGCCATCAAGCCTCCTATAGCCAATAATATCAGATGTACTGTTCCTCCCATTGCCATCAGTCCGGGAGCTGCAAAAGCTACTGCCGTACTGACCAGAATCAGAATCCAGCCAATAGTTGCAATCGCATACTTCACACCAAACTGAATAGTCTGGTTTACCGCCTTCAGTATCATACCAAAAATAATCTGCACACCTCCCAAAATCAGAGAAAGGTTGAACATTTGCTGGTTGTCCAGCGAAATGGATTCCTTTAACGTCTGGAAGAAAGGAACCTGAATGTCATACAGATTAAATCCAAAGCATGTACCCGTGAGTAAACCACAAACCATTGTCGAAGCTCCTAAAATCTGCACCAATGTCAGGATGGGCTTCATTGAGGCGCTCAGTTTCTTGGCAAACAGACGATACAAGGTTACTGCTAATAACATGAACAAGCCATAACCGGAATCGCCCAGACAGAGACCGAAAAACAACATAAAGAACGGAGCAAAGAACGGTGTCAAGTCCAGTTCATTATATTTCGGCAGCATATACAGACGCATGATAGGCTCAAACAGCCTGAAGAAGCCTTTGTTTTCCAACAGGATAGGCACATCATCCTCCGGTGTCGGAGCAGCCGTTTCATAATATACCTCCTGTGTACGAAGGTATTCGGTCATTTCCGGCAAACGTTCCGAAGGAATCCATCCTTCAAGCAACATCAGTTTATTGTCGGCCAAAGCATCTGTGCTGAGTACGACTTTCGAGAACTCAATCTGAGAATGTACCTGATGCTGGGCAGCCTTCAAATCTGGAATCACCGTTGCAGCCAAGTCTTTCAATTTTTCTTGAAGAGCTGTCTGCTGTGCTTTCAAATCGGCCACCTTTGCTTGCAAGGCTGAAAGTGAACTATCCGGCAACTTAGCCGTTTCTATTTCCAGTTCCGGCAACACCATTCCTTTTGTCACAGTGACAAAATACATCTTCGAGCCAATCCGGTTGATGACCGTTGCGTGATACAAGTCTACCCATTCCGGCTTAAACTGCTTTTCGGAGCAAATATAAAAGCCCGTCTGATAGCCAGCTTTACGCAAGCGGGATATATTTTGTGGATCAAAATCACCCCATGGTTCCAACGCAGCCAATTCTTTCTCGGCAGCCTGTACACGATGCGTAAGCTGCTGTGACTGTTGCAACAACTCATCAGTCTGTTTTAAGGCTTGCTCTCCTTTGGCTGCATCTCCTTCACGCACTTCGGCAGAAGCAGTTTCCATGCCCTGCAGCAGTTTGATAGCCGCTGCATAACGTGCAGACAAACGGATGCTTTCCTGCAAAGCCGCATTCTCAGCACCTCCCTGTGCTTTTGTGGCTACATGTACCACTCCAAGGTCACGGATATTTTTCAAAAAGCAATCATACTCTTTATGGTATACCAAAAAAGTAACTTTTGTCATTTTTGCAATCATTCTTCCGCCTCCTTTCTTTTCTCCTGGATAGACTTCAAAATCTTTTGAGAGGATTTTGACAAGTTTTCCTCGTCTTCCATAAAACGTTTGATTTTCCGCAAAGCGTCCTGATAACCCGGAATCTGCACTTTCTCAAAAAGGTTTACTTTCTGAGTTGTTTTCTTACGTGCATGTTCCAGCAAGTCCAACTTGGCAAGAGCAAACTCTCTTTCAATGGCAGTCTGGGCAAGTTTTTTCAATAAATGAATACCGTCGGCATACCACTTCGGGCTACAGAACAAACTAAATGGCCGGATATCAAACTCCACCTCATCCAGCAACGGAACCCGGACACCTGCAATCTTTCGCACACCCAGATGCACATCTTTCACCCTTACCAATGAAGCGTCAAACTCATTCCAAAGGGCATGCATGTGCTCGTATGACGAGATTTGCGTTTCCAGTCGTTCCTCCAGTTCGGCAGCTTCTTCCTTGCAGCGTTTCACTTCCATGCGCAGGGCACTCTCCTTATTCTTAATGATAGGGAGCGTACGCACACGGACCTTCAGCTGCTTTTCAAGCTGTTGCAAAGAGGTCTTGTTATACTGAAATTTTATTGCCATTTTAAAGTCTTATAATTTTATTTCTTCCAATACTGATCTACGAACTCTTTCTTGATGTTCACTTCTTCCGGCTTGAAGTATTTGCTGAACAAGCCCCAGGTTACATCCAACATTTCTGTCGTATTCAAGTTCACATCAATAGCCAACAGCTGGTTGGCATAATCCTTGGCAAAGGCCAACGCACGTTCGTCGTAGTTGGTCAGGTCGAAACCGTTTTCCATCTTCGTCTTGGCATTCGCTGCATCGGCATACAGACGTACGGCCGCATTCATCACCTGCGGATGATCCTTACGTGTCTTCTTACCACTTACCAGCTGTTTCAAACGTGACAACGAACGGAACGGGTCGACAATTACCTTACCAATGTCACTATCACGACGCAAGAAGAGCTGACCTTCTGTGATGTAACCGGTATTATCCGGAACTGCATGAGTAATATCACCACCGGAAAGAGTAGTCACCGCAATGATAGTAATAGAACCACCACTCGGGAACTGTACAGCTTTTTCATAAATCTTAGCCAAATCAGAATACAAAGAGCCCGGCATAGAATCCTTTGAAGGAATCTGGTCCATACGGTTAGATACAATAGCCAACGCATCGGCATACGAAGTCATATCGGTCAGCAGTACCAATACCTTCTGATTATGTTCTACGGCAAAATATTCAGCCGCAGTCAATGCCATATCCGGAATCAACAGACGTTCTACCGGCGGATTCTCTGTCGTATTCACAAAGCTGATGATACGGTCCAGCGCACCGGCATTCGAGAATACATTCTTAAAGTAGAGGTAATCATCGTTTGTCATACCCATACCTCCCAGGATAATCTTGTCTGTCTCTGCACGCAAAGCTACGTTCGCCATTACCTGGTTAAAAGGCTGGTCAGGGTCTGCAAAGAACGGAATCTTCTGCCCGGATACCAGCGTATTGTTCAAGTCGATACCAGCAATACCCGTAGCAATCAGTTCAGACGGCTGTTTACGACGTACCGGATTTACTGACGGACCACCAATTTCCACTTCAGTACCTTCAACCTCCGGTCCCCCGTCAATCGGTTCACCGAAAGCATTGAAGAAACGTCCGGCCAGCTGGTCACTCACTTTCAGCGTAGGAGACTTGCCCAAGAATACCACCTCTGCATTGGTCGGAATACCTTCCGTACCTTCAAATACCTGCAGGGTCACTTCATCTCCGGCAATCTTCACCACCTGCGCCAGCTTGCCGTTCACCATAGCCAGTTCGTCATAACCAACCCCTGTTGCTTTCAGCGAACAGGTAGCCTTGGTTATCTGGCTAATCTTTGTATATATTTTTTGAAAAGCTTTTGTCGCCATTTTCTACCCATTTATTGATTTCACTTATTTTACTTTTCTTTCGGCAACCAGCTCCTGCAACTGTTTCTGGAATTCCACATATTGCGGAGAACGGAACTGTGCATAGTTCATCTGCTTGCAGATATTGATCATCTTCTTGAAGAAGTCCATTACTTCTACGAAATTATCAAAGCTGAAATCGGTATGGCAAATATCAATCACCATATTTACGATTTCTTCCTGACGTTCCATCGGAGTTACCGCATCCACTTCATCAAAGGCATCCTGCTGCAAAATGACAAAGTCAATCAGTTCTGACTTCCAGAAAATCACGTGATATTCTACAGGTACACCGTCATCACCCAAGATGTTAATCTGTTCGGCAATTTCCTTACCACGCAACAGACGAGTCTTCAGTTCAGTCACCTTACCCGTCCATTCCGCATTGATATGCTCTGTGATATATGCTTCAAATTCAGGATACTCCAGATACTTAGAATAAGAATCAATCGGGTTTACAGCCGGATAACGCTTGCGGTCGGCACGCTCCTGTTCCAATGCATAGAAACAGCGGGCTACTTTCTTCGTATTTTCGGTTACCGGTTCCTTCAAGTTACCTCCGGCAGGTGATACGGTACCGATAAAAGTAATAGATCCCGTCGCCCCATTGTTCAGATGTACATATCCTGCACGGCCATAGAAGTTAGAAATAATCGCCGAAATATCCATCGGGAAAGCATCCGGTCCAGGAAGTTCCTCCATACGGTTAGACATTTCACGCAAAGCCTGTGCCCAACGTGAAGTAGAGTCGGCCATCAGCAAAACTTTCAATCCCATGGCACGGTAGAACTCGGCCATTGTCATGGCAGTATACACAGATGCCTCACGAGCCGCAACCGGCATGTTAGAAGTATTTGCTACAATGATGGTACGCTCCATCAACTTACGTCCTGTATGCGGGTCGACCAGTTCCGGGAACTCTGTAAAGATTTCTACCACTTCATTGGCACGTTCACCACAAGCCGCGATAATTACGATATCAGCCTCTGCCTGTTTGGAGATAGCATGCTGAAGCACCGTCTTACCCGTACCAAACGGTCCCGGAATAAATCCAGTACCTCCTTCTACAATCGGGTTCATTGTATCAATCACACGTACACCCGTTTCCAGCAGTTTGTAAGGACGCGGTTTCTCCTTATAATTGGTCATGGCTTTCTTCACCGGCCATTTCTGAATCATATTCACCGGAATGTCATTACCCTCTGCATCTGTAAGTACAGCTACGGTATCTTCTATTGTATATTCTCCTTCCTCTACTATGGACTTTACTTTATAAGTTCCCTGTAATTGGAAAGGTACCATGATTTTCAACGGCTGATGGTTTTCTTCTACCTCTCCCAGCCAGGCAGACGGTCCCACTTCATCACCCGCTTTCACAATAGGCTTGAACAGCCATTTCTTTTCCTTGTCCAGCGGATAAGTATACTGACCACGTTTCAGAAATACTCCTTCCATTTTATCGAGGTCATTCTGCAACCCGTCATAATTCTTCGAAAGCATGCCAGGTCCTAATGTCACTTCCAGCATGTGGCCTGTAAATTCAGCTTCTGCACCCACTTTCAGTCCACGTGTACTTTCAAAAACCTGCACATACACATTCTTTCCTACCACCTTGATTACTTCGGCCATCAGGCGGTCACCTCCGGTCGAGATGTAGCAGATCTCATTCTGTGCCACCGGACCGTCGACTGTCAATGTAACCATATTGGCGATTACGCCTAAAACAGTTCCTTTTGTTGCCATTCTATTTTATTTTTACTATTTTCTAAACTCTTCCGGAATCTGTACCTCTTCCTTCAGATGCTGAATCATCTGGCGGAACAGTTCATTTCCTTTTTCTTTGTCCAGTGAAATCCATCGTTCAATCATTTCCAGCTGTAAGAGGAAAACGAACAAACGCTCTACCGTGAAATAATTAAAGAACGACTCATCCTCCAGCCATTTCCAGGCCAGCAAGTCTGTCTTCTTTTCACGTTCCACCAGTTCCTCCATTTCTGCAATGCGCTGCAATTCTTCCATATAAGCCAACTGTTCTCCCAATCCGAAATCACGGGCATTCGAAGTTCTCAGTTGCTCACACACTTCCGTGTCTCCCACAATCCGAGGAGCCACTTCCATCTTGTATTTGCGCAAAATAAAAGCAGAGAGGATATTGTTCACATTCAGACTAAACTCAAACCAACGGCCTATGAAGCGATTTCCACATCTCATGGCATACGCATAATAGGCAGCCGCCAGCGCCTCCTCTGCCACGAAATGCTCCTCACCTGAATTTTGTAGATACAAAGCGATGAAATCATACAGATAAGAAGGGAACTTTTTCTCGCAAGCATCTCCTTGGCGAACAGCCTCTATCAGAAGCAGCAATTCTTCTGCCGAGAAGTTACCTCGTTCATCAATTCCCGCATCTTTGTCCTTTAAAAGTTTCAACAGATTTATATTATCAAATTTCAGGTAAAACAAATCAATCAGCTTTTTGTCTTTATCAGACAGAGAAGGATAAAGTTCAGATTTAAAGTTTTCAACGGTATAACTCAGTTTGCCATCGTCCAATGACACAGACGGCAAACCAGCTACCAGATAATAATAGTTGCTCATGCCACTGGATTAAAACAACATTTTAACTAACTGAGGACGAAGGAATTCCTTGAAATAGTTTTCAAATTCTTCCTCTCCAAAATTTACTTTATAAGAACCATCCGCAGGCGAAATAGAGAATAACATCTTCATTCCGTTCACCTGATTAATAGTTACCCCTTTATCCAGCAAAGCTTTTGCCTTAGCTGTAAAGTATTTTTTCAGACTGTCCGCATCTTTCACCGAAATTTCAATCGGTTCATTTGCTGACCATTTTTCTGCCAGTGCCAAAATAAATTTATAAAGGAACTCTTTGTCGGCAGTAAATCCTTTTACCGTTTCTTCTACTGTTTGATTAGTCAGCAAGTTTGCCACTTCCGTTTTCAATGCATTTACAGCTTGTCCGGCAAAAAGTTTCAATTCCGATTTAGTGTTCTCATTCAATTCGTCGGCTGATTTCTTCGCTTCAGCCAATATAGACTCAGCCTGCTTTTTTGCATCTTCAATCAGTTTTTCCGCCTGAGCCTGAGCCTCGCTCACAAGGCGTTGAGCTTCCTCATTTCCTTTTTCCACCCCTTCACGGTAGATTTTATCAGTTAGCTCTTGAATCTTGTTTTCCATGATGAATTTATATTTATTAAAGATTACTGCATTTATATGGGGTTTTTAAAACCGCCCAAATATAGCAACTTTTTTATTCAAAGCAACTAAATTCATCATGAATATTGTCTGAAATATCGCTAAAAGCAACTCAGGTTACATTATTGTATACTGAACCCAAACCTTATCCAGAAACGTACAGACACAAAAAAAGCCCTGAAGCATTTCTGCCTCAGGGCTCCTGTTAAAACGGCGACTACCTACTCTCCCACTTGCGCAGTACCATCGGCGTGACGAAGCTTAA
>ONZW01000023.1_pt1 | contig 191067 bp, 146 predicted proteins | sample 1671071 | NCBI WGS metagenome assembly ONZW01 (sample SAMN06348119, study PRJEB24527) | human gut metagenome | biome: human gut; feature: ankylosing spondylitis patient; material: feces | host: Homo sapiens | place: China | collected 2015-10
TATATTTCAATAATTTCAAAGAACTATTTATCCACTTTTACGGGACAGTAGTGATATAAACACATTATTACAATGAAAAAGTTTCCCACTCTTTGCCTCGCTTTCATTTACAGCGGGAGTATGCTTTGTGCCCAAACGGCAGAAAAGACCATTAAAGTGATTGTTGAAAACCCTTGGAATACAGCTAAAACCGACGAACCTGTAGTGATTGATATTCATTCTTTAAATACAGGATTCACCGTTAAATCGGCCGTTGTGAAAGAAGGGAACAATGAAATACCTTCACAGTTGGACGATTTAAACTTCGATTTAAGAGCTGATGAACTGGCTTTCGTGACTAATTTGCCGGCGCAATCCAAGAAAGTATTCACCCTGACTCTTTCCTCTGTCAAGACAAACAAGACCTATCCAGCCCGTGTGTTTGCAGAAATGCTGTTCCGCACAGCCAAATCAAATGAATATGCTCATGGCACAGCTGTATACGCTCCGGGCGACAGTTACACTTACACTATTCTGCAACATCACGGTATTGCATTCGAAAGCGAGCTGGTGGCCTACCGCATCTACTTTAACGAGAAACAGACAACCGATTTATACGGAAAGTTCAACAAAGGTCTGGAAATAGAAGAAAGCATGTTCTATCCTACAGACGAGCAATTACAAAAAGGATTCGGAGATGACGTGATTCTGGTAAGAGGCAGTTGCGGAGCCGGAACATTAAGAGGATGGGACGGTTCACAGGCTACCGACATTCAGCCCGTTGCCTTCCGCGGACAACGCCTCATCGCCAGCGGTCCGATACGTACCATTGCCGACGCTGAAGTAAAAGGTTGGGAATACCAGGGAAAGGAACTGAATATGATTAACCGCTACACACTGTATGCCGGACACCGTGACGCACAAGTAGACGTATTGTTTGACCAGCCTTTAGATAAAGAGACCTTCTGCACAGGAGTGCAAAACATCGGTTACAGCGCCACCATGTATTCAGACCACGAGGGACTGGTTGCCAGCTGGGGAACCGACTGGCCCGTAGGCGACACCATCAAATACAAAAAAGAAACAGTCGGTCTGGCGACTTATATTCCAAAGAAATACATCAGAAAGGAAGCTAAAGACAAGGAAAACTTCCTGTACACCGTCAGCGCCCCCCAAAAAAAGAGTTTCCGATACTACACCATGTTTACTTCACGTAAGGAAACATTCGGATTCCCTGATTCAAAAACATGGTTCTCTTACGCACAAGAATGGAAAAAATCACTTGAACAACCCTGCAAAATAACCATCGAAAAATAAGAATAAAAAATCAGCCCCGACAAATTGCCGGGGCTGATTTTTATCTTAATAAATACATTAGTTTTCTTTTACTTCCCATCCCAATGCACTTGCACCCAATACAGCTGCATCTGCATCTTTCAACTGAGAAAGCAACAATTTTGTTTTTCCTGCATAAATCTTCAGGATGTTTTCATCGATAGCTTTCTGAATCGGCTTCATGATGTAATCACCTGACTTAGCCAAACCACCGAACAATACAATTGCTTCAGGACTTGAGAAAGCAATAAAGTCAGCCAAAGCCTGTCCCAAAATACGACCAGTAAATTCAAAAATGTCCTGAGCCAGCTTGTCACCCTTCACAGCTGCATCATATACATCTTTTGACTGAATTTCATCTGCCGGAATATTTCTCAACAAACTGGGTTCTGTGCGCTGTACCAAGAATTCGCGTGCTGTACGAGCTACACCTGTAGCAGAACAGTAAGTTTCCAAACAACCCTTACGACCACATCCACATGCGCGACCGTTACGATCTACAATTACATGGCCTAATTCACCTGCAAATCCATCATGACCATAAACCAGCTGTCCGTTGATTACGATACCACTACCTACACCAGTTCCCAAGGTAATCATGATAAAATCTTTCATACCACGTGCAGCACCGTAAGTCATTTCACCGATAGCAGCCGCATTGGCATCGTTAGTCAGTGCAGTCGGAATACCCAGACGTTCTTCAAACATTGAAGCCAGAGGAATGATTCCTTTCCAAGGCAAGTTAGGTGCAAATTCAATAGTACCACTATAGTAGTTTCCGTTAGGAGCACCCACTCCCATACCTTTTATCTTTTCAGCTCCACCAAACTGCGAAAGCAGAGGGAGAAGTTTCTTACATACAGCATCAACGTAGTCGTCAATGTTATCATATTGCTGTGTCTTGACAGAATCAGAAGCCAACACATTACCACGTGAGTCAACTACACCAAAAACAGTGTTTGTTCCGCCAATGTCCATACCTACCACATAAGGTTTTTCCATGTTTATTGTCATGACATTTCTCTATTTAGGGTTAATTATCTACGGACAAAAGTAAATAATCAGTAAAAACAGAGCAAATTTTTAACGCATTATTTTTCGAAGCTTTTCACTTTTCTTATTTTTGCGAGACCTGATAAATCAATAAATTCACACAAACCAAATGATACACTTAGAAAACGTTCACAAAACCTATTACAACGGTACTCCCCTTCATGTACTTAAAGGTATCAACCTTCATATTGACAAAGGAGAATTTGTTTCCATCATGGGTTCTTCCGGTTCCGGAAAGTCTACCCTTCTGAACATCTTAGGCATCTTAGACAACTATGATTCAGGAGAATATTACCTGAACGATGTACTGATTCGTGACCTGAGCGAAAGTAAGGCCGCCGAGTACCGCAATCGTATGATCGGCTTCATCTTCCAGTCATTCAACCTCATTTCTTTCAAGAACGCCATGGAGAATGTGGCCCTTCCCTTATTTTATCAAGGTGTAAGCCGGAAAAAGCGCAACCTGTTAGCCATGGAATACCTGGATAAATTAGGATTGAAAGAATGGGCACACCATCTTCCAAATGAAATGTCGGGCGGACAAAAACAACGTGTAGCCATTGCACGCGCATTAATTTCAAAGCCTGAAATCATTTTGGCAGACGAACCGACCGGAGCACTGGATAGTAAGACATCGGTGGAAGTCATGCAGATTCTAAAGGACTTACATGAAAAAGAAGGACTGACCATCGTAGTAGTAACCCACGAAAGCGGAGTCGCCAACCAGACCGATAAGATTATCCATATCAAGGACGGACTGATAGAGCGCATAGAAGACAATATTGACCACAATGCATCTCCATTTGGCAAAAACGGATTCATGAAATAAAACACCAGCCATGACAGAATTAATACAAGAAATCTACGGAACCATCATGCGCAATAAGTTGCGCACCCTGCTGACCGGCTTTTCCGTAGCATGGGGCATCTTCATGCTGATTGTATTATTGGGAGCCGGAAACGGTCTCATCCATGCCTTTGAGAACCAGTCGAAGGGCATGATTATGAACTCCATGAAAATCTATCCGGGCATGACCTCACAACCTTACAAAGGAATGAAAGAGGGCCGCAGCATTTACCTGAAAGAGAGTGACCGCAAACTCACCGCCACTTCATTTCCTGACCACATCATCCAAACCGGTGCCACCGTCAGCAAAAGTGATGTCATTCTTACTTACGGAAAAGAAGCACTCAGCATCGGAATCAACGGAGTTTTTCCTAATTATCCTTCACTTGAAGCCATCAAGATTAAAGAAGGGCGCTTCGTCAATGCACGCGATATGGAGGAACGGCGAAAAATTATCGTACTGCATGAAAAAACGGTAAAGAACCTTTTTCCTCACACATCTCCTATCGGGAAATACCTGAACGCACAAGGCGTACCTTATCAGGTGGTAGGTATCTATACCGACCAGAACAGTTTTTCTCCTTCTGCTCTCGTACCATTCACTACCCTGCAAACCATCTATCAGAAGGGTGACAGCATAGACAACATCACATTTACAACCAAAGGGCTAGCCGATGAACCGACCAACGAACAATTTGAAGCGGAATACCGGCAGGCTTTAGGACTGAAGAAACAGTTCTCGCCTACCGACGAAGGAGCCATCTGGATATGGAACCGCTTTACGCAATACCTGCAACAGCAGACGGCCACCCAAATCCTGCATACTGCCATCTGGGTAATCGGAATCTTTACCTTGCTCAGCGGCATCGTAGGAGTGAGTAACATCATGCTGATTACCGTCCGCGAACGTACGCACGAATTCGGCATCCGCAAAGCCCTAGGAGCCAAACCCGCTTCCATCCTCTGGCTGATTATCTCGGAGAGTGTGACCATCACGACTTTCTTCGGCTACATCGGTATGGTGGCAGGCATTGCCGTGACAGAATATATGAATCAGGTAGCAGGTAAACAGACCATGGACATGGGTGTATTTTCGATGACCTTTTTCGAAAACCCGACTGTAGACTTGTCCATTGCCATAGAAGCTACCCTGACATTAGTTATCGCCGGTACGCTGGCCGGACTTTTCCCGGCAAGAAAAGCAGCCAGAATCCGACCCATTGAAGCACTTAGAGCAGACTGACCATGAGACGATTTGATTTAGATACATGGGAAGAGATTCTTCTCACTATCACCCGCAACAAAACCAGAAGTTTCCTGACTGCCTTCGGTATTTTCTGGGGAATATTCATGCTGATTTCCCTGATGGGAGGTGCCAAAGGACTACAGCAAATGCTTTCGCGCCAGTTTGAAGGCTTTGCCACCAATTCAGGTTTTCTGGGTACAAACAAGACGAGCAAGGCCTACAAAGGTTTTCAGCAAGGCAGGTACTGGGATTTGGAGAACAAGGATGTGGAACGTGTGAGAAAGCAGGTCAGTGAACTGGAGACCGTGACCGCCACACTGGCCAAATGGGGCATCAATGCCATTTATAATGAAAATAAAATCTCAGGTACACTGAAAGGACTTTATCCGGAATACCAGAAAATAGAAGAACCGAACATCGTATTCGGACGGTTCATCAACGACATCGACATACGCGACCAGCGGAAAGTCTGCGTGATTGGAAAGCGTATTTACGAGACCTTGTTTCCGGGAGGGGAAGACCCTTGCGGAAAGTTCATTGAAGTCAATGGCATCTATTACCGGGTAATCGGGGTAAGCATGGCGGTAGGAAACATTTCCATACAAGGACAGTCCGAAACGTCGGTCATCATCCCGTTTTCCACCATGCAACAGAACTATAACTTCGGACAAAATGTACAGCTACTCTGTTATACGGCCCGTAAAGGATACTCCATCAGTGAAGTAGAGAAAAAGGTGGAGCAAGTGGTCAAAAAAGCACACCTGATTCATCCGGACGACGGACAGGCCGTTATTCTGGTCAACGCTGAAGCCATGTTCAGCATGGTAGACAACCTGTTTTCCGGCATCCGGATTTTGGGATGGATGGTCGGTCTCGGTACCCTGCTGGCAGGAGCCATCGGTGTGAGCAACATCATGATGGTCACAGTAAAGGAGCGGACCACCGAAATCGGCATACGCCGCGCCATCGGGGCACGCCCGAACGACATTCTGTCGCAGATTCTTTCCGAGAGTATGGTACTGACCATCCTGGCAGGTATGGCCGGCATTTCCTTTGCCGTCTTCCTGTTGAACCTGACAGAAATGGGAACCTCCACCCCGACCTCTCCCACCGAATTTCAAATCAGTTTCTGGCAGGCAATCGGTGCTTGTGCTCTCCTCCTGATTTTAGGACTGTTAGCCGGACTGGCTCCTGCCTACCGGGCCATGAGTATCAAACCCATTGAAGCCATACGCGACGAATAAATAAAACCACAAGACAAACAAAAAACCAAAGTTGATATGAAAAAGTACATCAAGATTATTTCGCTGGTGCTGATTGCACTCATCTTTATCGGCACATTTGTATTCCTTTATCAGAAATCGCAGCCGAAAGATACGGCCTACGATATTCTCCGCACCAAAACCGCCGACTTGGCACAAATCACCGTAGCTACCGGAAAAATTGAGCCACGCGATGAGGTGCAAATCAAACCGCAGATTTCCGGCATCATATCCGAAGTCTACAAGGAAGCCGGAGAAACGGTGAAAAAAGGAGAAATTATCGCCAAAGTCAAGGTAATCCCCGAATTAGGTTCACTCAACTCTGCCGAAAGCCGTGTACGCCTGGCCGAAATCAACGGCCGTCAGGCAGAAACCGACCTGGAGCGTATGGAGAAGCTTTACCAGAGCAAACTGGTAAGCAGCGAGGAGTACGAAAAGACTTTATTAGCAGCCAAACAAGCCAGAGAAGAACTCCAGGCAGCCAAAGACAACCTGGAAATCGTGAAAGAAGGTATCACCAAAAGCAGTGCTTCCTTCAGCAGCACGCTGATTCGTTCCACGATTGACGGACTGATTCTGGACGTCCCCATCAAGGTAGGTAACTCGGTCATCATGAGCAATACATTCAACGACGGTACTACCATCGCCACCGTAGCCGATATGAGTGACCTTATCTTCAGAGGTAACGTGGACGAAACCGAAGTGGGACGTATTCACGAAGGAACTCCTGTAAAAATCACATTGGGAGCCTTGCAGGACATGAAATTCGATGCCGTACTGGAATACATCTCTCCTAAAAGCGTAGAAAATAACGGGGCCAACCAGTTCGAAATCAAGGCTGCCATCACGGTGCCCGACAGTATCACCATCCGCTCCGGCTACAGTGCCAATGCGGAAATCGAACTCCAGCGGGCCAACAATGCCCTGACCGTACCGGAAAGTGCCATTGAATTCAGCGGTGACTCCACTTTCGTATATGTGCTGACGGACAGCGTACCGACACAGAAGTTTACACGCCGTCAGGTACAGACCGGCATCAGCGACGGAGTAAATATCGAGATTAAAAGCGGGCTGAAAGCCAACGAATCGATTCGCGGACTTAAAAAAGAAATGTAAGCCATGAAAATCAATACCAAATTACTGACAGCACTGAGCATCAGCGTGCTGTTGGCCAATGGCACACAAGCACAGGAGGCATGGGACTTGACTCGCTGCATCGACTATGCCATTGCTCATAACCTGACCGTCAAACAACAGGAAGCCGCACGCGACAAGAGCGAAGTGGAACTGAACACCGCCAAATGGAGCCGTCTGCCCGACCTGAACGGTAGTGCCTCCCATTCTTTCAACTTCGGACGAAGCTTGCAGGCCAACAATACGTACCAGAGTATCAACACACAGAACACCGGCCTCAACCTGAGTACAAGCGTACCCTTGTTCACCGGCATGCAGATACCCAACAACATTGCGCTCTCCAAACTGAACCTGAAAGCGGCTACCGAAGATTTGAACAAGGCCAAAGAAGACATCAGCATTGAGGTAGCCTCTGCCTATCTGCAGGTGTTGTTCAACGAAGAACTGGTCAAGATAGCCCGGCAGCAGGTAGAGTTAAGTCAGGAAATGCTGACACAAAAGGAGGCCTATTTCAAGAATGGAAAGGCATCTGAAGCGGAATGGTATGAAGCCAAGTCGCGCGTGGCACAAGACCAGTTGTCACTGGTGCAGGCTGAGAACGACTACCGCCTGTCTCTGCTCGATTTAAGCCAGTTGCTGGAACTGCCTTCTCCCGACAATTTTAGGATTATCTCTCCCGACATCCAGCCTGAGCAGTTGTTCGGCACACTGACTCCTCCTGCCGAAATCTACAGTCAGGCTTTGCTGACCAAACCGTCCATCAAGGCTGCACAATACCGTCTGGAAGGAGCTGCACGCAGCATCCGCATTGCACAAAGTGCCTATTATCCGCAACTAAACTTCGGAGCCGGACTTGGAACAAGCTATTATAATGTATCGGGAAGAGAAAATCCGAGCTTCCACTCTCAGCTGAAAGATAATTTCAGCCAGTATGTAGGACTCTCGTTAAGCATTCCCATCTTCAACCGACTGAGTACACGCAACCGCGTACGCACGGCACGCCTTGAACAGACTACCTTAAACTGGCAATTGGAGGAAACCAAGAAGAAACTTTACAAGGAAATCCAGCAAGCCTACTACAATGCTGTCAATGCAGAAAGTAAATACCAGAGCAGTCAGGTGGCAGATGAAGCTGCAGAAGCCTCTTTCAAGCTGATGAAAGAAAAATACATGTATGGAAAAGCAAACGCTACGGAATACAACGAGGCACGGACCAACTGGATGAAAGCGGTGTCCGACTGTGTACAAGCTAAGTACGACTACCTGTTCCGTACCAAAATACTGGATTTTTACAAAGGAATACCCCTCACACTAAAATAAAATAATATTCTATATATCAACAAGTTGCAAACTTTTAATCAAAACGCTTGAATTCCTCCTGAAAAACGCACTTGCGTTTGAAGGAAAACGTCAAAGCGTTTTGATTAAAATGCACTTGTGTTTCAAGTAAAACGTACTTGCGTTTGAATCGAAACGCACTTGCGTTTTTTTACCCGAATAAATCCGGAATAATTTCCGGCAAATATCCGCTTCGGATTCGCCACTCCTGCGGGTACAAGTTATTGGCCCGGTTACCGATATTCTTGGCAAATCCTAATACCTGACCTTGATAAGTAAGTGTCACATACCCTTTCGGCACTTCCGGTGAAAGTACTACCGCTTCTTTCCGCAAATAAGCAATGGCCTGCGGGTAAGTCAGTTCAGCCATCGGGAACGAATCTCTCTCAAAAACGGTACTCATAGCCAGTGCATGCGAAGGCTGCCAGTCCTTTCCCTTCAATTCTCCCAAAGAAATTCCGGCATGCAGTATGCGCAACTGGCTCTTCAGCAGGTCATACGTATCTTTATAGGTAGCAGGAAAGGCCATCGCTTCACTGTCATTCACTTCAAACACATAGTCTCCGGCTCCCTGCACCCAGGCTTTCATCTCCTTTGGTACTTGAAGCGCAACCACCTTACCTCCTTTTCCTTTTTTGGAAGCCTTTCCACCGGTCTTTGTCCGCACACTCACTGCGGGTTCATCCGCTGTTTTCCGCAGCACTGCCATAAACAGGCCTTCACCCGTAGTCTTATGAGGCAGGAAACGGTAAACCGGAAACTCTGTACCGGTCAGATTTCCCGTAATGTGCCAGTCCGGCTGAGTTTCCAAAGGAAGTACCTCTGCTCCCAATTCCTGTGCAATCCATGCCACATTGTCCTCATTTTCCTCTCGATTGTATGTACATGTGCTATAAATCAACAAGCCTCCGGTCTTCAGGCAAGGCCATATATCCCGTAAGATACGACGCTGACGCTGCCAGCAGGTGTCCACATTCTCTATGCTCCACTCCTGCACGGCCACTTCATCCTTGCGGAACATTCCTTCACCCGAACAGGGCACATCTGTCAGAATCACATCGAACAGCGGTCCTAATTCTGTAAAATCAGCCGGATCATTATTGGTTACAATCACCCCCGGATTTCCCCATTTTATCAGATTTTCAGCCAGCACCTGCGAACGGTTACGCATCACCTCATTGGCCACCAGCAAGCTGCCTTCCGGAAGTACACTACGGGCCAAGGTAGATTTTCCTCCCGGAGCCGCGCACAAATCGAGCATCGTGACCGGCTCGTGCACATACTGACGCAACGCCTGTTCCAGGAACATGGACGAAGCTTCCTGCACATAATAGCAGCCCGCATGAAACAAGGGGTCAAACGTAAACGACGGACGACCGGACAGGTAATATCCTTCGCGACACCAGGGCACAGAGGTGCTTTCCTGCGGAACAAGGCCACATTTATCGGTATTCATACGAATACTGACAGGCGTATCTTTTTCCAAGGCTTCAGTCAAAGCAGCAAACTCCGCATCTCCCAGCAACTCACGCGTACGGAGGATAAAATCAGAAGGTAAATTCATGTTTCCAGCAATTGATTACGGCGGCAAAAATACAAAAAAATTAGCTACCTTTGCACAAACAAAAAAATCCAATCATGAAACAATATCTCGATTTGTTGCACCGCATCCGTACGGAAGGAGTACGAAAAGAAGACCGTACCGGAACGGGCACCATCAGCGTGTTCGGACATCAGATGCGCTTCAACCTGGAAGAGGGCTTCCCGCTTGTCACGACCAAGAAACTTCACTTGAAATCCATCATCCATGAACTGCTCTGGTTCTTACAAGGAGATACCAACGTGAAATACCTGCAAGAAAACGGGGTCAGAATCTGGAACGAATGGGCAGACGAAAACGGTGATTTAGGACACATCTACGGTTACCAGTGGCGTTCATGGCCAGGTTATGACGGCAAGTTCATCGACCAGATTTCGGAAGCGGTGGAAACCATCAAGCATAATCCCGACTCGCGACGCATCATAGTCAGTGCATGGAACGTGGGCGACCTGAACAACATGAATCTTCCGCCGTGTCATGCATTCTTTCAGTTTTATGTAGCCAACGGCCGCCTCAGCCTGCAAATGTACCAGCGCAGTGCCGATACCTTTTTGGGAGTACCTTTTAATATCGCATCGTATGCCCTGCTGCTGCAGATGATGGCACAGGTAACCGGCTTGAAAGCGGGCGACTTTATTCATACACTCGGCGACGCTCATATTTACCTGAATCACTTGGAACAGGTAGACCTGCAGCTCACCCGTACCCCGCGCCCCCTGCCTACCATGAAAATCAACCCGGACGTGAAAGATATTTTCAGCTTCCACTATGAAGATTTTCAGTTAGAGAATTATGATCCCTGGCCTCACATTGCCGGAAAAGTATCTGTATAACATTAAGAACCACCAGACATGACACTATCCATCATTGCAGCCATCAATCAGAAAAGAGGAATAGGCTATCAGAACAAGTTACTCTACTGGCTGCCCAACGACTTAAAACGCTTCAAGGCACTGACCACCGGACATACTATCATTATGGGACGCCACACGTTTGGATCACTTCCGAAAGGCGCTCTCCCCAACCGGAGAAACGTGGTACTCAGCCGCCAGGAACTGCACTTTGAAGGTGCGGAATGCTTCCACACACTGGCCGATGCCCTGCATACCTGCAAGGAAGACGAGGAGGTATTTATCATCGGGGGAGCTACCCTCTACACAGAAGCACTCCCATTGGCCGACCGCCTGTATCTTACGGAAGTAGACGATGAGCAGGCACCTGCCGATGCCTTCTTCCCGGAAGTAAGTCCGGAGCTATGGAAAGAAAAAAGTAGAGAAAGCCATCCGACAGACGAAAAGCATCTCTACTCCTATAGTTTCGTGGATTACGAACGTACGCAAAAATAAGCGTCGCGATTTTAATCTTCATCATTCGCCAGATCCATTATCGGCATCTGGCGCTTGATAGCTTCACGGAAAGAAATAATTGTTTCCGAACGCGACAAGCCCAACGGTTGAAGTTTATCGTGGATAATTTCCAGCAAGTGATGATTGTTCTTTGCATAAATCTTGATGAACATATCATACTGCCCTGTCGTAAAATGACACTCCACTACCTCCGGAATAAACTTCAATGCTTCTGTTACAGTGTCAAACTGTTCCGGATCCTTCAAATACAAACCGATGTAAGCACAGGTCTCATAACCTATCTTTTCCGGATCAATGATAAATTCTGAACCTTTCAGAATTCCCAGGTTCGTCAACTTCTGAATTCGCTGATGAATAGCGGCTCCCGATACATTACAAGCACGTGCTACTTCCAAGAAAGGAATACGTGCATTGCCTGCGATCATACGCAGAATTTGTTCGTCTAAACTGTCTAATTGATGATGTCCCATCTTCTATGTTTTTGTATTCGTGCAAAGATAATACTTTTTCTTCATATAATTTCAATATTTATTACTTTTACATGCCTTTAATCATGAACTTTACAGAATATCCGACATTTTTCATCAAATATTTACATTATCGGCCGCTTATTTCTAATTTTTGCAAATTCCAAATAGCAAAGAAGATTCAACCTCTAGCTTATTCTTCTTTGACTTCAGAATCGGCATTTGCTTCTTTTTCCTTTTCTCCTCTTCCTCCTTTCTGATAGACGGAAGGAGTCACACCAAACTGGAGTTTAAAGCACTTACTAAAATAGAACGGATCGTTAATTCCTACCTGGTACGAAACTTCGGCCACCGTCAGGTTCTCCGGAGAAGAAAGCAGTTCTGCCGCTTTTTTCATTCGCATAATACGTATGTATTCATTGGGGGAATAACCTGTTACACCTCTCACCTTACGATAAAAGATAGAACGTCCTACACCCATCATGGAAGCAAACTCATCTACGGAAAACTGAGGATTTCCCAGTTGAGTTTCCATAATGCGCCCCATCTTCTCCACAAAGAATTTATCCTTATCAGAGGAACAAAGAGCCGGACGCACCTGATTAGGGTCATGCGAGAACTTCTCCTTCAGTTTTTCACGCTGTTCTATCAACTTAAACGCCCGTGTCAACAACAGTCTCGGACTAAACGGTTTTGTGATGTAAGCGTCGGCTCCACATTCCACACCTTTCACATGATTGTCTACTGAAGTCATGGCCGTTAGCAGAATCACCGGAATATGACTGGTATTAAAATCAGTCTTCAATTTCCGTGTCAGTTCAAAACCTGAACATCCCGGCATGACCACATCACTGATAATCAAATCCGCATCATAATTACGCGCACGTTCCAATCCTGCATCTCCGTCGGCTTCTGCTACAACCTCAAAATATACTCCCAGCTCCTCTTTCAGGAATTCACGCACATCATTATCATCCTCCACAATCAAAACCTTGTATTTATTCAACGGATTCACCGGAAGAACTTCCTCCAGTCCTTCTTCATCCTTCAATACCACATCCGCCAAATGCTTTTCAGCCATTTCCTCCTCACGCAGCAACACGTTGTTCGGCACAAGAAAATCTTTTTCTTCATACACGGACTTGTCCGTCGGCAAAGTCACAATAAAGATAGAGCCTCCTCCCGGATTCTCCTCATACGTAATTGTTCCTTTATGCACGTTGACCAGTTCATGCGTCAGATGCAGCCCCACGCCTACACTGTCACCAGAGAAATTACTTTGCATAAACCGCTTGAACAATTCGCCCCGTTTTTCCTTGGGAATACCCACGCCCGTATCAGATACACTCATTTTCAGTCTTCCGGCCGCTTCGTCTACATTCACCACAAACTCAATCTTTCCTTTTGACGGAGTGTATTTAAAGGCATTAGACAAAATATTATACACTACTTTATCCACGTTTCCCTTATCAATGAACATCCGGTACGACTGACAAGAAGGAATAAAACGGAATTCCATGTTCTTTGATTCTGCCGCATCCTTGAAGCTCAAATAAATTTCATACAGGAAAGCTATCACATCTGTCTCTTCCAATGACAAGGCCAGCTTATTATTCTGCATTTTACGGAATTCAAGCAACTGATTAATCAAACGCAACATACGTTCCGTACTCTTGTCCATAATCTTAAGAGAGTAAGCCATTTCCTTCGGCACTTTCAAACGGTGAATCTTCTCCAATGCACCTTGTATCAGCGTCAACGGCGTACGGAACTCATGTGAAATATTGGTAAAGAATACCAGTTTGTACTCGGTAAGCTGCTCCTCCACCTTAATCTTGTTGCGCAAAGTATTCATATTACGTATAATACGGAATACAATGTACAACAGTACAGCTATCACTATCACATACAAGATATAAGCCCATGGCGTTTTCCAGAAAGGAGGATTCACCACAATCTTCAATACAGACTCCTCCGCTCCCCATAATCCGGAAGCATCAGAAGCTTTTACATGAAGATAATAGGTTCCTGGAGAAAGATTTTTATAAGCCGCAAAATTCAAGGACGAAGGAACACTCCATCCCTTATCATAATTTTCAAGCTTATAACTGAACTTAGAACCTCCTGCTCCCGAGTAGTCGAAAGTAGAAAATTCTACCACAAAAGAACTTTGATAATAGCGTAAATTCACCTCTGAAGCATAAGCCAAAGACATATCCAAAGGAGAATCCGGTTCATCTGGACTGACCGAAATGCCATTCAACCGCAAATCTGTAAACGTAACTTTCGTTTTACTTTCCGGATGTTTTACCCTACGCGGATCAATCACCGTCAATCCATAATTTGTACCAAAAGCAATACGGCCGTCATCCAAGCTTAGCCCACAATTCTCGGCATACACATTGCCCAGCATATTTGTAGAGAAGAAATAGTTTTCGAATGTTTTACGAGCCGCATCAAAGCAAGAAACACCGAATTCTGTGGTAATCCAGATTTTACCATTCATATCTGGAATGAAAGTTTGTACCATTCCGTTAACCAATCCATCCTCTAATCCAAAATGTTCAAACTTCAGCTGAGCATAATTTCCATTCTCAGGAAGAGAGCATACCGAAAATCCGGCTCCCGACTCTGCTATTAGGATGTGCCCTTTCCCATCAGAAGCAATGCTACGAATCTCGTTACTTCTCAACATTCCGTCATCGAAGGTATAACTATAATATGCAGACGGATCTTTCAACAGTTTATCAGGCTGAAACACATAAACGCCTTCACTGGTTCCAACCCAAATCCAATGATTGTCATCTTCAAAAATAACCCGCACCTGACGCTGTCCATAAGTGGAAGTCAAGAAATGGCGGAAAGTATAGCCATTCTTACCTGGAACGGCTAAATCAAGTCCTCCTTCAAAAGTTCCAACCCATATACGGTTTTTACTATCCTTCAACAGGCAAAACACTTGATTCGAGGCCAAGGAAGACGAATCGGAGGGATTATGTGTATATACACGGTTACCCACAATCAGCCCCTTGGTACGCGAAGCATACCACTGAACTCCATTCACATCCTCTATAACCGCATAAATATTACTGCCATAAGTTGTTTCTTCCTTTTTATTATTCAACTGTGAATCGTATTCATACATTCTTCCATCACGGGTTCCAAGAATGATATTTCCAGAAGAACAACGGTGCAGGGTACGTACCGTATTCGAACGATTAAACTTTCCTTCACCTGCCGGGAAAATACGAAGTGTACCTTCATTCAGGACTTCCAAACGAGACACTCCCGTATATTCCGAACTTACCCATATATTACCAGAATGGTCTTCTATGACACATTGCAAGAAATCTGAGCCAATCTGACTTTGCGTATTGTCTGAGTCGGCTACAATATGTTTCATTTGCCCGTTTGACACATCATATACAAAAAGGCCGTTACCATAAGTACCAATCCAAATAATTCCACGTGAATCATGTACCACATAATAGCGTTCCCTGTCCACATAATTACGCTTCTCTTCCGGCATCAATAAAAAAGGAGTCACTTTTCCCGATTGGGAATCAATCCATGTTAATACTCCACTGTTTCCATAAACCCACGATTCTCCCTTGTTATCTTTAATAACCTTCGCTCTTTTTATTTGCAGTGCCTCTTCAGCTAAAGTCAGTACATGCGTTTCAAAGTCAAAACTCCAGGTATTAGTAGCACTAAAAATAAGCCACTTCTTACCTAATATCAAATTATCATAGTAAGTAAAATCTCCTTCAATAGAAACTTCCTTCTTTAAAGCCCCATTCAGAAAAGTATACACATCCCCTTTATTCGTCAGGAAATAGGTTTTCTTCCCGTGAACAGCTATTCTCATAAAGTCCATACGCTCATCCACTGCATGAAGTTTCTTTCCATCCCAATAATAAAGCCCTTTTCCTGTGGCAATCCAAGCCCAACCTTCTGCACCTACCTTCAAATCACGGATAAGGTTGGACGCAAGCCCATTACGAACATCGAAGGCGATTGAAGTAAAAGTACGGTCTTTCCGGTAGCGTATTAACCGACATCCTTCTCTTTCTCCCGTTACCCAAGCTTCATTTTTATTGACAAAATAGACATTCGAATAATGGCGTAAATATTCACCACTACCTGTAAAATCCACAAAGCAGTCCTTCTTCAAGTCGTAACACCCGACTGACTCTCCAGTTGTCTTTATCCATAAAAAACAATTCTGGTCCTCTATAATTTCCTGTATACGATGATCCGGCAATGAGGGCTTATTTCCTTTTCGAGGACGGAATGTAATAAAAGAAGTTCCATCAAAACGGCTAAGCCCGTTAAGAGTTCCCATCCAAATGAATCCCTTACTGTCTTGATACATATATCTGACCGAATTATTGCCTAACCCGGATGTGGTTGTAAAGCGAGTGGAACGCACATCCACTGCAGCCTCAACTCCTTCTACCAACAATACAATAAAAAAGAATATGAAGAAGAATAGCCTGTTCATTCTGCTTTGTTTTTATATACTATTTGCAAAAATATAAAAAAGTGCATCACTAAAAAAGCCATGCACTTTTTTCAATCTTGTACAGAATTGCCTGTTTAATCCATGTGGAAAACTTCCGGCAAAGGAATAGTAACCGGAGAATTGTCAGGATTCACCTCCATAATGTCAGCCATATAATCCCACCATTTCTGTACAATCGGGTTATTTCCCATATCCTGAGAAGATTCTTCACCTTTCGTTTTCTGACAGGCAAACAAGATATTAGTATCTTTATCCCAATAGATAGAATAATCATACACGCCATTTTCTGACAACATCTGTTTCAGTTCCGGCCAAATAGCAGCATGGCGTTTTTCATACTCTTTTTCAAATCCTGGTTTCAGGAACATTTTAAAAGCTTCACGTTTCATAGTACCTCCAATTATTTTAAATAGTTTTTCAATGTACAATCTGTTTCTTTCAAACCGTCTGCAATGCTTTGTGCATTCAAGTGCGCTCCTTTCAATGATGTATGTGTATGATCCTTACAGAAATAAGGAGCTACATATTTCAAACCTTGCTCATAGCCAATCTGTTGCAATTTATCTGCTGACAACTTATTCAAGTCAATAAAATACGCACCTGTTGCTTCAGCAGCTTCCCGTGTCCATTTACCGAAAGATGTGGTATTACGTTGTATCTCATTATTATCCCACATATTACGTGGCGTATGACTCAACACAATAGGTATAGCCCCTTTTTCCTGAGCATCGCGGATAAATTTACGCAAATACCAGCCAAATGTATATACCACATCATAAGTTTTAGTGGCTTCCATTAAAAAGACTTTACTTTCTTCTCCAGCTCCTGGAAGTTCAGCGCGTGCCTTTCCTGTATTAATAGCTCCAGCGTCGTTATGCCCAAATTGAATCAATACAAAATCACCAGGTTGCAAGGCATTATAGACCTTATCCCAACGACCTTCCTCCAAATAAGTACGGGCACTACGGCCTGCTTTAGCACAATTCTCTACAGAAATTCTATTTAAGTCAAACAGTTCGGCAATCACGCTTCCCCATCCCCACTGACCATTCTCGTCTTTATCCTGGTTACGTACCGTACTGTCACCTACAGTAAATAGCATCGGACAACCTTTCTTTCGGGTTGAACCAGTGACCGTATCTTGTTCGACAGGCTTCAAATAACGGGCAAGTTCCAGCTTTTTATATTCACGAATCCCTTCGGCTGCAGATTCAGCATTTACCCGTGCTCCAAACACACTGGTATGGATGCGATCCAAATAGAACATGTATTTTACCTTTTCCTTGCCAAAAGTCTCAAATTTACGAGCTGTTATCTCATTAAGGTCAATAAAAGGTACATGTTCTTTTTTAGCCACTTGCTTGGCCCACAAACCAAAAGTCTTATTTACACGAGTAATTATAGTGCTGTCTTTATCTTCCCAAGCATTGCGCGGGGTAAGAGAAAAAAGAATGGGATGAGCCCCTTTGGCTTTGACTTCACGAATGTAACGACGCATGTATTCACCGTATGTATACACTGTTTCCTTTACCCCTGTTTCCTTAATTGTTACTTCGAGACTGTCTTTGCCGATACCTGGAATAGAAGCACGTGCCCGTCCGCTGTCATACGGTCCGTTATCGTTATGCCCCAATTCGATAATAACCCAGTCACCTTTTTTTACCCCTTTCAAGACGTCTTTCCACAAATGGGTATAGAATGTACGGCTACTGGTTCCTCCCAACGCATGATTTTCTACTGTAATCTTGTTTTCATCAAAATATTCATGGAAGAAATATCCCCATCCCCACTGTCCGTTATTTCCATTGCCTAACGTACCAGTACGCATCGTTGAATTTCCAACCAGGAAAAGTACAGGATTATTTCCCTTACGAGTAGACCCCGCAACCGGTCTGGCTGTTTTTGCTTTATTCAAGCTATCCAGTGTCAAATCGACTACTTGGTTCACATCTTCCATTGGCGCTTTCACCTTGTTTTGCGCATAAGCAGAAAAAGAAAAGCAGGTTGCCCCTAGCAACCAGACTCCCCACATTATGTGTTTTTTCATATACATATTTACTGATTTTCAAATTCCAAAGATAGCAGAAAGAGATTACTCTCGCATGGAATATTGTACACAATCATGTGCTTTTGTACATAAATCTACTGACAAATAAAAAAAGAACGAACTATTGATCATTTAGTCCGCTCTTTCTCCCCTTTACCTCAAATAGCTTATCCTACCTATTAAAACTTATAAGACTCTATAACTTACAAAAATCAATTTCCATCAGGTTTCTCAATTTCCGTAAAAGGACTTTCATTCCACTTAAACGTATCCACTTTATCTGGACTCGCAGGATTAAAAGGATGATAATCATCTCTCAAATATTTAACCCAGGGAAGATTCAACTGCTTAATACCTTCAATCACACATTTAGCAATTTCATACGCTCCGTATGGATTGAAATGGGTATTATCAGCCAAAGCCTTCGTCTGATTGGGATAAGTTCCTGCCGGATAATGCACAAAAGCTTTTTTAGAAGGTTCTACTCCCATAGCTTCATAAAACACACGAGTCATATCATGCAATTCTATCACCTGCACTCCCTCACGCTGGGCAACCCAACGCATCGCATCAGGATAGTCTTCGTGGGTTTCCTGTATCTTGCCTGAATTGTCAAATGAACGACGCTGAGTAGGAGTCACAAAAACCGGAATTCCCCCTTTTGCACGCACTACATCTACAAAATATTTCAAATTGCTGGCAAATGAATAATAGGCCCCCTTGCCCGGTCCTTTTAATTTCTGGTCATTATGCCCAAACTCGATAAACATATAATCCCCTTCTTTCATCTGAGTTAAAGCCTTCTTCAGACGACCGGCCTTAATAAAGGTATCGGCACGTTCACCACTTTCTGCATAGTTTGCAAAACATACATGTTCATCAAAAAAGCGCGGAATCATCTGTCCCCAGCTAGCCCATGGCTCATTATCCTGGTCTACGACAGTAGAATTACCCGCCAAAAACACAGTTACCACATCATTTACCGGTTCAATTTTCAGACTAGCCAAACAAGGAGCATCTCCATTAAACTCAAATGTCAACTTATCATCCCAGTTCAATTTATTCTTTTCCCGCTCTTTAATCTGCACTTTCTCCCCATCACTTATTATCGTATTACGCTTATTCACCGTAAAACGATAGGTCAGAAACTCTCCTTTCCGAGTAGATATATTTTCAAGGAACAAACGTCTGGATTCTGCACGCACTGTAGTAGAACCAGCTTTCCGGGCATTACCTAAAGTTACTGTCACCAGATAATTTCCATCAGGAACATCTACCGAAAAGAAAAAAGGTTCGTTACTTTTCTTCACCGGTGCAGGCAGAAAATCATATCCATAACCACCTTCACAAGGATATATTGAATCTGAAGAGATTTGAATCACTCCTTTCTCGACTTTTTTCTTCTCACTAAAATCAAACTGATAGCTTTGTGCATAAGCTACATTTACCAAAAACAGACTGGCAAGACCAATATTCAGAAATCGCTTTGTTTTCATACATTTTCATCTTAGGTTATTGTAAAGGCAAAATTAAACGCTTATGGCCAAAAAGGATGCGGAAAAACGTACGGAATCATAGAATATCGTACAAAAATACATTTATAAGGACATTCACACCTGATTTATTTCCAAAAGAATGCTTTCCTTTGCCACAAAAGACATACTAACTAATACATTACCATGAGAAGCAAGACATTATTTTCTATTTTTGTTGCCAGCCTGATGGCGTATACAACTTCAGCACAAAAAGTGAACGTACAACCTGTACATGTGGAAGCTCCTTTCCCTATGGATTCCGTACACTTGTGCACATTCCCCAATAAAGAATTCTCCATCACAAAATATGGAGCCCAAAAGGGAAGCAATCATCTAAACACCCAGGCATTTGCCAAAGCCATTGAAGCATGCCACCGTGCGGGAGGCGGACGAGTGGTAGTCCCAGCCGGTGAGTGGTTTACCGGACCTATTCACCTCAAAAGCCATGTCAACCTTTTTTTGGAAGAAGGAGCTGTAGTCAGATTCTCTGACAATCCCAATGATTACCTTCCAGCTGTAATGACCTCCTGGGAGGGGCTGGAATGCTATAATTACTCGCCACTTATCTATGCATTTGAATGTGAGAATGTAGGTATCTCCGGAAAAGGAACACTGGCTCCAGTCATGGGCACCTGGCGTACGTGGTTTAAACGTCCGGAAGCTCACTTAAACGCATTAAGACAATTGTATTCCATGGGGTCAACAGATGTTCCTGTAGAACAACGCCAAATGGCAAGAGGAGAAAATCATCTTCGTCCACACCTCATTCATTTTAACCGCTGCAAAAATATATTATTAGAAGATTTCCATATCCGCCAAAGTCCTTTTTGGACCATCCATCTCTATTTGTGTAACAGTGGCGTAGTACGCCACCTCGATGTGCAGGCTCATGGGCACAACAATGACGGAATCGATTTGGAAATGAGCCGGAACTTTCTGATTGAGAACTGTAAGTTCGACCAGGGAGATGATGCGGTGGTCATCAAAGCCGGACGCAACCAAGATGCATGGCGCCTCAACACACCCAGCGAAAATATCGTCGTCCGGGATTGTGATATTCTCAATGGGCATACCCTGCTCGGAATCGGAAGTGAAATTTCCGGAGGAGTACGCAATATCTACATGACCCGCTGTAAAGCTCCACAAAATGTACACCGCCTGTTTTTCTTAAAAACAAACCATCGTCGTGGAGGGTTTATCGAAAACATTTACCTGGAAGACATCGAAGCTGGAGACATGCTTCGTACCTTTGAAGTAGACACTGAAGTATTATACCAATGGAAAGATTTAGTTCCAACTTATGAAACACGTATCACCCGTATAGATGGAATACATGTAAAGAACATTCATTGCCAGTCGGCTGATGCCATTTACGAGCTAAAAGGAGATGCCCGATTACCAATCCGTAATGTATTTGTTGAAAATGTAAAAGTAGATACAGTACGTCAGTTTATCAATCGGTTATCAAATGTGGAAAATTTTCAGGCTAACGAGGTATCCGCTACTATCTTACTTCACAAAGAAGCACCCAGTATAGATTTAGATAAACTATATAAACAGAAAGCAGAATAATAAAAATAGCGAGAAGCGGCATCCCTCACCGATGCATCTTCTCGCTATTTCATTATAATTGATACAAATTAAAACTGGAACAAAGCTGTCAGTACGATGCGGTTATTTTTCACCAGATGGGTGTTGGTCACCCGTGCCTTGTCAGTATAATCGCCATACCACGCGCCGGTCCAAGTATATTCTGCTCCGAACTTCCAGTTCGGACGATTGTAAGTCAGTTCGGCTCCCAGTGTATTCAACTGGTCGATATTTGTTCCTGTACCCAATACTCCAGTCACATTTTTCGATGCACCCAAGTTTTTGAGATACCCGGCAAACACTCCGCCACGGAACTTACTTCCATACATCATATTTACCCAAGTATGCGATACACGCAAAGGAGTGTACTCCTGTTCCCCCGTGCGAGAGTCCGTAGACGTAATGCCATACCCGCCAATTGTACTGGTTTGCGTCAGGTTTGACCCCAACACGCTCTTGGCTGCCAGCAAGAAACGGCGGTGCACATATTTCACATGCGCCTCAGCTGAAACTCCTGTCACCCGTTCACTCACCTTATATATATTATTATTGTATTCCGACTGTGTACGGGGAGACATGGAAGACACATGCACACCAGCCCCAGCAAGCAATCCGGGACGATTGTAATCCATGCCTAAATAAAACTCAGGCAAGCAACCATTCTTCATAAAGCTCTGACTTTTAACCGTAGCAACCTCTCCTGCTTTATTGGAAGAAGGCCCTACTGACAAATATTGTGACTGCCATATGGCAGCAGCAGTCAACTTGAAATTTTTGTTTGTAAACCGATAGCGAACCTGCGGTGCACGGCTGAACGGCTGATAAGGTGCTCCCATGTTCAAGTTCAGAATTTCAGGAGCTACATCTCCATACAGAGGATGCCATGTTTGTCCAACCAGCAGGGCTGATTTTCCCCAATCAAGGTTGAAATACACGTGACGAATACGGAACAAAGAATAAGTGGTACCCGAACCACGGAAATCGACTTCCACCTTTGCCGAAGTCTTTGCCTTTCCCAAGGTAGGTCCGGTCACATTCACTCCCAATCTGGTGTACAATGTATAGAAGTTACCATCCGGTTTAGCGTTCAAATCCTTTCCATCCGCATCAGGAGCTACATCCTTAGGATACATGTAAAAAAGTCCATCGACAGTTTCTGAGTTGGAACGGCTGTTATAGAATAAGTCGGTCCGCACCTGTCCATAAAATTTATAACCAAAACCTTCTTTCTGAGCCATTACCCCTGCCGAAGCGGCCATCATGACCCACATTAAAAAGCATTTTTTTTTCATTTGAAATTACTTTTACCTTTACAGCCCGCAAAATTATACATAATCTATAGAACAGCCAAACAATTCTTTATAAGGAACGTATCCGGCGGAGCCAGCATACAAACCAGACTGCAGCCACCAGTGTACAACACAATCCGACAGGATAAGCCACTTCGGCTGACAAGGCCAGCCCTTCGGGAGCAATAAGAATATATGTGGCACAAACACAAGTCATAAACAGAGCCGGTATCAAGGTTACCCAATAGTTTTTCCGTGCACAAACCAGCCAGACCGTAATGGCCCATAAGGTAAAGACTGACAAGGTCTGATTACACCAGGCAAAATATCGCCAGATAATCTTGAATCCTTCCGCATCTCCAAAGCTGTACACCAACAACAAGATGGTAACCAAGAATATAGGGATACAAATGAAGAGACGTTTAGCGATAGATCGCTGCTCTACATGAAAAAAGTCTGCCACAATCAGACGTGCCGAACGCAAGGCGGTATCACCACTCGTAATAGGAGCTGCCACAATTCCCAATATGGCCAAAATGCCACCGAATGCCCCTAACCAGTCTTTTGAGATATCTGTAGCGACCTTGGCTCCGGAATAAGCCACTCCGGTTACTTTATCCACGATACCGTTCTCCTGAAAGAAATAAGTCGCCGCAGCAGCCCAGATAAGTGCCACAATTCCTTCCGTTACCATCGCTCCATAAAAAATCGGACGGCAGTGCTTTTCATTCGTAATGCAACGCGCCATTAGAGGTGACTGAGTTGCATGAAAACCGCTGATGGCACCACATGCAATGGAGATAAACATCATCGGGAAAATCGGGTTTTTCTCGTACTTCGTACCAAATCCCTCCCACATTTCAGGCAAGGCCGGACTTTTGACATACAGCATAACAAGAATGCCTACAGCCATAAACAACAAGGCAAAGGCAAATAAAGGATAAATGCGTCCGATGATTTTATCAATAGGAAGCATGGTCGCCAAAATGTAATACAAGAAAATCACGACCATCCAGAAATACACATCCAGCGCAGAAGGAGTCATACCGGCCAGCAGCTCTGCAGGTCCTGAAACAAAGACCGCACCGACCAGAATCATCAGCAAGACAGTAAACACGCAGGCTACCTTTTTAGTCCGGCTTCCTAAATAACGACCGATAATTTCCGGAAGGCTTTCTCCATTGTTACGCAACGATAAGGTACCGGACAAAAAATCGTGTACGGCTCCGGCGAAAATCGTACCGAACACAATCCACAAATAAGAAGCTGTACCAAACTGTGCCCCCATTATTGCTCCGAAAATAGGTCCGAGCCCGGCTATGTTCAAAAACTGAATCATAAAAATTTTCCATGTGGGAAGGGGAATAAAATCCACCCCGTCGGCCATTGTTAAAGCCGGCGTTTTACGTGTGGAATCAGGAGCAAACAAGGAATTGACGTACTTTCCATAAACCCAATATCCCACCACCAATAATACCAATGCGAGAGTAAACGTTATCATATCTATCAATTTATCTTTTATTATCGCGCAAAAGTAATAAAAAGAAACAAACCGTTACTGTTTTCAAGAAGAATTTACCCCAAAGACCTTATTCTTTCATATCTCCCCCCCGGCTTATCCTTTTCTTTCTCTACATATCCGTAATTTATATGTATATTTGCACAAACATTTAAAAAATATGCGCATACTATTAATCGGTCTTCTATTTATAAACAGCTTGGTTTCCTTACAAGCTCAGCCTAAAGAGGAAATACGCGCCACCTGGCTGACTACTCTTGGAGGAATGGACTGGCCTACACGGAAAGCGAATTCGGCCAAGGGAATTGAAGCACAGAAAAATGAGCTGATCCGGCAACTTGATGCCTTAAAGGCAGCTAATTTCAATACCGTACTTTTTCAAACCCGTCTTCGGGGAGACGTTATCTACCCTTCTGCAATTGAGACCTTTGCAGAAAGTCTTACAGGACATACCGGCAAGAACCCCGGATATGACCCACTGCAATTTGCAATAGAAGAATGCCACAAACGAGGACTGGAACTTCATGCATGGCTGGTGTGTATTCCTATCGGAAACAAGCGCCAAGTAACGCTGTTGGGAAAGAACTGTGTAGTAAAAAAACAACCGGCACTTTGCAAGCAGTTCAACGGGAGCTGGTACCTTGACCCTGGAAATCCAGGTACAGCCGATTACCTGATCCGGATAGCCAAGGAAATCACAAGTCGCTATGACATTGACGGCATCCACCTGGATTATATCCGCTATCCGGAGCAGGGCGAAAAGTTCCCGGACAAAGATACCTATCGGAAATATGGGAAAAAGCAGGAGCTCAAGCAATGGAGACGGGATAACATTACTCGCATTGTCGCACGAATTTACGCGGAGGTAAAGCAACTGAAGCCGTGGGTAAAAGTCAGCAGTTCCCCCATCGGGAAGTTCAATGACACACGACGTTATTCATCCTTTGGCTGGAATGCATACAGCACAGTATATCAGGATGCACAAAAGTGGCTGAATGATGGTATTCAGGATGCGCTTTTCCCCATGATGTATTTCCAGGGAAATCACTTCTACCCTTTTGCACTCGACTGGAAAGAAAACAAGAATGAACGTTGGATAGTACCCGGACTGGGAATCTATTTTCTTCACCCTAAAGAACAGAACTGGAAAGTAGATGAAATCATACGCCAGATTTATTTCTCCCGAAGAATTGGATTGGATGGACAGGCTTATTTCCGTAACAAATTCATGCTGGAGAATACCAAAGGAATACTGGACGAACTGACGAATCATTTTTACACCTTCCCGGCAGTAGTACCTCCCATGCGATGGACAAAAGGCAATCCTCCCTCTCAGCCGACTTCTCCTTCTTTGGTATTGAAAGGAAACAATATCGAAATGAGCTGGAAGGCATCCCCATCTTTGCCGGGAGGAATCTATTACCGGATTTATGCATCTGCCACTTATCCGGTAGATACAGAGAAGGCTCAAAACCTGATTATTACACGTATGGACAGCTGTCAATATACCTTTGTGCCGGATTTGTCTACAAAGGGAGGTATCTACTGGGCAGTTACAGCCGTAAACCGTTTTGGATATGAAAGCACCCCACTGGCTTTAAACGTACCGGCTAAAGACAATCCTGTGATTTATCACGGAAGCTTTCCGACTATCCCAAGCGGATACATACTCATTGTGAGTGACGCCACGGGCATGGAGATTCTACGTACAGTCCAGCCAGAGAAAGACATTCCTCAGAAAACAGGAAAAGGCTTTTTCCGATTCAGCCTGTTAGCTCCTGACGGCACAATTACCCCTGCAGGAGTGACGGTGTACTGATTTTATCCCGAAACGCATGGTAATAAAAGGAATAATCACTAAATTTGCACATTCAATTGAAACAAACAAACTTACTATACTCATGAGCAATCAACGATACATGCAGCGCGGCGTATCTGCATCTAAAGAAGATGTACATAACGCTATCAAGAACATTGACAAAGGTATTTTCCCAAAAGCATTCTGTAAAATCATTCCTGATATTTTAGGAGGTGACCCGGAGTACTGCAACATCATGCATGCCGACGGAGCCGGAACAAAGTCTTCACTGGCTTATTTGTACTGGAAAGAAACCGGCGACTTGTCTGTATGGAAGGGTATCGCACAGGATGCATTGATTATGAACATCGATGACTTGTTGTGCGTAGGAGCGGTAGATAACATCTTAGTATCTTCTACCATCGGCCGTAACAAGCTGCTTGTACCGGGAGAAGTGATTTCTGCCATCATCAACGGAACAGATGAGTTGCTGGCTGAACTTCGCGAAATGGGTGTCGGCGTATATGCCACAGGTGGAGAAACTGCCGATGTAGGCGACCTGGTTCGTACGATTATTGTAGACAGTACGGTAACTTGCCGTATGAAACGTGCCGATGTCATCGACAATGCCAATATCCGTCCGGGTGACGTAATCGTCGGTCTGGCTTCTTATGGTCAGGCTACTTATGAAAAAGAATACAACGGTGGGATGGGAAGCAACGGTCTGACCAGTGCCCGTCATGATGTGTTCAGCAAATACCTGGCTGAAAAATATCCGGAAAGCTACGACAAGGCTGTACCTGAAGAATTGGTCTATAGCGGTAAACTGAAACTGACGGATGCCGTAGAAGGCTCTCCACTGGATGCCGGCAAGCTGGTTCTTTCTCCGACACGTACTTATGCACCGGTGGTTAAGAAATTGCTGGATGCCCTGCGTCCGGAAATCCACGGTATGGTTCACTGCTCAGGTGGTGCACAGACAAAAGTGCTGCACTTCGTAGGCGACAATTGCCGTGTCATCAAAGACAACCTCTTCCCTGTTCCTCCTTTGTTCCGTACAATTAAAGAACAAAGCGGCACCGAATGGGACGAAATGTACAAGGTATTCAACATGGGGCACCGTCTGGAAGTTTACCTGTCACCGGAACATGCGGAACAAGTAATTGAAATCAGCAAATCGTTCAACATCGATGCACAGATTATCGGACGCATCGAAGAAAGTGACCACAAGGAACTGATTATCCGTTCTGAATTTGGAGAATTCAAATATTAATATAATAAAGCCATACTTATAGGCATATTTGAATTTACTCCAATAACAAAAAGGCATTAATAATACACCTTAAGATGAAAAAGGTTTATGATAAAATCAATATAGATCTATACATAATTGCTGTCGCTTTTGGAAAAAATTATAGCAACAATGTATATGCTAGAATACTTATAAGTGATAATAAAGAAGCAAAATGCAGTCAATATTCAAGACCTATTGATTTTTATGATATTTATGATAAAGAAGGTGTATTAGAAGAAGCTCTGTTTTCACAAAAAATACCTTCAATCAATAATGTACCACTCTTTAGAAAAGTCGTTTCATTAGAAGATGCCATTTATTGGGGTAAGGGTAACTTAATTCATATATCACATGCACCAATAGGAATTAAAAATAATAGTGGTTCAATAACCAAAATACGAGACAGCTTCACTGCTGCACTCGACTCTGAAAATGAGGAAATAGTTATTAATGATGAATTATATAGTCTATTTAACAGAAAAGGGGCTTTATATTACAAAAATAAAGAGTTCATAGATGATTACAAACAATATATTGCTATAGAAAGATATTGGTAATTGTCATACTATTTATATATTCAAGCGATATACCTCTCGTCTAAATATTAGAAGATCTAACTGCTGGAGAGGTTAGCGGTATATTCTTCGGATATTAGATTGGCGGAAAGACCATATTGACAATATTTCCCAAAATTGGGAAAAAGTCTTCTCCTAATTTAATTGCAATAGTTCTAGTTCTGATTGGTATACCTATAACATTTCTGTTCGATGGCTGATTGTGGTAAAAAACAAAAAGATTTAAATGGCAGAAAATAACACCATATTAGAGAAACTTGAAGGATTGGTGTCACGTTTTGAGGAAGTGTCTACACTGATTACTGACCCGAACGTGATAGCAGACCAGAAACGATACGTCAAACTGACCAAAGAATACAAAGAGCTGGGCGACCTGATGGCTGCCCGCAAGGAGTATCTTCAATGTCTCAACGGCTTGGAAGAAGCCAAAATGATGATGAGCGAAAACGATCCGGAAATGAAAGAAATGGCCCGTGAAGAGGCTGCTGCTTGTGAAGCTCGCATTCCGGAACTGGAAGAAGAAATAAAATTATTGTTGGTACCGGCAGACCCGCAGGATGACCGAAACGCCATCTTAGAAATCCGTGGCGGTACGGGAGGTGATGAAGCTGCCATCTTTGCCGGCGATTTATTCCGTATGTATTCCAAATACTGCGAATCAAAAGGATGGAGACTGGAGGTATCCAGCGCCAATGAAGGAGCTGCAGGTGGTTTTAAAGAAATCATCTGTTCAGTGACAGGTGAAAAAGTGTACGGTACACTGAAATATGAATCAGGTGTACACCGTGTACAGCGCGTTCCTGCCACTGAGACACAAGGTCGTGTACACACCTCGGCCGCATCGGTAGCCGTACTTCCCGAAGCAGAACCTTTCGATGTGGAAATCAACGAAGGTGAAATCAAATGGGATACATTCCGAAGCGGCGGTGCCGGAGGTCAGAATGTCAATAAGGTAGAATCTGGCGTACGCTTGCGTTACAACTGGAAAAATCCTAACACCGGTATCGTAGAAGAAATCCTTATAGAATGTACGGAAACCCGTGACCAACCAAAGAACAAGGAACGTGCCCTCAGCCGTTTGCGTACCTTTATCTACGACAAGGAACACCAAAAGTACATTGACGACATCGCTTCCAAACGTAAGACAATGGTAAGTACCGGTGACCGCTCAGCTAAGATACGTACTTACAACTACCCACAAGGACGCATCACTGATCACCGCATCAACTACACCATCTACAACCTGGCGGCTTTCATGGACGGTGACATTCAGGATTGCATCGACCACCTGATTGTAGCCGAAAATGCAGAACGATTGAAAGAAAGCGAATTATAAATACGCGTGTACGATTTTATCCCTACCCGCGTACAAAAGGAGTATATAATTATCATTAAAATAAACGTGTCATGAACAAACAAGAATTATTTGAAAACATCAAAAAGAAAAAATCTTTTTTGTGTGTAGGACTTGATACTGATATAAAGAAAATCCCGGAACACCTTCTGAAAGAAGAAGACCCGATTTTCGCATTTAATAAAGCTATCATCGACGCAACAGCTCCCTACTGTATCGCTTATAAACCCAACCTGGCTTTTTATGAAAGCATGGGCGTGAAAGGTTGGATTGCATTCGAAAAGACAGTAGAATACATTAAGAAAAACTATCCAGACCAGTTCATCATCGCTGATGCAAAACGTGGAGACATCGGTAATACTTCTGCCATGTATGCCCGCACTTTCTTTGAAGAACTGAATATTGATTCTGTCACTGTAGCTCCTTACATGGGAGAAGACAGCGTGACTCCGTTCCTTACTTATGAAGGGAAATGGGTTATCCTGCTGGCTCTGACTTCCAACAAAGGCTCACACGATTTTCAATTGACTACCGATACGGAAGGTGAACGTCTGTTCGAAAAAGTATTGCGTAAATCACAGGAATGGGCTAACGACCAGAACATGATGTATGTGGTAGGTGCTACTCAGGGACGTATGTTCGAAGACATCCGCAAAATCGTTCCCAATCACTTCTTGCTGGTACCGGGTATCGGTGCTCAGGGCGGTTCACTGGAAGACGTCTGCAAATACGGTATGACTAAGGAATGTGGATTGATTGTCAATTCAAGCCGTGCCATTATCTATGCAGACAAAACAGAAAACTTTGCCAATGTAGCTGCAGAAGAAGCCAAAAAGGTACAGCAGCAAATGGAAAAAGAACTCGCTGCTATTCTCTAAGAAACAATTAGTTTCCACATACAAAGAAGTACAAAGATTCTCAACGGGGATTTTTGTACTTCTTTTTTATTGTACAAAAAAACAAGTTCCAAACGCACTTGTATACGATACCAATGAAAATTAATGGTCGTTTCAGGCAAATAATTGTTTTTTTTCACGGATATGTAAAAAAAAAATACGTAATTTGCATAATTAAGTAGTAAGTATGCTTTTTCAGGCAACTAAATATTGAAGAACAACCAAGGAAAACCAAGGAATTAAAGATAACTAATATGGAGTTCTCAGCTAAGCAAATTGCGGAATACATCCAGGGAATTATAGTTGGTGATGAAAATGCCACAGTACACACCTTTGCCAAAATTGAAGAGGGTGTACCGGGAGCATTATCCTTTCTATCCAATCCTAAGTACACTCATTATATCTACGATACGAAATCTTCCATTGTACTGGTAAATAAAGATTTCGAACCTGAACATGAACTTCAGACCACACTTATCAAAGTGGATAATGCATACGAGAGTCTGGCCAAACTCATGGCGTTATATGAAATGAGTATCCCCAAGAAACAAGGTGTAAGTCCGTTAGCATCCATTGCAGAAAGTGCCAAAATTGGAAAGAATGTGTACATCGGTCCATTTGCGTGCATCGAAGACGGGGCTGAAATTGGAGACAATGTATGTATACATCCGCAGGCTACCATCGGAAGCAATGTGAAAATAGGCATGAACACCATTATTTATCCTCATGTAACCATCTATCAGGATTGCAGAATTGGGAACAATTGTATTCTTCACGCCGGAGCCGTAATCGGTGCCGACGGATTTGGTTTTGCTCCGGGAGCAGATGGCTATGAAAAGATTCCACAAATAGGAATTGTGGAGCTGGAAGACAATGTAGAAGTTGGTGCCAACACTTGTATTGACCGTGCCACAATGGGACATACACTTATCAAACAGGGAGTGAAACTGGATAATTTGATTCAGGTTGCCCACAATGTGGAAATTGGGAAACACACTGTGATGGCATCACAAGTAGGAATTGCCGGTTCTGCCAAAATTGGCGAATGGTGTATGTTCGGAGGTCAGGTAGGAGTTGCCGGACACATCAAGGTGGGAGACCACGTCAATGTAGGAGCACAGTCTGGTATTCCAGGAAATACAAAATCAAACACTACATTAATGGGCTATCCAGCAATAGACCCGAAACAGTTCGCACGTTCTGCAGCTATCTATAAGAAACTACCGGATATGTATGTGGAACTCGGACGCCTGCAAAAGGAAATTGAAGAATTAAAAAAACAACTAAATAAATAAACCCATGTTGAAACAACAAACCTTAAAAGGCAGCTTTTCACTCAATGGAAAGGGACTCCATACGGGAGTTAAACTGACCGTTACGTTCAATCCTGCCCCAGAGCACTACGGGTATAAGATACAGCGAATCGATTTGGACGATCAGCCCATATTAGATGCTGTAGCAGAAAATGTGGTAGACACAACCCGTGGAACAGTTTTAGCAAAAAACGGGGTAAAAGTTAGTACCGTAGAACATGCGTTGGCTGCATTATACGCAGCAGGTATAGATAACTGCTTGATTCAAGTCGACGGACCGGAATTTCCTATTTTGGACGGAAGTGCCAAAGCATACGTAGAATGTATCAAGCGCGTAGGCATCGAAGAACAAGCTGCTCCGAAAGATTATTACATCATCAAGTCAAAGATTGAGTTCCGTGATGAAGAAACAGGTTCTTCCATCATTGTACTTCCTGATGACAAGTTCAGCGTCAACACACTGATTTCATACGACTCCAAAATATTGACCAACCAATATGCTACGTTGGAAAATATGGAATGCTTCCCTACAGAAATTGCTTCTGCACGTACATTCGTATTTGTCCGTGAAATTGAGCCGCTGCTGAATGCCGGACTCATCAAGGGAGGCGACCTGGATAACGCTATCGTTATCTACGAAAAGCAGATGACACAGGAGAACTTCGATAAGTTAGCCGACGTGATGGGAGTACCTCACATGGATGCGAGCCATTTAGGATACATCAACCACATTCCATTGGTATGGCCAAACGAACCTGCACGCCATAAACTGCTGGACATTATTGGTGATTTGGCGTTAGTAGGCAAACCTATTAAAGGCCGCATCATTGCTACCCGTCCGGGACATACCATCAACAACAAATTTGCCCGCCAGCTCCGGAAGGAAATCCGCATGCACGAAATACAAGCTCCGGTTTACAACTGTAACGAAGAGCCTTTGATGGACGTAAACCGTATTCGTGAATTATTACCTCATCGTTATCCATTCCAGTTGGTAGATAAAGTAATTGCTATTGGAGCCAACTATATTGTGGGTGTTAAAAATGTGACATCCAACGAACCATTCTTCCAAGGCCATTTCCCGCAAGAACCTGTAATGCCTGGTGTATTACAAATTGAAGCAATGGCTCAAGTAGGAGGTTTGCTGGTTTTGAATTCAGTAGACGAACCGGAAAAATATTCCACCTATTTCTTGAAGATAGACAATGTAAAGTTCCGTCAGAAAGTGGTTCCAGGTGATACTTTAATTTTCAGGGTCGAATTGATGGCACCTATTCGCCGAGGAATATCTACCATGAAAGGATATGTTTTCGTAGGTGAAAAGATTGTCTGCGAAGCTGAATTTATGGCACAAATTGTAAAAAACAAGTAACATGATCAGTCCTTTAGCATATATAGACCCGGAAGCCAAAATCGGGGAGAACGTAGAAATAGGTCCTTTTGTCTTCATTGACAAGAATGTAGTCATTGGTGACAATAATGTCATTATGCCGAATGCCAACATTCTGTATGGTTCCCGTATTGGAAATGGAAACCGTATATTCCCCGGAGCAGTAATTGGAGCTATCCCACAAGACCTGAAATTTCACGGAGAAGAAACCACTGCAGAAGTCGGAGACAACAATACCATCCGTGAGAATGTAACTATCAATCGTGGTACAGCAGCCAAAGGTAAAACTGTAGTAGGTAATAATAACCTGCTGATGGAAGGAGTACACGTAGCTCATGATACGATTGTGGGAAACGGATGTATTATTGGCAACCAAACCAAAATGGCTGGAGAAGTGATTATCGATGACAATGCTATCGTAAGTGGTGTTGTACTAATGCATCAATTCTGCCATGTAGGAAGCTACGTTATGATTCAGGGCGGTTGCCGTTTCAGCAAAGACATACCACCTTATATCATTGCCGGAAGAGATCCAATTGCTTATTGTGGCATCAATATTGTAGGTCTTCGTCGTCGAGGATTTACAAACGAGCAGATTGAAATAATCCACAATGCCTACCGCATTATTTACAATAGTGGGAAAAATGTTACGGAAGCCATTGCACAGATAAAAGCTGAAATGCCGATGACACCCGAAATTGAATACATCATTTCATTTGTGGAAAACTCACAGCGCGGTATCATCCGATAAAAAAGATTTTGTATATTTACCCCCATCAACAAAAGACAAAAAGAAAATGGTATACAAATTTAGAATCATATCTGACGAAGTCGATGATTTCTTAAGAGAAATCCAAATCGACTCTGAAGCTTCTTTCTACGACCTTCACGAAGCTATTCTGAAATCAACTGGATACAAAGATGACCAGATGACTTCTTTCTTCATCTGTGACGATGACTGGGAAAAAGAAACAGAAATAACGCTGGAAGACATGGGAAGCGGAAGCTCGGAAGAAGATACATACATCATGAGAGAAACTCCTCTAAGCGAATTGCTGGAAGATGAAAAACAGAAGATGATATATGTGTTTGACCCACTTGCTGAACGTGTATTCTTCATTGAACTTTCAGAAATCATCACCGGAAAAGATTTGGACAAGGCAGTATGCACTCGTAAAAATGGAGAAGCTCCTCAACAGACCATCGATTTTGATGAACAGATGAATACAAACGCTGCACTCGACCTTGACGAAAACTTCTATGGCGATCAAGACTACGACATGGAAGACTTTGACCCGGAAGGTTTTGACATCAACGAAGGAAGCGGAAATCCTTATGATGAAGATAAATATTAAAAAGAGCTGACACGTAGTTACATCAGTTTGAAACAATATAAGAAATGTCATCCTGGGTCTGACTCAGAATGACATTTTCTTTTTTTCCCTACCGACCTATCCCCACATACAAATGAAAAAGCCCGTCCTTATCGTACTTATTGGTCCTACCGGTGTAGGAAAAACAGAATTGAGTCTTTCCATTGCCGAAAAGTATCATACCTCTATCATCTCTTCAGACTCCCGCCAGCTGTATAAAGACTTGAAAATTGGTACCGCAGCCCCCACTCCCGACCAGTTAAAGCGAGTACCCCACTATTTTGTAGGTACCCTTGAACTGACTGATTACTACAGCGCAGCCCAATTCGAGGCGGAAGTACTAAAGAAGTTGGAAGAGTTATTCAAGACCCATCCGGTAGTGGTGATGACCGGAGGCTCCATGATGTACGTTGACGCAGTCTGTAAAGGAATAGACGATATTCCTACGGTTGACAAAGAAACACGAGAACTGATGTTGCGCCGCTACGAAAATGAAGGTCTGGAGCAACTTTGTGCAGAACTGCGGGTACTCGATCCGGAGTATTACCGTATTGTAGACCTGAAAAACCCCAAGCGAGTGATTCACGCACTGGAAATCTGTTATATGACGGGAAAAACCTACACTTCATTCCGCACCCGCAACACCAAAGAACGTCCGTTTCAAATCATCAAAATTGGCCTCACACGCGACCGTGAAGAGCTTTACCAGCGCATTAACCAGCGCGTGGATGAAATGATGAAAGAGGGATTGCTGGAGGAAGTCAAAAGCGTATACTCCTACAAGCACCTCAATTCACTCAATACTGTAGGCTACAAGGAGATATTCAACTACCTGGATGGAGAATGGGAGCTCCCCTTTGCGATAGAAAAAATCAAGCAAAACTCACGCATTTATTCCCGAAAACAAATGACTTGGTTCAAGAGAGACCCGGAAATCACGTGGTTCCATCCTACACAAGCAGAAGAAATTATGAAATTCCTGGAAGAACGAATCAATCAGGCGTAGCCGATTGGTTGTCTTCCAGCAAGAATTCTTTCCGGAACATATCCACAAACAAAAGGAACAGCGATACGAGCAACGGACCAAATATCACTCCCATAAAACCAAATAAAGGAAGACCAGCCACTACACCGAAAATCGTAATCAACGGATGCACATCCGCCATTTTCTTCTGAAGCAGGAAACGTATCAGATTATCGCACTGTGATACGATGATAGCTCCATATCCCAGCATCATCAAAGCGTTTACCCAACTTCCTACAATCAGGAAGTAGATGGTAATCGGCACCCATACCAAAGCAGTACCTACCAAAGGAATTACCGAAGTAAAAGCTGTCAACATGGCACTTAAAAATGGATTGGGGGCATCGCAAATTAAATAGCCTCCTAACGATATAAATCCTTGGATAATGGCCAGCAAAGGAATTCCAATGGCATTGGAACGCACCATCAGCTGTACCTTCTTCAGCACTTCAATCTTATTTTCGGCTTTAAAAGGCAACAATGTAGATATATAGTGCTCCATGGATTTTCCTTCGTAAAGCATAAAGAACAACAGCATGATGGCCACGCACAGATTAACCAGCAGGTCGCTCACCCCACTCATCACCGACTGACCGATAGAGGAAGCTTGTGACACAAAGAACGAAAGACTCTTCTCCGACAAAATATCGAAGCCCGTACGGTCTTTGATAAAATCAATCACATGCCATGCCGGACGAATAATAGCCTCCGTATCAAAATGCATCTTCGAAACCTGGCTCACCAAAGCCCAGCTAAACAAAGAAAGTGGTATCAGAATAAAAAGTGTCACTCCAATTGTCACCAGCCATACAGCCAATGCCGGCTTCATCTTGGTCTGAAGCCAGAAAGTGAAGTTACGCAACAGCAAATAAAGCGTAAATCCTCCCAGAATACCGTTCATAAACGGCTGTGCCTGGCGAAACAGCAAATACCCCAATCCAAGGATAAAAACAATCAGTGAATATTTCCAATACCTTTCTTTCATGGTTCCTTAATTTATACTGTCACACTAATTCTCTTTTGCTTCTTCCTGCGGAATACGGAAAGCCGTGTAAAGTTCCAATACTGCCGCTACCGTCAGGCAAACAATCCATTCGTTCCGTTTCCACAGCAACATGATTACTCCGGTCAACACCAGCAACATGGCTCCTAAAAGCTGCTGACGGCGCAAACGACGGATAATGATATTCTTTCCCTTATAATCGGAAACCAGCTGTACGTAGGCAAACAAACAAGCTCCTACCAGATACACATACGGAGCCCATGCCAGTTTTACAAACTGCAATGCCAAGCCAATAAACAACACAATGGCCCCCACAACAGCCAGTTTATCCTTCATCTTTGATTCCATCACTTGTCTTCTTCAAAAATAAAAATATCCTCATTTTCTTTCTTCATCAGGTATTTTTCACGAGCCACCTTCTCCAGCGCTTCCTTATTTGAGGTAATCTCCTTCAGCAACTTGCTGTCCTCCTCATACTGCTTACGGTAACGCTCAATTTCCGTATTCAACTGATGAATTTCACGTTTATGTGCTATGCGGCGTATCAGACTGTTTTCATCCAACACTCCGATAATCAACAGAAAAGCACCGATGGTTACCCAATACTTATGCCTTCCGATAAAAGCCCATATATTAGCCAGTTTACCCATAAAATACACACTTTATTACCCTTGCAAAGATAGAAATTATTTCCTAGCAAGCCCATGACAAGAAAGAGATTTTATGTACATTTGCAGAAATATCAAGGAATCAAACAAAAGAATCGACACATGGAAAATTATATCGTATCGGCACGCAAATACCGCCCCTCTACTTTCGATACCGTAGTGGGACAACGTGCATTGACCACGACCCTAAAAAACGCCATTGCCAATCATAAACTGGCGCATGCCTACCTGTTCTGCGGTCCGCGAGGAGTAGGAAAGACCACCTGCGCCCGTATCTTTGCCAAGACCATCAACTGTCTTCACCCGACCAGTGAAGGAGAGGCATGCAACGAATGTGAATCATGCAAGGCTTTCAACGAACAGCGTTCCTATAATATCCATGAGTTGGATGCGGCCTCCAACAACTCAGTCGAAGACATCCGTTCCTTGATTGAGCAAGTACGCATCCCGCCTCAAATCGGCAAGTACAAGGTGTACATCATCGACGAGGTGCACATGCTGTCTACCGCCGCATTCAATGCCTTTCTGAAGACGCTGGAAGAACCACCTCAGCATGCCATTTTCATTCTGGCCACCACTGAGAAGCATAAAATTCTTCCCACCATCCTGAGCCGATGCCAGATTTACGACTTCAGCCGCATCACAGTCAACGATACGGTGGAACACCTGGAGAACGTAGCCCGCAAGGAGCACATCGAAGCCGAGCCGGAAGCCCTGAACGTCATTGCACAGAAAGCCGACGGAGGTATGCGTGATGCCCTCTCCATCTTCGATCAGGTAGTGAGCTTCACCAACGGACACATCACCTACCAAAGTGTGATTGAGAACCTGAACGTACTGGACTACGAATATTATTTCAAGCTGACCGATTTCTTCCTGGAAAATAAAGTAGCCGAATGCCTGCTCACTTTCAATGATATTCTTCGAAAAGGATTTGACGGCAACCATTTCATCACGGGGCTGACTTCGCATTTCCGAAACCTGCTGGTAAGCCGTGACCCGTCTACCCTGCAACTGCTGGAAGCCGGTGCTTCTATCCGAGATCGATACCAGGCTCAAGCGCAGAAATGTACGCCACAATTCCTGTACAAAGCCATGAAGCTGTGCAACGACTGCGACCTGAACTACCGGCAAAGCAAGAACAAACGCCTGCTGGTAGAGCTCACCCTTATTCAGGTGGCACAACTCACAGCCGAACCGGAAGATGCCGGAAGTGGGCATGGCCCTAAGAAACAGCTATCCCCCGTCTTCCATACGGCACAAGCCAGTCAGCCTGTAGCCCCACCCGCACAAGCAACTCCGGCAGCTACAGATCCGGTCTCTCAGCCGACTCCTCAGCCTCAACCGGCGGCAGCAAGTGCACAACCTTATACAAGCACCTTGCAGCAATCGGAAATACCCTACACAAAAAGCAGTCCACTGCCCAAAGTCAGTACGGAAAGAAAGGCACCGGTCATCAAAGCCGGCAGTTTAGGCATGTCTATCCGCAAGACACAGACAGCCTCCGCAGAGCCAACTGCACGAACAGCATCCAATGCGCCCGTGCAACAGCCTGTGGCAGAGACATGGGAAGATTACATGTTCAATGAAAAAGACTTAGGCTATTACTGGCGTGAGTTCGCCAGTCTGCTACCTAAAGAAGAAGCCGCCAATGCCGGACGCATGATGAACATGCACCCTCACCTGCTGGCCGACCAGCAGACATTTGAAGTAGCGGTGGACAATGACATGGTTCAGAAATACATGCAGCAACTGGCACCGAAGATAGAAGCCCATCTACAGGAGAAACTACATAACCGCAAAATCAGAATGACTACACGAGTAAGCGAAGCCAACGAAAACGTACGTGCCTATAGCCACGTAGAGCGTTTTCAGATGATGAGCAAGAAAAACCCCAGTCTGCTGAAACTCAAGGAAGCCCTCGGACTGGAACTTTCCTGATACCAAAGTATCCATAAAAAATACGGGCAGAGAAACAGCATGTGAATGTTTCTCCGCCCGCATTCTTTTATATTTCGGCAAACTCCGGCTTACAAATCATGATTCTTCATCCGATATTCAGCCAGTTCCTCGTACTTTGTTCCCGGACGACCGTAATTACAATACGGATAAATAGAAATACCGCCACGTGGAGTAAAGATACCCGTCACCTCAATGTATTTCGGATCCATCAGTTTAATCAAGTCTTTCATGATGATGTTCACACAGTCTTCATGAAAATCGCCGTGATTACGGAAACTGAACAAATACAGCTTCAAGCTCTTGCTTTCCACCATCTTCACATCCGGCAGGTAACTGATACGGATTTCCGCAAAATCCGGCTGCCCCGTAATCGGGCAAAGACTGGTAAACTCCGGACAGTTGAAACGTACCCAGTAATCATTCTCCGGATGTTTGTTTACAAACGATTCCAGCACCTCAGGTGCATAATCCTGCTTATATACCGTTTTCTTATTACCCAACAAAGTGAGTTCGTCTTTTCTTTCCATACTTACTTATTTTGTTTTGAAGCCAAATATTTTTCCAATCCCTCACGGCGCAATTTACAAGCCGGACAATGTCCGCACCCGTCACCCGGGATTCCATTATAACAAGTCAGTGTCTCATTTCGAACCAAGTCAAGCACTCCCAGTTCATCGGCCAGCGCCCAAGTCTGTGCCTTGTCAATCCACATCAGCGGTGTATGAATCACAAACTGTTCTTCCATGGCCAGATTCAGTGTCACGTTCAGCGACTTGATAAACGAGTCCCGACAATCGGGATACCCGCTGAAATCCGTCTGCGATACTCCCGTCACCATGTGATGGATACCTTTCTCACGCGCATAAACCGCTGCAATGCTCAGGAAAAACAAGTTTCTTCCCGGAACGAACGTATTCGGAAATGAATCTTTCGGTTTTTCCTCATCCATGTGAATAGACGTATCCGTCAGAGAGTTTTTTCCCAGATGTCCGATAAACGACACATCCATGACTTCAAACTCCACCCCGGCTTTCCGTGCAATTTCACGCGCCAGTTCCACTTCCTTTTCATGCTTCTGTCCGTACAGAAAGCTCAGTGCATATACTTTCTCAAAATGCTTTTTTGCCCAGAAAAGACAGGTCGTAGAATCCTGCCCGCCGCTAAAAACGACGAGGGCCTCCTTATTATTTACCATATTTCTTAGATTTCCTTGATTCTTAATACATTATACGAGATATGCTCGTCATATACATCTGTATCATCCACTCGCTTGATGTACTTCACTACACGAACAGTTACCGGCAGTACAATCACTTCATACAAAGTCTTGAGTACCACCTGCACCAGCATCATCTTGGCCAGCTCACTCACCGGCATCAGTCCGCCAAAAGCCAGCGGGAAGAAAATCAGCGAGTCGGCTCCCTCTCCGGCTATGGTCGACAATACGGCACGGGCAGAGAAATTCTTTCCGTGTGAAGCCACTTTCATGCGGCTCATCACATACGCATTGATAAACGAACCAACCAGAAAGGCTGTCAGACTGGCTACCGCAATGCGAGGTGCCATGCCGAATACGAAATTGAAGCTTTCTTCTCCCTCCCAGAACGGAGCAGCGGGAAGAGCCACTGCCAACTGTCCCATGGCCACTACCATGAAATTCATGAGGAAGCCCATCCAGATAATCAGACGCGCCTTACGGAAGCCCCATACTTCGGCAATACAGTCATTAATAATGTAAGAAATCGGGAAAACAATGAGTCCGGCAGTTACAGAAATCGGACCCAGCTGTACGACTTTGGTTTCTAACAGATTGGCTGCCACCAGACAGACACAAAACACAATGCCCAAAACCATAAAAGGCACTGATACGAGATTTTCTTTTTTCATCGCTCCTGTTTTTTACGTGGTGTTCTAGAATACACGACCGCTATTCACGGCATCGCATGTAAATGTTCTCTTTTTAATCGGGCGCAAAGATACAAAGTTTTTTTGAAACTGAAACAAATTCCGTTTTCCTTGTACAGATTACTCCCAACACATTTGCATATTCTCTGTCCCACAGTGCGGGATTTGTATCCCACAGTGTGAAATATATATTCCACACTGTGGTTTTTGTATTTCACACTGTGAAACAGAGAATCCTCTTTGGAGAAACAAAGAAAACACAAGAGGAAAAACAAATAAAAATCGTACCTTTGTAAATAATGTATCTAAATTTATTCCACACTATGGCTCAAATACATATCAATCAGAATACATGCATACGCTGTAAGAAATGCGTCAGAATATGCCCATCTGCCCTGTTTACCCTTCAGGAAGATAAAGGTATTGAAGTGAATGCCGAAGACTGCATCAGTTGCGGACACTGCGTGGCCGTCTGCCCGACCAACTCCATTGAGCACACTGATTTTCCAACCGAAAAGGTTCATACCATCGACCGCAGCCAACTTCCCACTGCCGACCAGGTGGAACTGCTCATCCGCTCTCGCCGCTCGAACCGTGCGTTCTCCAAAGAAAAAGTCTCGGAAGAGTTGTTACAGCGTATCATAGAAGCTGCCCATCGGGCCCCGACGGCAACCAATGCACAAGAAGTCAAAATGGTATTGGTCACCCGCCCGGAAACCTTGAAGGAAGTCAGCCGCATCACTATTGGTACCTTTATGTCGATAGTAAACTTAGTGGAAAACCCGTTGCTGAAAATGATACTGAAACCGCTCATGCCTTCGGGCTATCGCTACGTGCCGGTGTTCAAAAGACTGCATGAGGAATTTGAACGAGGTAACGACGGTATTTTGAGAGGGGCCACGGCTGCCATCTTTTTCTATACCGACAAAAAAGAACGTTTCGGATGTCAGGACTGCAACCTTGCCTACCAGAATGCTTCGCTCATGGCAGAAGCGGCAGGAGTCTCACAGTTCTACACCGGATTCGTGTGCAGCGCAGCAGGAATGGACCGAAAAAGAAAGTTGCAAAAGCTGTTAGGTATTGAAGGAACCGTTCATGCCGGCATCGCATTAGGCATGCCGTCTTTCCGCTTCGATAAATACATCGACAAAAAAGAGGTGGTATTGAAACGTATTGATTAAACCGAAAGTGCCATGACAAAAAACAACCTGCTAAGCGAAAAACTGAATTATACGGGAGCCAGCCATACACCGACTCACCTGCATTTCTGTACATACAACACAGAAATTCTGGAATATCATCAGGGAGCTTCCATCAAAGAGTTTTCTCCTTTCATCCGGCCGGATGCCATCAACTGGGTACAGATTCATGGATTGCAGAATACAGAAATCGTACAGGAAGTCTGCGATTTCTTTCACATCGACTTTCTTACCACACAAGATATTCTCAATGCGGAGCATCTGACAAAAATTGAAGAGCATGACACCTACAATGTGGTCATCCTGAAGCAGTTGTCGGTAGACGAAGAAAACACGTACACTCCCCAACAGCTTTGCATTGTGCAGGGAAGTAATTTCGTACTTACTTTCATGGAACACGACAGCGATTTCTTCAATGAGATTCACACGGCACTGAAAAACAATACCCTGAAAATCCGGAACCGTCAGTCAGATTTTCTGCTGAGCGTCATGCTGAACAGCGTCATGGCCAGCTTTATGTCTATCATATCCCGAATGGAAGACCAGCTGGAAGACATGGAGGAATCATTGCTGTCACCGGAAACCAGAAGCGGACTGGCATTAGAGGATATACAGCCCTATCGAAAGGATGCCCGCCTCATCAAAAAATGCATCCTTCCGCTTAAAGAGCAGATGAGCAAGCTGTTTCATGCCGACAACGTACTACTTCATAAAGCCAACCGTCCGTTCTTTAACGACGTAAACGACCATCTGCAATTCGTACTACAGACTCTCGACGGCTGCCGCGACATGATTTCGGCCCTGGTAGACCTTTACCTGTCGAACAATGACCAGCGGATGAACAACATCATGAAGCAGCTTACCATCGTATCGACTATCTTCATTCCGCTGACATTCCTGGCAGGTATATGGGGAATGAATTTCGAATGGATGCCCGAACTGGGCTGGAAATACGGTTACCTGATGGCCTGGGGACTGATGCTGGTTACCGGCATCGGAGTATACCTGTTTTTCAAACGGAAGAAATGGTATTAATCACAAACTATTCACCTAAATTATTCTACACAGTATGCGAAAAAAAGAACTTTATCAGAAAGTCATTGAATATTTCCAGATGGCCATGCCCGTAGCCGAAACGGAACTGCACTATAGCAACCCGTTTGAACTGCTGATAGCTGTCATCCTCAGCGCACAATGTACCGACAAGCGGGTCAACATGATTACCCCTCCCCTGTTCAGGGATTTTCCTACTCCCGAAGCTTTGGCTGCCACCACTCCGGAGGTAGTGTTCGAATACATCCGCAGCGTGAGCTATCCCAACAACAAAGCCAAGCATCTGGTAGGAATGGCGCAGATGCTGGTACGCGATTTCCAAAGTACCGTGCCCGACACGCTGGAGGAGCTGATTAAATTACCCGGTGTAGGACGCAAAACGGCGAATGTCATCCAGAGCGTGGTATTCAATAAGGCTGCCATGGCAGTCGATACACACGTGTTCCGCGTAAGTCATCGCATCGGACTGGTTCCCCGCACGTGTACCACTCCGCTGGCTACTGAAAAACAACTGGTAAAATACATCCCTGAAGCACTTATCCCGACCGCACACCACTGGCTGATTCTCCACGGACGTTACGTCTGTACGGCACGTGCCCCTAAATGTGAAAACTGCGGACTGAACGGGATTTGTAAAGAGTCTTTGAAAAGTTTTCAGAAATAAAGAATGGCATGTGAGGTCGTATGTAAATCTCACATGCCATTTTTCATACTATAATATTAAAGACTCACGTCAAATAATCCAGCTCATTCCGCATGCTCACCAGCTCCTCGCGGATACGCTTCAAACGCTCTACCACATTGGCCGTCTGCATGGTTCCTTCCTTGTTCTGCCGTAAGCGCTGCCTGGCGCCAGACAGCGTCAACCCCTTTTCTTTCACCAGATGATACACCAGGCGAATGTTCTCAATGTCTTCTTTACGGTACTGACGTACATTTCCCCCTGTTTTCTTAGGAGAAATCATCGGAAACTCTTTTTCCCAATAGCGCAGCAATGATTCATTCACATCAAACATTTTTGCCACTTCGCTGATGGAATAATAGAGCTTCAATTCTTTATCTGTTTTCAAAGCCATAACAAGCAATTCTTTTTTAATCAAATACACGACCGTGGTTGGCAGCCAGTTCAATCATCTTTTCGTAATCATCAGCATTCAAGTCCATGAAATAATAGTTCACCGGATTGACAATCTTTCCCTTTACACGCACTTCATAATGTAAATGCGGACCGGTACTCTTTCCGGTAGAGCCTACCAGACCAATCACTTCTCCACGTGCCACATTTTGACCCACTTTCACTTCAATCTTATTCAAATGAGCGTAACGGGTCACATAACCAAACCCATGGTCAATGATGATACAATTCCCATACAGTCCATCCCATCCGGCCTGTTTTACCCTACCGTTTCCTGTAGCATATACCGGCGTACCGATATTGGCAGAGAAGTCCATCCCTGCATGAAACTTCACGGTTTTATAAATCGGGTCAACACGCATGCCGTACCCCGAAGCTGTCTGTTTCAGATTCTTGTTTGAAACCGGCTGGATGGCGGGAATGCAGGCCAGCATCTTGTCATGCTGTTTACAGAGCCCCACCACTTCGTCGAAAGATTTGGATTGGGCATAAATCTTCTTCTCCAGATCATCCATTTTCTGTAGTGTATGGATAACCAGACGGCTGTTGGCCATGTCCATCAGCTCATTATAACGTGCATTATTTGCAGTAGCCGAACGCTGCTCATCCGGTAACGGGTCGGCCTGCATCATTACGCGGTAGATATTGTCGTCACGTTGCTGCAGGCGTTGCATCACGCCTTCCGCCTCATCCAAACGAGAAGAAAGAATGGCATATTGCGACAAAAGTCGGGAGTTTTCCGTACGAAGGTCTTTTTCCGAAGGAGAACCGAAAATCCACAACAGCAGGATAAAGCTGCCTGCCCCCAGTCCCATACCGACAAAGAGTTGACGCAGGTAACTCAAAGCCCGCTGGCGTACGGTGGGATAAATACGGTCGTAAGTACGAGTTTTCGGATTGTAGATATAATAGACTTTACGCATGTGGTTCGATTTTGGAAATTTTTAAGCAACAAAACATCAAGTTTTTGCACCAAACATACAGACAAAAATAATAAAACCAATTATCTTTGCAAATCAATTTTGAGAATATTAACTACAAGACAATATAACGATTATGTTGACAGCAAATGAAATCCGCGACTCATTCGTCAAATTCTTTGAGTCGAAAGGACATCAGATTGTGCCTTCTGCACCAATGGTTATCAAAGATGACCCTACCCTGATGTTCACTAATGCCGGTATGAACCAGTTCAAGGATATCATACTTGGAAACCACCCTGCTAAATACAAACGCGTAACCGACTCACAGAAATGTCTTCGTGTGAGCGGAAAACATAATGACTTGGAAGAAGTAGGCCACGATACCTATCACCACACCATGTTCGAAATGTTGGGTAACTGGTCATTCGGCGACTATTTCAAGAAAGAAGCCATCAGCTGGGCATACGAATACCTGGTAAGCGTACTGAAGCTTGACCCGAAAGATTTATATGTGACTGTGTTCGAAGGTAGTCCAAGCGAAGGCATTTCACGTGATGACGAAGCTGCAAGCTACTGGGGACAGTTCTTCCCTGAAGACCACATCATCAACGGAAACAAGCACGATAATTTCTGGGAAATGGGTGATACAGGTCCTTGCGGCCCATGTTCTGAAATCCATATCGACTCCCGTCCAGCCGAAGAAAAAGCAGCCGTTCCGGGACGCGAACTGGTAAACAAAGACCATCCGCAGGTCATCGAAATCTGGAACCTGGTGTTCATGCAATACAACCGTAAGGCAGACGGAACTCTGGAACCGCTTCCTGCGAAAGTAATTGATACCGGTATGGGATTTGAACGTCTGGTACGTACGCTGCAAGGAAAGACTTCCAACTACGATACAGACATCTTCCAGCCCATCATCAAAGTCATTGGTGACTTGTCTGGCAAGAAGTATGGCGACGATCCGAAAGTGGATGTAGCCATGCGTGTAGTTGCTGACCACATCCGTACCATCGCTTTCTCTATCACTGACGGTCAGTTGCCTTCAAATGCAAAGGCTGGTTATGTCATCCGCCGTATCCTGCGTCGTGCTGTTCGTTACGCTTATACATTCCTCGGACAGAAACAGGCATTCATGTACAAGCTGGTTCCGGTGCTGATTGAAAACATGGGTGGTGCCTACCCTGAACTGAAAGCTCAGCAGGCTTTGATTGAAAAAGTGATGAAGGAAGAAGAAGAATCATTCCTCCGTACACTGGAAACAGGTATCCGTCTGCTCGAAAAGACCATGAACGAAACCAAAGCTGCCGGCAAGACAGAAATTAGTGGAGTAGATGCCTTTACATTGTATGATACATTCGGATTCCCATTCGACTTGACAGAGCTGATTTTGCGTGAAAACGGTCTGACTGCCGACGTGAAAGGCTTCGAAGCTGAAATGCAGAAACAGAAAGAACGTGCCCGCAATGCCGCTGCAGTAGAAACTGGTGACTGGGTTACCCTGAAAGAAAGTGAAACTACTTTCATAGGTTACGATTATACAGAATATGAAACCAGCATCCTGCGCTATCGCCAGATCAAACAAAAGAACCAGACTCTCTACCAGATTGTATTGAGCGAGACTCCGTTCTATGCAGAAAGTGGTGGTCAGGTAGGTGATACCGGTGTATTGGTAAGCGAATTTGAAACTATCGACATCATTGATACAAAGAAGGAAAACAACCTTCCGATTCACATTGCCAAGAAACTTCCGGAACACCTGGAAGCGCCGATGATGGCATGTGTAGATACAGATAAGCGTGCTGCTTGTGCTGCCAACCACTCTTGTACGCACTTGCTGGATGAAGCTTTGCGTCAGGTATTAGGTACTCACGTAGAACAGAAGGGTTCTCTTGTAACTCCTGATTCACTGCGCTTCGACTTCTCTCACTTCCAGAAAGTGACTCCGGAACAGATTCGTGAAGTAGAACACCTGGTAAATGCGAAGATTCGTGAAAACGTACCTTTGACTGAATACCGCAACCTGCCGATTGAAAAGGCTAAGGAACTGGGTGCTATCGCCCTGTTCGGCGAAAAATACGGTGACGAAGTGCGTGTCGTACAGTTTGGTTCATCTATCGAATTCTGTGGAGGTACACATGTATCGGCTACCGGAAAAATTGGTATGGTAAAAATCATTTCTGAAAGCTCTGTAGCTGCAGGTGTACGCCGTATTGAAGCGGTTACCGGTGCGAAAGTAGAAGAAATGTTCGATACCGTACAAGATACCATCAACGACTTGAAAGCATTGTTCAACAATGCACCCGATTTGAAGGCTGCTATCTCCAAGTACATCGAAGAAAACGCCGGCTTGAAGAAACAGATGGAAGAATTCATGAAAGAGAAAGAAGCTGCTGTTAAGAACAAACTGATTGAAGGTGCTAAAGAAATCAATGGCGTAAAAGTAATCAAAGCTGTACTTCCGATGCCGGCAGATGCAGTGAAGAACATTGCTTTCCAGTTGAAAGGACAGTTCACAGAAAATCTGTTTGTGGTTATCGGTAGTGTATTCGAAAACAAGCCGTTGCTGACTGTAACCATGAGCGAAGACCAGGTGAAAACTGGACTGAATGCAGGTCAGCTAGTACGTGAAGCTGCTAAGCTGATCCAGGGCGGTGGCGGTGGTCAGCCTCATTTCGCCACTGCCGGTGGTAAGAACCCTGACGGACTGAATGCCGCAGTTGACAAAGTAGTTGAACTGGCTGGATTCTAATTTTCAGCAGACTATATCAGTACTTATTTTTTACATTTCATCCCCCTTATTTGCCCATTTTTAGGAAAATAAGGGGGATTTTTTTCGTACTTTTGCCCACATTCTACAAGCAGACAACCTATGCCCCAAGATAAATATACGCTTATGACCACGGCACCGGTACCTCGCCTTATCCGAGGACTGGCCGTTCCGACCATCATCAGTATGCTGGTCACTTCTTTCTATGTCATGGCCGACACCTATTTTGTCGGAAAAATCAATACCCAGTCTACTGCGGCTGTAGGTATTTCTTTTTCCATCATGGCCATCATTCAGGCATTCGGTTTTTTCTGCGGACACGGTTCGGGCAATTTTATTTCCAGAAGATTAGGTGCACGCGACTACCGCAGTGCGGAAAAGATGGCGGCTACGGGCTTCTTTAGTGCATTCCTCATCGGTTGTGCCATCGCGCTTGTCGGTCTGCTTTTCCTGGACCCTATCTGCCGGGCATTGGGTTCTACCCCCACCATTCTTCCATACGCCAAGACCTATTTAGGAATTATCCTGTTGGGAGCCCCTTTTATGGCCTCCTCTCTGGTGCTCAATAACCAGATGCGATTCCAGGGAAACGCCGTTTATGCCATGATCGGCATCATTGTGGGGGCCGTACTCAACATCGGACTTGACCCGTTATTGATATTCGTATTCGACATGGGAATTGCAGGAGCTGCCTGGTCGACCTTCATCAGTCAGGTATGCAGCTTTACCATCCTGCTTTTCATGGACTGGAAAGGAGAAAATATCCGCATTCATTACCGGCATTTTACTCCCACTCCAGCCTATCTGAAAGAAATCGTATACGGAGGAAGTCCTTCTCTCTGCCGTCAGGGACTAGCCAGTGTTTCGACTATCCTATTGAATGTAGCAGCTGGAAACTTTGGAGATGCTGCCATTGCCGGAATGTCCATTGTAACCCGCATCTGCATGTTCATCAATTCCTTTGTCATCGGTTTCGGACAAGGATTTCAACCTGTATGCGGATTCAACTACGGAGCAGGATTAAACCGCCGTGTCCGCCAGGGCTTCTGGTACTGTGTGAAAGTAGGCGTTATCTTCCTAGCCATCTGCTCCCTCATCGGCTACATTTATGCCCCGGAAGTAGTTTCCTGGTTTCGAAAAGAAGACCCGCAAGTTATCGCCGTAGGAGCCGAAGCCCTGCGCTGGCAACTCATCACGCTCCCATTAGGGGCCTGGGTGATTCTGTGTAACATGCTGCTACAAACTATCCGCCAGCCTCGCCGGGCCGTCATTCTTTCCTCCTCCCGCCAAGGTTTATTCTTCATCCCCTTGATACTGATTCTGCCGTACTTTTTGCAGTTGCAGGGTGTGGAAATGTGTCAGGCCGCAGCCGATTTATGTTCTTTCCTGTTAGCGCTTCCTCTTACTATTCCAGTATTGAAGTCACTGCGCATAGACAAGACTCCCATGAAAGAAGAAAATGCCTGATAAACACGAAACTCCTTATTCGTCTTTTCTTCGATAATCATTAGGAGTCATTCCAGCCATTCGCCGAAAATACTTACTGAAAAATGAGGCATTGGGAAAATTCAATTCATCGGCAATCTGATACACCAGCTTATCCGTGTGACGCAACATCAGCTTGGCCTCCTGCATCACCGCCTCATTTACCCAGTCCATCACTGTGCGTCCACTTGCCTGACGAACCAGTGTACTCAAATAACGCGGTGTCAGAAAAAGCCGGTCGGCATAAAACGTAATGCTCCGCTCACGAGCCGCATATTTATTGACCAACTCTAAGAAACGATTGAAAACTTCCTCCTGCCGCGTGTGTTGCTGCCTTTCAGTAGATTGAGTGCTTTTCCTGACAAAGTCCAGTTGATGAAAGCACAAAGAAATCAAACTCTGCACGGAAGCTCTCGGAAAAGGCCGGTCGTGCACCACTTCCCATAACAAAGCAAACAACTGCTCCATGCGCTGCACTTCCTTCGCAGTTAAAGACAGATGCAAAAACAATCGCCCCTGCAAATAGGTCTGCAACAAATCCTCTTTCTGCCAATTTTCCATCAGAGTGTTTGAAAAAGCCAACATAGCCAAATCCAAATCGGGAGATACATAAAGAAACTCAAACACCGTGCCGGGAGACACTGCCAGCAAATCACCCGCCTTAAATTCCACGTCACGAAGGTTGATACGCAGCCGAAGCGTCCCCGCACGAAAAAACACCACTCGCCCCTCGGTCAACCGATAAGGCTGTCCTTCCATCGGGATAAAATGAATTACATCGGCTATCCCCTGAATAGAACGAAGCAATCCCAATTCGGAAGTAAGAAAGCGGGAGGTGTTCGTCCCTTCTCCCACATGTTCACGCACTTTCTTCAATGCCAGCAACAATAGATGATTCGATTTCATTTGACACCGTGTTTTCCTGCAAAGATAATATTTCAGGTCTTTTTTACGACATAAACAAGCATTTATCGAACAAAAAGAACATTCCGTCACACATATAGGACCGAAAGATTACACAAAACCCTCTATCTTTGTCATACAACCTTTTAATAAAGACCCAATGCCTATGATACGAACATTTCTCCTTTTGTGTGCATGGAGCCTGAGTGTGATAAGTCAGGCACAAATCACCTTGGAAAGTTGCAAGCAGCAGGCCCGTGAAAACTATCCGCTGGTACGACAATACGACTTGATTCAACTGTCCGAACAATATACGCTCTCAAATGTAGCGAAAGGCAATCTGCCCCAAATCAGCGTAAGCGGAAAAATATCTTATCAAAGTGAAGCTACTACCTTTCCATTCGAGATTCCGGGATTGGGCATGAAAGGACTACCCAAAGACCAGTATCAGGCATTGATTGAAATCAAACAGAATATATGGGACGGAGGAAAAATCCGCAATCAGAAAGCCCAGGTCAAAGCCGAAGCCGAAGAACACGAGCGACAGCTTGATACAAGTCTGTATGCACTGGAAGAAAGGGTGAATCAGGTATTCTTCGGTATCCTGTTACTGGACGAGCAACTGGCACAAAATGTATTACTGGAAGAAGAACTCGCACGCAACCAGAAAACGGTGGAGGCTTACCGGATAAACGGCACAGCCAATGATGCAGACGTAGACGCGGTAAAGGTAGAGATTCTTCAAACCAAGCAACAGCGTATCCTGTTGGAAAATAACCGTATGGCCTATCTGCGCATGCTGTCCTTACTTACAGGAAAAGAACTTCCGGCACAAACCCGGTTAGTACGTCCAGACCCTGTGGCAACGAATGCGTCTGAATTCAACCGTCCTGAACTACGGTGGTATGAGGCACAAGAACAGACTGTCGCCGTACAACGAAAGGGGTTACAGACAGGTTACCTTCCAGCTTTTAGTCTTTTTGCACAAGGAGCCTACGGCAATCCGGGACTGGATATATTGAAAGACAAGTTCAGAACCTACTACTTAGTCGGGGCACGGTTTACCTGGAATTTCGGAAGCCTGTACACCCTGAAGAACGACCGGAAAAACCTGGACAACCGCATCCAGCAAATTAGAAACGAACGCGACTTATTCTTATTCAACACACACTTACAACTGGCAGAAGAAGACGGCACCATCCAAAGTCTTCGCCAGCAAATGAAAGAAGACGAAGAGATTATCCGATTACGGGAAAACATCCGACGGTCTGCCCAGGCCAAAGTAGCCAACGGCACGATGAGCGTCAGTGACATGCTGAAAGAAATTACAGCCGAGAATCTCGCGCGCCAAACCAAAGCCGTACATGAAGTGCAATTGCTCATGCATCTACACCAAAGAAAACACCTGACCAACTAACCCGTTTCACACTAAAATATTCAAGCGTATGAAAAAAAGATATGTATTTCAAACTCTGCTGCTGATTTGCCTGACTGCCTGCGGCTCCAAAGACGAATTTGATGCCACCGGCACCTTCGAAGCGACGGAAATCGTGGTATCTTCCGAGGCTACCGGGAAACTGTTTTACCTGAATGCGGAAGAAGGTATGCACTTTACGCAAGGAACCGAAGTCGGACTGATTGATACGGTGCAGCTTTATTTGAAGAAACGACAGCTGGAAGCGCAGATGAAATCGGTAGAGAGCCAGCGCCCCGACATCCACCGGCAAATAGCTGCCACAAAAGCACAGATTGCTACGGCACAACGGGAACGCGACCGGGTGGAGAATCTGCTTAAAGCACAGGCTGCCAACCGCAAACAACTGGATGACTGGGATTCACAGTTGGCGGTACTCAACCGACAACTGGAAGCGCAACTTTCTTCGTTGGGCAATACCACCGCCAGCCTGACAGAACAAAGTTCATCAGTCGCCATCCAGGTGGCACAAGTGGAAGACCAATTAAAAAAATGTCACATCACCGTTCCCATCAACGGAACCATCTTAGCAAAGTATGCCGAACCCAGTGAACTGGCTACAGTAGGAAAACCGCTGTTCAAAATAGCCGATATGGAGCACATCTTCCTGCGGGCATACCTCACCTCTTCACAATTGGAGTCAGTGAAATTAGGTAACGAAGTCACCGTTTTTGCCGATTTCGGCAATGCGCAACTCAGGAGTTATCCTGGCAAGATAGTCTGGATTTCCGAGGAAGCGGAATTTACGCCCAAAACCATCCTGACCAACGATGAACGGGCCAACCAGGTATATGCCGTCAAAATAGCCGTCGAAAACGACGGACACATCAAACTGGGCATGTACGGGAAAGTCAAATTCTGAAAATCGAAAGTGACATGAAAAACCTTATCGAAGTCAGTCATGTAAGCAAAAGTTACGGAAAGGTGCAAGCCCTGCGCGATGTATCCTTCAGCGTAAAGCAAGGAGAACTGTTAGGCCTCATCGGTCCCGACGGAGCCGGAAAAAGTACCCTGTTCCGCATCCTGACCACCTTACTGCTGCCGGACCAGGGAAGTGCCCGGGTACTGGATGCGGATGTACGGGCCGACTTCCGTACGATACGGCAGAGCGTAGGGTACATGCCGGGACGCTTCTCTCTGTATCAGGACCTCACGGTAGAAGAAAACCTGCGTTTCTTTGCCACCGTATTTCATACGACCGTTGAAGAAAACTACGAGCGAATACGCGTCATTTATGAACAGATTGCCCCCTTCAAGCAGCGTCGGGCAGGTGCATTATCGGGAGGAATGAAGCAGAAGCTGGCTTTGTGTTGTGCACTGGTTCACGCCCCGAAAGTCCTCTTTCTAGACGAACCGACTACCGGCGTAGACCCCGTTTCACGCCGGGAATTCTGGGAGATGTTAGCCTACCTCCGGCAGGAAGGTATTACCCTCGTCGTATCCACTCCTTTCATGGACGAAGCCTTGCGATGCGACCGGGTGGCGTTTCTTTACGAAGGAGAAATTAAAGGCATCGACCGTCCGGAAGCCATACTAAAGCAGTTCAGCGAGATTCTATGCCCTCTCGGCCTGCAACGAAAAGCCGTCGATAAACATACTCCACCCATTATCCAGGTGGACAATCTCGTCAAACAATTCGGCTCGTTCACGGCCGTCGACCACATTTCATTTTCGGTACAGCGGGGAGAAATCTTCGGTTTCCTAGGAGCTAACGGAGCTGGAAAGACTACCGCCATGCGCATCTTGTGCGGGCTCAGTCTTCCCTCCGAAGGAAAGGCGAAAGTGATGGGGTTTGACGTACGGACACAAAGCGAAGAAATCAAAAAACGAATCGGCTACATGAGCCAGAAATTTTCACTTTATGAGGACCTGACCGTACGCGAAAATCTTCGTCTGTTCGGAGGTATCTACGGTGTCAATGCCAGGGAAATCAGCAAGCGTACGGAAGAAACCTTACAGCGTATCGGACTTTACGAGGAACAACATACCTTAGTCCGTTCACTCCCCTTAGGATGGAAGCAACGACTGGCCTTTTCAGTAGCCATCTTCCACCGTCCGGAACTAGTTTTTCTGGACGAACCAACCGGAGGAGTCGACCCGGCTACCCGCCGTCAGTTCTGGGAGTTGATTTATCAGGCCGCCGACCAGGGGATTACCATTTTTGTCACGACGCACTACATGGACGAAGCTGAATATTGCGACCGTATCTCCATGATGGTGGACGGACATATTCGGGCACTGGATACTCCCGACGGACTGAAGCACCGTTTTAATGCCCGAGACATGGACGAAGTCTTCCAAAAATTAGCACGTGAAGCCCAACGAGGAGAACATGCCTTTACTCACACGCAAACAGAACAGCCATGAAACAGTTTATCGCTTTTGTCAGAAAAGAATTTCACCATATCCTGCGCGACCGGCGTACCATGCTGATACTAATAGGCATGCCGATTGTACAGATTATCCTTTTCGGCTTTGCCATCTCGACTGAGGTGCGCAATGTACAGACTGCCATCCTTGCACCTTCCCTCCAGACGGATGTACGGAAAGTAATGGAACAACTGGATGCCAGCGAGTATTTCACGGTGAAATATGTCGTCCAGTCACCCGACGAAATCGAACGGCTGTTCCGACGCAACCTCATAGAACTGGCCGTAGTTTTTCCCTCCGACCTGCATCGCCTGCGTTTTGACTCGGAAGAGATACAGATTTTAGCCGATGCCACCGACCCGAACCTGGCCGTCACACGGAGTACGTATGCACAGACAGTTCTAAGGCAAGCCCTACAAACCATCCGTCAAGCTACAACCACCCCGGCCTATTCACAACCGGATAAGCAGCCTGTCATGGTGTACAATAAACTGCTCTATAACCCGCAGATGAAAAGTGCCTACAACTTTGTACCAGGAGTCATGGGATTGATTCTGATGCTGATTTGTGCCATGATGACCTCCATCTCCATCGTACGCGAAAAGGAAACAGGCACGATGGAAGTCCTGCTGGTCTCTCCCGTCAACCCGCTGTTCATCATTCTGTCGAAGGCAGTTCCCTATTTCGTGCTTTCCCTGCTGAACCTGACGACCATCCTGCTGCTCTCCGTCTTTGTGCTCGATGTACCGATAGCCGGAAGCCTGCCTGCCCTGTTAGGCGTATCCCTATTGTTCATTTTCGTATCCCTGGCATTGGGACTGCTTATCTCCTGCATCACTCATACGCAAGTAGCTGCCCTGTTAGTGTCGGCCATGGTACTGATGATACCCACCATCATCCTGTCAGGCATTATCTTCCCGATAGAAAGTATGCCGGGCATTCTGCAGGTCCTCTCCTGCCTTATTCCCGCACGCTGGTACGTAGAAACCGTCCGCCGGCTGATGATTGAAGGTGTACCACTGGTATATGTTTGGAAAGAAGTGACAGTGATGTGCCTCATGGCAGTGGTACTGATTACGGCTACTGCCCGCAAGTTTAAAAACCGACTGGAATAAACCGCTAAGCCTATGATGTTACGTTACCTGATAGAAAAAGAATTCAAGCAGTTGAAACGCAACAGTTTCCTGCCCCGTCTCATCCTGTTTTTTCCCTGCATGATGATGCTGGTCATGCCCTGGGCTGCCACATTGGAAATAGAGAACCTGCGCATTGCCGTCATCGATAACGACCGCAGTCCTTCTTCCGAAAGGCTGGTGCACCGCATCGAAGCTTCCCGTTATTTTCAACTGACGGCACTTCCTCCGTCCTACGCACAAGGCCTGCAAACCATCGAGAAAGACCAGGCCGACATGCTGCTGGAAATTCCACGCGGCTTTGAGAAAGCGCAAGCCAACGAACAAAGTCCAGCGGCACTCATTGCAGTCAATACCGTCAACGGTACGAAAGGCGGACTAGGCAGCGCTTACCTGCAACAGATACTCAATCCGTCTTCTTCGCAAGATTCTGTCCGCTACCGTTTCAATCCTTACCTGAACTATAAAGTATTCATGGTTCCTGCACTGATGACCATGATACTGGTCCTGCTCTGTGGCTTTCTGCCTGCCCTGAACGTGGTAAGTGAAAAGGAAGCGGGTACCATCGAACAAATCAACGTGAGTCCGGTCAGCCGCTTTACCTTTACCCTTGCCAAACTGTTGCCTTATTGGGCTATCGGGTTTGTGGTACTGAACCTGTGCATGCTGTTGGCCTGGCTGGTGTACGGATTAACTCCGGCAGGAAACGTGCTGACCATTTACCTGGCCACCCTGATTTTCGCACTGGTCATGTCGGGACTGGGGCTGGTCATATCCAATTACTCTTCCACCATGCAGCAGGCCATGTTCGTCATGTGGTTCTGCATGCTGATTTTCATCCTGATGAGCGGACTGTTTACCCCCATCAGCAGCATGCCGGAATGGGCACAAGGCATCACCTACCTCAATCCGTTGCGCTACTTTATGGAAATCATGCGTATGGTCTACCTGAAGGGAAGCAGCATCTGTGACATCGGTTTCCAGCTTTCCGTACTTTCGTCCTTTGCCCTTCTGCTCTATGCATGGGCCATACGCAGCTACCGCAAGCAGCAATAAGCCCAAACGTGCTTGCCATCTTACCTCGACACGTACGTGCGGAGCTCTCATCACGTTCGTGTCAAGGTCTCGTCACCTTCGTGTCAATATCTCGTCACGTACGTGTCGAGGTATTTACACCAAGAAATTTCTTCAAAAATGCCCTTTTCATAGGTAAGAATTGTAAGTCAATTATTTCCACTACACAGAATTATTCAGTAACTTTGCCCGAATCTCTTTACATAGGAACCATTTTAATATGAGCGAAGATACTTTTGACAAGGACGAAAAGGAAATGGCAAACTTGCCCGAGAAAGAAGAACACTCTGACTACAAACCGGTATCGACCACTGACGAAGCAGTAAAGCACCAGTTGAGTGGCATGTACCAGAACTGGTTTCTGGACTATGCTTCGTACGTTATTCTGGAGCGTGCCGTACCGCATATCAACGACGGATTGAAACCGGTGCAACGACGTATTCTCCACTCCATGAAACGGCTGGACGACGGACGCTACAACAAGGTGGCCAACATTGTGGGACACACCATGCAGTTCCACCCTCACGGAGACGCTTCTATCGGAGATGCCCTTGTACAATTGGGACAAAAGGACTTACTCATTGACTGCCAGGGAAACTGGGGTAACATCCTGACGGGCGACAGTGCAGCTGCTCCCCGTTACATCGAAGCCCGGCTTTCCAAGTTTGCGCTGGATGTAGTGTTCAACCCGAAAACAACCGAATGGCAGGCTTCCTATGACGGCAGAAACCGGGAGCCGGTTACACTGCCGGTCAAATTCCCGCTGCTACTGGCCCAGGGGGTAGAAGGTATTGCCGTGGGACTTTCTTCCAAGATTCTTCCACATAACTTCAATGAACTGTGCGATGCGGCCATCGCCTACCTGCACGGAGAAGACTTCCAGCTTTATCCGGATTTCCAGACGGGGGGTTCAATTGATGTGTCACGCTACAACGACGGCGAGCGAGGAGGCGTGGTGCGCGTGCGTGCCAAAATCTCCAAGATTGACAACAAGACACTTTGCATCAGCGAAATCCCCTATGGAAAGACTACGTCTTCGTTGATTGACTCCATCCTGAAAGCCATCGAGAAGGGAAAAATCAAGGTAAGAAAAGTGGACGACAACACGGCCGGAAAGGTCGAAATCTTAGTACACCTTACTCCTGGTGTATCGTCTGACAAGACACTGGATGCCTTGTATGCCTTTACAGACTGCGAGGTGAACATCTCGCCCAACTGCTGCGTCATCGACAACAAGAAGCCGCATTTCCTTTCAGTGAGTAAGGTACTGAAGAAGTCGGTCGACAATACGCTGGCACTGTTACGCAAGGAACTGGAGATACAACGGGACGAAACACTGGAAACCCTGCACTTTGCTTCGCTGGAAAAAATCTTTATCGAGGAACGTATCTATAAAGACAAGCAGTTCGAACAAGCTGACTCCATGGATGTGGCTTGCGAGCACATCGACGAACGCCTGACGCCTTACTATCCGCAGTTCGTACGCGAAGTGACCAAGGAAGACATTCTACGCCTGATGGAAATCAAGATGGCACGTATCCTGAAGTTCAACAAAGACAAGGCGGATGAGTTCATCGCACGCCTGAAAGCGGAACTGGAAGAGATAGACAATCACCTGGCGCACATCACGGAATATACCATCGACTGGTATCAGCGCCTGAAAGAAAAATATGGTAAAAACTTCCCGCGCCGCACGGAAATACGCAACTTCGATACCATTGTGGCTACCAAGGTGGCCGAAGCCAACGAAAAACTGTATATCAACCGTGAAGAAGGTTTCATCGGTACCGGACTGAAGAAAGACGAATATGTATGCAACTGTTCTGACATCGACGATGTAATCATCTTCTACAAAGACGGTAAATACAAGATTGTCCGCGTGTCCGACAAATTGTTCGTCGGAAAGAACATCTTGTACGTCAACGTATTCAAGAAAAACGACAAACGTACCATCTACAACGTCATCTACCGTGACGGAAAGGAAGGCTATTATTATATCAAACGTTTCAATGTCACCTCTATCATCCGTGACAGGGAATACGACGTAACGCAAGGTACTCCGGGCTCTAAAATCGTGTACTTCACCGCCAATCCGAATGGAGAGGCTGAAGTCATCCGTGTAGTGCTGCGTCCTACGCCCCGCATCAAGAAACCTACGTTTGAAAGAGATTTCAGTACCATCAACATCAAGGGGAAACAATCCATGGGTAACTTGCTGACCAAAGCTGAGGTACACAAGATTTCCTTGAAACAGCGAGGAGGTTCTACACTCGGAGGCAGAAAGGTGTGGTTCGACCATGACGTGCTCCGACTCAATTACGATGGAAGAGGACAGTACTTGGGAGAATTCCAGAGCGAGGACAGCATCTTAGTGGTACACAAGAACGGAGAATTCTATACTACCAACTTCGACCTGAGCAACCATTACGACCCGGATATTCTCTGTATCGAGAAATTCAATCCAGATAAGGTATGGACAGCCGTGCTCTATGATGCCGACCAGCAGAACTATCCGTACCTGAAACGCTTCACCTTCGAAGCAACCACCAAGAAACAGAATTTCCTGGGCGACAACAAACATACGCAACTTATCCTGCTGACCTGTCAGGTGTACCCGCGTATCCAGGTGGACTTTGGCGGACACGACAGCTTCCGCGAAGCACTCATTCTGGAAGCCAGCGACTTTGTAGGCGTGAAGAGCTTCAAGGCAAAGGGTAAGCGACTGACCACTTATACCGTCGGCCAAATTACGGAACTGGAACCAACCCGCATGCCGGAACCGGAGCCGGAAGAACCTGAAAAGGAAGAAGAAGGCATAGAGGAAAATGAAAGCCAAGAAGACGACGGACAAATGAAACTCTTTTAAAGCCGTATGAAACTACGAATTTACCTTATACTTTGCGCATGCTGGGCTGCTTTTTCGCTTCACGCACAAGAAGACAGCCTGCGTGCCACACGTTACGTAATGCGCTCCGTGCTCTATGGAGCGGGAATGAGCAACGTGCTCGATACGTACCTTTCCCCCTTGGAATACAAAGGACCGGAGATTCGTATCCTACGCGAAAACATGCGTATGACCCGGTTAATGAACGGAAACGTTTCGGCCCAGAATCTGTTGCAGGCCAATGTATCGTACACACATAATCCGAGCCAGACCGCCAATATGTATGCCGGACTTGTGAACTGGACCTATGCACTGCACTATCAGTTTCGTCTGAACGAGCAATTAAAACTGCTGGCAGGTCCGATGATTGACCTGAACGGGGGATTCGTGTACAACACACGCAATTCCAACAATCCGGCACAGGCAAAAGCATACGGAAGTGTAGGTATATCCGGAATGGCCATCTACAAGTTCCGTATCGGAAACTATCCGCTGGTGGTACGTTATCAGGCCAATCTTCCGCTGTTGGGAGCCATGTTCTCTCCTGAATTCGGACAGTCATACTACGAAATGTTTTCCTTGGGACACAAAGGAAAGAACGTACTGTTTACTTCGCTTCATAACAACCCGTCGCTCCGACAGATGTTGACGCTTGATTTCCCTATCCGGAAAGTCACCATGCGCGTGGGGTACATCTGCGACCTCCAGCAAGCGAAAGTCAACCACCTGAAATACCATACTTATTCACACGATTTCATGATTGGCATCGTGAAAAACTTCTACCTGCTGAAAGGGAAGAACCGTATTTCCATGCCTTCAAACGTTACGCCTTATTGATATGAAACGGATTTATCACTGCTATTTATATAGCTTTCTGCTGACACTGTCCTGCTGCATGTTCTCTTCCTGCATACGGGAAGACATTCAGGGCAATTCTCCGGAAGCCAACTTTGAATCGCTCTGGAAAATCATCGATGAGCAATATTGCTTTTTGGACTATAAGCACGAAATGTATAGACTGGACTGGGATGAAGTGCATACCCGCTATGCCAAACGTATTTCTTCCTCCATGAGCTGGGAGTCACTTTTCGAAGTCTTGTCGGAAATGGTCAATGAATTAAGAGACGGACACGTCAACCTGAGCAGTTCACTGGGTACATCGCAATACCGGGAATGGTTCGATGCTTATCCACGGAATTTCAGCGACAGCATCCAGAGCAACTACCTGAAAAAGGATTACATCATTACTTCCGGACTGACCTACCAGATTCTGGAAAACAACATCGGTTACATCTATTGTGAAAGTTTCTCCGACGGTATCGGTGACGGAAACCTGAACCAGATGCTGAAGAAACTGGAGATTTGTGACGGACTGATTATCGACGTACGCAATAACGGAGGAGGCAACCTGACTACAGCACAGAAACTGGCCGCACGGTTTACAAATGAGAAGGTACTGGTCGGCTACATCCGTCATAAAACAGGTCCGGGCCATAATGATTTCTCGGACCCTGAACCTGTATATCAGGAACCATCCAACAGTATCCGCTGGCAAAAAAAGGCAGTAGTATTAACTAACCGCCGCTCTTACAGTGCCACAAACGACTTTGTGAATACCATGCGTCAATTCCCCAATGTAACGACCATGGGAGATACCACCGGAGGAGGCTCAGGTCTCCCCTTCAGCTCAGAAATTCCCAACGGATGGTCCATCCGTTTCTCTGCCAGCCCGATGTTCGACCCCGACATGAACCAATTGGAATTCGGTATCGAACCGGATGTAAAAGTAAATATGACCAGCGAAGACATAGAGCGAGGAAAAGATACTATCATCGAAACCGCCATCAAAAAGTTAAAGAATTAAGGTGCAGTATTTGGAGAATATGAAAATTCTTCCTATCTTTGCCCTCGCAAAACAGAAATACATATTTCTGCATGCGCCTGTGGCGTAATTGGTAGCCGCGCCAGACTTAGGATCTGGTGTCGTGAGACGTGTAGGTTCGAGTCCTATCAGGCGCACATAAGAATGGATTTAATAAAACCGGAAAAGAGGTTTATTAAATCCATTTTTATTTATGTTCCAATTACCACTATGCAGACCAGTCGCACGCAGGACCTTACTTCAGGCAGCATCACACAAAGCATGCTCAACCTTGCCTATCCGCTTATTTTAGGAAACTTGCTCCAGCAAGGATACAATATTGCCGATACATTCATCATCGGAAAGACATTGGGCGCAAAAGCCTTAGCCGCTGTGGGGTCCTCATACACACTCATGGTCTTTATCACCTCCATCTTCATCGGATTATGCATGGGATGCAGCGCATTGTTCTCCATGCGTTACGGAGCAAAGGATTACGAAAGCCTGCGACGTACACAAGCTGCTTCCCTGCTGATTACAGGAAGTTCCACACTGATTATATTCGCCTTCTCCTGCTACTATATACAAGATATTATCACCCTCATGCAAACTCCACAGGAGTTGCAGGATATGACCTACGACTACCTGAAAATCATTTTTATGGGAATCTGGTTTGTCTATCTCTATAACTACTATGCGTATCTCCTACGCGCATTGGGCAATTCACTGACTCCTCTTATCTATTTAGCCATTTCCGTGGTATTAAACATTGTGCTGGATATATGGTTTATTGTGAAACTTCATTACGGAATAGAAGGAGCTGCGGCAGCGACCATCATTTCCCAGGCAGTTTCGGCCATGGGCTTATGCTTCTATTGCTGGAAAAAGGTTCCAGAAACCAGACTCTCCAGAAAGGATTTCAAGGTCAGCAGGCAGCTCATGAAACAAGTCTTCTCATACGCCTCACTGACCTGTATTCAGCAATCTGTCATGAATTTTGGTATCCTCATGGTTCAAGGCCTGGTCAACAGCTTCGGCACAGCCGTTATAGCCGCTTTTACAGCTGCCGTAAAGATTGATTCGTTCGCCTATATGCCTGTACAAGATTTCGGGAACGCCTTCTCTACTTTCACTGCACAAAACTACGGAGCCGGCAAAAATGCCCGCATCCTGAAAGGAATAAAAAGTGCATTTGGAATAACCACTCTCTTCTGTCTGTTTCTCTCATTGTCCATCTTCCTGTTTGCACCGCAACTGATGCAAATCTTCATCTCTCCTGAAGAAACGAAAATTATCCGTATAGGTACTGAATACTTGCGGATAGAAGGCAGCTTTTACCTCGGTATTGGATATTTATTTTTATGGTATGGATTCTACAGGGCTGTCTGCAAACCGGAAATGTCCATCATTTTAACGATTCTCTCTTTAGGAACCCGAGTAGTATTGGCCTATGCACTGGCTGCCATCCCTTCAATTGGTGTACACGGCATCTGGTGGTCAATCCCTATCGGATGGGCATTAGCCGATGTATATGGCTGGATGTATTACTGGAGAAAGAATAAAGAAATTTTGCATTGAACCAGATTATCTCCGAACCCAACAAAAAAAGACATCTAAGATGTTACTCTTAAATGCCTTCTTTGTAGCGGGACCCGGGATTGAACCGGGGACCTCATGATTATGAATCATGCGCTCTAACCAGCTGAGCTATCCCGCCATCTTCATTAAAAAAACCGCCAGGCGTGGAAGCCACCCAACGGCTAAATCATTCTTTGTAGCGGGACCCGGGATTGAACCGGGGACCTCATGATTATGAATCATGCGCTCTAACCAGCTGAGCTATCCCGCCATCATTTCGTGATTGCGGGTGCAAAGATAGAGCAAGTTTTTGAATTACGCAAATTTATCCTCTCTTTTTTACTCTTTTTCTAAGAAATTCCCGACAATTTCTTCTCCAGCATAACAATAACCACCTGAAATACAAGCATATTATTTATTTGAAAAATAATATCAAATAGTTTTTGCTGACAGTCTTTCCACCTCACAAGTTCTTAAAAGCGAAGAAAAAAGCTGAAAAAAACTCTTCAATCATTATGGAGTAAACAAAAAAATACTTTAATTTGCCGCCGTTGCTAAAAAATACAAATAAAAACACAAGAAACATCATGAAAAGAAAAACACAAATCGAATATCCGCTCAATCCGTCTTCAAGCGTCATTATATGGAATGCCATCAGCAGTACGGCTGGTCTGGAACGCTGGTTTGCCGACCGCGTAACCAAAGAAGGAAAAACCTACACTTTCCGCTGGGGAAAAACAGAAACACGTCAAGCTATTGTGGTAAACAGCCGACCTGAATTTTTTATCCGCTTCCACTGGCTGGACGATGAAGAAGCCAAAAGCTATTTTGAATTGAAAATCCATTACAATGAATTGACAACTGACCATATACTGGAAGTTACAGATTTTGCAGAACCGGGAGAAGAAGAAGATGTACGCAACCTTTGGGATTCACAAATCGAAACCTTAAAGAGAGTTTTCGGAGTATAAATCTATAAAATATACAAAACTTTATTTTGCTGTCCGTTTTTTGTGCTACTTTTGCATACTGATAATATAAGACAGGAATGCTACGCATAAAAAAACTTGATATATTCGTTTTAAAGAGTTTTCTGCTGCTCTTTTCCGGGACATTCTTTATCTGCCTTTTCATTTTCATGATGCAGTTTCTATGGAGATATGTCGATGAATTGGTCGGAAAAGGTTTGGAAATCAATGTTCTTGCCCAGTTCTTCTTCTTATCGGCACTGACATTGATTCCGTTGTCTCTTCCGCTGGCTATTCTGCTGGCCGCTCTGATGACTTTCGGTAACTTTGGAGAACGCTACGAACTTCTGTCCATGAAGGCAGCAGGAATTCCTTTATTTCGCATTATTCGTCCGGTTGTATTGTTTTGCATGTTTTTAGGTGTCATGTCATTCTTCTTTCAGAATGTCATCGGCCCCAAAGCACAGAAAGAACTCTGGACACTACTGGTATCCATGAAACAAAAATCGCCGGAAGTGGATATTCCGGAAGGGGTGTTTTACAGTGATATTGAGGGATACAATATCTACGTAAAGAAAAAAGACCGTGACACAGGTATTCTGAAAGACATTCTGATTTACAACTTCTCTGACGGATTTGAAAACGCCCATATCATCTGGGCAGAAGAAGGTAAGCTGGAACTGACAGCAGACAAAAAACACTTGTATCTGCACTTGTATAACGGGGAGCAATTTGAGAATCTGAAATCACAGTCCGTCATTTCCCGCAACGTTCCCTACCGTCGGGAAACGTTCAAGGAAAAACATACCCTGATTGCTTTCGACACCAACTTTGAGATGGTGGACGGTAACTTCCTGAACCAGCGTTCGGACATCAAGAACATGAACGAAATTTCCCTGGCTATCGACTCACTCAACATGTATGCCGACAGTGTGGGACGCGCCATGTATTCGGATGCCATGAAAACGACTTACCGGAAGCCTGTTCTTTCCAAAACAGACTCTACAAAAATGGAGAAAGAACATCTTGCCGTTATCAATACAGACAGTATTCTGAACGGTATGACTTCTGCCCAAAAGTTGAAAACGCTGAATACAACAGAAATGCGACTTTCTTCGCTCATGTCGGACTGGAACATGAAGAGTTATATGACCCGAGATGCTGACAGCAACATCCGCCGTCATCAGTCGGACTGGCATAAAAAGATAACTCTTTCACTGGCTTGTATCATTTTCTTCTTTATCGGAGCTCCATTGGGAGCCATCATCCGTAAAGGAGGACTGGGTATGCCGGTCGTAATTTCCGTGTTGATTTTCGTGCTTTACTACATTATCGACTCCGGAGCTACGCGTGTGGCCAAAAGTGGAGAGATGAACATCGTGTTAGGTACATGGATGAGTACCATCATACTGGCTCCGTTAGGCGGTTTCCTTACTTACAAATCAAACAAAGACTCTGTGGTTTTCAACATCGACGTGTATGTAAACTTCTTCCGCAAGCTGTTCGGAATAAGAGTATCACGCCACGTTTTCAAGAAAGAGGTTATTATCCACACACCAGACTATACTCGCATCTGTCAGGATTTGGACAAACTTTGTCTGGAATGTGAAACTTACGGAGAAAATCATAAGTTATTAGGACCACCGAACTATTATCAGGTGTTCACCAACAATAAGCATGATGATGCCATCAAGGAAATCAGCCTGCAAATGGAAGGGCTCGTAGAAGAGATGTCCAATACAAAAGACGGAGTATTGCTGAACTTATTGAACAATTATCCGTTCTTATCTGTAAAAGCTCACAAGAGCGTATCAGACAACCGCTGGCTGAATCTACTGATTGGAATCATTGTTCCGGCCGGACTGCTTATCTGGCTGAACATCTGGCGCTATCGCGTGCGCCTGGACAAGGATTTGAAAACCATTGTCAAGAATAGCCGCGACATACAAGAAAGAATCAAAACAACATTCTAAAACTATCAATATCATTATGGAGAAAATCAAACTGAATACAATTGAAGAGGCAATCGAAGATTTCCGCAAAGGAGAATTCGTCATCATCGTAGACGACGAAGACCGCGAGAATGAAGGCGACCTGGTAGTGGCTGCAGAACTGATTACCCCGGAAAAAGTAAATTTCATGCTGAAACATGCAAGAGGTGTACTTTGCGCCCCTATCACCATATCACGTTGCGAGGAACTGGATTTACCGCATCAGGTATCCAACAATACTTCTGTATTAGGAACTCCGTTTACCGTTACCATCGATAAACTGGAGGGATGTACTACAGGTGTATCGGCTGCCGACCGTGCTGCAACCATCCGTGCCTTGGCTGACCCGACTTCCAAACCGGAAACATTCGGTCGCCCGGGACATGTCAACCCCTTGTATGCACAGGAAAAAGGTGTATTACGCCGCGCCGGACATACAGAAGCCTGCGTAGATATGGCACGCCTGGCCGGTTTATATCCTGCAGCTGCCCTGATGGAGGTTATGAACGAAGACGGCACCATGGCCCGTCTGCCGGAACTGAAGAAGATGGCCGACGAATACGGTTTCAAACTGATTTCCATTGCCGACCTTATTGCTTACCGTCTAAAACAGGAATCACTGGTAGAAAAAGGAGTGGAAGTAGACATGCCTACCGAACACGGTCATTTCCGTCTGATTCCGTTCCGTCAAAAAAGCAACGGTCTGGAACATGTAGCTTTAATTAAAGGTACATTCTCGGAAGACGAACCAGTACTGGTACGTGTACATTCTTCATGTGCTACCGGCGACATCTTCGGCTCTATGCGCTGTGATTGCGGCGACCAGTTGCACAAAGCCATGGAACAGATTGAAAAAGAAGGAAAGGGAGCCATTATTTACCTGAACCAGGAAGGACGTGGCATCGGACTCATGGAAAAAATGAAAGCCTACAAGTTGCAGGAAGAAGGAATGGATACGGTAGACGCCAACATCTGCCTAGGCCATCAGGCCGACGAACGCGACTACGGAGTAGGTGCTCAGATTCTGCGTGAAATCGGTATCCACAAAATGCGCCTGCTGACCAACAACCCAGTGAAACGCGTGGGACTGGAAGCTTACGGACTGGAGATTGTAGAAAACGTACCTATCGAAGTCACTCCCAACCCATACAACGAGCGTTACCTGCACACCAAAAAAGAAAGAATGGGACATACCCTACATTTCAATAAATAAATAATTAAGAAGAATTATGGAAACAAATAATTTAGTAAAAAGCTATGCCAGCAAGGCAGCCCAGACTGCTTTGTTCCGCAGCGTATATCTGTGGATGACACTGGCACTTGTCATCACGGGCTTTGTAGCCATGTACATAGCCAAGTCGTACACCCTGATTGAAACCATCATGCAGAACTCCATCATGTTCTGGGGATTACTGATTGCTGAAGTAGGACTTGTGATGTATCTTTCTGCCCGTATACACAAAATCAGTTTCACCACGGCTACCCTTCTGTTCATCGCCTATTCGGTATTGAACGGTGTTACCATGTCCGTATTGTTCCTGATTTATACGTTAAGTTCCATCGCTACCACTTTCTTCGTGACAGCCGGTACATTCGGAGTAACCGCCCTCTACGGGTACATCACTAAGAAAGACCTTACCCGTATCGGCAGTCTCTGCCTGATGGGAGTCATCGGACTGATTATCGCTTCGCTGGTCAACATGTTCCTGCACAACTCGATGATGGACATGATTATTTCCTATATCGGAGTGCTGCTCTTTGTGGGACTGACAGCCTACGATTCACAGAAAATCAAGCAACTCCTGTCACACGATGACATTGAAGTCAACGAAACCACACAGAAGATTGCCCTGATGGGAGCCTTGACACTGTATCTTGACTTCATCAACCTGTTCATTTACCTTCTCCGGATACTTGGAGACAGAAAATAAACCTTTTTAGAAGCTAATTTCTTTTATATGTGGAAGAAATTAGCTTCTTTTGCAAAAAATTTCCAATTTTAATAACACAATAACATGAACCAACTTTCAGATCGTTTGAATAGCCTGTCGCCTTCAGCTACATTGGCTATGTCACAGAAAAGTAGTGAACTTAAAGCTCAGGGGGTTGACGTAATCAATCTGAGCGTGGGAGAACCGGATTTCAATACACCGGATCACATTAAGGAAGCCGCTAAAAAAGCTATTGACGAAAACTACTCTCGTTATTCTCCAGTTGCCGGATACCCGGCTTTGCGCAACGCCATCGTGGCAAAATTGAAAAATGAAAACGGTCTGGAATATACAGCCGCTCAAATCAGCTGTGCAAACGGTGCCAAGCAGTCTGTCTGCAACACCATCATGGCTTTGATTAACAAAGGTGACGAAGTAATCGTTCCGGCTCCTTACTGGGTGAGCTATCCGGAAATGGTGAAACTGGCAGAAGGTACTCCTGTCATTGTACGTGCCGGTATTGAACAGGATTTCAAGATTACTCCTGCTCAGCTGGAAGCAGCCATCACTCCGAACACTCGTGCCCTAATTCTTTGCTCTCCGTCTAACCCGACTGGTTCAGTATACACCAAAGAAGAATTGCAGGGACTGGCTGAAGTATTGGCTAAACACGAACGTGTAATCGTTATCGCTGACGAAATTTACGAACACATCAACTACATTGGCAAGCACCAGAGCATTGCTCAGTTTGCAGAAATCAAAGACCGTGTAGTGATTGTAAACGGTGTGTCTAAAGCATACGCCATGACCGGATGGAGAATCGGTTTCATTGCCGGACCGGAATGGATTGTAAAAGGTGTAAACAAACTGCAGGGACAATATACTTCAGGTCCATGCTCTGTATCACAGAAAGCTGCTGAAGCTGCTTACACTGGTACTCAGGCTCCGGTAGAAGAAATGCGTAAGGCATTCGAACGCCGCCGCAACCTGATTGTGAAACTGGCAAAGGAAATTCCGGGATTCGAAGTAAACTTCCCGCAGGGAGCTTTCTACCTCTTCCCGAAATGTGATTCTTTCTTCGGCAAGAAAGACGGTGACCGCGTAATCAATAATGCAGACGATCTGGCTATGTACTTGTTGGAAGTAGGTCACGTGGCTTGCGTAGGCGGAACTTCTTTCGGTGCACCTGAATGTATCCGTATGAGCTATGCTACTTCTGACGAAAACATCGTAGAAGCTATGCGCCGCATCAAGGAAACATTGGCTCGCTTGAAATAATAAGCTACAAATTACATACAGACAAAGCAGTCTCGGATAACTCTGAGGCTGCTTTTTTTATGTCCTTCCAATCACTTTAGCATCTTACACAAAACGCAAGGACGTTTTCAACTAAACGCAAGTGCGTTTGAAGTAAGACACCTTTACGTTTTAATCAAAACGTACTTGCATTTCAGTTCAAACGCAAGGGCGTTTTCCAAGCCTCCTCAAGAGCAAAAAATAAGGGAATTCTCCAAAAAGAATTCCCTTATTGTGTGTCATACAGACGATTCGATTATCCCAAGTGAATTGCTTCAGAAGGACAAACGTCAGCACAAGTTCCACATTCTGTGCAAGCGTCCGGATTGATTGAATATTTATCACCTTCTGAGATTGCTCCAACCGGGCATTCATCGATACAAGTACCGCAAGCGATACAATCGTCACTAATTACGTAAGCCATTGTAGTAAAAAAGTTAAGTTATTATTAGTCCTAAATTGATAGTGCAAAGTTAATCTTTTTCCAATCAGTTGTCACATCCACTTTGCATTTTCTACCCAATTTATATCATGTCTAAATAGCATCAATGCAGGATAGACTGATACATCACCTGCTGCATTCGCGTACGTATGTTATAACGAACCAGGTTATTCTGTTCATAGACAGAAGGATAGGTTCGGTTGCTCAAAAACACAAAAATCAACTCGTTATCCGGGTCTATCCACACGCAAGTTCCCGTGAAACCTGTATGTCCAAACACCGAAGCTGGCGCTTCTGGACTACAAGGACTGTTGTCCGTATGTTCTATATCGGGTTTATCAAAACCTAAGCCCCGCCGACTGTCACGCGACTTCAATGTAGTGAAAAGCTCACAAGTTGCCCGGCTAAGGTATCTCCGGTCACCGCAGATTCCTTTGTCCAGCCACATCTGTGCTATTCTTGCCACATCCTGCGTAGTAGAAAACAAACCGGCATTTCCGGATACGCCACCCATAAAAGCAGCCGCCTCATCCTGCACAAATCCCTGCAATTTGCCCCCACGGAGGAAATCAGTCTCTACAGAAGGTACAATCTGCTCCTTCGGGAATTTACGTAAGGGCAAAAAGGCTGTATGACGCAGTCCCATCGGGGCATAGAATACGCTATCCAAATACACATCCATTGGCATACCCGCTATCTTTTCCACCATTTCTTTCAACAACATAAAGTTCAGGCAACTATAACGGTAGGATTTTCCTTTCAAGGGAACTTTTACAATCTGCTCCACTATATTCTTACTGAAATCACCTTTCAAGAACAAACTGTCTGCTACCTGAAGCGGATATTCAGCAGAAGGAACATGCGATACCCACTCCGGATTATAACGGAAATCATTGCAGGCATACACATTTTCGGCCAGTTTCAACGTGTGATTTTTATCGGGTTTCTTACGGAACAATCCTCCTTTGCAAGACTTCATATCCACAGCTTCCTCATAGAAAGGCCAGTAGGCAGGTAACCCAGATTCATGGAACAGCAAATCCTGTACCGTAATACGTGACTTATCCGTTTTTTTCAGTATAGGCACATAATCTGCTACCCGGTCGGTCAGTCCGAATTTTCCCTCATCATAAAGCTTCATCACTGCCAGCAGCGTAGCCGTGACTTTCGTCAAAGAGGCCAGGTCATACAAGCTATTTTCCTTGACCGGTTCCTTACCCTCATAGGTATAACTACCGAAACACTTGTTGTAGACCGGAAGCCCTTCCCGCAAGATCATTACATGGCATCCTGGATAAGCCTTCAGCCGGATACCTTCTTCCGCAATGCTGTCTATCTGCGACAATATCGAAGCATTCATCCCCACATCCTCCGGACTATATTGACGAGGAGCTTCCGGGTCGACAGTCAGTCCATCCCCCGCCTTAAACAATCCCGACAACGGAATAGACAAACGTCCGTCAGCATACGCATTGTCTAAGAACAAATCGGCCACATGACGCTGCACAAACTTCTCATCAGAATGCGCCAATATTACAGTAGAAGCATGGCGAACCACTTCCGGAATCTTTTCCAGCATCTTCATATCACCAAAGCAAATCAAAGCCAAAGGCTTGTCTTTGGACAGCTTTTCCAGCAAAGCTGTATACGGTTCCACCTTATCGGTATGTAAGGCCACCAATACTCGCTGTGTCGGGCGCAGACGTGCCTCCACGGCATCCAACGAATCTACATTCGCATGCAGCCAGCCAACCGGAAAAGTCTGCTTCAACTGATGATAAAACGGATAAGCTTCCGACAAGGAAGGAGAGACACTCAACAGCACCGTACCTGATACAGACAAATCAAGCGGAACCAATGACGAAGAATCCTTCAGCACCGTCACTGCCGCTTTTGTCAATTCCTGCTGAAGCGACAGAAGCTCCGGCGTTACCAGTTTTTCTGCAAGTCCTTCTTCTTCCACTTTTTTCCAGGAAGAAAGTCCCAGCGCATATTTAAATGACAGTACTTTCCGGCATTTCCGGTCAATATCAGCTTCCGACAGACGACCTTTTTTAAGCGCCGACATCACACCGTCAATTTCTTTTTTCAAATTACGAGGAGATAAAACCACATCGTTTCCTGCTATCAAGGCACGGGCACACACATCATCATGCCCGGCAATGCCTTTCATCTCCAGGGCATCCGTCACCACCAGTCCATGAAAGCGCAATTCATCAATCAGTGTATGCATAATTACCTCCTGCGAAATGGAAGCAGGTCCGTCACCTAAACTCGGAGCATGCAAATGACCTACCATCACACCGCCAATTCCTGCCTCAATGGCTTTCTTAAACGGATACAACTCGATACTATCCAGACGAGCGCGGTCAAAGTTCAATTCAGGCAATGCATTGTGTGAATCAATTTCCGTATCTCCATGCCCAGGAAAATGCTTACACACCGCCATTACGCCATTGTCCTCCAATCCTTTTACATAAGCTGCCACTTTTTCGGCCACCCTCTTCGGGTCACTGCCAAAAGAGCGGAAATTGATTACCGGATTATTGGGATTGTTATCCACATCGGCTACCGGCGCAAAATTAATCTGCACGCCTATCAGACGACACTGGCGAGCCACTTCCTTACCATATTCATAAAGAAGTGAATCATTCTGTATACATCCTAACACACGATTATAGGGAAAAGAAGGGGTATCTTTCAAGCGCATTCCCAGTCCCCACTCACCATCAAAAGTCACCATCAAAGGCACCGACGCATGAGCCTGGGCATAGTTGGTCATCTGCATCTGCTTCCGAAGTTCTCCACCGGTAAACAACAGCCCTCCTACTCCATAATCATCGACCATCTTTCGCAAAACATTCTTGCTGTATTGATTTGTCACCGGCTGGAGAGTATAAATGAACAACTGACCCACTTTCTGTTTCAGCGTCATTTTCTCCATCTGCCCGTCTACCCATTTCCGGCAGGCTTCCGTGTCGTGTACCCGGCTCAAGAGCGCAGGCTCTTGTGCAAAGAGACTAGTCGAGACCAGACAAGCACACAATATACACCACAAAATCCGTTTTTTCATTCTATCCTATCTGTTTAATTTTTCTGCATCTTGACAACCATACGCCCGACAAATGCCGCACTTTTTCCCATCTGCTGCACAGGCACCTCTATTCCGTCAAGATTCTTATAAAACTCCGGACCTTCAAAGAAGGAATGAGAATGTCCGCCTAATACAATGTCAATGTTACGGGTATTCTCTATCAGTTCTATATCCGAATAAGGTTCACCTTTCCATCCCAAATGCGACAGGCAAATCACCAAGTCACAATGTTCCTGGTTCTTCAGCAAGTCGGCTACACGCTGGCCTTCAGACACAGGGTCTTCAAATTTTACATTCCCGTAATTGGCATGCGCTACCAGACCGTCAAGTTCCGGTCCCAGTCCAAACACACCGATACGTATTCCATCGCGTTCAATGACGGTATACTCCTTCACCAAACCTTCCAGCACGGTACCTGCCACGTCATAATTGGCACATACAATCGGGAAGTTGGCCATCTTGAACAAGCGGGCCATATTGTCCAGGCCAAAATCGAACTCATGATTTCCAATCGTACCTGCATCATACCCCATCTCATTCATCATCTTGATTTCCACCTCTCCCTTAAACAAATTATAATAAGGACTTCCCTGAGAAAAATCCCCGGAATCGAACAGCAACATATCTTTGTGCTCACGGCGCTGTTCTTTCACAAAAGCCGCCCGACGCAACACACCCGCCTTTCCGGCCAGTACCGTATCAGGGAAATAAGAGGCAAAGGATTCGATACGACTATGCATGTCGTTCGTATGAAATATATACAATTCTTTTACTGACTGCGCGGCCATCACACTCACCAGCAGGCACGCCAGACATAAACAATATATCTTTTTCATCTCTTTTCTATTTTTCAATTGGACGCACTCACTTTTATTCTTCCTTCTACCTGCGAAGTCACAAATTGTCCTTTCTGCTCACACTGCTTTACATAGTCAAGCAACAAATTACGCAACAACGCATCTTTCGGGAATATTTTGGAAGAAGCCCGACGGAACGCTTCCATCTTATCATTTCCCTCGGCCAGATAATCTATGGTAGCTACCGTATAGGTTTTCTTTGCATCAATCTGCCGGCCATTCACCTTTGCTTCCAAGAGGTTTCCCTCTCCATCTATTTTTAAAGCGGCGCCACTAATTCCCTCGCCATGTATAGAAGCTATTTGTCCGAACAACTCCTTCAATGTGGCCCCGTCCATTGTCAGCACACACAAGGCATTCTCAAACGGAGCAATCTCATACACCGTCCCAAAGGTAATTTCACCTTCAGGCATTGCATTCCGGATACCCCCCATATTCATGACAGCTACATCAGCCGGCTTACCAATCGCCCGCACTGCTGCCTGACGAAGTACATCGGCCATCAGATTAGACAGCGGAGACTCCGGACGGTATGCAGTCAGGTTCTTTGCCGAATGTCCGATAATCGGCGACATAATACTATCTACTTTCTGCTGATAAGGTTTCAAGATATTCAACGCTTCGGCATCCGGTTTACGGTCGTACACATCAGTAATGGCCACCCTTCCGCCTTCCACACCTGCCAGCGAATAACCTGAGCTACAGCTGGCCAGCAGCCACCCGGCCAACACACCGGCAACTGCACTTTTTACAAGTCTAACATTGAGATAATTCATAAAACAAGGTTTATTTGCAGTCAAAAATACGGAAAAAAGGAACATGCTCAAAAGAATGATAAAAGCTATCCAAAAGACTTCTCATTTTTTAATAAAATAGGTAGGAAACATTTGGCTAGCTCGCAGAAAAACACTAACTTTGCCCCGCTTTCGCGCAATCGCTGTCAAAGAAGAGTTACTTGATATGTTGCGTTGTAACGATCAAACAATTTAATTTATTACAAAACATGGATTTAATTAAAATTGCAGAAGAAGCATTTGCTACTGGCAAACAGCATCCTTCATTCAAAGCTGGTGACACAATCACAGTAGCATACCGTATCGTTGAAGGTAGCAAGGAACGTGTACAGTTGTATCGCGGTGTTGTTATCAAAATTTCAGGTCACGGTGAAAAGAAACGTTTCACTGTACGTAAAATGTCAGGAACAGTGGGTGTTGAACGTATCTTCCCATTGGAATCTCCGGCTATCGACAGCATCACTGTCAACAAAGTTGGTAAAGTTCGTCGCGCTAAATTGTACTACTTGCGTGCACTTACCGGTAAGAAAGCCAGAATTCAGGAAAAACGTGCAAACGTGTAATTCAGTATTCCCTGAAAAAGACAAAATAAAAGGAGACACCAAATGGTGTCTCCTTTTATTTTGTGGATACGTTAAATATCATCTGCAAACCGGACTAACAAAATCACGCTAAAAGTCCTGTAATCCTCTCTATAGAAAAATTTCTCATACACTACAACTGGTAGGTTATTTTCATTGAAATACTCCCTTCAAATCATTGTACTCAAGGTTAATCACCCATTTAGAAATACGGTCTTCTGATTTGAAATCATTCCCTCTATCCCATAATACAACAAAAAAGGCCGCCTCATAAGAGACAGCCTTTTTTCATATTTATAAAACTATTACTGACGCTGAGTAGCTGAATAGTTAATCTTCAGTGCGTATGCCTGACGAAGAGCCTGTTTTACTTCTGTTACGATACCCATCTTGGTTTTTGCATCCACCTTCAGGGAAACAGTCATAAACGGTTTGTCTTCCTCTTTCATGTTTTCACGCTCCTGATAAATGTAATCCTGTACTTCTGAAGATTCAGCGAACTTATCATTCAACTGAATACGGTCGGTAGTACCCATTGTCTTCTGGAATTCCTTCAACGGTTTTCCGATATAGATAAAAGATACCAAGGATTTCTTTTCCAGTTTTTCCAATTCCGTAGCCTGAGGCACTCTGAACTGAACCTTCAATGTAACTTCACGCATGGTTGTTACAATCATGAAGAAGAACAACATGGTAAAGATAAGGTCAGGCAGAGAAGAAGTATTCAACTCAGGCATTTCACGCTTACCGGTCTTATTAAATTTTCCCATGTTTATTTTCCTCCATACTTTTTAGGTTCTGCTTCAGATATCTTCTGCGGATAATAGTCAGTTATAGCTTTCTTTTCATCTTCAGAACAGTCTGCCAAAGACTTACCAAATTGCGACATAGCCAATTCGTTACGCAATTCATTGTAAGCTGCCACCAGTTCGTTCTGAACCTGAATGTACATGTCATAACTTGTACCCACGTCGTTCTGTACAGAAATTACATGCTTATCCGTAATCATGACATTACCGAAGAACGGAAGCTGCTTAGCATGCTTTTCCGGCAAATTCTCATCATTATTCGGATTGGAAATAAATTCCTTTGCTCTTTCTTTCAGTTGCTTTATATCGAACCATTCTCCTCCTACCATCAACTGGTCATCCTTGTTGATACGTACCTGAAGAACGTTTCTTTCCCTTACAATCACATCTTCCTGATTTTCTGTGTTTTCAGGAGGTGGCGGCAATCGTCTTGCCAAACCACGGTCAGTATCCATTGAAGTTGTAATAAGGAAGAATATAAACAAGATGAAAGAAATATCTGCCGTTGAACTGGCATTAATGCCCGGCACTTTTCTTTTCCCTTTTGCCATTTTATCAATCTCCGTTTTAACTCAATGAATAATTATTTCTGTTTAAAAACACCAATCAAGTTCAACAATGTACCGATTGCTGCAACAATAAGCAATGCATAAGTAGAATACAAGAACATGTCTGTCACTTTCAGCATGACCTTGTTGTCATATACTGTACCACCACCCATTGTAACGGCTGCATCAGATCCCATATTATAAGTAATGATGAGCAACACTGCCAACAAGATAAGTCCCATGAAAGACTTGATTGCTGCTTTCGGATTATCTTTCAAAGCTGCTCCAAACTGTGCTGCAGCTGCAATCACTGTTACTGCCACACAGAGGAAGAACATACCATACATCAGGTACATCAATGCCGGCGTATTAGTCGGTTCGGTCAAGCCGGCTGCATTTGTTACATCATATCCTACGCAGTAGAACATCGCCAGCACCACCAATATAACGGCTATGCAGACATAGAACACATAGTAAGATACTTTATATGATAATTTAGCCATTGTACGAATTATTTTTTGTATTTCAGATTATACTTCATGATCATGTCAAGCAATGTGATAGAAGAATCTTCCATCTGACTTGTAATAGCTTCAATCTTAGACAAGATGTAGTTATAGAACACCTGAAGAATCAAAGCAACGATCAAACCGAAGATTGTAGTAATCAAGGCCACTTTCATACCACCTGCAACAACTGTCGGAGAAATATCACCAGCAATCTGAATCTGGTCGAACGCCATAACCATACCGATTACAGTTCCCAAGAATCCCAAAGACGGAGCCATCGCGATGAACAATGTAATCCAAGAGCATCCTTTTTCAAGGTAACCAGCCTGAACACCACCGTAAGAAACTACAGAACGTTCAACTACATCCAGACCTTCATCGATTCTCATCAGACCCTGATAGCAGATAGAAGCAATCGGACCACGAGTGTTGCGGCAAACAGTCTTTGCACCTTCCACATCACCTTTTTCCAAAGCTTCTTCAACTTTAGCCATCAATTTCTTCACGTCAACTTCAGCCAAGCTCAAGTAAATAATACGTTCAATACAGAAAGCCAAACCAAGTACCAATGCGATAGCAACCAATGACATGAAGCCTGCATCACCTTCAATAAACTTAGTTTTTAACTCTTTGTGCATACCACCTTCTTCAACAACGACAGGTGCTGCTGCTTCATCAGCTGCCGCTACTTCTTCTGTCTGAGCCGGAGCTGCTGTAGCTGTTGAATCCTGAGCCATAGCTGTCTGAGTCATTCCAAACGAGAGGACTCCCATCACTGCAAGAATTGCAAATAACTTTTTCATTGTGTGTCTAATTTTTAAGATTAATTAATTAATAGTTTGTTAATTGTTTTTCTCTTTTTCGCGGAGAGAACGGGATTCGAACCCGTGATACGCTTTTGGCGTATACACGCTTTCCAGGCGTGCCTCTTCAACCACTCGAGCACCTCTCCTTTTTCCAATCAGCCGGAGGCTCCTTTCCACGTTTTTTATCCCCTTGCTGATTTCAGTCACAAATGTATTCTTTTTTTTCGTCTTACATAACATCAAGCCTGCAAAAGTTTACTTTTGTACTCGAAATTAATAAACTTTAAAAACTTTTCTCCGCATTTGTGAAGACTTTTAAGGCATTTTCCGTAGTCTGAGAAGCGATGTCCGACAAGGGTATCCCATAAATGAAGGAAAGGCATTCTGCCACCTTCACCAGATTCGCACTTTCATTCCGCTTGCCACGATAGGGTACCGGAGCCAGATAAGGAGAATCGGTTTCGAGCACGACACGTTTCAAAGGCACCTCTTTCAGGACTTCCAGAAGACAGCTTTTTTTGAAAGTGACCACCCCGTTTATTCCCAGCATGAAGGATTCGAATTCCAGCAACCGCTCCGCATCTTCTCCGGTTCCGGTAAAACTATGGAAAATTCCCCGCAACGCCGTATGTTTGTAGCCGGACAACACTTCCAGCAGTTCCGGATAAGCTTCCCGGCAATGTATAATCAAGGGCAGGCCGTATTCTAAAGCCCACTTCACTTGTTCTTCAAACACCCACATCTGCTCCTTGCGGAACGTCTTGTCCCAATACAAGTCGATGCCGACCTCACCGATTCCATAAAAACGATGAGAAGAAGCCAGATAGCCTTTCACTTTTTCCAGCCGTTTCTTCCAGTTTTCATCCACCGAAGTGGGATGGAGACCAATCATCGGATAACAACACTCGTGTGCATCACACAGCCGGAGCATTGCCTCCACCGTAGTGTCATCAATGTTAGGCATAAACAAGCGCGTCACACCCGCTTCGACCGCACGAATCACCGCAAGCTCACGATCCGCGTCAAACTCTTCCACATAAAGATGGGTATGGGTATCAATCAGGGCATTCATCTCTTTACAGTTTACGTTCCATCAAGTGACAGACAAACTTTTTCAGTTCCTCTTTAAGAGACGGCTTCACACTCACCTTCTCCAGCAGCAACAGTCCTTCTTCATAATATGCATCAATGCGAGCCTGACAAAGTTCCGGCACTCCTACCTTATTATATAAAGCCGTCACAGACCGGATTTTTTCTTCCGGCGCATAATCCGTAGCATGAAGCCAGCCCAACAAAGTTTCTTTATCCTCATCCTTTGCCAAAGCCAAGGCGGTAATCAGCATAAAAGTCTTCTTATTGCAAAGGATATCACCTCCAATCTTCTTCCCGAACACAGCCGGATCACCATACACATCCAGAAAATCATCCTGCAACTGGAAAGCCAGCCCCATCTTGATGCCAAAGTCATAGAGCAGCTGCGCATCCTTCTCCGAAGCACCTCCCAGTACAGCCCCAATCTTCAAGGCTGCCGCAAGCAGCACGGATGTCTTCAGGCGAATCATCCCGATATACTCGTCAACCGTCACATCCAGACGATGTTCAAATTCCATATCCCATTGCTGTCCTTCGCACACTTCCAGGGCAGTACGGCCAAACACCTCCATCACGCGCCCCACACAATCAAGCGGACATTCCTTCATCATAAACTGATAGGCAAGAATCAGCATTGCATCCCCAGAAAGGATAGCCGTATTCTCATCCCATTTTTTATGTACCGTAGGCTTGTTGCGGCGCATATCCGCCTTATCCATCAGGTCATCGTGCAGCAAAGTAAAGTTATGATAGGTTTCAATGCCTGCTGCCTGTGAAAAGATACGGGTCACATCTTCCTTATATAAATTATAAGCCAATAACATCAGCACCGGGCGCAAACGCTTTCCGCCCAACCCCAATACATACTCAATCGGATCATAAAGTCCCATCGGCTCCCGCATATAAGAAAGGTTTCCGATATATTCGTGAATCTGCTGCAACAATTGTTCGCTTGTCTGTTGTTTCATGGAAATGCAATTTTAAAATAAGAGAAAAAAGAAAGGCTGCAAAACGCAGCCTTCACTTTATTATAACGGTCAATAGATTACTGCAACTTAAAGGTTACAGGTACGGTATATTTCACACGTACAGGTTTACCACGCTGCTTACCTGGTTTCCATTTCGGCATCATCTTAATCACACGGAGCGCTTCCTTATCCAAGTACGGGTCTACACTACGCATCACCACCGGGTCAACGATAGAACCATCCTGGTTAACCACAAACTGGATGATTACACGTCCCTGTACACCGTTTTCCTGTGCAATAGTCGGATATTTGATATTCTTACCAATGAACTTCAAACATTCAGCCATACCACCCGGGAATTCCGGCATCTCTTCTACCACCTGGAAAATCTGCTGTTCTTCCGGTTCTTCTTCTTCCACTTCAACCGGCACATACTTGATTTCCACAGCCTGCGTGTTGTCATCCTCACTTGACTGGATGGTAGATTCCTCTACGTTTGCATCATTATCTGCAATCTGCAACACTTCTTCCATTTTCGGAGCTTCAGGAGGAGGCGGTGCCTGCTGCTGTTCCTGCTGTTCAGTGATAGGAATCATTTCTTCCTCAAAAATAGGTTCGACGATACCTGTTTCGGTAACAATCTGCTTGTCACGTTCTGTCCATTCGAACGCTACGAACATCGCTGCCAAGACCAGTATGAAGCCGAACAACAACCACGTGGTTCTTTTTCCATCGAGGTCCGCTTTAGGCGATTTTTTGACTTCCATAAATGTGTTTATTAAAGGTTAATACTCTATACGCGGCAAAGGTAGCATAAATCCCCGAAACTCCACCACCCTGACATAAAAATAATGTAAAACAATGCATATTTTTTATTCCGCACTTGAAATAATCAGCATATCGCCTTGCGTGTTCTATGTTTCCCTGTGCGGAAACCTAGGGTTCACGCAGGGAAAACCTACGTTTCCGCCATGAGAAACATAGGTTTTCCGGAAAGGAAACGTAAAAAACACAAACAGGTATCCGAATCATTACTACAACGTTTTTTCATCTCTGGAATCCCAAACGAATTTCTACCTTATATTATAAGGAAGAGACACCAAAAACTTTATCCAAAACATCCGATATACAAAGGATTTACACTATCTTTGTCAATGCGAAATCTATTTTATCGAAGCCGAAACATGAAAAAAATTATTATTGCCATCGACGGATTCTCTTCCTGCGGGAAAAGTACCATGGCTAAAGACTTAGCCAAAGAAATCGGATACATCTATATAGACAGCGGCGCCATGTACCGGGCCGTTACATTGTATTGTCTGGAAAACGGATTGTTCAATGCCGACGGAAGCATTCAGGAAGAAGCGCTCCGCCAGCAGATGAGACAAATCCAGATTTCCTTCCAGCTCAACCCGGAAACCCAGCGCCCCATGACCTTCCTCAACGGGAAGAACGTAGAAGAACGTATCCGCACCATGGAAGTTTCCTCGCATGTCAGTCCGGTGGCAGCACTCGACTTTGTGCGCAAGGCCTTAGTTCAGCAACAGCAGGAAATGGGCAAGGAAAAAGGAATCGTGATGGACGGAAGAGACATCGGAACAGCCGTATTCCCGAATGCGGAACTGAAGATTTTCGTGACAGCCTCTGCCGAAATCCGTGCACAGCGCCGTTACGAGGAACTGAAAGCCAAAGGTCAGGATGCTTCGTTCGAAGAAATTCTTCACAACGTAGAAGAACGCGACCGCATCGACCAGAACCGGGCAGTAAGTCCCCTGCGCAAGGCTGACGACGCGATTTTACTGGACAACAGTCACCTGACCATTGCCGAACAAAAACAATGGCTGAAAGAACAATTTGAAAAAGCTGCACATGCATCACATTGAAATAGATAAGGACTCAGGATTCTGCTTTGGAGTGACGACCGCCATCTCAAAAGCAGAAGAAGAACTGGCAAAGGGCGCACCTCTGTATTGCCTGGGGGATATTGTACACAACGGGCAGGAGTGCGAGCGACTGAAGGAAATGGGATTGATTACCATCAACCACGAAGAGTTTGCCCGCTTGAAGAATGTAAAGGTCTTGTTGAGAGCACATGGAGAACCTCCTGAGACTTACGAACTGGCCCGGAAAAACCACATCGAAATCATCGATGCCACCTGTCCGGTAGTGCTGCGCCTGCAAAAAAGAATCAAACAGGAATATGATACCACTCCTCGCGACAAAGACAGACAGATTGTCATTTACGGGAAAAACGGCCATGCGGAAGTGTTGGGTCTGGTGGGTCAGACCGAAGGCAAAGCCTTCGTCATCGAGAAGCTGGAAGAGGTCAGCAAACTGGACATGAACAAAGACATCCGCCTGTATTCGCAGACGACCAAGTCGCTCGACGAATTCCGCCAGATAGTGTCCTACATCGAGGCCCACATTTCACCGGAAGCCTCCTTCCAGTACTTCGACACCATCTGCCGTCAGGTAGCCAACCGCATGCCGCATATCCGGGAGTTCGCCGCCAGTCACGACCTGATTTTCTTCGTTTGCGGACATAAGAGTTCCAACGGAAAAATCCTCTTTCAGGAATGTAAAAAGGTCAATCCCAACTCTTACCAGATAGACAAACCGGAGGAAATTGACAAGGTCTTATTGTCACATGCACATTCCATTGGAATCTGTGGAGCCACCTCTACCCCTAAATGGCTGATGGAAGCGTGTAAAAAAGTTATAATGAACGAATAATAAAGAAGAAAATCAGTTACAATATAAATTCATATTTGTACTTTTGCTTCATAAAAATCAAACTAACAACTAACAATTATGGGAACTATTAAATGTATTGGTATTCTTACATCCGGAGGAGATGCTCCCGGCATGAACGCCGCAATCCGTGCAGTCACCCGCTCTGCCATCTACAACGGATTACAAGTTAAAGGTATCTACCGTGGGTATAAAGGATTGATTACAGGAGAAATCAAGGAATTCAAGACTGAAAATGTCAGCAATATCATACAATTAGGAGGTACCATCCTGAAAACAGCTCGCTGCCAGGAGTTCCGTACACCGGAAGGCCGTCAGGTAGCTTATGAAACTATGAAACGCGAAGGTATCGATGCACTGGTAGTCATCGGTGGTGACGGTTCGTTGACCGGTGCCCGCCTGCTGGCTCAGGAATTTGATGTACCTTGTATCGGACTGCCCGGAACCATCGACAACGACTTGTATGGTACGGACACAACCATCGGATATGACACTGCCCTGAATACGATTTTGGATGCAGTAGATAAAATACGTGATACCGCTACTTCACACGAACGTTTGTTCTTTGTGGAAGTAATGGGACGCGACGCCGGCTTCCTGGCATTGAACGGTGCCATTGCTGCGGGTGCCGAAGCTGCCATCATTCCGGAATTCAATACGGAAGTGGACCAGTTGGAAGAGTTCATCAACAACGGTTTCCGCAAATCAAAGAGCAGCTCTATCGTGCTGGTAGCTGAAAGTGAAATCACCGGTGGAGCCATGCACTATGCAGAACGTGTGAAGAACGAATATCCGCAGTACGACGTACGTGTGACTATTTTAGGACACTTGCAGCGTGGTGGACGCCCGACCGCACACGACCGTATCATTGCCAGCCGTATGGGAGTAGCCAGCATCCAGGCCCTGATGGAAGGTCAGCGCAACGTCATGATTGGTATCGAAAACGACCAGATTGTGTACGTTCCGTTTGCCAAGGCTATCAAGAACGACAAGCCTATCGACCGCGAACTGGTTAGCGTATTGAACGAATTGTCAATCTAACAGAACATTCCATATAAAGAATCCCCCTTCAAAAAGCATTTAAACGTCTTTTGAAGGGGGATTTTTGTATACTGTATTCTCTTTTATTTTCTCCGGCGATTTCTGCGGTGCGTACGTGCATGACGTTTATAACGTATCCAGCGGCGACGAATCTGCCAGACACTCAGTCCTACTACCACCAAAAGAATCAGAATCACAATCCCGCTATTCAGGTTGTCGCCTTTTACACGCGACCAGATTTCCAATACATCAACCGTCTTGTCTCCAAAATCACGTATCATGGCGCAACGGGCTATCACAGACTTGTCGGGATACTGTGTGTTACGCAGCTTCACCTTCCGGGCTTCCGGACCGAAGAAATAGCTGGCATCAACTTCCTTATCCAAGGTAGAATCGATACAAGCTTCCAGAATTTCCGGAGCTGCAATGGCACTCACATACCCGTTCTCTTCCATGTTACGCAAAGCGATGTCCGGTCTACAAAGGAAGTTGATAAAATAGCTGGCTGCCTTAGGATTCTTGGCATACTTAGGAATTACCCATCCGTCGTACCACACATTGCTGCCTTCTTCCGGAATGGTATAGGCAAGGTCCACTCCTACCGTTGCCGCTTCTTCCATAGCCCACTGTGCGTCTCCGCTCCAGGTCATGTTCATCCAGGCCTTGCCTTTGGTCATCATTTCCTTACCAAAGTCTGCTTCCCATCCGGCCACATTCGGCTTCAACAGTTTCAGATACTTTTCCACCGAGTCCATGGAAACCGGTGAATAGTCGTTCATCAGGTCAGCCACACTGCGGGTACTGTCTTTCAAATCCTCGCGATGCGCATACAGCAAAGCCATACCGTACGAATCGCGATAGGCATCCTTCATCAGAATCTTGCCGGAAAAACGTTTCTCCCACAGGCACCCCCATGACTTCAGGTCTTTTTCGGAAACAAACTGCTTGTTATACAGCAGTCCGGCCGTCCCCCACATATAGCACACGGCATAACGGCTGGCCGGCAAATCGCCCTTCACCGTCAGTTTATCTATCTGCTGACGGATATAGGGTGCCACTCCGTTCATGTAATTGGGTGAATGAGCAAAAGCCGTATCAATAGGCTGCAACAAGCCTTTGTGCAGCATTCGTTCGATGATGTACTCGGAAGGGCACACCACATCAAAGTCTTCATGCCCTTTCTCAATTTTTGTCAGCATGATTTCGTTGATGTCAAATGTCTGATACACGATGCGGATATCCTCTCCCGTCTGTTCCTTATAATATTCCTGAAAATCTTCCAGTACGCCTTCACCTATGTAGTCTGCCCAGTTGTACACCTTGAGCACGTTTTCGCGCGATTCATTAGCGTTGTAGCATCCTGTCAACAGACAGCACACACACAAAGCCACCCACCAGTTCCACCTTTTCATCTTCTGTTTCATTTATTCTTTGCTTTGTCAGCTCTACGGTTAATAATAATCAGCAGCACCAGTATCACCACAAAAATCACGGCCGACAGCGGACGAAGTTCCGGCGTCAGACCACCCTTGCGGGCATCGGCATAAATATAGGTAGAAAGCGTTTCCAGTCCCTGATTTCCGATGGTAAACACCGTTACCGCAAAATCGTCGATAGAAATGGTCAGTGCCAGCAGGAATCCGCTTACCATTCCCGGACGGATTTCCGGAATAATCACTTTCCACAAAGCCTGCATCGGAGTGGCTCCCAAATCGAGTGCGGCCTCATACAGGTTCGGATTCATCTGTTTCAGGCGCGGCAACACACTCAGCACCACGTACGGAGTACAGAAGGTGATGTGTGCCAGCACTACGGTAGTAAATCCTTGGGTAATGCCTAATGACACAAACAGCAGGAACAAGGAAATACCGGTAATAATATCTCCGTTCAATATAGGAATGGTATTGATGAATCCCATGGCTTTCCGGCTGCGGGCCTTCAGATTGTAGATTCCGATGGCAGCCACACTTCCCAACAAGGTTGATACCGTCGCAGCAATAAAGGCGATGGCTATTGTATTTATCAGCGCATTCATCAGGGAATGATGTGCTCCGGTGTTACACAAGGAGCGGTACAGATTGAGCGAAAAGCCGGTCCAGTTGCCCAATACCTTTGCATCGGTAAAGGAATAAATCACAATAATCAATATCGGAGCATACAGCAACAACAGCAAGGCCCAAAGATAGGTCTGCATCAGCACTTTCTTTACCATACCTGTCCTCCTTTCTCTGAATCACTCTTTTCATCAGAACTAAAGAGTGAAGTCGCGGCAATCAGGAACAGCATAATCAAGGAAAGGGCTGCTCCATAGTTCCACATACTGTTGTTGATATTCTCCTGAATAGTCGTACCAAACAACTTGATGTTGTTCATGGTCAGCAATTCTGCAATGGCAAAGGTAGAGATGGTCGGCATGAACACCATCATGATGCCGCTCACCACTCCGGGCATGGACAAAGGGAATACCACCTTCCAGAATACCTGAAAAGAATTGGCCCCCAAATCCTGTGCCGCTTCCACGTAACTCGGGTCCATCTTCTGAAGGGTATTGTAAATCGGATAAATCATGAAAGGAATGAAGTTGTAAATCATTCCGAATATCAACGCTCCTTCTCCTAAAGGCAGACTGGCAAAGTCAAACAAGGCTACGGTAGCCAGCGTGCGTATCAGGATGTTGACCCACATCGGCAGGATAAACAGCAGAATCAGCGTACGCGAATAGCTTGAATTACTGCGGCTCAGAATCCAGGCCGCCGGATACCCCAGTACGATACAACCTATCGTAGTCAGTATGGCTATACCGATGGAATAAATAAAGGTATTGACTGCTTCCGGATGGGCAAGGAACTTCCGGAAGTTTTCAAGTGTCATACGACCTGCATCATCGGTAAATGCATATACCACAATCAGCAGAAGCGGAACAATCACAAAAATGATAGAGAAAATGAGATAAGGAAGTGTCCAGCTTCGGCGTGAAAGAAAAAACAAACGCAGTTTATTCATCGTTCCTCCTGTTTTACACGTACCCGAATATCTTCAGGAGCAATGGAAATGCCTACACGGTCTCCATCATCCCACACATCGTTCGTATCGACAAACACATTCTCATCCCAGTCTGACCATACCGTCAGGTGGTAATGGTTTCCTTTGTACAAAATAAACTTGACTTCTCCGGTCAGCATGCCGTCTTCTGCATTGTCCAGCAAGTTGATTTTCCCGAAATCCACGTCTACCAGCACATCGCCTAACGGCACTCTCTGAAGGTCTACCGGTGCACACTCAAACTCACATCCCAAGAATTCCACATGAGTTTCATCGATAAGCTTGCCTTCAAAGGTATTGCAGATACGCTCTTTCTTCATGATATGAATATCAAACGGCTTGACCAGCATACCCACTTCGGTTCCGGCCTCGAAAGCGTGATAATCCTGCACCACAAACTCATAGCCGTGGCACAATACCACCATTTCATAGTGTACTCCTTTAAAAATACAGGACTGTACGGTACCACGAAGCTGTGCCATATCCGACACCGGGAATATATACAAATCCTCCGGACGAATCACCACATCCACCGGCGTGTTTTCGCCGAATCCTTCGTCCACACATTCAAAGTCACGGTCACAGAAATGTACCAACTTATCCTTCACCATAACTCCGTTCAGGATATTACTTTCTCCGATAAAGTCGGCCACGAACGAGTTAATCGGCTCATTGTAGATGTCGGTAGGGGTACCAATCTGCTGGATACGTCCCTCACTCATCACCACGATGGTATCACTCAATGTCAGGGCTTCTTCCTGATCGTGCGTCACGTACACAAAGGTAATGCCCAGCGTCTTGTGCATTTCCTTCAACTCCATCTGCATGTCCTTACGCATCTTTAGGTCAAGCGCAGCCAGCGGCTCGTCCAGCAACAACACTTCCGGCTCGTTCACAATGGCTCGGGCAATGGCCACACGCTGCTGCTGTCCACCCGAAAGCGAATTGACATCGCGGTACTCATAATCGGTCATGCCCACCATTTTCAAGGCAGCCTTTACTTTTTTAAGTACCGTATCCTTTGGCATCTTTTTCAGTTTCAAACCAAAAGCGATATTGTCATACACATTCAGATGAGGGAATAAGGCATATTTCTGGAAAACTGTATTAACAGGACGCTTGTGAGGAGGAGTCTGGGTAATCTCCTCCCTTGCAATACGAATCACCCCTTCCGAAGCGGTCTGAAATCCTGCTATCAGGCGCAGCAAGGTCGTCTTACCACATCCTGAGGGGCCCAAGATGGTTACAAACTCTCCCTTTTTGATGGATAAATTGATATTATCCAAGGCTGTTTTTTCACCAAAAAACTTTGATACACCCTTTACCTCTATAATAGGTTTTATTTCACTTTGCATCATTTCTTGAAAATTAGTTCGCAAAGTTACATATTAATTCATTTCACAAGGCATATCACCCTTATTTTTCTTCCTTATTTTTAATTACTCCAATAGAAACAAGCCATTTTGAATATTTATTCATCACTCCTGCTTCAACCCGGAGAAATACATTTCCAGTAGTTTTCTAGCTGCCGAGAAAGACGTGGCCCGCCCTTCCAGCACATCTTTTTCCTGCAAGGGAAGCAAGGAAGCAATTTCCGGATTCTGATAGAAGCTGTCACGCAAATGCTCATTGATGGTTTCATACATCCAGTATTTGGCCTGCTCGTTCCGACGGTGTTCAAAATAACCGTTCTTGCGGACGAAGTCGATGTAGGCATACACCATATCCCAGATTTCCTTGACACCGATATTATAGAATCCGGAATACGTCAGCACCTGAGGAGTCCATCCGGATTCGGGAGCCGGGAAAAGATGGAGTGCATTACGAAAATGCGTAGCCGCCAACTGTGCCTTCTCTACATTGTTTCCATCGGCCTTATTGATAATGATACCATCGGCCATCTCCATGATACCGCGCTTAATGCCCTGCAACTCATCGCCCGTACCGGCCAGCTGAATCAGCAGGAAGAAGTCCACCATGGAATGTACGGCAGTTTCACTCTGGCCTACCCCCACAGTTTCGACAAAGATTTTATCAAATCCGGCAGCTTCACACAAGATGATGGTTTCACGGGTCTTACGGGCCACACCACCCAATGAACCAGCCGAAGGACTGGGACGGATAAAAGATTTAGGATGCACCGACAACTTTTCCATTCGGGTCTTGTCCCCCAAGATACTTCCTTTGGAACGTTCACTGCTGGGGTCTATGGCTAAAACTGCCAACTTTCCTCCTTTTTCTTCGAGTACATGCAGACCGAATACATCAATCGACGTGCTCTTCCCGGCACCGGGCACTCCGCTGATACCGATACGGATAGAATTACCCGAATAAGGAAGGCATTTTTCAATGACCTCCTGTGCCAGCACCTGGTGTTCCGGCTTGACACTTTCTACCAGCGTGACCGCCTGGCTCAGCATGGTCACATCGCCTTTCACAATACCTTCCACATACTCGGCAGCAGAATACTGACGACGTTTGGGTTTCTTTCTTAGATTCAGATAAGGATTAACAATGGAGGGTTGTTCCACTCCCTGGTTCACAGTTAACCCCTTATAAGCTTCGTTGTTTTCGGGGTGTTCCATAAAAGTTTTTATTTTTCGGACGATTTCAGCCGGGCTTTCACACGGATGGTAATCATCGGTTGGTTAGGATCATCGGTAATCATCAGGACACGGGGTGTACCTTTCACACGGTGAAGATTTTGTGCCAGAACGGTAATCTTCATCTTGGTCGATTCACCCGGTTTTAGCACTCTCTTTTTCAGTTTCACGGCCAAAGCCATGCTGAACACCTGCATATCCTGAATATTCAGGTCAGACCGGCCGGTATTTGAAATGACAATGGTCTGTGATTTCTTTTGATTGGGTTTTAAATCTATAAATTCCAGTTCCTTAGTAGACAGAGTAATCTGAGGAGGATTGTTTTTCTGTTGCTCGGTCAACTTGGAAAAATCAGGCAGCAAGGCCACAGACACAGGTATTTCATTCTCACTGCCGACTTTATCACCCGGGAAGCGGGACAGATAGACAGAAGCACGTGTAATACCTAATTTCGGCAATTTCTCAGAATCCAGTGTCACCAGAATCTTTCCAGTCTTTCCACGTCCCAGTTTTTCAGGTTCAGCCTTTGCTTCCAGATAAGGAGGAAGGTGCATCAGCACAGGTGAATAAGCCTTATTGGAAGTATTGGCCACCAACAATTCAATGACCGGGCGGTCTCCCTTATTGACGGATTTAAAATCAAGTTCATCCTGTGTCAACCGGATGGCACCGATGGCATAAGGATGCGTAAAGGAATAGTTCTTGGCATCGGCTGTCACCTCTCCGTTAAAGTCCAGATAAATGGGCAGAGAAGCTGCATTGCAATACACACCCACGTCTTTATAGAAATGCCCGATGGCTTCCGCATCGAACACCACCGTAATCTTTCCTTTTCCTCCGGCAGGTACAGGTTCTTCTGTCCATTGTGCCTTGGCACATCCACAAGAGGTCGTCACATTGGATATAACCAGCGGTTTGTCTCCCGTATTGGTAAACTGATAAGTCACGGTTGCCGGAGTGCGCCACAACACGTAGCCCAAGTCCTTAGTAGTCATATCAAAGGATATTTTAGGCTGAGCCCATAAGGACATGCAAGCGACAACACACAAAAAAAGAAGGGTATATATTCGTTTCATTGATTTTATTCTTTCTAAATTACGGAAACAAAGATAGGGAGAAAACGGAAACAAGCAAAATCAAGTCTGAAAATTTATTTTCTCCATAACCTCAGAAATTTGTAAAAACGTCCGAACCGGAATCCCGGCCCGGACGTGATTTTATTCGATATATAATGTATATCCTTCCGTATGACTGCTAAACTCAGGGGCATATACTGACTGTATTTCCGATGTACCTGCCTGATATACTCCCGAACGGTCTACATGCACTTCATATTCAATGACATAGGTTCCTTTCCGCAAGTGATCCATAAAGAAGGTAGTCGCCGCATCACCACTTACCCGATACCGTCCCAAGCCATCGGACCATTCATAGCCTGAGATTTGCCGCACTGGTTCCATACAAGCTGCACGCTCGTCTTTCAAACATACGAAATCCATATCCCGGTCGGCACGGAGAGTCAGGCGCACCGTCAGCTTATCGCCTACCTGCAACTTTTCTTTGGCAGACAAGGTCTTACCTTTATATATATACTCACGTGAAACTTGCAGACCCTTTCCTTCAAATGCCTTCACACGGTCCATATCTTCCAGATATTGTGCATACACGGCACCCCATCCGGCAGCTTTTCCCGTATGACTTACGGTCAACATCTTCACCTCTGCCTCCGCTCCACTTAACGTATGACTGATACAGCCCAGTCCGTCTTTCGGAGTTTCCAGTGTGACATTACCTGCCACCGCCTGCATCTGTCCGGACTCCGTCAATGCCATGCCATCTGACAGCAAGGCATATATTGCGTCTGCTGTAGCCAATGGGGTACTCCAGCACTGCACTTGTTTTTGTTTCAGCAACCAATGTTTCATTTCATCCAGCATCTCTTCATCCTTCTCCACAGACTGAATAGCCTCCATGGCAGCCACCTGCGTCGGAATGCGGTAACCGTTCCATGCGTATCCGGCTTTCGGCGTATCAAAATAACGTCCCATTTCCGGTGTCACTACCGTATATTCCTTAATCGAGCGTACCAGTATTTCTGCCTGCGCACGTTTTCCCTGTGCCTGCAGAATCCGGGCAATCAATGCCTTCTCATAAATGGAATAAGTAGCAGAACGGTTTTCCAGTTTAGAGGTCATATATTCTTTTGCGACCTTGTTCACCTTTTCTCCTGCCACTGCATCCAGTGATGCAATATACAGATACCTCACCGCCAGTTCACTTGGCCATTGCGGGCTTTTCTTACGAGCCTCGTTTTTCTTCAGGTTCTCATATTCCTGACAGAAAGCATTTTCCAGGTAATTCAGACCTTTCAAGTACATGCCAGCCACTTGCGCATCCGCCATGATATGCATGGATTTCAGTCGAGCCAGCAGTTCCACCACCTGCGTAGTAACCAACCGGCTTCCCTGCATGCCGTTGAACCAGCTCCAGCTTCCATCCCCTTTTTGCAAGGTCTTCAATTTTTCCACGGTCTGCCCCATACGGTAATTCATCGTATTCAGGTCGAACAACAATCCAATCCGTAGTCTCTGCTCCTGTTCATCTGCCGCCTGAGCCAGCCAAGGCGTTTCGGCCAGCAACAAGCTTTTCAGTTCCTGTTTTTTCTCCAGTTCACTCCACAACGTTTCTTTCTTTACTCCTTGCTTTTTCCAAGCTTCAAACACAGGCAGAATCTGCGGATTCAGTTCCACAATTTTCCGTGCCACCGCATTGGCGTAGTAAGCCGAAGCCCAGGAGAACGCATCATCCTGCTGCGGATTTCCTACTACCGGAAGTGCCTGTACGGCATACCATATCGGAGTAGAAGTCAGTTCGATGGTCAGCTGCCGGTTCTGGGCCGTCTTGCTCTGTCCGTTAAACAAATCCTTCAGGCTCACTTCCTGAGACTCCCCGCCTTTCACCTGCAAGGATAAGGTCTCTGTCATCCATTGCTTGTCAGTCAGCACAGGAAGATAATGCTGTTCTCCGTCACTAAACTCACCGGCCTCTGCCTTCATCCGGCAAATCAAAACCTCGCCATCCATATTTACCGGGAAAGTAAAACGTATACTGCCCGTTTCTCCTGCCTTCACCTGAAAATCCTGTACTGCCTGATACACCACACTTTCATCCATCGGATTCACCAATTCCAGACGTACCGCCCCTTTCACCTCTTCCGTTGACAGATTTATCAAAGAAGCTGCCAGTGAAGTTTCATCTCCTCTACGAAGGAAACGAGGCAAATTAGGCTGAATCATAAACGGTTTTTCGGTCCGGGTTTCTGCCTGCAGGAGTCCGTAATCCATGTGGCGAGTATGTGCCAGCCCTCTGAACTTCCACTGCGTCAATGCATCTGGTACGGTAAATACCAATCGCACGGTTCCGGTTGAATCTGTACGCAAATCAGGATAGAAGAAAGCCGTTTCTGCAAAATTCTCGCGTAAAGTCATCGTCTGTTCCGTTTCCAAAGGAATCGTTTCAGACTGAAGTTCTACTTCTACCACTCCATCGTCCTGCGTAAATCCCGCCTGCGCATTCAAAGCTTCATCCGCCCTCATGGCATCTGGTGCTGCAGCCGCAGCCTTCATCATGATTCCTGCTCCGCGTACCATCAGACCGTTTCGAGAGAAGGTTCTATACTGACGCAAAGAAGGAATCCACAACCGACTATACAACTGCCAGTTGTCAGGAGTATATACAGAAGACAATGAATAAGTATAGAAAGGCGAATAAGCCATCGCGATACTGTTCACTGACTGAATAAACGGCATGACTGAAGGAGTATATCGGCTGAAGCCCAACTGGAAATTCCACGGGTTATCCCACAAACGGTCGAGCGAAGCATCATACAAGGTAGCCAGCAGACGAGCATCCACCGGTCTGCCTGCCGCATCCAGAATCTGCATGGTCCAGGTTTCTTCTGTGCCCGGACGCAAACGGTCACGGAAAACCTCCCACTTCAATGTCAGTTTTTTCTCCGGTACCGGACGTTTCAAAGCGACTTGCTTGGAATACCAGATACCGTCTTTCATAAATCCAAAGCTGACGGTGATTCCATCGCCGTATTCCGGCCGCCACGTATAATCAAACGGACGGATTTCTTCGTTCAGCACAAACGAGTCAGAAACCAGCATCCGGTTGCCACTGTACACATGATAGAACAAATGTACATTCTTTTCGCTGCTGCCCACATACAAGGTTACCGGCTGCGTTTCCTCCAACTGTGTACCGTCCTGATAGAACCATTCCACAGTCTTTACCGGAGGAACCCGGTCTTTTAACGAAAAGAGTACAAACTCCTGTTCTGCACGACAAGGACGCCCGTGCTCATCACTGGCGGTTACCTCCAGCAAGTATTTTCCGGAAGCCAACTTCTTCCATGCTTCCGGCAGGAAAGGCTGTCCGGATTTCACCGTATCCTCCCATACTGTTTGCTGCTTCTTTCCGGCCTCATCCAATGCATAAAGCGAGCAGAGCACATCCAATGCCACAGGCTGTTGCTGCATGTTCAAGGCCTGTACCTGCATCTTATCCAGTTTCTCACGAGCTACTTTTCCGGCCAATCCCTTTATCTGTAATCCGATGGCATGTTCACCCACCGGAAGCACCAGTACACCTTCCTGCGTTTCTCCGGCCGCATCCGTCACTTCCACCTTCACCTGATAACGATAGAATCCGTCCCACCCTAAAGAGACTTCCGCATCCGGACGTTCCAGACAAACCTTCACCGCAAATGTTCCGTCGGCTGAAGTCATCAGTTCACCTTCTGCCAACTGTTGTTCTCCTGCCATGTTCCGCCAGAACCAAGCCTTTGAACGGGTCAAGGTATAACGCACCTTACCGCCCTGCACCGGTGCACCAGAAAACTTTTTCGCCGTACCTTCCAGTTGCAAGGAATCCCCCATCGTGTAAGCTTCCTGCACTTCCTTCCAGGTGACTTCAAACGTCGGACGCTTGTATTCTTCCACTCGGATATAACAGGAAGCCTTGTTGGATTCTATCCGGAACATGCCGGCCAATGTTTCCGAAGGTAATTGGAATTCCGCTGAAAATGCACCGAAGTCATCCGTAGTCAATTCTTTCCGGGCTATCTCCCGGTTATTGGCATCCCGCAAGGCCAGCCAGATGGCCGCATCTTTGCGTACCTCTACACTATCACCTTCCTGCGTATAAGCCACTCCGGACACGTACACTGTCTGCCCTTTGCGGTACAACGCACGGTCAGTAAACAAATCCATGCGATCCACCTTCTTCTTGCTGTCATTGACCGTCGGCAACACCCTTCTGGACCAGTAAGCCACCTGCATAAACTCATCCTTGCCTGCACGTGCATGCATCCACAATGACTCTTTCATGTCCGGCACTACTACCTTGCCTTGCTTATCGGTCTTAAACGTCTTATATAAGGTATAATTTCCTGGCACAGGAATGGAATAGAACACCAATTCTGCCCCTGCGACCGGCTTTCCGGTCTTACAATCCACCACATGACACTCCGTCTGCCTTCCTTCCATCGGGAAAGAAACCACCTGCAATGCAGACAGATGCACTACATCGTATCCCGTTTTATCCTGATAGCCGTCGGGAATTGATTTCAATATATAAATTCCCGCCTCGGGCATCCGGCTGGTCAGCACAGAAACCGTATCCTTGTACGTAGGAGTATCCGGCAAGTCCAACCGCACTTTATCCACCAGTGTACCATACTTCTTTATCAGGTCCGCATGGTCCAGATTCTGTGCAAACACAGAAGAAGAAGCCTTCAGGTTCAGCCTATACCATTCCAGTGTCGCCCCTCTCAGGTTCTTGCTGGTAACACGAAGTTCCGCTTCCGTCTGCGGATAAGGATGAGTTACCTGCACCGAGAGCGACGGCATGCACACTATTCGCTGCTTATCCTTCAAATCGGCCGTGAATTCCGAAGAAGGATACCGTTTTATTCCTTCTTCTATCACCTTCATTTCGGACACGAAGTCTTGTTTCTGATGATAGAAATCAGCCCATGACACATACAACGCCGCACAGGCATCTACTCCGTCATAGGCTTTTGCCCACGCCTGCAACTGCTCCAACACCTGCTCGTCCGACAGCTGTTGCGGATACCTCCATCCATTACGCTGCCAGTACATCAATCGCTCCAGACGTGTCAATAATTCCGCGTCACGATTTCCTGCCGTCTCGTATTGTGTAATCAGCTTTTCATACTTGTCGAACACGGCCAACTGTACGGCCTTGCTTCCTCCCCCATTCCATAGAAGCTGAAAGATGGACTGGCGTAGCAGCAAATCGTACATATTGTCACCGAAATAGCGCTGGCTCCATTTGCCCTGTTCAGCCATCGGACGAAAATCGGTCGTAGCTACGCCCAGCAAGACCTCCTTATCCTTTACTGCCCGGTCAAACTCATACAATGCGCTGTCCACTTCCTGAGGAGCGGATTCCAACTTATAGTATCCTGACAGAAACGCCAACACGGCTTTCTGCAAAGGATCGTTCTCCTCTGCAGCCCATGCATTCAGTCGACAAAGTTCACGCTGCAAACTGTCCGGTGTCAGCCCTACCTGACATTCCACCCGCGAAAGATATGCTTTCAGCATCTGCGGAGCATTCTTCTCCTTCCTTGCCTTTTCATAAATCTGGTTTACCTGTGAAATCAAGGTCTGCGGCAAATCCTTCTTCCGGGTTTCCTCTACCTCCTTCCAAAGACGGTCGTAACTCTGAGCTATCCCCGCCAAAGGGAACATAAAAGCCAACAATCCCGTGGCACATATCAAGAATAGTCTGTTCATCATTTCCAATTTTAAGTTTTACAAGGTTGTCTTTATAAAGATAAAACCAAAACCCTGATTTACTGCACAGATTTTCATTAAAAGAAGTAAAACCACAGAAAATCGAAACAAAAAAACGGAGACTGCCCCCTTCCCTTTTACGGGAATCGGACAGCCTCCGTATCTATTTATCCACTAACGGATATTACTTTTTCGGTGTATTTTCCAGTGTAGCCAGCAAGAAATCATAGAACTTCTTCACTGACGGCACATGACAGCGTTCTTCCGGTGTATGCGGGCACTGCAAAGTAGGACCAAATGAAATCATATCCAGTCCCGGTACAACCGCACCGATGATACCACATTCCAGTCCGGCATGAATCACTTTCACTTCCGGTGTTTCACCAAACTGTGCCTTATAAGATTCCTTCATGGCATGCAGAATCGGAGAGTTTACATCCGGTTCCCATCCTGAATAGCTGCCAGAACGTTCTACGTGCATACCAGCCATAGAGAAACAGCTTTCGATAGCCGTATTGCGATAGTCCTTCATTGATTCGCGAGAGCTGCGTGTCAATACCTTAATGGCAGCCTTTCCATTGCCGATTTCTACAATAGCCAGGTTAGAAGAAGTTTCCACTGTATCCGGGATAGTCGGGATGAAACGTTCTACTCCATTCGGGCATGCATAAATTGCATCCACCAGGTTGTCACGGATTTCTTCCGGCACCATCATCTTCGGCAAGTCCACACGCTCTGCCGTAAAGCTGATATTGTCTTCAATGGTAGCAAATTCATCACGCCATACCTGTTCGCATTCACCTACGAATGCCAGCACATCTTCTACCTCCGAAGCCGGTACGGTAATCACTACTTCACATTCACGCGGAATGGCGTTGCGCATGTTTCCACCTTCCCATGACACCAGACAAGCCTCATCGTAAGCAATCACCTGGTTCATGAAGCGAGCCATCAACTTGTTGGCATTGGCATGTCCCCAGCCAATCTGAATACCAGAGTGACCACCACGCAATCCCTTCAGTGTCACCTTCAGTGCTACGTCTTCCGGATCTGTTTCTTCTTCCTTGTATTCCAAAGTAGCTGTCAGGTCTTCTCCACCTGCACAGCCAATATAAAGTTCACCTTCTTCTTCTGAATCCAGGTTCAGCAGGATTTCTCCTTCCACCGTACCCTGTTTCAAGCCGAACGCACCATACATACCGGTTTCTTCATCGGCAGTAATCAGCGCAGTCAGCGGACCGTGTTTCAAGGTCTTGTCTTCCATAATGGCCATGATGGCTGCCACACCCATACCGTTGTCTGAGCCTAATGTGGTACCTTTAGCCTTCACCCATTCGCCGTCTACATAAACCGGAATAGGATCTTTTTCAAAATCATGCTGTGTATGTTTGTCTTTCTGAGGAACCATGTCCATGTGAGCCTGAAGGATGACAGACTTCCGGTCTTCCATACCCGGAGTGGCCGGTTTGCGATAGATTATGTTTCCAGCCTCATCCTGAAATGATTCCACACCTACCTGCTTGCCGAATTCCAGCAAGAAAGCCTGAATTTTTTCCAAATGTCCAGACGGACGAGGAATTTGCGTCAACGAATAGAAATGCTTCCACACATTCTGCGGAGCCAAAGAAAGAATTTCGTTCATATTATATTTTTTGATTTTATTCCGGAAAAGCAATTTCACTTCCCGGTCCGTTTCTTATTTACAAGTGGTAAGGCTACAAGCCCGTAAACACCCAACAAAATTAATAAAAAGGTTTGAATACCGTGCACCAGCAGGGCAAATATTCCGGCATCTTCCTTTCCTACCCCATACATCATCATCATGGTAATGACCGCAAAGTGCCACGGACCTGCTCCGTTAGGGGTAGGAACGGCCACGGCGATACTGCCCACCACAAACATCACCAGTCCAGGCATCCAGCCCAATGAGGCAGAAAAGTCAAAGCAATAAAAGCTTACATAAAATTGCAGGAAATAGCATGCCCAGATGCCCACGGTGTAAAAAGCGAACAGCCACGGATGTTTTACATGCCGAAGCGACAAACATCCGGCCCACACATCGTTCAATATGCCGCGCACTTTCGCAAATACCGTCAAATTGCGGACCAGGAAAAACGCCAGCACGCCCAAGGCGAACAGACAGATGAGGGTGATATAAAAGTTGGTGGAAGTAAACAAGCCCGTAAAGAAGCCCATGTTCGTACCGGTCTTTTCAAAGAATGCCGCAAACACACGCGACTGGAGCAACAGCGTCACTACGGTAATCAGCAGCACACAAATGGTATCAATGAGACGCTCCGTCACCACCGTACCCAGCGATTTGGAGAAAGAAACCCCGTCGTACTTCGACAGGATACCACAGCGGGAAACCTCCCCCACACGCGGCACGACCAGATTGGCCGCGTACGACACAAAAACCGCATACACACTGTTCGACACCTTGGGGTATTCACCTAACGGGGCTAACGTCAGATTCCAGCGCCAGCCGCGGAACAGATGTCCCAACACACCAAACACCAGCGAAAAGGCCATCCAGCCATAATTCATGCCGCCATCCAGCACGCTCCACACACGCCGGAAATCAAAATCGTGGTATGTCCAAAGCAGAATAGCCGCTCCGAGTACCAACGGAAGCGCTATCTGGAAGACCTTATTTAGTACTTTTTTTAAACCTGTTCGTTCCAAAATCAGTCTGTATATAAAGATTTATGTTTAACTTTGCAAGTCACAAAGATAATACGAACATTTAAAACCTGAGGTATGAAATTAGTTAAACCTAAAAAGTTTTTAGGACAACACTTTCTGAAAGACCTGCAAGTGGCACAAGACATAGCCGACACGGTAGACGCCTGCCCGGCCCTTCCCGTTCTCGAAGTAGGTCCCGGAATGGGAGTTCTCACCCAATACCTGCTGAAAAAAGACCGCCCGCTCAAGGTGGTGGAGCTGGATTTTGAATCGGTGGCTTACCTGCGTGAGAATTTTCCGCAATTAGGAGACCATATCATCGAGCAGGATTTCCTGAAAATGGACCTCCGGCAACTTTTCGACGGACAGCCTTTTGTGCTGACCGGCAACTATCCCTACAACATTTCCAGCCAGATATTCTTCAAGATGCTCGACTACAAGGACTTGATTCCCTGCTGCACGGGCATGATTCAGAAGGAAGTGGCCGAACGCATCGCGGCTCGTCCGGGCAACAAGACCTACGGCATCCTGAGCGTACTGATTCAAGCCTGGTACAGCGTGGAATACCTGTTCACCGTACACGAACATGTGTTCAATCCTCCTCCCAAGGTGAAGAGCGCCGTCATCCGCATGACCCGCAACGAGACCAAGGAGTTGGGATGCAACGAACAGTTGTTCAAGCAGATTGTCAAGACAACATTCAACCAGCGCCGCAAGACGCTCCGCAACTCCATATCTCCGATTCTGGAGAAAGGAAATCCGCTCAGTGCCGACCCTATCTTCAACAAACGGCCTGAACAGCTTTCCGTACAAGACTTCATCGACCTGACCAACCGGGTGGAAGAAGCCTTGAATTCCTCAGCCGCAAAGGCCGAGTGACCCTGCACACGAGACTTACAGACTACGATAACAACCCTCATCAGGAGTTTACAAGATGAATAGCGAAGATATTAAATTAGTCACCGAACTGATCGAGAAGAAAGATTCCGACCAGTTAAAAGAAGTCATCAAGGACCTGCATCCGGCCGACATCGCCGAGCTGTGCAATGAGCTGGACGCAGAAGATGCCCGCTTCATCTACCTGCTGCTGGACAACGAAACGGCAGCCGACGTACTGATTGAAATGGACGAGGATGCCCGAAAGAAATTCCTCGAAATACTTCCCCCTGAAACCATCGCCAAGCGCTTTGTCGACTACATGGATTCGGACGATGCCGTAGACATCATCCGTGAAATGGACGAGGACAAGCAGGAAGAGGTGCTTTCACACATTGAAGACATCGAACAGGCAGGCGACATCGTCGACTTGCTGAAATACGACGAAGACACCGCCGGTGGTTTGATGGGTACGGAAATGGTGATTGTGAATGAGAACTGGAGTATGCCCGAATGCCTGCGCGAAATGCGACTGCAGGCAGAAGAAATGGACGAAATATATTATGTATATGTGGTAGACGACGACGAGCGTCTGCGCGGTGTATTCCCGCTGAAAAAGATGATTACCAGTCCGTCGGTTTCCAAGGTAAAACACGTGATGAAGAAGGACCCGATTTCCGTCCATGTGGATACGCCCATTGAAGAGGTGGTGCAGACCATTGAAAAGTATGACCTGGTGGCCGTTCCCGTGGTCGACAGCATCGGCCGCCTGGTAGGGCGCATCACCGTAGACGACGTAATGGATGAGGTTCGTGAACAAGCCGAACGCGATTACCAGTTGGCATCCGGTTTGTCACAGGACGTAGAAACAGACGACAACGTGTTCCGCCAGACCACCGCGCGCCTTCCGTGGCTGCTCATCGGTATGCTGGGTGGAATCGGTAACTCCATGATTCTGGGCAACTTTGACTCTACCTTTGCCGCTCATCCGGAAATGGCGCTTTACATTCCCCTTATCGGTGGAACGGGAGGAAACGTGGGAACCCAGTCCTCCGCATTGGTCGTGCAAGGTCTGGCCAACAGCTCACTGAACGCCGAAAACACTTTCAAGCAGGTGTTGAAAGAATCCGTTGTAGCCCTTATCAACGCCACCATCATTTCCATGCTGGTGTATATCTACAACTTCATTCGTTTCGGTGCTACGGCTACGGTCAGCTATTCGGTATCCATCAGCCTGTTTGCCGTGGTCATGTTTGCCTCCATTTTCGGCACCCTGGTGCCCATGACCCTGGAAAAACTGAAAATCGACCCGGCCATTGCCACCGGACCGTTTATCTCCATTACCAACGACATTATCGGTATGCTCATGTACATGGGAATCACCGTATTATTATCCTAAATTTTTGTTAAAGAAAAACGCAAGGGCGTTTGAGGTAAAACGCAAGTACATTTTACTTCAAACGCACTTGCGTTTTGATCAAAACGTCTTTGCGTTTTCTTTCAAACGCAAGGGCGTTTTTTTCACCCCCTCTACAAGCCCTTCTGAGCCACATTCCTCGTCTTTTTATTTCTAAAAATGATTCTTACCTTATAGTTTTTTTCTGAAAAAGTATGAAAATCAGATTTTTTTTCTTTAATTTGTAAGAACCTTTACTAATGGTAAAGAAAAAACTAGGATATTATACTCTTTAAAATCTATATACGATGGAAGTAAATGAAACCAACCGCCCATTAACCGAAACTCCGATGGAACAACCCATTGAAGCACCGGTTCCTACTGTTGAAGACACCGAAAAGGAAACATCCGCTCCCAAACAGACACTGGAAGAAGTGGTGCAACGCCTCAAGGAAATCAACGAGAAAAACGACCTGACCGACAAGCAGGAAATCGATTCACTTAAACAAACGTTCTACAAATTACAAAAAGCCAAATCAGAAGCGGCACGGAAAGCTTTCATCGACGAAGGGGGAAAGGCAGAAGACTTCACTCCGGAAACAGAACCGGCAGAAGAAGAATTCAAAGCTGTCATGAACGCCATCAAGGAAAAGAGAAATGCCTTAGCGGCTGCACAGGAACAGGAAAAGGAAGAAAACCTGACCAAGAAACTGGGTATCCTGGAAAGAATGAAGTTCCTGACCGAATCGCAGGAAGATACCAACAAGATATACGACGAATTTAAGAAATTGCAGCAGGAATGGAATGAAATAGGCCAGATTCCGGTAGCGAAAGTAAATGAACTGTGGAAGACTTACCAGCTTTACACCGAGAAATTCTATGACATGGTGAAGCTGAACAACGAATTCCGCGAATATGACTTCAAGAAAAACCTGGAACAGAAGACCCGCTTGTGCGAAGCTGCAGAAAAACTGGCCGAAGAGCCTGACGTAATTTCTGCTTTCCACCAGCTGCAGAAGCTTCATCAGGAATTCCGTGCCATCGGCCCGGTAGCTAAAGACCTGCGCGAAGAAATCTGGAGCCGTTTCAAGGCTGCCTCTACGGTTGTCAACAAACGCCACCAGCAGCATTTTGAAGAACTGAAAGAAAAAGAACAGAATAACCTGGACCAGAAGACGGTGATTTGCGAAATCGTGGAAGGTATGGAATATGACACCTTCACTACTTTTGCTGACTGGGAAGACAAGACCAATGAAATCCTTGCCCTCCAGGCCAAATGGAAAACCATCGGCTATGCTCCGCAAAAGATGAACGTCAAGATTTTCGAACGTTTCCGCGCTGCCTGCGATGAATTCTTCCGCCGGAAAGCTGCTTTCTTCAAATCTGTGAAGGAAACAATGGCAGCCAACCTGGAAAAGAAAAAAGCGTTCTGCGAAAAGGCTGAAGCCCTGAAAGAAAGTACCGACTGGAAAGAAACGGCTGAAATCCTGACCAAGCTCCAGAAAGAATGGAAGACCATCGGTCCGGTTGCCAAGAAACATTCAGATGCCGTATGGAAACGTTTTATAGGTGCCTGCGATTATTTCTTTGAACGGAAAAACAAAGCGACTTCTTCACAACGCTCGGAAGAAGTGGAAAACCTGGCCAAGAAAGAAGATGTCATTAAGCGTATGGCTGCCCTGGAAGCTGCCGGAACTGCAGACGATGCAACTGCCGAACAAGTACGTGCCCTGATGAAAGAATGGAATGCCATCGGCTTCGTTCCTTTCAAGGAAAAAGACCGTCTGTATAAAGAATTCCATGCATTGGTAGACAAGCTGTTCGACCGCCTGCACCTGTCGGCTACCGAAAAACGTCTGAGCAGTGTACGCACTAACGGCAACAAGGAAGGAAATCTTTACCGCGACCGTGAACGCCTGGTTCGCACTTACGAAGGACTGAAAAACGACATCCAGACCTACGAAAACAACCTTGGCTTCCTGAATTCTTCTTCCAAAAAGGGAAATACACTGGTGGCCGACATCACCCGCAAGATTGAGCGCCTGAAGAAAGACATGGAACTGGTGCTGAAGAAAATCAAGGACATTGATGAAAGCTTGAAAGAAAAAGAATAAAAACAGCTTACTCAAGCAAATCTTATTACCCCAAGAGGTATCCATATCCATGGATACCTCTTTTTTTACCTTAATCTTTCACAAGAATTTCATTCAACTGTAAAAACTTCACACAAACATTCTATGTTTACCATATTTTTGAAAAATAATCGCATAAATATTTTATTATTTGCCCAAAACAGTTTAAATTAAAGCCAAATTTCAAAAACAAATATTTCCACAACATACAAATAACAAATAAAATATCAGCAAAACATAATTCCGAATGATTTAAAAACATAAAATAAACTATTCTTAATATGAAAATGAAATCACTATTAGGGATTATGCTTTCCCTGGGTATTCTGCAATCCTGCCAGAATGACGAAACAAACATCATCCAGAATGAAGTGAATAAAAATGGCATCACATTCTCTTCCATCATAGATGATGCACAAAATTCCAGAGCTTACGATACGTCGTGGGAAGCCAATGACGTAATTGGTGTATTTATGCTGGCCAATAGCAATCAAAATGTACTGGACACAAACATTCCTTATACCACCTCTAAGGGAGACGGCTATTTTATAAGCCAAAATAGTCCCATATACTATCCGGAAGGCAAGATTACGGTCGACTTCATTGCATATTATCCTTATAGTGAAACTATTAGTGACTATAAAAACTATCCCATTGATTTGAGTAACCAGACCAAACAAAACGCCATCGACTTGATGACTGCAGTAAACCTGACAGGCCGTGACCAAACTTCTACACAAGGTAACCTACAATTCAAGCATCTGCTGGCTAAATTGGTGCTGAACTTGAAATCTACTTCTGGAAGTTCCTTAAAAGGTATCAAGGCTTCTATCAGCGGACTGCAAGTAAAAGGTACAGCTAATCTTTCCAATGGTAGCATTACTCCTTCCGGTGAAGCAACTGACTTCTCTTTATATATAAATGAGGAAGCCACACAAGCAGAAGCCATTCTGTTGCCTCAAGCCTTGAGCGGAAAACTGAAAATCAAACTGGAACTGAACGGACAGAGCAAAGAAATTGAGACTGAGATTTCTGGAAGCATTGAGAAAGGCTACAAATATATATATAATGTAAATGTGAATTACCAGGGAGGAGAGATTACGACCGACCCAGAAGCAAAATATACGAAATGGTTTGAAACGCCGGTAATTACTGAGTCACAACTGAATCAATCTAATATAAAATACGTTACTCATTATACCGGAATAACTTATGACGAAGCTCCACTCAACGGTATTGAGATCCGTAATTATAGTATGCTATACGATACCAATCTGAAAATTGCTTACTGGGTATCCTATCCATTATGCGGATGGTATCTGGAAGGAAACATAGGCCGTACGGAGGATTGGGGTTATGACCCTAAAATAGCAACTAACCTTCAAGCGAATCTCAAAAAAGGTATCAGTAATTACAGTAGAGGTCATCAGATTCCGAGTGGTGATAGACAGCGTAAAGACTGCGACATGAATAATCAGACTTTCTATTACACCAATATGACTCCGCAATTACAAAATGGATTGAATGGAGATATTTGGGCTCAACTAGAAGGCGCTGTCAGAGGCTGGAGTAGTGGGATAGACACACTATACGTAGTAACAGGTGCGATGCCTACTACGGCAACTGATAAGCAAATACAATATGCTAAAGATAATAATGGAAAAAATATAGCAATACCCAAATATTACTTCAAAGCATTAGCCCGTAAAGTAGGTGGAAACTATCAGACAATCGCTTTTAAACTTGACCATAAGGCATATAGCGATACACAATATATGAAATATGCTATCAGCGTATCAGAACTTGAGAATATGACAGGGTTCACTTTCTTTCCATCATTACCTTCTGAGGTAAAAAAGACGCTAAATACATCGCAATGGAATTAAATCTATCTGATACAGAATCTACAAACTTTCTAAATAAATTAGTATGAAAATCTCGAATCTACTGTACATGGGGGCATTATCAACCCTAGCTCTAATGAGTTGTACAAACAATGACGACAACAGCGAATGGTACGGAAGTGAAGGCATCGTATTTACCACAGCTATTCAGTCAAGAGTTTCAGGTAACACTTGGAATGCAAACGACGAAGTAGGTATTTACATGATGAACGCAGGAAGTGGAATTGAGGCTGCAACCGCACAAAACAAAAAGTACATTGCACAGACCAACGGCACACTGACTGCTGCTCCTGGTAATGGCATTTATCTCCCTGAAAGCGGGAATGTAGACTTCATTGCATATTATCCTTATACCACAAGTGTAAGCGGCAATAAGCTTGCGGTGAATGTATCTGACCAGAGCAATCCGGCTGCCATCGACTTGATTTATTCAAATGGTACTAAAGGAGTAGCAGCAACTACTGCCACCACTATTAGTCTGGGATTTACACACCAACTGACTAAAGTCACCCTGAATGTAACCAAAGATGAAACAATTGAAACTCTTAACGGATTGGGTGTAAACATTAAGGGTATCAGTACAGAAGGTGAATTTAACTTGGCTGACGGAACACTGACTGCTACAGCAGGAACCAACAATAAAGATGTAGCGATGTACATAGATGCACAAGGTACAACAGCTACGGCTACAGCCATCATTCTCCCAACAGCTGCAAGCACCGACCAGACGTCACTCAACCTGACTTTTAACCTCAACGGTCAATCATTCACCCATACAATCAGTGACGCAAGTATTTTTGAAAAAGGAACAAATGTAAGCTTTAATGCAAAACTATCCATCAACAATGGGAAACCGGTTGTTACAGTAGGAAATGCAACAATCAACAACTGGACTGAAAAACCAGGCGGAGATATTAATGTTGATTTCGACGGTGGAACTCAACCAGGTGGAGAAACTGTGGTCTTTGAGGAATCATTCGCTACCAGCCAGGGCAACTTCGAAATAGACAACAAGCAACTTCCAGAAGGTGGAACATTCGTTTGGAAACACGATGCTGGGACTCCTGAAGGAGGAAATCCATATTATTATATGAAAGCCAGCGCATTTATCAATAAAGCCGCAAAAGCATCAGAAAGCTGGCTAATATCTCCTGAAGTAGACTTATCTACAGCTACAAATGCAACTTTAACCTTCATGCATATCATTAACTATGCAGGTGACATGCAAACTCAACAAACTTTGTGGGTAACCGAAACATCTACTGAAAACTGGCAACAAGTAACAATTCCAAACTATCCAGCTGGAAATAACTGGAACAAAGTTTCTTCAGGAAATATTGACTTATCCGCTTATGCCGGTAAAAAAATCAAGTTTGCATTCAAATATGTAAGTACCACAGCAGCTGCTGCAACATGGGAAGTATATGATGTGAAAGTCGTTGCTAATGGAGAAGGAGGAGGAACTGTTGATCCAGAGCCTGAACCTGGTGAAGAGAAAACCTTTTTCACAGAAGCCATGAACAATGACGGAAAAGAAGCTAATAAAGTTAAAATCGGGACATTTACAGGATGGGATAATTCAAACTTGACCTTCAGTGATGAAAGTGGAACTGCTGATGTACGCAGCATTGCCCATAAAACAGAAAGCAATCCAAGCGAAACAGCAAAAGTCAATAATGTATGGCTTCCATCAGGAAAAGATAGCAAACTTACAATTTCGGGAATCAATACAACAGGCTATAGCAAATTCAAACTTTCATATGAAGCTGGGGCTAATGCAAGTATTGACCTAAATATTTTAAAAGTAGCTTTTAATACTCAAAGTCTTACAATACCAAGCAAAGTTATATCTGGACAAAATATCTTCTATACAATAGAAACCGTATTTGAAGCGACAGGCTCTGAAAATTCAACTTTAGAATTCTCAGCTACAGCAAGTGATAACACCGCTGGATTAAGAATTTATAATATTAAACTTATTGGATTACCTAAATAAAGAAACTGACCAATAAATTTAACCTACTAAAGAGAACATGAAAAAGCTCTATAAAACTTTTTCATGTTCTCTTTCACCCCTATAAAATAACACTAAACTAATAATTATTTTTTATGAAACACAAATTACTGTTCTTCATGGCATTCTTCCTTCCTTGCCTTGTCTTTGCACAAGGAAATGTAAGCGTGAAAGGAAGTGTGATCGGAGCAGTAAGCAATGACCCTATTCCAGGTGTAATTGTGACGGTGACAGAACTGAACCGCCAAGTCACAACCGACGCGGACGGAAACTTCACCATCCGAAATATTCAGCCGGGAACTTACGTCATTCAGCTTAACTCCGTAATGATTACGCCCAAGAATGTCTCCATTGAAGTAGAAAACTTAGGCGTAACTGAACTAAAACCTATCCGAGTAACTGAACTTAACGCAAACGAAGACGTGTCTATGATTGGCATCATCGATGCCGGCATGGTGGATGACGACGTGGAAACCTCCGGGCAGGACGTCAGCTCTACCGTGATTCTGTCAAATGATATTTTCCTGAATAAAGCTGCCTATCAACTTTCACCCGCACGCTTCTCTCCACGTGGATACAACAGCACGCAGGAGGTTAAATACATCAATGGCGTGGAATTCAACGACCAGAACAGGGGTGTATTCAACTATGCAGCAGTAGGCGCACTGAACGACATGACACGTAACGGTGATGTCACCAACTTCACAGCTCCTTCGTCCTTTACTTTTGGTGAGTTGGGAGGTACGGAAAACATCAACATGCGTGCCAGCAGCTATACTCCTGGAGGAAAGTTAACCTTAAGCTATACCAACCGAAACTATTATCTCCGTGGCATGTTTACCTACTCTACCGGACTGAAGGACAACGGATGGGCATTCACGACTTCTATTGGTGGACGCTATTCGAATGAAGGTAACATCGACGGAACTTTCTACAAGAACGTTTCTTTCGCCTTCTCTGCTGAAAAGCAATGGAAAGGAGGAGAACATAGTCTGTCAATGGTAGCTTTCGTATCACCGGTACAGCGTGGGCAGCAAGGTAGTTCTTACCGCGAAGTGTATGAACTGACAGGAAACTACCTTTACAACCCGAACTGGGGATACCAGAACGGAGAGAAAAGAAATGCAAAGGTGGTTACGGCATTCGACCCGACTGCCATCATTTCGCACATCTGGAAAATCAACGATAATATGACGCTGACTACAGGTGTGGGAGCACATTATGCCCGCTACGGTAATACGGCCCTGAACTGGTACAATGCTCCTGACCCTCGCCCGGATTACTATCGCTACCTTCCTTCGTATTTTGAAGATGAAATGGTACAACTAAGATACAAAGAGTTGTGGCGTACTAACCAGACCAGCTTTACACAAATCAACTGGGATGACCTCTACCTGGCTAATGCCAACAACATTCGTAATGGTAACGGAGCAGCTGTTTACATGCTGGAAGAACGTCGCAGTGACCTGTTGGAAACTTCATTCAACTCTACTTTGAACGCACGCATGAGCCGTCATTTCGACATCACAGCCGGAGTCGGTGCACGCTACACTCAGTCACGCCAGTTCAAGACCGTGGCCGACCTGCTGGGAGCAGAATATGTGCTGGATATTGATAAATTTGCAGAACAAGACTTCTCTGGTGATCCGGACAAAATTCAGAACGACTTGAACCGCCCGCAGAGAAAAGTGTACGAAGAAGGAATTTTCGGTTACAACTATAACCTGAACATTTATTCACTGAATGCCTGGATAGTGAATCAGTATCATTCACGTTATTGGGATTACTATTACGGAATGAAGCTGACTTACACCAGCTTCCAGCGTGATGGTAAAATGCGTAACGGACGTTATCCGGACAGTTCTTTCGGCAAAGGTGCGCGCCATCAGTTCACAGACTTAATGGTAAAGGGAGGACTGACCTACAAGTTCAACGGACGTCACATGATTAACGCCAACATCAGTTATGGAAGTGAAGCTCCGTTGCCCAACGAAGCATACGTATCACCGCGTATCACAGACCGTACCATTGATGACATGAAGAGTGGACGGGTTCTCTCTGCCGACATCAACTACATCTTCTCTACTCCTCATCTGGCCGGACGTATCGGAGTGTTCCAGACTAATTTCTATGACCAGATGGAACGCAGCAGCTACTATGACGGCATTGAAGGAACATTCATCAACCACGTGTTGTATGGAGTAAACCGCATTCACAGAGGTATTGAGCTGGGAGCGACCTACAAACTGGATGACCATTGGAGCTTCGACCTGGCTGGAACCGTAGGTGAATATTATTACAGCAATAACCCTGACGGTATCAAGAACTCCGAAAACGGAAAGATAGTGGAAAGAGAACAAGTATACATGAAGGATGTTTACGTAGGTGGAGTTCCACAGATTGCCGGTACATTCGGAATCCGTTACTTCATCAAATACTGGTTCCTGGGGGCCAACCTGAACGGATTTGCACGCAACTACATCGAAGCTGCTCCCCTCCGCCGTCTGGCTTCAAGCTACACAGAAGTAACTCCGTATAACCAGTATTACGATGCCTTCAAGCAGTTGACCACACAAGAACGTTTCCCGGCAGCCTATACATTAGACTTGTCTATCGGAAAAATTTTCTACTTGCCTGGAAGACAATCTATCAACTTCAATCTTTCTCTGAACAATGTATTGAACAAGAAAGACATTTGTACCGGAGGATACGAACAGGGACGATTTGACCTTGACCATCCGGAACGCTTTGGAGGAAAATACTACTACATGCAGGGCATCAACTGCTTCCTGAATGTGAGCTACCGTTTTTAATCATTAACCTACATAAAACTCAGAATATATGAAACTTTTAAGAAATATCAGTCTGCCACTCATTGCCTCACTCGCTCTCTTTGCTTGTGAACGAGACTATGATGCTCCTCTCTTGACAGAACCTGAATACACAGGTCCGGCAGCCAATATCACGATTTCAGAATTGCGTACACAAAATGCAGCAGCAACTGATAAGGCCCCTATCATCATTACGCAAGACCAGGTACTCAAAGCCGTCATCACAGGTAACGATGAATCAGGAAACATCTTCAAGAAAATCTACTTGCAGGATGAAACGGGTGCCATTGAAATGGAAGTAGACCAAAGCAGTGTGTACAATTATTATCCGGTAGGCCAGACTGTATATGTAGACCTGAACGGATTGAGCATTTCCGTATATGGAGACGAACAGCAATTAGGACATCCGGAAGGATACTTGTATCGTACACCGTGGGAAGATTTCGAAAAACATGTCAGCAAAGACGGATGGGCTAATCCAGAAAATGCCAAGCCTGTTGTAATTGATGACATCAGTACCATCAACGCTGCTCCCGATAACTATAAATTCAAATTAGTGCAATTTACCGGAGTTACTTTCCAGAACGGTGGTAAGGGTATCTTTGCTCCAGAAGATGGTTATGGTGAAGAAAACATTACCGACAGTCATGGAAATACTATCATGATTCGTACCAGCAATTATGCCAGCTTTGCAGGTAATAAACTTCCAGAAGGAAAAGGTAATGTAACAGGTATCTTAGGAAGATTCAGAGGTACTTGGCAGCTTACTTTACGTACTGCTAATGACGTAAGCGACTTTACCGGAAGCAATGAAGAAGAAGGTGGAAATGAAGGCGGAGAAACCCCGAGTGGTGAAACTGTTTTATTCCAAGAATCTTTTGGAACTCCTGAAAAGAGTGGAAATTACTGGCCTAAAATCGCCGAATACACAGGTTTTGATAATCCTGGATTCTTCGAAGATGAATCAGGAAAGGCTGATGTACGCATAGGCTCCGCTTATCCTGCTAACGTGTGGTTCCCAAAAGGATCTGACATTAATCTGAAAGTAAAAGGCATAAACGGGCAAGGTGCTACTAAAGCCACATTAAAATATCAGGTAGGATGCAATGTTTATAATTCAGGAGAAACACAAGACCTAAATACACTGAAAATTAAATGCAACGGTACAGAACTCCCCTTATCGAGTAAAGTGGTCAGTGGAGAAAATCAAGAAGGTAACAAACCTTTTGAGTTTGAAATTAAAGACATAAATATTTCAAATAATACAACTTTAGAATTTTATACAACCGCAGCAGATAACACGTATGGGTTGCGATTATTCAGCGTCAAACTCTATGTTCCAGGAAGTGGAAGTGGCAGCACCGGTGGTGACGGAGGTACAACCATAGAACCCACTCCAAGCAATTAATGCACACATCAAACCATGAAAGTTATGAATAAACGATTGCTTATTTTCACTTTGTTCATTACTTGTGTATATACCACCAGTCTGTTTGCACAAGACAGACTGGGTGTTTATGCAGCCGCATTCTATAATTTAGAAAACCTTTGGGACACGGTGGACGACCCTAACAACGAAGGGGATGATGACTTCACTCCGGAAGGAAAGTATGAATGGACTCAGACCAAGTATGAACAAAAGTTACAGAATATTGCCAAGGTAATCTCTCAATTGGGAAGAGATTATTGTCCGGCAGGCCCTGCTATCATCGGTATCTCGGAAGTGGAAAACCGGAAAGTTTTGGAAGACCTGACAAAAACTGCTCCCATCAGTGGAACGGGATATGAAATCGTACATTTCGAATCGCCCGACCACAGAGGTATTGACGTAGCAGCCTTGTACAACCCGAAACTATTCAAGCTGATTGATGCCAGAACCTATCCTTTCAACAAGCCGGATATGCCGCACTATAAAACCCGCGACATTCTGCTGGTAAGTGGTATACTGGCCGGGGAACCGTTTCACCTGATTGTAAATCACTGGCCTTCACGCTATGGTGGCTCCGCTTCTTCTCCGCTGAGAGAATTTGCTGCCAGCATCGTGAAACACATTGGCGATTCTATCCATGCACAGAACCCAGAAGCAAAAGTGCTCATTGTGGGTGACTTGAATGATGACCCGTTCAACAAGAGCTGTAGCGAGGTACTGGGTGCTAAAAAGAATATTAAAGAGGTAAAACCTGACGGATATTACAATGCTACCTGGAAATTGTACGATCAGGGTATCGGTTCTCTCTGCTACCAGAACCAATGGAATTTGTTCGACCAGCAGATTATATCAGGCAACCTGATTGGTAAAGACCGCAGCACATTGAAATTCTGGAAGAGCGAAGTATTCAACCGTCCATTCCTACTTCAAAAGGAAGGAAAATACAAAGGGTATCCACTTCGTACATTCTCGGGTACTACATTCCAGAATGGATTCAGCGACCACTTACCGACCCTCACCTATTTTGTCAAGGTAATGAAGTAAGAGAAAACATATCTCTTCATAAAGAAAGGCGTTCCGTCCACACAATCGGAACGCCTTTCTTATTTCATTTAAAACCTCTTCAAATACCCTTTAAACTACTACGTAGTAGTTCCTCCGTTACCTCGTAGTAACAGACCGACTACTACGCGGTAATTCATTCATTACTACGTAGTAAAATTTCCTCCAAATCTTCCGGTACATAGACCTTGCCGCTAAATTGCGAAGCTGCTTCTGCCGTATAGCGCTCTTTACGGGTAGCCAGTGTCTTGTCTTCCGTGTGGTACAACAGCAGATTCTTCACTCCAAGCTGAGCTGCTAACCGTCCGGCATCCAAAGCCGTGCTATGATGCTTCTCGTAGGGTTTGAACCGTTCCCGGTCTTCATACAAGCAGAACGCCTCACACAGCAGCCAGTCGGCTCCTTCCACATACATCTGGTTGCATGCGTTATAAGGTTCATCACCCAAACAAACCAGCGATTGCCCGTCGGGAAGACAGGTACGGAAACCAAACTGTTTCTCCTTTGTAGAAGCGATGTCAAAGCATTCCACTTCCAGGCCGATGGCCTGAAATTTTTCTCCGCTCTTCACCTCACACAACAGTATCTCTTCTCCTAAGCGTGCCACAATCTTCTTGGGTAAAGTCATCCGGCAAATCCAGTCGAGCACCTGTACCACCTTGTCATGCCCATATATGCGCAGCTCGCCCTGGTACTCTCCCTTCTGAATAGCCTGAGCCACCATGCGAATCATCCATATCACACCCAGTATATGGTCGGTGTGTGCATGCGTCACAAATATCTCATGAATGCCCGACAAAGGGATATGTGCTTTCTGCAACTGCGACAGAATGCCGTTGCCTCCTCCGGCATCCACTAAAAAGTATTTATCCTCCCGGCACAAGGCAAAACAGGTATTATAGCAGGCTACGGTGGCCGCATTTCCCGTACCTAACATGATAAGCTTCATCGAATTTTCCATACAATGTATCCTTTTAAACACGGCACAAAGATACAAATTTCCTGCTTTTATTTTTTTAACACATAAGGATTCTTACCACTATCCCCCTCTTCCCTCAAAATAAGGCACCGAGATTCCAACGTAAACATAAAATACAATAAGCCCCTTGCAGGAAACTTTTCCTATTCCTCACGTAAGATATTGAAAATTCGATTTTTCGGGTTGTTGTACTTTTGCCAATAAGCCTGCACGGGAAATTACCTTTTATACATATTGTATGAACTACAAAAACACCGCATCACAATATTGTACCAAATAAGATATTTACCCTATTGAACAATAAGGTTTTACAACCCACAAAGCCCCTATTGCATATATCAATAAAAAAAACGTCCTTTGCGGTGTAGACAGAAAAATGCTTATGGAATACACTGAACAATTAGCCAATAATCACATCTCAGTAGACTGCGTGGTCATCGGATTCGATGGAGAGAAACTAAAGGTGTTGCTCGTAAAAAGAATGGGGGAAGAAAGTGGAGAAGTTTTCCACGATATGAAACTCCCCGGGAGCCTTATCTATATGGATGAGGACTTGGATGATGCAGCCAAACGAGTGCTTCGTGATTTGACTGGACTCAAGAACGTAGACCTGATGCAGTTCAAGGCGTTCGGTTCAAAGGACCGTACCAAGAATCCCAAAGATGTTCACTGGCTGGAAAGAGCCGAAAAGGCCAAAGTGGAACGAATCGTAACCATCGCCTACTTTGCCATGGTAAAAATAGACAAGACTCTCAACAAGAACTTGGATGAATACAAGGCAGAATGGGTGGCACTGGAAGAAGTGAAGGACCTGGCATTCGACCACAATCTGATTATTGCAGAAGCCATGAAGTTTATCCGGCAGCACATCGAATTCAACCCGTCGTGTATCTTCGAACTGCTTCCACGGAAATTTACTGCTCTGCAACTGCGAATGCTGTATGAGGTGATTTACGGCAAGGCATTGGATGTACGCAACTTCCATAAGAAGATTTCCATGATGGAATACATCGTACCGACGGAAGAATACGAACAGGGAGTATCTCACCGGGCCGCAAGGTATTACCGGTTTGACCGGAAAATCTACAACAAGACAAGAAGATAATTTTAAAAGACTATATAACGATGTACGTATTAGGTTATGACATAGGAAGCTCGTCAGTAAAGGCGAGTCTGGTCAATGTAGAAAGCGGAAAATGTGCAGCATCTGCCTTTTTCCCGAAAACAGAAGCGCCTATCCTCGCTGTCAAACAGGGATGGGCTGAACAGGACCCACAGAGCTGGTGGGATAATTTGAAACTGGCTACACAAGCCGTTCTCACTGCTTCTGGTGCAAAAGCGGAAGAAATCAAGGCTATCGGTATTTCTTATCAGATGCACGGTCTGGTCTGCGTGGACAAGAACCAGCAGGTACTCCGTCCTTCTATTATATGGTGTGACTCCAGAGCTGTACCATACGGTCAGAAGGCATTTCAGACATTGGGAGAAGCACAATGCTTGTCACACCTGCTGAACTCACCGGGCAACTTCACGGCTTCCAAACTGGCCTGGGTAAAAGAAAACGAGCCGGAGGTATATGAACGTATCTATAAGGTGATGCTTCCGGGTGACTATATCGCCATGCGACTGACAGGAGAAATCTGCACGACAGTTTCCGGATTGTCGGAAGGTATGTTCTGGGATTTCAAGGAAAACAAGGTAGCTGATTTCTTGCTGGATTATTACGGTATCGACGCATCCTTGCTGGCTGACATCCGTCCGACTTTCTCTGAACAGGGTAAAGTAACGGAAAAATTAGCTGCCGAATTAGGATTGAAAGCCGGTACTCCGGTGACTTACCGCGCCGGTGACCAACCGAACAATGCTCTTTCTCTGAATGTATTCAATCCGGGTGAAATTGCTTCTACAGCTGGCACTTCCGGAGTAGTATACGGAGTGAACGGTAGTGTCAACTACGACCCGAAGTCACGCGTCAACACATTTGCACACGTCAACCACACTGCTTCACAGACTCGTCTGGGCGTATTGCTCTGCATCAACGGTACGGGTATCCTCAATTCGTGGATGAAACGCACATTGGCTTCCGACCTCAGCTATGCAGAAATGAACGAAGTTGCCGCTCAGGCTCCTATCGGTGCTGCCGGCATCAGTATCCTTCCGTTTGGTAACGGAGCTGAACGCATGCTGCAGAATCAGGAAATCGGATGTTCTATTCAGGGTGTCAACTTCAACCTGCATAACCGCAGCCACCTGCTTCGTGCCGCTCAAGAAGGTATTGTATTCTCCTTCCGCTACGGTATCGACATCATGAAGGGTATGGGAATGGATGTACGGAAAATTCACGCCGGACATGCCAACATGTTCCTGAGTCCGCTGTTCCGCGACACGCTGGCCGGAGTCACAGGTGCTACCATCGAACTCTATGACACAGACGGTTCAGTAGGAGCTGCCAAGGGAGCCGGAATGGGTGCAGGCATCTACCGCGACAATGTGGAAGCTTTTGCTACTCTCGACAAACTGGCTGTCATTGAACCGAAGGCTGCCGACGAAACCGCATACGCCGACGCATACGCACGTTGGAAAGAATGTCTCGAAAAATCAACAAACAATTAAATATAACAATTCATTAACTTATAAAACAAAGATATTATGGCAACAAAAGAGTACTTTCCGGGTATTGGAAAAATCAAATTTGAAGGTGTAGAGAGCAAAAACCCGATGGCTTTCCGTTATTATGATGCAGAAAAAGTCATCCTGGGCAAACCGATGAAAGAATGGTTGAAATTCGCTATGGCATGGTGGCACACATTGTGCGCTGAAGGTGGCGACCAGTTCGGTGGCGGAACAAAAAGCTTCCCATGGAAAGGAAATCCTGACAAAGTACAGGCTGCAAAAGATAAAGTAGATGCAGGTTTTGAATTCATGCAGAAAATCGGTATCGAATACTACTGCTTCCACGATGTAGACTTGTGCGACGAAGCAGCTACTATCGAAGAATACGAAGCTAACCTGAAAGAAGTAGTAGCTTACCTGAAACAGAAACAGGCTGAAACTGGTATCAAACTGTTGTGGGGTACTGCTAACGTATTCGGTCATGCACGTTATATGAACGGTGCAGCTACTAACCCTGACTTTGATGTAGTAGCTCGTGCTGCCGTACAGATTAAGAACGCCATCGATGCTACTATCGAACTGGGCGGTACAAACTACGTATTCTGGGGTGGCCGTGAAGGTTACATGTCACTGCTGAACACTGACCAGAAACGTGAAAAAGAACACCTGGCTCAGATGTTGAAACTGGCTCGTGACTATGCACGCAGCAAAGGTTTCCAGGGTACTTTCCTGATTGAACCGAAACCGATGGAACCAAGCAAGCACCAGTACGACGTAGATACTGAAACTGTTATCGGCTTCCTGAAAGCACACGGTCTGGACAAAGACTTCAAGGTAAATATCGAAGTAAACCACGCTACTCTGGCTGGTCACACATTTGAACACGAACTGGCAGTAGCTGTAGACAACAACATGCTGGGTTCTATCGACGCTAACCGTGGTGACTACCAGAACGGATGGGATACTGACCAGTTCCCTATCGACAACTATGAACTGATTCAGGCTATGATGCAGATTATCCGTGGTGGTGGTCTGGGCAACGGTGGTACAAACTTCGATGCGAAGACTCGTCGTAACTCTACTGACCTGGAAGACATCTTCATCGCTCACATCGCTGGTATGGATGCCATGGCACGTGCTTTGGAAAATGCAGCACGTCTGCTGGAAGAATCTCCTTACAAGAAAATGCTGGCTGACCGCTACGCTTCATTCGACAACGGAAAAGGTAAAGAATTTGAAGAAGGCAAGCTGACACTGGAAGATGTAGTAGCATACGCGAAGACTGTAGGTGAACCGAAACAGACCAGTGGAAAACAAGAACTGTATGAGGCTATTGTAAATATGTATTGCTAATACGCTGATTTATCAGTATCCGACCGGCATGCCCGTCGGCGAAAGTCTCTTTCCCGACCGGGTATGCCGGTTTTTATTTTCCATAAAAAACCTATTATCATGAATTACACAGAAAAAGGAAGCAGAAGTTATCTGTTTTCCATCGTACTGGTAGCCGTTTTAGGAGGATTGCTGTTCGGCTACGATACCGCTGTTATTTCAGGAGCGGAAAAAGGTCTTCAGGCTTTCTTCATGGGAGCAGACGATTTCATCTATACAGATACCTGGCACGGTATCACTTCTTCGAGCGCCCTTTTAGGCTGTATTATCGGTAGTGCTTTATCAGGATTTTTTGCTTCCCGTTTCGGAAGAAAGCTTTCTTTGCTGATAGTCGGCATCATGTTCTTTTTATCTGCTTTAGGCTCATACTATCCGGAATTTTTGATATTTCCGTACGGGGAACCCTCCTATTCGCTTCTGTTAGCGTTCAATTTTTACCGCGTCATAGGCGGTGTAGGTGTGGGACTGGCTTCTGCCATCTGTCCGATGTATATTGCCGAAATCGCTCCGAGCAGTATCCGCGGTACCTTAGTTTCCTGGAACCAGTTTGCCATCATCTTCGGTCAGCTGGTAGTCTATTTTGTCAACTTCCTCATCTTGGGAGACCACCTGAATCCGGTAGTAGAAATAGTGGATGGTGTCAACCGCATCATGAATCCGGAAGCTGCTGCCTGGAGTATTGAAACCGGATGGCGACTGATGTTTGTCAGTGAGGCCGTTCCTGCCGGATTGTTTACCCTTTTAGTTTTGTTCGTTCCGGAAACTCCCCGCTACCTGGCCATGACCGGTCGTGACGAAAAAGCCCTGTTTGTATTAAGTCGTATCAACGGTCTGTCACAGGGAAAAGAAATCCTACAGGAAATCAAGGCTACTGCCCATGAAAAGACAGAAAAACTGTTCACTTACGGCTGGATGGTTATTTTTATCGGTATCATGCTGAGTGTATTCCAGCAGGCAGTAGGTATTAACGCCGTACTTTATTTTGCACCGCGTATTTTCGAAAGCATGGGCATGGGCAATCCGATGGTACAAACAGTATTCATGGGAATTGTCAACATCCTGTTCACTTTGTTAGCTGTCTTTACTGTAGAAAAGTGGGGACGCAAGCCTCTGCTCATTTACGGTTCCATCGGTATGGCCATCGGTGCACTCGGAGTAGCCCTCAGCAATGCCGTGACTGGCATCAGCCCTATGGTACCCGTCATCAGCATCATGGTCTACAGTGCATCGTTCATGTTCAGCTGGGGTCCCATCTGCTGGGTGCTCATCGCCGAAATATTCCCCAATACCATCCGTGGCGCAGCCGTAGCCATCGCTGTCGCTTTCCAATGGATATTCAATTTCATCGTCTCATCTACCTTCCTGCCCATGTACAACATGAGTGCCGGAGATATGGGCGACAAGTTTGGCCACATGTTTGTATACGGACTCTACGGAGCTACCTGCATCATTGCAGCCATCTTTGTATGGAAATTAGTACCGGAAACAAAAGGTAAAACCCTAGAAGACATGACACGTTTGTGGAAAGAGCGGAAAAAATAAAGAGGATAACCCAAAAAGGCTTGCAGAAATTCTGAAAGCCTTTTTTATACTGATTCTCATTAGGATGGTCTACATAAAACAGACACCTCATCAGGTGCTATTCGTGCAAATATGAAAAAAGCGATTACCTTTTTCAAGATAATCGCTTTTTTCTGAGTGATCCGCCTGGGGCTCGAACCCAGGACCCCAACATTAAAAGTGTTGTGCTCTACCTGCTGAGCTAGCGAATCAATCCTTTGTTGTATCGGTTATTTCCCGATTGCGAGTGCAAAGGTAGATGTTTTTATAGTAACTACCAAATATTATTGGAATATTTTTTCAATAAATTTAAACATAGCCTAATTATCAACTACTTAGACACATCTTCTTTTAACGCTTTCTGATAACAGCAACGGCACAAAGGTTCATATTCCTCCTTTTCACCCAGCAACACCCTCTTATCATTAAGCACGGTACGATGCGAAACATAGGCCAAGTTGCCACACTTCACACAAATGGCATGCACCTTAGTTACTTCGTCTGCAATGGCACACAATGCAGGAATCGGCCCAAACGGAACTCCTTTAAAATCCATATCAAGCCCTGCGATAATAACCCGCACGCCGCGATTGGCCAGTTCGTTACACACTTCGGGTAATCCATCATCAAAAAACTGAGCCTCATCAATACCTACCACATCTATCTCCGACGTAAACAAAAGGATACTAGCGGAAGAATCAATCGGAGTAGATTTGATACTGTTATTATCGTGTGACACTACTTCTTCCTCTGAATAACGGGTATCGATAGACGGCTTGAATATCTCTACACGCTGATGCGCAAAAGTAGCCCTGCGCAAACGCCGTATCAACTCTTCCGTTTTACCGGAAAACATAGAACCACATATCACTTCAATCCTTCCTCTGCGGCAGGTCTCCTCCCGATGATCTTCTGAATATACTACCATATTTTCTTTCATGACATAAAAACAATTGCAAAATTACAACGACGAATCGAAATCCACGAAAAATCGACGTATTTTTATTAATAGGGACGAAAACAGCATGTAAAGAGAAAACTTCTGTTAAATGTTTGACAAATAGAACACGTAAATACGAAAACTTTTTACCTTTGCTTTTATAACATGAAGTACAAAGTATGGGAAAACTATATGTCGTACCTACTCCGGTAGGTAATATGGAAGACATGACTTTTCGAGCTATCCGCATATTGAAAGAAGCGGATTTGATATTAGCTGAAGATACACGTACATCGGGTATCCTCTTGAAACATTATGAAATCAAGAATGCAATGCAGTCACACCACAAGTTCAATGAACATCAGACGGTGGAAAGCATTGTCAACCGCATAAAAGGAGGTCAGACGGTAGCCTTAATCTCAGATGCCGGCACTCCCGGAATTTCCGACCCCGGTTTCCTTGTGGTAAGAGAATGTGTAAGAAACGGCATCGAAGTACAATGCCTGCCTGGAGCTACGGCCTTTGTACCTGCACTGGTTTCATCAGGACTTCCGGATGAGCGTTTCTGTTTTGAAGGTTTCCTCCCTCAGAAAAAAGGTCGCATGACACGGCTGAATGCCCTGAAAGAAGAAACCCGTACCATGATTTTCTACGAATCGCCTTACCGTCTGCTAAAAACGCTGACCCAGTTTGCGGAAATTTTTGGAGCAGACCGCCCGGTTTCCGTATGTCGGGAAATTTCCAAAATACATGAAGAAAGCGTCAGAGGAACCCTTCAGGAAGTTATTGCACACTTCACAGAAACTGAACCCAGAGGAGAAATTGTTATTATATTAGGAGGCAAAGAAAACTAAATTATAATTCTAAATTCAAAAACTATGAGAAAGGTTGTTTTATCTGCTTTATGTGCTGCCGCTCTGCTGACAGCATGTAATAACTCAGGCCAGAACAAAAGCACTTTACAAGCTCAGAACGATTCACTGATGCTTGAACTCTCTAACCGCGACACAGAACTGGACGAAATCATGGGAGCCTTCAATGAAATTCAAGAAGGATTCCGCGAAATCAACGAAGCTGAAAACCGTGTAGACTTGAAAGAAGGCACATTAGAAAGCCAGTCGGCTGCCGATAAGATAAAAGAAGATATCCGCTTTATCAGTGAAAAGCTGAAATCAAACCGCGAACAGATTGCCAAATTGGAAGAGCAACTGAAAAATAGCAAATACCAGTCTGCACAGCTGAAAAAAGCTGTAAAGAACCTCACTGCTGAACTGGCTGCCAAACAGCAGCAGATTGAAACCCTGCAAGCAGAATTGGCTGCAAAGAATATCCGTATTGCAGAGTTGGACGAAGCCGTTATGGACTTGAATAAGAACGTAGACGAGCTGAGCGCAGAAAATGAAGCAAAAACCAAGACTGTAGAAGCTCAGGACAAAGCCCTCAACACTGCCTGGTATGTATTCGGCACTAAATCTGAGTTGAAAGACCAGAAGATTTTGAAGAAGGGTGACGTACTGAAAGACAATGATTTCAACAAAGATTACTTTACCCAGATTGATATTCGTAAAGAAAAAGAAATCAAGCTGTACTCCAAACGAGCAGAATTACTGACTACCCACCCACAGAGTTCATACGAACTTGTTAAAGACGACAAAGGTCAGTTGACTTTGAAAATCAATAACCCGAATGAATTCTGGAGCGTATCACGCTATCTGGTCATCCAAGTAAGATAATCTCTGGTTATTATATATGAAATTCCCCTTATCCCTTCATTCAAAACAGGGATAAGGGGAATTTCTATTTCCGTTTAGATGAATATTATTTCAAGAAGTTTTCAGCACGTCCGGGTGAAAGAAGTTCCCACAATGAAGCAACCACCCAACCTGGAGCGAAAATATCGTTATAATATCCTTTTCCATTTTTACCATAGTCCCAGTTCGTGTGCTGTACTACTTCAGGATAAAACCCTTTTTTAGCGATTCCGCACAAATGGCCTTCATGAGGCAGCAGCTGACGCATGGAAGAACTTATCACTTCAGAAAATGCTGTAAAACGAGGTTCATTAAACTCTTTAGACAGCCAATGAAGCACATCTGCAAAATCAAAAATAAACACATCTATGTGGTTGTTTTCTACAGAAACATTTCCCCAACCACGAGTTTTCAGACCTATATCGCCTAACATCTGTCCCTTTGCAAACGGAACATCCCAAGTGTAATACCATGAGAGTGCAAAATAAGCTGCTTTCTTAGCAAGTTCCGCATAATGTGCACGTTCCTGTCCTTTCGTTGCCAAAGCCAAATAATACGCAGCTGTAGAAGCATACAAAGACGCTTCCTTATCCTCACAATTCGCATCCAAAGTAGAAGAGAAATAATCTGCCTTCGAAATCAGTTCTTTTTCCAAATAACCCACAGAACGTTTGGCAGCCTCCAGATAGCGTTTATCCTTGAAATATTTATATCCCATCACCAAAGGAAGAGTTGCAGAAGGTGTACTTCCTCCCGACTTATCTACAAGAGAAAAATCATCCTTGAATTTACGAGGGAAACTTCCATCTGGATTCTGTAATTTCAAGAAAGCATCAAGCATCGTTTTTAATCTTTGCTCCCATTCCGGATGCTTGCGTCCGTGCTGCTTTTCATAATTCAAATAATACAACACAGCATATACCCCTTCTGACTGACGACGGATACTCAGGTTTGTCTCTACAAAGTTTCTCTTAAAGTGTACCACTTCATTAAAAAATCCTCTGCTCGAGAATCCATTCTGTAAATAAGAATCAAAAATAGAATTTGCGTTATCAACCAGATCCTTACGATTCTGACTCTCACCATATTCTAGGGCATTAAATGCATTAAGTAATGTACGTCCAACAAAACCGACTTCGGCAACATCTAGATTTTCGCATGTAGCAGTTCTCAACTCTACACCTGAATAGTATTTTGTAGGAGTATCATCAACGTAACTTTCCACAAAGAAATTACTCAATACCTCTTTCATCTTTTCATCAGAATAAGGGGTGTTTACCGGTTCAGGCTTATACAAATCGTAACTATACTCCCATATCTGCTTAACACATTCAGAGAAATCATTAACATTACGTTCGCTCACTTCCCATGTCAAAGTAATACTTTCACCTTTTTTCAGGAACTGATAGGCCTCTACAGAAGGAGCCAATGTTAGTTTACGAATATATGTTTTAGGAGCCTCCCTATAAGGATACCCAAACGACAATGCAGATATTCCATCCTTATTCTCAAATCCGGTATATCCGATAGATGTTTTTCCAGACAGAATAACCTCACCTTCTTTATGAGTTGTGAGAGCATCAGAGTCAAACTCATCTATACGTACAACAGAAAAACTTTTCCCGCTTTTTTCGTCATAAATAGCAGTCAATGGAGTACTTAACCTGTCTTCCCTAACTATCCAGCTATCAGATGTATGGAAAGAAGGAGCCTCTTTTGGAGAGCGCAAATTACGACGATACCAGAATCCTGGCATATAGAACAAACAATCATCATGTCTGGAAGCAGTTTTTACCAACTGACCATAGTTAAAATAAACATCCTCTAAAGCTACAACTAGCATGGTAATTCTTTTACAGTTATCGCTTCCTTCTATATTTTGATATAGCATTAACGGAAGTTTCTTATTACCAACAAGCTGATAATCGTACTCAGAGTTTTGTATTTTTTCAAACTTCAAAGAGTGATGAACAGCATCATTTCCCGGTACCTTAAGCAACAATTCGGCTGAGACATTGTCCGGACTATAGTTAATAGCTTGAACGGAAGATACTCCAAAAGATAAAGCCATTATACTAAACAAACTTCTTATTTTCATAACTTTAATATTGATATGGTTTTATAACTTCATTTTTACTTACTGATATATCATATATGCCTTCTGAGTTCTTTTTCATTTTCAAAGGAACTATACGTGTTTTGCGGGGAGAAACACATGAATCCGAGTTATGAACATGATATACGTAATAATAATTCCCTTTGGTATTCTTGAATATGTCTCCGTGACCAGAGCCGTTTTCTCCTACAATACTTCGATGAAGTATAGGGTTGTTCTTATATTTTTTCCAAGGACCAAGCGGAGAAGATGAAGTGGCATAACCTACAGCATAATCAATATTCATAAAATGATTAGCAGAATAGAACAAATAATATACCCCATCTATTTTTATAACACTTGGACCTTCCATGATAGGATCTGACACATAATTAGACGTACTTTCCCACGGCTCTGTACAAGTAAGACATTGTTTTAATGTCCCAGGTATAATTTCACCTTTCTCTACATCAAACTCACATACCCAAATATAGTTTCCTTTATTGAACCTGACATGATATAGATAACATTTACCGTCATCGTCTTTAAACAGGAAAGAATCTATGTTTTTCTCACTTGCATCAATAGGTTTTACCGTATCTTGTCTAAAAGGTCCGAGTAGATTCAAAGACTTAGCCAAAACGGTTTGCTCGTTTGCAGTATAAGTCAAATAATTCATATTATTAAAACTAAACCACTGAGGTGCCCAAAAGCCAGTTTCACCAAATGTATGGTCATTTTTCTTTAATATATAAGGATTATCGCTTAAATACCATTTCTTTAAATCAACAGATTCCATTACAGTAAAACCTTCTGAAACGTTATTCCCTGTACCAGTAAGATAGTATTTCCCTTGGTTCTGAATAATGGTAGGATCTGCAAACAAAATATCTTTGCCCTCTGACTCATTAGTCGCTTGTACTTTTTTTTCAGAAAATCCGCAACCTACAATTGAAGAAGCAAAAACTGTTAATAATAACAACCTGACTGTAGTCATAATTATCTCCTTTCTTAAAAACGTGGTTTTTCTGACTTGACAGAAGGTGAGTTACCTTCCACAGACGGCCAACCATCAATCCAGTCAATCTTATCAAGCATCAATACACGGCCATCGGGATTAGCGACACTGACAGCATGGTAAAAGAGCCAATCTGTACCTGCATTATCAGATACAATCTCCGAATTATGACCTGTTCCTACAAAACTATCATTCTTATGTATCAATATTTCATGATGATTGTCCATCATACTTTGACCTTTTTTATCCAAGTAAGGACCGAACAAACTAGTAGAACGTCCTACAACAGTAGTATAAGTACTCTTCAAACCCTCACAACAACTACCAATAGAAGCAAACATATAATAATAGCCACCTCTCTTGTGGATATATGTTCCTTCATAAGCTGTACCTGCTATCTGTACAGGAGATGATCCGGATTTTAAAGACAAGCCGTCTTCTGATAATTCTATTGCATATATTCCACGGAAACTACCCCAGAACAAATATTTGTGTCCATTGTCTTCTATATAAAAAGGGTCTATTGAGTTCTGGACTTTTATACCGTTACTGCGGAACATCATACCACAGTCCTTAAATGGTCTCTCAGGACGATCGGACACAGCACAACCTATACCACAGGTCCATTCGCCACCCCACACAGACATAGAATAGTAAAGAACATATTTGTCGCCTATCTTATTTATATCGGGAGCCCATATTCCACCATTCGGTTCGAAATCAGGACGGTTTTCATCAGTAAAAGCTGTTCCTAAAAACTCCCAATTAACAAGATCCTTCGAACGATGAATAGGAAGATTTCGTATGTCTTCCGTAGCATAAAGATAGAAATACCCATCTTCGCCCTTTATGATGGAAGGGTCTGGCAAACTATAGTCAATTACCGGATTAGAATATTTATCAGCTGCATGCAGACTGACTGAAAAGGTTAATCCTAAAAATAAACTTTTAATTTTCATGCTATATTACTATTTTTATATCACTTAATTTTAAGGCAATCAATTCCCAGCCCACCAGGATTGGTATTCGGTAACACCTTTTTCTGTACAAACTTTATCACATTCATTCCTTGTGGAAGAAAATGTTTTCCCATTTTCCAGCATTTGGTTGTCAAGATTTTGTGCTGACAATTTAAACTTTCTTTTAACAAGTATCCATTCAAATACACATCAAAACATCCATAATCTGGAGCAAGAGTATAATATAATTCTACAGAATAGGTTCCAGCGTTTTTTATCTCAAATCCTAATTCAGCAATATCACCAAATCCACTCCCTTGCCAAAAAAATTGTGCTCCATTACTCCAATGCATATCTGATATACTCTGTGATTTTTCAATTCCAGAAGAAAGATTTATATCCATATACTCTCCTTCTATGCAACCATTGTGATCTGGAGAATTAGGTACTAATTCATTCTTATGCTTTACAACTTTCAACTTAACACTTGTTTCTTCTTCCCCTCGATTTACTTTAGTTTTCGGAAACAAATAAAAATAAGTAGTCGGAGCATAATTTATATATGCACTTCCCCAGTGCCACAATTCCATATCGAAAACCAACGACTCCTTAAAAGGTATCGCATCCAGCGCCCGATAACGTACATTAGCAACATGACCACACTGAGTGGCTCCTGTGCCGTCAGGCTCTGCAATAAACGGATGCTGAAAGAAATTATGCATACACCACGCATATCCATAATAATCTTCTGTTCCTGTCCCAAAGTGCGAAGGGAAACGTTCACCGTCTACATAGATTTTCTCATCTCCTTCTCCCCACCAGTCTGCTACTGAATTAAAAAGTGTAAGCGCATCTCCCACATAAACACCCTTCCCAACAAGTGAAACAAAATTCACATCAAATTGTGAATCTGTGCCCTTCATATCACGCTGTTTTCCTGTATACAAATGATTGTACTCTTTCCATCCTACTCCAAAGTACATAGTGTTATCACTCCATTCCCAGTCAGCATACTCCACCTCCAAACTTACACCAATCTTCTGAGAAGATTCATTTTTCAATGATATAACACAATCTTTTTTATAAGGCATCACCCAATAACAAGAAAGTAATGAATCAGGAGTAACTTCTGTATAATAAGTCTTATACGCAGAAAAGCGGTTCCCTATTCCCATAAAATCCCCAACGGGTACCCAAACAGTTCGCAGCCCATCAAACTTAATAGTAAGTACAGTTGACCGTAAAGCCTGGACATAGTTCTCAGACTTTAATTTAACTTGCAATTTACGAATAGCATGCGTACCTTGTAAATGCAAACTTAAACTATCTTCACTGCACAAACTATCTCGGAAAGCCGATACAGATTGTAACCTATCTTCAGTATACGACGGCATCAGCAAACGCTTCTGAACAGATTTTATTAATTCTCGATTTTTAATCAAATCTGACTTTGAGAAACTTTCTACATGAATCCCCTTTTCATATTTACGATAATTGATATTATAATAAAAACATTCTCCAGAAAATTCTCCAGGTTCTCTAATAGATGGACTCTCATAAGTTATCTTACAAGATTTTGAAAAAGGAATTGGCAAATACAAATTATGTCCCCGCTGAAGGTAGTCAGTCAAATCTGAAACAGAAGCAGCTAACGGATAACCTACCAACTGTTCACCTCCTATTATACTTAATACCTCCCCTTCTATTTCCGGAGTTTCTTTACCATCAATATAAAAACGTAATACGCCCTTACCTGAATACTCAGCAACAGTTACCCAGAAACGGGTAACAGCCCCAGGCCCATCTACGTCAAACAAAACAAATTCTCTTCGTCCGTGATTTGTTTCAGTACGTATAAATTGACTGCGATCCCAATTGGCATACCATGAAGAAGAATCTTTTGTAACAGAAGCGCGGTCATAACTGCTAAACTGCAAAGATTTATAAGAAGGGTAAGGATACAATGCCAGTGAGGTACGGTCTGTCATTTCCTCCAATAATGATGCCATAGTTATCGGTTCTACCGGCATTCGGCTACAAGAAAAAACTAAAATACCTAATACAAAGCCTAATAATATTGAAACAATTCTCATAAAGCTATTTTACTAAATGGGGAACAATATAATCCTGACTAATTTTCATTATTGCTATGCCATTTTCATCTACGAAGTCAACTTTTCCAATATACATCGCACGAGGATGTATGTGTTGCATATCTTTATGGGCATGATAAACAATACGTAGACTTCCTTCTTTGTCTACAAACATAGCACTATGTCCCACTCCAACTAATCCTTCAGGTTTCTGTAGCAAAGGGTTAGTATCATATTTTTTCCATTCCCCCATTATGTCTGTAGCCGTGGCACAACCTATACCATAAAACTGACTTTCATAACTATTGGCTGAATAAGTCATATAATACAAATCTTCATGCTTTACAACAAAAGATCCTTCGTTGACCCTGGGCCATACCTCTTCCCATTTTTGAGATACATGAATGCAAGGATGCATCGTATTCTCTTTTATAGTCATATAATCTTTTTCCAATTCAGCCACCCATATATTTAAACCATCATTAAAACGGTCAAAAAATAAGTAAGGCGTTCCATCTTCATCTATAAAAAGAGAATTATCGATACATTTCTCATTTTCAATCATTGGCTTCCGTATCTTCTGCGTAAATGGTCCTAATGGAGAATCTGAAGTAGCGACACAAATATGTTCATTCGCAGAATAGTACATATAAAACACACCATTTATTTCATAAACCTCCGGAGCCCAAAACCAACGTTCACCCCATACATCTTTTTTATTCAATGCCAATCCTTTAAGTTTCCATTCACGCAAATCATTTGATGTGTAAACCTCAATTCCCTCATCTGAGTTTGTACCATAAGCATAATAAGTGTTATGATACAACATGATAAAAGGATCGGCCAATGTCACCTTTTCATGAACCAGCGACAAAGTATCGCCTTTTTCACTCTCTCCATTCTTACTGCCATTTCCGCAAGAAAAAATCACAATTGAGAATAACAGCACACTAATGTTTACAATACTTTTCATATTACTTTCCTATATGATAATATAACATTCCATTATACAAAGCAGAAGTATTCTCCGCATATAATCCAATACAAGAATCACCAAAATCTATGGGAAATTCTGCTATTTGTACACCATCTATAAATAAGAACAAACGTTCAGAATTTCTTACAACTCGTAAATTATATGAAGCTTTAAATAGCTCGTCTACACGTATCTTATAAATATGACGATTATAGTCTTCCGGATTTTTATTAATAAATCGAAGAGCTTCGATCTGCATTGGAGCCATCGTTGCCTTATTATACATTATATGTTCTGGTATAGTTATATCTTTTATGGGTAAAGATTTCCATTCTCCCTTCCACAAATACTCTATATTAAATTTTGAGAACATATTTTCCACAAATTCAGACTTATTATTAATCTCATGACGGTTTAAATAAACGCCATCTATCCAAACCGGCACTGACATTGGGTAACATTTCTCTATAAAATCGGTATACTTTACATCTGGATATACGGTTTTGATAGAAGAAAGCCCATGTTTCTTTTCAAGCATAACTTTCCCATTTTTTACAATCTCAACTTCCCAATTATGCGTTACAGAATTCAACACCAATTTTACATAATTCTTATCATCCACATAAATAGGATAAATTCCTGCAGAACCTGTTAAAGAAGTATTCGTTACTTGCGCCTCAAATGTATATCGAGATAAATTTTCACCTTTTACAGCTATAAATTTTTCATCAATTGTTTTCAGTCCCTCTGAACCTCGTGTACAATTTCCTTGTAACACATTCCACTCTGAAATAGAGCTATCATACTCATCAAAACCGATTGTATACAAAGCCCCATCAAAAGCAGCTGTCCCACTTTCTATGAAAATACCGGGAATACTTGAGTCATATGGCAAGTCTGTAAAACAAGACTGTCCCACTGCAGGTATTTCATCTATCCATACCAGTAGCTGATTCATATTTCGTTCTACACGCATAGAATGATATGACTTCCATTTAAAGTCTGAAGGCAATTTAAAATCTTTCCTACTATTTTTTCCTTGTAAACAAGTTAAAAGATACCATGTATGACGAATCTTATCTAACCCTAACCGAATATGATTCTGATTATCTTTCCACCAAACAATAATACCTGAATTACCATCAGGATTTATTCCAGTCTCAAATAAATACGTTTGAGAAGCTATCACATTGTTCACAAAAGCACAAGACAAAGAAGAGATGGATTTCCCCTTCAACTCTCCATTTTCAATGCTCCAATCGTCCTGATTAATCCAATTCCATTTTAATACAGATTCAACCTCATTATCAAAATTATCTTTCCAAGTTGGAAGAGAAGGTTCAGGATGGTATCCTTCCGAGCTACAATCTGTAATGCCATCAACATACAACTCTTTATCAAAAAAATGTATTCTGTTTACATATTGCCCTCTCATTTCGGCATTCTTATTAGCCATGTATACCAGCCACCATTCAAAGCCGTTTACTCCTCTCACTATATTAGGTTGTCCAGGACTATATAAAATATTAAAAGCCTGCTCTTTATCTGCATTAAATAAAGCTACATCAAAAAAATTTGTAGAAACACCACGATTTGTTTCAACAGCAAGTATATTTTCACCTGCAACCAAGTATTGTAATTGCTCCCTATTGAAATCTATCATACAATAGTCTGTACCTTGTTTATCATAGACTAAACGGCCATTCAAATATATTTTGGTAGCACCATCATGTGCCACACGTAAAATATAGTTTTCGGACACCTTTTTTATATGAAAAGTCTTACGTAACCATAATCGATCCGAAGTCCAAGCTGTTCCTTGAGACCTTGTTGTTGAGCCCTCTAATTTTATGCCTGAAAAACCAGACATACCTCTTTTCCACCCACTATCATCAAAAGATTTTTTAGTCCAATTATTTCCTGGAAAAAACTCACAATATGCAAATTGTGGAAAGTATCCATTATCATAATAACGTAATACATCCAAATTATTATCTTCTAAGTCAATTTGATTCGACTTCACCACAGGATAGCTGTATTTACTCCCATTCTGGAATCCTAACGGTGAATCAGCCACAGAAACACCTAATTGATAATTTCCCCATTCTGTAGAAGTATGATTCGCATTATACATCATATAATACTTTCCTCGATACTTAATAACACAAGGTCCTTCCGCCACTCGATTATCCATTGTTTCCCAAGTATCTGGCAACGATGAAAACAAGAAAACTGGTTCTCCCGAAAACTCAGAAGGATTTTTCATCTTTCTACCCCATATAGTATTACCATCTGTAAAACGGACCATATACATATAAAGCTGGCCATCATCATCTTTAAATATATAAGGATCAATACGATTGTCCATCCAAGTTGCCTTAACCGGCTCTATGTAGGGCCCTAATATGCTATCACTCTGAGCATGAACTATATGTACAGCATGCTTATCTTTTCCCCAATAATTTACAGACCAATATAAATGAAAAGTTCCATTATCATATAACATATGATTGGCATGAATCTGATCATTTCCTACTTTGGAATCCCTAATCCAATCATTATCTATGGAAACTACATGTACAGGCTTTCCCCAATGAACCAAGTCATCTGATATATAAAAATCTCCATTTGTATGAACTCCACCAATATAATATTTGCCGTTGTATTTTACAACACCAGCATCAGCAACTCCCGGCAATATTGGATTTTGTATCTCTTGTGCTGAAATGTGCAAGCACAAAGAACAAAATAATAAAAAAATCCATTTATTATGTGTTTCCATATAATCTTTAAATTTAAGGTATTTCCGTCCCCAAATGGGGACGGAAATAAATAATTAATACATAGGATTCTGAGTCAACTGCCCATCACTTTGATCTATTTCATATTGAGGAATAGGTAATCGACGATGTTTACCAATCACAAAATTGTTGAAGTCTGCATCACGAGATTTCAATTCATTGATACCTTCTTGTGTATCCAACATTCCCCAACGTTTCAAATCAGCCCAACGCCATCCCTCAAAACATAACTCCAAAGTTCTCTCCATTTGTAAACGCTTTAGGAAAGCATCCTTAGAGTTAAGACAAGCAGCCCATCGGCTATCTTTCAACTTAGCCAAACCAACTCTATCACGTACCTGATCTACATACTTAGCAGCCTCAGCAACCGTACCATTTGTCTCAACAATACATTCTGCATAATTTAACAGAATATCTGCATAACGTATGATACGATAATTATTACGTGCAAAATAATCTTCTCTGTCACGATAATAAGAAGTATTATATTTACGTATATAGCAGTCTTCCGGATCTTTTCCCCAATTATTCCACTGTTCATCAGCATCCGCATCTGCTATATTATAATATTTCTTTGACTCATTAGGAAAGTCTAAAGAAAATCCATGATATAAAATGCTGTTATACAGACGAATATCATTTCCCCCATCAATCCTCTTCTCTTTCAGATATTCATCAACCAACCAACGTCTGGCTTTTCCATCTCCCCAACCGATTCCACTAGGAGCATAAAACTGTGTTCTCTGAAAACCGGTAGCCATACTAGCATTATTTCCAGTATCACCTTTGTTCTTATCATCAAATTGAATTTCAAAAACACTCTCTTTGTTATTTTCATTCAAGTCCGTGAAATTATCTACCCAATTATCAATTAAACCATACAAACCGGTCTTTTCCTTTTCTATTAACCAGCTCAACTGTTCTTTTGCTTTATCATACAAATGCTGTTGCATGTATGCTTTTCCAAGTAATGCTTTAGCTGCTCCACGAGTGGCACGTCCCAAATTCTCTGCATCCCAACTATCTGGCAAATTTTCTGCAGCGTAAAGTAAATCTTTTTCCACTTGAGCCCAAATTTCAGCCTCCGTAGCATCTTTCGGACGATAACCGGCATCAACAGGTTCCAATATCAATGTACCTTTGTCCCAAAGTAAGTTTATCTGAAAATACCACAATGCACGCATGAACGACGCCTGTGCCAAAACTTGCTTCTTTTCAGTATCGTCCATATCAATTGCAGGTACATATTTCAACACTTGGTTACAACGGAAAATACCCATATAAAAATATTCCCAATGCTGATTATTGCCTTCATTAAAATTATAGTTAGAATATAAGAATCGCGTCCAATCTCCTAACTCAATCCAAGGTGAAGAACTCCATCCCTCATCCGACGACAAATCATAACGGAAAGAAAGCCAACGCATCCATGTAGGCTCTTTATACAAGGCACTATAACAAGCGTTTACACCCGCTTCTGCATCAGCTGCCTTATTCCAGAATGTAGGTATAGTTACTTCATTGGGATTGTCTATATCTAATAAATCAGCACTACATCCTGTACAAAAGACCAATGCACTACCTAACAAAAAGTTGTATATTTTTTTCATATCAAAATCAATTAAAAAGTCAAATCCAAACCAAACATTACTGAACGAGTATTAGGGAAAGCAAATCCACTAGTACCTCTATTCCACACATCTGTATTTACAAAATCCGGATCCAGGCCACTATATCCTGTAATAGTAAGCAAGTTACTTCCAGTCACATACAATCTTAGTTTATCAATTCCATAACTACTCAACCAAGACTTTTTAAATGTATAACCTACAGAAATATTTTTCAATCTAAAATATGAACCGTTTTCCAGGAAACGATCGCTATCCATTGAATTTCGCTGGTCACCATAGATAATACGAGGGGTGCTTGAAGATGGATTCTCCTGATAAGGTTCTTCTCCTTTTTCAAAACGAATATAATTTGAATTATCAGAGAACAAACGTCCCTGCCATTTGTCTACATTATAAATCTTGTTTCCAAATTGGCCATACCACATCATACTCAAATCAAAATTCTTCCACTCCGCATTAAATATTAAAGAAGTTTGTAGCTTAGCCCAAGGACTTCCACAGATTTGTCGATCATTATCTGTAATATTTGTGTCATCATCAACATTTACATATCTTACGTCACCCAATTGTGGACGTTGTCCATTTATTAAAATAGGTTCTCCTTTAGAATTTACATAATTATCAATATCTTCCTGTGTTCTAAAGAGTCCATCTGTTTTCCGTAGATAAAACATAGCTAATGGCTCGCCCGGCTTACTGATAGATTGGCCAGAAATCAAATAAGGCTTATCATAACCTAAATCTGTCACCTCATTCTTTAATGTAGTAAGATTCAGACTAACATTATATTTAAAATCAGACACTTGATCTCTCCAACCTATTGTCATTTCAAAACCTGAGTTCTTCAAACTTGCAGCATTGGCTTTTGGAGCCCCACCCTGATTACCTGTAGATAAGGCAATCGGCATATCTGTCAAAACATCAGATGTCTTAGATATATAATATTCAGCACTAACATTTAAACGCTGGTTTAAAAATGCTGCATCCAAACCAAAGTTCATCGTCTCCTTTGTTTCCCAAACCAAATTACTATTTACCAGTTTTACTTGTGCAGCTCCGGCTACCGGTACTCCTCCTATAATCGTCACCAAACTCTGATTAATTGTACCTAAGTAATCCCAGTCACCAATGGATGAATTACCCAGACGCCCCCAGTTTCCTCTAATTTTCAAATCGTCTATCCAAGATGATTTAAAGAATTTTTCCTTAGAGATTCTCCATGCAGCAGATATAGAAGGGAAATTACCCCAACGATTTTCTTTAGACAAACGAGAAGTACCATCACGACGGAAAGTAGCTGTAAAATAATATTTATCATCATAAATATAATTTGCACGACCCAGATAAGAAATCATTGCATTCTTACTAATACTATTTGTATTTTGCTGATTGCTTTTTCCTGCATCAAGTACATGCAACCATTCTTCATCACTTATTAACGGAAAATTCAAACGTGAAGCCCACAATCCTTCCCACTCATGACTCTGATAAGTGGTACCAACAACGGCATCTACATGATGCTTTCCAAAATCCTTATTGAAATTCAAGGTATGCTCAATCAGCATATTATATGTATTGTCACGTTGTTTCTGACTTTCCGGATCACGATGTTCCTGATTCTGTGTCCAGTTACCTTCTCCTCTAAACCATGACTTTTCATAGAAATATAAATCTATACCTCCATTAAACTTATAAGACAAGAAATCAAAAGGTTTAAATTCCAGCCATACGGAACCATTTATACGATTCTGACGTTCCTCCATTTCTTCCAGATTCTCACGTGCTATCGGATTAGTTCCAAAGGTATTATATTTAGCAGCATCTCCATAACCATAGCCTCCTGGATTATTTTCATCATACACAGGTATAGTAGGCATCATACGCATGACATCATTATAAGGATTGGTCTGCAAAGGATCTTTATTTGTCAATGAATAAGCTAAATTTTCCCCAAAAGAGAACCATCCCCTCTTGCCTGTGGTATTTACACGAAAGCTATAACGATTAAAACTATTACCATAAGAAACTCCATCATTATTATAATATCCAGCTGATACATAATAATTTCCAGATTCTCCACCACCAGACAAAGACACATTATAATCTTGAACTAAAGCAGTTTTAAATACTTCATCCTGCCAATTAGTATCAAAATCTGAGTGTTGCTGTAAAGAAGTAATGCTACCTACTCCATTTTTTATAGCCTCATTATAAGCCATATCATTATACTTCTTATATTCAGCAGCATTCATAAGATCATATTTCGGACTCCATTCTAATGTTTCTTTTACACTAACACCAACTTTCATCGGGCCTTTGCTACCCTTCTTAGTCGTTACAATAATGACTCCATTAGCAGCACGAGAACCATAAATAGCTGCAGCAGAAGCATCTTTCAAAATTTGCATAGATTCGATATCCGCTGGATTAAAATCTACTCCAGGATTGGTAATCATTCCATCTACAATCCACAAAGGAGAATTATCACTCAACGAACCGACTCCACGAATTTCTATAGAAGCATCTTCACCAGCTCTACCGGTACTACGAACATTAATACCTGTCGCCAAACCTTGCAACTGACTAGTAATTGTTCCTGCTGCACTTTTTTTCATTTCCTTAGCATCTACAACTGCTACAGCACCTGTAAGATCTGATTTTTTCACAGACTGATAACCAATCACAACGACTTCATCAAGAGCTTCCGAATCATCCTTCATAATAATTTTTAAAGGCTGTCCTTTAAAAGCTATCTCTTGAGACACCATACCAATATAGGAAAAAACAAGTACATCTCCCTTTTTCCCTTCTAAAGAGAAATTACCATCCAAATCTGTAGTTGTTCCCACTGTACTTCCTTTTATAATCACATTAACTCCAATCAAAGGAAGATTTTCTACATCAACTACTGTACCGGTCATTGTTACATTCTGAGCATAAATATTTAATGTAAAGAATGTAAAAAACAGAAATAATAGTTTTTTTGCCATTGTTTAAAAACAGATAGATTAGATTTAAAAAAACAAAGTGAATAATTCACTCTACAAAATACATTTAAAGTTAACTGCAATACATAAAATTTTAAGGACTTCTTTTTATTCTCATAGTTTATTAGTTTATTGATTCAGTGCAAATGTAGGCCTTCCATAACATAACAAGGAGAAAAATACGCTCATTTCATATTACAATACTGTCAAAAGGAAATAATAGAGCACACAACACTTGTCATGAAATGTTTCTTATATTTCATGACAAATTCGTTGCATAAAAAAACATTTTTGATAAAGAATCGATTATTTATCTCCTGCAAAATCTTTAGGTAACATTCCAAATTGTTTCTGAAAACATTTGGCAAAATAAGATGGCGTATTAAAACCAACCATGTAACACACTTCATTAATCTTGCAATTTCCTTCTTTTAAAAGCTGGGCTGCTTTTTTCAATCGTTCAATGCGAATATAGTCATTCGGTGTGACATCCAATATTCCTTTTATTTTACGGTTCAAACTTGAACGACTCATACACAGCTGGTCTGCCATATCCAACAAGCTAAAATCAGGATTCTGAATATTGGCCTGTACAATTTCATTCAATTTCTTCAGGAATTCTTCATCAGCCTTAGTAATTGCCATACTATTTGTCTGCACAAAAGGTGCATGGACAAAGGTAGCTTGTAACTGTTCACGATTTTTCAACAAATTCGAAATACAAACTTTCAGGTATTCCATAGAGAATGGCTTTTCCACATACGCATCGGCTCCGGCTTTCATTCCTTCAATCTTTGACTGTAAAGTGGTTTTAGCGGTCAATAAAATAACAGGAATATGACTGTAATTCAAATCAGACTTTATTACATTACACAATTCCAAACCATCCATTTCAGGCATCATTATATCCGAAAGAACCAGGTTCACAATAGAAGTCTGCAAAATTTTCAAAGCCTCTACTCCATTGGATGCAACAAACACTTTATAAGATTCAGCCAGCTGCTTCTGTAAAAATTTACGCATTTCAGCATTATCCTCTACTATCAACAACGTATAGCGGAAGGAATCTGACTGCGAAAGCGGTTCCACCACATTCGAACCTACAGCGGGAACTGCCTCTTCCTCTTCTGTATGTGACAAATTTAATATCTGTTCATGACACAATGGAAGCTGAAGAATAAAACGGTTACAATCCAATGCTTCATCCATCGATAATTTTCCCCCATGCAATTCAGCTAAAGAACGAGCCAATGCAAGTCCAATACCAGTACCTTGCACATGAGTATTTTCTTCATGATATTGCTTAAAAGGTTTAAAGATTTCTTCACGTTCAGCTTTCGGAACAATTACTCCATCGTTTTCTACAGACAGAATCAATAAATTGGAAGCGTTGTCCAAACGTAATTTCACATGAATATAAGTATCAGAATATTTAATTGCATTGGTAAACAAATTACTTATAATCTTCGTAAATCCCTCCTTATCGACCGAAGCATGTAAATCATCTATACTTTCTATTGTAAACTCCAAACCTTTTTCCCGAGCAAGAGGAGTGAAACGTTTATAAATAGCCTGTAAAATACCCGATAAATTATAATCCATAATATTTAACCTGAAACCTTTTGTTTCCGTCTTACGGAAGTCAAGCAACTGATTTACCAAATCCAGTAAACGATTGGTATTCAAATCCATAATTTCAAGGTCATCTTTTATATCTTCATCCAAATGAGCAGAAGCCAACACATTCTCCAAAGGACTTTTTATCAAAGTTAAAGGAGTACGTATTTCATGTGCCACATTAGTGAAAAAATCTATTTTCGCCGTATATAATTCACGCTCTTTTTCATATTTCAAAATTTCCATCGCCCGCAAATGCTTCCGCTGACTCTTTTTCCGGAAATAATACACCCCCATCAAGATAAATAAGACTGACAAAACGCCGTAAATAGTATAAGCTGCCCAGGAAAGATAAAAAGGAGGATTCACTTTGATTTTCAATATCCGCTCCTGAAGACTCCAGATACCATCACTATTAGCTCCTTTAACTCTTAATGTATATGAACCATAAGGTAAATTAGAATAACTAATCTTCGAATTTCCACCTTCTAACGTATACCACTCCTTATCATATCCTTCCAACTTATAGACTATTACATTTGACAGAGGAGCCTGGTAACTCAATACGGCAGCCCTCAAAGAAAATGAATTTTGCTCTGCACTCAACTCAATTTCATCTGAATAAGTAATACTTTTAGAAAGAGGAGAAGCCTTTACGCCAATCGGAGAACGTTTATTAAATAAGAAAAAATCGGTCAATGCCAATGAAGGAACTTGTTTATTCTCAACAAATTCATAAGGATTAAAAGCTATAAATCCATCAATACTTCCTAAATAAATCGTCCCTTTATCATCTTTGAATCCTGATTGATAATTAAACTGATTACTAAGCAATCCATTAGCAGTAGTATATATATGTTTGGCACCTGTTTCCGGATAAAATGACACCAAACCCTTATTTGTGGTCAACCACAATTTCCCTTCATTATCTTCTACTATTTTATATACAATATTACTGGGAAATCCATCAGTCATATCATAGCAAACAAAATTGTCAGCTTCCGGACAGAAACGACAGAAACCAGCTCCTTGCGTAGTAAACCATATCCGTTTATGACTATCTTCAAATATACTAATTACCTTATTATAAGGCAAAGATGTGCTATCCTCGGGAATCCACTTATAATGTTTCCAACGATTTTGAGGCAGATCATAACAAAAGACTCCATCCGAATAAGTTGCCAGCCACAATTTCCCGTAACTATCTTCAAGAATATCATAAACAAAAACATTATCCAACTCTTTTATACGCAGAAAATCATCCGACGAACGATTATACCTCAATAAACCTGACGTTGTACCAATCCAAATATCGTTTGTGCTAGTCTTACAAATAGAAAATATATTATCAGAACTTAATGTATTAACTGCATCGCCTTTGCCATAATGTTTCAAAGTTTTTGTACGTAAATCTATATAGTTCAATCCGCCAGAGAAAGTGCCAACCCACAAACCATTTCCATCTAAGCACAAACCATGAATATTATGTCCTAACTCCACATGATGAAAAGGTATTATTTTTCCACTCTTAGGATTAAAATTAAACAACCCTTTGTCTTCTGTGCCAAACCATAATGTACCATCATTCCCGGCACAAAATTCCCGAACGCGCCTTCCCATTTGCTGAAGAGTCTCACGAGGGTAATATTTCTCAAAATAGGTATATTGACAAGGGTAATAATTTAGTCCTCCAAAATAAGAACCTACCCACATTCCCCCTTCACGGTCTTTATATACACTATATATCGCATTGTCAGAAAGAGCATAACGTTCATCTATATCCGGTGTAGTCAAATGCTCATACTCATTTGTTTCTATATTATAAATATACAGTCCCTGCTCTGTTCCAATCCACAAATCCGTATCGGAACGGAAACAAATGTCGCGCACATATTCGTCCAATAACTTCCTTACCTTACGAGAGGTCAAATTAATCTCCATCAAACCTTTGGAAGTCCCCACATACAAACAATTATGCAACCCTTCTACATAAGAATTAATTACAAGGCCTTTAAAAATATCCTCTCCATCTACATCGTTAAAAGCATTAAAAGAAGAGTTGTCTTTCGAAACATATAAATTATCCTCATAACGAGCAATCCACAGCTGACCTGCATAAAACCAGAAATGAGTTACATTGGCAATTCCTGACTTTCCACAAGAAACAACTTTGGTCAAATTCTTTTTTCCCCTGTTATAACAAAACAAGCCCTGATTATCAACTGAAATCCAGATATTATTTTGTGAATCAGATGTAATCCAGGTTACAGCACGTGTAATTTTTTCACCTGAAGATGCTATTTCTGTATCTAAAAACTGAAATGCCTCTTGAACGGGATTATAAATATATACTCCCGCATCAGTTCCTACCCAAATATATCCCTCACAATCTTCATATAAAACTGTAATGAAATTATTGCCTAATGAAGAATTCTCTTTCTGAAAAACTCTACATTCTTGTCCATCATACTGATTCAAGCCATCTTTTGTTCCTATCCACATAAATCCTTTCTGATCTTGCAGTATTGCATTTACAGTGCTCTGCGAAAGGCCATCATTGATACCCAATGTCCGAAAATAATAAGACGTTGAAGAAGATATTATTACTTCCGGAAAGCAAAAGAAAAGTAACAATATAATTATGCTATATAATACAGTATGTTTTTTCATCATAGTCACAAAGGTATATATTTTTCAAAAAGAACAGAGGGGCAAAGAGTATTCTACCACAGAATTCTCTTTCCCTCTGTATCATATTATCTTTTTACCTTGATTTATTTAAAGATTCACATAGTTTACGGTTAATCTCACGAACTCGCTTTTCATCCAATTTTATTACTTTACGGTCGTATGTCATCAAACCATTTACTTCCACTTCTACATCCGTGGTCTGCGTATATACTGCCGCAGAAAAGCCACGAGGTATTAAATCATAAAGTTTTTCCGCATATTTCACGTATTCATCTGTCACTTCCTTTGAAGAATTGAACTGAATATATCCCCAGTTACGGTCTGGTTCCCAGATATGCCCCTGTACTACCCAACCAATACCTCCATACTCACCCAATACTGTCGCTCTCTGTGCATCATACAGATACAATTCCGGAGCAGGATAGTTATGCAAATCCAGCATATCCCCACAAGTGTAATGGTTACCTCCACTGGCAGGATTGACCAGACGGGTCGGGTCATATTGTTTGGTCCACTCCACTATTTCCGGAGTTTTAAACTGTCCCCAAGCTTCATTAAATGGAATCCATGTGCCAATGCAAGGATAAGAGTACAATGCATCCATGATTTCCTTCCATTCCTTCCGGTAACAAGCTTCCGACTCTGCGCTTCGCTTCATTTCAGTGCCCTCAAAATATTTCCGGTTCTGCCATTCTGGGTTACGGTCGCCGCTGGGCATATCCTGCCATACAATAATACCTAACTTGTCACAATACGTATACCAGCGTGCAGGCTCTACTTTAATATGTTTGCGAATCATATTAAATCCAAAATCTTTTGTCTTCTGTATATCGTATAGCAAAGCCTCATCCGTAGGAGCCGTATATAACCCATCCGGCCACCAACCCTGATCCAGAGGACCAAACTGGAACAACGATTTATTATTCAACTCCAGACGTACAATACCATTCGCATCACGTTTGGAAGAATATTTTCGCATTGCTGCATAACTGGACACTTCATCCACCAGTTTTCCGTTCTGCTTTAAAGAAACCTTCAACGTATAAAGGAAAGGAGATTCTGGAGACCATAATTTAGTATTCTCCGGCATTGCAACCTGTACACATTCTCCATTAATACTTTTTCCTTGCGCTACCAACTGCTGACCATCAAAGACTTTTACCTCTACCAAATCTTTTGAAGTAGCATCTTTTACCAAGGCTTTCAAAGAAAGCAAGGAATTATCAATGTCCGGAGTAATGCGCAAATCCTGAATATACGATTCACTGACAGGTTCCAGCCAGACTGTCTGCCATATTCCTGTTACCGGAGTATACCATATACCTTCAGGACGAGACACCTGCTTTCCTCTTGGCTGATATCCTTTATCTGTCGGGTCCCATACCTTTACCAGCAGAGTATTGTTTTTCCCTTGCAAAGCTTCCGTTATATCAAAAGAGAAAGGAGTAAATCCTCCGGTATGGCTGCCTACCTTTACATCATTTACCCATACATCAGTTTTCCAGTCGACTGCTCCGAAATGCAGAAGTACTTTTTTCCCTTTCCAAGAAGAAGGAACGTCAAACGAACGACGATAGACCAACTCTTTCTCTGCACCTACCGTTTTGGCAACTCCTGATAAAGAAGATTCTACAGCAAAAGGTACCAGAATTTTCCCATCAAAAACAGAAGGGGAATGTTTTCCTTTTTCTATAATTGCATAATCCCAAAGGCCATTCAGATTTTTCCATTCTGCTCTTTCCATAATAGGCCGTGGATATTCTGGTAATACATTATCCGGATTTACCTGTTCAGACCATTGTGTGCTAATCCGTCCCTCAACCGGCTTCCATTGTGCATGCAGCTGTGCTGCTAAAGCTCCCCATAAGGCAAGCACCATCCATAGTTTCTTCATTGATATTAAGTTTTAAGATACCATATACAAAAATAAGACAAAACGGCTACTCTGTATAAAACAATTCTGTCAAAAAATAGAATGAAACCATCAACAAAAATAGAAAATCGCTTTTATATTCAACAATATCACTACCTTTACAATGAAATACAATTTATATATTATGAAAACATCTACATGGACACAGCTTGCATTCTGCTTACTTTCATCTGTTTTTTATGCATGCAACTCATCACACGTCTATTACCTGGATGCGACTTCAGGAAGTGACCAAAACAACGGAACCTCACCTCGTTCTGCCTGGCAAAGTATAGAAGCCTTGAAACAAATCTCCCTACAACCTGGTGATAAAATTCTATTCAAAAAAGGGGAAACATTTTCCGGAATATTGGAAGTCACAGGCAAAGGTACCTACACTCACCCCATCATTATCGATGCATACGGTGAGGGCAATCAAAAACCATGTATTGCAGGGAATGATACCTCCATGTATGCCGTACGTATTTTCAATTCCGATTACTTCACAATTCAAAACCTTGAAATCAGTAATACAGGGAAAGAGCGAAAGTCCGGACGTACCGGATTAAAAGTAGAATGCACAGATTATGGTATTTCTCATAACATCAGAATAAACAACCTTACCATACGTGATGTCAATGGTTCTCTTGTCAAAGAAGAGGGAGGAGGAAGCGGTATCCTGATTGTAAACGGAGGAGACAGTATTCGCTCACGCTTTGACAGTCTGACCATAGAAAATTGTCACATTTTAAGATGTGAACGCAATGCCATGATTTGGAGTGGTTATTACGACCGGAAAAACTGGTATCCGAATAAACATACCATTGTACGGAACAATTTAATTGAAAAAGTTCCCGGCGACGGCATTGTTCCCATAGGTTGTGACAGTACACTGATTGAGTATAATCTCATGTGCGATTCACCCGACATTCTTCCGATGACAGAAGCAGCAGCAGGCATCTGGCCTTGGAGTTGTGACAATACCATCATACAATATAACGAAGTATGGGGACATAAAGCGCCCTGGGATGCACAAGGATTCGATTCTGACTACAATTGCCAGAACACCCTTATACAATACAATTACAGTCACGACAATTACGGAGGAATGGTACTTATATGCAACAGCGGGAATGCCGGAGATTATAGCTGCGGAAACATCGGAAGCATTGTTCGATACAATATCAGTATAGGAGACGGTATACGCCCGAAAGAAACACGTCAAGGTATGTTTTCTCCCAGTATCCACATAGCTGGTCCCGTAAAACAAACATTAGTCGAACGTAATATTATCCACGCCAACCCTAAACCGTCTGATGCAGTAGACCGTACGATGATCACTTCCGACTCTTGGGATGGATATGCAGACAGTACTTGTTTCCGTCAAAATATCTATTACGCAGCAGAGCCCAGCCATTTTGATTTTACATCTTCTACCCGAAATGCTTTTGAGAAAAACATCTATATCGGCTAGTTTAAAAATCAACCGGAAAGTCAGAAAAACAAGAAAGCAGAAAACATCTATACAGAAAAAGTATTGAAAGAATCAGCGGACGGCTACAAAGGGCTGCATTGCCTGATGGATTCCACAAAAATAAAAGAGCATACGCTTCACCACATAAAGCCAGAAGCCATCAAGACATTTTTCCAAAGTATCTTCTAACAAAAGAAATTCCTATACACAAAATCCCCTCACTCTTCTCTGTAATCATACAGGGAGTGAGGGGATTTTAATTATGTAGCATCAAATCTGTTGGCAATTAACGGCCAAAACGCTCTTTCAGTTTCGCAAGCATGTCTTGAGTCATGGCATCCAAATCATATTCCGGTTTCCAGCCCCATTCTTCACGGGCACATGTATCATCCAATGAGTTTGGCCATGATTCTGCAATAGCCTGACGCAATGGGTCTACCTGATACTGCATTTCAAACTCCGGAAGATATTTACGGATATTCTGGTAGATTGTATTCGGTTCAAAACTCATTGAAGCAATGTTGAATGAATTACGATGAACCAACTTAGACGGATCTGCTTCCATAATTTCTACCGCTGCACGCAAAGCATCCGGCATATACATCATATCCATATAAGTTCCCTCAGCAATCGGGCAGACAAATTTTTCACCTTTAGCTGCAGAGTAATAAATATCTACGGCATAGTCTGTAGTACCACCACCCGGAGGAGTTACATACGAAATCAATCCCGGGAAACGTACGGAACGAGTATCCACTCCAAAACGAGTAAAATAATAGTCACTCAATAATTCACCTGAAACTTTTGTCACACCATACATGGTCTTCGGACGCTGCACGGTGTCCTGAGGAGTTTTGTCTTTAGGAGTACCAGGACCAAATGAGCCGATAGAGCTCGGAGTAAATACTGCACACTGCTTTTCACGAGCGACTTCAAGCGTATTGAACAATCCTCCAAGTCCGATTTTCCAGGCAAGCTGAGGCTTGTTTTCTGCAACGGCAGAAAGCAATGCAGCCAAATTGTAGATTGTATCTACTTGATACTTACTTACCGCATCGGCAATTTGTTGCGGGTTCGTAATATCCACAATAGCCGAAGGACCTGATTCTTTCAATTCTCCTTTAGGCTCAGCACCAGGAATATAACCAGCCACTACATTACCAGAATAATTCTTTCTCAAAAGCATTGTGAGTTCTGAACCTATCTGTCCAGTTGCCCCAATTATTAAAATGTTTTTCATTTACAAGCTAGATTTTTAAATTGCGGAGCAAATATACAAAAGTTCTTATAAATGAAATAAAAATAAGCGTGTTCTTTTTTCCTAAATAAAAAAATTGCATCTTTGCATAAGCAAAACCTTAATATCAATATATGTATACAAACTTTAGAGATTTCCTGAAAAAGGAACTTGCCGACATAGAAGCAGCCGGCTTATATAAGAAAGAACGTGTAATAACCACTCCACAGCGTGCAGACATCAAGGTCAACGCAGGAGAGGAAGTTTTGAATTTCTGTGCCAACAACTATTTAGGCCTGTCGGACAACACACGCCTGATTGAAGCGGCCAAGAAAGCCATGGATACTCATGGTTACGGTATGTCATCCGTGCGCTTTATTTGTGGAACACAAGACCTTCACAAACAACTGGAAGCTGCCATCTCTGACTATTTCCATACAGAAGATACCATCCTGTATGCTGCATGTTTTGACGCAAACGGTGGTTTGTTCGAACCTCTTTTCACAGAAGAAGATGCCATTATTTCAGATGCACTGAACCACGCATCCATCATTGATGGTGTACGTTTATGTAAAGCGAAACGTTACCGCTATGCTAATGCTGATATGGCAGATTTGGAACGCTGTCTTCAGGAAGCGCAGGCACAGCGCCACCGCATTATTGCCACCGATGGAGTATTCTCTATGGATGGAAATGTGGCTCCAATGGACAAAATCTGTGAACTGGCAGAAAAATACAATGCCCTCGTAATGGTAGACGAATCACACTCTGCTGGAGTAGTAGGCCCTACAGGACATGGAGTAGCTGAACAATTCGGCGTATACGACAAGATTGACATCTTTACAGGTACATTAGGAAAAGCCTTTGGCGGAGCTATGGGTGGATTTACCACTGGTAAGAAAGAAATTATCGATATGTTGCGTCAGCGCTCTCGTCCTTACTTGTTCTCTAACTCTGTAGCACCAGCTATCGTAGGAGCAAGTTTGGAAATGTTCCGCATGCTCAAAGAAAGCAATGCCTTGCATGACAAACTGATGAGCAATGTCAACTATTTCCGTGACAAGATGATTGCTGCCGGATTTGACATCAAACCTACACAAAGTGCTATCTGCGCTGTCATGTTGTATGATGCCAAACTGTCACAGGATTTTGCAGCCCGCATGCAGGAAGAAGGCATTTATGTAACCGGATTCTACTATCCAGTAGTACCGAAAGGCCAGGCGCGTATCCGCGTACAGCTTTCTGCGGGTCATGAACAATGCCATCTGGATAAAGCAATCCAGGCTTTCATCAAGGTCGGGAAAGAACTGAACGTCATTAAATAACTTACCCCGTAAAAAATCATACGCATTGTCCGGCTGTTGCGAACACAATGGCCGGGCAATGTTTTTTATGCTTTATAAGACCTATAAGACATACGGATTTCTCACTTTTCTTACGCTTTCTCGCGCGTACCTATTTTATATATAAAGTTATAAAAACGTCTGCAAGCCCTGCCAATCCTATCACATTTCCCCTTTTTTTCGCCTTTTCGAAAACGCCTTTGCGTTTCAAACGAAATGTACTTATGTTTCAAATGAAACGTCCTTGTGTTTCAAACGAAATGTACTTGCGTTTCAAATGAAACGTCCTTGTGTTTCAGACGAAATGTACTTGCGTTTCAAACGAAACGTACTTGTGTTTCAAATGAAATGTACTTGTGTTCCAAACAAAACGTACTTGTGTTTCAAACGAAATGTACTTGTGTTTCAAGCCCGGTCTGTTCCTCCCTAGCATCAACAATCCTCATCCGCTTCATCCTTCCGTCTGTTCCTGCGGCCAGTTCACCAGATACAGCACCTCCGTGGCACGGGTGAAAGCAGTGTACAACCACCGGAAATAATCAGGCGAGAGCATTTCTTCCGTCATGTAGCCCTGATCCAGAAACACCCTCTTCCATTGTCCTCCCTGCGCCTTGTGGCAGGTGACGGCATACGCATATTTCACCTGCAACGCATTGTAATAAGGGTCTTCCTTCATTTTTTTCATCCGCTCCTTCCTGGTGGGCACATCCGCATAGTCCTCCAGCACCGCATAAAACAAACGGTCATTCTCTTCCTTCGACAAGGAAGGCAGTTCCGAATGAAGGGTATCCAGCAGAATCTTCACTTCCAGCTCCAGTCCGTCATAATCGGGAAAAGCAAGCACCACATCCGCAAAACGGAAACCATACATTTCGCGTACGCGGCGCACCCTGCGCACCACCGCCACATCCCCGTTGGCAATAAAATCAAGTTCCTTACAGTCTGTCCCCCAGAAATAATTGTTTTTAGCCACCATCAGCATATCCCCTGCATTGAGTTCATCTTCCCGATAAAGCACCGTATTCCGGATACCTTTATTATACAAGACTGCCTGTTTGTTGGAACGGCAAATCACGATGGTTTCATCCAGTCCCGCACGGCCATAACATTCATCAATGGTTTCTATCAGTTCACTTCCCGGAAGCCTGCGTATGTCAGGGAACCCCTTGCAGCTGATTTTAGGATACGCAAAGCAATCCGCCCTGACAATCCGTTCGCGCAAGGCCGTAGCGTTCCATAAGATTCCGGAGCCTTCCGTCTGGCGTACCACTTTCGTAAGGAGGCACTCCGTCACCTCCAACCCGTATCCCTGCAATGCCGCCACAGAAAGGGCCGGGCTCTCTTCCTCACCTACCGGCGGAAGCTGTGCAGTATCGCCCACCAGCATCAGCCGGCATCCCAATCCATTATACACATACTGCACAAGGTCGTCCAGCAGGCGCCCGCTGCCGAAGTGTCCGCCCGACAGGCCTTCATTGGCAATCATCGAGGCCTCATCCACGATGAACAGGGTGTTTCTATGCAGATTTTGGTTTGCCACAAAATTATCCGTTTCATTCGAAAAAACTTTCTGGCGGTATATCTTCTTATGAATCGTATAAGCCGGATGGCCGGAATATCCGGAAAAGACCTTCGCCGCCCTTCCCGTAGGAGCCAGCAGGACCATCTTCCGCTGCAATTCCTCAAGCGTGCGGACCAATGCAGATGTCAGTGCAGTTTTGCCCGTTCCCGCATATCCTTTCATCAGGAAAACGCCGTCCGCAGAAGGCGACAAGAGGAATTCAGCAAAACTTTTCAGTGCTTTTTCCTGCTCTTCTGTTGGTTTGTAAGAAAAATTTCGCTTAATTTGTTGCGATAAATCATTATTTAACATAATGCCGGTATAAAAAGTTTACGTAAGATTGACGTGGTTCAACTAATTTACTTATTTTTGCGCTACGAATATAAACTAAAAAAACAATATTATCATGAAAACAGTTCTTAATCTTGTGTTAGCCGCCTGCGTTGTCTGCCTGGTATATATATGCTATGGCAGTATTATGGGTCCTATCAACTTTGAAAAATCAAAGAAAACCAGAGAAAAAGCAATCATCGCCCGCTTGATTGACATCCGTAAAGCACAACAGGAATATCGTTCCGTTCATAACGGTGCTTATACAGCAAACTTCGACAGTCTGATTACTTTCGTAAAGACTGCTAAACTTCCTTTCATCATGAAAGTGGGTTCATTGACAGATGATCAGTTGAACAACGGTATGACAGAAAAGAAGGCTATGGACTTGATTAACAAGGCTAAGAAAACTGGAAACTGGAGCGAAGTTGAAAAAGAAGGCTTACAGAACTTCCGTCGTGATACCATGTGGGTAGCTGTAATGGATACTATCTTTGCAAAAGGATTTAATCCGGACTCTTTGGCATACGTTCCTTACGGAAACGGAGCTAAATTTGAAATGGCCACCCGTCAGGATACAACCAAATCCGGTGCACCGCTGAACCTGTTCCAGGCACAGGTGGCATACGATGTATATCTGGGTGACCTGAACAAACAGGAATTGACCAACCTGAAAGACATGCAGAGCAAAATCGGTAAATACTGCGGTTTGAGAGTCGGTGACATCGAACAGCCGAACAACAATGCAGGAAACTGGGAATAATCCGATGGTTCAAATGATTGATTTCAACCAATCAGCACAGTATATATTATCCATCCGTCTGAGCACGGATGGATTTTCTTTTTCTATCTATCACCCCCAGCAGCCCGAAGCGGTGTATTTCAGTTCTTCGCCAGTCAATACACAGCGCTCAATGGCTGCCAATGTAAAAGCCTATTTGACAGAGACAGAAGAACTGAAGCATCGTTTCAAGCAGGTTAATATCCTTATTCATACTTCACGTTACACTACACTCCCATTGGAATTGTATGAAGACGAACAGACCGACCTTCTGTTCTATCAGAACCTGCCCCCACAAAATAACGAAGTCGTACTTTGTAATATTTTAGGGAAGAGCAACCTCGTCATTCTTTTTGGACTGGACAAGCTCACCCATCTGTTCCTGACAGAACATTTCCCCAATGCCCGTTTGTTTGCATCCGTAAGTCCAATTACCGAGTACCTCGCACATAAGGTCAAACCGAGTGACTGCTGTAAATTATTTGCCATCTTCCATCCCGAAAGTGTAGAAGTGATAGCTTTCGAAAAAGAAAAACTACTGCTACTGAACACTTACCCCATTTCCGGCCTGAATGATTCATGCTATTATCTGTTGAACATCTGGCAGCAGGCTGGCTACAATCAAGAAGATGACCAGTTATACGTTTGCGGAAACAATCGGGTTCCACAATGGGAAGAATTGCCATTGCGCCTGAAAAAATACATCCGACAATTGTTTATCATTCATCCTCAAATGGAATTCAACCACTCAGCAATGAGCCACATCAACGGCATTCCATTTGACATGCTATCTTTAATCTCATGCGAGTAATAAGCGGAATATACAAACGGAGACGTTTCGACGTCCCCCACACATTCAAGGCACGTCCTACCACCGACTTTGCCAAGGAAAACCTGTTCAATGTCCTCAGCAACTACATCGACTTCGAGGATGGAGTTACGGCACTCGACCTGTTCGCAGGGACAGGAAGCATCAGCATTGAACTGGTGTCCAGAGGATGCGACCAGGTGATTTCGGTCGAAAAAGACCCGCAGCATCACGCCTTCATCAGCAAAGTCATGCGGGAAGTCCACACGGACAGGTGCATCCCTCTAAGAGCCGATGTGTTCAAATACATCGGAAAATGCGGATTACAATTTGATTTTATCTTTGCAGACCCTCCGTATGCCCTGAAAGAACTGCCGGACATCCCCGACCTGATTTTCCAATACCACCTGCTCAAGCCGGAAGGAATCTTCGTACTGGAACATGGAAAAGACCTCAGCTTTGAAAGCCATCCCTGCTTTTCCGAACACCGTCACTACGGAAGCGTCAATTTCTCTTTCTTCAGAGCAAGGGAGCCAGAAGGCGTACCACCGATTCAGTGACCTTGTTTTTCCAGGAACGTTTTTCCCAAACCCTGGCTGACAGCTGAAAACAAGCTTTCTGGTCGGCCAGGAAAATTTCCTTTAAAGCCAGCGCCGTTTTCTTGTCATAGAAAAAAGCGTTCGCCTCAAAATTATGCTCAAAACTCCGGAAATCCATGTTGGTGGAGCCCACAGTCGACAATTCATCATCACACACCATCAGCTTGGAGTGCAAAAAGCCTTTCTTGTACAGATAAACCTTCACGCCCGCCTTCATCATCTCCGACAAATAAGAGAATGAGCCCTTGTGGATTACCCAGGCATCTCCCCTTTTGGGAAGCATCAGCCGCACATCCACTCCCGACAAAGCAACCGTTTGCAGCGCCTTCATCACCTCCTCGTTCGGCAGGAAATAGGGAGTCTGCACATAAAAGTATTTCCGCGCGCTACAGATGGCCATCATCAGCCCCTGCATAATGTCTCTCCATTCTCCCACCGGATCGGAAGTGACCACCTGAGCCACCACTTCCCCTTTCTCCGGAATCGGAGGGAAATACTCTGCCGATGTCAGCAAGGTACGGTCAATGGCATACCAGTCGGTAAGAAAAGCCGTCTGCAACCCGTACACAGCCTTCCCTTCCAGCCGCACATGCGTATCCCTCCAGATACCTTTTCCCAGTCCTTTCACGTAACGTTCCGCCAGATTCATCCCCCCGATGAATCCCACGCGGCCGTCTATCACCACAATCTTCCGGTGATTGCGATAATTCACCTTACTGGTAAATCTGGGGAAACGGACCTTCAGAAATGAAAGGACTTCTATTCCTTCGCAAAGCATCTGCTCGTAGAAATCATGAGGAACTTTCCAGCAGCCCACATCGTCATACAGCACCCGTATCTTCACTCCTTCACGAGCCCGGTCAATCAGTGCATCTCTTACCAGCCTGCCCACCGCGTCGTCCTCAAAAATATAAAATTCCAGATGAATGTGATGGCGTGCGCGGCAGATGTCCTTCAATAATCCGGATAACATGGAAACGGTATCCGTATATATCTCCACCCTGTTCCCTGAAAAAGGAAGCGCATTGTTGTTTACCCGTGCAAAGAAATCCACCAGGCGCTGCTTTCCATGACCTTCCATGACAGACGGCTGCGTCTGGTAGGCAGCCATCGGACGCTTGCCCAGGCGGGCATACCCCTTCCGGCTGATAAGATGTTCCTTGCGCGTGCTGCGTCCGAAAAACAAATAAAGAATCCATCCAGCCACAGGAAGGAAAAACAGCACCAGAATCCAGGCCATAGTCTTTACCGGACTACGGTTGTCAAGAATCACGACAAAGATAGTTGTCAGTATCACCGCAAAGTAAAGGATATAGATTACGGCCACGAAGATGCTATTCCAGACTGCTATGTCCATCTTACAACTTGGTTTTCAACAAAATTACGAGTAATTTGGAAAAAGGCAAAAAAAATACCGCAAAAGTGGAATTGACTTTTGCGGTATATATGTTCAACCTTAGAATCTGCGAGGTCCATGTCCCGGGCCAGGACCAAATCCAGGTCCTCTTCCCGGACCACCCATTCTCGGACCGGCACCTTTTCCACCAAACAGATTCAGACGGTAAATAAAGTGAACCATGCAATAACTATAAATCGCATTGTATTCCGTATCACTTCGCATAGCCGCACTGATTACACGGCTGATATTGCTTTGATTACGCAGAATATCATAGAACTGAATGCTGACCGTAGCTGCATTTCCTTTCAGGAAGTCTTGCGAGAGCTGTGCATTCCAGATTAACTCGTCACGGTTCATGCTTGCGTCCGCATATCCACGACGTGAGTTCTGAGAGATATCTGTAGCAATTGACATATTCCAGGGCAAACGAACATTGGTACTTGCTCCGTACGAGAACTGGTAGGTATCCATATTATTCTCTTCCTTGAAGCTATTTCGCGAATGCGTATAAGCCAATGAACCGTTCAGAGAGAATTCCCACCAGTCATTACGATACGTACCTCTCAAGCGTTCACTCAAAGACAACTGACGGGTTTTGTTCTTATCTGACACATTCTCAGCCTGTGCATCGCTCATATAACTCACAATGTTATTATAACGAGCCATCGTAAAGGTATTGATGGTATACTTCTTATTACGCAAAGCCGTATTAGAACCCAAGATACCAAACAAGTTCCAGTTGCCATTGATATTCTCCGGCATGGTTACCGTTCCACCGGTTTGCGGGTCGTATGTACTACGATTACTAATGCTGTTCAATACATTTTCAAAACGGAAGTGCGTCATGATACCCCGCTGTTTCTCTGTATCAAATGTATTGTAAAAAGCCATGAACGAGTTGGTAAATGCCGGTTTCAACCCCGGATTTCCCCGACGAATGTTCAACGGGTCGGTCGTATCCTCAATAGGCAGCAAATCCGTCATGCTTGGCTGAGAGCTTCTTCCGCGGTAGTTGATTCTCAACTGGCTTGTTTTCGAGAATTTATAACGGAAATCAAATGTCGGAGTAAAGTTGAATACGTTTCGTACAGCCACCGTATCCAACTGGTCTTTCTTATAAGACAATTTCGATTTCTGCGGCTGGAAAGAAACACCTGCATTCAAACTCATTTTTTCCCGAATCCAACGCAAAGAAACATCTGCCTGATGATTGTAATATGTGTACTGTGCACTCTTGCTGTTCTTTTCATCCAGCACTCCCACATTATCTCCTCCATAACCTTGCGCTATCTCCCAGTCATTCGGCATTGTGTAGGTGGAATTGTCACTCTTTGAACGCTTGTACTGGAAATAATAACTGAACTGCAAGAAGCCACCCTTAAATATCGGTTCGCTATAAGTAAAGCGTGCACCATAATTATAGTTCAAAGTAGGCGTAGAAATATAGCGGTTCAAAATTTCCAGCCGTTCCTCCTCTGTTTTCTGGTAATAGTCCGTTTCAGACACCGAGAACTGTTCACTCGAACTGTTCGTGTAATTATAGGAGCCACGGAAAGTAATATTACGTCCCGGTTTTCCCAAACGACGGTTAACCATGGCCGAACCTCCCACATTAAAGTTATCTCCTTTCTGCAGACTGTTACGCGCAATTGTATTGACAATATTTTCTTCTGGAATCAAAGATGAAAGATTGTCGGCTGCACTCAAAATTTCGTCGGTTGTATGTTCCGGATCCTGGCTGAATGTAAAAGAATTTGTCGCACTCCTGTTATCATTCTTTCCGTATGTCAAACGCGGGCGAAAAATCACCGTTGTCATAGTATCCGGTTTCCACTCAATACGAAAATCGGCCGTAAGCGAAGTAGTCTTATTGCGATTAGCATTCTGGGCATTCTTGAAAGAGCTGGTAGCCGAAGAAACGAATGTTTCCGAAGCCTGCTTACTAATAATGTCCGCATCCTTGTAGTTATAATTCACACTACCTCCTGTTTCCAGTTTCTCACTCTGTGTACTAAAGTTGAAACCACCCATCTTGATGCTGGTCAGACCGTTCTGTCCTCCCCAACGAAAGCCACCGCCTCCTCCCGGATAGCCGTTATCATTCACATTATTCATTGAACCAATCACCGTAAACTGATTCTCTCCAATGAATCGGTTCAACATTACTTTTCCACTGTAACGGTCTTCCGTACCAGCTGCGACGTCCGCATTTCCAAACCATCCCTTATTCATACCCGGCTTCACGCTCAGGTCGAGCACGGTTTCTTCTTCGCCGTCATCAATACCTGTCACACGGGCCAAGTCCGATTGTTTATCATACGCACGTACCTTATCAATAATATTTACCGGAAGATTTTTCATGGCAATATTCGGATCATCGGCAAAGAATTCCTTTCCATCAATCATGATTTTCTTGATTTCCTTCCCGTTTATCGTGATTTTTCCGTTTTCATCCACTTCAGCCCCCGGAAGCTTCTTCACCAGTTCCTCCAAAGCCGAACCTTCAGGCACACGATAGGCAGAACTGTTGTACACCAACGTATCGGCCACTGCCGTCACCTCCGGAGCCTCAGCCACCACAACAGCTTCTGCCAGCATAATGGCATCCGAAGCCAGTTCCACCTTACCCACATTCAAACGCGGATTGTTACGCGTCAACGCAACCTGTTTGAAAAACGGAGTATATCCAATGTATGAAACCTTCAGCAAATACTTTCCAGGACGTACTGACAGTGAGAAATGTCCATCCATATTTGTCACATTTCCCACTACCATTGAACTATCCTTCACGGAAAGGAGCTGTACTGTAGCCTGAATGACAGGCGACTTATCCCCCTCATCAAGAACCGTTCCTGTTACGGTTCCACGGCTGCCGCTGCTTTGTGCAAAAGCAGAAATGGTTACCCCCACCATCAGCAGCAATCCCAATAAAACTTTTTTCATTGCCTTTATCTCTTCCTTGTTGATTAATTGTACCTTTGACAATTATCAACAAAAAAGGTTTACCCCTACTCTTTATTTTTTAACTTATTTTTGTCTGAAGTTTTTTTCAATCTTTGCCTTCTGCATCAAAAACTCTTTACAGAACACACAAATAACCATGTACACAATACCTACTGAATTATCCGCTTCCTGCAAATTTCCTCCATAAGCTGCATTCAGCAACACTCCTACATAATAAACTCCCCACAAATAGAGTGAAACCACCATTGCTTTCCGCCGAATGGCAAAGGCTTCCTCATTCTCATCCTTCGTTTTGGCCAGAAAAACCATGAACAATGAAATCCAGATGACCAGTTTCATTCCCAGTTTCACATACAACAAATTACCGTCATCCACTTGTCCGAACATATACATCAATAACGGAACAAATACTGACAATAACAGTAACACATACCCCAACAAACGGCACGAAGCCGGAAAAATTCCTTTCATAACTTGATTATTTTTTATTCGCACAAAAATACTTAATTGTAAGCCAACATCCGACTTCTTCTAACTTTTTTTCTAAATTTGCGACCAAAACAAATACACTTATGAGTAAACAAGAAGTCATTATTTGCCAAAATTTCAATACGGAACTCAGCCAGAAGTTATCTGCACATTCATACGACAAGATTTTTATCCTGACCGACGAACATACTTTTCGTCTTTGCCTCCCTCTGCTGCAAGACATCGCCTTGCTGAAGGATGCAGAACAAATTGTCATTGGTCCGGAAGATGTGCATAAAAACTTGGAGACACTGGCCTATGTATGGAACCAGCTCAGCAACCGGGGAGCCACCCGCCACTCGCTGCTCATAAACTTAGGAGGAGGTATGGTGACCGACTTGGGAGGATTTGCCGCAGCCACCTTCAAACGAGGTATCGCGTGTATCAACATCCCCACCACCCTGCTTTCCATGATTGATGCCGCCGTGGGTGGAAAAACCGGAATCAACTTCAACGGACTCAAGAATGAAATCGGTTCTTTCTATCCTGCCGACCAGGTAATGATTGACAGCCAGTTTCTGAAAACCCTCGATATGCCTAACCTGCTGTCCGGTTACGGAGAAATGCTGAAGCACGGCCTAATCAGTCAGCCGTCACACTGGAGCGAACTGCTGACATTTGACTTTGCTCACATAGACTACGCATTGCTGCAGAAACTTATCGGCCAGTCCGTGCAAGTCAAGGAAGACATTGTAGAAAAAGATCCCTATGAACAAAGCATCCGGAAAGCGTTGAATTTCGGACATACCATCGGACATGCCTTTGAAAGTTTTGCCCTAAAGACTAACCATCCGGTGCTTCATGGATATGCTGTAGCCTGGGGTATGGTCTGCGAACTTTATCTGTCACACATCCGCTGCGGTTTCCCGAAAGAAGCATTGCGCACCACCATTCAGTTCATCAAGGAAAACTACGGCAGCCTTTATTTCACCTGCGATGACTATGAATGTCTGTACGACTTCATGAAGCATGACAAAAAGAATGCCTCATGTGGCGTCATCAATTTCACTCTTTTAGGAGGAATCGGTGACATTCGTATCAACCAGACCGCTTCACAAGAGGAAATCTACGAACTACTTGATTTCTACCGCGAAACCATGGGATAAGTTTTGTGGTGTTCAAACAACGTTTAAACGTAATCTAAAAATACTAAGAAATTATTGCGGAAAATATTTGGTTATTCCGAATAAAGCAGTACCTTTGCATCCGCAATTCGGGGTGTAGCTCAGCCCGGTTAGAGTACGCGTCTGGGGGGCGTGTGGTCGCTGGTTCGAATCCAGTCACCCCGACTGGTAAAAAGCATTGATAATCTGATGATTGTCGATGCTTTTTTGTTTTAATCTAACTATGGTTGTTGACATTATGCTTGCCTAAACTCATACTATTGCAAGAAAGAGCGTTCTTTATAGGTAACATATTTCTTAAATATCAAATAATTAACCACTTATACTTGCAGGTACGCAAATAAGTACATATCTTTGCACTATAACAAAGGAGGATTTATGAGAACAGCTAATTACACAGATTTGAGAGCCAATTTGAAAAGCTACATTGATGCGGTCATTGACGATTATGATACCGTAGTTGTTAATCGTGGGAATGGCAAAGGAGTAGTAATGATTTCTCTGGATGAATATAACTCTCTAAAGGAAACGGAGTACATCATGTCGTCACCCGATACAATGGAAGCAATACATAGAGGTGAAGAGGATATTAAAAACGGGAACTCTATATCCCAAAAGGAAGGTGAAAGCATAGAAGATTTCTTAAAACGGGCAACATGTACAGAATAACATTATCAGAACAGGCACGAAAAGAATACCTATACTTTACCCAAAGTGGGAACAAAGCAATATTGAATAAAATCAAAACCTTATTGGAAGATATTGCCGCACACCCATACACAGGAATAGGAAAACCAGAACCGCTTAAATATGAGCTGGCAGGAAAATGGTCAAGAAGAATCAATACAGAACATAGAATTGTTTACTCCGTGCATGATGACATAATAGAGGTTTATATATTCTCTATGAGATACCATTATTCCAAGAAATAACAAACCGTCACATATTACTAAATTGAAGAAAGGGCAGCTATTAAGTTAGTTGTCCTTTTTTATTTCTACCAACCATTAAACATTACAATTATGAATATAGATTATAAAGTAGGAGAAGTCAAGCTATCCTATAAACCCAAATTCAAGAATCAGCAAAAAGTAACCTGTAGAGGATGCTTATAAATCTATGCTTCCCACATAGAAGAAAGGAACGATATGCTACAAGGAATATTTCAAAGTCCTATCCCTAAATCAAGGTAACCGGATTTTAGGATATACCCTTATTTCAGAGGGAGGAATCACAGAAACCTGTGCTGATGTCAGATTAATTATACAAGCTGCATTACTTACTAATTCCGTAGCTTTAATTCTGGCGCATAATCATCCAAGTGGAAATTTAAAGCCAAGTACAGAGGATATAAGACTGACTAAACAGGTAACGGATGCAGCCTAGCTTATGCGAATAAAAGTCTTAGATCATATCATCATTACTGATGAAGGAATGCTGTAGCATAAATAAGGGCACTCAATATTTTAGTCGGGTGTCCTTATTTTATAATATTCACTTCTGCACAAAGTGAATGTTTCGCTATTATTCAATTAGTTACAGCGGACATTCACTTTTATTATCCCCCCAAAAAGTAAATGTTATGAGTTTGAAATACAGTAATACAACGGCTGATTTCCTACAATGGAATGAAGCAATGAATCTAATTAGAAAACTATTCAAGGATGGTAACTATAATATGAGCCTGCTTATAGCTTTGGGATGTTTCTTTGGTTTACGAATAAGCGACATTCTTTCTTTAAGATGGAATCAGATTCTAAATGTAAATGAGTTTACCATAGTAGAAAGGAAAACAGGAAAGAAAAGGACTATCCGTATTAACCCACAACTGCAGAGACACATTTCAGACTGTTACAAGTCTATAAATCCAATAGGAAGTAATGCACCTATATTAGTCAGTCAGAAAGGAACTGTCTATTCAGTACAAAGGATAAATATCATTCTGAAAGAACTGAAAAAGAAATACAGGCTACATATAGGTAATTTTAGTTGCCATTCACTTAGAAAGACTTTTGGCAGACAGGTTTATAATATGAATAGTGAGAATTCAGAATTGGCTTTAGTCAAACTTATGGAACTTTTCAATCATTCAAGTGTTGCCATTACAAAAAGGTATCTTGGATTAAGACAGGAAGAACTTTTGAATACATACGACTGCCTTAACTTTTAATCTTTCAGTAGGTGGAAAATCAAAAACTTTGCACCCTTATAGGCGGAGATTGATTTTTCTACCTACTTAATTGACAGATAATAAGCAAAGTTCTTGCAACGCTAAACACTTTTGAGTAACTTTGTGACAATTTCAGCGGACTAATGAGTTAGGAAGCTGAAAGGACATATAAAACGAAAGGGCGTTTAGCTAAATTATCCTCTACTGGAATCTGGACAATTCTCGTCATGTGGATAATAGGCAGGAACGCCCACACCAAAGTTATATCCTCACCTCAATAGGTGGAATATATACTTTCTTGGTGTGGGCTTTGCTTATTATACATGACAGGCAGTCCAGAGCCGCAGTAGAATAATAAGCCAAAGTACCCACACCTTTTCTATATATGGGCAGAATCAAAAAAGTAAATTGCTTCTTCCGGGTATTGAGTGGCTCAAGTAAATATCAATATGAACAATTTGAAAGTTAGGCTAATTATTTTCTTTTTGATTGTGGGTGTCACTTCGGCTTTTTCGCAGGCTCTAATTAAATCAACTAATTACAATGTAGACGGTTATTGGGGAAAGTGGGAAAATCTCTATTTAGGACTAACCATGACAGGTACATATTCCTCATTTGTGATTCACGACAATGGCAAACACCCCTCTCAATATGGATGTAAAATTACCATTTACAACTACAACGATAATGTCAGCAAAAAGGAAAAAAAACGAAGAAGAAAGGCAGATGAGTGGTACACTTATAATGGCACAATTGAAATCTTTTTAAATGAGCATACCAACACTACACGTAAATGGGTAGAATCTTTTGGAGAATTTTTCTGTTCATTTAATTATAAGGGATGTGAAGGTTCAACAAGTAGGATTTATCCTGCGAAAATAATGATAGCACCTTATAAAAAATACCCCCAAACATTTAATATCATGTTTGAGAGTTACGCCATAGCATTCATGTTATACTAACTAAATATATTAGAATTATGAAACGTACAATTTTCATTTCAGTATTTGCATTGGTTGGTACAGCTGCTTATAGTCAATCTTATGATGATTTCTTTACTACTTATAAAGATGTGTCAACTCAAACGACACAAAAGCAACAATCTTATAGTAGTAATAATGGTGTTACCCAATATAATGTGCTTGACCCTAATAAATTCATGCAGAATGTAAGTCCGCAGAATGTTCAAATCGTCAATGGAATATATCTTTATGCTGGTCAATTTTATTCCGTCAAACTGAAAATTGGAGCGTCAGGTACAAATAAGAATCAAATTATGGTTTGTGCATATTGGGATGGTCAAATGTGGAACAATATGACCTATTATGCTTCTCCAATAGGCTATGATACGCCAGAGCAAATAAAGCGTGCTTGTACACATGAAGTTTATATATCTTCTTTAGGTAAAGTTTATTTTTAAATATCAGCATTATGAAAAAGATTTTAATTCTCACATTGTTCTCGTTTTGGATGACAGGTTTACATGCACAAACATTTATTGCCCCTGTCGAAGTTCAAGTATTCGATGTTGTTGGTAAAGGCAAGTCTGATGTTACACAATGTTCTGGTCGTATTTGGAAATATATAGAGGAGTCGGGTATTAGCTTTGCCATACAACTATCCGATATGTCTGATGATGAAGATTTTGAATATGAGACATCAACAAAGAAACAAATAGACAAGAATACTATTAGATACAACATTAGTGAAGGTCTGAATTTAAAGCAGGAAGATTGCTATATTATAGAGCAGAAACACTCCACAGAAAAGAATGTTTATTTCTTCGAGTTTCCACCATTATATCCATCACAGGGACGGACTATGTACAAAACTGTAAAAAAAGAGTTGTTCTAATATGATAAAAAACTGTTTCTTATTAATATTTTTCTTTCTCCTATCAGTAAATGTCTTTGCTCAAACATTCAAAATTGTAGGCAAAGGCAATTCAGGTGAATTTAAATGTTCTGGCTATATCGAACAATCTGGTGACAATGCAGGAGATAACATTACAATACACTTGTCCGATATGCTACAACATAAATATATGATATTGAGTAAAGAACAAATTGATGAAAAAACAATCAAATATAGCATTATGGATATGGATTTAGATAGCTGCAATCGCTACATCATAAAGCAAAAATGCCCTAATGGTAAATATACCTATTTCTTCGAGTTCCCACCATTATATTCCAAACAAGGTAGAACAGTCTATAAGGCGGTAAAAGAAAAGATAATTATCAATGGATTTATAATCACAGAAGAGGGAAAGGTTATTCCGCAATAGATGAAGTACAAATTTTCTTTTGCAGTGGTAGTAATACTATTCTCTTGTGATTGCAATAACAAGAGATTTAGTGCGATAGGTGATTTTGATGTTGAATTGCTTGTTGGCAAGTGGCAAATGGTAGAATATGCAGGTGGTAACGTAAATACACTTGATACCATTTCTTTTTATGAAAATGGCAAAATGGATTATCCATTTGAAACAGGTGAATTTACCTACCACTTTATAACGTCTGATTCTTTGGCTATCTATAATCATGGCTTTGGAGAACAACATTACAAGATACTCAAACTATCCAATGACAGCCTTATAAGGCAGATTAGACGACAAAGGATATATGCAGACAGCATAGACGAACCTGTAAATGGAGAAATTGAGAAATACATACGAGTAATAACGAAGTAGTACCTTTTTTAAAGATAATCCATTTTACAGGGAGAGTTTGAAAAAAGTCCTCTATTTTTTAATCTCATTCAAATTGAAAACAGATGAAAACGACAATTACATCCATTGCTATATTTTTTACCCTGTCAGCTTACAGCATGAAACATGACAATACGAAACAGGATTCTATTATTGATACTGCCATGCAAGTAGCAGACACTATTGGCACACGTAAAACGCTCAATGAAATCCGTTTTGATGGTTGGGAAAGAAGCGAATGGTTGGATAATGAATATATCCGTACTTTGCGTAAATACTTGGATGATTACAATAATGGAATAGTCAGTAACCCTGCATTAGACCCTTATAAAGAACAGATAAAAGGTCAGTTTGTTGTTTATGATATTAACCCATACTTGTTAGGTGGTGCGCTTATTAGAATCACATTCCTTGATATGCCTGATAGAGTATTCAGCAGTTGGATATATAGTAACGTAGATGAAAAGAAAGAGATTATAGAAAGTTATGAATTTCGCTCTATCAGCATAGAGGAAGAAACAACAGACATGACTAAAGAGGATATTCTTCAAGCTATAAAGGAAATGGAAGGACTAAAACTTTGGTAAATGTACTTCAAAATAACATACAGCATTTGAGCTTAAAAAACTCTTATACTGTTTTTATATATCGTGCATCAAATATATTAAATTGATTTCCAATCCGGATTTTAATCACTATATTTGTAAAGCAGTTTTAAGACTGCAAAGAGATTATTAATTTATTGTCAACCTCTTGGTTTATTGCCGGATTAAACCATAAATTAAACCAAAGCATAAAGAAATTACAGAAAAAGCTGATAATCAATGATTATTATGCGATAAATATCAAAGTCTGGGGGGCGTGTGGTCGCTGGTTCGAATCCAGTCACCCCGACTGGTAAAAAGCATTGATAATCTGATGATTGTCGATGCTTTTTTATTTTTATATTTTTCAGTTTTCCCCCACTCACATCCCCACACAAAAACAACAAAATCCACCTACATAAACTCACAAACCGACTACCATATTCTACGTTTCCCGAAGCGGAACCATACGTTTCCCATGTGGAAAACGTACAGCTCAGCCTTGAGAAACGTAGGTTTCGCACAAGGGAAACATAAAAATCACCTTTACACCTTTCCATTTACATCTCTAAGTTTTACTGAATTGTAATTGAAATAGTTTTTTTGCCTGACATAAAGACAAAAATTTCCTTCTATTTGCATAACGAAAGAAAAATTACCATCTTTGTAAAAAGCAAAGACACAACACACGTACGTTCCCATGAAAAGTATATACATTTTAGACGATCATCCTATCATTACCGAAGGGATTGCACAATTGCTGGCAAACAACCAGCAATACCAAATAACTGCCGGACATCATTATTCTGAATTATATAATTACCTGAACGATCATACTCCCGACCTGCTAATTATAGATTATGAGATTCAGGATAAAACAGCCCTGGATGTCATAACCTACCTGCAAAAGAAAGGTGTGAATATTCCTCAACTCATCTATACCATGCATACAGAGTTCTGGATTATCAAACTGCTGATCAAAGCGGAAGTGGCAGGTATCGTGACCAAAAATGACAAAATAGAAGAAATAGAAAAGGCCATACACAATATCTTGCACGAGGGAAATAAATATTATTCGCCTACTGCGCTGAACGTCGTACTGTCCATCATGGGCGACCATTCTACGGAAAAGTCCATTGTTTATACACCAAGCCCGCGTGAAAATGAAATCATTCAAATGCTGTCATGTGGCCTTACTTCCGACGAGATTGCCCACAAACTTAATCTCAGCAAAAATACTATTGATACGATGAGAAAGAACATCTTGCTGAAAAGTGGGGCTGCCAACGTATCACATCTTATGCGAATTGCTTTTTTAAAAGGTTGGATTACAGAATGAAAAAGATTCTTTTTTCCCTATTTCTCAGTCTGAGTGCGTTCCTGAATGCCAATGAAAAAAATAACAAACTGGCTGATTTGCTGCATTCATTCGGCGATAACGGTGAGTATGCACAGATGGATTCAGTGTACAATCTTATTATTCACGAAGACCATTACAAGCAGGATAAGCTCTATGCGCTGAATATTACCCTAGACTATGCCCGATTTCTCAACCAGAAGGGAGACAGTGAGAGGGCAAATACGCTACTGACCCAAATCCGGGAAAACGCAATGGCACTGGAAAAGTTTCCAGAAAATACCATGGCACACCAGCTCCAGGAAATTGCGGCAATTGCTACGTATGAAATTGCCTACGGGCAATGGCAAAATAACCAGTTATCGGCTGCAAGAGAAACGGCTGAAGAGGCAATTAATCAACTGGAACAGATAAAAGATTCTGTGAACTTAGCAGAGGCCTACAATCTTTCAGGAGTCATACACCGCAGATTGTTCATGCTCGACAATGCCATCTCACTTTATCAGAAGGCGCTCGCCATTACTGAGGACTTGCAGAATTACAACCTGGCAGCCATTATCGTATCCAACATTTCCATTCTGTACAATGAAACGGGCAAGAACAATGAAGCCATACAGATTTCTCGTAAAATGTTTGCTTATCCACAAACCGACACACTTACCATCGACTATCGCATCGGGGAAGTAAACAGACTGTGTAACCATGCCATTTTGTTAGCTAACAACCAGCAGCCTGTCCAGGCAATGGATACGCTAAAACTGGCCATACAGAAACTCCGTCCGGAAATGCCCGACGGCCTCAAGCTATTGGCTTACACGCAATATGCCAGAGTATCGAGGGATGCAGGAAAGCCCCGGCAGGCGTTGCAATACTACCAGAAAGCCATGGGTTATAAAAGTACGACACACAATAAGGCTAATATTGCGAATTTAGAGTACTTATATGGTTACATGTTATTTCATGATACGGACTCCTTGCTTCAGGCACGTAACTACGTCATGAAAGCAGCCGACTTTGCCCGAAAGAATCCTTCCGGCCTGTTACCCAAAATCCTGCTTACACTGGCCGAAATAGAAGGCAGGAGAAACAACGGACAATTAGCTTATCAGCTCATGCTGGAGGCATATCAGGCCAATGAGAAACTAAACGACCAATACTACCAGAACCGTCTGTCCGGATTCGAGGCTGAACTGGACCTGAAGGAAAAAGACTTGCAGATTGCCGGACTCAACGGAAAACGTGCCGAGGAAAAAGCTGCTTACCTGATACGCACTTACACCATCGGGGGCATACTTATCTTGGCCCTGCTGCTGCTCATTATTCTGGTCATAAGCATGCATAAACGAAAGATTGCATTCCACCTGAAGCAACTGAAACTGGAAAAAGAAATCAAGGAGAAGGAGATGCAAAGACAACTCTTGCTTACCGACATGCACAAGAAAATGACCGAACGATACATCTGTGGACTGGAAGACAGCCACAATCGTATTTCCAAGGAACTGCACGACGGAGTATGCAATGATTTGTTATCCGTAGAAATGGAAATGAAGCAGTCGGACAACCCGGCTATAACGACTCAACTCAAACAAATCAGGGAAAATCTGCGCAACCTTTCGCATCAGCTGGCAACTCCTGCCCTCAGCAACTTTAGCCTGTACCAGGTCCTCACACTCTACACGGATAAGCTGAAATCGCTGAAAACGCCTCATATCCAGTGCTACATAGAAGAAAGTATTCAGCAGATAGACTTTCCGGCCGACCAAACTCAGGAAGTGTACCGCATTCTTCAGGAAATCATATCCAACATGCTGAAACACGCCAATGCCCAACAGGCTTACATCACTGCCAGCTATGAGGACGGGCAGGTTAATCTTATCGTTGAAGACGACGGAAAAGGTTTCTCCGCCGATAAGCTTTCCAATGATTTCCTTCAAGCAGGACTGGGACTGAGAAGCGTCAAGGAACGTTGTGACAAGCTGCAAGGCGGTTGCGACATCACCTCGAAAGAAGGACAAGGAACGGTAATACATTTCTGGTTTCCGGCATAACGGACGTCACTATACACAAAAAAAGAATCCGCATTGCAACTTCCCCGATATTGCAATACGGATTCTTCAGCGCGATGACAAAATGAAGTCTTTTTATTCCCCGTTACATTCTTCAAAAGTCACGCTTGCATAAGTCCCCGACCCCATTCGCATTATGAGTAACATTCCTTGACGAATACAAGGACTTAGCAGTTCTTCATAGCCTTAATTTCCTATTATTCTGTCTTCAAAACTTATTTTTAACAAAAATACACGATAATATTAAAAAATATATTCCCATAAATAACCGATTTCATACTCCTATTTATTGGGTATAAATAGGGACATTCAGTAAATAGTATAAAATTAGCCAACTAATTCATACACAAAGTATTGCGAATTAGTTGGCTTTTTTGTATCTTTAGGTATTCCCCCGAAAATAAGGTTTGGCAGCCAAAACGGGGGAAATATTCCAACAAAGATATGGCTAAGATACAAAATATTTCAGAAATTCACCCTACTTTGAGCTTTACAGAATTTGATGTTCAGGAAAAATATCGCAAGAGTTTTAATGAGAGTGAACTTGGCAGGCTTCACTCGGTGTTTCCGTTTGAACGTATGGCAAAAGCCATAGGCCTGTGTGAACAGCGTCTTGGACGCAGGAATATTTTCTGTCCTTCGGCAAAGATTGCTCTTATGGGCCTGAAAGCCTACACCGGATTCTCCGACAGACAACTGGTGGAGCATCTGAATGGCAACATACACTATCAGATGTTCTGCGGAATCATGATAGACCCGTCCTTCCCCATAACCAACTACAAGATAATCAGTGCTATCCGTAATGAGATGGCATCCCGTCTTGACATTGATTCCCTCCAGGAAGTACTGTCCTCACACTGGAAACCTTATCTTGAGAACCTTCACGTGTGCATGACCGATGCCACGTGCTATGAAAGCCACATGCGTTTCCCCACGGATATGAAACTTCTCTGGGAAAGTCTCGAATGGCTCTACAGGCATATCTGCAAGCATTGCGGGGAACTTGGCATAAGGCGTCCGCGTAACAAATACAAGGATGTGGCGGAATCCTATCTTTCCTATTGCAAGAAAAGAAAAAGGAAGGCTTCAAGAACACGGATGCTCAAGCGTCGTATGATCAGGCTTCTTGAAAAACTAATCAGTCAAAGAGACGGGATTCACTGCCGGTACGGTACTTCACTCCGCTATACACAGGATTACCGAAAGCGGCTTTCCATCATCAGAAAGATTCTTGTACAGGAAAAGGAAATGTTTGAAGGGAAGAAAGTTAGTGACCGTATCGTCAGCATTGACCGTCATTATGTACGTCCAATAGTAAGAGGAAAGGAAACAAAATCCGTTGAATTCGGTGCAAAGGTTAACAACATACAGATAGACGGTATATCGTTCATCGAACACCTCTCGTTCAAGGCTTTTAACGAAGGTATACGCCTGAAGGACTGCATCCGCATGCAGCAGAAGCTCATGAATGTGAGGGTAAGATGCGTGGCTGCCGATTCCATATATGCCAATAATGCCAACAGAAAGTTCTGCACGAAATATGGGATATCCACTTCCTTCGTACGCAAGGGAAGGGAGACAAAGGATGAGCCCTTGAGGAAGGTGCTCAGAAGTGAACTCTCCAAAGAAAGGGCCACCCGGCTTGAAGGAAGCTTCGGCAATCAAAAGCAGCATTACTCGCTCTCCAGAGTAAAGGCACGGAACAGGAAGACGGAAATCCTGTGGATTTTCTTCGGAATACATACGGCAAATGCCGTACTGATGATAGACAAGGTCACGAGCAGAACAGCTAAAGCGGCATGACATGAATTTACAGACAGGAGCAGAAGAGGTCATCAGACTTCTTCCGAAACGTCATGTCCAACAGATAGGATTATGTGAAAAAACACAGAAAAAGAGCAATAATAATGGCATATAAAGTGATTATACTCTATCGACTTTATATGCCATCTTATTTTTTAGGGACATTTACTGAATATCCCTACTTATTCATACACAAAGCGGTATTCATCATTGTAATAAGACGTAGACTCAGAAACACGATTTCCATGTTCATCCTCCTGGTATGAATACAAAGTACACTTGCCAGTAATTACATCCAGATAATTATCTTCCGTAAAGCTATATGCAAAAGGAGCCCATGTATCTTCATGTTTCACTTCCGGTTCTCCCGGTTCCGGCATATTATATCCCCAGTCCACAACATCTCTCGTTACCAGATTCTTACTACCTTTACCCATCATACGCAACATATAAAGCATGGACACCATGTCATCATATTCATAAGCATGACTGCCGAACAACGGACGAACCACTACATTAAAATCAAAGTAAGGCGTTACATTCGGATATTCAGTATATGCATAACTCATATAGCTTTCATCCGAGAATTCTCCCTCCGTCGACATCAGGTTGCCATTCTGCCAGTTCAATTGCAGAATAGACCTATCCGAAGCACGTCCCATCCTGCCAGAAGATACTCCCGGATCGATTGCCACATTTCCATCTTCCTCATCCCCATCTTCATGGTCACCTGGATAATAGTCATAATCTTCTTGTATCTGCTGAAGATAACCGTCGGAATAAATAAACATCCACAATGTATGCTGCTCAGAAGAAGATTCCTTTTTCTTATACAACTGTGATACATAACCCTCTGAGTTCAATGTAATCACATACGATTCATCCGATTCATATCCGGAAAGTGTTTTCCGGTCAATCCACATCTGGTTTTCCTGATAGGTGAACTGATAGATTCTCTCTGTGAAATATCCCTGCGCATCGCCTTGGTAACTAATGGTTTTCAAGGCTGCCAGCTTTCCGTTCTCATTATAAGTGAGTTCCCCAATAGACTTAGTATAGCTGTCCGGATACAAGCTGCTTGAATTTGTAATCTCATAACGAACCAGACGCTTTTCTTTCGGGGCAGGAGTTTCTCCTGCTTCTGTAGTAGCTTTCTGCTCTACGGTAATGGTTATCACATCGTTACCACAGCGAATTTCGATGGTAGCCTTCCGGTCCTTTCCGGTCAGGTTCTCTATCAATGTCAAGGTTAAGGTATATTCACCAGGACCTCCGCTATAGGCACTCAATTCCAGCCATTCCACTTTTCCCGAAGCAGCCTTGGTTGAAGCTTCTGTCGCAACTTCTGTTACTGTGGCTGTCCAGTCGGACAAAGCTGTAAAACTGATTCCACCCTGATTCGTTACCTCATCGGCATAAACCACCTGAGTAGTTTGTGTGCCTTCTTTCAAAGTCAGATTTGTGGGAGTCTCATCCTTTTCACTACATCCTGAAACCAAGATTACTCCCCACAGACAAACAACTGACAATAAAAAACTTAACTTGTCTTTCATAATTCTCATTTTTGAATGTTTTCTTTTACAAAGAAAAGTTTTTCATCTAAGGTATACATCACCGGAAACCGTGAATTCCTCCCTCGCAAACCACAAATTTGCCTTATCCATTCTTCCAAACTTCAGGACAAATTCTCTGTTTCACACTGTGAAATACAAAAACCACAGTGTGGGATATATATTTCACACTGTGGGATACAAATCCCGCTGTGTGAAACAGAGAATAGATAAGGGTATTTGAAAGAATATTTCAGGAGAAAAAGAAGAACAGACTACATGCCCCGTGGATTCTCCATCTTAAAAACAAAAAAAGGGGTATATGAACCTTGCAACAGTTCATATACCCCCATTTATAGAGATTGTGAATTACCGTCTGTAGTTTACCACACGTTCACACGGTTTTCAGGAGCTACATACAACGGATCAGACGGTGTGATGTGGAAAGCATCGTACCAAGCCTGAATGTGAGGCAACGCTCCGTTTACACGCCATTTACCCAATGAGTGAGGATCTGACTTAGTGTACACACGAATCTGTTCGTCGCGGATGTTACCAGCCCACAAAGTAGCATAAGCCAGGAAGAAACGCTGTTCCGGAGTGAAACCGTCGACTACGCCAAGCGGAGCATCCTTAGTTGCATTCTGGAAAGCCAGATAAGCTACGTTCAAACCTCCGTGGTCGGCCAGGTTCTCACCCAGTGTCAGTTCACCGTTAGCCTGCAAGCCCGGCAATACTTCAATCTTGTTGAAGAAATCCACCATCACCTGTGCGCGTTCCTTGAAACGGTCGGCATCACCCGGAGCCCACCAGTCGGTCAGGTTTCCGTCTTTGTCGAACTGACGTCCCTGGTCGTCGAATCCATGCGTCATTTCGTGACCGATTACTACACCGATGGCACCATAGTTGGCAGCATCGTCAGCTTCCATGTTGAAGAACGGCGGCTGAAGAATAGCAGCCGGGAAACAGATTTCGTTAGTTGACGGATTATAGTAGGCATTGACAGTCTGCGGAGTCATCAGCCATTCATCCTTGTCAACCGGCTTGCCAATGCGGCTGTACATATCATTGAATCCCCATTCTGAAGCACGGCATACGTTAGCCCAGTAAGAATCGTTCTTGATTTCCAGCTTAGAATAGTCTTTCCACTTGTCAGGATATCCTACTTTTACATGGAAAGCAGCCAATTTTTCGTGTGCTCTGATCTTGGTGCTGTCGCTCATCCATTCCTGTGCATCAATACGTTCACCCAGAGCAGTCTGCAAGTTCTTCACCAACTTCACCATACGTTCTTTGGCAGCAGCCGGGAAGTATTTTTCCACATACATCTCGCCTACCAGCTCACCCAGCATGCCGTTCACTGAGTTTACAGCACGTTTCCAGCGCGGCTGATTTACCTGGCGTCCTGACAAGACCTTGCCATAGAAATCGAAACGGGCAGCTACAAAGTCATCGCTCAGACAAGAAGCTGCTGCATCCAGCAGGTTGTATTCCAGATAAGATACATGTTTAGACAACGGAAGTGTATTCATCAGGCGAGCTACTTCCTGAATCGGCTCTACCTGTTCTACGTTCAGTTCTGCCGGAGCCTGAATACCCAAACCTTTCATATAGGCATCCCAGTCAATTCCGGCAATGGTCTTCTTCAGTTCATCGAAAGACATTTTGTGGTAGTTAGCTTCCGGGTCACGAAGTTCTGTCGCACTGCGTGAAACTTTAGCAATGGCAGTTTCAATTTCCATCACATCAGCCACTTTCTGCTGTGCTTCTGCTTCAGAGAAGCCAGCCAGCTGGAACAGCTTACCGATGTAAAGTTTATACTGTTCACGAATATTCTGAGTGATGCTGTCGGTATCCAGATAATATTCTTTTTCACCCAGGTTGATACCACCCTGTCCCATCTGGAAGATGTTGAGTGAGCTGTTCTTCGGGTCAGCATATACATAGCTGTGGAAATAGGTACCGATACCGATATGAGCCATTTCAGTCATCATCGGCACGATTTCACTCTTGTCTTTCATGCCGGCAATCTTGTCGAGCATAGCTTTCACCGGTTCTGCACCCTGCTTGTTCAAGGTTACGCTGTCCATAGCCATGTTATACAAGTCACCGATTTTCTGTGCGGCAGAACCAGCCTGATTATTTTTCTGCGCAGCCAGTCCTTCAATCAGTTCGCGCAACTGCTTCTGGCTGTTTTCAAACAGTTCATCAAACGTGCCGTAACGAGAATATTCGGCAGTCAGCGGATGTGCATCATTCCATCCTCCACATGCGTAACGGAAAAAGTCCGTACCGGCAGACACGGTAGTATCCATGTTTGCCAAATCAATGCCAGAAGTGCTTTTCGCTTCCTTCTGTCCGGCGCAGCTTGTCAGCATAGCAAATGCCAACGTAGCTACGGCTACATAATTCTTCTTGTTCATAAATGCGTTATTTTAATCAAGTCTCTCTTATTTATTTCATTTCTTCCAGTTCCGACAGCAGCAGTGTCCATTCCTCTTCTGCCTCCGCAATCTGTTTTTTCAGCTGCTGGTGCTGCTCGTACAGCTTCATATCGGAAGCACCTTCAGGAGTAGCCATCTGTTCCTCCAGTTGTGCCACCTGCTCTTCCAGTTTCTCAATCTTTGCCTCGCAGTCGGCCACCTGCTTCTCCAGCTTGCGGATTTTCTTGTTCAGCTCCTTCTGCGCTTCATACGAAAGTTTGCTTTCACTCTCTGCAGGCTCTTCTTTCTTGGGCGAAGCAGTCTGCGGAGATTGAGACAACTGAAGTTCATTCAGGTTCTCCATTTTCTTCTTTTGGAGGAAGTCGTAGATTCCGCCGATATGTTCCTTCACCAGTCCGCCACCAAATTCGTACACCTTGGTCACCAGTCCGTCAAGGAACTCACGGTCGTGAGATACTACGATGACCGTACCATCGAACTCTTTCACAGCTTCCTTCAGCACATCCTTCGAACGCATATCGAGGTGGTTGGTCGGCTCGTCCAGAATCAGGAAGTTCACCGGCTCCAGCAGCAGCTTAATCATAGCCAGACGACTGCGTTCACCTCCTGAAAGCACCTTTACTTTCTTTTCGGAAGCCTCTCCTCCAAACATGAAGGCACCTAAGATGTCTCTAATCTTCAGACGAATGTCTCCTTTTGCCACACGGTCGATAGTATCAAAGACAGTCACGTTTTCATCAAGCAGCTGTGCCTGATTCTGTGCAAAATAGCCAATCTGTACATTGTGTCCGATGGTCAGCTTTCCTTCATAGGGAATCTCGTCCATGATACACTTCACCAGCGTAGACTTACCTTCACCGTTCTTTCCTACAAAGGCCACCTTTTCACCTCGATGGATGGTCAGGTTCACATCGTGGAAGACCACGTGGTCGCCATACGCCTTTTTCACATTCTCACAAATCACCGGATAGTTACCGGAGCGCATGGAAGGAGGGAACTTCAGACGAAGTGTAGAAGTATCTTCTTCGTCAATTTCAATAGGTACGATTTTCTCCAGCTGCTTGATGCGGCTCTGCACCTGTACTGCCTTCGTAGCCTTGTAACGGAAACGTTCGATAAAATCTTCCGTGTCTTTTATTTCTTTCTGCTGATTCTCGTAAGCACGCAACTGCTGTTCGCGGCGTTCCTTACGCAGCACGACAAACTCATCGTAAGCTACCTTGTAATCGTATATCCGTCCGCAGGAAATTTCAATGGTGCGATTGGTCACGTTGTTAATGAATGCCCGGTCGTGACTTACCAGTACTACCGCACCGGAACTCATCTTCAGGAAATTCTCCAGCCACTGGATACTCTCAATGTCCAGGTGGTTGGTCGGCTCGTCGAGCAACAGCACATCGGGACGACGCAACAGAAGCTTCGCTAACTCAATACGCATACGCCATCCCCCGCTGAATTCAGAAGTAGGACGGTCAAAGTCTGTGCGGTTAAATCCCAATCCCGTAAGCGTACGTTCTATCTCTGCACGGTAATTGGTTCCTCCCATCATCAGGAAACGTTCGTTCTCATGGGTAAACCGCTCTATCAGCTCATGATAGCTTTCAGAATCATAATCCGTACGGTCGGCCAGTTCCTGGTTCATTTTCTCCAGTTTTTCCTGCATCTCAAAAATATGCTCAAAGGCCATCTCGGCCTCAGCCATTACCGTACGTGTATCGCTCAGTATCATGACCTGCGGCAAATAACCGATAGTAATGCCTCTTTGTACGGCTACCACTCCCTCTGTAGGCTGCTGTAATCCGGCCAGGATTTTCAGCATAGTCGATTTTCCGGCACCGTTCTTTCCTACCAGTGCAATACGGTCTTTTTTGTTGATAACAAACGATACATCTTCAAACAGCGGAGTAGTTCCGAACTCCACTTTCAGTCCTTCTATTGAAATCATGCGAATTTATTCTTCTACATTACAAAGTGACGGCAAAGTTACAACTTTCCGAGCACAGCAATGACAGACAAGCTGTTAATTTTTCAAAGCGTCGGACTCTCCCTCCGATTTACGCTGCAAATACAACTGGTAGGAATTGACTACATTATGCCACACACTGTAGAATCCTGCCGCAACGGCCGTCACAGGAGTGAAGAAAGTATAGCCCATCCAGATGGCAAATACCGTATTTTTCTGCCCCAAGGCCTGTCCGGAGCTGATGGAATCAGCGTAACGACGTCCTATCTTTTTCCCGAAATAGAACTGCAGGGCACAGCAGAGCAAGGAAACGCCTCCCAATCCGGCCTGGTACCAGAAAGACACGTCACTGTGTACGATACTCTTCACCGTTACTCCAATGGCCAATGTCAACGCTACAGCCCACAGATAAAAAGAAAGTTCATGATACTGTCCTAACTTGGCATGTACTTTCGGAAGCAAAGCCCGCAGTAAAATGGCTGCCAGGAACGGACAAAGCAATAAGGGGAACACCTTTCCCAGAATCAGCGCAAACGAACTGCCAAAATTCAGTTCCGGATGCGGGTGTACCAAGGGAAGTACCAGCGGCACCAAAATGGCTGCCAGCAAATTGACTAAAATGGTATAGGTGGTCAGATGGGCTGCATCTCCTCCTAACTTGCGTGTAACCACTGCAGCCGCTGTAGCTGTAGGACAAATCAGGCAAATCATGGCTCCTTCCACCAATATACGGGCTGAGAAATCCGGGAAAATCACCAGGAGCAATCCCAAAAGTAAGAAACTTGCTCCCTGAATCAGCAGCAAACGCCAATGCCAGGCACACAACTTCAAATCGTGTACATTGATTTTACAGAAGGTCAGAAAAAGCATCAGGAAAATCAATACCGGCTGTACAATATCGATGGCATGAGCCACAAAGGGCTTGGTAGGTGCAAGAAAAGGGATATTGACATACACAAAGTACAGAATGACTCCCATTGCCATGGCTATGGGCAACGTCCAATTTTTACAAAAACGTAGAATATTCATTGTTAATCCACTATAGTGAAACAAACCTGCCAGCGCAGAGTGAAAGAAAAAGGATTTGCAAATCCGGCCATCGACAGGCTACGGTTTGCAAATCCTTTGTATGGTCTTATGCCTCTCCCATTTTACAGAAAGAAGCATATCAGAGGTGTCAATTACTTACAGTTGCCAGTGCAACGAGGTTTGATTTGTTTGAAGAAATCATTACCCTTGTTGTCTACCAAGATGAATGCCGGGAAGTCTTCTACTTCAATCTTCCAGATAGCTTCCATACCCAGTTCCGGATATTCTACACATTCAATGCTCTTGATATTGTTCTGAGCCAAGATGGCAGCCGGACCACCGATAGAACCCAAATAGAAACCACCGTGTTTCTTGCAGGCATCTGTTACAGCCTGGCTACGGTTACCTTTAGCCAACATAATCATAGAACCACCGTGGCTCTGGAACAAGTCTACGTACGGGTCCATACGACCAGCAGTAGTCGGGCCCATAGAACCACAAGCCATACCCTGCGGAGTCTTAGCCGGACCAGCATAATAAATAGGATGATCCTTGATATACTGAGGCAGGTCTTCACCACGATCCAGACGTTCTTTCAGTTTGGCATGTGCGATGTCACGACCTACGATGATAGTACCGTTCAAAGACAGACGAGTAGCTACCGGATATTTATCCAGTTCAGCCAGGATTTCCGGCATCGGACGGTTCAAGTCAATCTTCACTGCATTGCCTTCACCAGCCTTACGCAATTCTTCCGGAATCAGTTCGCCCGGATTTGAATCCAGTTTTTCAATCCAGATACCGTCTTTGTTGATTTTACAACGGATATTACGGTCAGCAGAGCAAGATACGCCCAAACCTACCGGACAAGAAGCACCGTGACGCGGCAAACGGATGATACGTACGTCGTGTGCATAGTATTTACCACCAAACTGAGCACCCAGACCGATGCGGTGTGCTTCTTCCAATACCTGTTTTTCCAGTTCTACATCGCGGAATGCGCGTCCGTATTCATTACCAGTAGTCGGCAGGTTATCGTAGAAACGAGTAGAAGCCAATTTCACAGTCAACAGGTTCTTTTCAGCTGATGTACCACCAATTACAAATGCAATGTGATAAGGAGGACAAGCTGCAGTTCCCAAAGTCTTCATCTTTTCAACCAGGAACGGAACCAGTGTAGCCGGATTCAAGATAGCTTTTGTTTCCTGATACAAGTAAGTCTTGTTAGCAGAACCACCACCCTTTGTTACGCAAAGGAATTCATACTCCATACCCTGAGTAGCTTCGATGTCAATCTGAGCCGGCAAGTTGCAGCGAGTATTCACCTCTTCGTACATAGTAAGCGGAGCGTTCTGAGAATAACGAAGGTTTTCTTCTGTATAAGTCTTGTACACACCCAGAGAAAGCGCTTCTTCATCACAGTAGCCAGTCCAAACCTGCTGTCCTTTTTCACCGTGGATAATTGCTGTACCGGTATCCTGACAGAAAGGAAGTACGCCTTTGGCAGCTACTTCTGCATTACGCAGGAAAGTCAAAGCTACATACTTGTCGTTGTCGCTTGCCTCCGGGTCAGTCAGAATCTTTGCCACCTGTTCGTTGTGAGAGCGGCGCAACATGAAAGAAACATCGCGGAAAGCCGCATTGGCCATCGCAGTCAAACCTTCTTTTTCGATTTTCAGGATGGGTTTTCCTTCAAACTCGCTTACAGACACATAGTCTTTTGTAAGCAAATAGTATTCAGTTGTATCCTTGCCATGTTCAAACATTGGCTGATACTTGAATTCGGGTGTTGCCATAATACATTAAATTAATTGTGAGTTATTAGTGGACACAAAGTTACAAAGTATTATTGAAATTTTTCCTTAATTCCTACAAAAAGTTATCTGTAATTCTTCTTACTCCTCTATTGCACGAATCAGGTCCTTTTGCAGTACATCTACTCCGGGAAATCCCACATAACGTCCCTGCAATTTTCCGTCATGACTGATAATCAGATAAGCCGGAATTCCAGTTACTCCATAGGAAGTGCACAAGTACTTCCATTGTGAGTCAGTAAGCCGATAGTGCACTCCCGTCATCTTGGACAGATTTGATTTCCAGATATTTTCGGGAGAAGAAGGTCCTGTCAGATAAATATATACGATGTCTTTCGATGACAGATTTTTCTTCAGCGGTACCATAGACTGCATACTTTTTTTACAAGGACCGCACCACGTAGCCCAGAAGTCTATCAAAATGGCACGCCCTTTATGAGGAGCAATAATCTTAGGAAGAATATCTGCCCCTTCTACCTGCGCATCCAGCGAAGCAATCACCGCTTCTTTCACCGACTCCATCCGTGCGGCATTCTGCTGAAGTACTTCTGCCACGGCTTCCACATACATACGAATTTCCGGAAAATTCACCGTTTTCAGCACCTTCCGGTCATCTGAAGACAGGGAAGAGGAAGCAGTAAGCCGACTACAGATGGGCATCACCTGCTCATAGTCAGATTGTAACCTGGAAGCGACCTCCGGACTCTCCATCAAGCCTTTTTCAACGGCACGATAGGCATTCAGTGCAGCAGAAGAAGGAGAACCAGCCAGCTCCCGGTTAATAGTCTCAGCAGCTCCGTCAAACCAGGCCTTCTGTTTTTTCTCGTAACGTTTACCCAGCAAACGGGAAGCGGACATGCTCAGGCGAGGAAGATTGATATATACGGTCACTTCTTCGTCGGGCACAAGAAACAACTTCAAAACAGCTTCATTCAACCGCAATGCCGTCAAAGTTGGTTGCAATAACTCTGTTTCCAAATGAAACGAGCCATCCTGACGGACTTTAATACTTTGCTTCCATTCCTTAGGGAAAAGCCCGTCTTCATATTCCAGTTCCGTGAACAATGACATTCTCGGATCATATCCTAAAATATAACCGTTTACTACAGCCTTTCCTACTGCCAGTCCCGGCTCTGGAATTTCATTACTCCGCTCTGGCTTGTCTGTTGTAAGATAATTAGGCACATACACATAAGGTTCTTCCCGACTCAACTGAATGCCAAAGATGTTCCATCCCATCTCTGGCTCAATAAAATCTACTTCATGCACATCCGAAGGAACCGGCGAAAAAGAAAGAGTTACTTCCAAAGTCCCATTCTCTTCAATTACTTCCGGCTCAGTCACTCCATCAATGGAAATACGTTCTGCCTCACGAAGCTGTGCCATTCCTCCATCGGCCCATTTCAATGCCGCTTTTGAAGATATGACGACCGGGGTTCCCGGCTTACCATACATCACCGCATCGACCTGAGTCTGTTCACTGGTCTGGATAATCCGCTTGAATTCTATCTCCGCCGTATTCGACAAGACGAAACCCGGACATTCCATCACCTTTCTTCTATTGGCCTGCATCTGCAAAGCCATGAAGCAAACGCAAAGCAAACATATATATCTGCATATTCTTTCCATACGCAGTACCTCCCATTTTACAATAAATTCTTTACACGTTCTATCAGTTCGTTTCCAAGCTCCGTTTTTACCTTTATATGTTCCAGCACCGCTGTCACAAACGGATTGCTTTCGAACACGCCACGTACTTCTTCAAAGTCGCGCATCTTTTCCTCACTGCTTCCATCTGCCCCGAATCCGGTCATGGAAGTCAACGAGAATTCTTTCTTGGCATCTTCATACACCATTTTATCCAGTCCCACTACGGCTTCCTGCCACTGACGTACGATAGCTGCGATGTCTGCCGCTGTAATCGTATCAGCCTGCAGGCCATAGAAGTCAAGCATTTTTTCATACGCCCACGTCCATTCATACGTATAATAATTGGCGTGCATCTCTGCAAAACGGTCGTGTATCTCATCCACACTGTTCAAACGGTCGCACTCAATATCCTCCATCAGGCGTTCTATCTCACTCTTCGGGGCAATCAGTCCGGAAATATCCACCCATTCTCCTGTTCCAATCGGCGTATCCGGAAGCAGACGAGCACGAATTTCTTCATCTGAAGCAAAATGAATGGCTTCCAGACGCTTGATGACAGAGTTTCCCAGAAATTTATGGATAGCAGTCTCATAAAACTTGATTCCCTTATTCAGTGCCGAATTTTTGATTTTCGCACTTTGATAAGAGTAAATCTCGGAAGTTTCCCCCGACACACGAGCCAGTTCCTTCAAAATCTGTCGGCCAGTCATCATCTTCTGAATAGTGTACGGACTCAACAAGTTATAATTAATCTGGTCCAAACGGTTCGGGTCTTTCCGCTGGTCACGTTTAGGCCACTTCTGCGCATCACGAATTGTACCTACACTCCGCAAATTGACACCCGGCACCAGATAAGTTGTATTCTTTTCCTCTATCAAATAAGAAAAAGGCAGATTCGAAGTATCCGGATGAGTGACATGACGTCCCATCACCAGTGAGAAGGCACCAATACGGGCGGGCCACAGGATATAAGAATCAGAAGTGGTCTTAGCACCTCGTTCCAATGCCCCCTGATGAATCGGCCCTAACTTATACATGTGGTTACTCTGGTTAGAGCCTGAACCTGCATTCATGAACGAGAACATGCCGGCAATAAGCAATGTAGACTTATGGTGCGTTACGGTAAAAGGTCCGGCAAAAATGGCACAAGCCTCTCCATTTTCCTCCTGACAATTACTGAAGAACAATGAATCAGAAGCCGAATAGGTATGTCCCAAATGACAAGCCTGTCCCACAAAACAGCGTGTAAGCATCGTGCCATCTTCTACGTGTGAGCCACTTGAGATGATAAAATCATCACAAATCACTCCGTAACCGATATGCACCGGTGCATGCTCATTACTATTGATGCTTCCATTCTTCAAACGGCCGGCACCCTCAATCTGACAATAATCTCCAATCCGTACATTCTTGATGTAACCGGCATTCACTATCATTACATGACTCCCGATAGTACCCGTATCTGACGCATGTGACTCTGCATAAGACTCAATAATCTTCCGCATTTTCTCAATCAGTACCGGGCGATGACGATAAAGAGCCATGATATAAGCCTGATGAGCAGAAAGACGGTCATGAATAATCACCTCACGTCCGCCAGTCTCATTCAAAACTGAGACTTCTACTCCATTCCCAAAACGGCTATGGCAATCCACCAGGATGATATCTACATTCTCGATAAAGGTATCATGCCCTATTTCATAGTTGGCAATGTAATTCTTTACATTCTCAATGTAGCAGTTGTCACCCACCGTTACATTGTGCAAGGTTGCATAATATACACCAGAATGTTTGGCCATTCCACCAGCCAAAGTAAACTCTTTTTCAAAAACGCCCAGTCGCACTTTTCCCGAAAAACGGGTGTGATGAATATAATCCGTATGAAAATCATCGGCCACTTCTACACCACTCCAATCGGAAGCTATACAGTGCTGCGCCTCCAGTCGTGCGATTTCTTCTTTTGTCAGTAAACGATAGTGTTGTGTCATATTTTCTTGTAGTTATTCTTCGTCGTATGTCTGATATAGAAAATCATTGTAAGGATACTTCTGCACATGCAGTTCCTTTACCTTTTTATATAATAAATCACGGAACTGATCAATGTTGGTCTTCTCACGTGCGGAAATAAAGATACAATTATCATTTAGTTTCGCCATCCAGGTATGCATCAGTTCCTCCAGCGTGATATTTTCTTTCGTCTTCGGAGTCAGGTCATCCTCGGCCTTTTCTACATACGTATAGGCATCTACCTTATTAAATACAATCATACTCGGCTTTCCACCTGCACCCAAATCGGCAATTGTTTTCTCTACCACCTGAATCTGTTCCTCAAAATCCGGATGTGAAATATCTACCACGTGTACCAGCAAATCCGCTTCACGTACCTCATCCAGCGTAGATTTAAACGAATCGACCAAGTCAGTCGGCAATTTCCGGATAAATCCTACCGTATCCGAAAGCAAGAAAGGCAAGTTTTCGATAATGACTTTACGCACGGTGGTATCGAGCGTAGCAAACAATTTGTTTTCCGCAAAGACCTCACTCTTGGCCAGCAGGTTCATCAACGTCGATTTACCCACGTTGGTATATCCCACCAATGCCACACGAATCATGCGTCCACGGTTCTTGCGCTGAGTAGACTTCTGCGTATCAATTTCTGCCAGACGCTGTTTCAGCAGAGCCATACGATTCAAGATGATACGACGGTCCATTTCCAACTGAGTTTCACCCGGACCACGCAAACCTACAGAGCCTTTACCACCTCCGGCACCGGAACCACCACCCTGACGTTCCAAGTGCGTCCATAAACGCTGCAAACGCGGAAGCATATACTTATACTGCGCCAGTTCCACCTGCGTCTTGGCATTGGCTGTCTGTGCACGCATCGCAAAAATATCAAGAATCAGTGAAGTACGGTCCAGAATCTTCACTTTCAGTTCATTCTCAATGTTACGGATTTGCTTGGCCGAAAGTTCATCATCGAAAATCACCATCCCGATTTCCGTCTCTTCACTCTCGTTCTGCAACTCCAGGTATTCTTTCACCTCCTGCAACTTACCTTTACCCACGTAAGTCACCGAGTTCGGCGTATCCAGTTTCTGTGTAAAACGTTTTACTACCTCTGCCCCAGCCGTCTCAGCGAGGAAAGCCAGCTCATCCAAATATTCATTGGTCTTACGTTCATTCTGAGTCTGAGTTATCAAACCCACCAGCACAGCTTTTTCTGTCTGTGCTTCTGATATTACAAATTCTTTCATTCAGTATAAATCTAAATTCTATAGAGCGCAAATATAAATAAAAAAAGCGCATCTCATTACAGATACGCTCTTTTTACTTCTTCCTTATTTATTCAAATCCGGATTCATCAATTCTTCGCTTTGTGGAATCGGCCAAACATATCCGCTACTTTGCGGAGTAATCTGTGTTTTCCGTTCAAAGTTAGCTCCGCGACGCAACACATCAATGCCTCGCATCGCCTCACCGATAAACTCCAGACGACGTTCGTTATAAACCGCCATCTTCAAATCTTCACCAGACAAATGATCAATATCCAACTGATTGCTTGTCTCCGGTAATGAACGGAATCTCACCTGTTTCAGACATTCTCTGGCAAGTTTCTCATTTTCAGTTCCACCCAGATTTACATAACACTCAGCCAAGTTCAACAACGTTTCCGCATAACGGAAAATCGGTGCCCAATCCAGTTTCTGTGCAGCATCCGTAAACTTCAGCAACTGATTTTTTTCGTTCTTCATCTGCACACGGGCATCATCAGCTGAATTGTAATTCGGCTTGCCCATGATACCGTTCTCCACGTCTACCCACAAAATCGTATTCTTAGCGTAATAATATTCTGCCAATCCTTGCTGGGTATTCGGGCGGTTTGTTTCCTTCATTGGCAAAGAGAATATGGTTTCATCCGTATAATAAGGAGCCTTGAACATATCTCCAAACTTCGGAGTCAGTTCGTAGCCTGTCACCAGCTTACCTGCTTTTACCGCCTCTGTCCAGTTATTCATGGACATATACGCGCGCATCTTCAACATATTGGCAGCCGCCTGTGTAGCACGAGTTACAGTCGGTTCATCTGCTTTTGCTTTTACCGGCAACGCACTGATATTTTCCAAATCCGAAAGAATCTGTTCGTAAACCTCCTTCACTGTAGCACGTTTCAACGCATTGTGTTCACCGTTCTTTTCCGGAGTCAAACGTAAAGGCACAGATTTCGCATCCGGATTAATTACGTAGGGCGTAGCATACAGATTATTCAAATAGTAATAAGCAAATGCACGCACAAACTTTGCCTCCGCTTTATACTGCTCATACTTTTCTCCAGCAGTAGCTTTAGCACCTTCCAACTCATCCAAGAAAATATTGACACGGTTAATGGCAGCGTATGCCATGCTCCAGGTCACCGTATTTTCTGCATCTGTTTTGCCCACATTAAACTTATAAGTATTGGCCAAAGTAATCAAGTTCGGGTCAGAATTTACAATATCTTCTCCACGGTTATCAAACACCAGATAGGTTTTTCCTCCCATGAAGGAATCCGACGCATCATTTTTTATCGAACCATACAAGCCTAATACAGCTGCTTCCAAACGATTTGCACCATTATAAATATCTCCCGGCTCAATGTACAAAGGTGGTTCCTGATCCAAGAAACTGCTACTGCAACTACTCAACGTGGTTCCAGCCATCAATATAGCATATACAATATATTTTTTCATTCGAATCTGCTTTTAAAAATTCAACAATTAAAACGCCAAGTTTACACCAAATGTGTATGTACGTGCCTGTGGCAAAGTATTTTTATCCGTACCCGGAGCCAGAGTAGCATTGGTCGTATTCGACATCACCTCCGGATCCATACCCGAATAGCCCGTAATTACGAACAAGTTCTGCACCTGTGCATATACGCGCAACTTGCTGATACCGATGGCACTCGCCCAGTTCTTCGTATTGAAGGTATAACCCAATGAGATATTCTTCAAACGCAAATAGTCACCTTTTTCCACCCACTCGCTGATAGGCATGGCCGAACCATTAGAATAGTTATCGCCATACACTGGTTTCGGGAACATGGCATTCTTTCTTTCCGGAGTCCAGTAATTCTGAAGTACCTCCTTCGAGTTATTCCAGTAACGCATGTCACTTACCGTCGCCTTCGTACCATTATAAATATAGTTTCCACCTGAGAACTGGAAGAACAAAGACAAGTCAAAATTCTTGTAAGAGAAGTTATTACTCCATCCACCATACCATGTCGGCAGTGTATTTCCGCAAATCACCGGTTTCAAGCTGCCCTCATAAGGCGTACCATCTTCAAGCATCCATTTTGCTTTCGAGGCATGATTATACAGCACACGTTCTCCATTCTCTCCATAGAACACACGGAACCCGGTTTCCGGATCTACACCACCTGTCGGTGTCAGATACAACTGACCGATAGACTTGCCAGGTACTGTGATATTTGTAATTTCCAATCCAGTGGCATCACCTTTGATAATATTATCCAAACCATTAGCCAGAGATACAACCTTATTACGAGTAGTCGTAATATTAAAACTTGTATTCCATTTGAATGCACCGTCACGTAAAATATCCGCAGAAATCGTCAACTCAATACCTGAGTTTGTCATCTTTCCAGCATTGGTTGTCAGGATATTTCCTGGAAGACCTTTCGAAGGAGCCTGTGGCACATCCAGAATCAAGTCTGAAGATTTCGTATAGAAATAATCAAAATCAATATCGATACGATCAAGTACACGTGCACTGAAACCGACATCATACTTTTCTGAAGATTCCCATTTCAAATTCGGGTCGGCAATCTTACTCAGACGATAACTTCCCAAAGAACCGTAATAATAAGGAGAATAATATGAACGTGAAGCGTAATCATCAATATTCGTATTACCTACCACACCATAGCTAGCCTTAATCTTAAAGTCTTCAATCACATGCTTGAGCGGTTCAAAAAAAGCTTCTTCCGACACACGCCATGCCGCAGAAACACCTCCAAAGTTACCCCAGCGATTGTCTTTGCTCAATGCAGAAAGGCCATCACGACGGAAATTGATAGAGAACATGTATTTCGATGCAAAGTCATAGTTGATACGTCCAAAATACGAAACCATAGAGCTCTTGGAAATACTACCCGAAGCTGTGGCATTGGCAAAAGTTCCCTGGAAGTTCGTAAACTTATCATCCTGCAATTCTGTACGAGAAGCATCCCATTCATTGTAGCTGTTTTCAGTAGCTTCCATACCCACCAGGAAGTTGAAATGATGGCGATTAGCTGTAAAATCATACGTAGCTGTATTCGTCCAAGTCCAGATACTGCTATGCACTGCCGCATTGAACGCATACCCGCCTTTATTTACTCCATCTCCATGATTAGGTGACCAGAAACGAGAGTTTTCGATACGTGCATCGTCAATATTATACTGGGTTTTCAATGTAAGACCTTTCACAGGAGTAACTTCTGCAAAGAAACTGCTCAAAATACGGTTTACATCCACGTTGGTCTTATTACCCAATTCCACCAATGCCACCGGATTCGAAAATGTATTCATTACCGCATTAGGTCCATAACCCAACACACCTAACGAATGATCATAATAACCTTTGCCATTTTCATCATAGATAGGTATATTCGGAGAGTTAGCCAGCGCCATACGCGGGAAACCACCTACTGCAAAGTTTGAACCGTTACGTGCCGCATCCACCTGCGATGTAGAACTTACGTTCACGCTCGAGTTCATACCAATCTTCAGCCAGTCTGTCACGTTAGCCACAATGTTAGCCTTACCGCCCAGACGTTTATAGTTATCGCCCACTACAATACCTTTCTGCGTATTGTAATTAGCGGACATATAATATTTCACTTTTTCCGTTCCACCACTTACGGCTACAGTCTGGTCTTGCGTAAACCCATTCTGAAAAATAGCATCAGCCCAGTTAGAGTCTACTCCCGGCATCAAGTTAAATGCCTTATCACCATAAGCAGGATTAGCGATGAATGTCTTATCCATAGCAGCCAGTTCAGCCGCTACATCTGTTCCGTATGCATTACGAACCGCCATATTCTTGAAGTCTACATACTCCTGTGCATTCATCATATCAATGAACTTCGTCCGGTTGGAGAAACCGACAGAAGCATCATACGTTACTTTTGCTTTTCCGCTGCTTCCCTGCTTGGTAGTAATCAGCACGACCCCGTTTGCCGCACGTGAACCATACAAAGCTGCCGCCGCCGCATCCTTCAACACGTCAATAGAAAGAATATCGGCCGGATTAATGTCAGCCAACGCATTGGCATTACCCAATCCTCCGCCCAAATCACCCGACTGAATCGGCATTCCATCCACTACGTACAACGGAGAAGTACCCGAAGTAATCGAGTTTACACCACGAATATGTACCACTGGAGCCTGACCTACTCCTCCTGAAGGAGTCGTTACGTTCAAACCAGAAGCACGTCCCTGCATCATCTGGTCCAAACTTGTATTAGGCACGTCCTTTAAAGCATCATTGCGGATTGAAGCTACTGAAGCTGTCACCGTACGTGCGCTCTGCGTACCATACGCCACAACCACCACTTCTTCCAAAGCCTGTGCATCCGATTTCAACACTACATTCACCACCGGTTTTACAGCCACTTCCTGGCTCTGCAAACCGATAAAAGAAACCACTAAAGTTTTTGCCGAAGCCGGCACACCAGAAATTGTAAAGTTTCCATCAATGTCGGTCACTGTCCCTACAGTAGTACCTTTTACCAACACCGATGCGCCCACTACCGGCAATCCGTCTTCTTCCGACATCACATTACCGGTCACTTGAGAAACTTGGGCGTTTGACAGACCAATCCCTATCAGAAGAATGGCCATGAACAACGTCATTCTTTGTTTCATAAAATCTCTCTTTTAATTTAGTTAAGTTAGTCTAATACATTTATCACAAACGGGGCGCGAATGTAAGAAAATAAAGAGAAATTATAAAACAGCGGGCAATTTTACACTAAAATTTATTTATAAGGAGTAAAACGATATCAAAATAGATAAACAGATGGTTTTTAAGAACTTGCTTTCACTTCTTCAACCGCATAAAAAGTGAATACAAATAGAATAAAATTGCAATTATTTTGTATTATTAAGAAGTTCATTCTAACAAAAAGACCAGTTTTTAAGTGAATAAGACGAAAAAAGAGGTACATCCACACAGGACATACCTCTTTTATTATTTCAGCTATAATAACGATTATTCAGCAGAAGCTTTTACGAATTTCACTTCAAATTTAGCTTTATATTGAGTATTACCTTCTACTGGTACAGTATCATCTTCTGTTGAAAGCAGATATTTTTTATCAGCTTTCTCATCAAATGCATAAAGTTCATATGTTACCTGATAAGTCACGTTGTCCGTTTTAGCCTCAGCAGTTGCTGCTTCCACGTTAATACCTACCAAGTCCATACAGATAGGATACTCCTTCTCTTCAGCAAATTTCTGAGTCATTCCTGTAGCCAATTTTGTTGTATTGACTTTCAGAGAAATTTCATTATTAGCCAGGTAATCAGTTGCTAAGAATTGAGGATTTTTATGATCCTTATCTACCACAAACTGAATGTGGTCTTCTCCAGCTGCCTTCGACTTACCAATAGTAGCAAAGAAACTAGAGATACGCACCAAAGAATTCTTAGTATAATCAGGTGATGGTTTTTCTTCGTCTACTTCAAAATCTTTTGCAATTTCTACTGCAGCCAAAGCTCCTTCTTTATCAAATGTACCTGCATACTCATCTTTCACCATAGTAGATGCCAATGAGTCACTCTTCCAGGCATAATCAATCACCATAGAATAGGTTGCATCTGTATAACCTGCACCATACAAATGATCTTTCACTCCGTCTGCAACCTGCAACTTCAAAGAATATGTCTTCTGAAGCTCTACTACACTTTGATTGAAAGTAACAGTTATCGGACTACTAACCTGTTTCTCAGCATCAAACACAAACTGATTATCTGACAAAGAGAAAAAGTTATCTGGATCTGTTGCCTTAACCGGTACATTTACAGCTTCAGAAAAAGAAGCTCTATTCAACACAATCTTAAAAGATGTTTGCCCCGGTGACAACTGTTCAGAAACTGCACTGCTTTCAAAATAAGCACCAATTGCATCCGCATCTGCTTCCGGGCTTGCCACTTCCGTATCTTCATAATCGCTGCATCCTACCATCATTACGGCCGGAGTCATCAATAATCCGAAAAAGAATTTATTTAATTTCATAATACTCTTAGTTTTTAACTTTAATCTAACTTATTATTCTTCCACAGGTTTTGGTAATGTCCATGCAGGGCTATCAGCAGGAGTCAATGCCTTGTTAGCCTGAAGTTCTGCTTCCGGTATACGCCATAACAGGATGTCATCAGTCGGTGCAATATTGAAGATACATTCTGCATTCGGGAAACCACATCCACGACGATCCACTCCCTTGTTCAGACGCATTACATCAAACCAGATTACTCCTTCACCCCAAAGTTCAATACGACGCTGGAAATAAACAGCTTCCTGAGGATTAGAAGCATAGTCAGTCAAATAAGCCTGCACTCCGCTTTCCAAACGGTTGTTAAGCAATTCCTTGAAATATTTTTCACCTTCAGCGCGGTTTCCAGCTTCGGCGTATGCCTCTGCAGCAATCAGATACATTTCCTCAATACGCATCAGTACAATGTCGTTAGCATTGATAGTAGTACCTACTACATCATTATACGGACCAAATTTTACCTGAGTATAAGGTTTATAACCCTGCTTAGCTACAAAAGCAGCCTGTTCTTCTGTCAAGAAGTCTTCCTGAGCTTCAGCTGCTGCATCCAGCCACCATGATTTACGAATATCTTTATCGTTGATTCCGTTATATAACTCCAAGCTAATCTGACGGCCACCTGAATAGTTTGCATATCCATAGTTCAAAGAACCCATGTGAGAAGGCCAGTTACAGATACCCGTATCTACCACGTCATCCGTTTCGCTGATAATGATACCCCACATCCAGTTGGTCTCGTCTACACTCCAAAATGTCGGTTTTGCCACTTCATCACGCGAAGCAATTGCAATACCTTCACTCTTTGCAGATTTAATAGCATTTGCCGCATCATCAGCAGCTTTAGCATATTCATGCATTGACAGATACATACGTGCACGAAGTCCGTATGCTACTGACAGACTGATATAACGCTTGTCAGCACGTTTTACCTTTCCTTTTTCTGCATTAGTCAGCAAATCAATAGCATTGTTCAAGTCAGATTCAATCTGCGTATATACTTCTTTTACAGACGAACGCTTGCAACCATTCACAGAAGCATCCTCCGAGTTCTTTTCTGTAATCAGGGGCACACAAGGCTTATCTTCATTGCCTTTATAGTTAAACTGATACAACTGTGCCATTACCCAATAAGAGAATGCACGTGCAGCCAGTCCCTGTCCCAGATAGAATTGTTCATTGGCATCTTCTGTTTTTTCGTCAATGCTTCCTACTACATTGTTGGCAGCAAAAACGATAGAATACAAGTCATTCCATACCATCTGACCTTCCAAGGAAGTATTTTCACGGTCTTCAAATGTCAAGTCATATCCAGTCCAGTTATAACCGTTGTTATCACTTATTACGTCTTCTGTATTAGAATCCAGACACAACATGACAGTAGGATAACCAATATCGTTATGACGTTCAGCTCCCAATGCACTTGAGTTAGGAAAAGCCTGGTTAAAAGTAGAGAAAATCGCATTTACCTTTGCCACTCCACGTTCAGGATTCAGTGTAGAAACGGTCTCCTTCTGAGAGTCTGTCACGATTCCTCCATCGGGCAATGTATCCATATCCTGGCAACCAGTCACAGCCAGTGAAGATACAAGCAATGAAGCAAAAATATATTTTGTTTTCATATCTGTTTCTTATTTATATTTTAATTAAAATGTAAGGCTGATACCTCCAGAAATTGTACGGATGGCAGTATAAAGTGATGTAGTAGCACTTGTATAGCTCTGACGTGGGTCAAGACCCTTACGTGCAGAAAGCAATCCTACATTGTCGGCAGTGAAATATACACGCAGTTTTTCCAGCATCATCTTGCGAACCAAGTTAGACGGAAGTGTATAACCAATAGTGATATTATTTACACTCAGATAGTTAGAACTTGCAAGCCAGCGAGTTGAAGTAGAGTTTGTATACTTATCCTGTGCATTCAGACGAGGTACATCCGTATATTTATTTTCCGGAGTCCATGCATTGTAAATATCCTTGTGCCAGTTCTGTCCGTCACCTTTTCCAGCCATCATGAAACGATAACCTGAATCATAAATTTGTCCACCTAACTGATAAGACAACTGGATAGAAGCATCGAATCCATAGAACTGTACTGAAGTACCCAAACCACCATATACTTTCGGCATCATGTTATCTGTAGCCACCTTATTGGTAGTCTGAGCGAGTGCGTAATTATCTGTTTTATATAACTCACCCTTGTCATCTTTTGCCCAATACTGAGCCAAACCAGTTTCAGGATCTACACCAGCATAATCTACCAAGTACATACGGTACATTGATTCACCTTCTTCGTAAATGTAGTTTCCATCAATCAACTGACCATCCAAGTCCGGATGCAGCTTGTTGATTTTATTCTTGATGAAAGTGGCATTCAAGTTCACATCCCAAGTAAAGTTCTTCTGGTTGAAAATCAAGTAAGTCAAATCCAATTCAAAACCAGAGTTGGTCATAGAACCTACATTCATCGGAATAGAAGTATAACCCACACTTCCGGCAACCGGTTTGTTGTAAAGCATATCGCTTGACTTACGACCGAAGTATTCAGCCGATCCGTTCAAACGGTTATTGAACAAGGCAAAATCAATACCTACGTTATAAGAAGTTGAAGTTTCCCAAGTCAAATCGCGATTACCTTTTGCAATCATCGTACCGTCAGAGAACACACCGTCTGCACCTGTCATGTTATACTGGTCCATCCATGGATAATAGTTCTTGCTTGTACCACCCACGGTATATCCACCAGCAAACAAGATATCATCATTACCCTGCTGACCGAAAGAAGCCTTCAGTTTCAACATGTTAATCCAAGTGATATCCTTCATGAAATCTTCACGTGTAATCATCCAAGCCACACTTGCAGCCCAGAAGTCACCCCAACGATTTTCAGGAGCAAAACGAGAAGAAGCATCACGGCGGTAAGAAACGTTACCAAAATATTTGTCATCATAAGAGTAGTTTACACGACCGAAGAAACCTTCAGTAGCATAAGTCAACTTCATACCACTGGCAGTCTTCTTATCAATTGTATTGCTGATATAGAAGCTTTCCGGGTCATACAGATTCTGACCAGAACCAGTCAATTCTGTATATTGGTATGAATAACCATCATAACCGGCAGTAATATCAAAATGATGTACATCTTTCACTGCAAACTGATAGTTAGCTACATACTGCTGGTCGAAACCGAAAGTACGCTGAGCAGCCTGGTAAGCATTACCTCCATAAGAAGCACTCTGACCCATATATGCGTTACCCAAATCATTGTAACGTGTATTGTCGATATTCATACCAAAGCGTGCGCTGATAGTCAGACCTTTAATCGGAGTCAATTCTGCAAACCAGTTTGCATTCAGCACGTCAGCCAAATATTCAGTCTTATTATAAATAAGGTCACCTGCCGGATTGGCAATAGACATAAACGCACGTGATGAAGGACTGCTTACGCCATCACCATAATCATACACCTTACGACCATTCAGCGTCATAATCTGCTTGTCAGCTCCACGTACATACATCGGATAAACCGGGGCAATGTTATTGGCAATATAGAAGGCATTACCAGAAGATGATGTATTATCCTGATCGCCCGGATAGTTACTCTTTGAGTTTACATAGTTCATGTTGGCACCCACTTTCAACCAGTCTGTCACCTTGTAATCACCTTTCAAACGACCGCTGAAGCGAGTCAGGCCAGAACCTTCAATTACACCCTGGTCATCCAGGTAGCCAAAAGCCATATAGAAAGTAGACTTGTCGTTACCTCCGGACACATTCAAGTTGTATTCCTGACGAAGTGAAGTCCTGAAAGTCTCATCCGCCCAGTTATCCGGTATATAATAATAGCCTTTCGCATCAGTATATCCCAGCGTAGCATTCGGATTCAGCAAACCGTTGCTGCCAATCAGCAGCTGGCCTTCGGGCACAGTGTAAATCTGATAACCCACACCTCCATTTCCAGCAGAAAGCAAAGTATTGTTTGCAGCTACATTGGCAGCCTGCGGCGTCATTCCGTTCGTCAGCACATAACCATTGTAAATAGCCTCGTAAGCCTTTTCCAGATAATTCTTTGAACTTGTCAGTACATCGTAGTTCTTTACGCCACGGGAGTTAGCACCCCATTTTGCATCAAAGTTCACGCGAGCTTTTCCGGAAATACCTTTCTTGGTCGTAATCATGATGATACCATTTGCACCACGCGCACCATACAATGCAGTAGAAGCCGCATCCTTCAACACAGTCATTGATTCAATATCCGCAGAGTTGATTGATGACAGGTCACCGTCATAAGGCACCCCATCCACCACATATAGCGGGTCTGTTCCGGCATTGATTGATCCGACACCACGGATACGCACTTTTGCATCCTCACCCGGCTGACCATTATTACTCAAAATCTGCACACCTGCCACAGCTCCGGCCAAAGCGTTTGACACGTTTGACACCTGACGTTTCTCAATCTTATCAGCTTTCATCACTGCTGCAGAACCTGTAAATGACCCTTTGGTAGAAGTACCATACGCAGTTACCACAACTTCATCAAGTACTTCCGCATCAGACTTCAACACCACTTTTACATTCGGCTTAATCTTCACTTCCTGCGACTGCATTCCGATGAAAGAAATGACCAAAGTTC